>Ga0209415_10000001_pt1 | contig 391182 bp, 372 predicted proteins | sample PeaSoiSIISIP2007_FD_187696 | JGI IMG/M metagenome (GOLD analysis project Ga0209415, IMG submission 187696) | Peat soil microbial communities from Weissenstadt, Germany - SII-SIP-2007 (SPAdes) (version 2) | ecosystem: Environmental > Terrestrial > Soil > Wetlands > Peat | place: Germany... | reverse complement strand
TCCGCGTTCCAATCGACCCGGTCCAGGGTGCTCGACACGACGTACTTCTTTGCCGCGTCGATCGTCCGGGCGAAGGGCTCCATCCAATCAGGCCTCGCCCCCGTCCGGGCCGGCGGACGCCACGCGGCCTCCATCATTTCGTAAGTCACCCGGCCAAAGAGGAGGGCATCGGCTTGGTCGAGGTTCTCGGCTGCGTGACGATGCAAGTCTTCGTCCGCGAACATCGCACGATGGTCGCAGCACCCGTCCAATGTGACGTTGATGTAATACCGAAGGGGTCGCATTACGTAAGAGTACCGCCGAAGGGGTAGCCCGGTACGACTGTTTATGAGATGACTTCTAGGTCCGCATGGCCCACGTAGCGCATGAGGAGTTGGGCGGGGACGCCCGCTGCGAGCTTCCGGGTCACGATGGCGTGGCGGAGGTCGTGGGGGCCGAGTTTACGATCAGGTACGCGACGAGCGTGCGCACCCCGGAGGGTGCTGGCTGGGATCCCGCGGTCGGGGTTGTTGCGCATCGGTGCGTGCTCGACTTTGATCGGCACAATCTACGTCGTTAGTATTCTGCCATGTCGTCGCTCGCCGCCGTGCGGGCGCTCGTGCGCACGTTCCGCTCGGCATTGCTCGGGTACTCGGGGGGCGTCGACTCCGCGCTGCTCGCCGTGGTCTTGCGCCAGGAACTCGGGCGCGACCGCATGCTCGCCGCCCTGGGGCGCAGCCCCTCAGTGTCGCAAGATCAGATTGCCACCGCGCGGCAGATCGCTGCGGCATTCGACCTGCCGTTGCTCGAGGTCGAGACTGACGAGCTGGCGGACCCGCAGTACGCGGCGAACCCCACCAATCGGTGCTTCTTCTGTAAGCGGGCGCTGTGGGCGCGACTCACCGCTTTAGCCGGTGCGCGCGGATTGGCGTTCGTGTGCGACGGCACCCACGTGGACGACGCAGGAGACCACCGACCGGGACGCGCGGCGGGCCTCCTAGTGAGCGTCCGCTCGCCGCTCGCCGAGGTGGGGATGCGTAAGGCGGACGTGCGCGCGGCGGCCCGGGAGCTCGGTCTCCCGACCTGGGACGCGCCCGCTTCGCCGTGCCTCGCGAGCCGGGTGGCCTACGGCATAGCCATCACGCCGGCACGCCTGGCCCAAGTCGAGGAGGCGGAGGCCTACCTACGGGGCCTCGGCGTGACGGGCGACCTGCGGGTACGCCACCACGGCGCCCACGCGCGCATCGAGGCGGAGGCACACCATCTCCCATGGCTCACCAGGCAACTTCCGGCGATCGGCCAACGCCTCGCGGCGCTCGGGTTCAGCGAGGTCGAGCTCGACCCCCGCGGGTACCGACGGGGCGGGTTGCTCGCCGACGCCGTGCGGCGGTGAGGTTGTTTGTCGCGCTGAACTTTCCCGAAGCGGTCAAGCACGGCTTGTGGGAAGCCGCCTCTCCGGTACGGGCTCGACCGTTCCCCGTACGCTGGGTTCCGCGCGAATCGATTCACCTCACGGTCAAGTTCCTGGGCGAGGTGACAGCCGCCGAGTTACCCGCCGTGCGAGAGGCGCTGGGCCGGACGGCGGCCGGGTCGCGCGCCCTCGTCCTCACGATCGCCGGATTCGGGGTCTTCCCCAACGCGCGGGCGCCTCGGGTCGTGTGGGCAGGTCTTGAGCCTGACCCGGCGCTCGAGCTCCTGCACCATGACGCGGAACGGGCGTTCGAGCCCCTCGGATTCACCACCGACGGGCGTCCCTTTCGGCCGCACGTCACGCTGGGGCGTACCCGCAGCGCGCGCGCGGGTGAATTCGCCGCGTTGAGCGAGACCCTCGCAAGCCTGCAGTACGAATCCACGGTCCGGATCGAAGCGCTCGATCTGATGGAAAGTCTTCCGGGCGCGAGCGGTGTCACCTACCACCTCCGGTATGGTGAGCGGCTGTCTTAAGGGCCTTTTGCGAACCGGGTGCCTCGTGCTCGTGCTCACGATTGGCGCCGCCGTCTGGTGGCTCAGGCGGCCCCTAGCCCGGTACGGGTCCGAGCTCCTGCCGCGGCCGAGCGCGCCGCTCCCGCGGGTGACCGACACGGCGGTCGGTGCACCAACGCCCAAGGCGCTCCAGAGCACGCAGGGCAAGTTGAACCGGCTGGCGCGGCCTGCGGGGCCGGACTCCGTGGTGCTCTCGGCCAACGAGGTGGCCGCGCTCGTCGGCAGCGGAATTGACTGGTCGGTGCGGAAGAGCTTCGATTCACTGCGCGTCGAGTTGCTTGAAGGTTCGGTCGCGGTGTACTGTCGCTTGGACACGAGAGTAATTCCGACGGATGTGCTCGGGCCGTTTACAAGCATGCTCAATCCCATGGAGCCCTTGCGACTCGCCGGACCCGTGCGCATCGATCGGCCCGGCATCGCGCTGTGGCGCGTTGAGGAGTTGAGCCTCCGCGGTGTGGCGTTTCCCCGGCCGATGGTGACGATGCTCGCCCAGCGCGTCGCTGGCGCGGACTCGACCGGAGCGGTGCCGTTGCGCGTATCCCCTGCCTTCCGGGACGTGGCTGTCCACCCGTCCGGCGTAATCCTCTACCGGACCCGACGCAAGCCCCGAGTGCCCTCGTGACGGGCCTGATCCGAGCGCAGTGCCGCCCGTCGCGCCCGATCGAGCGGGAGGCCCGGTGACCGATTCGAACGAACAGAAGCCGCGCGACTTTGACGCTGAGCTCCGCGCGATCGACCGCCTGATCGAGAAGCCGGCTCCGAGCGTCCCGTCGTCGGACCCCTCGCCCGCGGCCACGCCGCTACCACCGCCGCGCACCCGCGAGATTACCGGTGTCCAGTGGCTCGGGACATGGGCGCGGGTCATCCTCGGCGTGCTCGTGGGTATCGGCATGACCCAATGGCCCTACACCCACGGCTGTGGGTGGCGCTTCATGTTCTATCTCACCGGAATTGGCGTGGTGCTCACGGCTGGCCTGTGGAGCAGTCTGTCGTCCTGGAAGCGCCGCCTCGGAGTTGCCCATCTCCTGTCGCAGCTTCTCATCATTTGGGGGCTCGTCCTCGGAGCGCGCGCGATCTTGCCACGCATCGGGTACGCGAAGGTCTCCGCACCTTGGCTCTGTCCCGACGACCCCGCTTCGACTCGAACGGCCGAGATGTCCTTCGCCGTGCAAGAAGCGGATGCGGTCGTGGTGATCGCCGTCGACGTCGACGCGGCCTCGGTCTGGTCGGAGCGCACGAGACGCGTGTGACCGAGATCCCCTCGCGCCGGTCGGACCCGTTTCGGCGGCGGCCGTTGCGCGGGGAAGGGGGGTTGGCTAACGTACCACGCATGCATGAGTTGGGGGGCCCGCCGCTCACCTCCGGCGCATCGCTGACGCCGGGGAGCGGTCGCCCCTTTAAACGCCGCCGCAGCACGCTGCTTCGCTGGTTCGATAGTTGGATGCGCTCGCTCGGTATCGCGCTCGTGTTGTTCCTCGGCATCCGCACTTTTCTCGTCGAAGCATTTCAAATCCCCTCAGGCAGCATGGAGCGCACGCTACTCGCCGGCGACTTCCTGTTCGTGAACAAAGCCGTCTACGGTGCGCAGATCCCGGGCACCGCCGCGCGGCTGCCGGCGTTCGAAACGCCTCGGCGGGGCGACGTGATCGTGTTCGCGTACCCCAAGGATCGTTCGCTCAACTACGTGAAGCGGCTGGTCGGGGAGCCCGGAGACACGATCGAGATGCACGGGGGACGCGTGCGGGTGAACGGCCAGCTTCTCGCGGAGCCCTACGTCCAGCGCGTCGATCCCACGCGCGACGTCTCGGATCCGGAGTTCGACTGGCAGCGCGACTACTTGGTCGTGCCCTCGCCCGAGGAGCGACGGGAGTACCACCCGACACGGGACAACTGGGGGCCGCTCCTCGTACCGGCGGCGAAGTACTTCGTGCTCGGCGACAACCGCGACAACTCGGCAGACTCGCGGTACTGGGGCTTTGTGGACGCGTCGGCCGTCAAGGGCCGACCGATGGTCGTGTATTTCAGCTACGATCGGGAGGCGCATGATGCGCTTCCCTGGCTGACCGACATTCGCTGGCACCGGCTCGGTTCATTGGTTCACTGAGCCGGCGGCGAGTGAAGGTCCGTGGTCGCGCCCCGCGCCGTCGGCGCGACCCGCAGGAGCCGTGCGGCGTATGCGTCCGTGGAGGGATGAGCACGCCATGCATCTGAACGCAGCGAAACGGTCGTCGTACGACGAGGGATCCCTGGACCAGTATCTCCGGGAGATCAGTCAGTATCCCCTGATCACGCGCAACGAGGAAGTGAATCTGGCGCAACGGATCAAACAGGGGGAGGCTGAAGCCCTGGACAAGCTGGTCCGCTCGAACCTTCGGTTCGTCGTTTCGGTCGCCAAGAAGTACCAGAATCAGGGTGTCTCCCTCTCCGACCTCATCAACGAAGGCAACCTCGGCCTCATCCGCGCCGCGCATAAGTTCGACGAGACCAAGGGCATCAAGTTCATCTCCTACGCCGTGTGGTGGATCCGACAGGCCATCCTCCAGGCGCTCGCCGAGCAGTCCCGGATCGTCCGTGTGCCCCTCAACCGGGCCGGCACGCTCCACCGGATCGGGAAGCGGTCCTCCGCCTTGTTGCAGGAGTTGGGACGCGAGCCGACAGTCGGGGAGATCGCCGAAGGCATGGACATCTCCGAGGAGGAAGTGGCGAAGACGCTGTCCATTTCGCAGGCGCACCTCTCGCTGGACGCGCCCCTGACGCCGGGTGAGGACAACAAGCTGCTCGACTATCTCCCCGATACGCAGAACCCCGGACCCGACGACGAGATCTTCGAACATGCCTTGACGGAGTCGATCGAAAGCGTCTTGGGCACGCTGAAGGACCGGGAGGCGCGCATCCTGCGGTTGTATTTCGGCCTCGACGGTCAGGAGCCCATGACGCTGGAAGAGATCGGCTCGCTCCTGGGCATCACACGCGAGCGTGTGCGGCAGATCAAGGAGAAGGCCCTCGCGCGTCTGCGCCACGTCTCGCGCGCGCGGGCGCTCGAAAGCTTCCTCTTCTAGCTCAGAGTCTACGGGTGGCAGGCGGGCTTCCCGCTTCCCACCCGTGTGCCTAGCGGTTTACTTCCGGCGATGCCTCCCTCACCCTCATTCGACATCTCAACCGGGGCCGACCTCCAGGAGGTCGACAACGCGGTCAACCAGGCCACGAAGGAAATCGCCCAGCGGTACGACTTTAAGGGCTCCAAGGCCGCCGTCTCGTTCGATCGCGACACTGCCACCCTGAGCCTCGTCGCGGACGACGAGTTCAAGATGAAGGCCCTCTTCGACGTGCTGCAGGGCAAGCTGGTCCGGCGTGGCGTCCCGGTGAAAAACCTTGAGATCGGCCCCGTCACCCCGGCCGCCGGCGACACCGTGCGCCGCGAGATCAAGCTCGCCCAGGGCATCTCGACCGAGAAGGCCAAGGCCATCGTGAAGGCGATCAAGGACCAGAAGTTCAAGAAGGCCCAAGCCTCGATTCAGGGGGAGGAGATCCGGGTCCAAGCGCCGTCGAAGGACGAGCTCCAGGCCGTGATCACGTTCCTCCGCACGCAGGATTTCGGGCTCGAGCTCAAGTTCGGGAACTATCGGGGATGAAGCTCGGGGTCGTGTCGCTCGGGTGTGACAAGGCGACGGTCGACTCCGAACGGCTGGTGGGCGAGCTGGTCGGGCACGGGGCCGTCGTGACGCCCGACCTCCCCACCGCGGACGTCATCCTCGTCAACACCTGCGGCTTCATCGACGCGGCGAAGCGCGAGTCGATCGAGGCGATTCTCGAGGCGGTCAAGCTCAAGGCCGGCGGGGTCAAGGCGGTCGTGGCCGTCGGCTGCCTCGTGGAGCGGTATGCCGCCGAGCTCACCGCGGAACTGCCCGAGGTCGACCTCCTGCTCGGCTTCTCCGAGCTCCATCGCCTCGTGCCCGAGCTCAGCCGCCGCGGACTGCTCGAAGACCCGGTGGCGCGCCATCCCGGGGTGCGTCATTTCCTCGGCAGCGGCTCGCACGTGCGCTACCTCAAAATCTCCGAGGGCTGCGATCACACGTGCGCGTTCTGCGCGATCCCGTTGATGCGCGGGCGCCACCGGAGCGAACCCCTCGAGCGACTCGTACGCGAGGCGCAGCAGCTCGAGGCCGCAGGCGCCCGGGAAATCAATCTGGTCGCCCAGGACATCGGCCATTACGGCCGCGACCTCCGCGGGCCGACGCTGCCCACGCTGCTCGAGGCGCTGCTCCGGGAGACGGGGGTCGCGTGGTACCGCCTCCTGTACATGTATTCGGCCGGCCTGACCGAGCCCTTGGTCGAGCTCGTGGCCCGTGAGCCCCGGGTGGTCCCCTATCTCGATATCCCGATCCAGCATGCGAGCGATCGGATGCTCGAACGCATGCGGCGGCCGGAGCGCCAGGCGTCGCTGCGAGAAAAGCTCCGGTGGCTGCGGGCTGCGATCCCCGACCTCGCCCTGCGAACCACGTGTCTCGTCGGGTTCCCGGGCGAGACGGACCAGGATTTCCGCGAACTGCTTGAGTTTCTCGAAGAAGCGCGCTTCGACCGGCTGGGCGCCTTCGCCTACAGCCCCCAGGAGGGGACGCGCGCCGTCCTCTACGCCGACGACGTCCCCGACGGGGTGAAGGGGGAGCGACTCGAGGAGCTACTCGAGGTGCAGCGGGCGATCTCGGCCGATCGCCTGAGCCGCTTCGTGGGTCGCGAGACGCCCGTGCTCGTGGACCGCGTGGCCGAGTCGGACGAGGGGGCCACGCATGTCGGCCGCGTCCAGTGGCAGGCCGACGACGTCGACGGTGTGACCTACGTCCAGGCTACGGGCGCCTCGCCCGGCGCGTTCGTACGAGCCCGGGTCACGCACTGTGAGGACTACGACTTTCGGGCTGAGGCGCTCGTGTGACCCGTTCCGCCACGCTGTTCGAACGGGCGCGCCAGATCCTGCCGGGTGGGGTGAACTCCCCGGTACGGGCCTTCCGGGCGGTCGGGGGCACGCCGTTCTTCGTCGCCCGCGGCACCGGGGCGCGTCTCGTGGACGTCGACGGCCGCACGTATCTGGATTACGTCGGATCGTGGGGGCCGCTGATCCTGGGTCACGCGCACCCCGCCGTGCTCGAAGCGATCGAGCGGGCGAGCGCCAACGGATGGTCCTACGGCGCGCCGTGCGAGGCGGAAGTCGTGCTCGCGGAGCTCGTCCGCGAGCGCATGCCGGCCGTGGAGATGCTTCGCTTCGTGAATAGCGGCACGGAGGCCACGATGGCGGCCGTACGCCTGGCGCGCGCCGCCACCGGCCGTGACCTCTTGCTCAAGTTTGAAGGTTGCTATCACGGCCACGCGGACAGCTTTCTCGTGAAGGCTGGGAGCGGGGTCGCGACGCTCGGGCTCCCGGACAGTCCGGGCGTGCCCGCGGCGCTCGCGAGTCTGACGCTCACGCTGCCGTTCAACGATGTCGGGGCGGTGACGGATCTCTTCGCACGCCGCGGCAACGAGATTGCGGCGGTGATCGTGGAGCCCTACGTCGGCAACGCGGGGTTCATCGCGCCCGAGCCGGAGTTCCACCCCGCGCTCCGGGCGGCCTGCGATCGGAGCGGAGCGCTCCTGATCTGGGATGAGGTGATGACCGGGTTTCGCGTTGCCGCCGGTGGTGCCCAGGAACGCCTGGGGATTCGCCCGGACCTCACCACGCTCGGCAAGATCATTGGTGGCGGCATGCCGGTCGGCGCCTACGGCGGGCGTGCCGACCTCATGCGCCGGATCGCGCCCGAGGGCCCGGTCTACCAGGCGGGCACCTTGTCGGGCAATCCGGTCGCGATGGCCGCCGGGCTCGCCACGCTCCGTGAGACGGCGCGGGCGGGCTTCTATGACGCGCTCGAGCAGCGCACCGCGCGTCTCGTTGCGGGCATCGCGGACGCCGCACAGCGCCTCAGCGTGCCGGTGACGGTCGGACACGCGGGATCGCTCTGGGGGGTGTACTTCGCCCCCGGGCCCATCCGGGACTTCGCCGGCGCCCGCCGGGCGGATACCGCGCTTTTTGCCCGTTGGCACCATCACGCTCTCGAGCGCGGCGTCTTTCTCGCACCCTCGGCCTTCGAGGCGGGATTTGTCTCCAGCGCTCACACCGATGCCGATATCACCGAGACGATCGCCGCCCTTGAGGGCGCGCTCTCGCTGGCAGCTCGCTAGCCTCATCGCCGCGGCTGCCGCCGCGTGCGCCCATCCCAGTCTCCCCGCCCTCGGCACGGAGCCAGAACTCCGCGTCGGGCTCGAGACCGATCAGACGCGCGTCGCCGTGGGCGGCGACGGCGAGTTGGTCCTCACGGATGACGCGAACGGGAGCGTGGTCGGGTCCATCCCGTCCGGCACCGCCTGGACCGCGATCGCGGATCCCGCGGGCCTGCGTCTCGTGCGACCCGACGGCTCTCGCTCCGAGCCCCACCCGGGCGTCTTTGCGGTGGACATCACGGAAGGGCGCTACGTCATGGTCGACGGCCGGCGCTACCGCGGGCGACTCGATGTCGTGCGGCAGGGCACGGGCCTCTTGGTCGTCAATCGGGTGCCGCTTGAGAGCTACGTCGCGAGCGTGATCGCCGCCGAACTCGGCCCCCGGCGCGCCGACGAGCGCGCGGCCCTCCTTGCGCAGGCCGTCGTCTCACGCTCGTTCGCCGTCAAGAACCGCGGCCACTGGGAGGGCCAAGGCGTCGACGTCTTCGCCGACACGCGCGACCAGGTCTATCCCGGGGTCGCCACGGAGTCCCCCCAGGCTTGGGACGCGACGCGCGCCACGGCAGGCGAGGTGCTCGCGTATCACGGAGGCGTGATCGACGCGTTTTTCCACTCGACGTGCGGGGCCCGCACCGCCGCCGTCGAAGAGGTGTTTCAGACGGCCGTGCCCCAGCCGTATCTCCGCTCGGTGTCGGACGCCTCGGGCGGCGGCCACTTCTACTGCGATCTCTCCCCGCACTTTCAGTGGCGAGAGGAGTGGGACGGTCTCTCGCTGCGCGCTATATTGACGCGCACGCTGCCCGCGATCATGAGCGTGGGAGGCGATGGGCTGCCTCGCGTGACCGATCTGCAAGTGACGCGCACCACCCCGTCGGGCCGCGTGGGAGAGCTGCGGATCGTCTTCGATCACGGGGACATCCGCGTGCCGGGCCCGATGGTGCGGGCGGTGCTGCGCCCCGAGCTTGACCGGCTGCTCGGGAGCCAAGCGTTCCGGTTGGCCGTGACCCGTGAGGGTGGGCTAGTGACGCGCGTCGTGGCGACGGGGACGGGCTGGGGCCATGGAGTCGGATTTTGCCAGTGGGGTGCGGTGGGCCGCGCACGCGCCGGGCAGAGCTACTCGAGCATTCTCTCCACTTACTATCCCGGTACCGCACTTGCGCACCTGTACTGAGTGCGCGCTCCCGTGGTGGGGCCGGGCGGCCGCGGTCGCGCTCTTCGGTTCCGTCGCGATCGCGCCAGTCGTCGCCGCGCAGACCATTCTCGAGCAGTTCTCGGCCGAGAGCCTTGCCCCGCGCGCGATCGGGGTCGACCTGGGCGCGCTCGGCGGCACGCGCATTGACGGGGCCACCGTCGTAGCGCTGCGCGTCGACGTCGGCCCCGTGGCGCCGCGCGTGCGCGTCCTCCTCGGCCTATCGTACTTTCAGGCGAATCTCACCAATGGCGAGCTGGCCACGTTTGCCGCGCGTCTTCGCTCGCTGGTCGTCGATCCCACCGGGGATGCGACGATCGAGCTTGGGCAAGTGAGTTGGGGCGACCTCAGCGGCGACCTCGACTTGCAGTACGTCCTGCCTACGCGCGGCACGGTCGCCCTCTACGCGGGGCTCGGCGCGAGTGTGCACGTCCGCCACGGGAGCGGCCCGGCGATCGACGGGACCTTCGTACAGGACGCGCTGGACGGGATCAACCCGGGTATCAACGGCACGCTCGGGGCTGAATTCGGGACCGGCCAGTGGCGCGTGGTACTCGAGGGGCGCGGCGTGCTCGCGAGCGGACTCTCGACCGCGGGCGTCGTCTGCGGGCTTCGCTACCACTGGGCGCGCCGATGAGCGAGACCACCCGCGTCGCGGTGGTCGGAGCCGGGGCCATCGCGCAGGTTGCCCATCTCCCGGTCCTGCGGCGCCTTCCCGACGTCGAGGTCGCGGCCATCTGCGACAGCGACGGCTCAAAGGCGCAGGCGCTCGCCTCGCGGTTTGGCGTCTCCGACGCCTACGACGATATCGAAGACGTGTTGCGCTACGCACGCGCCGACGCCGTCGTGCTCTGTACCCCGAATCACCTGCACGAGATTCACGCGCTCGCCGCCCTGGCGGCGGGGGTCCACGTCCTGTGCGAGCGGCCGCTCGCGCTCGGCGCCGCAGGGATCGAGCGTGTGCTCAAGGGGGCGGAGCGCTATGGCAAACGCGTGAGCGTCGGGATGAACCACCGCTTCCGCTCCGATGTCCAGGCAGTGAGGGGGTTCGTCGGAACAGGTGAGCTTGGACCGGTGCAAGCGATTCGAGCGTCGTGGCACAGCTTTCAGCCGCCCCGCCAGATGGCCCCCTGGCGACTCCGCCGGCAGGAGGCGGGGGGAGGGGCGTTTCTCGATCTCGGGGTGCCGCTCGTCGACCTCGGGCTGTGGCTCGCCGGATGGCCCCTGCCCAAGCGCGTTTCCGCTCAGGTGGTCGGCGGTACCGACGGTGTCGAAGACCTTGCATCCGCGCTCGTGGTCTGCGAGGGGGGCGTCGCCCTCGCGATCGACGTGAGCTGGCGCAGCCTGCCCGAGGGCGAGCGGTTCTCATTCGATCTGGTCGGGGCGAACGGCGCCGCGGGGATTCAGCCGCTCCGTATCGTGAAAGACGTCCGTGGGGTTCCGACCGACGTTACCCCCACCGGGGCCACCGGGCGCGAAACGCAGTTCACGCAATCGTATCGCGCCGAGTGGACGTACTTTTTGGCCGTGATCAGGGGCCACGTGAACGCGCCGCCGCCCCGGGACCAGCTCGTCCTGCACCGCGTGGCCGAGGCGGTCTACCGGTCCGCCGCCGAGGGGCGCGACATCCTGCTGTGATCGGACCGCCGCGCCGGGCGCTCGGCCCGATCGCGCTCGGCGCCATCACCCTCGGCGCCAGTTACCCTCCGTTCCGTCTCGTCGTGCCGAGCTTCGTCGCGCTCGCGCCGGCGGTCTTGCTCGTGCGACAGTGCGCCCGCGAGAACGACCCGCGTGGCGCGTTCCGCATTGGGTTCTGGTACGGCGTCGCCACGCAGGCCGTGGTCCTCTACTGGATCGCGTTCGCCCTGTGGCACTTCACGCCGCTCGCAGCCCTCGGGTACTTCGCGACCGTGGCCCTGGAAGCGCTGTGGAGCGGTGTGTTGTTCTGGTTCGTCGTCCGCGTGCGGCAGCAGCTGCCCGCCGTGCCGCTTGCCGTCGTCTTCCCGGTGGCTTGGACCGCGGTTGAATGGGCCGTCGGACATCAGGGCGACATCCAGTTCCCGTGGCTCGGATTGGGCACGTCGCTCGCGGCGGCCCCGGTCCTCGTGCAGTGGGCCGACATCGCCGGCGCGCGGGGTATCACTCTGTGGCTCGCCTGGTGCAACGTCCTGATCGTCGAAGCCCTTCTCCCGCCTGAGGGTGTGCGGGGGGCGCGCGCCCGCCGGCTCGTGCCCGTGGCCCTGACCATCGTCGCCGCGCTCGGCTACGGCCTGTGGCGCGAGCACACCTTGCCCAAGCGGGATGTGGGCATGATCGGGCTCGTTCAACCGAACGAGGGATTCTGGGAGAAGTGGGACCCCGCCCGCGACGACAGCGTTGTCGCGAAACTCGTCGCGCTCTCCCGGCCGCTCGACCGACCCCCGGTGTCGTTGCTCGTCTGGCCGGAAGCCGCGGTCCCCGGCTACTTCGTCGATCATCCGCAATGGGACACGACGCTGGCGCGATTCGCGCGTGCGGTGCACACGCCCATTCTCACGGGCGGACTGGACGCGACGCCCGCCCCGGGCGCCTGGGACTATTTCAACGCCGCCTTCTTCTTCGACTCGACCGGGCGGCGGACGCCATACCCGATCTACCACAAGCATTATCTGGTCCCGGTTGTGGAGCGGGTGCCGTTCATCCCGCCACGGTGGGTCCACCTCCAGTGGTTCGGCGGGTTCGGCCGCGGCACCCAGTTCCCGATCTACGGCGTCGCCGGGCGCCGGTTCGGCGTCCTGATCTGCTATGAGTCCGCGTTCGAGGACCTGCCGCGGACCTACCGGCGAGAGGGCGCGGACTTTCTCGTGAATATCACGAACGACGCGTGGTTCGGGCGCACCAGCGCCCCCTATCAACACGCGTCACACCTCGTCCTGCGCGCCATCGAGACCCGCATGGGCATCGCCCGCGCGGCGAACTCAGGGATCAGCGAGTTCGTCGACCCCTTGGGACACGCGTCCGACGCGACGGCGCTCGGGACGGAGGCGACGGTCCGGGGTCATTTGTGGACGAGTGATGTCAGGACCTTCTACGTGCGCGCCGGAGACTGGGTCGGAGGGTTGGTGGTCCTGGTCTCGCTCGCCGGGGCGGCCGCGCTGCTCATACCTCGGAGATGACGCTCCGCCTGGGCGTGGATGTCGGCGGCACGTTCACCGACGCCGTCAGTGTGGCTCGCGGAGCTCTTGCAGTCCATAAGGTCGTGAGCACGCCGGCCGACCCCGCTATCGGACTCTTTCAAGCCGTCGATGCGCTTCGCGAGGCCCATGACGGACGTCGGGCGGTCGCCGCTCTGATCCACGGTACCACGGTGGCCACGAACGCCCTGCTCGAACGGCGGGGGGCTCGAGTCGTTCTCGTCGCGACGGCGGGGTTCGAGGATCTACTGTGGCTCAGGCGTCAGGACCGGGCCGCGCTCTACGACCTCGCTCGCGCCCACGCCCCGCCACTTGTCGCGCGGGACGACGTCATCGGTGTGGCTGAGCGCCAGGATCCCTCTGGGACCGTGGTCCGCCTTACCGAAGCGGAAATCGCCCGCGTCGTCGCCGCCGTCGTGGCGCGGCAGCCGGAGGCGGTGGCTGTAGCCCTCCTGTATGCGTTTCGTGAGCCGGAGCCGGAGCGACGGCTCGCCTCAGCGCTCAGGCTTGCGCTCGACCGGATCCCCGTGGTGACGAGTCACGAAGTGCTCCCCGTGTTCCGCGAGTTCGAGCGGACGAGCACAACCACCGCCGAAGCCTACCTCAGGCCGCGCATCGCGGCCTATGTGGCGCGTGCGTCGACCGCGGCGCGGGAGCGAGGGATTCTCCGTCTGCGCATGATGACGTCGAACGGCGGGTCGCTGCCGCCCGATGCCGCTACGTGCCGCGCGGCGGCTCTGGCGTTGTCGGGCCCAGCGGCCGGGGTGGTGGGAGCACGGCTCGTTGCCCGCGCGGTCGGAGAGCGCGACGTCCTGACGCTCGACATGGGGGGCACGAGCGCGGACGCGTCCGTCATCGCGAACGGCCACGCGCTCCGGCGTAGTGCCGGAAGCGGCGAAGGAGACAGCCCGGCCGGCGTGCCGCTCGCCCTGCCGTCGCTCCTGATCGAGAGTGTGAGTGCCGGAGGCGGGAGCGTCGCGAGGCGAGACGAGGGTGGCGCGCTCAAGGTGGGCCCGGAAAGCGCGGGCGCCGTGCCGGGACCCGCGTGCTACGGCCGGGGGGGCACAAAGCCTACGGTGACCGATGCGTGTCTGGCCCTCGGCTGGCTCGACCCGGCCGTTCCGCTCGCAGCCTCGGTCGAGCTTGACCCCGGGGCCGCCACGCGTGCGCTCGAGACCCTCGGGCCCGTGGGCTCTGGAGGTGTGCCGCGCGTGGCGGAAGGCATTGTGACCGTGGCCGCGGCGACGATGGCGCGTGCACTGAAGCGTGTGGGCCTTGCGCGCGGCCTCGATCCACGAGGCATGGCGCTCCTCGTGTTTGGCGGGGCGGGCCCCCTCTTCGGCTGTGCGCTCGCGGATGCCCTGGGGATGAATCGGGTGATCATTCCTCCTCACCCCGGCGTCCTGAGCGCGCTTGGTCTTGCCGCGGCGGCCGAAGAAATGGAGTTCGTCGTTTCGGTGCACCGGGCCTTGGCCGGGCTCACGCGCGTCGAGCTCGCGCGGCCCGCTGAGGTGCTCGCGGCACGTGCGCGGACCGAGATCCCCGGCGCGCGCTGCATGTACGAGGCTGACTGCCGCTACGCGGGGCAGGGCCACGAGCTGGTCATCCCCTGTCCTCGCCTGGATCCCGCTGCGCTCGCTCGCGCCTTCGAACGCTCGCATCGCGCGCGTTACGGCGCAGCGGACGTAGGCCGGCCGATTGAGCTCGTGAACCTTCGCGTCCTCGCCCGGCGCCCGGTTGCCGCACCGCGCCTAGTCGGCGTCGCGCGGGGTGCGCGGCGCCCGCATGGCCGCCGCACGGTGATCGTCGCCCACCGACGGGTCCTGGCCACCGTGTGGTCAGCGGACGAGCTCGCCCCGGGCGTCATGATTCCGGGTCCCGCGGTCCTCGCGGGCCGTGACGCCACGGGGCTCATCGAGCCCGGGTGGCGCGGTCGCGTCCACCAGTCCGGCGCCGTTCTCGTCAGTCGCCTATGAGCGTCGATCCGGTCGAACTCGAGGTCATGGCGCACGCCTTTGCATCGATCGCCGAGGAGATGGGGTACGTGCTTGTCGGCGCGGCGCTTTCACCCAATATCCGCGAGCGCCGGGACGCGTCCGCGGCGCTCTTCAACGATCGCGGGGAGATGATCGCTCAGGCCGCGCACATCCCGGTACACCTGGGAGCGCTGAGCGCCGCCGTGACGGCGGTCCGCGTGCACACGCCCCGGCCGGGTGATCTCTTCATCCTCAACGACCCCTATGCGGGCGGGTCTCACCTCCCCGACCTGACGTTCGTGGAGGCGATCGAAGATCACGGTGTCGTCGTGGGCTATAGCGCGGTGCGCGCGCACCACTCCGATGTCGGCGGCGTTGAGCCGGGGAGCATGCCCGCCGGCGCCCGCGACCTCTTTAGCGAGGGCTTGATTCTCCCGCCGACCCGTTTCACGCCGGAGGTCGAGCGCGTGTTGCTCGCCAACGTGCGGACTCCGGACGTTCGCCGCGGTGACCTCCTCGCCCAGCGAGCAGCCGTGGCGCGCGGTGGCGCGGGCCTGCGACTCTTGGCCCGGCGCTACGGATGGCCCCGGGTGCGAGCGGGGATGCGGGCGCTTCTCTCCTATGCTGCTCGGCGCACCCGCGCGGCGCTGCGGCCGCTCGGTGCGGTCGGGCTCTCTGCCACTGACTGGCTCGAGGGAGACGGCATCGAGGACGCCGATCTCGCCATCACGGTCCGGGTGGACATCGTCGACGGGGTGCTGCGCGTGGATTTCGACGGCACCGCGCCCGCGGTCGGTGGCAACGTGAACTGTCCCCTCGCGGTGACCCGGGCGGCCGTGCTGTTCGTGCTCCGCACGCTCGTGCCGGAGGACGTGCCGACGAACGCGGGGGTGGAGCGCGCGATGCGCGTTCGCGCCCCGAGCGGGTGCCTGGTGAATGCCCGGCCCCCGAGCGCCGTGGCGGGCGGCACGGTGGAAACGGCCCAACGCGTGAGCGACACCGTACTACTCGCGCTCGCTCGCGGCGGGATCCCCGTACCGGCCCAGGGCCAGGGCACGATGAACAACGTCACCTTGGGCGGCGCACGTGACGGGGGGCGCTGGACCTACTATGAAACGATCGGCGGGGGACAGGGCGCGAGCCGCGGGGCCGCCGGGCCGTCGGGCGTCCATGTCGGGCTCTCGAACACGCGAAACACCCCGGTCGAGGTGTTGGAAATGGAGGTGCCCGTGCGCGTGCGACGGTACGCGCTGCGGGCCGGGAGCGCGGGGGCCGGCCGCTGGGCGGGAGGCGAGGGCGTGATCCGGGAACTCGAGGCGCTCGCGCCGATGCGCGCCAGCCTCGTCACCGACCGGCGCCGCCATGCGCCCCAGGGGGCCGCAGGTGGAGGCCCCGGAGCGCCGGGCCGCAACGTGGTAAATGAACAAGAAGTGGCGCCAAAAACCCGCATCCTGCTTGCCCCTGGCGACGTGCTCCGCATCGAGACCCCGGGAGGCGGCGGGTTCGGGCCGAGGGGAGGCGACCAGTGACCTGGATACTCGTGGCGTCGGGGGGGGGGTGCGGGTTCGGCGTGGGCGGCGCGATCGCGATCTTCGCGGTGGCGCAGATCAGGGTGGAGCGGCGAAGAGGCTTACGACGAGGAGACCCAGCACCGTCGCCGTGATCAACACGTAGGGCAGGTCGCGCGCCCGTGCGAATGCCACCATCGTAACGGCGACGCGGGCCACGGGCGTTGCGATCAAGAGCAACAGGCCGAGCTGGATCAGGAAGCGGCCCTTCCCGGCCGCGACGCCAGCCAGCACACCGCCGAGCACCCGCAGATCGGGCGACTCCCCGTGGAAGATGCTGTAGTGCGCGGGCTCTCGGCCGTGCCGGACGAGGAACAGTACGCCGCCCACGACCGCCACGGCCGTGGCCACCCCCACCCCCCATCGGAGCAGCAGTCCGATCTCGCGTTCGAGCCCGAGCTCCCGGGCCTCGATCTCGGTCACAACCGCCCCGTGAACCCCCGGTAGAGCATCTCGACCGCGAGCACGACAACGACCCCCGTGAACACGAACCGCAACGCACGCGTCCCCACAATCGGGAGAATACGGGCCCCGAAGGAAGCGCCCGCGAGGACGCCGAGCATCACCGGCAGGGTGAGGCCGGGGTCGATGTAGCCGCGGTGCAGGTAGACCCCTGCGCTCGCAGCCGCGGTCACCCCGATCATGAAGTTGCTCGTCGTCGTCGAGACCTTGAACGGCAGTCCCATGACGTGGTCCATCGCGAGCACCTTCACGGCGCCTGAACCGATGCCGAGCAGACCCGACAAGGCGCCCGCCACCGTCATCAGGCCAAACCCCGCGGCCACGCGTCGCACTTCGTAGTGTTCGGGCCCATCGGGCCCGGGGTAGCTCGAGGCCAGACGCAGCCGGGCGGCGAGGGGGTCCGAGGGACCCGCTGGCGCATGGCGCGGTGGGTGCAACGAGAGGTACGCGGAATAGAGCAGCACGAGACCGAAGAGGATCGCGATCGCACTGGTGGGCACGAGGACCGCCGCGAAGGCCGCGGTGAGGGCTCCGAGCGCCGTGGCGATCTCGAGCACCATGCCGATGCGCACGTTCGTGAACCCTTCGCGCACGTACGCGGCAGCGGCGCCGGACGAGGTCGCAATGACCGCCACGAGCGAGGCGCCGATCGCGTAATGCAGATCCACGCCGCAGCCGAGCGCGAGCAGGGGAACAATCACGATGCCACCGCCCAGCCCGGTGAGGGCGCCGAGCAGGCCCGCCGCGAGCGCGCCGCTGCCGGTGACGGCGGCGAGCTCGAGGTTCGTCACGAGGGCGTTTCGAAAACGCGCCCCTCGACGAACAGCGTGAACAAGCCCTGGTCGAGCTGACCTTCGCGGACCTCCCTCGCCATGATATCGAGGGCCCGCTCCCTCGGCACGGCCGGCTTGTAGGGCCGGTCGGAGGCCGTCAGCGCATCGAAGATGTCGCTGATGGTCATCATTCGCGTCTGCACCGGGATCCCTCCTGCCGCGACCCCCCGCGGGTAGCCCCGGCCGTCGAGCTTTTCGTGATGACCGTAGGCGATGAGCGGGATCTGCTGCAGCTCACGGGTCCAGGGGATCTGCTGGAGGAACCGGTAGGTGTGATTGACGTGGCTTTCGATCTCGTGGCGCTCCCCCTCGTCGAGGCTGCCCTTGGGGATCGTGAGAAAGCGTACCTCGTCCGCCGTGAGGTAGGCCTGCGAGATCCCTTCGATATCCTCGTAATGGCGCTGGGCGAAGGCGACGAGCTCGCTCGACGACGCTTCGGGGAGCACCGTCGGCTCGTTCGCCGTCGTCACCACCCTGACGAACCGATCGAGCTCGGCGATTTCCCGGGCCTGCGCTTCCGCGAACGCCGCCGAGGCCTCGGCATAGCCTTCCTGGCCGTGCCGCTCCAGGTACTCGGCGCGGCGCTTCCAGAAGTCGCGCTCGGCCGTGCGGCGGAGGAACCCGTACCGCTGGCGGATGAGCGCGAGGTCGTGTGGGTAGAGCTTCTTCGCCTTGACGAGCACCTGCTCACGCACGCCGACCTTGCCGAAGTCGTGCAACAGGCCGGCGTAGCGGATTTCGCGGATTTGCTCGCGCGTGAAGCGCACGGTGCGGTACTCGCCTGCCTCCGCGCGATCGACCACTTCGGCGAGTCCCACCGTCATCCGCGCCACCCGGCCGCTGTGGCCGAACGTCGTCGGGTCCCGCTGCTCGATCGCCGTGACGGCGGCGAGGACGAATCCCTCGAACAGCCGCTCGATGTCCGCGTAGAGGCGACTGTTCTCGATCGCCACCGCGGCCTGACCGGCGAGCGCCGTCACGAGCTCCACCGTGCGCCTCGTGTACGAGAGCACCTGGGCCTCGACCTCGGCGGGGGTCGCGAGGACCGCGTCCCCGTCGCGCTTGCGGTTGATGAGCTGGAGCACCCCGATGACTTCTTCCTTGTGGTCCTTCATCGGGATGACGAGCATGGATTTCGTGCGGTAGCCGTAGCGCTCGTCGAAGGACCGATTGATCGCGTACTCGACGTCGGGCGGTAGGGAATAGGCGTCGTCGATGACGAGCGGCTCGCCCGTCGTCGCGGCGTTCCCGGCGAGGCTTGTGCGGTCCGCGGGGATCGTGAACTCGACGAACGGCGCTTCGGGCTTCGAGAACGTTTGCGCGAGGCGGAATCGGAGGCGCTTTCCGCCGTTCTCGCCCGCCTCGACCAGGTAGAGGCTGCCCGCGTCGGACGCGGTCACCCGCCGCGCCTGCGTGAGGATGAGCTCGAGCAGGGTCTTCAAGTCGCGCTCGGTCCCGAGCGCCACACCGATCCGTGTGAGCTCGCCGATCTCGCGGCTTCGCGTCGCGGCCTCCGCGCGGGCCCGCGCGGCCTCCGCGCGCGCGGCCGCTTCCCGGAACCCGCTGCGGACCGCGACGAGGAACTCGCGGGCTCCGGGGGGATGGCGTACGAAGCCGGCTAAGAGCTCGGCCGCCATCTCCGGAGGCACCTCAGTTTCGCCCGGACGGCCGAGCGCCACGATCGCGCCGCCGCTCTCGACGAACCCGCGGAGCGTGGCCAAGGGGATGCTCGAACGGTTGGCGGGGTCGAGCAGGAGGACCGTGGGACGTTCGTCCACGGCGACCGGTTGGGAGGGGCCGATCTCGCGGGGCTCGACCTGCGCCCCTTCGAGCGCGGCCGCAAGCGGACCCGCGCTCCACGCCGCCGTGTGGAGCAAGACGTATCTCACGACGGCGCGCCGCGGGTGGCGTCAGTCATCGGCGCGCCGCGGGCCCTTCGGCGCTACGCTGGTTCGCGGCGTCACACGCCCAGACGGCTGAGCGGGTGGCTCACCGCAACATCACGAGTTCTTGAGCCGCTTCAGACCGTCGCTCGCCTCGGTGTAATCCGGAAAGACGGCGATCGCGCGCTGGTACATCTCGACCGCCTTGTCCCGCTCGCCGCGGTCCTGATAGAGCAGGGCGCGCGAGTAGAAGGTCAGCGCCTCGGTCGGTACCTGGCGGCTCATCCGCTGGTCGGACGCCGGCTTGGCGAGGGGCGGGAGGTTCGCGTCACCCATCAAATGGGTCGCCACCGTCCGGATGATGTCGTAGAGGTGGTCGCGCTGAGCGCGGTCGGATTCGACCTTGACGATCTCGCTCGTCTCGACGTTCACGAGGCGGGCGTCGATCCGGAAGTCGCCGTAGAAGTCGATGAAGCTGCCGAGGATCACGTACCGTGCCCCGACGAGCTTGCCGATCTTGGCCGCGGTCTGGGGATCCACGCGCCCCGCGGTGCCCAGATTCTGCTCTTCGATGATGCGTTGGATGTCTTCGCGCTCCACCACACGGGCCGCCGGATTCTGGGCGAGTTCCGAGATCATCATCCCGGCGATGCCCTTCTGCAGGGCGTCGAAGTCTTCCTTGTTCTGCCCGTAGGAGCCGCCGTTGTCGAACGGCATGACGGCGATGCCGGGCCGCGTATCGGAGGCCGGCGACGCTGGGGCCTGAGCCCGCAGCACCGGGGCGCCGAACGCGAGTGATGCCGCGACGACTGTCAGAGCAAGACGCGACTGCATACGACCTCCTGTGGAATTCAGAGCGTCAGCTTCATCCCCTCGTGCGCCGCGAAGACCTCGGCTGGCCGGCCTCGCGTCCGGGCCTGTTGCCGGGCCTTGGCGAGCAGCGCGTCGATGTCCGTGTCGCTGTGCTCTGGTTCATGATGAAACAGCACCAACCGCTCGGCGTGCGCGTCGGCCGCGAGACTAAGCGCCTCCTCGAAGGTCGAATGCCCCCACCCGCGGTGCCCCTCGAGCTCGGCCGGCGTGTACATCGCGTCGTGAATCAACACCTCGACGTCCTGCAGAAACGTGACGAACTCCGCCCGCCAGCTCGCCGGCGTATCGTAGGAGCCGCCGGTCCCGAGTTCGTTGTCCGTGACGTAGGCGATGCTCGGACCGCCCGCCGCGGGCGTCAGCCGATAGCCGAGCGCCGTGCCCGGGTGGCGAAGGCGCATCGCCCGCACCTCGAAGGCGCCGACGGAGAACGCGCCGGCCTCGACGTGCTGCACGGTCAGGGTCGCCGACAATGCGTCGAGCGGCACCGGGAAGACGGCCGGATCCATCTGCTGGCGGAGGATCGTCTCGAGCGACGTCGTGCCTTGGCGAGATCCCCAGATCCGCACCCGGTTGCCCGGGGCGAAGAGCGGCTTGAAGTGCGGCAGTCCTTGGATGTGGTCCCAGTGCGCGTGGGACAGCATGATCTCGGCGTTCACGGCACCGTTCTGCCGCTCGACGAGTTCGAGCCCCAGGGCGCGGATGCCCGTGCCGGCATCTAGGATGATGAGCTCCCCGCCCGTCCCCTCCACCGCCACACATGGTGTATTACCTCCGTAGCGCGCGGTGTGGGCCCCCGGGGTGGGGATCGAGCCCCGCGTCCCCCAGAAGGTGACCGTGTACGCTTTGCGTTCAGGCACGACGCATCCTCGCGTAAGTTACTGAAAACACGCTACGTACAACAAGCGTGCCGCTCACTCCCGCCCTGTGACGTGCCTCACGAGCGTCCCGCGGACGCTTCCAGCGCCGCGCGGTCGCGAATGACGATCTCGCGGCGGCTCACCTCGATGTGACCCTTCTCGACGAAGTCCCGCATGGTGCGGCTCACGGTCTCGCGGCTGGATCCGATCATCTGGGCGATCGTGTGGTGGGTCAGACGCCGGGTGATGCGCTCAGACCCGGATTCCTCGGCGAGTTCGAGCAGGAGCTGCGCGACCCGGCCGTTCACGTCGAGGAGCACGAGACTGCCGACCTTCTCGTCCACGCGCCGCAGGCGCCAGGACAAAGCGCGGAGCAGGGCGAGCGCGATGCTCGGAGTCTGGCGGAGGAGGCCCTGGAAGTCCTCGCGGCGGATCACGAGGAGGGTCGAGTCGTTCATCGCGATGACGTGTGCGGAGCGCGGCTCGTCGTCGATCAGCGCCATCTCGCCGAAGAACTCCCCTTCGCCGAGGACCGACAAGATCACCTCGCGACCGTCTTCGCCGATCAGGACGACTTTGACCTGTCCCTGGGCGACGACGTACAGGGCGTCGCCCGGATCGTCCTCAAACAGGATGACCGAGTTCCGTGGGTAGGCTCGCTCCCGAGAGATTTCGGCGACCCGCTCGAGTTCAGGGGGGCCAAGTTCGCTAAAGAGCGGGACTTTCCTCAGGACTTCGGTGACCGCCACAGCGCGCTAGCCTCTCCGGCGTGGGGGATCGGGAGCGCAAGCTTAATGCCCGGCACGGGCCGGTGTCAATTCGGCGGACGCCAGGCGCTTGCTTCCAAGTGCTTTTGCCAATTATCTTTCCACGCTTCGTCGTGGTCGATCCTTCAGCAAGGAACGTGCAGTGAAGCCCGGTATTCACCCCACCTATCAGCGCGCCACGGTTCAGTGCGCGTGCGGCAATACCTTCGTCACGCGATCCACGGTACCCGTGATTCACGTGGAAATCTGTGCCCGCTGTCACCCGTACTATACCGGCAAGCAGAAGCTGATCGACACGGCCGGGCGGGTGGAGCGGTTCCGCCAGAAGTACGGGACCGACAAGGCCGGGAGTTGAGCGATGGAGGCGAGGCTCCGCCAGGCGCTCGCCCGGGCGGAGGAGGTCGCGCGGCAGTTGGCCGACCCCGACGTCGCCCGCAATCCCGCGAAGCTTAAGTCCTTGGGTCGTGAGCACGCCCGCCTCGACGCAATCCGGCACACCCATGCCCGTCTCGAGCGGGCCGAAGAAGAGCTGGCGCAAGCGCGGGACGTTCTGCAGGACCGAGACGTCGAGCTGGCCCAGCTCGCCCGTGCGGACGTGGAGCGCCTGCGGCCGGAGATTGACCGCCTGACGCGCGAGCTCGGGGGGCTGCTCGCTCCGAGCGATCCGCTGGACGATCGGGACGCCATCGTCGAGATCCGCGCCGGCACCGGGGGCAATGAAGCAGCCCTGTTTGCCGCGGACCTGTTCCGGATGTACACGCGCTTCTGCGAACGGCGGAACTGGAAGGTCGACGTGCTGGCGCTGTCCGAAGGGAACTTGGGCGGCTTGAAGGAGGCGATCTTCGCCGCGCGGGGGCCCAAGGTCTACGGGATGCTGCGCTACGAATCGGGCGTTCATCGCGTGCAACGCGTTCCGGTCACGGAGGCGCAGGGGCGCATCCACACCTCGGCGGCTACGGTCGCCGTCCTCCCCGAGGCCGAAGAAGTCGACGTGAAGATCGAAGACAAGGAGCTGCGGATCGATGTGTTCCGGTCGTCGGGCCCTGGGGGGCAGAGCGTCAACACCACCGACTCCGCCGTGCGCGTGACCCACCTCCCCACGGGCCTCGTGGTGCAGTGCCAGGACCAGAAGTCGCAGCTGCAGAACAAGATCAAGGCGCTCGAGATCCTCCGCTCGCGACTCCTCGACCGGCTCGTCGCCGAGCAGGAGGCGGCGCGGGCCCGGGAGCGGCGCACGCAGGTCGGCACGGGCGATCGATCGGCGAAAATCCGGACGTACAACTTTCCCCAGAACCGGGTCACGGACCACCGCATCCACTACACGGCCCACGATCTCACGGACGTGCTCGACGGCCACCTCGACGAGCTGATCGCGGCCCTGCAGCTCGCCGGAGAGCAGGAGCGCCTGAGTGTCTGAGATCCTCTCCATCGGCGCCTGCGTGGAAGCGGCGGCCGCCCGGCTCGGCGCTGCGGGGTACCCACAGCCCCGGCGCGAGGCGCGGGCCGTCTGGGCGGCGCTCGCCCGCCAGTCGACCGGCGACGTGTGGCTCGCTCAAGACGCGTCCGCCGCGCCCTCGGCGGTCGACCGATTCCAAGAGGCGGTAGCTCGGCGTTGTGAAGGGGTGCCGTTCGCGTACGCGGTCGGGTGCGTCACCTTCCGCACGCTGGAGCTCGCGATCGACCCGCGCGCCCTCATTCCGCGCCCGGAGACCGAAGGGCTGGTGGAGCTCGCGCTTGGAGCGGTGCGAGCAGGGCTCCCGCCCGGGGGCTATGCGGCGGACGTCGGTACCGGGTGCGGGTGCATCGCTCTCAGTCTCGCGGTCGAGGGAGACTTTGCAGGCATCGTGGCCGTCGACCGTGACGCAAGCGCGGCGACGCTCGCTCAGGCGAACGTGGCGCGCGTATCTCCCAGGGTGCCGGTCGAGATCCGGGTGGGTGATCTGCTCGCGCCGCTTTCGGGCGAGCGGTATCGGGCGATCCTCTCGAACCCGCCATATCTCACGGAGGGTGAGGCGGCAGCGCTCGATCCGGCGGTGCGGTCCTTCGAGCCCCGCGCCGCGCTCGACGGCGGGCCCGACGGCCTCGCGCCGACGCGCCGATTGCTCGCCGAGGCCCACACGCTGCTCGTCCCGGGGGGCTTACTCGCGCTCGAGATCGACGAACGCCGCGCGCCGCTCGTCATGGCGCTGGCCCACGACCACGGATGGAGGCGCGTGACCATTCACGAAGATCTCTTCGGCCGGCCGCGGTACGCGCTCGCCTATCGGGAGGCTCGGTGATCGACGACAAGGCGCAGGAACTTGGACGGCTGCTCGGGCAGAGTGAGGAATACCGGGCCCTGGTGCGCGCGACCGACCGCATGAAGGCCGACGCCGACTGCCAGAAACTGCTCGCCGATGTGGAGCGCCTGGCCCAGGCGATGGAACACTCGGCGCAAGGCGGGCACGAGCCCAGCCGCGAGCAGATCGAGGAATACGACCGGGCGGTCCAAATCGCGCAGACGAACCCGGTGTATCAACAGGTAGTCGCCGCGCAGGCCAACTTTGAGAAGCTGATGGCCAAGGTGAATGCCCGTATTTATGATGGGATCAAGAAGGGTGCCGCGAGCCCCATCATCACCCTCGGGTAAGGGCGATGGCGTGTTTGTCGTCCTCGAAGGGCCGGACGGGGCGGGCAAGTCGACGCTCGTGCGCTGGCTCGCGGCCGAGCTGCGAACCGCGGGACGCGACGTGGTGACCGTGCGGGAGCCCGGCGGGACCCCAGTGGCGGAAGCGGCCCGCTCGATCGTGCTCGGGGCACACGAGCGGCTCTCGCCGTCGGCCGAACTCTTCCTCATGCTCGCCGCGCGGGCCGATCTCGTGGCCGAGGTGATCCGGCCAGCCCTTGATGCTGGCCGCGTGGTCGTGGCGGATCGGTATGAGTTGTCGACCTTCGCCTACCAGGTCGCGGGCGCCGGTCTCCCGCGCGGGGACGTCGAGGTCGCGAACCGCCTGGCCACGGGGGGGCTCGTCCCCGACGTCACCGTCGTGCTCGACGTGCCCGTGGCGCTCGGGCGGGAGCGGCAACGTCGGGCGGGCAAGGTCCGGGATCGGTTCGAGCGCCGCGGCGCCGGGTTTCAGGAGCGCGTCCTGCAGGCGTACCGGAACGCCCAGGGACCGGGCGTCGTGCACTTGGATGCGTCGCAAACGCCGGGGGTCGTACAGGACGCCGCGTGGCGCGAGGTTGCGGCGGTTGCCCTTTTACCTCGAGAGGTCTCATGAAGCACCGCAGACTGATGGTCGTCGCCGTCATCACGTTCATTGCCCTCGCGAGCGGCGGGTGGCTCCTCCAACGGGAGGCCGATTCGGACCGCACGGTCTATCAGGAAGCCGCGCTCTTCGAGCAGGTGCTCGCGAAGGTCTCTGACGATTACGTGGACTCGATCGACGAGCGCCGGCTCTATGATATGGCGATCGACGGCCTGCTCGATCAGCTGCACGATCCGTATTCCGTGTTCCTCAAGGGGGACGATTTCCGCGCGCTTTCGGAGACCACGTCGGGCAACTACGGCGGGCTCGGCATTCAGATCGACGTGCGGGACGGCTGGATCACCGTGATCGCGCCGCTGCCCGATACGCCTGCCGAGCGGGCCGGCATCCACTCGGGGGACCAGGTCATCGCGCTCGACGGTCGCTCGACCGAGGGATGGAAGAACGACCAGGCGGTGAAGCAGCTGCGGGGGCAGCCGGGCACGACCGTGGAACTCAAAGTGCGACGCGTCGGCGCGGATCAGCCGCTCACGTTCCAGATCACGCGCGCCATCATCCACATCCGCTCGGTTTATCTGTCGCTGATGCTCGACGACAAAGTCGGGTACGTGGCGCTCTCACCCGTGAGTGAAACGTCGGCGCAGGAGCTCACCGACGCGATCACGGACCTTACCAAGAAGGGCATGAAGTCCCTGATCCTCGACCTGCGGGGGAATCCCGGCGGGCTCCTGGATCAGGGCATCGCGGTGAGCAACCTGTTCCTCGATCCGGGCCAGGAGGTGGTTGAGACCCGCGGACGCGCCCCGAACAGCACACGCGTCTACCGCGATGCGGAGGCGCAGGCGTGGCCGAATCTGCCGATCGTCGTGCTCGTAAACGGCGGCTCGGCGAGCGCGGCCGAGATCATCGCGGGCGCGCTCCAGGACCACGATCGGGCGGTGCTCATCGGCACCCCCACGTTCGGGAAAGGGCTCGTACAATCGCTGTGGCAGCTCTCGCAGGAGACCGCGCTCAAGCTCACAACCGCGCGGTGGTACACGCCGAGCGGCCGCACGATCCAGCGGCGGAGCCGGGACGAGGCCGACCAAGAGGCGCAGGTCGCGCTGGCCGAAGCGGGCCGCGATACGACCAGGCCCGACACCACCCAGACCTTCCACACGGACGGGGGCCGGGTCGAGTATGGCGGCGGGGGTATTCGTCCCGACGTGTTTGTCGCACCCGATACCTTCACGACCGGCGAGCGGGCCTTCCTCAAGGCGCTGGGCCCGAAGGTCACGACCTACCGCGACGTGCTCTCGAGCTACGCGCTCGAGCTGAAGGGCGACGGTCACCTCACCGCGGCGAACTTTGTCGTCACCGACGAGATGGTGAGCACCGTGCTCCGCCGGTTGCGGGACCGGGGCGTCGCGGTATCCGACAGTATTGCCGCGGGCGGCCGCGGCCTGGTGGCGCAGGAGCTCGGGTACGAGGGGGCCCAATATGCCTTCGGCCGAGCCGCGGAATCGCGTCGACGTCTCGGTGACGACCGCGAGCTGCAGGACGCACTTGCCCTCGCGCGCCGCGCGAAGTCGCCTCAGGACCTGCTGGCGCTCGCCGTGTCGGGGGCGACTCCGCCCACCCACAACTGAACCTCGCCCGCCGCGCCCCCCAAGGCGCGGCGGGTTACTGGTCCACCACGCGCACCCCGCGCGGGACCGAGAACTTGAAGTCCTCTGCAGGCACGGCCTCGTTCACTCGCACGGCGTGGAGCGTGATCACGCGTTCCTGTCCCGACTGCTCCGTGATCTCGAGCCGCCGGACAAGCGCATCCAAGCGGTTCACCCACAGCACCGCGCGCCGGTAGGGAAGGTCGGCCGATCGCGGCTCGAGGGCGATGACGTCAGCCAGCCCGTCGGCCGCCAGCGTGTCCGTGCGGATGTAGCGGATCGTGTAACGCTCGCGCGCGTGATCGACGAACTGCCCGAACAGATTCGGTCCGGTACCCGTGCGCGGGATCCCCGATCGAATGACCTGACCCGGCGTCGTGCTCGGGGTGTAGAGCCAGAGGTAGTGCCCGTCGGCCACGATGCGGTCTCCCCGAGGCACGGCGAAGCGCATCTCAAAAGAGCTCGGGCGCATCTGGTGCAGGGTGCCCCGAGTCGTGTCGGGGCTCCCGATGAGCGGGTTGGTGATCACCTGCGTGAACTCGGCCGTCAGCGTGCGCGTCGAGTCGTAGGCGCTCTGCGCACGGTCCACCACGGGCCCCGGGTCCTGGCCCTTGAGGGGTCCGGGGAGGCAGCAGACCGCGAGCACGAGCCCCGCGGCCCTGACCGCGCGGGTCACACGCTAACCGGAGCCGGCTCCGCGACGCGGCGGCCGATGACCTCGGCAATGGCGCGCACTTCGCGCATGAGCTGGGCGAACTGCTCGGGGGTGAGGGACTGCGCCCCGTCGGACAGCGCGGCGTCCGGGTCGGGATGGACCTCGATGATCAGCCCGTCCGCCCCGGCCGCGACCGCCGCCCGCGCCATGGGGATCACTTTTTCCCGCAACCCGGTGCCATGGGAGGGGTCCGCGATGATCGGCAGGTGCGAGAGCTTGTGGACCACGGGGATGGCGGTCAGGTCGAACAGGTTGCGGGTGGCCGAGTCGAACCCCCGCACGCCGCGCTCGCAGAGAATCACATCGCGGGTCCCTTCGGCGAAGACGTACTCGGCCGACAGGAGCAACTCCTCGATCGTGGCCGCCATGCCGCGCTTGAGCAGCACGGGCTTCCGCGCTCGCCCCGCGGCCTTGAGAAGCGAGAAGTTCTGCATGCTGCGCGCGCCGATCTGAATGATGTCCGCGACCTCGGCGACGCGTTGCACGCCCTCAGGGTCGATGGCTTCGGTGCAGATGAGGAGCCCGACCTCCGCGCGCGCTTTCGCGAGCAGGCGGAGCCCCTCGGCCCCGAGCCCCTGGAAGGAGTACGGGGAGGACCGGGGCTTCCAGGCCCCGCCGCGCAGGATCACGGCGCCCGCGTCTTTCACGATCCGCGCCGCCTCGATGATCTGCCGCTCGTTCTCGACCGAGCACGGCCCCGCGATCACGGGTACGTCCACACCCCCGAGCGTCACCCCGCCCGGGAGCCGCACGACGGTCGCCTCGGGCTGCCACTCGCGGCTCACCTGTTTGTACGGCTTCGTCACCTGGATGACTTCTTGCACCCCGGGGAGGCCTTCGAGGCGCGACGGCTCCACGCGCCCGTCGTTGCCGACCAGGCCCACGGCCGTGCGCTGGGCCCCCGGCATGACCCGCGCCTCGTACCCGAGATCCTGAATCACCGCGACCACGCGGTCGATTTCCCGGGGGCTCGCGCCGTGTCGCATCACGATCAGCATCCAGCGCCTCCGATCGTGAAGCGGGCGCCGTCGTGTGCGATCGCCACGGAGCCCGGAAATCGGGCGCGCGCGCCGGCCGCGGCGTCCATCTGGTCGACCGCGGGATCGAAATGCGTGAGCACAAGGCGCTTCGCGCGCGCTGCCTGGGCGAGGTCTCCTGCTCCCGCTGGCGTCAGATGTTCGTCGCTCGGGCCCGAATCGGGCAGGGAGCACTCGGCCAGCAGGAGGTCGCAGGCCGCCGCCCAGGTCGCAAGCTCCGCGCTCGGGCCGGTATCGCCCGTGTAGACGAGCCGCCCCTCGGGGGCGGCGATGCTCACGGCCACGCTCTCCGGGGTGTGCGGCACGCGACAGGTTTCCAGGCTCGTTTCGCCGTCCAGCGGGAAGGGCTCCCCGTCACGCACGTCGAGCACCCCGATGGGGAATCCCGGGTCGAGGAGCCAGGCCCCGAACCCCTGCGCGAGCGCCTTCACCAGGCGCACGGTGCCCGCGGGGCCCAGAATCACGAGCGGGTCCCGGCGCGGCGGTGTCGCGGCGTTGCGCAGCGCGAACACGAGAATCGGCAATTCGCCAAAGTGGTCCGGATGGAAGTGGGACACCACCACGTGCGTCACGTGCTCCCACGGCAGCCCGAACTCGGCGAGCCGGTGGAGGGAGCCTGGGCCGCAGTCGAGGAGGATCCGCAGACCGCTCCGCTCGACCCAGTGACAGGGCGCCGTCCGGCGCGGCGACGGCGCGACGGTCCCGGTGCCTACGGTTACGAGTTCCACTGGGAGTCTACCCCTTGTTACACCGGCTCGAGCTGTCCGAGCCTCACGCCGACGATGGTGGATACCCCCGGCTCCTGCATCGTGACGCCGTACACGGCGTCGGCAGCCTGCATGGTGCGCGGGTTGTGGGTGATGACGATGAATTGCGTCTGGCTCTTGAATTCGGCCAGCAGTCGCACGTACCGGCCGACATTCGCGTCGTCGAGCGGTGCGTCGACCTCGTCGAGCAGGCAAAACGGACTCGGCTTCGCGAGGAAGATGGCGAACAGCAAGGAGACCGCGACCAGCGTCCGCTCGCCCGACGACAGGAGGTGGATGCGTTGCGTCCGTTTCCCCCGCGGCGCCGCGTGGATCTCGATCTCGCTCTCCAGGGGGTCCGCCTCGCTGGCGAGGCGCACGTCGCACTCGCCGCCGCCGAACAGGGTTTGGAATACCGTGCGGAAATGGTCCCGCACCTTTCCGAAGGACTCGAGAAAGAGGGCCCGCGCCGTCTGGTCGATCTCGCGCGCCGCCTGTTGGAGCGCGGTGCGAGCGGCCAGGAGGTCGTCGCGCTGCGTCTCGAGGAACTCGAGGCGTTTCACTTCCTCGCCGTGCTCCTCGACCGCCAGTGCGTTCACGGGTCCGACGGCGTCAATCGCCGCCGCGAGCCGCTCGTTCTCCTGGCGCAACCACGCGAGGTCTCCGGCAACCTCGGGCGCGCGCTCGAGGAGCTGCGCCAACGGCTTGCGCCACTCCGCTTCGACGCGGGCGGCAAGCGTCTGTTTGCGGCCGAGCAGATCGGCGCGCTGGAGTTCGAGGCGATGCTCCTCGCCCGCCAGGGACTCGACTGCCTGGCGCCGGCCGTCGCGCGCGGCCTCGACTGCTGCGAGCTCGCGGTCGGCGTCGGCGACGCGTCGGTCTGCCTCTGTGGCGGCCTCGGTGAGCGCCGTCAGGGCCTGGCGTCCTTCCTCGAGCGCGTCCTGCCACCGGGTACGCTCCGCCGTGAGGGCGGCCGTGTCCCGATCGATGGCGTCGATCTCGCGTCCCAGCTCGGCGGCCTCCGCCCGCGCCGTCATCGCCGCGTTCGCGCCCCGTCCCGCGCGGTCCGCGGCGGCGGCGCGGCGCGCCTCGAGTTGCGCAGCGTCGACCTGCCACCGCACGCGGGCTTCGCGTGCGGCCTCCTGATCCCGCTCGAGCTCCCCGAGCCGCATCCGCTCGGCGTCGAGGCGTTCGTCGAGCCCCACGCGCTCGATCGCTCGCTGGTCGAGATCCGCATCTAGCGCCGTCACGAGCGCTTCGACCTCACCGAGGCGCTGGGACAGACGCTCGACCTGAGCGGCGGCGCCCGTGGCGTCACGGTGCGCGTGACTGACCGCGCGCTCTGCCTCCCGTTGCTCGGCCTCCGCGTGTTGCGCGCGTTCACGGGCGCTCTCGGCGGCGCTGACGCTCTCCGCGCGGGCGCTCTCAAGCGACACCAGCGTGGCGAGGGCCGCATCGAGCGCGGCGGACGCGCGTGCTCGCGCGGCTTCTGCGTCTCGGACGTCCTGCTCCAGGGCATCGAGCTCCGCGCGTCGCTGCAGCGGGCCACTCGCGCCGGCAGACTCAGACAGAAAGACGGCGCCGTTGGCGCGCCGCAGCGCACTCTCGCCGATGACCTCCGAGCCCGCAAGCAGGGCCCGCACCCAGGCGACCGCCGGCCCGTCCACCCGTAGCTCGGGGGGCACCGGCCGCCCCGTGGCGTCGACCCGGGGTCCCGGCAGGCACGGGAGTAGGAGCAGCGGGCCGGGTCGGTGCTCGGCGTGCCAGCGCTGGATCGCGTCGACGGCGGTCTCGTCCCGCACGAGGATGGCGTGCAGCCATTCACCGAGCAGGCGCTCGGCGAGCTCGGCGTCGCGGCGGCCGGTCCGCACGAAGTCCGCGAGCGGGCCGAGCACGGCGTCGCCGAAGCTCCCCCGGGTCTTGAGCAACGCCTGCGCCGCCGGTGCGAGGCCCACGCGCTCCCGATCGAGCTCGGCGAGTGCGTCGCGCCGCGTCGCGAGTTGGGCCAGGGCCTCCTCTGCGTGGCGCCGGGTTGCACGAGCGTGGGCCTCCTCGGCCTCGGCTGCCGTTACTCGGCGGCGGGCGTCGTCTACGGCCTCGGCCGCCGCGCGGGCCTCGCGCGCGCGAGTCGCCGCGTCATCGGCCCGCCTGCGGGCATCGAGTGCCGCGGCGCTCTCGGCCGAGGTGCGGGCCGACCGCTCTCCCGTCGCGTCGCCGAGCTGTTGGCGCAGCTCTGCCCGCTCGCGCTCGAGGGCCGCCCGCTCGCCTTCGCGCGCCCGCTGCGCCTCGGCGCGCTGCTGCAGGTCTTCCTCGAGGCCACGAACGGCAGTGCGCTGCTCGGTCAGGCGGGCGCGGGCGTCCTGCTCGTGCGCGGTCCGCTGATCCAGTTCGCCATGCACCGCGCCAAGTTCGGTGGCGGCGGCGCGCTCCTCGGTTTCGGCAGCCTCGTGCTCCCGCTGGGCGTGGCCCGCCCGGAGCTCCGCGTCGCTCCGATCGGCCAGCGCCTTGACCCGCCGCTCGCTTGCATTGCGGAGGCGCTCGGCGGCGAGCGCGAGGTCACCCTCGAGCCGGCCAATCGCGACCTTCGCGTCCGCCAACCGCCGTTCCACCTCGGTGCGCTGTGCCTCGGCGCTGTGACGTGCCTGCGCCCGGGCCTCTCGGTCGCGTTCGGTGTCCGCGAGATGCGCGCGCTCCTCGGGCAGGGCCCCGGCCAACTCGGCCCCGCGCCCGCTGAGGGCGCCGAGCGCGAGCTCGACGTCCTCGAGCTCGCGGCGCACGACCGTCATCGCGACCGCGAACCGCTCCTCGACAAGCTTGCCGTGGCGCTCGGCCTTCCCGCGCTGGCGCGCCAGGCTGCGGACCTGCGTCTGCACCTCCGCGATGAGGTCATCGAGTCTCGCGAGATCTCCCGTCGTCTCCTCAAGGCGCCGCTCGGTGCTGCGCTTCCGATCACGATAGAGGCCGATCCCGGCCGCTTCCTCGAATAGCGACCGCCGCTCCTCGGCACGCTCGGAGAGCAGGGCGTCGATCATGCGGGCTTCCATCACCACACCGGCGTCAGCGCCTAGCCCCGTGCCGCGGAGCAGGTCCTGGACGTCCCGGAGTCGCACCGGCGCGCGGTTCAGGAAGTAGTCGCTCTGGCCCGAGCGCGACAGCCGCCGGCTGACGACGACCTCCTGATAGGCCACCGGGAGCGTGCCGTCCGAGTTGTCAAAGACGAGCGCAACCTCCGCCACGTTCACCGCGCGCCGCCCGGTCGAGCCCTGGAAGATCACGTCTTCCATCTTGCCGCCCCGCAGCAGGCGGGGCGACTGCTCGCCCAGTACCCAGCGCACGGCGTCGGAGATGTTCGACTTGCCGCACCCGTTCGGGCCGACGATGGCCGTCACGCCGTCGTCGAACGGCAAGTCGACCGATCCGGCGAAGGACTTGAACCCCGACAGCTCCAAGCGACTCAATCGCATGGTGTGCGCTCCGGTTGGGTCACGTGGTCACTCGTCATCGTCATTGGGTCGACTGATAGATCCAGTACGGTCGGCCGAGTTTGCGCCCGATCGCCTCGGCCTCGTCACGCGTCGGGTAGGGCCCGAGCACGACGCGGTACCCGTCGTCGGGGTTCTGGGGGGGCAGGACCCGCGCCGTGAGCCCGGCGCGCGAGAGTTGCTGCGCCATTTCGCTCGACCACGCCTCGTTCTGCGACGTGGAGATCTGCACGTAGAGCGGGCCGCCTGGTCCGGTCGTGTCACCGGGCGTGCCTTCGGTCGCGGGCGCGGTGGCGAGCGGAGCGTGGTAGCCGCTGCGTGGGCGCCACGGCGTGAAGGTCCACAAGTCACCGGCGCCTCCGGCCACGCGGCCCGTCTCATAGAGCGAGTCGAGGTGGATGGCCGCGACGTCAGCGCCCTGGGCCACCACGAGCGAGCCGTCCGGGGTGATGACGGGAAGATCCGAATCCCAGGTGCTCGCGACTGCGCCCACGAGCGTCTTCGGCGGCAGGTCGACGACCCAGACCGAATCGGCGGTAGCGGGTCGTGCAAGGAGCCAGCGGCCGAAGGGATCGACCCGCACCGCGCTTGCCGCGCCCGGCAACGCGACGCCGTCGATCTCGGCGTGCTCGTAGCGGTCGATCACGGCGAGTCCGGCGGCCGTGCGGTGGGCCACGTAGACCCGGTGGCCCGAGGGCGAGAACGCGACCGCCCGTGCGACGTCGGTGAGGGGGACGAAGGCGGGCTCGCGGCGTGCCATCGGGTCCTCGAGGAGCACCCCGCTGTCACCGGCCACCGCCACCAGGTCGCCCCAGCGGGTCGCCTCGACGTCGCCGCCGAAGCTCATCGTGCGGACGGCCGGCGGTTGATCCGAGGCAACGGACACGAGGCGGAGCGCGGCCGGCCGCGAGTGATCGCCCGGGAGCACGGCCAAGAGCCGCTGGTCCGCCGCGCCGAAGACAGCCCGCGGCATGGCGGCGAGCACCTGGGGCCAGACGACGCGACTCCGCCGGGCGACTGTGACCACGCGGCGGTCGCGATCGACGGCGAACAGGGTCTCATCGGGTCCCAAGGCGGCGAATTCGACGTGCGCGGCGATGCTGTCGACCCGCCCCGTTTCCAGGTCGAGGGACAACAGCTCGTCCCCCTGGCTCATCACAAACACGAGCTCTGCCTCGGCCGCGACACCCACCACGCGGGCGAGCGCCGGAAGCTTCCCGGGCAACGCGGGGAGCTCGGTGAGCCCGGGCAGCCGGTAGGCGCGGACTCCGCCGCCCGCGCGCGCCAGCCGCAGCGCTAGGGCCGGGCGGCGCCCGTCGTCCGGATGGGTCGTGCTAACCGCTTGTGTACGAGCTGCTTGGAGGGGATGAGACGGCGGGGCGGCTGGCGTCTGGGATCTGCAGCTCCCCAACGCCAGGCTGAACCCGAGAACACACGAGTTGCGGATGCGCAAAGGGCCTCGGCGGACAAAATAGGCATCCGGCGAGGCCCACGCAAGTAGTTTGCTGATGCGGAGTTAGAACGTCTCGCCGACGCTCGCCGTCACATAGGGAGTTGTGTACGTGCGATCGAGGGCCTGGGCCAAGTCGACCCGTAGGATGAACAAGCCATACACGTTGAAGTCGAGCGACGCGCCCCAGCTGCGGAGCGGGATGCGGACCGTTTCGGGATTGTCGGTCGGGGCTCTGCTCCACTTGAGCGTCGACCCATTGTTCCAAGCGATGCCCACGTCGTAGAAAATCCCCGCCATCACCGGGAGCGGCGGCAGGAAGCCGAGTGAGAGCGCCTGGGTCAACGGGAAGCGCAGCTCGATGTTGCCCACCGCAATGCGCGAGCCAATGAGCTGATCGAGCGCGCCGCAGCCCGTATTGCCGCTGCCGATCACCCCGATGACCGGGATCGTGGGGACCTGGGTCTGGCACTCGTGCAAGAGCAGCGAGCCCGCGGTGTAGCCGCGAATGAAGAACGGGTCGCCCATGTAGATCGGGAACTCGTCCGCATCCGGGCCCACGCGACCCTCGGCGACCGTGCGGATGGCGAGCGTGAACGGCCGCGCGAAGAAATACTTGCGGAGATCGATCAGTCCGTACTCGAACTGCCACCCACCGACGGCCGGCGCGATCTCGAGGCGGGTACGCGAGCCAGCGAACGGACCGACGAGCCCAAAGAGCGAGTTGTCGTGCACGTAGGCGACGCTGGGTGACACATAGGCGATGTCCGGCTGGTCGATCGTCGATCCGTCGTTTGTTTGGAGGGCGTTACCGCCGGGGTTGTAGAACTCCTGTTGTACGAAGGTCGCTTGGCCGATGTCGACCAAGTGCAGGCCGAACTCCAGGCGATTGAACCGGTCGAACGGGTAGGCCGCGCTCGCAGTGGCGTCGCGGATGACGAGCCGCTTGACCTCTTCGGAGAAGAGCACCGTACTCCCGGGTGGCAGCCCGGTGGTCGACGAGAGCCCCCCGTTGATCACGTAGAAGTAGGCAGGACTCTGTGTGAACGAGTACGCCCGAAACAGGCGCGCACCCTGGTCGGCGTAGGCCGCGATGATCTGGGATTCCGCGAGCCGCCCGTCCAGGGCCCCGCCCAGCGTGAGCGAGCGATTCCCGAGCATATCGGAGAGCGAGATTGACGTGCCGCCGAAGATCCCGTTGCCGAGGTTGTTGCGCTGGTAACCCACGGTGGGCTGGGCGACGAAGTCGGTCGTGAACCGCGTGCGGTACGCATGCACGGTGAAATCGCTCGTATCCGGCAGCGCAAGGGTGAACGAGTCGAGCAGCGCCCGCACCGAGACGCCCGAGGTGTCGCTGCTCGTGGAGTCGATGCCCGGGAGCAGGGCGGAGGAGCGCAGGCCGCCCTCCGAGCGATACAGCGACGACGAGGCGCGGGGCTGCTGGGCCGTGGACTTCGCCTCGGTCACGGCGACCGCGGCCGCGCTATCGCGCCGCGCGGGCGTGAGGAGCGTAAAGACGGGTGCCGGGGTGTCCGGATACGGCTGCCGGCGCAGGGATCGCGGGTTCTCGATCGTGTAGACGTTGAACCCCAGGCGCTCGTAGTAGGTGAACGCGAGCCGGTCGACGTTCCGCGCCCAGGACAGCGTGGGCGAGAGCGGTTCGACGCCCTCGACGCCGGTCCACAGGTCGGTCAGCTGGTAGACGTTGCGGTCCGCGAAGTCGAACAGGAACACGTTGGCGATCCCGCTCCGATCCGACACGAACGCGAGCGATTGCCCGTCGGGGGACCATACGGGGTTCACGTTCGTCCCGTAGTCCATGTGCGGCAGCAGCTCGATTTTCCGCGTGTCCAGGTGGTAGAGCGCGATGCGCATGTTGCCGAAGCGGAGCGTCGCGAGGTTCGTCACCGGCCCGCGATCGGACGAGAAGGCGATCGTCTTGCCGTCGGGTGACCACGCGGCGGTCATATCCGCATAGCGGTCCTCGGTGAGGCGCTCGAGACCGCTCCCGTCCTGGTTGGCGAGAAACAGGTCGGACCAGCCCCCCGTGTATCCGGTGAAGGCGAGCTGGTGGCCGTCGGGCGACCAAGTCGGGGTCGTGATCTCATCGATGCCCGGGAACTGCAAGCGGCGGACCTCGCGCTGCTGCTTCACGTCGAGGATCACGAGGTCGTCGTGCTGGTGGTGCCGGACGGCCATGGCGAACAGGTTGCCATCGGGCGAGAAGGCTCCCGACGAATTGATGTAGCGGAGGTCCTCGTAGTGCGAGTTGATCGTGGACTTGATCAGCCGGCGCTTGACGTGACCGCTCTGGGCGTCGGCGAGGTAGAGGTCGACGAAGAAGTCGTTCCCCTCGCCCAAGTACGCAATCTGCTTGCCGTCGGGCGTGAAGGCGGGTCCCAAGTGCCAGTGTCCTCCGGTGCGCTCCTCGGTGAGGAGGGCCTTCGCCACCCGCCGTGCCGGCGAATGGTCCGCGACCGATGGCAGGACCGTGGTCTGCACCGCCTCCCGCCAGTCTTCCGACACCTGGTTCACCGACCGGCCGAGGACGCGCTGAAACGCCTGGTCCACGCCAAACCGCACGGTGGCCTTGAGAATCTCGCCCACCACCTCGTCGCCCCACCGCTCGCCGATGTACGCCCATACCGCGTGACCGAAGTAGTACGGGAAGATTCTCGGATCCTCGGTCATCTGCTCGAGCGTCGGCAGATGTCCTTCCAGGGCCGCGTCCCGGAGCCACATGGCCGTGTACGGATCGATCGGACCGAGGGAGAGGTATTCCGCTTGGCCTTCCATGAACCAGAGCGGTGGGTTCAAGGCCTCCAGGGCCGAGATGCCGCCCCCGATCTGCCCGCGACTGATCTCGTCAAACTGGAACTGGTGCACCATCTCGTGTTGCAGGACGTGCGTGAGCTCGCCGTAGGAGCCGGTGAAGGGCAGCACCATGCGGTGTTTGATCGGCTCGGTCACGCCGCGCGTGCCCCCGCCGAGGTCGCCCGGGATGACGTTCGTCGCCTCGAAGTCCGCCGTCGACGCGTAGAAGATGATCGGCTTGCGCGCCTGAAAGTCCCGGTGCAGGAGCCGGGACAGCCGCGCGTAGGCCCGCTCGGCCATCCGCGCCGCGTCCATCGCCGCCGTGCGCTCTTCCTCGTAGAAGTAGAGGTCGAAGTGCTCCGTCTGGATGATCTGGAAGGAGTACCGCTTGTATTCGACCTTCGACTGGCCGAAGTACTGCGCGTCGGCTTTGCCCGCGCCGGCGAACAGCAGGATCAAGCCGAGGCCGCCAATCCATCGCATGAGGTTCACCCTTTTGACCCTTCCTCCGGGGCCGCGAAGACCACCGGGGCGTCACTCCACAGGCGCTCGAGCTGGTAGAAGTCCCGCAGCTCAGGATGGAAGACGTGGACAACGAAATCTATGTAATCCAGAAGCACCCACCGGCCCTGAGGTAACCCCTCCACGTGGTGCGGCTCGATCCCGCTCGGCGCGAGGCCGCTGAGCAGGTGCTCGGCCATGCCCCGCACGTGGGCGTCGGAGGTCCCGGAGGCAATGATGAAGTAATCCGTGGCGGCGGTGAGCCCGCGCAGATCCAGCACGAGGGGGTCGACCGCCTTGCGATCGGTAAGCGCGGCCGTCACCAGCCGGACGGCATCGGGCGCGAGGTCGGGACGCCGGGGCTCGGGCGCCGCACTTCTCCCCATACCTTTGATAACAGGGGCGCCCTCGCTTTGTTCCGCGGCCAACCCTTACTCCCGCACCACGCTCACCGCGATCTCGGGCCGCACGTCGGCGTGGAGCTTGATGCCCACCTGGAACTCGCCCAGCTCATGAAGCGGCTCGGGGAGATCGATGCGGCGCTTGTCGAGCCGGATGCCTTCCTCTTCCAGGCGGCGCTGGATATCGCTCGCGGTGACCGATCCGTACAGCTTGTCTTCCTCCCCGACTTTCACGACAAAGGTCAGGTGTACGGACGCGATCCGGGCCGCTTCGGTCTCGGCGTTCGCCCGCTCCGCCGCACGTTGGGCCGAGATCCGGTCGGCTTCCCGCGTGATGCGCCGCTTGTTGGCGTCCGTCGCGAGGTAAGCGAGGCCCTTTGGGAGCAGGAAGTTGCGCGCGTAGCCGTCCTTCACGTTCACCACGTCCCCGGTCTTGCCGAGATTCTGCACGTCTTCACGGAGAATGATTTCCATCGAGGAGTCTCAGGGTTTAGGGGCCCGGCCCGGGAGCCGGCGCCGGAATTCGAGCCAAGTGTCGGTGACGCCGAGGGTCGCGAGGCCCGGCAGGATGAGGACGAGCGGGGCCGCGAGGACTGCGGCGACGATGAGTCCGAGCGTCAGCGCGCCGGGCGCGATGCCCGCCGTAGCCGCCACCGCCACGACGACCGCCGCGCCGCGCAGCAGATACAGCATCCCGAGGACCACGAGCAGATTGAGGGCTGCCGCCTTGAATCCCACGAGGAACGGCGTGACACACACGCCGAGTGCCGCCACCACCCCCCACACCCAGCTGTCGGCGAAGCGGAACTCCCGGAACGGCGCGAGCGGAGCCCCGAGGGGTTCGTGACTCAAGTGCTGGTACCACTGCCAGGCGAGCGCGAGGCCGGCGAACGTCTGCAGCACGAGCGTCGCGGGCACGATACGGGTGAGAAATCGCATGACCTCGACCGCCACGGGGTAGAGTTCCGGGCGGAGCCCGACCACCATGCTGAGAGGCTCAACCGCGGCGCGATCCGCCGCCCAATGCACCATGTCAGCGAGTCCGGGTCCGAAGATCAGCCGCCCGAGCCCAAGGGTCGCCGCGAGCGCGACGACGGTCGTACGCACCGCCTGGCGGAGGAGCGGTGCGGGGGCGACGAGCGTCAACGCGCAGAAGGCTCCGGCGGCGCACACCACGTAAGCGCGCAGGAGCGCGCTCAACACGTCCTGATCAGGCGTTGCGAGCAGCACCGCGCTCGGAAGCCCGATCAAGACCGCGAGCCCCCACGCCCGGACCGAGCGATCGGGCCCGAGGAGCAGCAGGCCGGCGAGCGGCAGGCCGGCGAGCGAGGGTGGCGCCCAGCTCGCAAACGCGACGCTCGCTATGCCGAGGCGCAGCACCCAACCGCGTGATGCGGCCTCAGCCATACCGTTTGACGTAGGGCAGGAGCGCGAGCTGGCGGGCGCGCTTGATGGCCGTCGCGAGCTGACGCTGATGGCGCGCGCACATCCCCGACAGTCGACTCGGCAGGATCTTGCCGCGCTCGGTGAGGAAGCGGCCCAGGGTGCGCTCGTCCTTGTAGTCGAGGACGCGCGCTCCAGACTCGCACACCGGGCACGTCTTGGCGGGCCGTCTCATTGATCTTCTTCCTCCTCGATTTCGTCCTCATCGCCGGAGATCGGCGCGGCCGGTGCGGGCTTCACGGGCTCGCCCTCGTTGATCACCACGAGAAAGCGCAGCACGCCTTCGTCGAGCTTCACCGCGCGCTCGAACTCGGGAAGGAGCTCTCCGGTCGTTTCGAACTGGGCGACGACGTAATACCCGGTCTCCCGCTTCTTTACGGGATAGGCCATCGTTCGCTTCCCCCAATGGGCCACGTTGGTCAACGTGCCCTGCCCGTCCTTGGTGATCAGGGCATGGAAGCGAGTCAGCCGTTCCGTGATGGCGGGCTCTTCGAGGACGCTGTCAAAGATGTAGACCGTCTCGTAGCGACGGACCATGCCACCTCCCTTTGGTCATGAACGACCCGGCGCGGGGCGCACCGAGTAGGGGACTTGCCAGAGCGAAACTTAGACCGATCCCCGGGGTCGGGGAAGGGCGGAGGCGTCAGACGTTGAATCGAAAGAGCAGGATATCGCCGTCGGCGAGCACGTAATCGCGACCCTCGCTCCGCACGAGCCCCTGTTCACGTGCGGCCTTGTAGGACCCGACCCGGAGGAAGTCCTCGTACCCCACGGTCTCGGCGCGGATGAATCCGCGCTGGAAGTCCGTGTGGATCACCCCGGCGGCCGCGAAGGCCGTGTCCGCCCGATGCACCGTCCACGCGCGGACCTCGTCTTCCCCCACCGTGAAGAACGTCTGGAGCCCAAGCAGCCGATACCCGGCGTGGATCAAGCGGTTGAGCCCCGGCTCTTCCACCCCCGCGGAGAGGAGGTAGTCCGCGCGGTCTGCCAGGGGCAGTGCGCCGAGCTCGGCTTCGAACTTGGCGGAGAACGGCACGATCTCGGCGGCTTCGTGATGCGCTTGGACCGCCGCCCGTAGCTGGTCGAGGTAGGGTCCGCCGTGCGCCAGATCCGTCTCGTTCACGTTCGCCGCGTAGAGGATGGGCTTCACGGTCAGGAGCCCGAGCCGGCTCAGGGCCCCGAGTGAGTCCGGGGAGTCCGCCGCCGCGCGAGCGCCCCGCCCCTCGTTGAGTGCGGCGATCACCCGCTCGAGCAGGCCGAGTTCGGCCTGCGCCTCCTTCTCGCCGGCGCGGGCGCCCTTGCGCGCTTTCTCGAGGCGCCGTTCGACCACCGCGAGATCGGCGAGGGCGAGCTCGCTCGTGACTACGTCGTGGTCCCGGACCGGATCGACGGGCCCCATCACGTGCACGACGTCCGGATCGTCGAAGCAGCGAATCACGTGCACGATCGCGTCGACCTCCCGGATCTGACCGAGGAACTGGTTGCCGAGTCCCTCGCCCTGAGACGCTCCCCGCACGAGACCGGCGATATCCACGAACTCGACGACCGCTGGCACCTTCTGCTTCGGCCGGACGAGTTCGTTGAGCCGCTCGAGACGGGGATCGGGCACTTCGACGACGCCGATGTTCGGCTCCACCGTGCAGAAGGGGTAGTTCTCGGCGGCCGCCGCGTGCGACGACGTCAGCGCGTTGAACAGGGTCGACTTGCCCACGTTGGGGAGCCCGACGATGCCCAGACGGAGCATGCCCTACTCGCGCACCCACTGGGCCACGGCCGCAGTGAGTTGGGGCTCGAGCGCTTCGACCTCCGCCCACTGCTCGGTGGTGAAGGTCTCGAGCACGTACTCCGACCAGTCGGTCACGCCGGGAGGGAGCGGACCGATCCCGATTCGCAGCCGGGCGTAGTCCTGCGAGTGGAGAGCGGCCTCGATGCTCTTGAGCCCGTTGTGACCGCCCGCCGAGCCCATGGCCCGGAGCCGGAACGTGCCGCAGGGAATTTGGAAATCGTCGACCAGCACAAGCAGATCGCGCGCGGCGTCGAACGTCTGGTCAGCGCGCAGCGGGGCCAGGGCGGCCCCGCTCTCGTTCATGAAGGTGAGGGGTTTAACGATCTGGACGGGGCGGCCGTCGAGCTCGCCCTCCGAGATCCGAGCTCGAACGCCGCGCCGAAACGCCGCAAAGCCCCAGCGCGCGACGAGTGTGTCCGCGAGCCAGAACCCTGCGTTGTGGCGCGTCGCCGCGTACTCGGGGCCGGGATTCCCGAGCCCGACCACGGCGCGCAAGCGTTAGCTCTCTTTGCCGCCCTTGGGCTTTTCGGGCTTCTCGGCCTTGCCCTTGGCTTCGGGCTTCTCGGCCTTGATCTCCCCGCCTTCCTCGCCCTCCTCGTCCTCCTCCCGCACCTTGCGGATGAGCTCGGGCTCCGCCGTCTCGGTCCCTACCTCGGCGGGGGTCGCCGCGACCTCCTCGGCGCGAGGCGGCACGACCGTGGCGATCGTCAGATCGCCCACGGCGTGGATCGTGGCGTTCGGAATCGCGAGATCCCGCACGTGCAGCGAGTCGCCGATCTTGAGGGCACTCACGTCCAGTTCGACCCGGTCGGGAATGTGCTCGGGCAACACCTCGATCTCGACCTCGCGCGTCACCTGGTCGAGCACGCCGCCCGCGTTGCGCACGCCATCGGGTGTCCCGAGGAGGCGGATGGGCACGCGCAGTCGCACCTTCTCGGTCGCGTGGATTTCGTAGAAATCGACGTGGATGATGTCGGGACGGATCGGATGGCGCTGGATCTCGCGGATCAACGCCTTCGTGGTCTTTTCGCCGACGGCGAGCTCGATGACGGTGCTCTCGGGTTCGATGCCGGTCAGCGCCTTCTCGAGGGCCTGCCCGTCGAGCATGAGCGTCTCGCTCTCGCGGCCGTGGCCGTAGATAACCGCGGGGACTTCGCCGCGGAGCCGGGCCTGGCGGGCCGGCCCCTTTCCGGTGGCAGCACGGGGGCGGGCGGCGAGGGCAACGATATGAGCCATGGCGTCAGTTACACCTTGCGAAAGAGATGAAGTCGGGCGTCAGTCGAACAACGCGCTGACGGACTGATTGCTGTGCTCGTACCCGATCGCCTTGGCGATGAGCCCGGCGATCGACAGCACCTTGAGCTTCTCGAACTGCCGGGTCTCGGGGATCCGGATCGTATTGGTGACCGCGACTTCGTCGATCGCCGATGTGCTTAAGCGCTCGACCGCGGGCCCCGACAGGAGCGCGTGGGACGCGAACACGTAGATCTTGCCGGCCCCGAGCTGCGTGAGCGCCTGGGCGGCCTCCGCGACGGTTCCGGCGGTGTCGATCATGTCGTCCGGAATGAGGCAATCGCGCCCCTTCACGTCGCCGACCACGTTCACGACCTCAGCGACGTTGGCCGACGGGCGCCGCTTGTCGATGATAGCGAGTGAGGCGTGCAGGCGCTTCGCGAACCCACGGGCCATCTTCGCCGAGCCGACGTCAGGGGCCACGACCACCGGGTCGCGCAGCTGTTTCTGGCGGAAATGGCTCACGAACACGGGTGCCGCGTACAGGTGGTCGACCGGAATGTCGAAGAAGCCCTGCAGCTGGTGCGAATGAAAGTCCATCCCCAGTACCCGGTCCGCGCCGGCGTGGGTAATCAGGTTCGCGATCAGCTTCGCGCTGATGGCCACCCGCGGTTGATCCTTGCGGTCCTGCCGCGCGTAACCGAAGTACGGGAGGACCGCGGTGATCCGCGCGGCGCTGGCGCGTCGGGCCGCGTCGATCAGGAGCAAGAGCTCCATGAGGTTTTCGGCTGGCGGGTTCGTGGGCTGGATGATGAAGACGTCCCGCCCGCGGACGTTCTCGTCGATCTTGACGAAGATCTCGCCGTCAGCGAAGCGCCGGATCGACACGGCGCACAACGGCTGGCCCAAGTGGCCCGCCATCTCCTCGGCGAGAGGCCGATTGGCGGTGCCGGAGAGCAGGAGCAGTTGGCTACGAGAGAGGGCCAGGTCAGCCATGGGAGCCTCCGAAAATAGTCGGCAAGCTCTGTGATGCCAAGGGGATGGCGTTTGGGGTGGTGGGTCAAGCGTCGCTGCTCGCGGTGGAGAAACGACCGAGTCCCCGGGCGGGCGCGCCGCCGATCAGTGCGTCTTGGGTTTCGCGGGAATCTTTGGCTTGGGTACAGCGGGGGCGCTTGGGCCGCCGAGGGCAGCGAGTGGCGTGAGCTCGTCTGCCAGCCAGAAGTCTACGCGATAGACGGTGCCACCAGCCACGGCGCGCGCGAAATACCCGCCCGCCGTCGAATCGAACGCGAGCGCGGCGAGCTCGCGGCCCGCGGCCGTGCGCAGGACGACGCGACGTTGCGCGTGGTCGAACCGCAGGGAGTCCGTCTGTTGCGCCGAGGCGAACCCCGCCGCGGAGAGCGATCGAAAATGATCGAGCAGGCGTGCGACGGCCGCCGAATCGGCCGGGTGCCCGTTCTCGAACGTCCAGTGGGTACCGTGACGCCCCAGGGTGACCTTCTCGCGTCCGCGGGTGAGGTCCATCGCGCCGACGCTGTCGGGGGCGATGGCCACGATCTGCCGATCGCGCCAGTCGTCCACCCCCCGCGAGACCAACGTTCCCAGGCGCCCCATCCACAGGTAAACGTGGGGGTCGCCCGGGGCGCGCACGTAGACGGCGTCGCCCGTCGACCCTTCGACGCCGACGAGCAATCGAATCTGGACCGCCGATCCCGTGATCACCCGCAACAGGCGAGCGCCGGCACTGTCCACGCCCATTCGCTCGAAGGAGCTGGGACTTTGGGCGGCGAGTTCGGGCTTCGCCGTGTCGCGGAGTGCATCGAAGAGATCGGCGATGCCGCCCGCGGCGGCGGGCCAGCCGTTGACGGTCCACGTCGAGTCACGCCGAACGAGCGTCACCCTATCGGCGCCGTGCCAGATCGTGACCGTGTCGGCCGCCTTGGCCGAGACCGTAGGCATCGAAAAGGTTCCGGCCGTGGTATCGGAGCGGTGGGACAAGACCTCACTCGCAGCCCACGCGGCGACCAGGGCCGCGACGATGATCGCGACGAGTCGCAGCTGCTGGGTATTCACGCGGCGAGCGGACGGTAGGGCAGGCGAGTCAGCCGGCGCCGGCGCAACATTCCCGCGACACCCGCGGCAATGAGCAGCAGCGGGATGCCCACCACGTTGCCGTAGCGCACGGCGTCGCGGATCCCTGCGTTCGGGAACACGAGAGGCGGCGGACTCCGGTCTTTCGATCGGATCGAGATCAGCGCTTCATCTTGGGCGAGCCAATCGACGGCGTTCTGCACAAGGACGACGCCCGACTGGGGCCCGCGCGCGAAATGATCCGTGGCGAACTCGCCGCTCCCCACCACGACGAGTCGCCCGCGCGATCGCGCGGCGCCTCCGGCCGCAGGGTTGACCTGAACCGCCACGAGGCGGCGCTCCAGGCTGTCTCGCGGGAACTGTTGCGTCGGGTTGAGGAACATCTCCGTTTGCTTGACGCCCGCCGCGCGCGTCGTGACAAGCAGGGGCGTCAGCGTCCCTTTGGCGACCCTCGAGGTGTCGATCGTGCTCGCCCACGGCAGCAGCACCGCATCGATCTCGGCGTTCAGCGGTGACGCCCGGGTGCTCAAGGCCCGCAACCACAGCGGGTAGGGCAGGAGCACCTGTCCGAACTGGACCGGCATCGTCACCTGCTCGTTCGACGCGAGGTCGTACACCATATCCGACCGCACGCTCACGCCGTAGGGCGCAAGCAGTGCGTTCCAGGGCACGGCCCGCCCCGTGGCGAGGGGGACCTGGGACGCCAGGGCCATGCCGCCCGCCATGAGCAGAAGCCCGCCGCCCGAGTCGAGAAACGCCGTGAGGTGCGAGAGCTCCCACTGCGGAACCGAGTCGGGGACACCGGAGATCACCAAGACCTTGGCGTCTTTGGGTGGCCCCGAGTCGGGCGGGACCGTGACCGTCCGCACGGTGTAGTTCTCGCCAAGTTGCTCCGACAGGGTGTTGAACGTCCGGTTCGCCGCGGCCGAGCGGTCCGGCGCGGCGAGCAAGGCGACCACGGGCTTATCCTTGCGCGTCAGAGCGCGGATGTCGGAGGTCAGACGGTACTCGAGGTCGTTGGTCTGGCGCACGAAGGGAATCGTGCGCGTCCCTTCGGCATACTGCACGACCACGCCCAGATAGCCTTCCTTGACCTGTAGCTCGCCCCGCCCGACGACATTGAACTGCACCGGCGGGATTCCGAACGTCCGCGCGTCGCGCGCGGCCGCGCTGTCGCTCGTCGGATCCGCCACGACGATCCGCAGCTTCCCGCCCCCGGCCGCGCGGTAGTCGTGCAGGAGGTCGTCGACGTCGCGCTTCAGGTAGACGACCTCGGGCGGCAGCGCCGTGGAGGCAAATAACCGAATCGTGAGCAGGTCGTCGAGGTGGCCGACCAAGCGACGTGTGGCGGGAGAGAGCGTATACGCCCGGCCTGGAGTGAGGTCGAGGCGCCCGGCGATGTGGCGACCGAACAAATTGACGACCACCACCCCGACGACGAGGAGCGCCGTGCCGAGCCGGACTCGGCGAAGCGCCTCGCCTCGGGCGGAGAGTCGCTCCCGCATCAGGGCGAGGTAGGCGAGCACGAGGAAGACGCCCGCCAGACTGAGGAAATAAATCGCGTCCCGCAGGTCGATCACGCCGCGGCCGATGTTGGTGAAGTGCGTGAGCACCCCGAGGGACCCGGCAATCGCCCCGAGCTCAGGCGGCAATCCGACCAAGAGCGGGTCGAGGCCGACCAGGATCAGGGCGAACACGACCGTGACGCCGAGGATGAACGCGGTGATCTGGCTGCGGGTTACGCTCGACGTCCAGATGCCGACCCCGGCCAGTCCGGCCACGAGCAACCCGGCGCCCACGTACTGCGCGACCACGACGCCCCACTGCATGTGCGCGCCGGTCGCGAGCCCGAGAGGGACGAAGATCGTGAGCGCGAGGGCCGCCCACAGGAACAACACTTGGCCCAGGTACTTGCCCGCCAGGAGCTCGAGTTCCGTGATGGGCTGGGCCAGCACCACCTCGATGACGCCGCTACGGGCGTCTTCCGCGAGCGCCCGCATCGTGACCGCCGGCACCAGCACGAGCAGGAGCCAGGGCAACAGGTCGAGCATCGGGCGCAGGGTGGCGACGCCGTAGAGGTCCGCTTCGCGGAAGAAGAGAAAGTCGTTTACAGCGATGAAGACGACGAGCAGGATATAGGCGGTGGGGGCGTCGAAGAGTGCCTTGAGCTCGCGCCGGGCGATGGTCCAGACGGCCCCCATCAGGCCTCCGCCGTCAGGTTGCGGAAGAGCTCTTCCAGATTGCCCGTCTCTTGGTGGAGCTCGTACAGCACCCACCCTCGCGCCTGGGCGAGCTCGAATACAGCGGGGCGGATGTCTCCCTCGGCGTCCGCCGCGAGTCGCACGGCCACACGGCCTTCGCCGCTCGCCTTGGCGGGCTCGACCGCCCGCACGCCGGGCAGGCGGGCGAGGCCCGTCGCAACGTCTTGGCCGCGGGCCTCGACGGCGATCTGGACGAGCCCTTCGGCCTGGCGGATCAGGGTGTCCACGGGCCCATCCGCAACGATCTTCCCACGGCTGATGATGAGGAGCCGCGTGCAGCTTTGCTGGACCTCGGAGAGCACGTGGGTCGACAACAGCACCGTGCGCTCCTTGCCGAGCTCTCCGATCAATCGGCGGATCTCGACCCGCTGGTTCGGGTCGAGGCCCTCGGTGGGCTCGTCGAGTACGAGGAGGTCGGGTCGGTGCAGGATCGCCTGTGCGAGCCCGACGCGCTGACGATAGCCCTTAGACAGCTCACCGATCGGTCGATGGTACACAGACTCGATCCCCGTGGACGCGACGGCCTGGTCGAGACTCTGCCGCCGGGACGAACCCGTGAGCTCGCGGAGGTCGGCGATGAAAAAGAGGTAGTCGCGCACCAGCATGTCGCTGTACAGCGGGTTGTTCTCGGGCAGGTAGCCGATGCGCCGCTTCGATTCCCGCGGGGCCTCTGCGACCGACACCCCGTCCAGGCGAACCGTGCCTGTATCGGGCTCGGTGAACTGTGTGATCATCCGCATCGTCGTGGTTTTGCCGGCGCCATTTGGCCCGAGGAACCCGACGATCTCACCGCGGTCAATGGTGAACGAGACGCGGTCTACGGCGACGACGGTGTCGAAGTGTTTGGAAACCCCGTCGAGCGTGAGCAGCGACATGGCGTACGTAGCTTGGTGGGCGTCGGGGGAGGATGCTATCAGCGTGACCCGGCGCGTTCAAGGGCCGGGAGAGACGGCGGGCCGCGACGACTACCGCCTCTGCGCGACGCGCGGCCGGGCCGCGCGTTCGAACTGCCTAGGCGGCTTCGGACAGGGCCACGGTGCTGGGGCGCTGGGCGTGCGCCACCGCCTTCGCGACGCGTTGCGCGGTGTGGCCGACACCGGCCACAAACCGGTACAGCCAGCCGAACGCGCGCCATGACGTGGCGCCCACGAAGTAGAGACCCGGTACGCTGCTTTGGAAGCACGGATCGAGCCGCGGGATGCCGTTGTCCGCCAGAATCTCGGCCCGGAGGGACGGATGGATCATTGGCAAACGATTGAGGTCGACCTGATAGCCGGTGCCGAGGAGGATGTGGTCGGCTCGCAAGGTCGCACCGCCGGAGAGGGTGGCATCGACCTTCCCGTCGACCGTGGCCAGTCGCGACACGGTCTGCCCCTCGTGCAACAGAGCCTTGCCGATAACGCGATCGCGCAGCCAATCAGTCGCGCCCGAGTGGTAGTTGTTGTTGTAGCGATCCCTCCACCATTGCGGGAGGCGATAAAAAAGGTAGGGCAGGTGGTCCCACACCCAGAATTGCCATCCCGGGGCGATGGTTGCGTCGGGCGCGCGGATACGCGCGAGCAGTGATGGGTGCTCGCCGCGATCGGGGCCGAGCCAGACGATGGGCCGTCGGGTGGCCACTTGGACCGTGGCGCCGGCCTCGTGCAGTAAGGCGGCGGACTCGATGGCGCTCTGCCCGCCGCCGACGACCAGGACGGTCTGCCCACGGAACCGGCTGAAGTCGCAGTGGTCGCAGGTGTGTGAGACCAGCCCGGCACGCACCCCGTCGAACTGCTCTGGGCGGTGCGCGTAGTATTGGAGACCGGCAGCCATGACCACGGCAGGACTCCGCACCTCGCGCCCGTCCTCCAGCGCGACGAGAAACTGACCCCCGTGTCGCTCTATTGTTGACACATGTGTCTCATCGACGTTCGGGACGGCGCGCGCCCGGAACCAGAGCCCGTAGTCGATGAAAGCCTCGATCGGCACCGGATAGGTCGCCTGGTACTTGGACTCCCGGAAGAAGCGGTCGAATCCGTAGGCCCCTTGTGGGTCGGAGAGGTCGGTGGCCCACGCGTGTGACCGCAGCAGCATGCCTTTCGGCATGTGCTCGCGCCACATTGCCATCGGCCTGCCGAAGACCGCGACCTTCAGACCTCGTCCTAGAAGATGGGCGCCGGTTGACAGACCATAGGGGCCGGCGCCAACGACGACCACGTCGTATGTCGGAGTCATGCGAGCACCTTCCTCATCCGGGACCGAAGTCTCCTGAGAAGATCACGGGTGTGCTGCGTCGTAGCGCGTAGCGCTGGACGGGGGTCCTGCCAGGCGAAGTAGTCGTAGCGCATCGGCCGAAAAAAAGATAGGGCAAAGCCCCCGATCACGCGCGCGGGCGGGGGAATGCCGGGGCGGCCACGCTCGTGGAGCGCCATGATCGACGTCTCGATGTCGCCACCGAGGTGGCGCATCCAGCCACCCACGCGGTAACCGGGAACGGGTGCCAGGGGCTCCCCGCTCGCCCAGCGATATAGCAGATAGGGGAAGTCCACACCGGCGCGGACTGCGAGTTCGACCGAGGCGGTCAAGCGGGGATTGATCTCCATGAGGAACGGCACGCCGCCCGCGTCGCGGCGAAACTCCACTGCCGAGAAGCCTTCGAGATCGATCGCGCGCACGAGCGCTTCCGCTTGACGACCGGTGTCTGCTGGCACAGCGATGCCTTGGCGCACGATGTCTTCTCCGCCCAAGGGCGGCCGTGTGCGCAGGGCCCATTGCGCGAACCGCCCGTAGACCCTGCCCTGAGAATAGAGGAAGCTCACCGTCTCGCGGCGTCCGGTCAGGTATTGCTGGAACAGGACCTCTTCGCCACACGGGCTTAGCGCTTCAACAGCCCGCGCCGCCTCCTCGGCGGTGACGACGAGGTGGCACTGAACCCGGGTCCCCGAGGTTCCGTGCCATAACCAGGACTGGCAGGGCTTGACGACTGCCGGCAGCCCGATCTCCGCAAGCGCTGCTGGCAGGTCGCTCATCCCACGTACCACCACTTCGCGGGGGATGTGCAGGCCGAGCTCCTGCGCGACGGCCAAGGTCCGTTCCTTGTTCACAGCAATGGTGAGGGCGGCCTCGCTGGCCAGGCAAAGACGGGTCCGCTGCTCGAGCCGCGCACGATGGGACCGCAGCAGCTCGACCGTCCCATCGTGGGACGCGATCAGCACCCGGGTCCCGTGTCGTTCGAGCCATTCCTCGAGCGCGGCGAGATAGAGATCCGGCGCTTCCTCGGCTGGAAACACGAACGCCTGACGACACCAGCGGGAACCAAAGGCGGGCGAATCGGGGAGCGCACCGGCTGCGGCGACGCGCATGCCCCGCCGGCCCAGCGATCGAATCGTCACGAGCGACTGTCGGAGGGGCGCGTTGAGCACGAGTGCGTCAAACGGCATCGTGGTCGGCAGGGGTGACTGCTCTAGGCGAATGTCCGCCCGGTTCACATCCATGCCGCCTCACGGATTCCAGGGCACGAACGAGCGCCCAGTCTAGGGGCCGCACGCTACGGAGACCCACCTGACGACTGCCAAAGGCACTCGACTGCTCGAGACATGCGGGCCCGCGATGCTGGCGCCACCGACCGTAATCGACGCCACGCGACGGGGTCCGCAGGCAAGACTTGGGCCGATAAGAGTGAGCTGCATATACAGCGTAAGACCGGTACCGATCATGCTCCTACAACAGCCGTATCTCCCGGGTGGCCGTTGCGCAGACGCCACACCGCGTTCGGCATTGAAATCCTGACTTTCGGCATTGAAATCCTGACTTGATGAGGCGAGCGCGGGGGCACTTCGTGGCGCCAGGGATCTCACTGCTAATCCGGGCGCGGCCTGCCGCTCGCAGAACTGGCCGACGCATGCGGGTGGACCAAAGACTCGGCGGCCCTTCTCACGTGCTGGTGCCAGACGCCCGACGATGAGACCACTGAGGCGGTCGTGCTCCACGAGCGGCCCGTCCGCGCGGCAAACGCTGGGTACGGCAGGCAAAACAGGGCGCAGGCTGGTCCTTAAGCCTGGCCCATGCACGGTGCTCGGCGGGAAGCACAACGAGCGAATGTCCTACGACGGAATGAGTTGGCCCCGGTGGGCTCGAACCACCATTCCCGGATCCAAAGTCCGGTGTCCTGCCATTGGACGAGGGGCCAGCGAATTGACTTGCCTCAACTTAGGGAGGGGGCGTTCTCCTCGGAAGGCGCGCGCGTGCTGGCCCCTCGACCCGCTCGATGACCGCGTAACCCGCGCTCGATCGTGAGGCAGCGCGGGTGCCGCCGACTAGGCGCCCTCCGGTTGATCCCGGGAGACGCTGATCAGAAGCGCGATGGCGCAGGAGGCGAGGCGCGCCGCGAGCGTGTCCGCTCGGCTCGTCAAGATGATCGGCACGCGCGCACCCAGGACTACCCCCGCCGTGTCGGCGCCCGCGAAGAACGACAGCTGTTTCGCGAGCATGTTGCCGGCCTCGATATCCGGCACGAGGAGGATGTCCGCCTCACCCGCCACCGGCGAGGTGATCCCCTTGATTCGCGCCGCGTCGTGGCTGACCGCCGTGTCGAAGGCGAGGGGACCGTCCACCACGGCGCCAGTGATCTGGCCGCGTTCGGCCATCTTCGAGAGGGCCGCCGCGTCGAGCGTGGAACGCATTTTCTCACTCACCGTCTCCACGGCGGCCAGGACGGCGACCTTGGGGGTCTCTACTCCGAGGACGTGCGCGAGGTCAATGGCGTTCTGGCAGATGTCGCGCTTCTCCTCCAGCGTGGGCGCGATGTTGACGGCGGCATCGGTGATCAGCAGTTGCCGCGCGTAGGTCGGCACATCCATCACAAAGACGTGGCTCACGCGTCGCCCAGAGTGAAGTCCCGGGGTGTCGAGGACGGCGTGCATCAGCTCGTCGGTATGCAGGCTGCCCTTCATCAGAGCCCCCACCTCGCCCGTTGCGGCCATGGCAGCGGCCTGCGCCGCAGCCGCGTGACTGTGAGGCGCGCTCACAATCCGATACTGCCCAACGTCGCGCCCGGCCGTTGCAGCAATGGACCGAATGCGATTCTCGGGACCGACGAACACCGGGGTAATGAGATGCGCGTCGGCAGCATCGATCGCCGCGACGAGCGAAGGGGCATCGCAGGGATGAACAACCGCGGTTGTGAGCGGAGCGAGCTCCCGGCAACGCTCGAGTAGGGAGCGGTAGCGATCGTGCCGATGCACCTCGACGTCCGGGAGCTCCGCGCTCCCGCTCGCAATCCGCTGGGCGGGCGCCACGACCTCCGCAGTTCCGGTCACCACCTCTTCGCCACGCTGGTTCACGCCACGGCACGCGAAGACAATCGCCCCAGTCGCTGGCCGTTTCTCCCGCGCCGTCAAGGTTACGGTCACGGTGTCCCCGAGCAGCACGCTGCGATGGAAGCAGAGGTGCTGACCCAGATAGACTGTGCCAGCCCCGGGAAGCTTTGTCCCGAGGACGGCCGAGATTAGGCCGCTGGTCCACGCACCGTGCGCCGCAGCGTGGCCCGTCGCGGCTCGAGACGCGTCCCAATAGACAGGATTGGTGTCGCCAGACATGGCGGCGAAGAGATCGAGGTCGCGCTGAGCGAATGTCCGGGTGACGCTGGCCTGGTCACCGAGCACGACGTCGTCGAAGGTGCGACTGACACGCGCACCGTCCGGAGTTGGTTGCGTACCGCCCGGGGATTGGCTCTGCATACCTCTACCTCATCCGCCTGCGCTTGCCACGAGATCCCGAAGGGACCTCCGGGGGTCAAGGAGCGTGCGTGGCCACAACGGCTTGGGTCCAATCTAGCGGCGCCGCGTCGCCTCGCACGCCGATGGCCTGCTGGCGTCTGGGCGGCATGCTGCCACCCAAGGCAGCACTACGAAGGTGTGTCACCTGCGGACCTTACCGCAACAGACTGCCTCAATCTCCGCGGAGAATTCAGCGTTTTTCAGCATTCCTTTCACGCTCCTTTAGGACCGCCGGCATACGCTCTCCGCGAGGACTTTCCGACAGTCGTGTCCAGCGAGAGGAGAAGTTGTGCGCGAGTCACAAGCATTGCAGGTCGTTTCCGCGGGCAGCATGGTGGCGCGAGCCAACCAGGTGTTCGACGCCATCGCGAGGCGTGCCTTTGAGATCTTCGATGGCAGCGGACATCAGTTCGGCAACGAGCTGGACGACTGGCTCAAAGCGGAGCAGGAGCTGCTGCACCCGGTGCATGTGGAGATCACTGAGTCGGATGGAGTGCTCACGGTGCGTGCAGAAGTCCCGGGGTTCCGCGAGCGAGACATCAAAGTGAGCGTTGAACCAGAGCGCTTGACGATCACGGGCAAACGCGAATCACGACCTGAAAAGAAGCACAAGGGTAAGACGGTCTACCCCGAACAATGCTCGGACGAGATCTTTCGGGTAGTGGCCCTGCCAGCGACGGTCGAGACGTCGAGCAACGCGGTTAAGGCAACTTACGCGCAAGGAGTGGTGACCGTCACTTTACCAAGGGCCAAGCCGGCCGACGGTGGGCAGATCACCTTGGAGTCAACGTCGACCCACGCGTGAACCATCGCCTTCGGCAGAGGCGAGCGTCCTGGCTGCGCCGGTCACCCAGTCACCGGGGTGCGGGTTCATCCGAGGGGCGCTCGGCAGCGAGGCAGGGTCGTCCATGAATCGTGTCCCGGGCAAGGTGGCGATGGTGACCGGTGGCGCCATGGGAATCGGCCAGGCTTGCGCCATGCTGCTGGCCGCTGAGGGCGCCGCGGTCGCGTTGACCGACGTCGACGCAGCCTCCGGTGAGGCGACGGTCCGTGAGATTGCGAAGACCGGGGGTCGCGTGACCTTTTTTCCCCACGACGTGAGTAGCGAGGAGCAATGGGGCCGTGTCGTGAACGACGCGGTGCGCCAGTTCGGTCGCCTTGACGTACTCGTGAACAACGCCGGCATCGGGATCGTCGGCGATGTGGAGCACACATCGCTTGAGCTGTGGCACCAGCTTCTGCGCGTCAACTTGGACGGAGTCTTCCTGGGCATCAAGACTGCCATCCCGGCGATGCGCCGGAGCGGCGGCGGCTCGATCGTCAATCTCTCGTCAATCCTCGGACTCGTGGGCGATCCGGGCAGTGCGGCGTACGATGCGAGTAAGGGGGCCGTCCGTCTGCTCACAAAGTCCGCGGCGCTTTATTGCGCCCGCGAGCGCACAGGCATCCGAGTGAACTCCGTGCATCCCGGCTACATCTGGACACCTATGGTGCAAACCGCTGTCGCAGGATCGCCCGATCCGGCGGCGATGCGCCAGCAGATCGCGAGCCTCCACCCGGTGGGTCACATGGGCGAGCCTGTGGACGTAGCCTACGGGGTGCTGTACCTGGCCTCCGATGAGGCCAAGTTTGTGACTGGTGCGGAGCTTGTGATCGACGGCGGGTACACTGCCCAGTAGCATGCCCGGGGCGGCCCCACCGCAGACCTGACCCCGCAGCAGACGCGACCAGCTGAGCACGAGCTGACAGGAACCCCGCTGGCGTGCGGGATGCTTTGATTCAAAGTGAGATGTAGGTGCAATGTGTCGTGCCCGGTTCAAACGCCAGGGTCTGGGGCGGGCCAAGCGTCCCGGGTCCCACGGACAAGGCTACGTTCCGCGCGACTAGCGGTCCCGTCAGTCGAATGCCGCAGCGAAACGAGCACGGGGTTCGGCACAGCCACTGTCGCGGTCTCGAGACGACGCCGTTATGCATGATGCTCCATTCATGATCCTGCATTAATGAGTAGGGATCGCCCGGTCTCGGTTCGCGGCCTCCGCCACCAACCCTTCGTTCTATCGGGCTTTGGCGGCCCACTGACGGCGGGAAGCGCCACCGTTCGGGAATTTGATCGCGACGAGCGCTGGCGTCGGGCGCTCACGGCACTTGGCAAGTGGTGGGGCGCTGCCGTCCTCTGCGTGTTCATTCCTGTGGCTCATCTCATTCTCGTTCCGGGGTTCCTCATCTATGGGGCGTGGGAGTCGTGGGCGCGGGTCCAGACTGCGGAATTGGTGATCGACGCGCAGGGGCAGTGTCCCGATTGTGGCGAGGTTCAGCACCTCGAGCTCGCGCCGCGCTGGCAGGCGCCCCAAGCGGTCACGTGCCGCGCGTGTCATCGGGGCTTGAGGCTGACGCTGCCACCCGGAGCCGCGTCCTAGAGTCGCCTCGGCGTCTTGGGGCGGTGATGTCAGGGAAGTGGTTCTGCTTCGGGAACGACGGGGTTACACGTCCCCGCGGCTGCGCCGATCACGCACGCGAGCTCAATCGGCGCGGCTGCCTGGAACTTCGGCTTCACCGTCGGGACAAGACGCTCCGCGTACGCCGTCTGCCCTACCTGGCTGTCCGACCACACCCACCAGAGCACTTGCACCGTGTCGGCCGACCCGTGGCTCGGTTGCGTGACGCTTCCGCTCATCTGTGCCAGGACATTCCCGCTGTCCGATGCCGAGAATGCTGCAAGCTCGATGGACCAACCGGGCGCCGTGAACTCCCAAGACGCTGTGTCCGTCCCGCCCGCTGTGATCGTCGGTGGGGGCACTGGTCCCGACGGCCCGATCGCCGCGATGATGTAGAAGTAGCAGGTGTTGTAGTCCACGACGTTGAGGCAGTGAGTCGCGGCGGACACACCGGCCTGAATGACGATCTGCGTTGCGTCGGAATCTCCGCCTACACTCCCTGCGTTGGTCGCCGTCACGGCGACCACCGGCTGGATGCTTTGGGTTGAGAGGGTAGGGGACGACGAGCTCAAGTCGCACGCGATGGCGCAGGTGACCGCACAGGACGCCAAGCGTGACGTCGCCCACAGCTTTGCTGTCGAGGTTCGGGGCCGGGGCGGGGAGCGCCGCGCGGCACTCGGGTCGTTCATTCGTCACCTCTGTTACGCGGGCGCGCTGTCCTCGCCCACTGCCACGGGTCCGGGCGCGGGCACGGCCCGGGTCGCGGTCCGGAACAGCTTCTGGTGACGCTCGCCGAGCTCGTCCGCGGCCCCGTCGCGAAGGGTTTGGACCGCGTACACCGCCGCTACCGCGCTGCCGGATCCACACAGCCGTACCCACGTCGGGTGCGTGCCCGCGACACGCGCAAACAGCGTGCGCACCGCACCGTGGCGCGCGAAGACGACGGACTCGAAGTCGTTCCCTCCCAATCGCCCCAAACTGCCCCAGCTCGCAAGGGCCTGCGCGTCGAACGCAACCGGGCCCCGCCCATGGGGCTCCGCTTGGGACTCGTCCCACCACCGGTAGGCGTCGGGCGTCGCAACGGTGACATCGGGGAGAGCGATCAAGGCGGGAGCGGGGGGCGGTGCCTCGAGGCGGAACAGCCGCTCGCCCCGGCCCCAGGCGAGCGCGAGGGGGGCGCCGCTCGCGAAGAAGGGCACGTCGGCGCCGAGCCGGGCCGCGAAGTGGAGGAGTTCCGCACGCGGCACGGCTCCGCCCGCGAGCGCGTTCACCGCGTGGAGCGCCGCACCCGCGTCGCTCGAACCGCCGCCCAGTCCGGCCTGCACTGGAACGCGTTTGGTGAGTTCGATCGCGACGCCAAACTTCTGCCCGGTTGCGGCCAGCACGGCGTGCGCGGCGCGCAGGGCGAGGTTATCCTCGGGCGGTCCCAGGTCCGCTCCCACCACGTCGATGGCGACCCCGCGGGCCGTGCGGCGCACCACGAGGTCATCGGCAAGCTCGAGCAAGGCGAACACGGTCTCGATTTGATGGAACCCACCGCGCTCGAGCGCGAGGATGCGGAGGAAGACATTGACCTTCGCGTGGGCCTGCACCTGCACGGCATCGGGGGTCACCTACGCTCCCACCGATTCGGGCTGGCGCAGTTCCGCCCAGTGCACGTGGCTTCGCGACAGGGATGCGAGGCCGAGCAAGGTGATCGGGATGAAACCGCCTACGTGGTAGGCCACGGCGTATGTGATCGCGCGGTCGGCGCTCACGCCGTACATGCCGAGCGTGACCCGTGTGAGCGCCTCGAAGGGGCCGAAGAACCCGGGCGACGACGGGATCGCTACGCCGAACGCGATCAACCCCTGGAGGACGAGCGCGCTGCTCGCGGGGAGCGGAAGCCCGAATGCGTGAAAGCACGCGGCGAATGACGCCGCGTTGACACACCACACCGCGGCCGACCATGCAAGGACGACGACGAGCCGCGACGGGTCTTTCAACACCGCGACCCCCGCCACAGCGTCCATGCCGATGGCGCCGAGCCGCGCCGCGAGGCCCGACGGGAGGATCCGCTGTGCGGCTCGGCTGGTAGCCTCCCGCCAGCGCACGGGGCCCCACGCGACGGCGATGGCCGCAACGAGCAGAGTCCCGAACACAGCGGCTGCCGCGCCCGCGACGCGCGACAACGGGACACCTGCCACCTCGGTCCCTGCGGGCAGCGTCCCTCCGGCGAGTGCCACCATCAGCAGGGTGACCAACACCAAGCCGTCCAACACGCGTTCCACGCCCACCGAGGCCAACGCGGTCGTAAAGCGCACCGGTGCGCGGCGCTGGGCGACGTAGGCGCGCGCGAGTTCACCCGCTCGGGCCGGCAGGAGATTGTTCGCCATGAACCCCACGGCCGTGGCATCCCACAGCGGCAGCCACGGCAATGGCTTGCCCTGTGGGTCGCGAAGCATCACGCGCCAACGCACCGTGCGCAGCGGAAAGGTCGCCGTGGCCAGGGCGACGGAGACGACGAACCACAACGGATTGGCGTGACGGAGGTGTGTGAGGACTGCTCCGGGGTCGACGCCGTGCACCGCCCATGCAAGCAGGACGGCCGTGACCACGAGACCTCCGGCCAACGTCCACCGGGACCGGGGTCCTCTGCTAGTGGAGCGGGGGCGGCTCGAGGGCGAGTGCAACGAGGTCGCAGACTTCGTCGATGAGCGAGCGCAGGCCCTCGCCTGAGGCGCGGCGGGCTTCCTCGCGGACCTCGCGCGCGCGGGTCAGAGCGCGGTCACCTCGGTAAAGGAGTGACCGGATGTCGACCACGCCGCCCTCAGGGGCAGCACCCCGCGTCTCGACCGCGGTCGCCTGCGGCACGGCCGGGCGACCCGTGTCGCGGGACGGAGGCCTGAGCAACTCGTCGAGCGAGGCCGGGCCCACCCCCCCCTGAACGAGTCGCTCGTAGGCCGCCCAGGACCCTTGCAGCCCGGGCGACTCCGGCGCGAACTCGGCGGCCGGGGGCGCTGGCGCGCCGCCGGCGAGTTGCCGGACACCGGCCGTCATCGCCGTGAGCTCCGCCGCAAGCGCTGGTTCCTCGGCGGATCCCGAGCGGGCGAGGAGATCGCCCGCGCTCCGCAGCAGCGCAGCGAAGCGTTCCGGGGCTTGGAGCGCTACGCCGCGCGTCACGACATCGCGGGCCGCCACGGCGAATTGGGCGAGGGCGTCCGCGAGCAGACCGCCACCGAGATTCGCGAGCGCGCGGAACGTGGTCGCGAGAGTGTGGGCTCGGAGTGCCTGTTGCGTCGGGCTCGGCGCGCGCTCGAGCGCGTCGGCCGCCTGACGCAAGTGCTCGCCATGGCTCACGAGCGCGAGTTGCCCCGCGGTCTCGGGCGCGCGGGCCTTGGCCCCGCGCTTGACCACATGGGGCCCGGCGTCGTTGAAGTAGAGCGAGGCGATGTCCACGACATCGGGCTCGCCTTGGAAGAGGCGCACGGCGAGCGTCGCGAATCGCTGGAACTCTGGGCCTTCGGGCTTGGGTCGGCCCTCGTCGGCCACTTCACGGGCCGCCCGGGCCACGGCCGCGGCGGCGGCCTGGAACAGCTCCACGGCGCTGGGGCCCGGCGCCGCCTCCGAGCGCTCGACTTCGGCGACGGCACGCTCGATGCTTTCGAGCAGATCGGGCAGCGGCGGCAGATCGGCGAGGACCGCGAGCCCTCGTAGAGGCTGCAGCGCTCGAAGTACGGGTTGCAGCGCGTCGCGGGGCATCGGCGTCGTGCGGAGGGCCTGGGCCGCGCGATCGAGCGCGCTCGCTGTCGCGGCGCCCTCCCGCGCGATGAACGCCCGCGCCCCGGCGTCGAGACCTGGGGGCTCGCTGGCGCGCAGCGGACTCGACGGTCGGCCCGCGAAGCGTTCGAGTTCGGTGGCGAAGGCCTCGGCGCGGTTCGTGTCGGCGTCCGTCCAACTCGCCGCCCGGCGCACGAACACCTTGAGCTCGTCGATCGTGCGGATGGCGAACTGGGTCGTCGCGGGATCCCACACGCGACGCCCTTCACGCACCGCCCGGGCCAGCGCCTCAAATCCCGCTGCGGCGCGGGCGATTTGCGGGTGATTGGCCATGAGGGCGGCGCCGCGTACGGCACGCGCCAAGCGCACGACCTCTTCGGCGTTGCGATCGGGCGTCTGGAGCAGCGCATCGAGCCGCTCGAGGTACTCGCCCGCTTCGAGGCCGAAGAAGTCCGACATTCTCGCGGGTTTCCCGGGCTCCGTCATGGCGCCTCCAACGTACCCAATCTTCCCGCGGAGAGAGAGTGCATCCGACAGCCAGCGCTACGCCGCGGGTGTCCGAGCGGCATCCACGAGGTGCCGCATCCGCCGGACGGCCTCTTCCAGCCCCCAGAACACGGCGTTGCTCACGATCGTGTGACCGATGTTGAGTTCCTCGATCTCCGGGATCGCCGCCACGGGTTGGACGTTGTCGTAGGTCAGGCCGTGGCCCGCGTGCACCGCGAGCCCGCATCCGGCGGCGTGCCGCGCGGCGCGGCGGAGCTGCGTGAGTGCGCGGTCGCTTCGACGCCACGTGTGCGCGTACCGGCCGGTGTGCAACTCGATCGCGGGCGCCCCCAGTTCCGCAGCCCGTTCGATCGCGCGCACGTCCGGATCTATGAAGAGGCTCACGCGAATCCCCGCGGCCGCGAGCCGATGCACGGCCGCCGCGATGCGGCGATCGCCCGGACCGAGCGCCAGACCCCCTTCGGTCGTGATCTCCCGCCGGCGTTCGGGGACGAGGGTCGCCTGGAACGGACGGAGCCGGGCCGCGACGTCGAGGATGTCGGGATGGGCCCCGAGCTCGAGATTCAGCACGGTGTGCACGGCCCGCCGCAGCCGGCGGACGTCGGCGTCTTGAATGTGCCTGCGGTCCTCGCGCAGGTGGGCCGTGATACCGTCGGCGCCGCCCCGCTCGCACGCTTCCGCCGCGCGCAGCGGGTCGGGCTCGTCCGTCTTCCGCGCTTCGCGGAGGGTCGCGATGTGATCAATGTTGACGTAGAGCCGCATGCGCCCTTACCTTCGGGTCACTCCGTCACACTAGGATTCGGTGCGTGCTGCGACGATTGGCCGTCATCCTCGCGCTCGGCGGCTTCGGTTGCCAGTCCCATTCGTCGGCCGTCACGCCCACTCCCCGCACCATGGACGCCACGCTCGCCGCGTTCCTCGACGCCGTGCGGGCCAATGATCTGCCCCGCCTCGGGACGCTGTGGGGCACGGAACGCGGACCCGCCGCGACTTGGATGCCCGCCGACGAAATGCGGAAACGCCTAAGCGTCATTCAATCGTACCTGAACCACGACGGCTACCGGATCGTCGAGGGCCCGCTCATGGTCAGCGGCCATGACACCGAGCGCACCTACCGCGTGGAACTGCAACGCCGGGGCTGCAACGTGATCGTCCCCCTCGATCTCGTGCAGGCCAAGAGCGGCGAGTGGCTCGTCGTGGACGCGCACCTTGAGACGCTCAGCAATCCGGTGCAGGCTTGCGCCCCGTCCAACCGCGGAACCGGGCCGTAACCGCGCGCGTTCTTTATTCAGTGAGTTCCAGCAGCACCCCGGCGGTCGCGTGCGGATGCAAGAACGCGACGCGTCGGCCGTGGGCGCCTCGGCGCGGTACCTCGTCCACGAGGCGCAGCCCCGCGGCACGGCACGCGGCGAGGCTTTGGTCCAGGTCGGCCACGCGCAGGCAGAGGTGGTGGATGCCCGGGCCGCGCCGCGCGAGAAATCGTGCAACCGGGCTCGTGGCGTCGTGCGGTTCGAGGAGCTCAACCGAGGCGTCGCCGAGCGTGAGGCTCACGATGGTCGCACCGTCAGCGGATTCCCGGCCCCCGGGCGTGAGGCCGAGAACGTCCCGGTAGAACGAAAGGGCGCTCCCAATACTCGGCACCGCAATGCCGACATGGGCGATGCGCGCCCCGACGTCCGCCATAAGACGGGAAGTTAACGGAATTCTTGCCGGAGGAGCAGCGGTCATGGAGACGGAAGCAACGCATCCTGTGGCGGTTACTGACGCCACGTTTGGACAGGAGATCGAGCAGCACAAGGGGCTCGTGATCGTCGATTTCTGGGCGACGTGGTGCGGCCCGTGCCACATGGTGGCGCCCATCATGGAGCAGCTGGCTGGGGAGTTTGACGGGAAGGTCAAGGTGACGAAGGTCGACGTCGACGCCAACCAGCGGACCGCCATGCGCTTCAACGTGCGGTCGATTCCGAGTATTCTGTTCTTCAAGGACGGGCGTCACGTCGACACGCTCGTTGGCGCCTACCCCAAGACGGCCTTCGTTCAGAAGATTCAGCAGCACCTCTCGTAGGCGCGGCGTCGGAGGGCTATGCGCGCGAGCACTGCCCGTCTGATGAACTCGCCGATCCGGCTTGCGGAACTCGCGTTTCCGCAGGCCGGTCGGATCATTCAGCGGACGCGGCTCGCGTTCATCGACCTCGACAACGTCCTCACGTTCGCCAAGCGGGATCGGGACGGGCGGATCGACGGGTACCTCGCCGTCTATCTGCCCGACGAGTGCCTCCTCGTCTTCCTGCGCGGCGGCGACCCCGTGAACGCTGCGAGCCTCCAGCCGTCGGGACGCCGTGTCATCACGATCACCGAGGCCTTGAAGCACATGCGGGCGGAGAGCGAACGCGGGCAGCTCGCCTATTGCGCTGCGCCGCTCGAGCAGCTCGCCTGGATGTACCAGTCGTGCGCCGTGCCCCTCCAGGTGCGCTTCGTGGACCCCGAGCAGCCGGGCGCTCTCTTTCCGGCGTTGCAGCACGAGGCGGTGAGCGGGGTCGTCGAGTTCATCTCGAACGGCCGGGTCTCCTACCTGCGCTTTGACGCTGGGCAGTTCGGAGGCGGTTATTTCTGCGACAAACCCGACGAGCAGGCGGTTGCCCGTTTCGTGGAGACCCAGTTCGAGCGCGGCCGTGACGGACGGCCGCCAGGCATCTCTGCCAGCTTGTTCCCTCCGGTTAAGGATCTCCCGGCCCAGGCCCCCGACGCTCTCATCAGCACCTATCGGGAATTGTATTGGCGGATTGTCGATGGGGTCGAGAAGGAGTTTCCCGGGGAAGGCAAGCGCCGTGCGAGCAAGGTGTACACGCGCATGCTCGACGGACACAAAGCCCTCGCGTTGCTCAGCGTGGCCCGTGGCGCGTCCATCCCGGACGCCGTGGTCCGGCCCGATGAGCTTGCGGGCTCTCTGACCGATTGGTCTCAGGCGTTGCTGGAAGGGGTGGAGGTGATGATGCCGGGCGCCGCGTCCAAGATTCTCCACGACGCTACCCAGGAGCATCGCTACCTTCTGCAGTCGGCAGGGTTCTACAGCCGTTTGCCGTGGCAGGTGGCGTGGTGAGATGCCGGGCACCCTCTATGTCGTCGCCACGCCGCTCGGCAACCTGCAGGACTTGTCGCCGCGGGCCGCAGGCATCCTCGCCCGCGTCGCAGTAGTCGCCGCGGAAGACACTCGTCGCTCGAAGACCCTCCTCACTCACGTCGGCTCGCACGCCGACCTGATGAGCTTTCATAGCCACTCCGCGAGCAGCGTGCTGCGCCGACTTCTGGAGCTGTTGCGCCAGGGGAAGGACGTGGCCCTGGTCACCGACGCTGGCACGCCGTCGGTGAGCGACCCCGGGGCGGACCTCGTGGCTGCTGCGCGCGAGAGCGACGTACCGATCGTCTCCATCCCCGGACCGACGGCCGTCGCCGCGGCGCTCGCGGTATCGGGACTGGGCGCTGACCGGTATGCGTTTCTCGGATTTCTGCCGCGCAAAGGTGGAGAGCGGCGGCGTCTCCTCGAAACCGTGGCGCAGAGCGAGTGGACGGTGGTGCTCTTCGAGGCCCCACCCAGGGTGGCGGAGCTGCTCTCCGATCTTGCGCGCGTCTGTGGGCCCGACCGACGCGGCGTGCTGGCTCGGGAATTGACGAAGATATTCGAGGAGACGCGCGCTGGGACATTGCGCGAGCTGGCCGAGTACTACGCCGAGACCCCGGTCCGGGGCGAGGTCACGCTCGTGATCGCCGGGACCGGTCAAGCCCCGCAACCGCCGGAACGTCCGGACCCCGAAAAGCGGGCCCGGGCACTCCTGGCCGAGGGCTTCACGCGCAAGGACGTTGTGGAGCGTCTGGTGGCCGAGACGGGTATTACTCGGAACGCTGCTTATCGGTTGGTAAACGAGTTGTGATCGGCAGGACGAGGTGCCCCCGACGCGGCGGACTGACGCTCGCATTGTGCCTTGGGGTGCTTCCGGTGGCGGGGCGTCTGCCCGTGCGCAGCACGAGCGATCGCGCCGCCGCTCTCCTTACTATAGGCCGCCTTCATTACGATGGGGGCGGGGACTGGTATGCGGGCCCGTCCTCCCTCCCGAACCTTCTTGCGGCCATTCGCCAGCGCACCGGCCTCGAGACCACCGCCCGAGAGCGCGTCGTGACGCTCGAAAGCGCCGAACTGTGGGATATTCCGTATCTCTTCATGCGCGGCCACGGGAATGTGCATTTCTCCGACGCCCAGCTCGCCACGCTCCGGCGCTACCTCGAGCAGGGCGGGTTTCTGCACGCCGACGACGACTACGGTATGGACGTGTCCTTCCGGCGCGAGATCGCCCGCGTCTTCCCCGACCGCCCGCTGGTCGAAGTGCCCCTCAGCCACCCGATTTACCACCTCGTGTACGACTTCCCCCATGGGGTGCCGAAGATCCATGAGCACGACGGTTTGCCGGCTCAGGGGTTCGGGATCTTTTTGGGGGATCGGTTGGTCGTGTACTATTCTTATCAGACCGACCTCGGAGACGGTTGGGAGGACCCCGACGTCCACCACGATCCTCCCGAGCTGCACGAGGCGGCGCTGCGGATGGGCGTGAACCTCTTCACCTACGCCGTGAGCTCAAGCCGGTGACGGCGACGTTCGAGCGACTGAAACGCCTGGGCGGTCCTCACGCCCGGGGCCGGGTGGCCGCGGCCGTTCTGCAGGGGGTCGGGGTCGCGGCCGGGATCGCCGCACTCGGCCTGTGGTGGGCACCGCGGCCGCTGGCCGTCGCAGCCGCGTGGCTCGCGATTTTGGGCGTTCTCTTTCTCGCAGGTCGCGCGGCGCTGCGGGCCGCCCGCACAGCGCAGCCTAGAGCTCTCGCTCCCGTGGTTGAGCGGGTCGCCCGCTTGAGGGCCGGGAGCATCGCAGGGATCCTTCAACAGGAAGGGTCGGGGAGCGTGGCGCTGTTCGCGCTCGCCGACGAACGGGCGACTGGGATGCTCGCGGACGCGGATCCGGTGGTCCGGCCAGTTCTCTGGGCGGCCACGCGACGCCGCGTCCTCCGTGCGGCGGTCGCGCTGGCGGTCGGCGCGGTCGCCGTTGTCCTTGTGTCGCCCGCGCCCGCGGGCGCCGCGTTTTGGCATCCGCTCACCGCGTTTGCCGACGCCCGCGCGCCGATCCGCATCGACGTCGACCACGATCGCGTGCGTCGGGGCGATTTCGTGGACGTCACCATCGCCGCGCCGGGGGCCACGACGGCGATGCTCTGGATGCGGGGACCCGGCGAACCCTGGCGCGCAACCCCCGTGCCCCTCGACGCGGCGCGTGGGTCGCGGCGGCTCGGCCCCCTTGATACGGACGTCTTTCTGCGGGCGACGAGTGGTTCGCGGTCGAGCCCGGAGCGGCACGTTGCAGTGGCGCTCCCGGCGTTTCTGGCGAGCCTCGATCTCACCGCGCGGTTCCCGCGCTACCTCGAGCGAGCGGACGAACAATTGGCGCCCGGGCCCGATACGGTGCCGCTTCCCACGGGAACCGTGGTCACGGTAAGCGGTACCGCGAGCGTGGCGCTCGCGCGAGCCGCGTGGGTGGGTGCCGCCCGCGATCAGGTGATCCCGCTGACGTTGAGCGGAGCGGGTTTTCAAGGGCGCTTGGCGCCTCGAACGTCCGGCGTGTGGCACCTCGAGGTGCGGACCGCCGATGGGGCACCGCTCGAGGGTGAAGACCCGGAGCTCGCCCTGCGAATAATCGCGGATTCAGCGCCCGTCGTGCTCGTCCCCGTGCCCGGACACGACGCCTCGCTGCCGCTGTCGCTCCGCCAGCCCCTCGTCATCGACGCCCATGATGACCATGCTGTCACGCGTGTTGAACTCGTGAGCTGGCGCGTGAGTCAGACGGGAAAGGTGGGCGAGCTCGTGCGGGAACGGCTCGCGATCGGCCCCGCCAGTGCACACGTGTTGCTCGAAACCGAGCTCGACGCCACGCATCGCAATCTTCTGCCCGGGGACACGCTCCGCATGCAGGTCGTGGCGTGGGACAACGCGCCCGTTCCGCAGGAGGGACGAAGCGCGGCGCTCGCGTTGCTGCTGCCGACGCTCACGGAGCTGCGCGCCGCCACGCGCGACGCGGCCCGCGATCTTGGAGACACCGTGTCGGCGCTCGCCCAGGCAGCGGCCGCGCTCGCCGACCACACGCGTGATCTCGCCGCTCAGCGGCAGCGGGCGCCGGAGGGCGGCGCGGCTCAGGCGTCGAACGGGCAGCCCGGCGCGCTTCCCTTCGATGCGAGCGAACGCGCCGCCGCGGTAGCGCACGACCAAGCCGAGCTCGAGCAGCGGGCGCGCCAGCTCGCTCAGGCCGTCGACGACCTGGCCCGAGCCGCGAACGCGGCGGATATGCGAGACACCGCGTTCGCGGCGCGCTTGGACGAAGTCCGGCGGCTGTTGCAACGTGCCTTGACGCCCGAGCTCTCTCAGCGCCTACGCGAGCTCCAGGCGGCCGTGGCGCGCCTCGATCCGCAGGCGACGCGGGAGGCGCTCGACGCGCTGGCCACCGCCGAGCAGCAGTTCCGGCAGGCGCTCGAGCGCAGTCAGGACTTGTTCAAGCGTGCGGCCGTTGAGGGCGCGCTCGCGTCGCTCGCCGCCGACGCCGAGGAACTCAGGCGTCGGCAGGGTCACTGGAATGAGACCGATGGACCGCATCCCGACAGCGCCGCCGCTGTTCACGAGCGTGGGCTGGCGGCCGGAACCGACTCGCTCGCCCGCGGGATCGCCCAAGCCGCGCAGGATCTGAGTGCCGAAAGCCCCGAGGGGACGCCACTCGCGGAACCGGCCGCCGCGGCGGAAGGCGCACGAACGGCGATGCGCGGCGCGGCTGGCGCCGCTGACCTCGCCGATGCGTCCGCCGCCCTGCGGCAAGGACAGGCGGCGGAATCCGACCTAGCCAGGGTCCCCGGGCTCCTCCGCCAGCGCCGCGATTCGCTTACCCATGCGTGGCGCCAGGAAACGTTGGAGGCTCTGGACCGCGCGCTCGACGAGAGCGTGGATCTCGCCCGTCGCGAGCAGGCCATCGTGGACTCGTTGCGACACGGAGACGCCGGCCCTGGGCTCCGAGCTCGCCAGGCCTCGGTAGAACAGGGTGCCGCGGCGGTGCTCGATCAGGTGCGCGCCGCTGAAGGCCGACACGCGCTCGTGTCGCCGCAGCTCGAGGGTGTGGTCGGCTTTGCGGAGCGGCAGATGGGCGCCACGCGGGCGGAACTGGAAGAGGCCGCGCCGAACGTGGACGCGGCCGCATCGGACGCCGAGCAATCGGTTGACGCCCTCAATGCGACCGCGTACGCGCTGGTCCGGGCTCACAACGACGTCGCCGGCGCCCAATCGGGCACAGGCTTCGCCGAGGCGATCGCACAGCTCGCCCGGTTGGCGCAGCAGCAGGGCTCGCTCAACGCGCAGGCCCAGGGGCTCCTCCCCCTCGCCATCGGTCCGGGCGGATCGCTCCGCGACCAGCTCGGCGCGCTGGCCCAGGAGCAGCGGGCGTTGGCAGACCAGCTCGAGCGGCTCCAGGCGACGGGTGGCAGCAGCGCAGCGGGCCCCCTCGGACAGGAGGCGCGGGACCTCGCCGCGCAACTCGAGGCGGGTCGGGTCGACGCCCAGCTGGTGCAGCGCCAGGATCGTCTCTACCACCGCTTGCTCGACGCAGGGCGAACGCTCTCGAGTCCGGAGCCCGCCCAAGACCGTGAGCGCGTGAGCGTGGCGGCATCCGGCGACAGCGTGCATGTGCCGGTGCCGCTGCGTCCTGGGGCTGCGGGTCTCGGTCCTCTCTTGCGCTTCCCGACGTGGGAAGAGCTTCGCGACCTGACGCCAGACGAGAGACGCCTCGTGCTTGAGTATTTCCAAAGGGTGAATGCGCCTCCCTCCCGCTAGTCGAGCCACGCTCCTCGTCGTGGCGCTGTGCTCCTCCGGCGGTGCGCTGCTCGGCCAGGTCGCCGGCGGTACCGAAGGATCGGAGCTCGAGCGCAGTGGCCGATTCGCCCAAGCGGCGGACTTCTACCTGGCGATTCTGCGGGCGGATCCTGCAAATCCGACTGCCTTGCTGGGGCTTGAGCGCGTGCTGCCGCCGCTCAACCGGCTGCCCGAGCTACCGCCGCTTGCGGAGCGCGCCGTAGCCCTGCGACCCGGCGACCCCGACCTTGAAGGACTCCTCGTCCGCGTGTGGGTGACCCTGAACTTCGCAGACAGCGCCCGCGGGGTCGCCGAGCGGTGGAGCCGGCGCGATCCCGGGGACCCGGCGCCGTACCGCGAGCTCGCGCTCGCGCTCGAGGACCAGGGAGCATTCGAGGCGGCGCGGGCGGCACTGGTCACCGCGCGCGCGAGTGCTGCGCAGCCCGACGCCTTCGCGGTCGAGCTCGGTCAGCTCGACGCGCGCGCCGGGGATTGGGAAGGGGCCGCCCGCGATTGGGTCCGCGCGCTTCGAGCCCGGCCCGGCCTCATCGCGAACGCCACCGGTTTGCTCGCCACGGCCCCCGTGGTGCGTCGACCGGCCGTACTCTCGGTGCTGATCGAGACGGAAGGGGCCGCTGGTCCCGCTGCCAGGCGGCTGGCCGCGGATCTGCTCCTCACGTGGGGAGATCCGAGCAGGGCATGGACGGTGATCGAACCAACCGTCCGGGCGATGTCGGATGAGACAACCGATGCGCTTCGCCATTTCGCCGACGTCGCCGGCGCGGCTGGGACGGCCAGCGCGTGGCGCGCGCGCGGGCTCGCGCTGAGTCGAGAGGCGGATCTTGCCGATCTCGCGTCTCCCGCAGTCAGCGCCCGGACCCGCGCGGACGCCGGGCGCGCGTTCCTTGAGGCGGGGGACCTCGTGGCTGCGCGAGGGGAGTTCGAGCGCGTCGAAGCGGATAGCGCGGCCCCCCTTGAGGCCCAGCAACTCGCCGCCGCGACGCTCATCAGCGCCCTGGTGGCCGACGGCCGGCTCGATTCGGCTCGCACCCGGCTCGAACACGCGGGTCAGCTGCTGACGACCGATCAGCGCACCGCCCTACAGCTGGAGATCGCGCAGGGCTGGATTCGGGTCGGCGCGCTCGACCGGGCCGACTCTGCCCTCGGAGACGATTCCAGCCTCAGCGTCGTCGCCGAGCACGGGTGGATCGCCCTCTATCGGGGCGACCTAGCTCGCGCCCGTGCGCTGCTTGGAGCCGCGGGGCCTTATGCCGGCGATCGACGGGATGTCACCGGGCGCGCGGCCATGCTCGCCCTGATCGACCAGATCTCCGATGACGAGCTGCCCGCGCTTGGGCAAGCACTGCTCGCGTTGATGAAAGGCGACTCCGCGCGCGCCGTGCCCGCGCTTCGCGCGGTCGCGGGCCGCCTGCCGCCCGCTGCCGGACGCGCGGACGTCCTGCTGCTCGCCGCCCGTGTTGCCGCGCACCTCGGCGAGGACGGCGAGCGCACGGCGGCCACGCTGTGCGCGGACATCATGCAGGCCGCCCCCGCGGGCGCCGCGGCGCCCGCCGCGGAGCTCTTGTGGGCAGAGCTGCTCGAGCGCGAGGGTGCCACCGCCCTCGTTGTCGAGCACCTCGAGCACTTGATTTTGACCTACCCTGAGAGCGCGGTCGTTCCCGAAGCCCGGCGGGCGCTAGAGCGCGCCCGCGGGGCGATCCCGAGATCGTGAACCGCCGGCAGTTCGTCCGGGCGTTGGGCGGGGCCGGCGCCTGGGCGCTCGTGCAGCCGCGGGGCCTTGTCCTCGGGGCCGGGGGCGGGTCCCTCCTCATCCCGATGGACGACCAGCAGACAGACCATCTCAAGGCGTACGGGCTGGTGTATCGGGGCGTGCAGTCAGGGCTCGCGAGCGAGTGGTTCCTGAATTACCGCGGCGGATCGTTCCTCATCGACGACACCGACGCCATCCGCCGCGACGCGGCGCTCGCGGGCGTGGCGCTGCAGTCGGTCGGGCCGGACGCCCTCGCGGCGATTCGCGGTGAGATCGCCGCCACGAACGCCGACAGCGTGCCTCTCGAAAAGGCCCCGCGGGTTGCCGTCTACGTCCCCCCGAACCAACCCCCGTGGGACGACGCGGTGACCATGGCGTTGCAGTACGCCGGGATTCCATTTGAGAAAGTGTGGGACGTGGAAGTGATCGGGGGGGCGCTCGCGCACTATGACTGGCTGCACCTGCATCACGAAGATTTCACGGGCCAATACTCGAAGTTCTACCTCCTCTATGCCGGCGCGCCGTGGCTCGCAGACATGGTGCGTGTGAACACCGAGGCCGCCCGGCGCTTGGGGTTCCGCACCGTGCCCGACTTGAAGAAGGCCGTGGCGCGAGCCATCCGGGAGTTCGTGCGGGGCGGAGGGTTCTTGTTCGCGATGTGTGCGGCGACGGAAACGATCGACCTCGCCCTGGCAGCGGAGCACGTCGATATCGCCGCGAGTTACGCGAGCGGGACGCCGATCGACCCCGGTGCCGATGCCAAACTCGATTGGAGTCAGACCTTCGCGTTTACCGGCGCCCACATCGAGCCCAACCCTCTGATCGCGAGCTTCTCCGACATCGACGGTCATCAGGTGAACGCTCCCGGGCGACGCCAGCCGCTCGGCGCCTTCACGCTGTTCAACTTTAGCGCGAAGATCGATCCGGTGCCGTCGATGCTCGTCCAGAACCACCGCCAGGTGATTCCGGACTTCTACGGGCTCACGACCTCGTTCCTCCGCACTCGCCTGAAGCCGTCGGTCACCGTCCTGGGTGATGAGGAAGGAGCGCCGTGGGTCAAGTACATCCACGGAGACCTCGGGCAGGGCACCTGGACCTTCTTCGGCGGTCACGACCCGGAGGATGCTCAGCACCAGGTGGGAGATCCCCCTACGGACCTGTCGCTGCACCCGCATTCGCCCGGATACCGCCTGATGCTCAACAACGTGCTCTTTCCGGCCGCGAAGAAACGGGAGCTCAAGACCTGAGCGTCAGTCGGCTCGCGCCTGCGCTGCAGGCGTTCCTCCGAGCGGAAATCGAGGCAGCGGGAGGACGGGAGGTCTCGTTCGTGGCCCGCTGTGACGCGGACGGCGAGCTCTCGGCGCCCCGGGTGGTGGCGCGCGGGACCGTGAACGCGGTGCTCGCGGTGCCCGGCGCGGCCGCGCCGGGAGAGATGTTGCTGCACAACCATCCAAGCGGGGTCCTCGAGCCGTCGGGGGCCGACCTCTCGGTTGCGGTGCGCCTGCACGACGGCGGTGTGGGATTCGCGATCGTCGACAACGACGTGACGGACTGCTACGTCGTAGTCGAGGTGCCACGCGCCCGGCGTCTCATCCGGCTCGATCCCCCGGCGATCGCCGAGCTTCTTGACGAGGGGGGTGCGGTAGCGCAAACGCTTGGCGCCTTCGAGGACCGCCCGAGCCAGCGCGACATGGCCGCGCATATCGCCGACGTCTACAACGACGGGGGCGTGGCGTTGCTCGAGGCGGGCACCGGGGTTGGCAAATCGTTTGCCTATCTCGTGCCCGCGATCGTCTGGGCGCGAGACAACCGCGAGCGAACGATCGTCTCGACGAACACGATCAACCTCCAAGAGCAGCTCGTCGGCAAAGACCTGCCCGCGCTCGCGCAGGCGCTCGCCACGCCCGCGCACACGCCGACCTTTGCCTTGCTCAAGGGCTGGCGGAACTACTTGTGTCTCGCCCGCCTCGAACAGGCGCGATCGGGACCCGACTCCCTGTTTGAGGGTGCGCATGCGGCCGAGCTCGACGCGCTTGTTGCCTGGGCCGCGCGCACGAGTGACGGGAGCCTCGCCGACCTCGCGGACGCACCCTCGGCGGACGTCTGGGACTCGGTTGCGGCGGAGTCCGATCTCTGCACGCGCCTCAAGTGCCCGCACTTCGAGGATTGCTTCGTCTTTCAAGCGCGGCGTCGTGCCGCGGAAGCTGACGTTGTGGTTGTGAACCACCACCTGCTCGCTTCCGATCTCGCTGTGCGGCTTGCGTCCGACAACTGGCTCGAAGCGGCGGTGCTCCCGCCCTATCGGCGGCTCGTCGTGGACGAGGCCCACCATCTGGAAGACGTCGCTGCCGGCCATCTCGGCGCGCAGGTCAGCTCAATCGGGGTCCAGCGTCTGCTTGGCCGACTCGAACGCCACGGTCGGGGTCTTCTCCCCAGTCTCGCGAGCGAGTGCGCACGGCGCGAGGACCAGTTGCCGGCGGCAACCCGCGATGCCCTCTGCGGGACTCTCAGCGATGCGCACGCCGCGGCGCGACGCGAGGCCGACCGCTTGTTCGCGCTGCTCGGGGCCCGCTTGGACCTCGAAGCGGGACAGAGTGTGTTTCGGCTCACCGAGGTCTTCGCCACTGATGACGTGTGGGAGCAGGGGCTTGGCGTGACCCTCGACAATCTCCTGCTCGCCTTTGGACGGCTCCGCGACGGTGTCGAAAGCCTCGCCGATCGCCTGGCGCTCGACGACCCCGGCGACCGCCGCGTTCAGCTCGTCGGGGAACTCCGCGGGGTCGTGCGCCGCCTCGACGCCGCGGCGCTCGGCCTCACGGCGGCGCTCGCTCCTCCTCCCGCGGGGCCGCCCCACGTGCGGTGGCTCGAACGGCGGGGCCGTAAGGCCGACAACGTGGCACTGGCGGCGGTGCCTCTCGACCTCGCGCCCATCCTGAAGAGCGGGCTATTCGACCGGACGGACACCGTCGTGTTGACGAGCGCAACCCTGGCCGCGGGTGGCGACTTCGCATTTCTGGAGGAGCGCCTGGGGCTTGCGTTGCCCCCAACGCGCGTCGCGGTCCGCGAGATCCTGCCGTCGCCATTCGACTTCGGGACACAGTGTCTCTTCGGCGTGCCGACCGACTTGCCAGAGCCCCGCGACGATGCGTCGGGGCACGACGCGGCGGTGGCGCGCGTGCTGCTCGATCTCGCGCACGCGTCCGACGGTGGCATGTTCGTGCTGTTTACAAGCCGCCGGGCCCTGCAACGGGCTGCGGCGCTCGTCCGGGACCAGGCGAGCGGGCGCTGGCCGCTCCTCGTCCAAGGGGAAGGCCAGCGTGACCACCTACTCCGGCGGTTTCGCGAATCGGGTTCGGCGATCCTGCTCGGGACCGACTCGTTTTGGGAGGGTGTCGACGTGCCCGGGCGGGCGCTGCGCGTGCTCATCCTGACCAAGCTACCGTTCCGGGTGCCGAGTGAGCCGCTGACGGCGGCCCGCGTTGAGCGCCTCGAAGCACAAGGGCAGGACGGGTTCTTGCATTACCTCTTGCCGTTAGCCGCCCTCAAACTGAAACAGGGGTTCGGGAGGCTGATCCGCTCGCGGTCGGACGCGGGTGTGGTGCTTCTGCTCGACCGGCGGGCCGTGACGCGGGCCTATGGAGCGGTCATCTTAGAGGGTCTGCCCCGGGCGGAGACCGCCGTTGGCCCCTGGACGGAACTGCGCGAGCGGTGCGAGGCGTTCTTCGCGGCACACGACATTGGCGCGCCGTTTTGAGGCCGCAGGGTAAGAAGAGTAGGGACGCGGCCGGGAGCGAGGTGGCCCGGTGGCGCGTATTCCGAAGGGGCTAGGGGTGAAGCGTGTCTGAGTTCGCAAGACCACGGGCGGGACGGGTAGGCTGGCTCGCGAGCGCTGCGCTACACGGTGCGGTGATCGCGCTCGCGGCGACGGTCTCGTGGCGTGCGATTCCCCACATCACGTTCATCACCCTCCCGAGTCCGCAGGAAGTCGCGCTGCCTGGGCTGCCAGGGGGAGGCGGGCGGCCGGGGCGGGCTGGGGGCGGCGTAGCTGCCCGACCCTTGCCGGCACCCGCTGCGAGCCCCGCGGCGGTGGCCGTCGCGCCGGCGCCGACGGATTCCTTGACCACGGTCGGGCCCAAAGTGGTCCCAGGCGGGGCCCCGGTCCCGCAGCTTGGGGACGGACGGCTCTGGGCGGCGCCCCGGCCGGCGCTCCCGGCCGACGTGGCCGACGTCCTCTACAGCGGGAAGAAGCCTGAGCCGGCCGATTCCGTTGTTGTCGGGCGCCTCCGTGCGATGGTCGATTCGGTGAACCGCATGATCGATCAAGAACAAACGGAGCACCGCCTGCCTTCGTGGGTGACCGACGTGGGCGGCAAGAAGTTCGGCCTGGATTCCTCGGGGATCTACGTGGCGGGCGTGAAGATCCCAAGCGCCGTGCTAGCCGCACTGGGGAGCGCCTTGCCCCCAGGAAACTGGGGCGAAGCCATGCGGAATCGCCAGCAGGCGGAAATGAGCGCGGACCTGCTGCAGGCCGCGCGGCGCGCGGCGACGCTGGAGGAGTTTCGCAAATACGTGCGCGAGATTCGCCAGCGCAAACAGGCCGAAAGAGACGCTGGCCGGCGGGCGCGCGGTGACACGCTCCCGCCCCCAAGACGCGATACTACGGGCGTCGTCCCTTAGTCGACGGTCGGAGCAAGGGCCGCACTCGCGAGACGTTTGAGCGCAGCCCCTTGGCCCACGACGAACAAGAGCTCCGTTACGGGTTCCGAGACCGTCCCGCCGGTGAGCGCGATGCGAATCGGCTGAAAGATCCGTCCCGCCGGGACGCCCCGGGCCGCTGCGAGATCGCGCAGCGCGGCTTCAAGCGCGTCAAGGGTCCAATCGGCTTGCTCGAGCGCGCCGATACACGCCTCGAGGGTTGCGCGATACTCTTCCGGGTCCTTCGCGATCTCCCGCTTCGCCTTCTCGTCCATCACGACGCGGGTGGGGTCGAGCCGCACGGCGACTTGGCGCGCCACATCGAGCGTCGTCCGCGACCGGGTCTTCACGGCGCTGATCGCACGCAGAGCGGCGCCACGCTCGACGGTGACGCTGGTCTCCTCTCCGAGGAGCGGCGCGACGAGCGGGTACAAATCCTCCGCCGACGCAAGCGATAGATATTGGCCGTTCATCCATTCCAGCTTCGTGACGTCGAAGATCGCGGCCTTTTTTTGGATCCCGTCGAACCCGAAGAGCTGAACCATCTCGTCAGGCGTCATCAGCTCGCGGTCCCCGCCCGGACTCCAACCCAACAGCGCCAGGAAATTCCGCATCGTGGTGGGCAGGATTCCCATGTGCTGATAATCGGCCACGGCCGTAGCTCCGTGTCGCTTCGAAAGCTTCTTGCCGTCGGGTCCGTTGATCATGGGCACGTGGCCGAACACGGGCGGCGTAGCCCCCAAGGCCCGGTAAAGGGCGATCTGCTTGGGCGTATTCGAGATATGGTCGTCGCCACGGAGGACGTGGGTGATCCGCATATGGAGATCGTCCGCGACGACCGCCAGGTTGTAGATGGGCGTCCGGTCCGAACGGAGGATGATGAAATCCTTGAGGTCCTCGCCTTGGAACGTGATGGGCCCGTGGACCGCATCCTCCCAGCCGATCTGGCCGGCCGGCATTCGGAATCGAATCGCTCCTTCGTCGAGATACGCCTGCCCCTCGGCAAGCAACCGATCTGCCAGAGCCTGGTGTCGGGAGAGCCCGGCCCCTTGGAATACGACGTCTTCGTCCCATGAGAGGCCGAGCCACGTCAGCCCGTCGAAAATGACCTTCGTGTGGGCGTCGGATGAGCGTTCCCGGTCGGTATCTTCGATTCGCAAGAGGAAGCTCCCGCCCGTATGCCGGGCGTAGAGCCAGTTGAACAGGGCAGTGCGCGCGCCGCCGACGTGCAAGTAGCCGGTCGGGGACGGCGCGAAACGGACGCGGACGGTCATGTGCGGGTTAGGATGCTACGGAGAGGGGGGGATTCGAACCCCCGATAAGGCTTTTGACCCTATAACGGTTTAGCAAACCGCCGCCTTAAGCCACTCGGCCACCTCTCCCACTTACGTCGCAAGAAGGTAGCCTCTCGGGGGAGGGGGCGGTACCCTCGGACTGTGCCCGAACTCGGCCCATGAAGCGCTTCGCCACCGCGGCCGCGAGGTCTGCCTCGTCGATGATGGTGTAGCGGTCAAACATCGCTCGCGTCCGCCAGCCGCACCCTGTGGTCTGTCTGCCTCTATAAGGATTCCGAGGCTTGCGAGGGTCGAGTCCTCGACTCAACGAGAGGCGGCAGGCGCGCTCGCGTAGGCCTGCTCGCTGGCCGTCTTCGCGTCGCGTAGAAATGTCTTCGTCCGGTTGCGCAGCTCGCCGATCACCCTGCGACGGACGTTCAGCGGGCCGCTCAGGTCGTCAAAGTGCAGCCGGCGCAAGACCACCAGGTATATGCCCGCAGGACTCCCCGCCCCGGTCCCCACCTGATCCACCACTGTCCTCAAGTCGAGCGCGCCATCGAGGAAGTGATCGGCGTAGAGCAGCTTCAAGGCGAGGAGCGTGGAGCCCGGCAGTTCGGGCGGTGCGTAGACGACCTCGTGGGTGATCGTGAGCGTCGGTTTGAGCCCCGGGAGGTCATCGTCCGACCAGAAGATCGCTTCGGAAACGCCCGGCGGGCGGTCGTTCGGATAGTTCTTCAGGTACCGCTCAAGCGATGGCGCGTACTGGTACATGTATGGGGAATGTGACAGTATGCCGTCAAACACCTGAGCCGCAGCGGCCTGAGACGGAGCGTCGTTGTACACGATCAGCGCGCTGTTCCCCCGCGTCCGATAGGCGGTGACATAATCCACGATCCGCCCGCGGAAATACGCGCTGGTGACGGAATCGGCCGAGGGTGCGGTGAGATCGATGACGGCCCGCGCACGGGTAATGGCCTCCGCTGAGAGCTTGATCCGGCATGCGCCGGAGTGACAGCTCGCGAGATCCTGGACGTCCGCGTGAGGCAGCGAAAAGTCATTGAGATCAGACGCGGCCGCCGGCTCTGAGAAGAGCGCGAAGTGGAGTCGCGACGGATCGCGGAGCGCGACCGGGAAGTTGACGGCCCGGCCTACATAGAAGGATCGCGGCACGCCGATGCTCACGATCCCGAACACCGCGATCTCGAGCCGGTCCGGGGACTCCAGCGCCTTCACGACCGGGTTGCCGCTGCTCGCCGCGCCCAGCTCGTTTGCACTCAGTCCGATTGATTCCTGCACAAACTGCGCGAGCAAGGGCGGCATGTCCTGCGCCGCACTGCGCGCCGGAACCGTCGCCGAGAGGAAGGCACTTCCCACCAGCGCGGTCAAGATCTCCGCGCAATGCACGGGTGTCTTTCGTTGCGTTCTCGTAGTCGTCGCTCTCTCTCCGGCCGCGGCGCGCGAGGCTGGCCGTGGTCCCGCTCGACATCTGCGCGTTCCCTGGGCCAAAACGAATCTACAGCCCTCTCAAGGACTTGCCGGCCGCTGGCCATGAGCATCCCGACTTACTTCGTCGCCCTACTATCCGTAACCCGGTTCAGGCGCTCATTTCGATGCAGCGACGCGACCCCGTGCGTCCCGTTCGGGTCCTTGTACCCCGAGGGAATCCCGGGGCCTTTGATGGTCCTCGCAGTCGGGAGAGACCTTGATCGACAGCCGGGGAGTACCGAGCAAGGTTGTGAAAACCACGACTATGTCTCGGAGGGCTCAACCGCACGCTCTGTCCCTCGAGGGGTTCACGTTGCCGCGGGAAACCGCTCGCGCGTCACAACCTGGAATTCGACCTCCGACCGCCTTTCGGTCGATGAAGAGGCGCGTGTGATCGGACGCGCCAAGCCAGACAGCCTTGAGCTGACCCGCATCGCCAAACCCCCCAGCGCGCACATCTCGCGGGTCACCGCGAGGCCTGCTCAACACGCTGGACCCGTGGACGGCCCCGGGGAGGACTAGCGAGCCCGTGCCCACTCGTCTCGAGGCCAAATGGCTGGGCGCTGCCGCGCTCGTTCTTGGTCTCGGTCTTGCTCTCCTCTTCGCCCTTGCCCCCTATGACACGGGACTCGTCGGGATCCCTGTCCTCTACGTCGCGTTGGCACCGGTTCACCGGTGGCTGGCGCGCCGCATGGCCGCGACAGTTGCAGCAGGCGTCGTCGTGGGGCTGGCCGTTTTCTTCCTCCTCGTGCTCGGTGGGGCATTCACGAGCATGATCGTGGGCGAGGCCCAGCGGATCGCAGGGAACGTCACCGAGAGCCCCATTCTCACGCGGCTGTCCGAGCTCAAGCTCGCGGGCGTCGACGTGGGAGCGCGGCTTGCCGACCTTGAGGCCAAGCTCGTTTCGTGGATCGGAACGTCTGCATTCGGGCTGATCGGCTCGGCGTCTCGATTCGCGCTGAATCTCGCGATCTCCTTCTTCGGCGTCTTCTACCTGCTGCTCCGGCCGCGAGAGACGTGGGACGCCGTCCGGCCGTACATCCCCTTTTCCGCAACCAATGCTGAGAAGCTGCGCCAACGCTTCCGCGAAATGACGACATCCACGCTCCTCGGCACGGGGCTCTCGGCGGTGGTCCACGGCGTGCTGATGAGTGTCGGGTTCTGGGCGGCGGGACTCCCGAACGCAGCGTTATGGGGTGTTGTGACCATGGTCTTCGCGATCCTGCCAGTTCTGGGGAGCGGGCTCGTCTGGGGGCCGGGTGCGATCGCACTGCTGCTCGACCACCGCCCGAGCGCAGCGATTCTGCTCGCCCTGTGGGGGCTTTTTGTCGTAGGGAACGTCGACTACGTGATCCGGCCGATGGTGTCCCGCCGCTGGGCGCATATCCACCCGCTCGTGACGCTGGTTGGGGCGCTCGTGGGCGTGCCGTACTTCGGGATACTGGGGCTGCTCATCGGGCCGTTGGCGGTCTCTTACTTCTTTGAGCTGATCAATATGTGTCGCGAAGAATACCTGACATAGGTGGTGGGACGCCGAGAATGGTGATTGGTCGGTCGGCGTGTTGGCGGAGCAACAGGGCCAACGACGGGCGCTGCGCAACCCTCATTATGGAGGCGATATGGCAACCCCAATCCTCGACGATCTCAAACGACTCTATCACCGAACCTGGTGGGCGCTCGTGCTGCGTGGTCTGTTGGCCCTCACTGTGGGCATCTTCATCTTCGCACGACCACTCGAGTCCGTCGCCGCTTTCGCGCTGGTGATCGCCTTTTGGGCCCTCTTCGCGGGCCTCGTCGACGTGGTGCATGCGATCGAACTGGCGTCGGTCATGAAGCACTGGTGGGTCTTGTTGCTCTCGGGCTTGGTGAGCATCGGGTTCGGGATCGCCTCGCTCGTCTTCTATCCAGTGCTCTCCCTGACGTTCGCGGTCGTGTGGGTCGCCTGGTGGCTCATGTTGACTGGTAGCCTTGGAATTTATGGCGCCTTCCAAGGGAGGAAGCTCGGTATCCCATGGGGCTGGACTGCGACGTTCGGTGTCCTGAGCGTCCTCGCGGCGGCGTTCGCGCTTCTCGTCCCGCCGGTCACGCTCGCCGCCATTATGGGACTGATCGCCGGCTTTGCGCTCGTGGCCGGACTCGCGCTCATCATCGGCGCGTTCAAGCTTCGCTCGGTCGTGCACGCCTAGACCCGCGCTCGGACCCGCGCCGGACGCGCCGGCCTCCTCACTGAAGGGTGGGGAGGCCGGTCATGGCGAGTCCTGCTCGCCATCAGTCGAGCGCGAACCAGCGGAACGAATGTGGAGGGACGAATGGTGCAGCTCACGTTGACGGAGAAGGACGCGGTGACGCTCAAGAAGGCGCTGGAGACATACGTGTCGGACCTGCGCATGGAGATCAGGGAAACCGACGCTCACGATTTCCGCGAGGGCCTCAAGCTGGACGAAGCGGTGATCACACGGTTGATCGAGCAGTTACGGACGCAAGTTCACGGGGTGACCGACTAGTAGGCCCGGGCAGTGGGGGCGGAGCGTGCCCAGCTGGCGGGGGAATTTCCCGTGCGTGCTCCTGACGCACGGGCACTACCGGCGCCGAACATCCTCGTGATCTCAAGCGGCCATCGCGCCGGGGGACTCAGCGCGCCGGGCCCGCGCACGCCTGTCCCGGACGCTCAGTGTCCTTCGACGGCGAAGAGTATCTCCGCGAATTCCGCTGCTGTGTCCTTGCGCTGCCAGTCGCGCTGGAGTTCGCAACTCAATTGGACCCAGCTCACTGGTTTGGCCCCGGCCTGCACGATGCGTTTCAAGGCGGCGCGATGTGCGTCGAGCGAAGTCCCGCCGACGGCATCGACCACCGGATAAACCTCGTACCCTTCGCGCAGGGCATCGAGCGCTGGGAAGGCGAGGCAGGCCTCAGTCCATAGGGCCGTCATGATCAGTTTCTTGCGGCCGGTCGCTTTGACCGCGTTGACGAAGTCGTCGTCCTCCCACGCGTTGATCGTCGTCCGGTCGATGCCATGGACGTCTGGCAGTAAATCCCGCAGTTGCTGGATCGTGGGTTGATTGAGCCCTGTGTTCACGTTTACCGTCGACAGCACGATCGGCAGCTCGTAGAGCTTCGCCAATCGCGTCACGGCCACAATATTGGTGACAAGCGTACGTCGGTCCATCGAAGCGACGGATGTTATCTGAACGGGCTGATAGTCGATGATGATCAGCACAGCATTCTTCGGCGTGAGCAGGTGATCCTTCACCGGATCGCGGGCTGTCAGGGAAGATGTCATGAAAGCATCCCTCGGGATTGGGGTCAGGCAAGTAGGCGAATGGACGCGAATCGCGCATCGCAGCCGCGGCGCTCGTCACGTTGCGCGATCGCTTACCGCAACAACTATGTTTGGCTCGTTCGACCTGTTGCTCCCTTCCTTCCCTGCCGAACCAGAGCTTTGAGACATACACATCAGCGGGCGCGTGACAAGAGGCGAGCTCGCCACGGCAGGGTCACTGCGACCTCGCTGGCGGTGAGAGTGTGTGGGATATGTCTGGCGACGAGGTCCTTCCACGCTGCAGACGGTTTCGGGTCTCGCTTCAGCAGCGGTTCGGTGGACGCCCTGCTGGCGCAGCCACCACTCTCGCTCCGTCATGGGTTTGTGAGTTCCGCCTCGTTCCGATCCTCACCCTTACACGGAATCCTAGGGCTGGCCATCCACCGATCTAAGAAGGATGTTCCGGTGTGGCGAAGCGAATCCTTCTCGCCGATGCCGATGCCTTTTACGTGGCCGTGGCGCGCCTGGTGGATCCCGAAGGGGCCGGGCGGGCGCCGCTTCTGATCGTCGGAGGTTCGGCCGAACATCGCGGGGTCGTGACGTCAGCATCGTACGAAGCCCGCCGCTTCGGAATCCACTCCGCCATGCCCACCGCGCAGGCCCTGCGTCTGTGTCCGGGCGCCACGGTCGTCCCCGTCCCCATGAGAGCCTGCGTGGAGAAAGGTCGGGAGATCCGGCGGGCCCTGCTGCAATTCACGCCTGTGGTCCAACAGGCGTCGAGTGACGAGTTCTACCTCGACATGTCAGGGACCGAAAAGCTCTATCACGGCGAACCGCTCGCCGAAACTGCGAAACGGATGCGTCAGGCCGTGCTGGAGGCCACGCACCTGACGGTCTCGATCGGCGGCGGGACCTCACGGGTCGTGGCCAAGCTGGCGGGGGGGGTGGCGAAGCCTTCTTCACCCCTGTCCCCTCTCCCGGCCGGAGTTGGGAACCAGGCTACTGGGGTATTCATCGTGCCGGACGGGGAGGAAGTGAAGTTCATGCGGCGGTTCTCACTCGCCGACATCCACGGAGTAGGGCCCCGATTTCAAGACCGTCTGGCTCGCCTGGGCCTGATAACGGTGAACGATGCCCTCGCCAAGGACGAGCAAACGCTCGCCGCGTGCCTGGGGTCTCGGGCCGGCAAATGGCTGTTCGACCGGATCAGAGGTGTGGACGATGGGTTCGTGCCGGAGCACCAGCGCGCCAAGTCGATTAGCCGCGACGAGACCTTCGCCGAAGACATCGACGATGACGCCGCGCTGAACGAACGATTGCTCGAGTTGGTTGACCGTGCGACCAGCGACTTACGCGGCTATGGATGGCTGGCACGGACGGTGACGGTGCGACTGCGTGACAACGATTTCACCGATCGCCAGGCGAGCCGGACCGTACGCCCGCCGATCTCCTCGGATCGCGCCGTGCTCGCCGTCGCTCGCAATCTGCTCCGCCGGCTCCGCACGACACGGCGTATCCCTGCCCGGCTCCTGGGAGTGGTCGTCTCCAATTTCGTGGAGGAGGAAGCCCCGTCACAGCTTTCGCTCTTCCAGGTGGAGGTCGGTGGCGTGGAGGAGACCGCCAGGGATCGGGCGGTCGCTCAGGCGATCGATCACCTGCGCCGACGGTTCGGGCACGACGCCATCGTGCGTGGCCGCACAACCGACTAGCAGTCCCTTTCCTTCATCTCCTCGCTGGCTCCTCGGGAGACTGCGGGACAACTGCGGGACCCGCCAGTGACGCACGCACACGCACGACGGCCTTCCGAGACGGACCGATACACGCATCAGATTGAGTGGCAGTCACTTGCGGCCAACGAGAGCAAACGGGAAGCGGTTCAAAAGTCCGTTGCTCTTACCGCGATGCGGAGAGCGGGATCATTTTTGCCAGACGGCATAACCGTCGTTCCGTAGCTGGCGGGCGAGGACCCGTTCCATGTGTTGCGCCTCAGCGTAGCCGAGGGGGTTTAGCTCCGCGTAGAGGTCGGGCCGCAGTCGCAGTCCGTAGAGCCGCACGTACCGGTTGTCCTTCACCCCGTACTTATGGCGGTCGAAGCGGGTGGCGGGATCGAGTCCCGTCATGCCGACGTACAGGTCGCATTTGTCGGGGTCCCGATCGGGGTTCGCCGCGCGGAACCTGGCGTGCTTCCAGACGGCGGGGTCGAGCTCGATGACGTAGACGTGGTGGCGCCGAGCGCGCGGCCTCACTTCAATCCTCGCTAACAAATAGGTTCAAAGGACCCTAGGCTGGCTGCCTGACAGCGGAAGATCTGCAGGGCATTTCTCAAGAAGCCGAATGGCCGCACTCTGCCCAAACTCGGCCCGTCGCTCGACTGACACGCGCGCCAGGGGCCCTCGCTCGGCCCGCTCAGACCTTGTTGGCACCTTGCCGTTAAGTCCCTTTTCGACTGCAGCCCCGCGGTCGATTGATCTTGGGCCCTTCTCAGATGATGTCGAAGCTCTTCACGACGAGGGGTGTGTCCACAATCACGTGCGGCGCGATGGCGTGGTAGCCCAACGCGTGAACCCAGGCGTTGCCCGTCCGCAGCGTCAGTACGCTCTTCATCATCCCAGGTCCGAAGTATTGGAACAGCACAAACAGCAGCGACAGGGCGATGTCCCGCGGTGAATCGAACGCCGACCACCCTTCGACGAGGTGCATCGCCGCCTAGGTCAGCCCGCCCAGCAGGACGGCGCTGATCGCCGACCCGGTCAGCTTGAGGTAGCGCGGCAGCAAGATCGCATAGATCAGAACCATCGTTGGCAGCACCGTCCCGATGAAGAAGATCCCAAAACTCAGCGGCGCGCCGAGCAGCACCTGCCGGGGGCTGAGTCCGAGGATGCCATGGAACGCGCTCAGTTCGAAGGCCGATTCGATGATCAAAACGATGAGGATCAGCCGGGCGTCGTTTCGGCGGTCGGTGGAGTGCAGATTGAGCGCACTGTGCGAGTAGCGGCGGCGAAAATAGAGGTATGGTGCTACGGCGAAGACGAGAAAATTGTAAAGGGCCCAGATCCAGACTTCGGTCGGGGTGGGGGTCATCGTGTTGCCGAAGACGGTGCCGGCAATATGGAAGCTAAACGCGCGGTGTCCCAGCGCGGGCCCAACGATCCAGCCACCGACCTGACCGAGGCCCGCGTACGCGAGGACCAGGATCGTCTCGCGCCACGCCAAGCGACGCTCGGGGGCGCGCGCGGCCATGTCTGGAATCACGCGCGTACGGGTGAGCAGGAAGGCCAGCACCATGAGCACGAAGATCTCGACCAACACGAGCGTCGGCTCGGCCACCTGGGAGGCGAACGGGAGTTGGGCGATCGCCGGTCGATCGAACGGCAACAAGCCCCGCGCGAGCCACAGCACGACGCCATGGCCAATCACCCACAGGGCGACGGTCGCTTGGACCCCGCGATGGGACACCACGGCTCGCAGCACGGAGCCCAGGGATGGTGAAGCTGCCGGTACGAGGTGGTCGCCACCATTCATTAGAGTGCTTTCCGAGATGTGTAGACGAGTGTCGGGGGCTCAGGCAGGAGAACGATGTCCTGGGCCATCCGATGGTTTCACGGCCTTGACGCTTGACCCCTCAACGTCCGACGACTGATCGCGTCCCGCCGCGCCGTACCAACACGGCTAGGCCCGCTGGTTACGACGCCCAGTCGTCATCACGCGCTGTTCTGAGCATCGGTCGCCAACCGAATCCCGCTGAACTGCCAACGCGCGTCGGGGGGGAAGAAGTTGCGGTAGCTCACCCGGATGTGTGACGCGGGCGTCGCGCACGAACCGCCCCGCAGCACGAACTGATTGCACATGAACTTGGCGTTGTACTCGCCCAGCGCACCCTCCACCGGGCGGTATCCCGGATAGGCCAGGTAGGGGCTGCCCGTCCATTCCCAAACGTCGCCAAACAGCTGCGTGCCGCCGTCGCTCGGCGCCGGATGGAAGCGGCCGCTTTCCACGAAATTCCCCGCGACGGGCCGATCCGCCGCCGTCACTTCCCACTCGGCCTCCGTCGGCAACCGCGCCCTCGACCAGCGCGCGTACGCATCCGCTTCGTAGAAGCTCACATGACACACGGGCTCCCCGTCGTCGAGCGGACGGAACCCGGCCAGGGTGTAGATCCACGGGGCGCCGTCCTGCTCGGCCCAGTAGAGCGGCGCTTCCCAGCGGCGTTCCCGAACGGTCGTCCACCCGTCGGACAGCCAGAGCTCTGGACGCTGATACCCGCCGTCCGCGATAAACGCCCGGTATTCGCCGTTCGTGACGAGCCGGTCCGCCATCTGAAATGGCCGGATCAGCTCGTCATGGCGTGGATACTCGTTGTCGAAAGCGAACCCCGGACCGGCGTATCCCATGGCCCGGATTCCCGGCGTCCCATCGATCCAGCCCTGGGCTCGAGCGGCACCAGCCTCTGCGACAACGGCTCCTTCGCGGTATACGGGGCGTAGCGGGTTCTGTGACAGCAGGTACTTCACGTCAGTGAGAATCAGCTCCTGATGCTGCTGCTCATGATGCAGCCCCAGGTCCACGATGGCCTCCGGAAATGAGCCGGACTCGAGCAGCCGCTCCATCGCAGCGTCCACGTGGGCGCGGTAGTTGAGGATCTCGGCTACCGTGGGACGGGTGAGCAGTCCGCGATGTGGCCGATACCACTGTGGACCGAGCGCGTTGTAGTACGAGTTGAAGAGATACTCGAAGCTGGGATGGAAGGGCCGGTACCCCCGCGCGGCGTGTTTGAGGACAAACGTTTCGAAGAACCACGTCGTATGCGCCAAATGCCACTTGACCGGACTGGCGTCTGGCATGGCCTGCACGGTCATATCCTCGGGTGCTAGCGGTGCAGTCAGCCTTGTGGTCGCCTCCCGTGCGGTACGGTAGGGTTGCACGAGGTTCCGTACTGCAGGACGCGCCGACGCGTCAGGACCAGTCGTCGTTGGCATCACTCGCCTCGGCGGAGCAATACCAGGGCGTACCAACGCTGGGAATCGGTAAACGTGTGCACAGTTTCCATACCAAAGAAGCTCAGATAAGCGCACAGCTCGGGGAGTTCGAATTTGCGGCTGATTTCGGTCATCACCCGGTCGCCCGCCTCGAGCGTGATGGTGCGGCCTTCAAGCGGAGCTAGGTGCAGCTGCTGACGGCGCGTCATCCGAGCGAAGATTTCGACGCGCTGCCAGTCTGGACGATACGCAGCCTCGTACTCAATAGCGTCTAGGTCGATCTCGCTCCCCAGCTCGCGGTTGATGCGCGCGAAGATGTTCTTGGTGAACGCGGCGGACCATCCCGCGGCATCGTTATAGGCTGCGTCGATGACCGCGGAGTCTTTCACGAGGTCGATACCGAGGAGCACGAAATCGCCAGGCGTGAGCGCGCCCCGGATCTTCCCCCAGAACGTGGCCGCCTCGGTCTGATTCAGATTCCCAAGCGTGCTGCCGAGAAACAGCAGCACGAGCGGCGACAGGCGCTCGAGGAGAGGGAACACGGCCTCGTAGGTGCCGTGCAATCCGTGGACGGATACCCCGGGGTGTCGCGCGGCTAGTGCGTTAGCGGTCTCCACCAGTGTGTCCCCACTGATATCGACCGGCACATACTGCGCGGTACCGTACGCACGTGTATAACCGGCCAGGATACGCTCGGTCTTTCGAGCATTGCCGGCGCCCAACTCGACTAACGTGCGGTCCCCGGTCATTCGGCTGATCGTAGCGACCGAGGCATCGAGCAGGGTGTCCTCCATACGCGTGAGGTAGTACTCGGGCGTCTCGCAAATCCGTTCGAATAGACGGCTGCCTTCCCCGTCATAGAGATATCGACACGGCAACCACATGGGATGATCGGAGAGCCCCAGGGCGACCGAGCGGGCGAAATCCAGCACTGGATGCGCGTCCAGACCGCCGCGCACGGCCGCTGTCCGTCGCTCAGGTATGGCGCGTTCGAAGCGCTCCACAGCCGAGAGGAGATTCACGAGATCATCGGGATGCTCGGTGCCCGTGACCTCGATGCCGCGGCCCCGCAGCCGGGCGGTCACCTCCACCGCGGCTGGCCTTCGCTCCCCGAACTCGTCGTCCATGGCCACCCGATACTCCTCCTCTTTCAATACTCCGCAAAGGCATCGTCAGGATAGCAGTACAACCACCGCTCTCCCGGCTCGGCTGAGGCGATCACCGGGTGCCCGCTCGAACGCGCGTGTTTGGAGGCGTGGCGATTGGGGGAGCTGTCGCAGCAGAGAGTCACGCCGCACTCCTGGCACGTGCGCAAATGGACCCATTGCGCGCCGATCTTGACGCACTCGGCGCATTCCCGGCGCTGGGCGTGCCGCACCGTGGTGATGGCAGACAGATGAGCGCAGGTGCGGTCGGACATGGGAGCCTCCCTACTCGTGCAGCACCTGGTGGACGGCGGCGATCGCAATCGATCCTTCACCCACGGCCGACGCCACGCGCTTCAGGCTGCCGGCCCGGACGTCGCCGATGGCGAACACCCCAGGGAGACTGGTCTCGAGGAGATGGGGAGCACGGGCAAGCGGCCAGCGCGCCGTTGCCAGGTCCTCCGGCGAGAGATCAGGTCCCGTCTTGATGAACCCCTTGGCGTCGAGCGCGACGCAGCCCTCTAGCCAACGCGTGCAGGGCACCGCGCCTGTCATCGTGAAGACGTGCCGCAGGTCGTGCGTCTCGACGCGGCCGCTTTGGTTATCGCGCCAGGCCACCCGATCGAGGTGCCCGCTGCCCTCAAGCGTGACGAGCTCCGTGTACACGTGGCGGACGATGGCCGGATGGTCCTCGATGCGACGGATGAGGTAGCGCGACATGGTGTCGGCCAGCCCGCCCGACCGGATCAGCATGTGTACCCGGCGAGCGGTCTGCGCCAGGAACACGGCGGCTTGGCCCGCCGAGTTGCCGGCGCCTACCACGACCACTTCTTCCCCGGCGCACAGTTGCGCCTCCATGAAGGTCGCGGCGTAGTACACGCCCGCGCCTTCGAATTGCGCGAGGTTGTCGATCGGGAGCCGCCGATACGCCGCGCCGGCTGCGATGATCACCGACCGCGCTGGAAGCCGCTGCCCGTCGCCTACCTCGAGCGCGTACGGCTTGCGATCGCAGGTAAGCCGGGTCGCGTCTTTGGCGATGATCACTTGCGCGCCGAACTTCTCCGCCTGCGTGTACGCGCGCCCCGCCAGTTCCTGGCCGGAGATCCCCATCGGAAAGCCGAGGTAGTTTTCAATCCGGGAGCTCGCACCGGCCTGGCCCCCCGGCGCGGTGGACTCGACCATCAGGACGTCCAGTCCTTCCGACGCCCCGTACACCGCCGCCGCCAGCCCCGAGGGTCCCGCCCCGACGATGACCAGGTCGCGGACGTGAGTCTGGTCGATGGCGTCGTTGAAGCCTAGGGCCTCGGCGACCTGCTGATTCGTCGGGTTGCGGAGCACCATCTCACCACACGTGATGACCACGGGCACGTCGGCGGCAGCGACGTGAAAGCGATCGAGGAGCTCCTGGACGCCGGCATCGCGGTCCAAGTCGACCATCGTGTGGGGATGGCCGTTTCGGGTGAGGAACTCCCGGATGCGAAGCGTTCCCTGGCAATGCGTCGACCCGAGCACCACGACGTCGCTGACGCCGCGGGCGAGCAGCTCCACGCGACGGAGGATGAATGCGCGCATGAGGATCTCGTTCAACTCGCCGTCGCTCTGGATGAGCGCCAACAGGTTGTCGCGACCCACCTCGATCACCTCGCCAACCGCTCCGACGCGGATCTGGGCGAGCCCGCGGCGGCCGGACAGGATGGTGACTTCGCCGGTGAACATCCCTGGGCCAAACGAGGCCACGAGGTCCTCGCCAGCTGCCGAGGGACGGAAGATGTCGATCCGGCCCGCTGCGACCACGAAGAGACGCGTCACCGGTTCGCCTGCTTGGACCAGCACCTCCTCAGCTTCGACCTGACGCCGGCGCCCGTGTGCGGCCATGCGGGCGAGCTGCGCCGGCGTCAACGTCGGATAAATGTGCTCGGCGCGCTGACCGGACCCTACGGGCGAGAGCGGGGGCGGTTCGACTTGGGGCATGGCGTTACCCTCTCAGCGAGTGCGTTGCAACGAGCAATGTCAATTCTTCACAACGAGGCCCATGGGAGAGCGGGCATTTAACGGTCGCGCTGCGCTGGGACCCGTAACCCGCCGCCGCCGCCGGGCGCCCACTCCGTCCAGAATACGGCCCAAGATCTAGAGAAACGCTGCCGCGGCTCGGAAGTTCCGATGCGCCGGCTCCGTCCCCAACCCTCAGCACATTCCTGCCGGCCGGTCGTCCCGGACGCTCGTGTTCGGTGACGATCGGGCGGGCGACCGCGACGAGATGACGCCCGCCGACCGTCCATCGCTCGGACGATTACCTAGCAGTCGTCATCCGTATACACGGCGAACTGCCGGACATGCGCCGCACCGGCCACCTGCACGGCTGCGGCTGTCCCAGGCATCGGAACAGGACCAAGCGATGCGTCGAACCGCCTGACGAAAGTCGATGTGATGAGACGAAGAAACGACGAGGGGATCGAAGATGGCAGCCGAGAGGACAGTGGCGAGGACCACGGGCCCCGCGCCAGTATGCCAACCGGTGGGCAGGGTAGCGGCAAGGAACGGCGCCACGGGTGGCTCGAAGTCGAACCGTTGCCCGGATGCCATCAGCAGCCCTGCGATGATGACGGTGAGCGCGGCGAAACCGCACCGGCACCCGAGCCGATCGCGAGCGCAACCCTCGACCGTCTGCCATGAGGTCCATCTATCCTCATCGTGCTACTAGGCTGTGGGGAATTTGGTGACGCCCCCGGGGGATGGCCAGAGCGAGTGCAGCTCGCTCCGCGCTCCTTATCGTTGCGGGTGTGCCCTCCACTTGAGCGGGTGTGCCCTCCACTTGACGCCGACGTCGCGACGGGCGCCTTTCCCCTTAGCCATTGATTCCTGTACGGACTGGCTCAACAAAAGCCCGGAGATTCGACTCTTTCGATCCGTAACTGGGCAAGTCCATTCTGGTTCGTTCTGCAGTTGAGTGCTGCTCTGCCCGGTTCAGGGACGTGGCTTGGCTGCAGGCCACGTGAGGCAGGCGAGGTGCCAGTGTGTCTCACCGCGCCGCGTGTTGGCCCAAGGCGATATTGGCGGATGTAGTGTATCCACTTGATGAAGGCGATTCTCCCGACGAAGATGGCAGGACAGAGACGGAAGCAGTTGTAGTGTGCCCTCATTGTGGCGAAGCGAACACGATGGCCCTCGATCCCGGCGGCGGGTCGATCCAAGAATACGTCGAGGATTGCCAGGTCTGCTGCCGACCGTGGCGTGTGACGGTGCGTTACGGGACCGACGGGAGCGCGGAGGTCTCTGTCGAGCCGCTTGCGGAGTGAGCTGCAGCTGGGTCGTATGGGCGAAGGCCCCACGGGAAGGGCCGAAGGAGGTCGCCCAACTCGTCCCCGACCTTCTCCCGCTGCATTAGATGGTTCTCATACAAACATGTCTGCCGCGCGCCCGCTGCCCGCCATACTTTAGCGGCGTGCAGCTTCTCCTGGTCGAGGACGACCGCGACCTGCGGCGTTTCCTGAGCAAGGCCTTCCGCGAAGAAGGCTACGGCGTGACCGAAACCGACTCCGGCGACCGCGCACTCGACCGCGCCCTGGGTGGCGGGTACAGCTGCATCGTGCTTGACGTCATGCTACCGGGGCGAGACGGGTTCAGCGTCGTCGGCGAGCTACGCCAGCGCGGCATGTTCACCCCCGTGCTCATGCTCACCGCCAAAGACGAGCTGGAATCGCGCGTGCGGGGGCTCGAGGGAGGCGCCGACGATTACCTCACCAAGCCCTTCGATCTCTCCGAGCTCATTGCCCGCGTGCACGCGCTGATCCGCCGGGCGGAGTTGCGTCACAAGGACGCGACGCTCAAGGCCGCGGACATCCTGCTCGATCCGCTGACGAGGCGCGTGACGCGGGATGGTCGGGTGGTGGACCTGAGTCCACGGGAGTTTGCGCTCCTCGAGTTCCTGATGCGCAACGCGGGCCGGACCGTCTCGCGTTCGCGGATCGGCGAGGCGGTCTGGAACTACAAATTCGATCCGGAAACAAACGTGGTCGACGTCTACGTGAACTACCTGCGGAAGAAGCTCACGTTCGCCGGCCGGGCGGCCCCGATCCGGACGGTGCGCGGGAGCGGCTATCGCTTCGAGGTGACGTGAACGAGCAGGCGCTCGCCACCGTCCTCACCACGCGGTTCCGGCGCGTCGCCTGGACGGCGCTGGCTGGGTACGCAGGGCTCGTGGTGGTGGCGTTCGCCGTCGCCGCTGAAGCGGTGCTGCATCGCTCGCTCGAGCACTCCGCGGACTTGGTCCAGTCACTGCTAGTGGTCTACAAAGACTCCACTGGCGGGCGGGAGAGCGTGATGCCCGCCACGCTCGCCAAGCAGCTCGTCGGCATGGGCGCACAGGTCGTGATCACCCGTACGACGACGAATGTGGGTGGCATGCAGCAGGTGTACTTCCTCTCGCCCGGCATGCCAGCGAAACGGCTGGAGGGGCTACCCGCGACCGCCTCGCCGGACGACGTGCGCCAGGCCTTGCTCGCGGCCATCGCACAGCGCGCGCGTTGGCGCTATCGGGTGCTGCATCGCTCGGCCGGAGCCTTCGACATTTACATCGTCGCGAGCCGCGAGCTTAACCTGATCGCGTTCGCCGCCGTGGCCGCCGCCGCGGCGCTGCTCCTCCCCGTGGCCGCCTTCAGCGCCGACCGCAGCGCGCGGCAAGCCGTTGCCGCGGCCATGCGCCCCCTCGAGGGCGTGACGGCCGAGACGCGCGCTATCGGCCCCGCGGAGCTCGGGAAGCGAATCACCAGTCCGACGGGGCAAGTCGAGATCACAACGCTCGGCGATGCCATTAATCGGATGCTCGAGCGGGTGGATCGAGCACACCGGGCCCTTGAGTCCTTCACGGCGGACGCGAGCCACGAATTGCGCACCCCGCTCACGCATCTGAGAGCGCAGGTGCAGTGGGCGTCCGATGAAGAGCGCTCCGAGGACCAGATTCGCGAGGCGCTGGTCGCGATGGAGCGCGCGCTCGAGCGCACGACAAAGATGGTGGACGAGCTGCTGCTCATCGCCCGCGGTGAGAATCGCCAGCTCGCCTTGCAACGTGCTCCCTTCGAGCTCACCGAGGTCATGGACGAGGTGAAGGAGATCACAGAAGCCATGGCCACGGGCAAGGACCTCGTGATTCGCGCGGAGGCTCGAGAGCCGACCCGAGCGGTGGGCGACGCGGATCGCACCCGCCACGTGCTCCTGAACGTCGCGTCGAACGCCGTGCGCTATACGGCTGTGGGCAGCATCACCTTCGGCATCGTGAAGAACGACGGTGCGGTGGGCGTCAGCATACAAGACACGGGGCCGGGAATCGCGCCCGAGCACCTGGACCGCATCTTCGATCGCTTCTACCGGATCGACCAGTCCCGCAGCCGGGAGCTGGGGGGCACGGGGCTGGGACTCGCCATCGCGCGCCTGTTGACTGAGCTCCAAGGAGGGAGACTGGAAGTGACCAGTCGCGAGGGCGTGGGCAGCACCTTCACCCTCTGGCTCCCCGCGGGGCAGCCCTAAGCACACGGACGCACAGCGGTGAGCAGCGAGTGGCGGTGAGCATGATCACCCTTGCCACTCTCTCTGGTCACCACCGTGCGTCCTCCCTCTCTCAGTCCGTCCGCCGGGTTCTTACCGGGCTGCGAGCCCCGTCACCGACCCCGGCATGCCACTCGTAACTCCGAGCACCGTGAGGTGCCCGTCGTGTTCCACGCGGTAAGCCGTGATCGAGCCAGCGCTGCGGAGCTGGTAGAGGAACCGCCCGTCCTGACCGAACGCTAAGTCGAGATTGCCCACGCCCGGTGTCGCCGTCGTACCGCTCGGGTCCAGTAACGTCAGCGTCCCATGGTCGCCCACGGTGAATGCGGAGATCGTGCCGTCATGCGCGTTCGCGGCGTAAGCGAACTCCCCGTTGTCGCTCAGGGCGAGCCAACAGGGAGCGGCATGAAAGTCCATCACTTCGCCGCTCACTGTCGACAGCGAGCCGTGATCGAAGTCATACGAGGACGCCGAGCCGGTTGCCGCTTCCGAGACGAAAAGCACATCGTCGTTGCCAAACGCAAACCCGTATGGGCCGGAGCCGACCGATGGATACGACTTGCGCGCGTCGGCCATACCGTTCGGGTCCACGGGGTAGACGTCGATCAGATTCGTGCCTTTCTCCGTGACTACCAGCCAGCGCCCATCGTGATTGAACGCAATGTCCTCGGGTGAGACCGTCGACGCTGCTCCGCTCAAGCTCTGTTTCGAGCCCTTGAGTGCGGTGGCCCCGCCGCGGCTGTCGAGGGCAAAGCCGCTGATGTTGCCGGTGCCGCCCGCATTCAGGACGTAGAGGAGATGATCGTGAACAGTGAGACTGATCGGCATGGTGCCGCCCGACGCGAACCGGCTCGTGAGGGTGAGCCCGCGATCCACTCGGAAGATCGAGATATCATTGCTCCCTGCGTTCACGGCGTAGAGCCAGGTGCCGTCCTCGCTCAGCTCCAGGGCGCCTTGTGACGCGAGCCCGGCCCCGGTCCCGGTGCCGCCCGTCGCGACCGTGCCCGCGGACGTGAGCGTCCCGTCCGACGCCCGCGTGAAGGTCGCGACCGTGTTGCCGGTTGACAGATTGGTGAGTGTGTAGACGGCGCCGTGTCCGCCTTCGGCCGCGACACGGCTGAAAGCCAGTTGTGACGCCGGTGCGGCGGGACCTGTGACCGCACCATCTTTGTTGCAGGCCGCGAGCGCCGCCACCGCGAGCGCGAAAACCAGCATGCCATGCCTGTTCATCGGTCAAACCTCCCAGAGGAACGTGAGCTTGCGTCGACTGGGGAAAGGTCCAATCCCGGTAGGGCGGAGCACAGATGGACGGCGCCCTCATGAGAGGGTTCTCATAGTCCTCTCATGCTCGCGGCGACAGGCCGCGTCGCGAGCGCGAGTCGTTTCGCGTCCGGCGGCTGATTGCGCATTCTGACTCGTGGATAGCTCGTACAGCACGAGGCGCCCCCGGGGACCTGCGCTTAGTACAGCCTCTCGGTCGTGCAGACGCGATCCCAGTTCGTCCTCGGACGTTCGGCTCCCTGCTTTGAGTGCCGGTCGCGTGACGTCACTTCGGGCCCGTGTACGCCGATAGCGCGGCGGCGAGCGCCTCGACATCCCACGCACCATCGTGTCGGCGCCCGTTGATGAAGAACGTCGGCGTGCCGTTCACGCCGCTCCTGACGCCGCTGCTGAACTCATCGCGCACGAGGGCCTCATACGTTCGGGCGGCGAGCTCTCGGGCCACCCGCTCGGCGTCCAGGCCCAATTCCCCAGCGTACTCAAGGAGTTGATCATCTTCTAGGGCGAACTGCCGCTCGAACAAGCGATCGTGCATTTCCCAGAACTTCCCCTGCGCGGCCGCCGCCTCGGATACCTGCGCGGCATGCTCCGCGTGTTCGTGGAGCCGCCTGAGAGGGAAGTGACGATACACGAACCGGAGCCGGTGGCCGAATCGTTGGCGCAGCTCCTTGCAAATCGGGTAGGCTTGGCGGCAGTGGGGGCACTCGAAGTCGCCGTACTCGAGGAGGGTGGCGGGTGCGTCCGCGGGTCCCACGGCGTGATCGCGTTCGCTCACCGGCTGGACCAGCGTCGGAGAGGAGGGCGTCACCGTCGAGCGGTCCCCGCCAGCTTGTCGAGCGCTTCGAGAATGCCGTCGGCGCCGGGGTTCACGTCGATCTTGGAGACAAAGCGCCAGCGAATGATGCCGTCGGTGTCGATGACGAACAGCGCCCGGTCGCTCGTGCCGTCGGTGCGATAGACGCCGAAGAGTCGGGCGACGGCGCCCTTCGGTTCGAAGTCTGCGAGCAAGGGAAAGTCGAGCCGGCGCTGGCGGGCGAATTCGGCGTGCGACCAGACGCCGTCGACCGAGATCCCGAGCAATTGGGCCCGGTAGCGCGAGAACTCGGGCAGCACCTCGTTGTAGAGCGCCATCTGGTCGCCACACACGGGGCTCCAATCGGCCGGGTAGAAGGCAAGAATCACCGGCCGGCCGCGGTATTCGCGGAGCGTGGTCGTACGACTGGGCGCGCTCGGCAGCGCGAAGTCCGGCGCCGGCGTGCCAGCTGAGAGGGCGGTGGCGGGCATCTCCCTTCCTCCTTTTGTCGGCGGGGCTCAGCCCGCTGCTGGACGGCGGGTCCCCGCGAGCTGGCGATCGACGTCAGGGGCCTTGATCGGGTCCGAGCTCGCGTCGTGCGGCCAGGCAGTGCGCGATCCACTGGGCCGCAGCCTCCACCTCGCCCTTCAAGACCGCGTGCCCTCCCGGTTCCCAGTGCAGCGTGACCTTAGCGTGGGCTCTGCGTAGGATCTCGGCGAGCCGCTCGCTTTGCGCTGCCGGGACCATCGGGTCGCTCCGCCCAGCGCCGATGAACACTGCCGTTCCGGAGAGGTCGGGCAGGGGATCGGGCTCGAACGGCACGGTGGGGCTGAGGAGCACCGCGCCGCGGAGCACGCCCGGGCGTCGCACCAGAATGCTCGCGGCGATGTTCGCCCCGTTCGAAAATCCGACTGCGACGATGCCGTCTCGCTCGAGGTTATACGTAGCGGCCGCGGCGGTGACGAAGTCCGCCAGCTCCGCTGTTCGCCGCGCGAGGTCCTCCTGATCGAACACACCCTCGGCGAGACGGCGGAAGAAGCGGGGTGCGCCGCGCTCGAGAACCTTGCCGCGCGGGCTCAACATGCCGGCGCCCGGCAACAGCGCGCGACCGAGCGGGAGCAGGTCGTTCTCGTCCCCCCCGGTCCCGTGGAGCAGGAGCAACGTGGTGCTGCCCGCGAGCTCCCCGGACGCCGAGGGTGGGATGTATCGGTGAATGAAACCGAGGGCATCACCGCTCACGTCCTCCGGCCCTGTCGCGTCGGTGAGGAGGTTCGCATCGGACCACTTGACCGGTAGATGGATGCGCGGCAGCCCGGCCTCGATCTCGGCCCGGTGCGGCTCGTACTGCGGGGGGAGCTTGAGGGTCTCGCCGAGCGTTTCCCGGGGCTCGTCGATGGAGAACCCTGGCGGATTCGTCGCTAGCTCGTACAGCACGCCACCTGGCTCACGGAAGTACACCGAGTGGAAATAGTTCCGGTCGATCACGGGCGTGGGGTGGAGGTTCGCGCCCGCAACCCGCTCGCGCACCGCGAGCTGCGTCGCGTCGTCTGGCACGGCGAATGCAACGTGGTGCACCGTGCCCGCGCCGCTCCCGAAACCTCCGATGGCGCGCACGTTGACGAGCTGGCCGGGTCCGCCGTCGCCGAGCGCATAGCGCTTCGTCGTGTCCTCCTCGCTCACTTCGCGGAACCCGAGGGGGTCGAGAAGGATGCGCTCGGTCGGAACGCGCTCTGCGACCCAGAGGGTCACGGAGTGAAATCCGTGGATCGCGTGCGCGACCGGGATCCCCGGCGCACCGCCCCAGGCGGGCCGGGTTGCTGCCCCGGCATGGGTCACGAGCTCGAGCAACAGCCCATCGTGATCCCTAAACGCGAGCACTTGTTCCGCCTGAGCCCCAGCGCCCCGCCGCGAGGGTCCTTCGTGCTTCACGTTGTGGCGCACCAGCCGCTCGATCCAAAACCCCATGGCGCTGGGGAGGATTGCGAACGAGGTGACCGCAACCTGCCCGCTCCCGGGGCGACCCCGTCGAGCGCCGGGCCACGGGAAGAACGTCATGATCGTCCCGGGAGTCCCGACCTCGTCACCAAAGTAGAAATGGTAGGTTTGGGGGTCGTCGAAATTGACGGTACGCTTCACGAGCCGGAGCCCAAGGACGCCGGCGTAGAAGTCGAGGTTCCGCTGCGGGTCGCTCGCGATCGCGGTGACGTGGTGGATTCCGAGCACTTGGGTCACAGCCCCTCGATCCTGCCCGTCGTTGCGGGCGTGACAGCGTCCGCCCAGTGGGTGCTGCGGGACTGGCTACCGGACGACGCTGTGCGGGTGCCACGCGCGGTCGACGCCCAACTGACAAACGTCGGAGCGACCGTAGTGTCCGCGAGCTCTGCAGGCCAACCTTCGAGTGGCACGCTGCAGAATCAGCCCATAACCGCGCGAGACCATCATATCACTGGGTCCGTTCAGTCCGATAGAGTGCATGAAGGTCGGAACTACGGGAGCGACAATGCAAAAAAGGGAACTCGGGAAGAGCACGTTGGACGTCTCGGCGCTCGGTCTGGGATGCATGGGCATGAGCTTCGCTTACGGCCCGACTCCGGACAGGGGGGAAATGATTTCCCTCATCCGGTCGGCCGTCGAACGCGGGATCTCGTTCTTCGATACTGCCGAGGCATACGGCCCGTTTGTCAACGAGGAGCTCGTGGGCGAGGCGCTGGCACCATTCCGGGGTCAGGTCGTTATCGCCACCAAGTTCGGCTTCAAGTTCGGCTCGAACGGGCAGCAATTAGGACTGGATAGCCGGCCGGAGCACATCAAAGAAGTGGCCGAGGCCTCCCTTCGGCGGCTCAGAGTCGACGCGATTGACTTGTTCTATCAGCATCGTGTGGACACCGCCGTACCGATCGAAGACGTCGCGGGAGCCGTAAAGGATCTGATTCGAGAGGGCAAGGTCAAACACTTCGGTCTCTCTGAAGCAGGAGTGAAGACGATCCGTCGCGCGCACGCTGTCCAGCCGGTAACCGCGCTGCAGAGCGAGTACTCGTTGTGGTGGAGGCGTCCCGAGGAGGAGGTGCTCCCGACCCTCGAGGAACTTGGAATAGGCTTCGTCCCATTCAGCCCCCTCGGGAAAGGCTTCCTGACGGGGCAGATCGACGAGAAGACGACATTCTCCACATCCGACTTCCGAAACCTCGTCCCTCGCTTCGCGCCCGAGAATCGGAAGGCGAATCACGCCTTAGTGGAGTTGCTCGTCAGGACTGGAGAGCGGAAACGCGCGACGCCGGCGCAAATCGCGCTCGCCTGGCTCCTTGCGCAGAAGGGTTGGATTGTCCCGATCCCTGGGACCACGAAGCTCAGCCGCCTGGAGGAAAACATCGGCGCGGCCCTCGTCACTATGAGCGCAGTTGATCTCCGGGAGATCGACCAGACCGCCTCGGCGATCGCGATTCAGGGCGCCCGGTATCCTGAGGAGTTGGAGAGACGCACGGGCCTCTAGGCAACGTGGGGACTCTCGTGGCACCCCTAAGGCGCTTGCGCGGGTCGACCGTCACTCGTAGCGTGTTGCAGGGCGGATCGGCAGGCCCGTCTTGGCGCGGGGGGCTCATGTTCAGAGCTAGTCTGGTACTTGGTCTATTCGCCACGGCGGCGTGCACGAGCATGAAGCGCGTGGAGCCTGCCGAGTTCATTCCTCAACACAATCCCCGGCTCGTGTCTGTGTGGACCACGCGCAGCCACGTCACGGTCGTGTCGGCCCCCGCGATCCAGGGCGACACGCTGATCGGTACCGTCCTGGAGGAGCGCTGGGCGGTACCGCTCCAGGACGTTTTCAAAGTCGAAGCACAGACCCCGGACCACACGAGAACGGCATTGATGCTGGCGGGTGCTGCAGCTTCCGGGGTAGGTCTCTATCTCATGTCCACCGCCGGCCGAGGGCCTGGTACGGTGCCGTGCCCGCCCGACTTCTCCCCCTCGTATAAGACCGAACTCTGCGGCTTGCGCTAGGGTTGGGCGCGGTTAGCAGCCTCGGACAATTCACCTCGAGTTGAGTCACCTCTAGGTCTATGGATCCGGTCGGTGGATCGGCGCCTGACGCCGCGACTGGAGGAATTCGACCCCGGCGGACGTTACGCGGACGCTCGCACCATCGGTACGGCGCTCGACACGGACTAAGCCCAGATCGGTAGCGTCCTCCCAGACAGGAAGGCGCGGACACGACGTGCGCCACGCGTCGATCGTTTCCTCATAGGACCGATCTCCCCGGCCCAGCCATTCGAGCAGATCGAGGATTAAGGCCTCGACGGTTACCGAGACCGCGGTGGTCACGTTGCCCCCTCGACCCGGCCATCCATCTGACGAGACTGCTCGCGGTCTGTCCGATTGTCGGAGGATTCCTGCCCGCGCGCGACAGGGTAGTTCGCGTCGATGAACCGGCAGAAATGCGCTTTGAACTTCCGACGGTTGTCCGGGTGGTCGAACCACGCCCGATGCCGCGTGTTCTCCTCAGCAATAACGGGATACCATGTTTCCCGCAGCCGGCGTTTCGACCATCCCTGACAGCGGTCGAAGACCGTCTCCACAAAGTTCCAGACCATAAACGCGTACGCATCGTACTCCCGCGCCTTGGCCGGATTGGGGGCTTCTGGAAACTCGGTGAGGTCGGGGCGCTCGAGCCGGATCTTGAGCAGCTCGAAATAGACGCGGTCCAACTCCGCGTAATAGCTGTCCCGCAGCGTCGTCCGGAAGCTCCAAACGGAATAGCACAGCGTCACGATGATTCCGATGCCGCCGACAGCCTCCGCGATCACCTCGGCTTCAGTCCACGCCGTCACCGTTTCGGGGCCACCAATGGCCATGGCACTCCTTTCTGACTTACTCGAGCCGGACGGGATCGGGTACGTCCCGCAGCATTCGGAGTATCCGCGGGTCGTCGGCCGGACAGTGATAGACGTCCCGATACATCGTCGTGAGCCACCGTTGCAGGTCGACCTTCGGTAGTGACGGGCGTGGTACGGCCGAGTACATCAGCAGATCCATCGCTGGTACCGCACCCTCGCCGGACAACGGCAGGATATAATGCAAACCGACGATTCGAACGCACCCCAAGCGGCGATAGAACAGCTGTCTGCGGGTCCGCATCTGCTGGTCGCCGCACGCTTCCCGGTCAGAATCGACTTCGAGCACGACCGGGAGGCTGTGTCCGTCCGGGGTCAGGGCCCGCGCCATGATCAGCTTGAACAAGGCGCTCCCTACGCCGTGATTTCGCTCGGCTTGGGTCACCGCCATGTACTCAAGGAGCGCGAAAGACTCCCCGCGCGGCAGGAAAAGAATGCTGAAAGCCTCCACGTGGCCCGCGCTCTTCATCACCCAAACCTTGTACTCGGGTGCCTGAACCATTGCGCAGATCCAGTCCTTCGGTTTCTGCTCCCGCGCGGCGATTGACGCGGCGTAGATTTCGTAGAGCTCCCGAAAGTCCGAGCCGCCGCAAGACGTCAGTTGTTCGAGCTGGTCACGATCGGGCATTGAGAGTTGTCTTCATACAGAGACGACCACGGGCAATGAAGCGGCCTCAGCACGAATCTAGGCGATTTGTCGCCCCGCGTCCCGGGAGCCGGACCGCACCCTGCCGAAATCCGGGATGACCCGAACACCCGACGTTCTGATCCTCGGCGGGGGTGTCGCGGGCCTCACGGCTGCCCGTGACCTCTCCCTAGCCGGCACGCGCGTCCTGGTTCTCGAAGCACGAGACCGCCTTGGCGGTCGCGTCGTAACGCACCACACACCCGAGGGCCCCGTCGAGCTCGGAGCCGAGTTCGTCCACGGCGCTTTCCCGGAGATACTGGGAGTCGTGCAGGAGGCGGGGCTGCGGCTCCGGGAGTCGAACCTGCGATCGGCCACCGCGGAACATCGCGAGCGCGGGAACTACTTCGCTGCGATGGACCGCATCCTCCGGCTGGCCTCGCTCGAGGCCGCCGACGAATCCTTCCAGCAATTGGTCGACCGCGCGGATGTGGAGCCGGAGATCAAAACTCGCGCGCTGCGTTTGGTGGAGGGGTATCACGCGGCGGATCCCGGTCGCACCAGCGTGCGCGCGCTCGTCAGAAACACGGCTGCCGACGAACGACCCGGGGCGGACCGCCAGTTTCGCTTCGCCGACGGCTATGACAGCCTCGTGACGGCGATCTCCCAACGAGCCAACGAGCGGGAGTGCGAGGTGAGGCTGAACGTCGTGGTGACCGCCATCGAATGGCGGCAGAAGCAGGTCGTCGTACGGACCACCGCCGGCGAGACGTTCACGGCGCCCCGCGTCATCGTGACCGTTCCCCTCGGCGTGCTCAAGTCCGGGGCCATTCACTTTGTCCCCGTACTCGATGCGAAGCAGCGGGCGCTGAGTCTGCTGGAGATGGGGACGGTAGCACGGGTGAGCCTCTGTTTCGGGGGTGAGTTTTGGTCAAAGCAGGGCCGCTTCTCGGGGGACGGCTTCCTCTTCACGGGGGTGTCGCCATTTCGCGTCTGGTGGGTGAGCAACCCACCGCCGTTTCCGGTCATCACCGGATGGGCCGCCGGTCCGCCGGCAAGCGGACTCGCGCTGTTGTCGGAGCAGGAGCGAGTGGACCGCGCCATTGACGCCTTCGCCGCAGTCCTCGAGTGGGATGCGTTGCGGTTGCGGCACGAAGTCCGGGTCGGGTTCAGCCACAACTGGCAGGCCGATCCGTTCTCCCGCGGCGCGTACAGCTATGCGGGCGTCGGCGGCATGGATGCCGGGGCCGAATTGGGGGAGCCGGTTCAAGGGACAATATTCTTCGCCGGGGAGGCCACGGAATCCGATGGCCAGAACGCCACCGTGCACGGCGCGATCGCCAGTGCCAGGCGGGTGGCCCAGGAGGTTCTTCGCGCCTAAGGCCTGGTTGGCGCGGCGCCCCTGTGAGGGGCCGCATCGCGTCTCCTGATCCGGGGCGGGCCGCGGGGCACCTTGCGGACCGTGCCTAAGCCCCCGAGTCGCGTGCCCGCACGCCACCGAACGCTCGCCGACCCGGGCTCAAGGCAGATCGTTCTCAAGCGGATCGCGGCCTTGCCGCCCGACGCGCCGCGGCGATGGGGGAAGATGACAGCGCACCAGGCGCTCTGTCATCTCACAGACAGCTACAAAGGCGTCATCGGCGAGCGAGCGGTGTCGCCCACGCACCTTTGGATCCCGCAGCCCATCCTCAAGTGGCTGGTCCTGCACGCCGCGTGGCCCAAGGGTGCGCCCACGAGGCCGGAGGTAGATCAGCTTGTCGGCGGAACGGCCCCGGGTGACTTCGCGGCCGATCGGAAGGCCCTGATTGAGGCGATGGATCGCTTCTGTTCTGCGCCCGACTCGCGCCGGGGCGCGCACCCCCTCATCGGCCGAATGAGTCGTGAGGACTGGATGCGCTGGGGCTACCTGCACGCAGATCATCACCTCCGGCAGTTCGGTCACTGAGCGAGCCCGCGGGGTGGGTCGGGTCCGAGCGGCTCAGGCTGTGCGCCCTCTCGGATCCCGTGTGGTGGGGGGACTCCCAAGATGCTCGAGTTGCGCCGCCATGCGCACCAGTTCCGCGAGCGACCCTGCGCCCATTTTCAGCATGACCTGGCGACGGTGCACCTTGACCGTGATCTCGGCTAACCCGAGTTGTGCCGCGATCTGCTTGTTCCCGGAACCCGCGGTCACGAGCGCCATCACCTCTCGCTCGCGGCCCGACAGCGTGGTGAACCGCGCACGCAGCGCGGCGAGTCCCTGTGCGGCGGACCGGGCCTGCCGATCGCGCTCGATCGCCTCCTGAACGGCCGCGAGGAGCTCGTCTCGCTGGAGGGGTTTCGTGAGGAACTCGACGGCGCCGGCTTTCATGGCTCGCGCCGTCAGCGGGATGTCGCCGTGCGCTGTGATGAAGACGATCGGAATCCGGAGCCCCCGCCGCGCGAGGTCTTCTTGAAACTCAAGCCCCCCGACCCCCGGCAAGCGGATGTCCAAGACCAGGCAGCTGGGCACCTCCGCCCGACGGGCGCTCAAGAAGTCTTCGGTCGATCCGAAGCCCGTGGAGGAGAGTCCCATCGAGGCGAAGAGGTTCCGTAAAGCGTCTCGAACCGACGCGTCATCGTCCACGACATAGATCATGGACGCCGGCTCAGCCACGAGGGTCGGCCGGCAACGTGAACCGCAGAGAGGCCCCGCCCCCTTCACGACCCGTTGCCCACAGCCGCCCGGCGTGCGATTCGACAATGGAGCGACTGATCGAGAGCCCCATTCCCAAGCCGTGGGGCTTCGTTGTGAAAAAGGGCTCGAACATGCGCCGCGAGACTTCGGGCGCGAGGCCGTGGCCCGTGTCCTCGATGCACACGAGAATCTCCCCGGGTGCGTGGAGGCTCGCCGAGATGAGGATTTCCTTCGCGCCCGCGTGTGATTCCAAGGCGTCCAGGGCGTTCATGGCCAGGTTCAAGACGACTTGGTGCAGCTGGACACGGTCGCCGACCACGCCCGGCAGGTTGGGGGCAAGCGCCGCGCGGATCGACACGCCGCGGCGGGACGCCTCGTCCGCGAGGAACCGCGTGAGCTCGCCAATGACCTCGGTCATGTCCACCGCGGCCCGCGGCACGTCTTCCTTCCGGAAGAGGGCCCGGATGCGGCCGAGCACCGCGCCGGCCCGAGTGCCGTCCTCGATGATGCGTTCCACGCTCTCCTGCACGCGCTCGACATTGGGGGGTGTCGCTGCGAGCCATCCGAGACACGCGTACCCGTGCGCGATCACGGCCGTGAGCGGCTGATTCATCTCGTGGGCGATCGACGTCGTCAGCTCGCCCATGGTGAGCACCCGGGAGAGGTGGGCGAGCTCGGCCTGTGTGCGGAACAGCGCCTGCTCGGCTTGCTGGTGTTCTTCGATGTCGGTGTTCGTGCCGTACCATCGCAGGACCTGTCCGTCGGCGCGCCGCAACGGCATGGCGCGGGTGAAGAACCGCCGGTAGTCTCCTTCGCCGTCCCGGACCCGCCACTCGCCCTCAAAGGGAGCCCCGGCCGAGACCGCGGCGCGCCATGACGAGCGGAAGCGCTCCCGGTCATCGGGATGGACGGTCTCGAGGAGGCCCGCGCCGCGCATCTCCTCGAGCTTGCCACCCACGTAGTCCAGGAGACGGGAATTGCAGTAGTCGATCGCTCCGTCCGCGGTTGCGCTCCACACCTGTTGCGGAATTACCTCCGTCAGGAGGCGCAGCTGACGCTCCCGTTCGCGCAGCTCGGCGTTCGACTGCTGAATCTCGGCCGTCCGCTGGGCGACGCGGACCTCGAGCTCGTCTCGCGCCTGCCGCACCGCTGCCTCGGTCCTTCGCTTGGCCGAGCTCGCCCCACTCGCAACGAGCGCGCAGACAACGAACGCGACGAGGTACGCTTCGGCGGCGGGACTGACGGAGAAGGATCGGACGGGCGGAATGAAGAAGTAGTCGACCGAGACACTCGATGCCAGCACCGAGAGAACCCCGGGGCCGAGACCACCGACCCACGAGCTCACGATCACCGCCCCCAGGAATAGGATGAGAAACGGGTAGGGGAACAGTTGTTGGATCTGGAGGGTGAGCCCGAGCGCGAGGGCGGATGGCAACAGGCCGACCGCGAGCCCCTTCGCCGCGCGCAACCCGGGAGACGTGCGGTCTCGCGGCGTCAGGGGGCCCGGCAGGGGCGCCGAGGCCGTGACCGTGCTGAGCCGCGATCGCTCTCCTACCGCGGCCTCGGAACTCGCCGTCACCGCCTCATCAGCATCCATAAGTGGGGAGCCTAACATGTGTTCGCGAAACGCGGAGCGACCCGCGTTGCCGGTCATCTTGCTTCGCCCGGGACTATCCTTGAGGATAATTGCCGCCTCCCCGTGCCCATCGTAGGCTTCGTGCCATGAGCTTGCAGCGTGCCGAGGCCCGGCTGTCCGTAACGTCCCCCCCTTCTGACAGCGGGAATTCGGATCTCGCCTTGGTCAGTCGGATGGCGGACCGGATTGCCGCGGCTGCACCTCTCGAGGACGTCCTCGACGACGTCGTGGTGTTCGTGAGCGCCGTTGTCTGGTGTGACTCCTGCTTCATCTATGTCCTTGAGGGCGATGAACTTGTGCTTCGGGCGTCCAAGAACTCGCACCCCGAAGCCGTGGGCCGCCTGACGATGAAGGTCGGGCAGGGCATTACCGGCTGGGTGGCCGAACACCGCGAGCCCGTCGTCATGGCGGAAGGCGCCTACCAGGACCCCCGGTTCAAGTTGTTCAATGAGCTGCCAGAGGATCGCTTCGAGGCGTTTGTCTCGGTTCCGTTGGTGAGTGGCGGCCGGCTCGTCGGGGTGATCAACGTGCAGGATCGCGCGCCCCACGCCTACAGCGAACGCGAGATCAGCATCATCGCGACGCTTGGATTCCTCGTGGGCGCGGAAGTCGAGCGGGCCCGCCTCGAGAGTGAGAATGCGAACCTCTCCGAGCGGCTCGAGGCGCGGAAAATCGTCGAACGCGCGAAGGGGATCTTGCAGGGTGAGCTCAAGTTGAGCGAAGAGGACGCCTACGTGACGCTTCAGCGGCAAAGTCAGCAACGGCGGAAATCCATGAAGGACATAGCCGAGGCGATCGTCTTGAGTCACGCCGTCCGTCGCGGTGTGGCTGGGTGACTTTGAGGGACGTCAGTCGTAGCCTGTCGTTCAGGTAGTCGGAGGATCCGCAGTCTCCTCTTCTTGACGTAGAGAAGAGCGAATCTCGAGGACGCGACGCCGTGTCCGCTTGTTGACGGTCACCAGCTCGACGCCGAGCGGTCAGGTTCGCGGGCGTCGGAGGGGGTGGCGCGCGCGATGCTCAGCGGTTTTCGATTCTGGATGGACGGGGGAGTGCTTCGCGCGCTCGAGAAGCCGCAACCCATGTTCGAGCACGCCCTCTAGCATCGGCATCGAGCCAGGTTCCGGCTACCCGTTGCCACGCGGGGAACCGGACGCAAGCCGTGGGGACGGGCCTGCTCTCGTGCCGATGCCCCTCCGTCGCTGACCCTCGGTCAGCGCTCTATCGTTCGGACGACAGTCCCGCTCGCGTCGATGACATAGATCGGGCCTTGCCGCACATCATCCCCCAGCACGACCGGAGGCGGTCCGCCGCTCACCGGTGGAGCCATAAACACGTGGCTGTACGGGTCTGCGGCGGCGTAGTTCACCGTGTAGCCCAGGTCCTCCTGGGCGGCGATGGACAGCACGCTGAGGGGATTGCTCCCGCTGTTCAGGTACCCGGTCATCAACTCATTCGTGAACACGACTTCGCGCCAGTGCCCGTTGACCGTGCCCGCGCCGCACGCGGGGTAGACGTACGGTGCTGTGGCGCAGTTCTCGACCGGCACCTTGTTGCCGGCGGGCGGTGTCGTGCCCGCTCCGGTGTAGCTCCCGCCTCCCATCGAGTCGAACGCTGCTAGCGCGTGGGCGCAGCCGAAATAGGTGTCCTGGATCGTGCCGGGCGGGGTCGACGGCAGCAAGAGACAGTTGTTCGGCGCCTGGCTCCATAGCGTGCCAAAGCCGAGCACGTGGTTCATTTCGTGGAGCACGACCTCGTTCAGCTGCCCGTCGGCGATGAGCGTGGCCACGTCGGCGGTGTCGAACACCATCACGCCGAGCACGGTCAGGCCGTTCGAGATGCGGATCAAGCACGGCCCCGACTGCGCGAGAATCTTGCCGGGCCCGTCGATCGAATCGAATTTCGCGAGAATCAGTAGGTCGGACACCGTCTGATTAACGGCCGGCTCCCCGGCGCCGCACTGGTTGCCGGCATCGGTGACCTGGATCGGCGGGCCCACGTGCTGATAAATGATGGACTGCCACCGTGCGACGGCGGCGGTGAAGGCCGCCTGTTGGGTGGCGCTCGGGGTCGGGCCGTAGTATTGGATTTGGATGTTGTACACCCCGGCCGCGCCGGTGTCCGAGAAGGTGATGGGATTGCCGGTCAAGCCCACCATCCCGACGGTCGCGGCCATCGTATTTCGCGCCGGCGTCGCCCCGATGGTCCAGCTTCCCACCTGGGCGATCCCGTTGACGTCGGTCGTTGTCGTCCCGCCCGTGAGACTACCGCCCCCTGATGTCACGGCGAAGGTGACGGTGACGCCCGAGACCGGATTGCCGTTCGGGTCGACCACGCGGACGCCGGGGCGCACGTTGACAGCGTAGCCCACCAATCCCATTTCGTTGTTCCCAGCGTAGAGGAGCACGGTACCCGAGGGCTGCGCGGTGGCCGTGAACACCGCGGGATTGCCGCCGATCCCGGACCCCGCGACCGTTGCAGTGAGCGTGTCGGTCCCCACGTTCCCGAGGCTCCAGCTGCCCACCGTGGCCACCCCGCTCGCGTTGGTCGTGGTCGTGGCTCCCGTTACGACGCCGTTCGCTGGCGTCGCGGCAAACGTCACCGACACTCCCGCCTTGGGATTGCTTTGCGCGTCGCGAACGACCACCGCTGGAGCGATCGGGAGCGCCCGCCCGCTGAGGCCCGTTTGGCCGTCGCCAGCTTGCTTGGCGACGTTCAAGGTCGGCGTCGGTTGGGAAGTGGCTGTGAACATCACGGGATTGCCGCTGATGCCAGATCCGGCGACAGTCGCGATCAACGTGTCGGTCCCGACGTTGCCGAGGGTCCAACTGCCCACCGCGGCGACGCCGTTCGCGTTGGTCGTCGCGGCAGCGCCTCCGAGTGCACCGTTCCCGGCCGAGACTGTGAAGGTGACCGACGCTCCCGGCTCAGGATTATTGAAGGCGTCCCGCACGAGCACGGCGGGCGCGATCGCGATAGGCTGCCCCGTTATGGCGGTCTGCCTGTCACCTGCTTGCTTCGTGACGCTGGCCGATGCGCCCGCGCTGGCGGTCGCGTGGAACTGGAGCGGCGGGAGCGTTCCGACGGTGGCGCTGGCCGCCTGACCGCCCGCGGTCTGCCCGAGAGTCCAGACCATCTGTCCCTGACCGCTCGCGCCGGTCGTCGTCTGACTGCTGGCCAGGCTCCCGGACCCGCTCGCTGCCGCAAACCCGACGGTCGCGCCGGCTACGGCGTGCGCATTGGCGTCGTTGACCAAGACCACGAGCGGCTGTCCAAGCGGCTGACCGACGATGCCGCTCTGCGAGTCACCCGAAACCTTGAGGACCTGTACTGGCACCTGCGCGACCGTCACCGAGAGGCTATCTCTCGCTGTTCCCGAGGTCGCCGTGATCTGGGCGCTGCCGTTCGCCACGGCCGTCACGAGCCCCGTCCCGTCGACCGTCGCGACGCCGGGGGTGCTCGTGGCCCACGACACGGTCGACTTGGCGAGGGCGTTGCCGTTCTGGTCGTTTACCGTGGCCGCGAGTCGCACGGTGGCCCCGATGGCGGCGAGCGCGGGGACTGAGGGTGGCGACAGCACAATGGTGGTGGCAACGAGCGTGGGCTCCGAGGAGCCCGGGCACGTGCTCGCGAGCAGCAGCGGGGGAACGAGCGCCCTCCAGATGAGATGCAGCCGACGAGACATGATGCGTCGAGTACTCCCGATCCCGAGGGCCTTCGACTACGGGCAGCGGCTGTGCCGCGCCGGCGCGGTTAGGTCAAATATTCACATCTTGCCGGGGACAAACGAGGTGGCACACGTACGGCGCGACCTGCAACCCGGGTCGGCCTTCTGAAGCCGGGACGGGAATCTGGGACGGCGGCCCCAAGCCCGGGGCGCCTCGTATGGATCGATAACCTTCGTATCCTGCTTATTGCCATGGTCATCGCCCACCACGCCGGGCAACCCTACGGCCGGACGGGCGGCGCGTGGCCGATTGCCAACCCGACTCGCGCGGCGCTTCTCGGTCCCTTCTTTACGGTCAACGCGGCCTTCGGCATGGGGCTGTTCTTCTTGATCGCCGGGTACTTCGTTCCCGCTTCCTTCGACCGCAAAGGCGAGCGTCGCTTCCTCGCCGATCGCTTGATCCGCCTGGGCGTGCCGCTCGTGTTCATGTCGCTCGTCGTGTTCCCCGTGCCTGCCTATCTAATGGAAGGACACGAACGCCCGCTGGTCGACTTCGTTGCTGCCTACCTCCGCCGGCCCCTCGTGCTCCACCTGTGGTTCGTGAGCTATTTGATCGTCCTGACCGTGGGCTACGCTGTGTGGCGCCACCTGACCGACCGATGGGCCTGGGCGCGGCTCCGTCCCGGCGTCCCAAGCCACGGCGCGATTGTCGCCTACACGATCGGCCTTGCGGTCGCCACGTTCCTCGTGCGGGTAGCGTTTCCTGTCGACCGGTGGGTCGACGTGGCGCCATTGCTAAGGGTCGAGCCCGCACACGTACCGCAATACGCGACCTTTTTCGTCCTCGGCATCCTGGCCAGTCGTGGCGACTGGCTCCGCCGGCTCCCGTCGCGTACGAGCATGCCGTGGTTCGCCTTGGGGTTGGCCGCAAGCGCGCTGTGCTATGCGACGGCGCTGTTGCACGTGTCAACACGGATCAATATCCGGGTCGACAACGGTGGGGGCATGAGTCTCGTGGCGGTCGTCTGGAGCGTCCTAGAGTCCGTGATCGCCGTCGGCCTCAGCTTGGGTTTGTTGACGCTGTTCCGTGACTACGTGAATCGCCAGAGTGCGCTCGCGCAGCAGTTGGCAGCCGCCGTGTTCGCGGTCTATCTCATCCACGTGGCGCCGGTCGTCGGGATCCAGTGGCTCTTGGCGGGAGCGCACATGCCGCCGTTGGCCAAGTTCGGCCTCGTCACGTTGACGGCAGTGCCGTTGTCCTTTGGGTTGGCGGCTGCTCTCCGCGAGCTGCCAGGTGTGGCGCGCGTGGTGTGATGTCGCGGCGCTGTACTGGGAGGCGAACTGACACTCGTGTGACGTTGGCCTGCGCTCCGCGCTAGCGGTCGCCTATTGTGGTACGTCCTGACTCAAAGGCAACGTGAAGTGAATCCGGGTTCCCTCGCCGAGTCCGCTCTCCGCTGAGATGGTCCCGCCGTGGCCTTCTACGATTCCCTTGGCGACCGCCAGGCCGAGTCCCGCCCCTCCAGAGTCGCGCGACTTGTAGAACCGGGCGAAGACGCGGGGAAGGTCTTCAGGCGAGATACCGGTGCCGGTGTCCGCTACCGTGATGACGAGGTCGCGATCGGTGACGCGCGCACCGATCCGGATCGTCCCTCCAGGGGGTGTGAATCGCAAGGCGTTGTCGACCAGGTTGATCAATACCTGACGAATCCGCTCGACGTCCATCAAGACCGGGGGAAGGGGCGTGGGAAGGTCGAGGACGAGGTTCACGCGCCCCGCGTCCGCACGCGCGGTGAACGACGCGAGGGTTTCGCGGGCGAGTTCTCGCATGTCGCTCGGCGTGCGCACCAGCCGTAAGCCCGCATCGTCCGCGACGGCCAGCGTTCGGAGGTCTTCGATCCGGCGCGCCAGCACGCGCGTTTCCTCAAGCAAGGCGTGGAGATGGGCGTCGTCCCGCGGGTACACCCCATCGAGCAGGCCCTCGAGGTCGCCTTGAATGACGGTGAGAGGGGTGCGGAGCTCATGAGACACGTCCGCGAGGAGGTCTCGTCGCTGTTCATCTTGCCGCTGGAGGCGCTCGGCCATCCGGTTGAAGGCTCGCACCAGGCTGCGAGCCTCCCCCGGTCCGCGCTCGGCGATCCGCACGTCGTAGTCCCCATCCGCGACCCGCGCCGTGCCTTCCATAAGGTCGCCGATGGGCGCCGCGAGCCGGCGGAGGGCACGCACGGTGACGACCAATCCGACAAGAAACGCCAGGCCCACGGGGCCACCGACGAGTCGATCCCAGCGGTGCGGGGGCCCGGAGCCGACAACGCGCGCCGCAGTCCACAGCACGACGATGGCAAGGCCGAGCGCCATGAGCGCAAACAGCGCGGCCACGATGGCCAGACGACGGGCAAAACGCGCCCGCGTTCGTCGCCATACCGCGTGGTCGGGGCCGGGTGGCCAGGGCTCCGCGGTGGGCCACCACGGTGGGCGGCGGCCGCGCCAGGGCCCGCGCCCGTGCAGGTCCGGGCTCATTGATCGCGGAACTTGTACCCCACTCCGTGGACGGTCAGGATGTAGCGCGGGTCCCCGGAATCGCGCTCCATCTTGCGGCGGACGTTCTTGATGTGTGCGTCGACGGCTCGCTCGTAACTCTCAAACGCCACACCATGAAGCGCTTCCAGCAGCTGGCCCCGCGTGAACACGCGTCCCGGCTGGCGGGCGAGAGTTGCGAGGAGCTGAAATTCCGACGGCGTGAGACTGATGGAACGGTCACCCACCGTCACCGTCATCCGTGGAAGGTCGACGGTGACGTCGCCCACACGAAGCGTCTTCGCGCTCAGGCGGGCCGCGTCCCCGCGCCGGAGCACCGCCCGCACCCGGGCGACGAGCTCCTTCGGGCTGAACGGTTTGACGATATAGTCGTCAGCCCCAAGTTCGAGGCCGCTCACGCGATCGGTTTCGTCGCCGCGGGCCGTCAGCATGATGATGGGGACGTCCGAATCCGCGCGGATCGCGCGGGCCACATCCAGGCCATCGCGGCCGGGCAGACCCAGATCGAGAATGATCAGGTCCGGCTTCGCCCGCCGCATTGCCCCCAAGGCGGTGGACGCGTCGGCGGCTGACACGACGGTGAAGCCCGCGCGTTCGAGGTAGTCGCGGACGATCTTCACGATCTTGGCCTCGTCATCTACGACGAGAATTGTCGCCATAGGAGGCCCTTTCCGAGGGACCGGCGGACTGCCCGCAGGGCGGGAGTGAGCTCCCGCCCTGCTCCTCCACCGTGCTCAGGCTGTTTCGGTCTTCCCGGGAGCCTCATGAGCCCGACGGTGCCACTCGGCGAACATCGGCGGTACTCCGGTGGGATCGCCGTACCCGTAACACCCGCGCGCCCAGACATAGCGCCGCCTGCCGAACGCGCGGCCCACCACCGCGAACGCGAGGAACAAGAGCGCGAGCGGGAAGAGGAAGCCCACGAAGCCGAACGGGCCGTGGTAGAAGTACGGTCCCCCGTAGTTGTAATACGGGGCCGGCACGGCCGGCGGCGCGGTGGGCGATGCCATCTGGGTCGCAGCTGCCCCTTGGGCTACTCCCAGATGATAGGCGTGCGCGGCGACCCCCGCGACTCCCGCGACCAGCAGCAACCCCACCAAGAAACCAGCAGCGATCCTCATATAGTCCCCCGTGTGATAAGAAGTCCATCGTGCACCATCGAGGGTAGCCTCACAATGTGAATGAGATGTGAAGGAGCCTTGGAGGGTTTGAGGATCTTTCGGGTGCCCGGAGCGTGTGGCCCGGCGGGCAAACGGCCTACCGGTCCGTGTCGTTCGAGGAGGGCGAGGCCAGCCCGAGACGCCTGATCGTGGCCGCGACAGCGTCAACGACCCGGGCCATGAAGCCGAAGTCGAGCGTCTCAGGGTGATCCCCGGGCGTGTGATAGTGCGGGTTCCTCATGAATGCCGTGTCCGTGATCATCAATGCAGGGTAGCCGCGGTCCCAGAACGACGCGTTGTCGGACAGGCGGGTGTGGAACACGAGCCACCCACGCCATGGCGAGCGGAAGGTGACGACGGGCAGATCCGGAGCGGCGCCGCGCGCCGCGTCAGCGAACCGCGGAGCAGGCTCGCCGAGCGACCGTCGCCCGTGGCGGCGAGGAACGTCCCGGATTGGGGGACGCGCTTCCAAAAGAGCAACGCCGGCACCCGCTGACTTCCCGGCCGCGCGTCCGTGTAGCCCACCATCTCGAGGATGAGCGCGCCAGCGTACTGTACGCCGCGGTGCCGGGCAGCCTGGGCGTAGGCGTGGCTACCGACGCGATACCGGACACCCTGGGGCTCCTCCAGGTTGAAGCCCACGAACTCGACCGTTGCGGCGAGCCGGTCTTGGGCGAGCACGCGGGCTGCTTCGAGGAGTGCAGCCACACCGCTCGCGTTGTCGTCGGCCCCGGGAGTGTTCGGGACTGTGTCGAAGTGGGCGCCGATGAGGAGGCGAGGGCGCGCCGGGTCGGCCCCGACCATGGTGCCCACGACGTTCCGGTACACCGCGCCCGCGAAGGGGAACGGCGGCTGGTCGACGTCGAGACCGAGCGCGCCGAGGGCGCGCGCGATGTACGCCTCGGCTTGGGCCAGGGCCTGGGCGGCTTGGCGATGTCGTGGACCAGCGAGGGCCGCGACGTGTGCCGCGAGCCGACTCGGGTCGGCGCGCACGCGCTCAGTTTGTGGTGTCGGCGAGATGTTCCGCTTTCCAGCGCATCGCGACGTAGATGCGGTTTCGACCACTGGGATGGTCGAAGAAGAAGAACTCCTCGAGCGGCCCAGGATCAAGCTTTCGATAATCGGCGAGCTTGAGGTCGACCAGGGCCTCACCGTCCGGTTGGCGGGCCGCGTTCAGGCCGAACAAGTCCGCTTCAGCCTCCTGGACGCGAATGTAGGTGTTCGTGACCGGTGTGAGGACCCAGAAGTAGGCGGTCACGAGCACCGCGTAGAGGGGCAAAGCCGCGACGTCCTCCACGCCCCCCACGCGCCACGATCGCGCCCAACGGGCAAGTGCCCAGTCCCCCGCCCAGCGCAGAAACGCAAAACAGCCGATAAGGACGATCCCGAAGAACAACACCGACTTGTACACGTGGTGCATGACGTAGTGACCCATTTCGTGGCCCATCGTGCTCTCGATCTCGGGCAGGGTGCAGCGCTTGAGGAGGTTGTCATTGAGGGTAATGCGCTCGGTGCCCAGAAAACCGCTGACGTTGGCGCTCACCCGGGTCGATTGCCGCGACGCGTCCATCACGTACACGTCCCGCGCGGCGATTCCATTCGCTCGGGCGAGGCGAAGGATCGGGTCCCTGACGCGCGGGTCCTCGAGTTTGGTGTAACGGTTGAAGAGCGGATCGACGTAGATGGGCGAGATCAAGACCGTGAACATGTAGAACCCGATGCTGACGACGCCGCCCCAGATCCACCACGTGCGCGTCGCGCGCCGCACGACCGCGTACACGACGGTGGCGAACAGGGCGCCGAGGACGACATTCACGGCGAGCAGTTTGACCTGGTCCTCCAACCACGGGCCGAAAGTTTGTGTCGCGAGCCCGTAGGCGCGTTCCCGTACGAACCCCTCGTAAACCGTCAGCGGGAAGAGGATTGCGGTCGTGGCCACCGTAAACTGCGCCCAGTACAGGGCGGGCTCGAGGCTTCTGAGCCTGCCGACCCGGGTGGCGACTCTGCCCAATGCCGCGGAGAGGCCGGTCCTGAGCACGAGGACGTAGGCAGCGATCGCGGCGAGGAAGTCCCAGAGCCACAGCCAGTACCCGCCTTCGAAGTAGGCATCCGAACGGGCGCGCGCCGCGGCCGGGACCGTGGCGAGATATGCGTTCGTCGCGGCGACCGGGTCGAAGTGCGCGCTCGCCTGCGCCTCAGGCGGGACGGGCAGCGATTCCGGGAGAGCCGTGATCGACGCTTGGGCTCCCCGAGCCGGCGTCGCGTGCTGCGGCGGCGCCGACAAGATCGCCGGCCACAACGCGAAAGCGACCGCTACCCAGAGCGGCATCGGGTGTCTCCTGTCGGTGCTTCGAGGGGTTGGGGGGTCGAGTGCGCGTTCGACCCCCAGGAGCGAATATTTGTCGCCGGGTCGTCGGCCGAGTCCTTCCCGATCGTGAATGTCCCCGGCGCGCTTACGCGCCCGCGCCGCTGCGGACAGCCTCGGCTTCGATGCTGATCTCTACCTTGTCATCGACCAGGATCCCGCCCCCCTCGAGGAGCTGGTTCCACATGAGGCCGTAATCCTTGCGGCTAATCGCGGTGCGTGCCGAGAACCCGGCCCGCTCGCCGCCCCACGGATCCTTCGCGCGACCGGCGTACTCCACGTCGAGCGTCACCGGACGCGTGACGCCGTGAATCGTCAGATCCCCCTTCACTTTGAATTGGCCCGTGCCGGCGGGCGTGGCACCGACGGCTTTGAAGGTGATATGCGGATACTGGGCGGCATCGAGGAAGTCCGGAGAACGCAGGTGCGCGTCTCGTTGGGGCTCGCGCGTATCGATGCTTGCCACGTCAATCTCCACATCGAGCCGAGCGGTCGCAGGCTGCCGCTCGTCGAATTCGAGCGTGCCTCTCCAGCCCGTGAACCGCCCGTGCACCTTGGCGACCATCATGTGGCGCACCCAAAAACTGACGCTTGAGTGCGCAAGGTCGAACCCCCATCGTTCGAGTGCCACTGGTGTGCTCCCCCGAGTTTTCGTTGAGGTTGGCCGCGACGTCGCATGGAGTAAGGCCGACGGTCGGGGCCGCGCACCGCCATCGCGCGCGGCCTTCTGGAATGTGATGCGAAGAGGACGCGAGACGGAAGTCGGTGCTTCCGGGCGAAGCGGCTGGTCAGCGCTTGTCGTACCGCCATCCGAGGACCGTCGTCAGCGTCGTGCCGTTGAACGACCCGAAGAGACTCTCCCCCGAGTTATCAGGCCCTGACAGGTAGAGATCCGACCCGACGACGAGATAACGAAACGTCACGAACAGGCCCGCGCTATCGCGCGCCGGCTGTCCGTTCAAGAGCGCAGTCCCGCCGCCCTCGGCGTCGAGAACGAGAGTCCACGTGTGCCCCGACCCGGGGTCGGTGTGTTCGTAGCGGCCCGTGAAATCGCGCGGGCGGTCGGGCCGCGTCGTGAGAGCGGGCGCGGTCTGAATCGGTGGCTCGCGGGCCTGGGCGTCCGCGATGAGGGGACACAACAGCGCGGCGCCGGCGAGCACCCCAGCAAATCGCTTCACGGATCCCTGCCTTCGAAACCCAGACCGGGGGCCTCGACCCGCGGTCCGGGACGCACATGCGCGCATCGCCCGACTCGCCTCAGTCGGCGGAGGGTCTCCCTACTCGCTCGACCAGCGCTCTTCGATTCGGCCGAACCGCCAGACCAGCCAGGCGACGGCCCAGCAGACGACGAAGAGTCCCACCACGCCGTACCCCATCCACTGAAGGTCGAGGCGCGCGAGGGCGCCCCACATTCCATTGTGGAGTCCGAGCACGTCGTGCGCCAGGATGGACAGCAGTTCCACTGTCCCCACGAACAAGGCCACGACAACCGAGATCCCCGTCACGGTGAGATTGTAGAACACCTTCCGCACCGGACGGGCAAACGCCCAACCGTACGCACCACTCATCAGCACGCCGTCAGCCGTATCCATGAGCGACATACCGGCCGCAAACACGAGGGGCAGCGTCATGATGGCGTATACCGGCAGGGCTTGGGCGGCGGCGACCCCCGCGGTCGTCAGGAGTCCGACCTCGGTGGCCGTATCGAAGCCCAACCCGAACAGGAACCCGACGACGTACATCTGCCACGAGTGCCCGATCGTCCCATAGAGCCGTCCGAAGAGTCTCGTCATCGGGCCCCCCTGACGGAGGACGCGCTCGAGCTCGACTGAGTCGGTGCGCCCGCCGCGCATGGCCCGGAAGACCCGGTAGAGGTCGAGCAGCACGGACAGATTGAGAAGCCCGATGAGGTAGAGGAAGCCGCCCGAGACAACCGTGCCGGCGTAGTGCCCGAACGTCCGCAGCGCGGGGATGGCCTGAGTGGCCGCCCTGGTCGCGAGCGCGATGGCAAGGGTGAGGAGGAGGACGATCGTCGAATGGCCGAGTGAGAAGAAGAGCCCAGTCGCGAGCGAGGGCCGTCCGTCCTGGATCAACTTGCGGGTGACGTTGTCGATTGCGGCGATGTGATCCGCATCGAATGCGTGGCGCAACCCGAGTGCATAGGCCAGCCCGGCGAGACCCACCAGGAAGGGGTAGCGGGGCGCTACGATCCACGCCACGAGACCCCAGCCCAGGACGTGCAGCCCGACGACAGCCACGCCCAGAACCGCGATCCGCTGTCGAGTCGTTCGACGCTCCGTCATCGGACCAGCATCGCCTCGCATGAACCGCTGTCGGGAGGTAGAAGAAGCGCCGAGCAACCCGGGCTTGCGGACTCGCGCCGACGCTGCGAGAAACCTAGCGTGAAACGAGCCAGCCGGGACCTGTGGGTGTGGGCACCTCTGACTCGCATGGGTCGTGCGCGGTTCTTTCCCATGAAATCTCCCGACCTATGAACGCAGCGAAGCTCCCTGCCGGACCACCCCACCCTCGGTTTCGCTCGCTCGCCGCCGTGGCGCGTGCCGTTGAAGCGTGCGAGCGCTGCCCTCGGTTGCGCGCGTACTGCGAGCGTGTGGCCGCTGCGGGGAAGCCGGAATTCGCGGGGTGGGCGTACTGGGGCAAACCCGTGGCGGGTTGGGGCGACGTGCGTGCGCGGCTCGTCGTTGTCGGCCTCGCGCCGGCGGCCCACGGTGCGAACCGGACCGGTCGCATGTTCACCGGGGACTCGAGCGGAGCGTGGCTCTACGAGGCTCTGCACCGGTTCGGGTTCGCCACCCGGGCGCAGTCGGTCGCGCGGCATGACGGACTCCGACTCGTGGACTGTTACATCTCCGCGGCGGCGCGATGCGCGCCCCCCGCCAACAAGCCCACGGCGAGCGAGCTCGCGCGGTGCCGAGTATACCTGGCCTCGGAAGCCACGCTCCTCGGTCGACGGCGGGTGATCGTCGTTCTGGGGCACATCGCGCACGACGCCTGGCTGAAGGCGACGGGCTGGTGGGACGCGCTTGCGCCTTCCGACCGGCCCCGGTTTGGGCACGGCGTCCTGACCCGGCTCCCAGATGGGACCGCCCTTCTCGCTTCGTACCATCCCAGCCGCCAGAACACGAACACCGGGCGACTCACCCGCGCGATGTGGCACGCCGTGTTTCGGCGGGCGCAGACCCTCCTACACGACGACTAGTGCTTGGTTGGGCGCAGCTTCGCCCGCTCGAGCGAATCGTTCAACGCGAGGGCGTGTTTGGGATCCCACTTGTAATACAGCATCAGGCAGGAGCCCACGCTTCCCTTGCGCTGGGCCTCGCAGCGTCGGATTTCGTCGCGGTGCTTCGTAGCGGCCGTATGCCAGACCGAGTCGAACGCGGCGCTTGCACGCTCTGGCGTCCAACCGTAGTTGTCCTCCAGGCAGCGACCGACCTCGCCGCCCGCCCGGGCGCATGATGCGAGTTCCTCGCGGTGTTTCGCCGCGTCTGCGTGCCACGCGGAGTCCCGTTCGAAGGCCGCTACGCTATCGAGCGCGTGCTCTTGCGCGCGCCCAGCGGTCTGCGCGTCCGGTTGCGACCAATGATATTGGGCCACGAGGCACGCGGAGATGCCCGGAGCGTCGAGGCTGATCGCGCTGCAGTTGCGGATCTCCTCGCGCTTCTTTGCTTCAGGCTTCGCGCACCCCGCCACCAGAGTGAGCAGCACGCTGAGGCCCATCATCCATCGCATGGTCTGTCTCGGCAGAAGCGGTGGGGTCAACATCGGGGCTGGATCGAGGAGGGTCAAGCCTGTCAGGGCCCCGAGGGCGCGGCGGTGTCCACTCTACGACTGCTCGAGCCTGTCGACTGCGAAGCGGAGTCGGAGCATGGCGGAGTCGAGGTCGCGGCGCACCTCGTCGCTCAGGTCACCGGCCTCGGCAACGTTCCCGAGCAGTTGGAGCGCGTTGCGAATGTGCTCCTCGGCGGTTTCCTCCGTTCGGCGATCGAGCTTCGTCCGACGGTCCCGCGGGATGCGCCGCTCCGTCTCACCCCGCCCCTCGAGGCCCTGTCGTGCGGCCCCGCTGCGACGGTCCGCGGCGCGGCGCTCCAGTCCGCTCCGCCGCTCCGCCGCGGCGTTACTGAATGAGCGCCGGGGTTGGTCCGCCGACCCTGCCATATGTCTCCAATGTGGCGCACGGTAGGACCGAGGGCCAGGGCGTTCCCGCCCTGGCCCCGCGCGTTTCTACTTGGCGCCGTGGTTCGCCGTCTCTTGTGCCAAGAAGTTGATCAGGCCGTCAATATCGTGCGCACTGACGTTCAGGTTCGGCATCTGGGTCTTGTACTGCTTCTTCAGCGCGGCCGCGATCGAATCGCTCTCCGTCATGCCCACGGGGTCCGTGAGCCACTTCTGAATCCAGTCCGTGGTCCGCCGGTCCGTCACGCCAATCAGGTCCGGCCCTGTGGACTGCGCTTTGCCGAGCTGGTGACACCCAAAACACTGTTTCGAATTCCAAATTCGCTTGCCCCATGCTGCGAGCGAGGAGTCGACCTTGACGGGGCCGGGCGCTTGGGCGCCCGCACGTGTCCCGCCACCGATGGTGAGCGCTGCAAACACCGCAGTGAACGACCAGAGCGACCATGCCCGCATACCAAGACCCCCTCGCATGAGAACGTGGATTGAGTGTCGACTGCTGGTAACAAGACCCGCGGGTCGAGCTTCCGTCACGCCAACGACCCTAGTACACCATGGTCGGCGCTTGCGGGTACCGACCATGGACTCCCACCGCCGCGTCGGTGTACCATCCCTCGGCGGACAAGGCTCGACCGTCGCAGGTGGTGCGAACGTCGCCGGTCAAGGAGCTGTGCGTCAACCCCCTCCCACGTTGCCAAAGGAGCCGCCTTGCCTGATCCCGATGCTCTAGCCCGCTACTGCAGCGAGCTCTTTGCCCAGGAGGACGCCGTGCTCGCGGGGATCCAAGCGCGACAAGCCGCCTTGGGGCTGCCGCCGATCAACATCTCGGCGGACGAGGGCAAACTCTTGCACGTGCTGGTGCTCGTGGCCGGGGCGAAGAGGGTACTCGAGCTCGGGGCCCTCGCCGGATATAGCGGCGTGTGGCTTGCCCGAGCCCTGCCCCCAGATGGTCAGTTCATGACGATCGAGAAGGATCCCCGCCACGCTCGTCTCGCGCGGCAAGCCTTTGCGGAATCCGGTCTCGCCGCACGGACGACGGTTCTCGAAGGCTCAGCTCTCGATGTGTTGCCGACGCTCACACCGGGTTTTGACGCCATCTTTGTCGACGCGGACAAGGAACCCCTCGCGACGTATTTCGATTGGTGCGTGAGGCTGCTCCGTACTGGAGGCTTGCTGATGTTTGACAACGCGTTCCGGCATGGGTGCGTGGTCGACCCTGCCGACCAGACCCCGGAGACTGAAGGCGTGCGCGCCTTCAACCGGCTCGCCGCGTCGGATCACCGACTGGTGTCGGCGATCGTCCCCATTCGCGATGGTCTCCTCGTCGCGGTGAAGAAAAGCGCGTGACCGCCAGCCTGACGCGTGGCTTGGTTTGTGACGGTGCCCCGCCACGGTCCTTGCAGTCGTCTGGCGTCGTGTCGTGCTGCTGAAGATCCACCAGGTGGGTTCACCGGTCCTGCGCGAGCCCGCCCGCGCGCTCGGGCCCGACGACCTCAGGACCCACGAGGTTCAGGGCCTCATCACGGCCATGCTTGAAACGATGCGGGACGCCCCGGGTGTCGGCCTCGCGGCGCCCCAAGTCGGGGAGTCGCTCCGGCTCGCGGTCATCGAGGTGCGGGAGGACTACATCCGCCGTCTACCGCCCGAGGAGGTTGCTGCCCGCGGCATGACGCCGGTGGCCTTTCACGTGCTCGTGAATCCGGAGTTGGTCGTTGAAGACGCGGCCACGGACCGGTTCTTTGAAGGGTGTCTGAGCTTGGGGGGCTTTGGGGCGAGCGTGCCCCGTGCCCGCGCCGTGCGCGTCAACGCGCTCGACGCGCGGGGAGATCCCGTCGAGATACGCGCGCACTCGTGGTACGCGCGGATCCTGCAGCATGAGATTGATCACCTCGACGGGACGCTCTACATCGACAGGATGGACTCGCGCTCGTTCGCGTCCAGAGAGAACTACGAGCGGTTTGCCGGGGGACGCTCATCCGGCCGAGGCTCCTGAGCGGTCCCCGCGGTCAGCGCTGCTTGATAAACGTCCCGTCGGCGAGTTCCGCATACGCTTCCTCGAGCTCGGCCCTCGTGTTCATCACGATCGGCCCGTACCAGGCCACCGGCTCCTCGATCGGCTTCCCCGACACGAGCAGGAATCGGACTCCTTCTTCCCCCGCCTGGACCGTGACCTCGTCGCCCCGGTCGAACAAGACGAGCGAGCGGTCTCCGGTCTCGTCGGTCGGGCTGGGGGCACCGGGGACATCCTCGGTGCGGACGCTCCGCGGTGCCGACGCGTCGCGGAAAGAGCCGGATCCGTCGAAGACGTAGGCAAAGGCGTGCCGTACCGTTTCCACCGGCAGCGTCTTGCGGCGACCCGGCGGGACCGAGATGTCGAGGTAGCGTGGGTCCGCCGCGACGCGGTCGACCGGGCCCGACTTGCCCCAGAAGTCGCCACAGATGATGCGCACGCGAGTACCGTCGTCGTCCGTGACCTCGGGGATGTCCCGACCCTGGACGTCCTGATAGCGCGGCGCGGTCATCTTGAGCGATGACGGGAGGTTCGCCCACAGTTGGAAGCCGTGCATCCGTCCGTGGGGATCTCCGTGCGGCATTTCCTGATGCAGGATTCCGCTGCCCGCGGTCATCCACTGGACGTCGCCCGCGCCGAGGGTACCCTGGTTGCCGAGGCTATCGCCGTGGTTCACCGACCCTGCGAGGACGTACGTGATCGTCTCAATCCCCCGGTGGGGGTGCCACGGAAACCCGGCCACGTAGTCTTCGGGACGATCATTCCGAAAATCGTCGAGGAGGAGGAAGGGGTCGAACTCCTTGGTCTCTCCGAACCCGAATGCGCGGCGCAGCCGTACGCCGGCCCCCTCCACGGTCGGGCGTGCTTCAATGACTTGTTTGATCGGGCGTATGGACACGGTGTTCTCCTCGCGTGCGGGGTTCGTCGTCGCTGTCACAAAACGTCATCGCGAGCCGTGTTGTTCCCTCGGGCTGACGCGGTTCGCGTCCGCGCTGCCCCAATTGGTCGTTACCGTATTCGAGAGGAGGCCCCGTGATCGCAATGGAGCCCATCGCTCACGTTCGGTCCGTGCGTACGTCCCTCGAAGACGACTACTGGGGGGGGCTCGAATCGGAGCTCGTCCTGACGGATGCCGTGACGCCGGAGGCCTTGGCGGGCATCGAATCGTTCTCTCACGCCGAGATCATCTTCTACTTCGATCGAGTCGAGCCGGATGCCGTGGTCCGCGGGGCGCGACACCCCCGTGGTAACGAACAGTGGCCGCGCGTTGGTATTCTCGCGCAGCGGGGCAGCCCCCGGCCGAACCGCATCGGGAGCACAATTGTCCGGATCGTTGGTCGGGAGGGCCGAATTCTCCGCGTGGCGGAACTCGACGCCGTGGACCAAACTCCGGTGCTCGACATCAAGCCTGTGTTACAGGAGTTCCTTCCGCGGACGCCGGTCTCTCAGCCAGCCTGGTCGCGCGAGGTGATGCAGCACTACTGGACGGCGGCGGCGCTGCGGCCCCGGGCGGACGGGGTCTAGGCATCGCGTTGTCCGCCGGGACCACCTCCGACAGCGGCGGGCACGGCATCGCAGTAAGCAGGGGCTCGCCGTTGCGAGGCGAGAAGAAACGCGGGGCCCGCGAACCGCCGGGCCCCGCGTCTCCTTGGGCTACTTCACCTTCGACAGCTGCAGAACGATGGCGTCCAATACCGGTGGGGGTCCGGTCTCGTCCAGGAGTCCGCGTCCTTGAGCGCGCACGGCGACCTTGGCCGCGATGGAGTCGGCGAGTTGGGGCAGCGTCGTGATGTAGCTCTGGCCCGACGCGATGAGCGTTCCCGCCACGACGTGGACGATGGTGCCATTCCCGAGCGTGAACCGGGCGTTCACGGTGTCCACCGACGCCACGGTGTCCGAGAAAGAGTAGATGCCTGGGAACCGCACGGGCTCCTGCTGCGTGATCACCATGAATTCGACCTTCACGACCGCGAGCGTGTCAGGATCGGTGGTCAGCGCCAGCGCCGTTCCCTCGGCCCGCACCGTGTCCCCGGCCGCCAACGCCGCGTGGACCGCTGCCAGGGAAGTCAGGATGTTCGGGCTCTCTGGCTCCGTGCGGAACTCGGTCCCCGCGACGATCCGGAGCACCGTGCCGTTGTGGAGGGATGCGGTGCCGGCCGTCAGGTTCACCGAGTCCACGCGCGCCCCGAACGAAACGATGCCACGGAGACCCGGCTCCTCTTCGCGGAGCTTGGTCACGCCATTGGAGATCTCGAGGGCGATTTTCACGTCCAGCACCTCGAGCCATGCATCGGGAGGCGGGGTCTTGTTCGTGAGGGCATTGGACGAGTCCACGTTCATGCTGATGAAGGGCAGCGACCCCTCGTCGTCGATCGCGATCTCGGTCGCCAGGAAGCTGCCGTCGGTCGGGGACTGGGGTTTAGCCGGGGCTGGCCGCAGCGCTTCGATCGCCGGGTGGTGTCCCGCCGCCAGCGCGGTCTGCACGCTCGTCACGAAGGCCGAGAGCGAGGTCGGGACCGTGTCGTCCCGGTCCGCGTCGAGTGCGTGGAAGCGAGTGGAGGAGTTGACCGTCACCTGGATGCCGCCCAGGGTCAGCGTCATCGTGTCGGTCCCGTCGGTGCCGACGGCGATGGCGCTGATGGAGCTATGGATCTGCTCCGGGTTGTTGAGGTCGTCGGCATCGTCGAGCTGGAGGGTCCGGGCCACGAGGCTTTCGGGGAACACCTCCACTTCGACCCGCCCGGTGTTTCCGCTCAGGGCTCCCTGGATCTGGGGCAGGTTCACGGACTGCGAAAACTGCGGCGGGATAGAGGGCGTGGTTCCCGTTGTCGGCGCGAGCGCCGCAGCCGTGCTGGACGGCCGGTCGCAGCTCACAGTGGACAGGGTGACGAGGAGAACCGAGCAACAAAGGGCTACGGGGCCGAACCGAGACAGCAAGCGCATGTGCATCTCCGTGCTCCGGAAGGACGAGGTGTGGCGGCACTGGCTCCAGACTGAGGGCGCCTGCCATAGCCGCCGCTCGAGTCTGAGTCGCCTTGATAGGAAGAATGCATCGGGTGCGCTCGCGGCACCGTGAGCCGCCTCACGCTCGCCGTGGTCGGAAGACGGTCCTTACCGCTTGGTTACGGCTCGGGCCGAGGGGCTAGAGGGTCGATCCGACAGACCAGGCTGCTCGGGGACGTCAGCGGCCGGGGTCGGGGAGCGGCGCCGGCCAATCCTTCCGCAGCAACAGCTCCTCGATTCGGTAGGCATGAAGGAAGTCGTGCAGCATGAAGTGCCGGCACATCGTGAGGACCGAATAGGAGTTGTACTCCTCATGCCGAGCCGGACGACCCCAGGCGTCGGGCGGCAAGCGCTCCAGCCGCTGCACGAAGACTCGGCGCTCTTGTTCAAATCGCGACAACGCCTCGTTCAGGTCCTGACCCAGGAGCACCCCGTCCGGCTCATCGCGGCCCGGATCGTAGGACCGAATCACCGGGTTTTCCGTTTCAAGCATGACCGTGAGCCGCGCCTGAAACACCGGGTGGACCGCGGCGAGATGACACGCGTGCTCGTGGATCGACCATTTCCCCGGGTCCGGGCGACGCTTGAGAACTACCGGGTCGGCCTGCCGCACCATGGGCAGGATGACCGTTGGTGCCCGCGCGAGCGAGGCCACGATCTCGCTGACGGGCGTGACGGCGACGCCCGGCTCAACCGCGCTCAACTCAATGCCACAGGGATAGGCCAGCGCGGACCCCGATCGCGAAGCTGCTCGGCAGGCCGCCGCCTGAAAACGTGTAGCTCAGGAAGCCTTCGTAGCGGAGCGCCGCGCTCCCGTAGGGCACTCGAGTCCCGACGCCCGCGTTCAGGGACAGTTGCGTGCTGCTCGTCACGCCGTTGTTCGCGAAGTTGAATGCCGCGCCGGCCGTGACGTAGGGGGCGTTGAGAAGGCCGTACGGCCCCGTGCCTGGCCTGAGCTGGTGGATTGCATTCACGCCCGGCACGATCGTGTAGGTCGTCGTGCCGATCGTGCTGAAGAGGAAGGACAGTCGCGGCTCCCACATGATCGTGGATTCTGAGAGAATCGTGAGCCGCGCGTCCACCGGGAACCCGAGCTGCAAGCCGCCGCTCGTTCCGGAGAGCTTGGCATAGTCAGCGGCGAGGTCGAAGCCGACTTCATGCGCCGGGAGCGCTGCGGGAGGCGGCAGGTTGGACTTCTTCGGCGCTCGCTGCTGAGCGGCGGCGGCTGGCACCAGTGCCAGCCAGGTGGAGACGACGAACGCACTCAGGACCTTGAGCATGGGAGTCCTCCACGAACGAGTGGGGATTGCTTTGAGTCCCTAGGGCGCGCGATGCGTGTGCAACGTCTCAACGGGTGCTTGGTGCTGTCAAGTCTCCTTCCGACGGCGGCGGCGTTCCTCGTGGCGCGAGCCACATGGTTCGCGCGACGGGCATCACGCTGGGCGGGGTCACACGTTGTTTGTTTCTTCAACGTCCGGTCCCGCACCCACACTGCGGACCAAACTCGCAGTAGCCCGCCATCCAGGATGGCTCGCACGGCGGCAGAGCATTCGGTGCGGCCCCGGCCTCAAGCAACGCGAGACGTCGGTCTGCTTCGGCGGTGATGGCCGCCAGGTCCCGGAAATACACGTCATAGACCATGAACTTGTCGCCCTTCACGGCCTCGTAATAGATCACGACGCGTCCGGTGTCGTGCCCGCTCAGCGCGCACTCGAACGCGATCCGGTCGAAGTAGTATGGGAATTCCGTGAGGAGCTGCGAGCGCTCGACGAGCCTGGGCTTGCGTGCGGCGCGAAAGATGGTGGGTACTCCGCGAAACGTGCTTACGCGTCCCTTGAGAGTCCGCAGGGCGAGCGGCACTCGAGCGAAGGCCCCCGGGACGCCGTACCACAGCGCGTCCTTGAGTGCGTCCCCGAACCCACGCCGCTCCATTCCCGCGAGCGCCGTGTCCAGCCGGGCGTCTTCGTCCTCGTGGCCGTCCTCTGCCGACCGTTGGCGGACGAGTGCCGCCCGCCGAGGAAACACAAGGTCGTTCAGACCGAACTCGGCGCTTGGACCTCTAGGCTCGGTCAACAGCGACGTCACGGCCTCGACGGCGCCTGAATTCTCCTTGATCTGAGCCGCGGCTGCTGAAACGACACGGCCCCCGGGCTCGGCAGTCCCGCACCCGCACACCGCTCGGTAGTCGCAGCCGAGTTCGAACCACTCGCAGCGGGGCAGGGCGCTCGGGTCGCTATTCGCGAGGGCGTCGTGAAACTGGTCGCGCCGCCGGATCATCTCCCGCTCGATCGCCGCGAGGTCCCGGAACCGCACGTCGAACGCCCGCAGCGCGCCGGGTCGGCCGTACAGCGCGCGCCTGTAAACGAACAGCAGCCCCGAGTCTCGGGCGGTCATGGTGCAGTACATCCCGAGTTGGTCCACGTAGCTGCGGCGGGCGGCCGCTAGTCCGGCTGGGAGGGACGCCGTCGTCTTGAGCTCGACCGGCACTTTGTCGTAGATGTCGATCTTGCCGACGATGCCGCGAAACTCCACGAACTGCTCGACGAATTCCTCCGTCGAGACCGCCCGCCCAAAGACTTCATGAAACCCCGTCCCGGCGAGCATGGCCTGTTTGCGCTCGGCGTCGGGTTGGATCTCGGGACGCGCGCGCTGGAAATACGCTTGACGGGGATTGACGAGGTCGGTGACCGAGATGCGTCGCCGGCGGCCTTGCCGAACGAGTGCCGCGGTCAACTCGTCCTTGACCGTACGGTTCGCGTCGATACTCGGGGCGACGCGTTCTACGAGCGACATGAAGAGAATGTTACCGCGGTCACGGCGCCCCTGTGACCGCTTACCCGCGTGGGGTAGGTGTGACCCGAGGCCGGGATTGCCAATCTTCTATTTGATCCACCCACAGCCTCCGGGCTAACGCGCGGTGCGAGGACGCGTCCATCGCATGAGCGCGCTTGCCATCGAGCCGCGCTTTGAAGGGTTGGGTCTACAGACGTCCAACGGGTGTTCACTTGGTGGTTCGTCGCAGGCGTGTTGAAGAGTTGAAGACAGGAGGAAGAGCATGAAGCTCACCAAACGCGCTCTCGTGCTGCTCGGGCTATGCGCCTGTGCGCTGGTGCCCCTGTCAGCCCAAACAGCGCAAAACAGAGAACTGCAGCGGTTTTGGATCCACGTGGACCTGGGGTACGGGACCGCGAACGTCTCGTGCGATTTATGCGCCAGCGGTCCGCGCCTGGGTGGGGTCACGTATGGCGTCGAGCTCGGCGGCACGCTGAACCCCAATGTCCGCTTGGGAGGGGCGTTCGAGGCGTGGACGCATGGAACCGGTAGCGCGGCCGAGGACATGGAGAACCTGGGCGTCGTGATGTACTACTACCCCACCTCGAGCGGCCTTTTCGTGAAGGGGTTAGTGGGCCTCTCCACCTATCACGCCGCGGGATTTCCCGCCATCAGCGGAACCGGGTGGGGCGCGACGGCGGGCATAGGCTACGAGGTTCCCATCGGGAGAAGCGCGACCATCATTCCGTTCGCCGACTACGTGCTCGGCAATGTGGGCGATCTGAGCTACGACGATGGCACGCCCTTCGCCACGGGCTGGAGCCAGAATTTCGTGGCGATCGGATTGAGCTTCGGGTTCTATCCGAGCGCGCGGCACCGCTACTAGCGCCGAGCCTCTGGGACGCGGCGGGGGAAGAAGGTCCCCAACGGGGGGCCCCCCCGCGGCGTCTGATCCTAGCTCCTGGGCGTGAATCGTGCGTGAAAGGACAGGGGCTTGCTGAGCTTGCAACAGCGGCTTTGGGGGCGTAGTGTGTTGGGGCGCGTGATCGCCTTGCTACTCCTGGTGGGAGCGAGGAACCTATGCCCAGGCAGGGACTAGCCTTTGCGTTCGTGTTTGTAGCGGGTGCATGCACAAGTATGCAAAGGGTCGAGCCCGCGCAGTTCATCCCTCAGCACAAGCCGGCGTTGGTGTCGGTCTGGACCACCCCCCATGACGTCACTGTCGTCGCGGATCCCAAGATTCAGGGCGACAGCTTGAGCGGCACCGTGTTCGAATCGCCCTGGGGCGTTCCGCTGAAGGACGTTGTGAAGGTTGAAGCGAATGCTCCGAGCCCGACGAAAACGGTACTGCTCGTCGCTGGCTCCGTATCCGCGGCGGGGGCGCTCATTCTCATGACGAACGCGCACGGGAGTTCGAATGCTCAGCCGTGCTTGCCTTGGCTTGGATGCAATGGGGTGAAGACCGCACCGTAAGGCCCCGGCCCGAAGCTGCCGGCGACACCAGTCAGGCTAGCGAATTTTGAGCGGGAGGGCCGGGTGGATCCCCGGGTCCGCTTCGCGAACGGAGAGCGGCGAGCGCCTCGCGCACGCGTCGCAACAGCGCCTCCGGCGTGAACGGCTTTTCGAGGAAGAACGCCGGACTCCCGTCTAGTCCCTGCTGCGGAATCGCCATCTCCGAATACCCCGACGTGTAGAGCACCTGGATTGCCGGACGAGTCTCGCGCAGGCGTTTGCTCAGTTCAATCCCGTTCATCCCCGGCATCACGACGTCGGTAACGAGAAGGTGCAGGGTGCCCTCGAGCTCCTGAGCAAGACGAAGGGCCTCGGTGGCGTCCTGAGCAACTTTGACTTGGTAGCCTGCGGCCGACAGCGTGCGCGATGCAATCGCTCGAACCTGAGCCTGGTCCTCGACGAGCAAAATCGACTCCGTTCCGGGCGCTGACGGTTTGGCGGGCGGTGGTGGGCTGCGCTCCGCAACCCCGCTCGTCCGAGGCAGGTAGACCTTGAAGGTCGCGCCCATACCGGGTTCGCTATAGCACCAGATGTTGCCTCCGTGCTGCTTGACGATTCCGTAGCACGTCGCCAGTCCGAGCCCCGTGCCTTTGCCCACGTCCTTCGTGGTGAAGAACGGCTCGAACATTCGCGCCTGGACGGCTTCCGAGATGCCGATGCCCGTGTCGGAGACGGTTAGCATCGCGTAGTGACCCGGAACGACCCCGACGTGCTCTTCAGCATAGGCCTCGTCAAGATCGACGTTCCGGGTCTCGATGGTGATGCGCCCGCCCGAAGGCATGGCGTCGCGGGCGTTTACAACGAGGTTGACAACGACCTGCTCTATTTGCCCGGGGTCAGCCAAGACCGTACCCAAGCCCGGGGGCAGGCGCGTTTCGATCACGACCGTCTCGCCGATCAGCGGACGCAGCAAGTTCTGCATGCGCGTGAGGAGGTCGTTCAGGTCAATCACGCGTGGTTCGGTGGCTTGTCGGCGCCCGAAGGCGAGCAGCTGGCGCGTGAGCGTGGCGGCGCGCCTGGTCGTGTTCCGGATTTCCTGGAGGTCGCTCCAGGTGGGGCTGTCAGCTACCACGCCCGCTTGGGCGAGGGTCGCGTAGCCTTCGATCGCGGTGAGCAGGTTATTGAAGTCGTGCGCGACGCCGCCGGCGAGCCGCCCCACGCTGTCGAGTCGCTGGGAATGATGCAGCTCCGCTTCCACCCGCCGTCGCTGAGTGATGTCCACAAAGGTGACGACTCGGCCGATGACCTCCCCGTGGCGCTCGATCGGATGGGGCCAGCACTCAGCCGGGAAGGAAGTCCCGTCATCTCGCTGCAGCCGAAGCTCCGTAGCGGACGCCGACGATGGCCCGGTGCCATGGACGGGGCACGCCTCGCGAGGGGGGACGCCGCCGCCTGGCGGCGGCACGTGAATCAAATCGTGCATGATCCGCCCACGAAGATCACTCGCGTCGTGATAGCCCAACGCCGTGACGCACGCCGGGTTTGCGAAGATGCAGCGTCCCTCCAGATCGACCCCGTAGATCCCTTCGCTCGTCGAGTCGAGCAGCAGCCGAACGCGCTCGTCGCTGTCTCGCAACGCGGACTCGACGCGCAGCCGCCGCACAAAATCGCGACGGTAGAGGAGCAGGACGATCCCGAACGCAATCGCCACGAGCGACGACGCGACGTTCAGGACGAGCAGTTGGCGCCAGTGGCGATCGACGCGGGCGGCCAGCCCGGACAGCCGGTACATGAAGGCGTCGGTGGCCCCGGTGACAATTTCCTGCGCGTAGTCGATTTCTGAGCGGTAGGCGGTCTCGGGGCCCTGCGTATTGCCGCCCGCTGCCCGTGCGGCGAGCAGCGCGTCATAAAAGCCGGACAGCCGGCGCACCGAGGCGTCAATCCCGGTGAGGTACCCGGCGATGTCTACTGAGTGGGCGCTATGCTGGAGCGAATCCGCAACCATTTGGTAAAGCTTGTGATGCACTTCCCACGACAGTTTGGCCGCTTGGTCGCGAAGGGGCACCTCGAAGTCCCGCAGGGAGACCGAGAGACGATTGAGCGCGCGGACCTCGGCGATCGCTATGCCTTCATCCCTGGTATCGCGGCCGAGCCCGGCGACGACGTACGCTCCAGCGCCGATCAGAGCGACCGGCAACAGCAGACTCAAGAAGGCCCAATAGCGCCCCGCCCGCGAAATCATCTCGGTCGCTGGCCTCTCTTGTTGGTGATCGACATCGGACATGTTCTGCATGTGGTAGACGCGGCTCGGGCAGCTAGGACGGCTCCGACGCTAGGACCCCAATGTCACGGAACGGCAACGAGCGCGTTGTGGACGCGCCTTTTCAGTGGGTCAGACGCTGATAAGTCTCCCACGCGCTGCGTTCGACCCAGTTGTGCAGTAGCTTGCCGTCGGCACCCAGGGCCCAGACTGCCGTTCCGGTGAACTCGATCGGCCGACCGTCAGGCGGAAGGCCGAACAAGCCGTTGTTTCGACCGCGAACGCGCCAGCGCGAGGCAACGCGACTCCCTTCGGCGTTCTGGAAGGTCTCGATCGTCTCGAACCTGAGATCGAGGATCTTCGACTGGAACTCGCGTACCCATTGCTTGAACGACTCCCTCGTGCGGATGTCCACGCCCCCGCTCGTGATCACGAAGTCGTCGACCACATAGCGGTCGATAGCGTCAGGGTTGCTGGCGGCCCACACATCTGCCCAGAATGATTCGACGATCTTCACCGCGTCCAATTGAGGCATGTTCTCCTCTCAACGGAGGGCACAGGATTCGAACCTGTAAGGTGTTGCCCCCGCCGGTTTTCAAGTAGGCGCGGAGGCGTTGCGGGTCACTCCATCTGACTGAGTTCCGCTACAAGCGTCGCCCACTCACTTCGGTAACACTATGTCTCGCTGCACCAGCTTGCCATGATTTGTCCCCCACGATTCCCCCGCTCACGTGGCGTGAGATTGGCCGCGCGCAACGGTGTGGCACCGCTCGGTGGCCTTGGGGTACACTTTGGGCAGGAGGTGGCGTATGCGAATCGCGATCCTCGCCGCAGCCCTTCTTGCCGCCGTTGCCTGCACGATGCAGACCGATGTACCCGCACCCAGCACCTACATTGCCGCCCAGCACCCGAGCGCCATCTGGGTCGAGACCAAATACCCGACGGTGCGCCTAGAGCACCCCGAACTGATCGGTGACTCGATCACCGGTGTGCGGGATGGACGACCATTCAGCGTTGCGCTTTCCGACGTGGCGGGCGTGACCGTTCGTCAGATCAACTGGCCGGTGACCGACGCGCTTCTCGCGACCGGGGGTCTTGCGATAGTACTCGCGGTCGCGCTCGAGCATCACAACCCGGCACCGTGCTATGCCATCCCATGTGCCCAAACGGTGCCCGGACAGAACACGTGCGGGTGCTGAGCCGACTATCAAGGTGCTCGGGTACGGAGGGCACAGGATTCGAACCTGTAAGGGGTTGCCCCCGCCGGTTTTCACCCCGGCTTTCGCTCCGGCCTGCTCCGCCCAACTCGCACGTACTGCGCCGCTTCCAAGGGTTCGACTCGGACGGACTCCACCCCACTGCTCCCCACTCGGTCTCCCGCGTTCTGCCCCGCGATGAACCGGCTAAGAAGCGGTCCTTGAACTGGAGCCCTCGCGGTGCCGCAAAGCCGCCCATCGCTGCCGCACGAGCGCCCTGGCGCCAACAAGACGCCGTCACAATGTTGCGAACGTGCAACAGATCCAGCGTGAGGCACGCCACTCGATGGGCTCGAAGCCACGTAGCTCGAATACGGCGTTTGGCCGGTCCCCGCGACTGGGGACCGGGTGGTTTGACGTTCGTGGTGCTCGGGCAGCCCGAAGGGCGACGTGAGCTCTAAGCGGCCGATTCCAGAGCGCCCAGCCGCCACGGCTTCAGTGGCGAGTGACGAGCGCCTCCGGAAGTTCGTCGAACACAGCATCGACGTCATCGCCCTCCTGAGCGCCGACGCCGTGATCCGATACATCAGTCCCGCCGTCACGCGCACCACGGGCTACGCCGTCGCGGAGATGGTGGACCACCCCGCTGCGGAGTTCGTCCATCCCGACGACTTGGTGTATTGCCTCAGCGCGCTGCAGGCCGCGATCGCGGCACCGGGCGCCCCACAGAGTCTGCAGTTCCGCGTCCGCCACCGCAGCAGCGGCTGGGTGACGATCGAGGGCGTCGGAACAAGCGCGCTCGGCGACCCCAGCATCGGTGGTGTGATCGTGAACTTCCGCGACGTCACCGAGCGCGCCCGCGCCGACGACGAACTCCGCCACAGCGAGCGTCTCTACCGCAGCCTCTTGGAGGACGCCCCCGAAGCTATCATCGTCGCCGACGCTGCCGGCCGCATTCTCATCGCCAATCAGCAGGCGTGCGAACTCACGGGCTACTCCCAAGCCGAACTGCTGGCCCTCACGATCCCGGATACCTATCTGCCTGAGGACCGCGCCCTTGCCATGGAACGACTGCGAGGCATTACGACCCTGTCGCCGTTTGTGGGCGAGCGGCGACTCCGCCGCAAGGACGGGTCGTGCATCGACATCGGCTTGAGCCTCAAGCAGCTGTCCGACGGGCGGGTCCAGGGCGTCCTGCAAGACATCACTGAGCGAAAGCGCACCGAGGACCGTTTGCGCTGGCTTACGCTTGCCGTCGAGCAGAGCCCAGTATCCGTCATTATCACTGACACGGAGGGACGGATTGGGTATGTGAACGCACGGTTCACCGAGATGAGCGGGTACACAGCTGAGGAGGCGATCGGCCAGACCCCTCGTTTGCTCAAGTCTGGACTGACGCCGGCCGCCGACTACCTGGCGCTCTGGGACACCGTCAAGGGTGGGCGCGTGTGGCGGGGCACCCTTTGCAATCGGCGCAAAGACGGCACGCACTACTGGCACTCCGCATCGATTTCTCCGATCACGAATGCGGCTGGCAAGACCACGCACTTTCTCGCCATCCAGGAAGACATCACCGAGCGCCGGGCTCTCGAGGATCAGTTCCGTCAGGCACAGAAGCTCGAGGCGATCGGGCGCCTCGCCGGCGGCGTGGCGCACGACTTCAACAACATTCTGACCGCGATCATCAGCTACAGCGATCTCGTGAAGGACGATCTCAGTCCCGGCCACCCAGCGCTCTCCGACGTCGATGAGATCCGCAGGGCAGGCGATCGGGCGGCCGCGCTGACCCGCCAGCTCCTCGCTCTAAGTCGCCAACAGGTCCTCGAGCCCCGCGTGCTCGACCTGAACGAACTCGTCCTGAACTTGGAGAAGATGTTGCACCGGTTGATCGGGGAGGACATCAACCTCATCACGAAACTTGGGACGTCGCTCGGGGCGGTGAAGGCGGATCCCGGCCAGCTCGAACAGGTGATCATGAACCTCGCCGTGAACGCGCGGGATGCCATGCCCGAAGGCGGGGACCTGGTCCTGGAGACCGCAAACGCCGACCTCGATGAGCTCTACGCTGCCATTCACCGGCCGGTTGTTCCGGGCCAGTACGTGCTACTGGCGGTAAGCGATAGCGGTACCGGGATGGACGAGGCGACCCAGAGCCACCTTTTCGAGCCGTTCTTCACCACCAAGGAGCGCGGCAAGGGGACAGGGCTCGGGCTCTCGACCGTGTACGGCATCGTGAAGCAGAGCGGTGGCTACGTCTGGGTGTACAGCGAACCCGGGCACGGGGCCACGTTCAAGATCTACCTCCCCCGCGTGGACGAGGCCGCAGATGGGCTGGTGGCGGCCGAATCACCCGGCAAGCCGCGCCGCGGGACGGAGACGATTCTCCTGGCCGAAGACAACGCGATGGTCCGCGAGAGCACGCGCCAGACTCTCATGCGATACGGGTATCGCGTGATCGAGGCCATCAACGGTGCCGACGCGCTCCAGCAGGCAGCAGACCACCACGGGCCCATTCCCCTGCTGATCACCGACGTCCTGATGCCCGAGATGAGCGGGCGGACGCTCGCGGAGCGCCTCCACGCGGCCCGGCCGGGCGTGCGCGTCCTGTTCATGTCCGGCTACACCGACGACGCCGCCTTGCGCCGCGCCATCGTTGAGTCTGGGGCGCCCTACTTGCAGAAGCCGTTCAGCGTTGAGGGATTGCTGCGCAAGGTGCGCGATGTGCTCGACCGGGAGACCGCGTGAGAGCCGGCAAGTCGACGATTCCCTTAAGGGCTTGCGCGCGCCGGTTTTCAAGAGGGACTCCTCGACGCGTCCGACCGCCCTCTGAGTCCTCAACAGTCCATCCAAGGCGGACATCCGCCGGTCGGCTTTCCACCCACGTGCGCCGGAGTCCCTCGAAATCCGCGTTTCCAGGGTGCACCCAGCCGGCGCGACCCTCGCATCCCGTTACCGCCTTTTGCAGCCCATTGCGGCCGAATGGGGCCACTCCAGGATCGCCGCTAATACGCTGATACGTTTGCAGGCGGGAGCTGCGACGCGGGGGGCGCCATAACGGGACCAAAGCAGGAAGCCGGCCGCAGACATGCGCTGCCGGGCATTCGTGACTGGGCGAGGCCTTCACTCCTCCTGGCGATCGCTGCATTAGCGATCCACGTGCTTGTGAATGGGCGCTACGGCTTTTTTCGCGATGAGCTTTATTTCATTGTCTGCGGCAATCGACCAGCGTGGGGATACGTCGACCAACCGCCGTTGATTCCCCTCATTGCCTCCTGGTTGCATGCGCTGTTCGGAAATTCCCTCGTGGGATTCAGGCTAGCGCCTGCGTTGGCAATGGCGGCGACGGTAGCGCTGACGGCCGAGTTTGTCCGCCTGCTCGGGGGCCAGCGCTTCGCTCAGTGGCTGGCGGGGCTATGTGTTCTCGGCGCCCCTATCTTCCTCGCCCAGGGGCTGTTGCTGACGACGGACATGCTGCAGGCGCTCACCTGGCTCGCCTGTGGCTGGTTTCTCGTGCGGCTAGTGCAAACGAGCGACGAGCGCTGGTGGATTCCGTTTGGCATCGTCGTCGGCGTCAGCTTGCTCAGCAAGTATTTGATTGCATTCTATCTGGTGGCTCTGGTGGTGGGCTTCGTTGCAACGCCCATGCGGCGTTCGCTGGCGCGCCCCTGGGTTTACGCGGGTGCAGCCGTTGCGCTTGTAATGGTGTTGCCCAACGTTTTGTGGCAGCAGCAGCACGGTTGGCCGTTTTTGGAAGTGGGCGCGGCAGGTGTGAATGGCAAGAATCTCGCTTTGTCGCCGTGGGCATTCTTCGCACAGGAGTTCTCAATAATTGGGCCGGCGGCTGCGCCCGTTTGGCTTGCCGGCTTATGGGCCGTCTCCGTCCGGCCTGCGAACGCCGCTTATCGTATATTCCCAATTGCCTACGGCGTGCTTTGCCCGGTGTTCATCGCGGTGCATGGAAAGCCCTACTACCTCGCACCGATTTATCCGACGCTCCTTTCGTTTGGCGCGGTTGCGATCGAGCGATGGGTCAGGGTAACGACCGGACGCGGGGCCACACTCACCGCAGTCGCGGTGGTGGGCGCATTCCTGTCCCCACTGGCGGTTCCTATCCTGCCGGTCGAGACCTATATCGCGTACGCAAAGGCCATCGGCGTTGCACCGTCAGTCGAATTGCACGCGAAGGTAGGACTCTTGCCGCAACATTTTGCCGATATGTTCGGCTGGCCCGAGATGGCTGCCAAGGTTGCTGCGGTCTATGACCAGCTGTCACCCGCCGATCGTGCCAAGGCAGTATTCTTCGGGCGGAACTATGGAGAGGCGGCGGCCATCGACGTGTTCGGCCAACCTTTGGGTCTGCCGCCGGCGATCAGCGGGCACAACAATTACTATCTCTGGGGGCCTCGCGGCCACGACGGCAGCGTTGTCATCGTGATCGGTGGTAGTTTGGATGAATGGGCGAAAGCGTTCCGCAGCGTTGATCAGGTGGGATACATCAGCACGCCCTACGCCATGCCATACGAAACCAATCAGCCGATCTATATTCTGCGTGGCTTGGAGATGCCGCTGGCTACCATGTGGCCTAAGGCCAAGCATTACGAATGAGACACCGCGAATCGTCCCTCAGATCGAACGCAGTCGGCGGCGCGCCGCGTAAGGTCCGTCTCCCGATCTGTCCCCCAGACGCGAAGCGCCCTGACCCCGGGGGCGCTAAAGTCGTTGTGACGCTTCTACGGAGGGCACAGGATTCGAACCTGTAAGGGGTTGCCCCCGCCGGTTTTCAAGAAGGAGCCGCCGACTCCCCCGACATCCCGGTGAGTCCCTAAGTGTCCCTGTAAGGCGGAGATCCCTGCGATCGGTTTGCGCCGACGGCCGCCGGAGTCCTTCGGAATCCCGATTGCCAGGGTGCACTTCAGGGTGCACCCCGCGATGGCTCGAGCGCGCGCGGGGTGGGCGCTCGCAAACAGACGGCACTGGCCTTCGCAGATGAGCCGGTCACGCCCCGATTATTCTCCCGCGAGAACTCTGCGGTCACGCCACGATACCGGGGGGAACGAGCGTCCGATGGCTGTTCTTGAGCCAGCGGACTACATCCGCGCGGAGGATCGTGACCGTCGTGTAGAACTCTTCTGCCTCTGTTGCCGAGGTCATCCCCGCGTGCTCATAGTTGATCTGGTTTCGCTTGCGTCGGACAGCGTCCAAGATGTCGACCGTCTCGCCCGGGATGCCAGCGGTGTCCCGCAACGAGAGAATCGCTCGCTCATGACCTCGCTCTCGGCCCGGTCGATATCCTTCCGCCGCCAGTGCCAGGGGCGCAAGCTGAAGGGCAGCATTGTAGCTGATGCCGAGCCGCCAGTCGGCACTGAGCCGGGGGACGGCAGCGTCCTTCAAGTCCCGATCGACTACCGCGAACAGATCCGCGATTTCCTCGCGGCTCGGCTCATGGGCAACGATCCAGCGATTAGTGAGCCAGTCGGCTAAGGACACGGTCGTCACCAGCCACGAAGAGCTTCGGTCCCGCCAAGACGCGCTTGAGGAACGGCGTACCGCGCTTCACTCTGTCCCGGAATTCGTTCGCTGGGTACACGGTGGGGTTGACCTCGCGACGGAGTCGCCCTTCGGCTGCTCGCAGCACGGGGACGATCTCCACCAGCGAGACGTCCCCAACGACCAACAGGTCAACGTCGCTCTGGGTCGTCTTCTTGCCCCCCGCGATCGAGCCGTACACTAAGGCGAGTTCGACTCGGCCTTGGCTAATGAGCGGGGCGAGACTGGCCCGCAGGACGCCGACGGTTCCGGCGGTCTTCTCAATGATCGTTTGAAGCTCCGGGAAGATTGTGGCGTCTCGGTTGGCCGAGAAGTAGACCTGATGGCCGCGCGCTTCGCGCTCGACCAGGCCGGCTTCGACGAGCTGCTTGAGCTCGCGTTGGACCGCCCCCAACCCGCCGCCCACCGCTCGGACGATCTCGCGCAGATAGAAGCGTTCGTCGGGTCGGCCCAGCAGGAGAGCGAGCACTTGGCGCCGAGTCGAACCGAAGAGCAGGCGCGAAAGCAGGTCGGGTTTAGCGTCTGTACCCATAACGGGAGCAATTGTACCTACTATGAGAACATCAGGCTAGTATGGGCCGCGCGGGCGGCTGCACGGTGTTCGAGATTGCCTTAGCCTTGACTAGCGGGCGGTTTTCCGCCTACGGCCGCCGGAGTCCTTCGAAATCCCGCCTGCCAGGGTGCACTTCGGGGTCACCCTGACTTAGGGCCGTACCTTTGGCCTCGTCCTTGGGCCCCGTGTCTTCCGCTCCTCTCCCGAGGGTATGCGGACGTCCTGCGCTGGGGGCGACGATCTCGGGCTGGGCCCGTGTCCTGCATAGCCCTGCGGACCGAGAGGTGTTGTGCCACCCCGAGCTGGGTCCCCTTGGCGCCCGTGCTTTTGAGCGGCATCCAGGCACCTCCGGTGAAGCGGACCCGCTTAGCGCCCTGAAGAATCGTGACCTACATCACCGTGATACACGTTGACCGTTCCGGGCGCGACGCGTATTATCGCGGGCCGTTCGTGAGCCGGACCCGCCATATCCGGTGCCGCTATCAGTCAATCAATTGTCGGAGCGAGGCACTGCCACGCCGATGCGCACGCGTGCGGAACGACGCTGGACGGTCATGTTGGTGCCACACGGCGCGAGCTCCTCCTGGGTCGTCGAGCTGTCCCATGCCGCCGCCAGGAGATTGCTGGCGATCGCCGGCCTGGGTGCGCTCGCGATCATCTTGCTCGGCGTTGCGGCCATCGCGCGAGGGGTGGCGGTGACGCGCAACCGGGCGCTCGAGCGCGAGCACCGCGGTCTCGTCGACGAGGTCCAGCGCGTCAGCGACCGGCTCCGCACCCTGCGCGACTCGCTCATCACCATTGGTCAGCGTGACCAGGAACTACGGTTGCTCGCGGGGTTGAGCATCCTCGATCCGGCGGTGCAGGAGGCAGGAATCGGCGGCCCGCGGGGCAGTTGGCCCGAACGGGATACGCTCGAAGCTCTCGGGAGGGATGGCGAGCAGGCACTTGCCGCCCGTGTGGACCTCGACGGGCAAGCGCGCCGCGCGAGTATCTTGTTGCGCTCCCTGAACGAGGCCTACGACTCTTTCTCGAGCCACCAAGCGCGGTTCGCCGCCACGCCGTCGATCATGCCTGCCCACGGCCACGTCTCCAGCCCGTTCGCGGTCGCGCGGCTGGACCCAATCCTCCATATCGTCCGCCCGCACGAAGGCATGGATGTCGCGGCCCCGATGGGCAGTGCGATTGAAGCCGCCGCGGCGGGCGTGGTGACCGACGTTGCATCGGAAGCTGGCTACGGCAACTACGTCACGATTGACCACGGTTACGGCATCGTTACGCGCTATGCACACTGCTCCAAGATCCTGGTCGCCCGAGGACAACGGGTCAGGCGCGGCCAGACGATCGCGCTCGTGGGCTCGACCGGCGAGTCCACCGGGCCGCATGTTCACTATGAAGTGCGGGTGAACGGGAAGCCGGTCGATCCAAAGACGTTCGTCCTCCCCGACGACGTCATCACCGACTGATACTCTTCGGAGATTCCAGGTTCAGTGCTCGCGCTCCCGTCGCGAGGTGCGCGGAGTTGGGCGCGGGAGGCGTCGGCTGAGCTTCTGCCGAACCGAGGTTGTTCGGGCAGCGGTAGGGTCGGTAAGGGATTCGGATCCTCGTCGTCCGGACGACCGGGTGGATCGGCCGGTTCGAGCTGCGCTAACGGCCGTCCGGATGATGCTCGGTGCATGCTCCCTTGGCATGCTCGCTTGTTCCGGGACTGGCCCTCAGGCGTACGTCGTCCTACGCACGCTGCCGCACGATACGAGCGCGTATACCCAAGGCCTCCTCTATTTCGGTGGCGCCCTCTACGAGAGCACTGGCGAGTACGGTCGCTCTCAGGTGCGACGCGTCGACCCCACGACCGGCCACGTCTTGGCATCCGTGCCGCTTGCCCCACAGCGTTTTGGGGAAGGGCTCGCCTTGCTCCACGGCCACCTGTACCAGCTGACCTGGCAGAGCGGGGTTGGCTACGTGTACGACGCGAGCACCCTGACACGTACCGATTCGTTCACGTACCATGGCGAGGGGTGGGGCCTCACGACTGATGGGACGTCGCTCATCATGAGCGATGGAACGGCGACCCTCCGGTTCCTGAACCCTCGCACGTTCCAGGTCATCCGCCAGGTGACGGTGAATGACCACGGTTCGCCCTTGTCGGCAGTCAACGCCCTGGAGTACGCGCGCGGTGAACTGTTTGCCAACATTTACCAGAGCGATTGGATCGTCCGGATCGATCCGACAAACGGACACGTTCGGCAGTGGCTGAACCTGGACGGTCTGCTTCCGGAAGACCGCCGCACGCCTCGCACAGACGTGCTCAATGGCATCGCGTATGAGCGCGATACTGGCTTGTTGCTCGTGACTGGGAAGCGCTGGCCGCTGTTGTTTGAGCTGCGGTTGAAGACGCCGCCGGGGGACACGGTCTCGGCACCGTAGGCAGGTGGGGGGTGCCCTACCCGGGCTCGACAGCGCAGCCGACTCGCCCGCACGGCGTCTCCGGGGCTAGTGGATCGGTTCAACCAAGATCCTCGCCGCCGCGACGCGCCCGAGGCTCATGGCGAGCTTCCCTTCCGGGCGCAGCCGCACGGCGTCCGCCACCACATCTTGCGCTTCGATGGTGACGATCGCACCGGGGAAGAGCCCATGCCGCTCTGCGAACTGCAGAAAGGGCGCGCCTTGGTCCAACACTTGCGCCACTCGGTACTTCCGCTTGGCCCGCCCCTCGGCGAGGCTCAACGGAGGCCTCGGGCGGAGCCGCCCGTTGGGCCGCGGGATCGGATCGCCGTGCGGGTCCGTGCTCGGGTGGCCGAGCATCGTGTCGATGCGTTCCAGCACCTTGTCGGAAATCACGTGCTCTAACTCCTCGGCCTCGTCGTGGACCTCCGACCAATCCAGGCCCAGGGCCCGCACGAGAAACAGCTCGATGAGTCGGTGCCGGCGCAAGACGCGCAGCGCGAGCCGTTCGCCCGCGCGGGTCAGACGCACGCCGCCGCGGGGCTCGTAGGCCACGAGCCGGGATTCGGCCAGCGCTTTCACCATCGTGGTGGCCGTGCCGGGCACCACCGCCACCGCCCCCGCCAACTTCCCCATCGCGACGGGTCGCCCCGGCGTCCCCTGTTGGAGGAGGTAGAGCCGCTTGAGGTAGTTCTCGACCGTCGCGCTCGGCATCGCCACAACGTAGTCCACAACCTGGCCTTTGGCCAACTCACCCCGAGATCCGAGCCTGGCAGATGCGGGCCATGCTTGACAACGGTGTTGAACGATCGTATTTGTATTTTTGATTAATCAAAGTATCGTGTTGCGGGACTCATCACTTCCTGCGGACCGGAGACCTGCCCATCACCACTCTCCTCTTGGCCCTGGTGCTGCCGCTTATGGCGCCACCGTCGTTGCCGAGCGCCGCCCGGGGGCCGGGTGCCGCCGACAGTGCTCGCATCGTGGGAACCGTCCGGGATAGCGCCGACTCGGCACCCATGGCGGGAGTCGCGATCCGGGCGGAGCAGGGGACCACCATCCGAGCGCGGGCCCTGACCAATGCGGAGGGCCGCTTCGCGCTGGTCGTCCCCGGTCCCGGTGCGTACGTCGTGATTGCGCAGCGGATCGGCTATCAGGAGGTTCGTGCGACGGTGATGATCAACGGGACCGAGCCCCTCACCACGATCGAGATCCGGCTTGCGCCCCCGCCGATCGCGTTGCCGGCTGTGACGGTCACGGCACCCGCCGCCGTCGACGTGCGGACCGGCGACCAGAGCTACCAGCAGAGCGTCGCCCACGTGGGCCCCTCGTCCCTGCCATCCCAACTGCTGCAGCAGGCGGTGGCTGGCGCCGCCCGAGCGCCCACCGGGGAGGTCCACATCCACGGCCAGCACGACGAGTTCACGTACTACGTCGACGGCGTCCCGATTCCCGCCAGCATCGCCGGGAGCCTGAACGAGGTCTTCGCCCCCGCGGTGGTCGACCGGATTGATGTCGAAACCGGCGGGTGGGACGCCCAATACGGCAACAAGAACATCGCCGTCGTCAACGTCGCCACGCGCATTCCGAGCGGGACGCACTACGCGGTGTCAGGCTACGACGGCTCGTTCGCGTCGAACGGCCAGACCGTGATCGCGAGTACCACCACAGGCTCGGTCGGCATACTAGTCTCAGCGACCCGGCAGCAAACGGATATGCGCCGCGAGCCCGTGATGTACGACCCCAGCACGCTCGCCCCCATCAACTTTCACAACAGCGGTCAGGACGACTTCGGGTTCGGCAAACTCGAGTATCGGCCCACCGCACGAGACCTCGTGACGCTGGACGTGAACGCGTCGACGACCCATTTCGCCGCCCCGTACGATTCGAGCAGTGGCATCGAGGACGATCACGAGGACGACGCGAACTCTTTTGTGAACCTGGCGTGGCGCCGGCGCCTGGGTCCGTTGACCGCTGATTCGGGCGCCCACGAGCTGTTCGGCGCGCTCTACGTTCGCCAGGGCGGCCTCACGTATACCCCTGGGGCTGCGGATCAGCCCGTATTCGTCTTCTACCCGGACACGAGCGACCGCTACTCGGTCACGGAGAATCGCAGCGCGACAACGGTCGGAGTTGAAACTGACTACGGATGGCCGCTCGGGTCGCACGTCGCTGCGAAGGCGGGCTTCAATGGCTCGCTCGTCACCGGGCGAGAGGACTTCGCGACCGTGGATTCCGTGGGCGCAGCTGGGCCGAGCGCGCACGCACCGTTGCACGGGGGCGATGCTGGCGGCTACGCGCAGACAGTCTGGACGCCGACCTCGGCGTGGGCGCTGCGGACTGGCGTTCGGTTCGATCGGCACGTGGCCCCGCTCGCGGGAGACCAGCAGCAGCTCAGCCCCCGCGTTCGTCTGAGCTATTTCCCGACCCCCAACACCTCCGTCTGGCTGTACTACGGTCGCCTGTTCGTCCCGCCGAACGTGGAGAACTTGAACCTCCTGGGGAGTGGCGCCCAGGCGGGCGCCGCGGGCCTGCCGACGGTCCCCGAGCGAGACAATGACTTCGAAGCGGGTGTCGCTCACCGGTTCCCGGGTGGCGTTCTCAAGCTCGACGGCTACGCCCGTCGCAGCAGTCCCGCGATCGACGACAACACGCTCCCCGGGACGGCCGTGGTCGCTACGGTGAACATCGCACAGGTCCAGGTGAACGGCATCGAAACCGTCTTCGATCTCGATCCCCACGGGCCGTGGTCAGGCTCACTGAACCTGGCCCTGAACCATGCGCAGGGCCACGGACCCGTCACGGGCGGCTTCCTCCCGAGCGCCTATCCGGTCGGATGGTTCGATTTGGATCACGATCAACGGCTGTCGATCGTCGCGAACGCCACCTATACGCGCGTCAACGAATTCGTCAGCGTCACGGGGATCTTCGGGTCCGGGCTGACGAACGGGAACCCAAACGCGGCCCCCAATCTTTCGGGGCTGCTCGACTTCAATCCGGCCGTCAAGGTCGCCCCCAGTTTCATCGTGAGCGCGAGCGCCGGGGTGGCGCGACCCCTCGGCGCCTCCACGGTCCATGTCGAGTTGTTCAGCGACAACCTCCTTGACCTCCACTACATCCTGAAGGGCGCCTTCACGAGCGGGGGCTCCGTGGGGCGGCCGCGGAGCGTGCAGCTGCAGGTCAGGATCGAGCGATGAGGATCACCACGGAACGGCCACGCTGAATGGGGCGGCGACCAAGTCCGAGAGGGGTCCCGGCCGGAAGCAAGGGTACGCACCGCGACCGTCCCGAGCCACCCCTCTCCCGCGCGGTCGAAGACTACGTAAAGACGATCTATCATCTGTCACATCGGGGAGGCTTCGCCTCCACCGCGCGGATCGCCGAGAGGCTCGGGGTATCGCGGCCGTCGGTGAGCATAATGGTGAAGCACCTCTCGGAGGGTGGGCTCGTCGAGCATGTGCCGTACCGCGGTGCACAGCTCTCGCCGCAGGGACGGCGCGCCGCTTTGCGGGTGATCCGGCGCCACCGCGTCCTTGAGCTCTATCTCACTCGGGAGCTCGGGTACGATTGGAGCAACGTGCATGACGAAGCCGAGCGACTGGAGCACGGTGTCTCGGACCAACTGATTAGCCGGATCGCAGACGCCCTCGGCAATCCCCGCTACGATCCGCATGGCGAGCCGATCCCAACCGACGCCGGCGAGATTGAGGAGCCCGACCTCGTGGCCCTCGCCGAGGCCCGGCTGGGGGGCGAATTCGAACTTCGCCAGGTGGCGATGCAGGACCGAGCCCGTCTGCGCTTTCTCGCCGAAGCAGGCCTCGTGCCCGGCGTGACGTTGACGGTGACGGACCGCCAGCCGTTCAATGGCCCGACGACGGTGCAGCTCGGGGCCGCCGTGCGCGTCGTCGAACGTGACTTGGCGTTGCTGCTCTGGTGCCGGGAGGTAGCGGCGTGACCGCGGATGCGCCGGCGCCCAAGGTGCGAACCGAGCCAGCGTCGCCCGTGGGCGAGGCTCAGGCGCCCGTGGTCATTACGCACGAAGACGTTGATCGGGCCCATGATCGCGCGCGCGTCCAGGGTGCCCGGAGCCGCCGAGGCGCCTTCTCCCGGATCCGTCTCCTCTGGCTGCTCCTCGGGCCGGGCATCCTCGTGATGTTGGGAGAGAACGACGGCCCGAGCATGCTCTCCTACGCGGCCACGGGAGCGAAGTTCGGCATCGGCTTCTTCCTCCCCTTCATCGTGCTCACCTTTGCCATGGCCGTGGTGGTCCAGGAGATGACGGTGCGCCTGGGGGCGGCCACGCACCGAGGGCACGCGGAGCTCATCTTCGAGCGCTTCGGTCCGTTCTGGGGTTGGTTCTCGATGATCGACCTCGGGATCGGCAACTTCCTGACCCTCGTCACCGAGTTTATCGCCATCCGTGCGGGGCTTGGATTCTTCGGCGTCCCGTCGGGGGTGGCCGTGCTCGGGGCGCTCCTCCTCCTGTACTCGGCGTTGCTCACGCACCGCTATTGGACCTGGGAGCGCATCACATTGGCCATCGCGGCGTTCAATCTCATCTTCGTCCCCGTCGCCCTCTTGGCGCATCCAGACTGGCATGCGATCGCCCGCGCGCTTGGCACCTGGACGCCACTGCCCGGCGGCCTGACCAAAGACACGGTGCTCATCCTCTTGGCGGATATCGGGGCCACGGTGACCCCGTGGATGCTGTTCTTTCAACAGAGCGCCACCGTCGACAAGGGCCTGACCACCCGCGACATCCGGTTTGGGCGACTCGACACGCTGCTCGGCGCGACGTTGGCCACCGTGGCAGCACTCGCCGTGGTGGCAGCGGCCGCACCGTTGTTCACTCACCACATGAGCGCGGAGAATTTTGAAGCCGCGCAGTTTGCACAGGCGCTGCAGCCGATCGTGGGCCACATCGGGGCGAGCCTGTTCGCGCTCGGCATGGTCGAGGCCGGCTTGGTCGCGTGTGTGACCATTTCGACATCATCGGCCTATGCCTTTGGCGAGGTGGCGGGGAGCCCGCACAGCCTGAACCTCCGCATGTGGGAGGGCAAGGCCTTCTACTCGGTCCTCTTCTTGTGCGCGGCGCTGGCCGCCGGGATCGTGATGATCCCGACGTTGCCGCTGGTCTACGTCGTGCTGCTGGTCAACGTCATTGCCGTCCTTGCGATGCCGCCCGCCCTCGTCTTCCTGTATCTCTTGGTGAATGATCGAGAGCTTATGGGCCCCCTCGTCAGTCCGGGTTGGGCCAACCTCCTCGCCACCCTGGTCGTCCTCCTCCTCACCGGGGCCGGGATCCTCTTCGGCGTGAGTGTGATCGCGCCGAGCGTCTTCGCCGCCCTCGGGGGAAAATGAGCGCGGCGATGAATCCTCCGCACAATGCCCCGACGGCGATCGCTGCCGCCGAGCGAGCATTGGTCCTCTCATCCCTTGAGGGCGATCAACTGGTCGAGGCCAAGAAGAGCCCTGTCCCGCGGCGGCAGCTCAAGGGAGTGGAGTTGCTCGTGCTGTGGTCCCTGCGGCTCTACCTCCTGTTCATGATGGCCGTCGTTCTCTACCAGGTGCGGAGTGGCACGCGGTGATGGTGGCGCGCCGGGGCCCGCGATGAGCCCGCGTGGCCCAGACGTTATAAGTCGCAAGGCGAGACGCGGCCCGGCGGGGCGGCGCGCGAAGGCGCGATCATCAAAGGCGGTCGCGATCGCGATGAAGGACGACCCGGACCTCAAAGTGATGGTGAACGCCAACTATTTCGATCTCGCCACGCCCTTCTACAAGGGCCTCTACGCGATGCAGTCCTTGCCGATTCGGCGAGCCTCCGGGACAACGTCGAATTCCATTTCTACGAATCGGGGCACATGGTCTACGCACACGAGGCGTCGCTGAAGGCGCTGCACGACACCGTCGCAGCCTTTATCCTCAAGACCGAGAATTCCCAAGCGAAGTGATGAGGCGCGGCAACCCGCTGATTCTGGTCAGGCTGCGCGGTGACGACCGGGTTCTCTGCATGAAACGCCCACATCATCCTCGTTAGCAAGCTCGGCACGACGGTTACGGAGGCGAATGAGCAACGCGCATGGCTGGGTGGATCGCCTGAATCCTGTGGCTTTTCATTTCTTCGTGCCGGGACTTGGGGATATCGCCATTCATTGGTACGGCCTCGCGTATCTCGCCGGCTTCGAGGTCGGTTACCTTCTCCTCGAAGGGCTGCAGAGGCGGGGCCGCCTAGCACTCTCCAAGGAGCAAGTCGGAGCCTTTGTGGCCACAACCATCATCGGCGTGATGGTTGGCGGCCGGCTCGGCTACGCCATCTTCTACGCGCCGCGGTTCTTCATCACGCTTACGTCGCGGTTTCCGTTCTGGGAGTTGCTAGCGATCAACCGCGGCGGCATGGCGAGCCATGGGGGTATGATCGGACTCGCCGTTGCGTCCCTTTGGTTCGCGCGACGGCACGGCGTGTCACCGCTCGCGTTGTCCGACGCCCTCGCCTTGACGGGCACGCCGGGCCTCTTCTTTGGGCGGCTCGCGAACTTTGTGAACGGAGAGTTGTATGGCCGTCCCGCCCCTTCCTGGCTGCCCTGGGCCGTCCGCTTCCCCAACGAGCTCGCCAGTCAGCGGGCGGGACCGGGCCTGACGCCGCGTCACCCCTCCCAGATTTACGAGGCCTTGCTCGAGGGGGTCCTCCTCTTCGTCGTCCTGAACGCGTTTGCGCGCAAACCTCGACCACCCGGCGTGATCACGGCGTGGTTCCTGATCTTGTACGCCGTCGTCCGGTTCATCGGAGAGTTGTTCCGGGAGCCCGATGCGCAAGTTGGGTTACAGTGGCTCGGGCTCAGCCGGGGACAGTGGTTGAGTGTGATCATGCTGGCCGCCGGCGTGGCCCTGAGGGTGGTGCTCCGTCGTCGGCACCAATCCTGGGCACCGGCGGGACCCACGCTCACTGCGTGACCGCTGACGGAGCGACTGGCGGGGTGGCGCCCCTAACGGCCCAGGACCTTGTCTAGAACGGCGGCGAGCTCGGTGTATGCGGCAGGATCGATCTCCCGAAACGGGGTCTGACGGTAGGCGATCTTCCCGTCGGCCGCAACCACGAAGACGTTGCGGTGATCGACCCTGTCCGTCGAGGCAGAAGGGCCGTAGAGCTTGCCTACCACCCCGCCCGTGTCGCTCGCGAACAGAAACTGGAACTGGTCGTCCCGCGCCCACGCAGCGAGCGTGTCCAACGGGTCGGCACTAATGGCGATCAGCACGACCGTCTGGCCGTCCTTGAACAGTGTCGCGTACTGATCACGGTACGCGTGCATTTGAATGGTTCACAGTTTGCTGTGCGCCTTATGGAAGAACGCGAGGACAACCGTCTGGCCCTTGAAGTCGCTCAAATGAATCGGCTGCGCGAGGACTCCGTAGCGCGTCGCACCCGGGAGCGTGAAGTCGGGTGCGACGGTCCCGGTGGCGAGTGCCTGGGACTCAGTGGCACCCGGCTGCTGCGCCAACACTGGGGCGGTGACGGCCGAGAGGTCAGTCAGCAACATCGCCAATCTCACCAAGCCTTTCTCCTCCTCAGCTGATACGCCGGCAAGGCACCACCAACGTCCGCGGCGTCCATCGCTGCAGGACCTCTTGCCACGGTCCTGGGGGTATTGGCCATCATCCACGGCTCGCGCTTCGAGGTCCCGGCGCTTTCCTCAAGAGCAGGAGCGTAGGCGGCCGTGGCTCGATGGCGGCTCACGCTTCGCCATGCTGGCCGCCGGCCGGCCTTGGCTCGCCGCACGAAGAGCCCGGCACTTGTTGATCATAACATAGGGGGATATGCTATAGAATGTCTCACACCATTCGTCACAAGAAAGCGCTCTCGCTCCGAGTGGCCCGGGTCCGCGGCCAGATCGACGCCGTCTCTCGTGCGTTGGACAACGAAGCGGAATGCGGCGAGGTCCTGCGGCTGATCGCCTCCGCGCGCGGTGCGATGAACGGCCTCATGGCGGAGGTGCTCGAGGAGCACATTCATGCCCATGCCTTCCGCAACGTCCGGCCGCACTCCGAGAAGGCCCAAGCAGCCGAGGAGCTCATCGATGTCGTTCGAACCTACCTCAAGTGATCACGGGCAGTCGCGCGAGGAACTCCGCGCAGACGGCCCGCACCCTGGCACTCTCCAATGGATCGAGCCCGTGCGCATTGCGTTCGTCCTGGCATGCGCCGCCATGGTGGGGTTCCGGCTCTGGGAACCCGTCGCCAGGGTAAACGTCGTCGGGCTGCTAGGGACGGCCTTGGGCGGGTGGCCCATCTTCGCCGAGGCGTGGGAGAACCTCCGCGAGCGACGGATGACGATGGAGCTGTCGATGACGATCGCACTCCTCGCCGCGCTCGCGATCGGGGAATTCTTCACCGCGCTCGTGATCACCGCATTCGTCCTCGCCGCCGAGGTGCTCGAGGGACTGACGGTGGACCGGGGGCGACGCGCAATCCGCGATTTGCTCGACTACCTCCCTCCCACGGCGAGCGTGCGACGGACGGGAGGCGTGCGGGAGATTCCCCTCGCCCAGGTGAAGCCCGGCGATGCAGTCCTCGTAGCGCCAGGCGGCCGGATTCCGGTGGACGGGACCGTCCGAAGCGGCCGTTCGTTTGTGGATCAGGCAGCGATCACCGGCGAATCCACCCCGGTCGAGAAGCTGAGCGGCACAGCGGTCTATGCAGGAACGATAAATCAGACCGGCGCGATCGAGATCGTGGCGGAGCGCCTCGGACGCGATACCAGCTACGGCAAGATCATCGAAGCGGTCGAAAGCGCTGAACGATCACGAGCGCCGGTCCAGAAGGTGGCCGACCGTTACGCCGGATATCTCGTGTATTTCGCGTTGGGGTGTGCAGCGCTGACGTTCGTCATCACGCGGGATGCGCGTTCCACGATTGCGGTGATCATCGTTGCGGGAGCCTGCGGGATCGCAGCAGGAACGCCGCTTGCCGTGCTGGGTGCGATCGGGCGGGCGGCGCGCGAAGGCGCCATCATCAAAGGCGGGCGCTATCTCGAAGCCTTGTGGGCTGTGGATGTCGTCGCGTTCGACAAGACAGGCACGGTTACGGTTGGGGCACCGTCCCTGCGCGAAATCCGACCAGCTCCGCACACGTCGGAACAAACCGTTCTCGAGGCGGCGGCCATCGCGGAAATGCGATCCGAGCATCCGCTTGCCAAGGCCGTCTTGGGGCGAGCGGCAGCCCTGGGGCTGCCACGGGTAGAGCCAGACGCCTTCGAGTCCATACCGGGTCGAGGCATCGTAGCGCGGTCGAACGGCACCGAGATTCTGGCTGGCAACCGAGCTCTGCTGATAGCCAACGGGATCACCGTCGATGCGCAATCCTCGGCGACCGGGTTGCGAGGCACGTCGGAAATCTTGGTCGCGAGCGCCGGTCGGTTTCTCGGCACGCTCCACGTCGGGGATGCCCTGCGCCCGGAAGCTGCAGAAGCGGTCCGGGCCCTCCGGGAATTGGGAATCAAGACCGTCCTCGTCACGGGCGACGGTCGAGCGGCTGGAGACGCCGTGGCAAGAGAGCTCGCGGTAGATGAGGTGGTGACCGATGTGCTCCCCGGCCAGAAAGTGGATGCGGTGCAGCGTCTTGTGGCTGGGGGCCATGTAGTCGCGATGGTGGGCGACGGCGTCAATGATGCGCCAGCGCTTGTCCACGCAAGCGTGGGGGTGGCCATGGGCTCGGGGACGGACGTGGCCCGGGAGAGCGCGGACATTGTGCTCCTCGGCAACGATCTGTCCAAATTCGTGAGAACGGTCCAGCTCGCCCGCAGGACTCGGGGGATCATCCGCTTCAACTTCGGGGGGACCCTCCTCGTCGACGCGGTCGGCGTGGGCTTGGCAGCGTGCGGACTCTTGAATCCCCTGCTCGCGGCGTTTATTCACGTCGCGTCCGAGATGACATTCATCCTGAACTCGGCGCGGCTTCTCCCTGGACGAGCCCGAGCGCCCACTCCCGCTTCGTCCACGATCCCGCGCGAGAGAGCAGCCGCCTGAAACCCTCAACCACGTTTCCACCGGGGCCTCGAGGACGTGGGCCGCTACTTCGCGGGCGCGGGTGTCGCGCTCGGACGCGAGGGTGGGCCGGCCAGGGTGCAGTCGCCCGGGGCGGCGGAGGCCCAGGAGCGTAACTCCAACGGAGGGCACAGGATTCGAACCTGTAAGGGGTTGCCCCCGCCGGTTTTCAAGAAGGAGCTCTGCTTTGGGACCGGCAGGTCGCGGGTTCAAGTCCCGGCGCCGACTCATTGCACCGTAGGCAGCTATCCTAGGTTGAGCACCGGTTTGCCAGAGGCTGCTCGGCGAACATCTCGACCGTAGATCAAGCCGACACCTTGCGCTTCCCACGACGCTGGCGTGCAACCTGGTCCGCGAGAAAGACCTTCATCAGCGACTGATACGGCACGTCGCGTTCGTTAGCGAGGGACTTGAGCTCCTCGAGCAGCGGGACCGGCAGACGAATCGAAATGGCCGCCGTGGACGGTCGGAGGTCTGGCAAGCTGGGCTGGACTGCCCTGCTCCAGTCGAAGTAGTCAGCGGTGTCGTGCGTTGCCCAGAAGCGGCGCTCTTGGTCCTCGTTCGCGAAACGCGGCAGGGGCTTTCTAGTCGCTCGCTTGACTTTGCTCATAGATCCTCCGTTCTCGTCGGCTCATGTCTCGCGCTGAGATGACCCGGACTAGGGTCCCCCGGATCGTGAAAACGAGAGCCAGGCGGCGTCCGACGTTGTTATGTCCGAGCGCCGCATAGCGCGGCTCGCGCTCCGAATGGTCGATGTCCGGCGCCACCAGAAGGGGGCGGTTGAAGAAGACCTGCTCGCACTCACCCTGCGACACCTGGTGGAGCTCCCAATTCTTCTCCGTGTTCCCGGCGTCCCACTGAAAGCCGGTGCACGGAGTCAGGTCATCGGGAAAGCCGGCCACATCGCATGTATATTGTGAATATATACAGGTGTCAAGCGCGGGACTGGCGCGACGGTGGCTACCAATCGGGCCGATCTGGTCCTAGGGAGCTGATGCTGCTGTGGAGCGTTCATGCCGGACGAATGCTGTAGCGAGTTCGGCGGGCCGATTAGATGGCGCCCCAGGCCAAGACCAGGGCCAGCGCGTGGTCGAGGGACCACGCGTCAAACCGCTCGGGATCGTATTCGGAGCCGACCCATTGTCGATACTCCTCGTGCTCCGGATGCTTGGGATCGCGGAGCCCTTCCAACATCGCCGCGTATCCATGCGGGCCGCCGGCGTCCTCCGGTGGCGCGGCTCGCTCCCCGCCGATTAGGCGAGGCGACCAATCGGGTCCGGTCTCTAGCGGCATCGGGAGAATCCGTTCGACCACGACATCGTGTTCCCAGTCGTCGCCGAAGTCGTAGACATATGTGAATCGCGAGCCGGCGCTCAGCTTGAGGTCACGAAGCGGCGTAACCGTCGCGTCCTCCGACTCATGCTCGGCTTCAGGATCAGGGGCTTCGAAGCGACGCTCGCCCACCTCAAAAGCGTACAGGTGATAGTCGAGGTGACTGAAGACGATCTGTAGGACGCGATGAAGTTGGTGGAGTGTGAACGCGTCTGGTACTCGCACGAGTCGCCAAATAGGCGGATCGATCACGCGCATCGTGACGCGCAGCAGGTGCTGTTTCGGGACACGGGTCCCTCGCGACCGTTGTGCACTTGTTTGCATGATGGTGACCGATCTGTGAGGTCGCGAGGGTATTGGGGACATCATACTTCGCTTCCCAAGGAAAGCTGGGCGGTACGACACCCGGTGGAGCGGAAGTGGGGTTGACCCGATTTGATGGACACCTCATTAAGCCCGTATTGTTTGGGCGAGAGGTGGTCCATGGCGAAGCAGGGCGACAAGAGCGGGAAGCGATATCGGCGCGGGTTTAGCGCCGAGTTCAAGATGGAAGCGGTCCGGCTGATGCAGGAGCGCCGCGGGCAGGGGGTGAGCCTCGCCCAGGTTGGTCGGGAGCTCGAGGTGAAGCCGGAGTTGCTGCGCCGGTGGGCTCGACAGCTGGCGGAGCGGGTGGGGCAGCCCGTAAGGGACGTCTTCCCGGGTAATGGCCGGCAGCCGAGTGCGGAGGAGGAGGTGCGGCGGCTCCAACGGGAGCTCGCCGTGGTACGCCAGGAACGGGATTTTTTAAAACGAGCGGCGGCGTTCTTCGCGAGGGAATCGCGATGAAATACGCGTGCATCGCGGCCCACCGAGACCGCTACCCGGTCCGTCTGCTGTGTCGTGCGCTGGGGGTCTCGCCGACAGGGTTCTATGCAGCCCGGCGGCGCGCCCCGAGTGCCCGGGCCCGGCGGGATCAGGTCCTGCGGCTCCACGTGCGGGCGGCGCATGCCAAGAGCCGCCGGACCTACGGCGCCCCGCGAGTGCATGCCGAGCTGCAGGCCCTGGGCATGCCGGTGGCCAGGAAGCGTGTGGCGCGACTCATGCGCGAAGAGGGGCTGGTGGGCCTGCGGCCGCGGCGGTGGGTCCGGACCACGGACTCGCAGCACGCCCAGCCCGTGGCGCCGAACGTGCTGAATCGCCACTTCGGGGTCGACCACGTGACCGGCCTGGACCAGGTGTGGGTCAGCGATCTCACCTACGTCCCCACGCGCGAGGGCTGGCTCTATTTGGCGATCGTGCTCGAGCTCGCCTCGCGGCGCGTGGTGGGCTGGGCGATGCGGGAGACCCTGGACGCCGATCTCGCGCTCGCCGCCTTACGGATGGCGCTCGCGGACCGACGGCCGGTCCCAGGGCTGCTCCATCACTCCGACCGCGGCAGTCAATACGCGTGCGGGGAGTACCGAGCGTTGCTCGCGGCCCATGGGCTGGAGGCCAGCATGAGCAAGAAAGGAGACTGTTGGGACAACGCGGTGGCCGAGAGTTTCTTCGCCACTTTGGAGACCGAGGTGATCATGGAGGCGGACTGGCCCACGCGGGAGGCTGCGCGCCAGGCGATCTTCGCCTACATCGAGACCTGGTACAACCGGGAGCGGCGGCACTCGAGTCTCGGCTACCGGAGTCCGGTGCAGTACGAGCGCGAGGTGCTCGCGCGGGGGCACGCCGCATGAGCGCGGGCCATTGGCAGCGCGGTGAGCGGGAGATCCTCACAAATGTCTTCCGCATTTGCCCGACAACGAACGATCGGGCTCGAGCCCGACCGATGACACCTCCTCAGTCGAGGGTGTCAGATCCTTCAGAGCTGGGCAACCAGCTTAAACCCGGTGTCCATTAAATCGGGGCAATTCCAAAGTGATTGTGGTGTGTGAGCGGAGGGCACAGGATTCGAACCTGTAAGGGCTTGCGCCCGCCGGTTTTCAAGGCCCACCGGAGCCCCGCACAACCTGCGGGGCTGTGTCATTTGTAGCGGAACGGGTCTCGCTATGGCGCCTCTGTCGGCGGTGTCATCGACGCCAAGAGGCAAGATTGAGGCAAGGCGACTCCCCATTATGCACTACGAAGCCGCGCGCACGTGCACGCATGAGATTCGGCCCCCCGTGTGGCACGTGCCAGAGGCGCGGGGACCTCGGACCACGCGCGTCCCAGTTGCGGAACTGGTCGTCCGCACCCCCCTGCTCGCAGGCCGAGTCCACCCCGGGCCGTAAGGCGGCTGCGCTAGAACGCAATCGCGTTCGGATAGTTCAATCCGGTGAAGGTTCCCGTGATCGTGTTAATCGGCGCCACGTTGTTCCCGAACACTCCGGCGGCGTAGACCGTGATGCTGCCGACGGAGCCGGTGCCGCCGAACGCGTTCACGACGTAGATGTTGCCCGACCAGGGGTCCAGGGCGAGGCCCTTCGGAACCGTCATTCCCGTGTTGCTGCCCGCGATCGTGTTCGTGGGCGCCTCGTTGCCGGTTACGGAAGGCCCATAGATCGTGACCGTATACGCCCCCCCGCCGTTGATGACGTAGATGTTGCCCGCGCCATCGACGGCGATGGGACCCGCTCCGTTCAAACCCGTGTTGTTGCCGGCGATCATCCGGGTGGGCGCCAGATCAGCGGTCCCGCTCAACCCCGTCATAGGGATGTACTCCGTGACGGTGTCGTACCCGCCCGCGACGTAGACGTAGCCCGCGCCATCGACGGCGATGCCAAGCGGGGCGGACAGGTGCGTGTTGCCGCCCTGGATCGTGACCTTGGGCGCCACGTTCCCGCGCGCCCCTGGGCGGTAGACCGTGATACTATTGCCGATGCCGTTGATGACGTAGAGCCAGCCCAAGCCATCGACGGCGATGGCTTGGGGGTCGGCCAGGCCCGTGTTGTTGCCCGTGATCGTGTCCACCGGCATCGGGTCTCCCGTGGACCCCTGGCCATAGACCGTGATGCTGCTGTAGTTGATGTTGTCGCTGTCGTTCACGACGTAGATGTTGCCCGAAGCATCCAGGGCGATGCCGCTGGGACGGTCCAGCACCGTGGCGCTCCCCGCGACCGTGCCGCCGAACGGAAAGGCGTCCCCGGTCGCCCCCACGCCGTACACCGTGACGCTCGGAGTGCCGCTGTTGACGACGTAGAACACAAACGACCTCAGTGTCCCTGTGCTGCCAGGGGTCTGCGTATACACGTAGCAGTCAAACGTGAACGTAACAGCGCCCGTGTAATCGAACGTCCAGAGCCTCGGTGAGGTCGTCTCCCCCGGCACGAGGATCGCGCCAGCGTTGTACTCGTAGTACGGCTGGTTGGATGCCGTGAACGTCCCCACCCCGTCCCCCTCCACGGTCACGGTCCCTTCCCCACTCGTCACGGTCGGTCCGTCGACAAAGAACACCTTGACGCCACCAGTGTCCACCGTCGTACTGTCCGGGGTGTTCATCAGCTGCGTCGTGAGGTTTGTTAGGGTCACCTCCGACGTCAGGACTCCGCTGTTCAAGTTGTTGGACGTGCCGCTGGAGCTGAGGTAGACGTACGTCCCCGGCCCGCCCACCGTGACGTAGTTTCGATCGATGCCGTTCCTCGCGGCCCGGATGCCGCTCGTCGCGGCGACGGGTGCCGGCCCGCAGGTCATGGTGGCCGTGGGTACCGTCACCTCACAGGTCACTCGGGCGCTGAAGGCACCGGGGGACGACGTAGGCAGCGCCACAGCCGACGGCGCGACGGCGGACTTGTCCGCGCACGCTGTGCCGAGGATTCCGAACATGATGACAGCGACGACCAGCTCGAGTCTGCGGTTCATTGGGCCCTTGCCTGGCGAACAGCCGCCGAGATCGTGGCGTGACGAGAGAGCCGGAGTGGTAGCGCGACAATAGAGAATGTATGTCGCAACCAGACCTTCGAAAGGCACGAGTGGGTATGGTCAGCCGGGGGGGCAGGAAGATCGCGGCTGGACCGTGTTCCCATCTGGACGTCATCGGAAAACCTCGGTGGCGGGCGAGCCGCCGCATATCTAGCGATGGGCGGTGGTCTATCGGGACTCGCACATATAATTGACTCCCGCTTGAAGCGGAACGCCAGACGAGCCGTGGGCCTGAGAGGACGCCTCGCCGTGCGCGAACGGCCGATGCGACCGACTGAGGGCGTTGGAGGTGATACCGACCGCGCAGATCGGCCCGCGCCTTCGCGAGCGCAATCCGATCGGTGCCTACCTGCTTGGTGAAGACAGGCGTCGGGTCGGAGTTTGGCCCGGCAACGTCATACCGGGACCTCAAGTGCCCCGCGCTGATCCAGGACTACAGCGTTTAGCGCGTCACGTCAGTGGCTTCCAGCCCGTCGTAAGGCACCTGCATGTGGGATGGAAGGCGGGCGAAATCCCGCCCAAGGTTTCGTCATGCTTGCATCACAGCGCGCTTGCAGAAGTAGGACGGTCGCGCAGAAGGTCGGGCTACTCATCTGCTAAGATGATTGAAGCGACCATCTCGGCGACGTGCGGCACCGGGCCACAGTTTTAGAGTACCGCATCGAGCAACACGCTGCTAATTTGGGAGCCGCGCCAAGATGTTTGGCATTGCTGCGGCAAACATGACTGAAGGTGAAACCTGTAAGTCTTTACGGGTGGTTAGCTCAGCAGGTTAGAGCGCCAGTCTCACACTACCGGAGGTCACTGGTTCGAGTCCAGTACGGCCCATTCGGGGCTACTCAAGACGTGGGCGACCTGAGAACGTTGGTAGGGGGCGCACTGGCGCTCCGCAGTTGGGCACTCAACGTGTTCGCCCGACGGCCGGCCGTCCTGCCAACCGGGCTCCAAGCCACGGGCCCCGAAACCGTCCTCGCCTGGCTGCTCTTCCTTCGGACCGAGCGATGTGCGATTGCCCTTCGTGCGCGGCTAGCTGACGTGCCTGGCGTCCTTGGCGAAATCGGGGCGCGCGCGGTGGAGGAGCGGGTGACGATCGAAGCGCAGCGTGCGCTCTCAGTCCGAGCGCAGCTGCAACTTATAAATGACCTAGCGTTAGCCCATGGGCTCAGGCCGATCGTGCTCAAGGGCGGACACTCCGCTCTGCGCGGCACCGACGTTTTCGACGCCGCCGATGTCGACGTGCTGCTCTTGGGAAACTCGCAAGCAGAGCGGCTCGCAAAACTCCTCGATACCCAGGGCTACGAAGCGGCCTCCGGAGGGAATGCGTGGCATCTCGCGCCACGGCGCGAACCATACGCCGTGCCCATCGAGGTCCACCAATCGATCCGAGACGTTGCGGACCTTTCACAACTGGTAAGCCGGGCGCGGCCACTTGAAGCCCTGCCCGGCCTGCTCACGTTCGAGTCGGCCGACCACCTGTGGTACCTGCTCGTGCACAGCGTCATTTCCCACCCGTACCGGCGTGGCCGTCTGCGTGACCTCCTGCTCGTTCGAACCGCAGCAGCCGACTGTGGCCAGGCGGTGGCGGGGCAGGTGATGCAGCGAATCGCCGCACATGCGCAGCATGCGAGTCTGGAAACGATGTTTGCGCTCGCGCGCTCCCTCGATACCGGCGAGAACTGCGGCGACCCCTTCCGCTCAACGGCGGCGGCGAACTATCTGCTGCAAACCCGGTTTCGATGGTTGGGTCGATTGTCGGTCCTCGAGCCGTTCTTGAGCGACGCGGTATTCAACTTCTTGGGGACTCCCGCCGACCGTCGAGCGGAGCTGGACAGCGCCTTTGGATCCCCAATCGGGACTTCGCGATGGCCCTCGTTGGCGGGGTTCGAACGAGCATGGCCGACCATGGGTCGGACCGTGCGGAGGGCCGGGCGCGTCGCGCGGTTTGCGATTGCCAAAGCCGTTGCTCTGCCCGTTGCCATGACCGCGCGACGCAGCGCCGAAGCGGACGGACCCCGCCGCTAACGCGGCGGCTTGACGGAGGGCAACCTGGAGAGCGGTATCGCGAGTGTTCGCCCTTCGCGGTACGTGTCGAGCCCCAGGGAGAGGCGGTAGCTCGGCGCGACTTCCACGGACGCTTGCAATAAAGGCAGGATCCTTCCAGCCGCTTCGCGCCGCACAAAGAGCCACGGGGACTGACGCACCAACTCTCCGAGCGCCTCTCCAGGGGATATCGCCGCGAGGGCGGTCGGTTGGTCCGGTCGCACGTGTGGGAACAGCAGGCCCCCGAGCGTGCCGGTCCGGTGCCAGCGCGCCGAGGCCACTGTCTGCGCGGGGGTTGGGGTCCGAACGCGCGTGGTCCGGCCTTCGGGCCAACCCTGGTCGAGGTGAAACGAGCGCAACCACCCCTCGACTGGAATCCGATGGGCGTGACTCGGTCCTAGCACAACCTGATCGTCAGAGAGGTAGCCCCAGCCCGCGCGCATAAGGGTTGCGCACGTAGTTGACTTTCCCGCGCGGGCGTCGCCGACGAGCAACCACGCGCGCCCGTCCGGGCTCACCACACCTCCGGCATGCACCAACGCACGACCGAGCTCGGCAAGGAGTAGGGCCGCTGAGAGAGTGAGCATTGAGTAGAGGTCTTGGCCGACGTTCGCTGAGGCAGGATCCGCCCATAGCGTCGCCTTGCGCGCCTCGAAGTCAACGGTGCCGCCATGCCGGTCGCTCGCACCGTAAAGGCGCATCAGATCCTGACTCTCTTCGGGCCATCCGCTGACCGACCCCAGCGACAGGGTGGGGGGGCGGGACGGGCGGACTTGAGGCTCGACGCGATCCGTCGCCACGATGTCGGCCGCGGCCTGGTGCCGGGAGGTCAACTGCTCACGCTGTTGTGGAAGCCAGGAGGTGACCGCCGGATCGAGACCGTGCCCCCCGATCGCTAAGGTGACTGCCCCGTCCACGACGAGGCTCACCCGGCGGGTCACCGTGGTCTCGAGCACACTCACGCTATAACGTCAACGCTCGGCCGCGGTCGGCCTTGTGGAGAGCGCGTCAGGGCGTTCAGGCAACCAGCCCCCGCGTTCGAAGATCCTCAAGGATGCGCGTAGTCTCGGCCGCCGCCGTCGCGCGATCGACCTCGAATTCGGCGACGAGGAGGCCGACGATCTCTTCCACAGACCGGCGGTCCTCGAGCCCCTTCCACACGCGCTGGGCGGTCACATTCAGCCGATAATACCGCTTTCCATCAAGGTCGAGCAGGATGGCTTCACCCTCGAGGTGTGCCACCATGACGCCGTCAGAAATGGTCGCCGCCGGATCGTCGGGCATCAGAGGAAGCTAGGTGCTGGCGGAAGCGTCGCCATCAAAGTATGGCCGCTGCGTGCTGGGCATCGCCCACGACGGGAACGGTGCCCGTGCCTGTGCCCGTGTCCGTGGAGCGCAAGGGATCGATCCAATGGAGTTGGGCAGCGCCGCCCACCCAGGTGGTGTAGACGATCCGGCCGTCTGTGAGCCAGGCTGGCTGCCCGTCGGTGCCCGCGTCGTGTGTGACCTGGACGATCTGTTGTGTTGCCACGTCGACCGTGAAGATGTTCGTGCTACCGTCGCCTGCTTGAGTGGAGGCGAACGCTATCTCTGTACCGGAGGGACTCCAAGCGGGCTCGACGTCGGCGCTTGGGCCGGTGACGAGGGGGGTTGGCGCTCCCCCGACGAGCGTGAGAATGAAGAGGTTCGCGCTCCCGTTCGTCGTGGAGACGAATACGAGGCGCGTCCCGTCCGGAGCCCAGCTGGGGCTCGCCTCGGGAGCCCCGGCAAATCCGAATCCCGCAGTGAGAGGATGCGCCCCGCTGCCATCGATCGCGCAAAGCCACAGTTTCGTTACGCCACTCACGTCGCTGACGTAGGCGATCTTCGTGGTGTCGGGGGATAGCGCGGGCTGGGTTTCGTTGGCCATGGTGACGGTGACGCGCGTCAGTGGTCCGCCAGTGGCCGGCACGGAATAGATCTCGCCGTGGCCGTCGCGATAACTGGTGAAGACGACGATGCCGTCGCGCTCGCTCGGGTGCTGGTCGCTAGCCCCTCCCGATGACAGACGAACGGTATCCGTGCCGTCGAGCCCAGCGCGAAAGATGCTCCGCTCGCCGTTCACGGACCAATCGAACACGATCAGCGGAACGGGGTTCTGCGTGGGCGCAGCGACGGACGTGCACCCAAGCACTGCTCCCAGCACCGACGTGCACGCAGCCCGGTTCAGCCACACGCGATCCAGCAACCAATCGGCACGCCGCCGGACGCGCCCGTCGTCGACTCGACGGTGAAGGCCGCCCGAGCCCCGGCTAGCGGGTGCCGCGCAGAATCGTTCCCCTGACCCCGACAGCCCACCAGTCCGTGAGATTCGTACCGCCGTTTCCAGCAGGCACGACCGCCTTGAGGTTGGTTGACACGCCGCTTCCCATGGGGCTCCGGGCGACGCTGCTCCGGTGAACGATAGTCCCCGGCGAGCCCACGGCCCTCACGTCGGCGTTGTCGGCCGCGATGCCGAAGAGGTTCTGAGACGTGTTGCTCGTCTGCGTCGCCCCGTGTCGTTTGAGGAATGCGCAATAGTTCCCCCCGGTGCCCGCGAGCCACAGATCGGTCAGCCCCCAATGCCACCGGCGCCCACGCGGCGACGGGAGCGAGGCGGCTTCTCATGAGACAGCCGGCTCGAGGTCGTGTGTGAACGCAGCCTTGTGCCATGAGCTCTTGGGGTGGTGCTTCAACCATGTGAGCTTGCCAGATGCCCGGGCGCACCTGATGCATGGCAGCGTGTCAAGCACGCTGCCGCTTGCCTCAGGCGCGCGCTGCGCATCGCGCAACGCGCGGAGTCGGTCGACATACCGGCCATGCGCCTCGGCGAGCGATGCCACGTGGAGGTCGGCCACGACTTCGGCGTCGTTGGCCCCGTACTGAGAAAGCTGGCAGCATGTGCACACCCGCCCGCGGGTATCCACGTAAATGCGACGCAGCGCGAACGTGTCACAGAGCAACTCGGGACCTTCGACCGGTGCGCCGTAGTCGAGCGCGACCATGGTACGGCGCCCCGGCTCCGCGCGGAGGTCCTCGATCTCTCGCCGGACGTCAATCCATTCCTCCGGAGGCAGGTCGCTGTCGCGCGCCGCGCTGCCCGGGACGGGTTGCGGGAGGATCACGTGCAGGCGGTGACACCCGAGGGCCTCGGCGAGATCGGCCGCATCGCGCAGCTCGTGCCGATCCCGGCGGTCGATGACGATGGAGAGCGCCGTGGGAATCCTCCTGCTCGTCATCAGCGCGACGCCGAGCAGCACTCGCCGGAAACTCCCTCTCCCGCGCTCGGCGTCGTGGACCGCTTCGGTCGCGCCGGAAAGGCTTAAGCGCACCGAGTGCGGCAGGTGGCGGTCGAGCAAGGCCATGAAGCGCTTCAGGTGCCACCCGTTGCTCACGAAGCGGTAGGGAACGTGTCTCCGCGCGAAATACGCGACCAGTCGGTCGAACTCTGGGTGCAGCAGCGGCTCGCCGCCCGTGAGACTCACCACGACGTCGCCGTAGAGCGCGATCGCCTGATCGACCACGGAGAGCGCGAGGTCAGTATCGAGGGATCGAACGGTCGTGACGTCGTCCCGGATGCAATGCGGACAACGGAGGTTGCAATGCTCGGTTAGCGCGAGGCCGAGGAGCACCGAGGGCCAGCCCGTGCGAAGGGCTTAAAAGACAGTCGAGCCGCTGCCCCCAGTATCTCCGCTGCCTCCGATTGCTGCGCCGGTCTGCAGCGTGAGGTCCGTCAAGCGGGGCAGTTCCTTTACTTCAGGGAGCACCCAAGGGCGCTTGCGGGGAGCGTCCGGGAACGGCGTGGGACCGTGCGACATGTGAGCAACATCCTTCCGGGCGGTTCTGCGGGGTGCTGCGACAACGGGTGTCGCAATATCAGGATTGTCGATGGATGTGTCAACCAAGAACCCGCGAAGCTGTTTCTGGAGCGAACGATGCGGCAACTTGCACGCGCTTCATGAAGGTCACACATCGAACGTTGCGAACACGCGGCGGGCTTTGACGTCCACGAGCGCAAAGCTGTAGCCAAAAGCTTGGGGCAAGTTACGGCCAAGTCGGAGTCTGTCGCTTATCCTGCCTAAGTCGTAAGTCCAACGGAGGCCACAGGATTCGAACCTGTAGGGGCTTGCGCCCGCCGATTTTCAAGTAGGCCGGCGCCCACTGCGACCTTGCTCCATCTCACTCCGTTCCGCTTTGCGCGCCCCGCTTTCTCTTTGGGACAGCATTGGCTCGCTGCACCCCGCTGACGCGGCTTGTGCCCCGCTTGTGCCCCCGGCGCGACAGGCGCGGCGACGTCGCTCGCGTGTAAGCTCCCGTTGCAGAGCTGGCCGCCCGACCGCGTCCCAGCAGCAGTCCGCCCCGGCGGTCGGGCCCGGCCGGGGTGTGGCGGAGCCCAGCCGCCGAGCGCCTTAGAAGGCAACAAAACTCGGGAAGTTTAGCCCCCTGATCGTGGCCGTGGGCGCCACATTCCCGCTCGTCCCCGCGGCGTAGACATTGATGCTGTTGGTGCCCTGGTTGCCGACGTAGATGTTGCCCGCGCCATCCAGGGCGATGCCATACGGCTGGGCCAGGCCCGTGGTGGTGCCAAAGATCGTGGCCGTGGGCGTCGACGCCCCGTTCGCCCCGGCCGCGAAGACGGTGATGCTGTTGCCGTTGGTGTTGGCGACGTAGATGTTGCCCGCCCCATCCAGCGTGATGCCCGTTGGGCCGATCAGACTGCTGCTTGTGATCGTAGCGGTGGGCGCCAGGTTCACAGTCCCGCTCAACCCTGCCGTGGCGTACACCGTGATGGTCGGGCCGCCGAAATTGGTGACGTAGATGTTGCCGTTGCCCACAGCGATCCCGCCCGGGGTGTTCAGGCCCGTCGCACCGCCCGTGATCGTGGCCGTGAGCGTCGCGCCTCCGGTCAGGGCGAAGACCACGATGGCCGGGGTGGCGGATGATGGGTTAATAGTGAGGTAGAGATTGCCCCCGCCATCCAGCGCGACGCCGTACGGTGCTCCTCCTGGAAATGTTATCGTCGCCGTGGGCGCCATGTTCCCGTACACTCCCGTGGCGTAGACCGTGACGCCGAAGGTGGGGTAGCCCGGGTTGGCGACGTAGATGTTGCCCGCTCCATCCACGGCGATGCCGCTCGGGGCGGCCAGGCCCGTGTTACTGCCCGCGATCGTGTCTCTGGCCCCGACGGTTCCGCTGTCGCCCGCGCCGTAGACCGTGATACTGGGGGCGCCCGCGTTCACCGCGTAGAGGAGGAGCGGGGACGCCTGGGTGCCAGGGATCTGTGTCGTCACGTACACGGTAAAGACGAACGACGTAACGCTGCTCGGGACGTTGAACTGCCACGTCTTCGCTGGGGTCGTCGCCCCCGACAAGAGGACCACCCCGCCGCTGTATTCGAAGAAGGGCTGGGCCGTTCCGGTGAACATCCCGGTCCCGTCTGCGTTCGCCACGGTCACGGTCCCGGTTCCCCCAGTCACGTCCGGCCCGCTGTTGAAGAACACCTTCACGCCGCCCGTGTCGGCCGTCGTGCCATTCGCGGTGTTCATCGGCTGCCCCGAGAGATTTCTCAGCGCCACACGCGAGGTGAAGCTGTTGGACCCGTCGTAGGCCGTGCTGCTCGAGGCAAGTTGCACGTAGGTGCCCTGGCCACCCAGCGTGACGTAGTTCCGATCGATGCCACTCTTCCGCGCATCGTTGCTGCCCGTTGACGCGGCGGTACCTGGCTCGCAGGAGAGGATCGCCGTGCTCACCATTACCTCACAGGTGAAGGCGGCGGTGACGCCACCGAGGGACGGGCTGGTCGACGCTCCCGCAAGCGGCGCCACCGCGGACTTGTCGGTGCACGCTGCGGCGAGCGCACCACAGAGGGTAGCGGCGAGAGCTAGATGCAGTCGAGGGTTCATTGGCCACCTGGGCGCCAGATGGGCCGCCGCAATTGTGAGCATGGAGGGCAGAAGCTGCGCGGGATCATTGACCGCGGGCACTGCAGAAGGTTGGCGCGCTCAGGCCGAATTGCAAGGTTGTTGCCTGAGGCTAGGCCACGTTACTGCCGCCCTACTGCTCCAAATGCCTGTGAACCAAGCGGAGGGCACAGGATTCGAACCTGTAAGGGCTTGCGCCCGCCGGTTTTCAAGACCGGTGCCTTAGCCGTTCGGCCAGCCCTCCCGATTGCAACTTAAGAAGTTACGGGGCCCTGGCCAACCAGGCACCGTGGTTGGTGCCGCTCGGCCGCGCCGGGTGTCGCCGGGAAGAACGACCGTTGTATTGAGATCTGATATATACGGTTTGAGCACCGACCTGTCTCGCGACCCGTGCGGTGGGATGGGAACAACGACCGGCTCCACGCGTGCTGAACACGGAGGGCCAGAGGATGTCTTCGAGCAGCGGCCAGAGCGAGACGGTGCGGAACCAAGTCCCGGTCTTGAGTCGCCGCCAGTCGTTCGGGCGGAACGTCACCTTGGCGTTGTCGTCGCGGCGCGGGGCGATACCGCTACGCGCAGGCGTCCCATCGGTCGGTCCTGCAGACCGTGCGGGTGATCCTGTCCGCCCTCGGCGACTTCCCTTAGCTTTGGTCGACTGGGATCTCGGAAGAGATCTGCAAACGGCCGGATTGGCAGGAGCTGAATGGCGGGCTCGAGGCGGGCAACCACCCGTCGGCATGCGTCGAGGCATGCTTCAGATCGGTAGAGTATGAATACTACGAAGCTGCTCCAGCGGGTGTCGGTGCTCGCCGCCGCCGCAGGCACGCTCATTGGCGCGACCGCTGTCCTGCGCTCCGCAATCGGAAGTCCGTCCCCCATCAGTCCATCCGCGGCCCCGCCTCCCGCTCCCTGGGCATCGGCCTCCATATTGCTGATTAGTCTGGGCCTCCTTGCCTTGGCGCGGAGACCAGATTCCGGGCGAATGCGGCGCGTCGCCATCGCGGCGGCCTCGCTGACGCTCGTCCTGTCACTCGCTAGCCTCGGCACTCACTTGTCGAGCGGCGTCTTGAGCCCGGTCCTCGTCGCGCTCAATGCCACCCGACCGCTGGGGGGCGCGACGATCATCCTCGCGTCCGCCTCGCTCCTCACCACCGCGATCGGCCGTGGCCGGATCCTGGGCGGCCTGTTCGGGCTCCTCGTGTTCGGGATCGGCTTCGTCATCTGCCTGGGGTTCATCTACGGCGGCCCGTTAGTCGCGGGCCACGAGTGGGCACGCGTCTCGCTGACGTCGGCCCTTGCGGCACTCGTGATCGGCACCGGCTTGGTAACGGCCGCTGGGCCCCACGCGTGGCCCAACGATGTGTTCATTGGGGACTCCATCTCCGCCGTCATGCTCCGGTGGTTGATCCCGCTCGTGGCACTCGCCGTCCTCGTGACAGACCTCGCGACGGTGAATCTGTTCGCCCGCTTTTCCCACGCGCTGGGCTCGGCGCTGAATACCGCGATTTCGCTCTTGGTCTCCCTGGTTGTGATCTCCTATCTCAGCCGGGCAATCGGCGCCCGGCTCGAGGGGGTCAATGCCTCCCTCCGCGCCTCCGAGCAGCGCTTCACCCGGGTGTTCAAGTCTGTTCCGGCGGGCTTGGTGATCACCCGCCTCGATGACGGACGTTTTATCGAGGTCAACGACGCGTTCGAGCGGATATACGGGTACTCACGCGAAGAAGTGGTGGGCCAGAGATCGACCGATCTGGGACTGTGGATCGACCCGGCGGACCGCGCGGCCTATGTCAGCCGGGTCGGTGCCGAGGGCGTGCCGCCCACCCGCGAGTTCAATATGCGGGCCAAGGATGGACGACCGCTCATCGTCCAAATGTCGTCACTGGTGGTGGACTTCTATGATGAAAGGGCGCTCCTCGGTTGTTTCATCGATGTCACCGAGCAGCGGCAGGCGGAAGAAGCACTCCGACTCTCGGAGCGAAAGTTCGGCACGATTTTCCGGGAGAGCCCGGTGGCCCTCTCCGTGACTGAGTTCGACACGGGGCGCATGGTCGAGGTCAACGCCCCATACCTGGAGCTCGTCGGCGCGTCCTCACGAGACCAGATCCTCGGGAAGACGCTCGGGGAACTCGGCATCACGAGCGCGGAGGTTCGCGAGCGTCTCGTCCTGGCACCGATCCAGGCAGGGAGGACGAAAGGTCTGATCGCGCCGGTGCGTAGGCTCGACGGCGAGCCCCGTACCGTCGAGTTGTCGCTGTCCATCTATGCTGTCGATGGCAAGCGGTTCATTCTGGCCAGCACGCTCGACGTGACCGACCGACTGCGGGCGGAACGCGAGGCACGCGCGGAGTTGGCCGAGCGCCGGCGTGTCCAGCGCCGCCTCGACCTGGCGCTCGGGGCCGACGGCATCGGCGTCTGGGAGCTCGACACCGTGAGCCGTCGGTTCGACGCGGACCAAATGCTGTCCGAGCTTTATGACGTATCTCTTGACGAAGACGGGACGGTTTCCTGGGACACCTGGGCTTCCCGCGTCCATCCGGACGATCTGCCCGGGGCCGTCGAACAGATCACGCGGGTCGAAGGAGGACAACCGGAAGCGTTCGTGGACTTCCGGGTCGTCCGGCCTGACGGAACCGTTCGGCACGTCCACGGCGCGGCGGCTGCGCTGCCGGCGGACGGGGAGCGTCCGGCACGTATCGTGGGAGTCAATGTCGACGTCACCAGTCGCAAACTCGTCGAGCTCGAGCTGCGCAAGCACCAGGAAGGCCTGGAGGCGTTGGTGGCCACGAGGACCGCGGAGTTGCGCGCGGCCAAGGAGGCGGCAGAGAGCGCCAGCCGTGCCAAGGGGGTCTTCCTGGCCCATATGAGCCACGAGATTCGTACGCCGATGAACGCTATCCTCGGCTATGCCCAGTTGCTGCAGGTTGACGGGTCCCTGGATCCTGCCCAGCGACGGAAGGTCGCGGCGATCCACACGAGTGGTGACCACCTCCTGGGCTTGCTCAACGACATCTTAGAAATGTCGCGCATCGAAGCCGGACGGCTGACGCTCTCCGTCGAGCCGTTCGACCTGCTGGTCCTGCTCGACGCCGTGCAGTCGATGTTCACGGAACTGACGTCACAGCGGGGGCTCCAGTTCCAGGTGGTCACCCCGCCCGATCTGGTCCGAGGGGTCCAAAGCGACGCCGGTAAGATCCGGCAGGTCCTGATCAATCTTCTCGGCAATGCGACGAAATTCACTGACCGGGGCCGAATCGTGGTGCGCGTCTCCTCGCGGGATGTCGGGCCAGAGCACTGCGAGGTGAGCATCGAGGTCGAGGATACCGGCCCGGGGATCCCCGAGGACGAGCAGGAAATGATCTTCACGGCGTTCGGCCAGGCGGAGGCCGGTAAACAGCGGAGCGGTACCGGCCTCGGCTTGACCATCAGCCGGAGCGTGGCACGCCTGTTGGGTGGTGATCTGACGGTGCGCAGCACGGTGGGCAGGGGAAGCACTTTCACCTTCACTTTCACTGCGATCCGGGTCCCCGATTTCGCGCTGCGCGATACCGGGCGCCGGCACGGTCGGCAGCGCCTGGATGCGAACGAGACGCGGCGCAAAGCGCTGGTCGTTGACGATGTGCCCAGCAACCGCGAACTGCTGGAGGAATCGCTGTCACGGGCCGGGTTTGAAACCCGGAGCGCGGCGTCGGGAGAAGAGGCTCTCGAGGTGGCCCAGGTGTGGAGCCCCCACCTGGTGTTGATGGACCTGCACATGCCCGGGATGGGCGGGCTGGCCGCCATCGGACACCTGCGCGAGGTGCAGGCCCCGCCCGTCATCATCGTGGTAACCGCGGGCGCGGACGACTCCACGGCATCTGCGGTCGTGGCGGCAGGCGCGGTCGGGCTCCTGCGCAAGCCCTATCGCGAGAGCGAGCTGTTCGAGACCATCGGCCGCGCGACAGGGGTCAGGTTCGTCGAGGTTCCGGCGGCCGAAATGCCGCCTGACCGAGAGTCAGCGCCGAGCCTGGATGGTCTGGTGCAGCAGATCCCGCCGGAGCTCGTTGCCGAGCTGCGCGCGGCCTGCCGGCAGGCCCGGGCCGCCCGCCTGGTTCAACTGGCCGACCGCGTCGCCCCGCACTCGGGCGGCGCCGCGGACGCGATTCGCGAGTTGGCGAACGGGTTCCAGTACCGGACACTACTCGAGGCTCTTGACGGAGCCCATGGCCCGTCCTGAAGCCGTGGCGGCCCCGGCCCCGAGCATTCTGCTGGTCGATGACACCGTCGAAAACTTGCGGCTCCTGGCAGGCATGCTCGCCACGCGCGGGTTCGACGCCCGGCCGGTGACGAGCGGCGCTGAAGCCCTCGAGGCGGTGGCTCACGAGTTGCCGGACTTGATCCTGCTCGACGTTACGATGCCGGGCATGAATGGGTTTGAGGTTTGTGCCAGGCTCAAGGAGCAGCCCGACTCGCGGGATATCCCGGTCATCTTCCTCACGGCACTCACGGACGTGAGCGACAAGGTGAAAGGGTTCGCGGTGGGCGGCGTGGACTACATCACCAAACCGTTTCAGCTGGAGGAGGTTCTCGCACGAGTCACGACCCAGCTCGCGCTTCGCCGGGCCCGGCGCGACCTTGAGGAGACGATCCAGCAGCTCCGGGAAGTGCAGCGACTGCGCGACGACCTGACCCACATGATCGTGCACGACATGCGTTCCCCGCTCACCGTTTTGGTCATGCAGCTCGGCGCCCTCCGAATGGACCTGAGCGGTGAGCTGGCCCAGTCGATCGACGAGGCCACGGCCGGAGTGCGACAGCTCACTGAACTCGCGAATACCCTGCTGGACGTGAGCCGGCTGGAAGAAGGAAAGATGCCCATCAACAAGGCACCGGCCGACCTCGTCAGGATTGCGGGTGACGTGCGCACCGCACTGGCCAACATGGAATCGGACCGGGTCATCAATCTCATTACGACCGGCCCCGTAATGGCGAACTGTGACGCGGCGTTGGTGCGCAGGGTGCTCGAGAACCTGGTCAGCAACGGGATCAAGCATACGCAGCAGGGCGGCAAGCTCACGATCGAGGTGAAGTCGCTGCCGGGCAAGGTCCGGGTCGCGGTGCAAGACGAGGGAGAAGGCGTTCCGCCAGAGGCTAGGCAGCGCATCTTCGAAAAGTTCGGCTCGGTGGTCGTACGGAAGGACCGCACGTACCACTCGGTGGGCCTCGGGCTGGCGTTTTGCAGTCTCGCGGTCGAAGCGCACGGCGGGACGATTGGCGTCGAGGATGCCACGCCGCGCGGCAGCATCTTTGCGTTTGAGCTTCCCACGTGATCGGTCGCCGTTAGGCGTCGAGAAGCGACGACACTCTCCCGATCCTGTCGGAGGAACTCGCCCAGGTGGCACTCACGCGCTAGCGCCTCCTTAGCCGGCGCGGGTGTGGGCGATCAGCGAGATTGCATCCGACGATCGCTCCGCAGGGTCAGGTCAGGTTCATCTTCTTGAGCAGCGCGTTGAACCTCGGGTGCCCGTGGAGCGAGGCGAACAGAAACGAGCCTTTGACGCCATAAATCGCGCCAGCGCCCCGCGCGAAGGCCCCCTCCAGCATGTTCATCGCCTCATCCGTGTCGCCAAGCCCCGCGTACAGGAACGCCAGGTGGTAAGGCGAGACGTGCTCCGTGCGCCCCCGCTCGAGCAGGCGTGCCAGGATCTCGCGGGCCCGGTCCGACCGGCCGGTGAGGCCGTACGCCGCTCCGAGTTGGGCGAGCCATTGGACGTTCCCGGAGGCGGCCGAGGCCGCCTGCTCTAACTCGGCGACGCCTGCGTCAATCTTTCCCATCTTGAGGTAGGCCCAGCCCAGCGTCGCGTGCGCGCGATCGTGCTCCGGATCGAGTTCCAACGCGCGCACCGCGCCCAGGGCGGCCTCTTCGTACCGCCCGGCGCGGAGCAGAGTTGTGGCGACGTCCATCCGGTGTGCGAGCGGATCGAGCTGCTGCGCCCGCCTATGCAGTCGGAGGGCTTCGTCATAGCGGCCGAGCCCCGAACACATCCGGCCGTACAGATCGTAGGTGTCGGCGCTGCTCGGGCTTAGCTCCAGGGCGCGTCGGAACCCCTGTTCCGCCCCTGCCCAATCGAAATCCCAGAGGGTTTTCAAGTAGGCGGCGACGCAATGTGCCTCGCCAAGGGTCGGGTCGAGTTCGAGGGCTCGCGCCGCGGCCTCGCGGGCGTGCCGGTAGGCGTCCTCGGGCGCCAGCGACCCGTTCTCGGCGAGCTCGGCGTACGCCTCGGCCATCGCGGCGTGCGCCATGGCGTAGCCGGGGTCCTGCGCCGTCGCCCGCTCGAAGTAGGCAACCGCCTGTCGCATGCCTTCGCCCGTGTAGCTCACGAACCAGCGCCGACCCTGCAGATAGAGCTGATACGCGTGCAGATCCACGGTCGGCTCTTTCCGAATGCGATCCTGCTCATCCGCGGACAGCTCGGCGCGCAGAGCCGCGGCGATGTGCAACGCGACATCGGTCTGGATGCCGAAAATGTCTGTGAGCTCCCGGTCGTAGGTCTCCGACCACAGGTAGCGTTCCGTTTCGGCATCGACGAGTTGCGCGACTATCCGCACCCGGTCGCCCACGCGCCGGACGCTGCCATCGAGCAGCGTCGTCACCTCGAGCTGCGCCGCGACCTTCTTCAGACCTTGCTCCCGCTTCTTGAACGGCATCACCGACCCGCGAGAAATCACCCGCAGCGCGCGAATCTTCGAGAGATGGGCGATCACATCCTCCGTGATCCCGTCGGCGAAGTATTCGTTCTCAGGGTCTGGGCTCAGGTTTAGGAACGGGAGCACGGCGACCGAGGGCGTCGACGGCGTAGCGGACCCGGGTCCCGCGAGCGCCTCGGCGAAGGCGGTCACGGATGCAAAGCGGTCGGCGGGCGCCTTCGCGAGCGCCTTTGCAAGGGCTTGGTCGACGGCCACTGGCACGGCACGGATCCGTCGTACCGTGGGTACCGGGTCGGAGAAACGCTTAGCGATGACCGCCTGCCCGGTTGCCCCGGTAAACGGCGGCTCGCCCGCCAACATCTCGTACACGACGCATGCCAAGCTGTAAATGTCGCTGCGGGCGTCGAGGTTGCGCTCGCCCACCGCCTGTTCCGGGCTCATGTACTGGGGCGTTCCGAGCGCGAGGCCGGCGTCGGTGAGCCGGTCCTCACTGGTGTCATTCGTAGCCAGGGCGACGCCAAAGTCGGCGACCATAGCCTCGCCTTCGTGCAACAAAATGTTCTCAGGCTTCACGTCGCGATGAACGACGTTTCGGGCATGCGCGTGGGCGAGGGCCGTCGCCACTTGTCGCGTGATGCTCAGGGCTTCGTCAAGCGACAACTGCTTCTCGCGCTCGAGCTTGCCGCGCAAAGATTCGCCCGGGATGTAGGGCATCACGTAGAAGAGCCATCCCTCGGCATCACCCGAGTCGTGCAGGGGGAGGATGTGCGGGTGGCTCAGACGCGCCACGATCTCCACTTCGCGCAGGAACCGCGCATGCCCCACGAGCGCGGCGACTTCGGGGCGCAGAACTTTGATCGCTACTTGACGGCGGTGCTTGAGGTCGTCCGCCAAGTACACGGTGGCCATCCCACCGCGGCCGATCTCGCGGACGATCGTATACCGCCCCGCCAGCCCCGCATCGAGTCGGCCGGCGGGCGCGCCTGGCACGTTGGAGCTCATTTGCAGACTCCGATCTCCACGCCCGCCTCTTTCCCTTCGGGTTTTTCAAGATGGCGCAGCCTCACGAACGAAGCCAGGTTGCGCGACTCGGGAACCCGATCGCGGTCCGTATCGTTTTGGACGCGCGGGACCGTCATTCCGCGGCGCGGGGGTAGCTCCGACCGCTTTGCCGCATCGGTGCCGGGCCGCCTCGGCCCCAAGCCGTCACCCTTCCAGACGGACGGCAGCCGCTCGCTGTTCCTGACCCCTCCACGGGCGCCCGATGCGGGAGCCCGAGGCGTGGCGGCGCGATTACCCGCACGGAGGTTAGGCATGACCCTTAGTAGACCGCTGCTGGGATCGGGGCCGGTGCCCCCGTTGGCTTGCTTGGCCTCAGGCGCTCTAGCTGCCTTTCTGGCCGCCTGCGCTGCCGGCCCTGGGTTTCGCACCCCGGTCGCCCCGGCCGTGGTTGACAGCACTCGGCCCTATTCCTCGGCCCCCCTTCCTGCTCGCACCGACAGCGCCCCGGTTCCGGGCGGAGCCGCGCAGCGCTTCGTCACCGGGCAGGAGGTCCCTGCAGACTGGTGGACGCTGTTCCGCTCCGAGACGCTCGACCAGTTGATCCGATCAGCCATCACCCGCAGTCCGACGCTCGAATCGGCGAAGGCCGTGCTACGGGAGGCCCAAGCGGCATATGCCGCGGATCGCGGCGGCAACCTGCTGCCAGGCGTGGACGTAGCGGGCGACGCGGCACGCCAGAGGGTGTCCGAAGCGCCTTTCGGTATCAGCGGCGGAAGCGTGTTCACCTTGTACGACGCCTCGGTTCAAGTGTCCTACACCCCGGACGTCTTCGGAGGCATCCGCCGCGGACTTGAGAGCCTCGCGGCCGCCACAGACTACCAGCGCTTCCAGGTCGAGGCCGCGTACTTGAGCCTCAGCGCGAACCTCGTGACGACCGCCATCCAAGAGGCGTCGCTCCGAGCGCAGATCCAGGTGACGCGCGACCTGGTCGACGCCGATTCCCAATCGCTGAACATCACGGAGCAGCAAGCAAGACTGGGCGCAGTTGCCCAGTCGACGGTGCTTGTTGTGGAAACGGAGCTCGCTCAGGCGAAGGCCACGCTGCCCGGGCTTGAAGGCGCGCTGGCACAGACACGCCAGCTCCTCGCAGTCTTCGCGGGGCGGTTGCCCAGCGACACCGGGCTCCCTGAGTTTGACCTTGAGTCATTGCAGCTGCCGCAGGATCTGCCCGTGAGTGTCCCGTCCTCGTTGGTGCGTCAGCGGCCTGACATCCGCGCGAGCGAAGCCGTCCTTCATCAGGCGAGCGCGGGGGTGGGCGTCGCGACCGCGAACTTGTATCCCCAAATCACGCTGAGCGGCAGCGGCGGGTGGGAGAGTCTGACGTTGAACGCCCTGTTCTCCGCTCCGAACGAGGTCTGGAGTCTGGGCGGTGGCCTTCTGGCGCCGATCTTCCACGGCGGCGCCCTCAGGGCGAAACGGCGCGAGGCGATCGCCGCCTTCGACGCGGCGAACGCGCAGTACGAAGCGACGGTGCTGAACGCGTTCCTCAACGTCGCCAACACCCTGCGGGCGTTGGACGCCGACGCGCAGACGCTCGAGGCGCAGGCCGCGGCAGAATCACTCGCCCATGAGTCAGTAGACCTCGTCGCCCAGCAGTATCGGCTCGGCGCCGTCAGTTATTTGTCGCTCCTGGACGCTCAGCGCAGCTACCAGCAGACCCGCATTGCGCTCATCGCGGCGCGGGCGGCGCGCTACGCGGACACGGCGGCGCTGTTCACGGCCCTCGGGGGCGGCTGGTGGAACCGCGGCGCGGCCGAGACCGCCGACTCCCCGGGGCTCGCGCCGCCCGGACAGCGGCATTGATCGTCGTGCGGCGACCGCGCGCGATCGGCAACCCTCTCGACGGACGACCATGACTAAACGAATGCTCATCATGCTCGGCGGCATGCTCGTACTGGTGCTGGTGCTTGCGGGCGGGTTCTACCTCCACATCCGCAAGCTCATCGCCTCGTCTCCCAAACCGGGGCCCCAGACGGTATCGGCCGTTGCGGTGCGCGCGCTCGAGTGGCAGCCAGAGCTCAGCGCTGTGGGGACGCTCCGCGCGGTGCGCGGGGTCGACGTGACAACGGAGGTTGCGGGACTCGTGCGCAGCGTCGAAGTGCAGTCGGGGCAGGACGTGGAGGCGAAGAGCGTGCTCGTCACGCTCAATGCCGACGCTGACGAGGCTGAGCTCGAGGCCCTCCAAGCAGCCGCCGACCTTGCAGACAGCGTCCTCGCGCGCGACAGGGCCCAACTCGCGCTCCGCGCCGTCAGCCAGGCGCAGTTCGATGCGGATTACGCCGATGCGACGAGCAAGCGCGCGCTGGCCGCGCAGGAAGCGGCGCTGGTGGCGAAGAAGACGATCCGCGCTCCGTTCGGCGGCAAACTCGGGATCACCACCGTCAACCCCGGCCAGTACCTGAACCCCGGAGACAAGATCGCGACGCTCCAGCAGCTCGATCCGATCTACCTCGACTTCTACCTGCCGCAGCGGGACGTGGCGATGCTTGCGCCCGGCCAGCACGTCGACGTCACCACGGACGGATTCCTCGGGGTGACCTTCGCCGGGGAGATCACCGCCATGAGCCCCAAAGTCGACCCCGCGACGAGAACGGTCCAAGTGCAGGCGACCCTTCCGAACCGCGCTCGCCACTTGCTCCCAGGGATGTTCGCGAACGCGGCGGTCTCGGTCGGAGCGAAGGAATCGCATCTCACGCTGCCGCAGACCGCCATCACGTACAACCCCTACGGCTCGACGGTCTTCATTGTGACGTCCGCGGGCGGCGGGCCGCTTGTGGCGCAGCAGGTATTCATCACCACGGGAACGACCCGGGGCGATCAGGTCGAGATCCTGGCCGGGCTCAAGGAAGGTCAGCTCGTGGTCACGAGCGGCCAGCTGAAGTTGAAGAGCGGCACGCCGGTCGTGGTCGACAACTCGGTCCAGCCCGCCGACAACCCGAACCCGACGCCGCAGGAACGTTGAGCCCATGACCTTCACCGACATCTTCATCCGGCGGCCGGTGCTCGCCATGGTGGTCAGTCTGCTCATCGTGGTGCTCGGCATTCGCTCCGTGTTCAACCTGCCGGTCAGTCAGTATCCGCGCACGGAGAATTCCGTCGTCACGATCTCGACCACGTACTACGGCGCCGATGCGCAGACCGTGGCGGGATTCATCACGCAGCCGCTCGAGGCCGCGATCGCCCAGGCGCAGGGGATCGACTACCTCTCGTCGTCCAGCGCGACCGGTGTCTCCACCATCATCGCAACGCTGCGCCTGAACTACGACGCGAATCGCGCGCTCACCGAGATCAGCACGCAGGTCAATTCGGTCAAGAACCAACTCCCACCGCAGGCGCAGACCCCGGTGCTCACGGTCGCGACGGGCCAGACGACGGACGCGATGTACATGGGCTTCTACAGCGATGTGTTGCCCAACAACAATGTCACGGATTTTCTCACCCGCGTCGTCGCACCGAAGCTCAACGCGGTACCCGGAGTCCAGACGGCGGAGCTCCTCGGTGCGCGTCAGTTCGCGCTGCGGGCGTGGCTCGATGCCGATAAGCTGGCCGCGTACGGGCTGACCGCCGCCGACGTGAGTGCGGCCTTGGGGAACAACAACTTCCTCGCGGCCCTCGGAGCGAGCAAGGGCCAAATGGTGACCGTGCCGCTCACGGCCGGCACGAGTCTGCACTCGGTGGACGAGTTCAAGCAGCTCGTCGTGGCGCGCAGCGGGGATGCGCTGGTGCGACTCGAAGACGTCGCCACCGTGACTTTGGGATCCGAAAACTACGACTTCAACGTCGCCTTTAGCGGCGTGCGTTCCGTGTTCATCGGCATCAAGGTCGCTCCGGACGCCAACGTGCTCGACGTCGCCAAACGCGTCCGCAGCCAGTTCCCCGACATTCAGGCTCAATTGCCGACCGGACTGACCGGCCAGATCGTTTACGACGCGACCGATTTCATTAGGGCGTCCGTGGTCGAGGTCGTGCGGACGCTCGTCGAAGCGCTGTTCATCGTCACTGTCGTGATCTTCCTTTTCTTGGGGAGCGTCCGAGCCGTCGCCATCCCGCTGATCGCGATGCCGCTGTCTCTCATCGGCACCTTTTTCGTGATGCAGATTCTCGGCTACTCGATCAACCTGCTCACACTCCTCGCGCTGGTCCTCGGGATCGGCCTGGTTGTTGACGACGCCATCATTGTGGTCGAAAACGTCGATCGGCACATGATCGAGGAAGGGAAGTCGCCGTGGGACGCCGCCCTGATCGCGGCTCGCGAACTGGCGACCCCGATCTTGGCGATGACGGTGGTGCTCATCGCTGTGTATGTCCCCATCGGGTTCCAGGGCGGCCTCACCGGAGCCCTATTCACCCAGTTCGCGATGGCCCTCGCCGGAGCCGTGGCGGTGTCGGCGGTGGTTGCGCTAACGCTATCGCCCATGATGTGCTCCCGGATCTTCAAAGCGAGCCAGGACGAAGGCCGTCTGGCGAAAGCCATCGGGCGGGTGTTCGGGGCCATCCAAACGAGCTACAGTCGGACGGTCCACTCGCTGCTCGACACGTGGCAGGTGCTCGTCGTCATGGGTGTGGTGGTGAGCCTGCTGCTGACCCTGATGTTCAAGATGTCGCAATCCGAGTTGGCGCCTGAGGAAGATCAGGGCATCGTGCTGGCGCAGGTGGTGGGCGCGCCGACGGCGACGTCGGACCAGATGCTGACGTATGCCGGGCAGGTCTTTCAGGTGGCGAAGCGCCTGCCTGAATACAGCCAGATGTTCCAGATCACGGGGGTCCCGACGGTCCACGCCGGGATCGGCGGCGTCCTCCTCAAGCCGTGGGCCGAACGCCACTTGAGCGCCCACCAGATCCAGCTCGACCTCCAGGCGCAGTGGAACAAGATTGCGGGCGCGCGCGTCGCGGCCTTCCAGTTTCCTCCCCTGCCGGGCGCCCAGGGCCTCCCGGTGCAGTTCGTGATCACCACGACGGAGCCGTTCGAGAACCTCTACAACGTCGCGCTGCAGGTGCTGGGCCGGGCGCAGGCGTCCGGGAAGTTCTATTTCCTGGACACGGATCTGAAGCTCGACCAGCCGCAGGCCACCGTCGTCGTCGACCGGGACAAGATCGCCGCGCTCGGGATGACGGAACAGGACGTGGGCAACGCCCTCGGCGCCGGTCTGGGCGGCGGGTATGTCAACTATTTCTCGATCGCCGGCCGCTCCTACAAAGTGATCCCGCAGGTGCTTCAGGTTGACCGACTCAACCCCGCGAGCGTGCTCGACTTCTACATCAAAACGCCCCAGGCCGGCTTGATTCCGGTGAGCACCGTCGCGCACCTGCAGTATGACGTCGTGCCCGAGGCGATCAGTCGGTTCCAACAGCTCAACTCGGTGACGATCTCAGGCGTCTCGGGCGCGTCGCAGGACCAGGCCCTGGGCATATTGCGCACCGCGGTGCAGGCGGTTGCGCCGAGCGGCTACTACGTGGACTACGCGGGCCCGTCGCGCCAGTTCGTCCAGGAGTCGGGCGGGTTCCTGGTGACCATGTTGTTCGCCGTCCTCATCGTGTTTCTGGCACTCGCCGCACAGTTCGAGAGCTTTCGCGATCCCGTCGTGATCCTCGTATCGGTGCCGCTTGCGCTCTTTGGCGCCGTGGTCTTCATCTTCCTCGGCTTCACCTCCTTGAACATCTACACGGAGGTCGGGATGGTGACGCTCATGGGACTGATCAGCAAGCACGGGATTCTCATCGTCGACGTCGCAAACCACACGCAGATCGCGGGGAAGAGCAAGCGCGAGGCGATTGAGCATGCGGTCCGGGTTCGATTGCGGCCGATCCTCATGACAACGGCGGCGATGGTGTTCGGTGTGCTCCCGCTCGTCATCGCCTCGGGCGCCGGCGCGGCCGGGCGACGCGCCATGGGGCTCGTGATTTTCACCGGACTCTCGATCGGAACGCTCTTTACGCTGTTCGTGGTGCCGGCGATGTACATGTTCATCGGCGCAGACCACCACAAGCGTGCCGTACCAAGCGGCGAGCTCCGCGCCAGCGCGGAGTAAAGGTCCGCGACGGCGTCAGGAATCGAGTCGCGTCACCGGCTTTCCATCGGGGGTTCGCCATGGCGCGCTACACGGGCGCCCGGCCATGACAGCCCTGGTGTTAGGGCCCGCTCCGAGTCGCCCTTCTACGGGGAAGCGGCGTTGGCTGGAAACATGCTGACCGCGGTTGGGTGTGATGGGGCAAGCCGTGCCAGACCGGCCCGGGCACTGTCCACAAGCGGGCGAAAGTCCGCGTCGCAGTCCTGCCACAGTTCGAGGAACCGATTGTATTCGGCGACCGCCGCTTGCGTGTTGCCCCGTCGTTCGTATAGGGCGGCGCGATGCAGATGCCCTGGACCCGCGTAGATGAGATCGTAGCGCGAAAAGTTCTCGAACGCGCCGAAGAGCAAGATGGCCTGCGCTGTGTCTCCCGCTTCCGCCTCTAGGCCCGCGCGCAAGTACCGCTGGCGTGACGCCGTCAGCACCGGGGATGCGATCTGATACTCGTACCACGAATAGTTCTCGGTCCGGCGCAGGAACCCGAGAGCCGCGGTCGGTTCATGGGCCCGCTCCGCCGCGGCAGCTCGGATTTCGAGCCCGAAGTCACGCGGGAGTGTGGAAGCGGTCGGGGGACCCGTCTCTCGTTCGAGGACCGTGGCGAATTGCTGGGCCGCCGGGAGGTCGCCCAGGTCGACGTTGACAAGCCCAAGCAGGTACTCGCGGATGATGGCGTGGAGCACGTCGTGAGCGCTGAAGAGCACTGAGGCCTGAGCGCTCGGGCGGAGGCGCGTCGGGTCCAGCCGTTGAAGAGCGTCTCTCGCCTGTTCTAGTATCGGCCGGCTCGGGGTCAAGTACGGCGTCAGCTCGAGCAGCGTGCCGTACTCGAGCGCACGCACCGAGTCGGTGAGCGCGGCTCTTGCGATCTCTGATCGGGCTCGGGCGAGCCGGCCGCGGGCCAGCGCCAAGTACCCGAGGGCGAGGTGTCCCATCGATTGCGCGCCAGCCGAGCGCGAAGAGTCCGTAAGCAGTCGGGCGATGGCGGCAGCGCCGTCCAGGTCCCCGACGTAGGCCGCGACGTCCCAGATCGGCAGGGTCACCGTCGCGTCCGCTGCGCCGCTCATGGCCGTCAGCACACGCTGTTCGGCCGCCGGATCGCGCAGCGTGTAGGCGCGAAGCGCCTCCATCTCGAGATTCCGATCGCTGGCCGGGCTAAGGCGGTCGATCGTGGCCACGAGCGAATCCACCTCGCCGCTCCGCTTCTCGACGGCGGCGATCCGGGCCAAATGAATCATCGGGCTGATGTACATCGGATCGAAATACAGCACCCGCTCGAAGGGCATTCGTGCGTCACCGATGGGGCGGCCTAGTTCAGGGCCGTAGTGAAACAAGACCTCCCCGAGCTGGCTCCAGGCATCCAGGTCGTCCGGATAGCTGCCCAGAATGCTCCGATACAGACCTTCCGCCTCGACGGCAGCTCCGCGCCTCGTCGCGAGGAGCGCTCGGAGCAGCAGGCGATCGTGGTCGGACAGGCGTGCGCTCCGCTCGACGGCTTGTTGGGCCGCGCGACCAGCCAAGGTGGCGTTCTGGGCCCATTCCGCCGCCACGCTCAGTCGGTAATAGGCCAACGCGAACGCGGTATCGAGGGCGATCGCCTGTTGGAAGGCGACCAGCGCCGAGTCCGCGCGTCCGACACGTAACGCTGCGTCCCCAGCCAGGTACGCCTTGTAGGCAGGTAGTGATGCCGTGGTAACCGAGGCAATGCGCGTCACGCGGCCGATCGGTCCAGTTGCGGTCCCGGCGAGGAGCTGTGTGGTCAGACCGTCGACCAGCGTAAAGACGTCCGCACTGTTCCCTTCGACAGTGCCGCGGGCTAACGCAGCGGGCGCCTGCGCGCGTCGATACAGGGAGGCCGAAATCTGAACTCGCCCGCCCGCCTCGACGGCGTCTCCGAGGACGTAAAGGCCCGCGCCGAGACGCTCGGCCACGGTGGCCGCGCCGGCCGGATCAAGCGCGACGCTCTCGCCGCCGGGCCGGAGCGTTGTCATCACTGCCCGGGGGTCGACGGTATGCAGGTCTCCGGCTCCGTCGAGGCTTGTGCTGAGGAGGCTCACTAGGCCGTCGCTCAGGTAGCTCGCGTCCGACCCGCCACGAACTGAAAACGGGAGCACGGCCACGAGACTCGATGACACGGCATGGGGCCCGCGGTTTCGCGACACAACCCAGGCCACGAGCCCGACCGCCGCCAAACCCACCAGCACGCCCACCGGCCACGTGATGCGGCGTCCCGTCCTGCCGGGAGCCTCGGACTTTTGAAACTCGCGGCGCAAGTCGTCCGCCGATGCCCACCGATGGGCGGGCTCCTTCTCGAGGCACCGCATCACGCATGCAGCGGTTGCACGGGAGACGTCAGGGCGCAGCGCGCCGATGGGCGTCGGGCGTTCGAGGACCTGTGCCGCGAGCACCCGCTGCGCGCCGCCCTCGAACGGCGGACGTCCGCCGAGCATTTCGTAGGCCAGCACGCCCGTGGCGTAGAGGTCGCTGCGCTGATCCGCATCGGGGTCGGCGGCGGCTTGCTCGGGCGCCATGTATGCAGGCGTGCCGATGGCCAGGCCGGCGGACGTAAGCAGAGACGTGTCGGTGGCCTCCGTCAGGGCCTTCGCCACGCCAAAGTCCGTGACGAGGGCGTGCCCGTCGACGAGCAGGATGTTCTCAGGCTTGATATCGCGGTGCAGGACGCCGTGGCGATGTGCGTACGCTAAGGCGTCGAGGACATCGTCGAGGATGCCGAGCGCCTCGCCCGTATCCAGTCGCTTTTCGCGCGCGAGGCGAGCCCGCAACGTCTCCCCCTCCACGAAGGGCATCGTGTAGAAGAGGAATTCTCCCGCTTCGCCGGCCGCGAGCAGCGGGACGATATGCGGATGGTGGAGCGACGCGACGAGTTGGATCTCTCGGCGGAACCGATCGACGCTCACGCCCCCGTGAAGCTCGGGTGGGAGCACCTTGAGGGCGACCCGACGGGGGAGGCCTCGCTCCTGCGCCACGAATACGCGGCTCATGCCGCCGCCGCCCAGCTCCCGCTCGAGCACGTAGCGGTCCCCAAGCGTCTGCTGGAGCGTGGCGAGGAGATCGGTCATCGGTCGGTAGACGTTGGGACGGGTCTCGCCTTGAGCAGCACGACGGGTGAGCCAGAGCATCGGCCACGGGCGCCAGGCGCGTCGGGCGCCGCTAGACCCGACGACGTGACGAATCGTGGCCTGCCGCAACGAGTTGTCAAGGTGACGGGTGAAGGCGTGCCCCGACGCTCCACCCCGGCGGGCGACGCGGGTCGAGATGGCATCTACATACGCCGGTGTTTCTACACTCGGGGACCGAGGCAGGCGGTGACGCGCGCCGCAGTCTCCGGAGCCCTCTCAGGCGCGCGGACTTCTAGGGCGCGCTTTCGCGATCCACGGCCGCAGGTTCGCTGTAGGCCGTGGCCTGGAACACTGAATCGGCGAGGGCTTCGGCGCGGGCCGAGAGCTTGGCGTCCCGCGGCTTGAGCACCGGAACCATGGCCTGGTAGATCAGGCCGTACAGCGCCGGGATCCCCTCGCTCGGGCGATCAAGCCAGCCCCGGGGGCGGGACCGGCCGGCGCTCTTGGAGTGGTAGACGTCGAAGAGCAGCGCGTCCGTCCGCGGCAGGTTCACCCACCCGAGCTGGCCTACCAGCTGGATGCTGTCTGACGACTCGAGCGGTGCGTAGTGCAGCTTCCGAACGAACCCTTGCCCCTCGAGGTAGGGCGTGAGCCCCAGCTGATCGGCATAGAGGCCGACCGTGCGCGAGAAGTAGATCGGGCGCTTGCCTTCCTGGTCCTTGATCGCTTGCAGCACCACGACATCCGCGCGCTCGAGGTACTCGCGGCCGAGCACCTGCGGGTCGAGCGTCGTCACGATCTCGCCGAGTCGGACGGCCGTCTTCTGCTCGAGCACGTAGTAGGGTTGAAGGCCGGCGAGTTGCTCCGCGGTGAGATTGAGCACCGGTCCGGTCGGTTGCGGCCAGGAGCGGCCCTGGTAGACGGCCGGGGCCCCGGCTGAGTCAAACGGGTACACCGGCCGTCGCTGCATCTGCCGCAGATACCAGTCGGTGTTACCGAGTGACAGGTTCAGCACGACCACGTCCTTCCGGACGTCTTCCACCTCCTGAGCGTACCAGAGGGGGAACGTGTCGTTGTCGCCGGCGGTGACCAGCACGCCGTAGGGTTCGACCGACTCGAGCATGTCCCACGCGAAATCTCGGGCGAGGGTTTCGTGCGCTCGCGAGGCGGTCAGGTGATTCCCGAAGATGGGGATGAACGCGAGCAGGAGCACCGGGGTCGCGAACAGCCAGCGGCGTTCTTCGCTCATCTCTCGCGCGGTGAAGGACGCCTGGACCCACTCCATGAGCGTGGCCAACCCCAGCCCGACCCAGAGACCCCACAGCGCATACGACGCGATGAAGAAATAGTCGCGCTCGCGGACCTCCCGCGCCAACTGGGTGCGATCGGGATACTGCGAGAAGCCGTACTTGAAGTTGAGATAGAAGATCAGGATGAAGGTGAGCGTGACCATCAGCGCGGTCATCGCGGCGGCCGATCGCCGATCGGCCTTCCAGTGACGCCAGGCGCCGAGCAGGCCGAGCGCGCCGAACACGCCAGCGAGCGCGCGCTGGGCGGCGGCGCTCCAGTCGCGCCCCCATTGCCAGCTGAAGTACTGGAGCCACATGCCGAGTTGCGCGACGTAGGTGGCCTGGCGCTCCGTGACCGGCGGCTTGCCGTACTGTTCGCGGTTCAGCACGGCCTTCAGCGCGTCCCAGGTCGTCGGTTCGCCCTCGTTGATCGCCGGATAGAAATGCGAGCGGATCGGGAGGAATACCCACACGCTCACCCCGACGAGGCCCACGACCAGCGCGGCCACGAGGAACCGCGGGTTCAGGAGGACTTTGGGGTCCGTGTACAGCACGTACACCAGCACCGCGGGCCCCACGAGCAGCCCCATGAGATGGTTCGTCGCGGTCAGGCCCAGGAGATAGACGATGACCAGCAAGTAGTGATCGCGTCGGTCTTCGCTCACCTGATCGCCCCACCGCACCGCGAGCCAGAGCACGAGAGCGATCGAGAGCAGGCTCACCGTGTAGACCTTTTCGTTCACGACCGACTGGTTCCAGACCGTGAAGGCGCTCGCCGCGGTCAGGGCCCCGGCCGCCGCCGCGAGCCGTCGCGGTCCGCGAACCGGGACAATCGGTCGGAGCCACCGCTCGCCGATCAAGAACCAGCATCCTGCGGCGACGGCGCTCGTCGCCGCCGCGAACAGATTGACGCGCACGGCGTACGCGCTCGCCCACGGCACGAGACCCCAGACGTGGGCCATGAGCACGAAGAGCGGGTTCCCCGGCGGGTGCGGAATCCCGAGGACGCGGGCCGCCGCGATGTACTCCGAGGTGTCCCAGAACTGCGTCGTGGGGGCCAGCGTGGCCACATACACGGCGAGGGCGCCGATCGTGACGAGGCCGGCGCCCACATACGGCGGCTTCTCCTGCGCGGTGTCGTTCATAGGTGCCGGTTGGGGTTAGTGGCGAAACTGGCGCCGGTGCGTGAGGACCATCGCCATCTCGTGGCGATCGGCGGTTGCGATCACCGCAGCATCGTTCACCGAACCTCCCGGCTGGATGATCGCCCGCACGCCCGCCCGCGCCGCCTCCTCCACGCCGTCGGGGAACGGGAAGAACGCGTCGGAAGCTAACACGGCGCCCACCGGGTCGTGACCGGCTTGGCGCGCCTTGTGGACCGCAAGAAACGAGGCATCCACGCGACTCATCTGGCCCGCGCCGATCCCGATCGCGGCTTCGTCGCGCGCGAGCAGGATCGCGTTCGATTTGACCGGGCCGATGGCCGCCCACGCGAAGCGCAGGTCGTTCCACTCCGCGTCGGTCGGCGTCCGCCGGGTGGCGATCTGCCAGCTGCTTTCGTCGCGCGCGAGGTCCGGCCGCGGCCGGTCCTGGGCCAAGAACCCGCCGCGGATGCGCTTGAAATCCCGGCTCGCGTCGACGGTGAAGGGGAGCGTCACGACCCGGAGGTTCTTCTTGTCGCGAAACCGCCGCAGCGCGTCGGCGTGGAAGCTCGGCCCCACGACCACCTCCACGAAGAGCGCATGCATCGCTTCGGCGGCTGCTCCGTCGACTTCGGTGTTGAACGCGATCACCGAGCCGAAGGCGGACGTGCGGTCCGTGGCCAGCGCCCGCTCGTAGGCTGCGGCCGGTGTTGCCCCGAGCGCGATCCCGCACGGCGTCGTGTGCTTCACGATCACGCACGCGGTCCGCGTGCGCCACAGCGACGCGGCGGCGACGGCCGCGTCGATGTCGAGAAGGTTGTTGAAGGAGAGCTCTTTCCCGTGAAGCTGCTGCAGGTCGCGGATGCCGGGCTCGTCGGTCGCGTAGAGCGCCGCGAGTTGGTCGGGGTTCTCGCCATAGCGGAGGCTCTGCCGGCGCTCGAGCACGAGGGTAAGCCAGTGGGGGAGCGCCTCGTCGCGCCCGAGATACTCGCCGATGGCGGCGTCGTATGCCGCCGTGTGCTCAAACACCTTGGCCGCGAGCGCCCGCCGGCGCGTCGGACTCACGCCGCCCGCCCGCAACTCGGCGATCACGGTGTCGTAATCCTCGGGATCCACGACCGGGATGACGTAGGCATGGTTCTTGGCCGCCGAGCGCAGCATCGACGGCCCGCCGATATCGATCTGCTCGATCGCCTGCGCGAAGGTTGTGTCCGACCGGGCGACCGTGGCCCCGAAGGGATAGAGATTGACCGCTACCAGGTCGATCGGGACAATGCCATGCGCTTCGAGCGCCGCGCGGTCCCCTGCGTGATCGCGCCGGGCGAGGAGGCCGCCGTGCACCGCGGGATGGAGCGTCTTCACGCGCCCGTCCATGAGTTCGGGCATCCCGGTCACCTTTTCCACTGGGATCACGGGGAGCCCCGCGGCGCTGAGCGCACTCGCGGTGCCCCCCGTGGATACGAGTTCCCATCCGAGCGCGCTTAGCGCGCGGGCGAACTCGACCACGCCCCGTTTGTCTGACACCGAGAGCAGCGCTCTCACCAGTCCTCCGCGATCGCTTGGACGAGATCGGCGAGATGTGCGACATCCGCCAGGTCGAACACCTCGACGGGCGAGTGCGCGTTCCGCGTGGGCCACCCGATCGCGACGTCGGGCGCCCCGTACGGTGTGAAGACGGATCCGTCGTTGCCACCCCCGGTGGCCCCGACCTGCAGCGGGATGCCGCGTGCGCGCGCGAGCGCCTCGAGCGAGTCGAGCTCCGCCGGTGGCGACACGGCCGAATTGTCGAGGGCGCGGGCCACGGGCCCAAGACCGAGGGGCGCGTCGGCGTAGTTCTCGGGCTCGACCGGCGAATCGCTCGTCACGAACTGGTCAATCGCATGGACCCGCCGTGTCGTCGCGCCGAGGCGTGCGGCCGCGACCGCGGCACCCTCGAGCCCGGTCTCCTCGCGCGCACTCCAGATGAACACGACCTCGTGCCTCAGGCGGGTGCGGTCGAGGTGCCGGAGGGCGAGGATGAGCGCGGCGCACCCGACCCGGTCGTCCGCGGATCGTCCCGACGCCCGCGTACCGGCAAGCCTCACGAACTGTTTTGGCATGGTGACGGTGTTGCCGACCTGTACGCCGAGGGCCGCGGCCGCGGAGCGCGCGCTGACGCCCAGGTTTACGTGCAAGGGCGGTGGCTCGCGGCGCGAGAATCCCGTGTCGCGCGGCATGAAGACGCCTGGCACATCGCCGCGGTCGGTGTGCACCAAGGCGGCTTCGGCCTCGTAGAGCGAGGTGAAGAACCCGCCGCGCGCCTCGAGATTGAGAGTCCCATCGTCATTGATCGCGGTCACGCGGAAGCCGATCTCGTCCTGATGCGCGATGAAGACCACGACCGGGTCGCCCTGACCCACCTCAAGCCACAGGTTCCCCGCGGAATCGGTCACCGGAGCCGCCCACGTCGGCAGGAGGCGTCGCACCTCGTCGCTGACCCGCTGCTCGGCGCCAGACACGCCGTAGGTTTCGATCAACGGTTCCACGACGGCGGCCGCTTCGGCCGCGCCGCTAGAGTCTTGCGCCATGAGGGGGAGCGCGAGCCCGAGCAGTACGAGTGCGCCCCCGACGGCCCGGCGTGCACGATTTTGGCGCCTGCTCACGAGCCTCGCACCCATTGTTCGAGGGCGTGCTCGAGCGCCGCGATGCTTGCGAGGGACACGGTCTCGACCGGCGTATCTGCGAAGCGAACGGGGAGCGTGGGCTCGTTGACCTCGGTGAAGGGACCCCGGAGCGTCTCGAGGGCGTGCAGACCGGCGCGCTCGCCGTAGATGCTCTGCACGACGAACGCCACGACCACCGTGCCCTTCACGCGCTGGGCGCTCCGCGCCGCGGCGAGGACCGCGGCGCATGCGGCCCGCCGGCCCGCGGCAGGTGCCGCGAGCAGCCCGCTGCCGTAACGCACCGGTTGCTTGGTCCGTGTCACCGGTGCCAGCACGCCGATCCCGAGCGATGCGACGTCCGCGCGATCGTGCGCACCCACGTCGACGAACGCATCGTCGACGACAAACGGTGCCTCGGGCCGCGTCGTTCGGTCACGCGTGAGATGAATCGAGCGGACGGCCACGACGCCGGGCACGGGTCCGCGCCTCCCGAAGACCGTGACGAGCTGTCCCTCGAGCTGTTCGTCGAACAGCGGCGTGGGAGCCCGGCCGACCCGACGCAGGGTGAGATACCCGCTCGGGGTGATCCCTCCCACGACATACCCGACCTCGTCCATCGCACACGTGAGTAGACGGCGGGGCGCCCCTGCGCCCAGGACCAGGATGACGTTGCCCGCCGCGTCGCGGGTGCTCGAGGGCAAGAGGGTCACGAGCGAGTCGCCCAGGGCCTGTTCATAGCCTGACACGGCGGACATCGCGGCGAGGCGAACAACCAGGGAATCGAGGGGAGGGGCTTGCGCTCCGGCCCGGCCGGTGAGGACCCCGGCGACTAGAGCCGCGCGAGCCCAAGCTTGCACGCCGTTACTCCGCGGCAGCGATCGCAATCCCCTCTCCCGCGTGGAACGCCGTGCCTAGCGGGAACAGCCGCACCGGTGTCCTCGGGACCCCGAGACGGGCGAGCGCCGTCACCACCAGCGGGAGCAATCGGTGCTCGACCGCAAGCACCCGGGCGCCGAGCGAGGCCGCGGTGTCGCCCTGTCGCACGGGCACCGGCCACTGCGCGATGACGGGGCCATGGTCGTATTCCTCGTCGACGTAGTGGACGGTGGCACCCGAGATCGTGGCCCCGCTCGCGAGGACGCTCTCGTGGACCCGCGCCCCGTACATGCCCACTCCTCCGAAGGCCGGGAGCAAGGCCGGGTGGATATTAATCATGCGCAGGAAGAACCGACGCACCACGGCGCTCGGCACGCGCTTCACGTATCCGGCGAGCACGACGAGATCCGGGTCGCCCAGCGCCGCCGCGACCTCGTCCGCGTCGGCCGAATTGGCCAGAATGCTCGTCGGAATGCCGGCGCCGCTGGCTCGCTCAAGCGCTTCGGCGCCCACGTGACTCGAGATCACCCGGGCAACCTTCGCGGGTCCCGTGGGGGAAAGCCCTTCGAGCAGGGCTTGGAGGTTCGTGCCGCGACCGGACACGAGCACCGCAAGCTGCGTCGGTGCAGTCATAATGGTGTCCACCTCCCAAGTCGCGTTGTCGTGCCGCGCGGGCACTCGCATACGTCGCGCGGCGAGAATCTGCGCGCCTCACCCGCGGCGCACAATCTCGTTGGCCGCGGCCGCGAGGTCCGGGACGACCGGCACGCCCAGCACGCGCGCTTGCGCACGATGTTCCGCGCCGTGGCCGGTCTCGACCAAGACAGCGCGCCCGCCGAGCTCTCTTGCGGGTTCAACGTCGCTCAGCCGATCGCCCACCCAGAACGACCTTGCAAAGTCGACTCCCCAGGCGGCCTGCGCCTGCTGAAACAGCAGCAGCCCGGGCTTCCGGCACTCGCAGGGGCCGGTCACCTCGGGGTGGTGGGGGCAGAAGTAGGAAGCGTCGAGGTGCGCGCCGGCGGCGGCGAGCAACTCCCCGAGCCTTTGCTGGACCGCGGTGTAGGCGCTTTCGGGATAGAGGCCACGGGCAATCCCCGATTGGTTGCTCACCGTGATTACCAGGAAACCCGCCTCGTTCAAGCGCCGCACGCCCTCCGCCGCTCCCGGGAGGAGCCGCGCGCCGGTGGCGTCGTGGAGGTATCCGGGGTCCTCGAGAATCGTCCCGTCGCGATCGAGAAAGGCGGCGGCGCGCTCAGGCATCGAGCGCCGCGGCGACCGCGCGGACGACCGCGGCCTCCTCGGAAGGGAAGATGGTGCGCGGGTCGAGGGCGACGTGATCCTCCTCGATGCGAGCGATCACGGGCGGGTCGGCGTGACGCAGCCGCGCCGCGAGCTCGTTGGTCCGAGGTGCGTCGGTCAGCAGTTCGACGAGGAACGTTGCCAGACCGGCCTCGGCGAACGCGCCTCCGCCGACCTCGGATTTACCAGCTACGACCCGGGCGCGCGCACCCGCGGGCAACGCGCCTGCGAGGGCCTCCGCGCGCGCGCGCAGCTCGTCGGGCTGGGTGGTGAGCATTCGCAGCACCGGAATATCGCGCCGCGCGGCGGCGGGATCACGGTACAGCGCAAGCGTGGCCTCGAGTGCGGCCAGCGTGAATTTGTCGGCGCGCACCGCGCGGGCGAGCGGATCGCTACGACAACTCGCCACCGCCGCGCGTGTGCCGAGGATGATGCCGGCTTGCGGACCCCCGAGCAGTTTGTCCCCGCTGAAGACGACGACGTCGACGCCCGACTTGAGCGCCTCGCCGACGCCCGGTTCCCCGCTCAGGCCCCAGGGCGTGAGGTCGATCAGCAGCCCGCTGCCGAGATCGTAGAGCGCGGCGCGGCCATCGTGGTGTGCCAGCGCGGCGAGTTCGGCCGCACTGACCTCGGTTGTGAACCCTGTGATCCGGAAATTCGAGCGATGCACCTTGAGCAGCAGCCGCGTCGCCGGGCCAAGCGCGCGACGGTAGTCGTCCGCGTGGGTGCGGTTCGTCGTGCCCACTTCGACGAGCGTCGCCCCCGAGCGGGCGAGGATGTCGGGAATCCGAAACTGTCCGCCGATCTCGATGAGTTCCCCGCGCGACACGATCGCCTCGGCGCCCCGGGCGAGCGCGCTGAGGGCGAGAAGCAGGGCCGCAGCCGCGTTGTTCACGATGAGGGCGTCCTCGGCCCCGGTCAGCTCGATCAAGACGTCGCGGCACAGCGCGGAGCGGGAGCCTCGGGTGCCCTGCTCGAGGTCATACTCGAGCGCCGTGTAGCCCCCGGCCACCCGCGCCAGGGCCTCGATGGCCTGGTCCGCCAACACGGCGCGACCCAGGTTCGTGTGGAGGACGACGCCCGTTGCGTTGACCACCCGCGCGAGCGATGGCGTACTGATCCGAGCCGCGCGGGCAGCGACCGCGCTCGGCCAGCCTCCCGCCAGGGCGCTTCCCCCGGCGCGGCGCGCGTCCTCGAGCGTCTCTCTGATGGCGCGAACGACGACCGAGCGGGGAAGACGCGCGAGCAGCGCGGCGACGGCGGGTTCGGTGAGCAGCGCGTCAACGGCCGGGAGCGTGCGGCGCGGGTCGCTCACGGTTTGGCCTTTTTGTTTGCGGTCGAGTCGCGACGCGCGGGCGGTGGCTTGGGGGGCGCAATGACCAGGAGCCCCTGACCGTTGGCCGTGCTCCCGTTCAGGTTCGTCGCCCCGCGAACGCGCACGAGATACTTGGCGCCCGGCGTGAACGGCTGCGCCGCTCGCGCAACGTAGCGGTCGGTTGGCACGGGCCGCGTGCGGAGCAGCGTCCGGATCAAAGCGGTGTCAATGGACGCCTTGCCCGTGTCGGGGCCGAGGCCGTTTGCACGCGGCCGTCCGAGCGCGGGTCCGGATCGGGGGGCCTGGCGTGCCGTGTCAGGCGACGCGCCCGCATGGTGCGTCGTATCGGACAATTGCTTCAGCGAGTCGGCCACCGCTCGGGCACGCGCCTGAATCGAGTCGTAGCGCGCACTCGTCCACACGTTGTCCAGTGCCACAGGCGTCGTGTCGGGGAGCGCGAACACGTGCACGTGAGCCGTGTCGAGCGGCGGGTCCAGGGCAAGCGCGGCGGAGAAGATGAGCCGGAATGCCGCCGAGTCGACGGGCTCGACGCCGTGGAGCCGCGGGCCCGCCGTGTCGTGGACGAACGTCCAGAGGACCACGCGGGCGCTCGAATCCACGGATACCGTGGCGGTGTCGAATGCTTCGCCATGGTCGAGGGCGCGATTGCCGTTTGCGTCCTGGATGGCCATGACCCGGTAGCGACCGGGGGGGATTCCGTCGAGCGTGAACCTGCCGCCCGAATCGCTCAGGACGACGTACGCCACCGTATCGGGGAGCAGGGTGGCACGAATGACGGCTCGGGACAGCGCGTGTTGCTCGACCCACTGAAGCGCGGTCCCGGTGAGCCGCGCGCGCGGCAGCGCCGGACCCGTCGAAAAAATCACGAGCGCGCCGGTTTTCATGACGTTCCGGTTGAGGTCCAAGACGCCGGGCAAAAGCTGCAGGTGGTACACCCGACCGGGCCGCCAGCCCTCCGCGGGCTTCACCATGATCGCGCTGCGATGCCAGGACACCTCAACCCGACCCCCGACCGGGGACAACACGATCTGGCGGCCAATCCCCGCCACCGGAGGCGCGGTCCCACGTGCAGCGGCACCCCCCTCGCTCGCCATCTCGTCGATCACCTTATCGAACTGAATCACCGCCTCGCCCCCGAAGTTGGGTACCACGGCTCCCGACTCGGGGCGGACCACAACGATGTGGGGGGGAAGGGAGTCGGGTGGACCGCCGGGCGGCACGGCCATGTTGGCGCAGGCCCCCAAGGCGATGGCTACGAGCAGCCCAGCGCTTTCAGCTTGGCATCGAGCACGTCCCGTTGGACTTGCCACTCGCGCTCCTTGGTGCGCTCCCGGGCCACCACTTCGGCAGGCGCGCGGGCGACGAAGTTTGGGTTGGCGAGCTTGGCGGCGAGCCCGGTGAGCTGCGCATCGAGCCGCGCGCGTTCGGTCGAGAGGCGGCCACACTCCTGACCCAGATCGATGGCCCCCTCGAGCGCGACGAACACCTCGCTCCCGTCGCCGAAGGTCGCATGGGCCCCGAGCTTCCGCGACTCCCCGTCGAACGTGAGCGAGCCGAGGTGCGCCAGCCGCTGGATGGTCTCCCGCTCGCCGGTAAAGGCGCTCGGGTCATCGCTACCCCGGGTGACGACCGTGGCCGCGAGCCGCGCGTTCGGCGGCACCCGGTAATCCGCGCGCAGGGCGCGGATCTTTTCGATCGCCTGTCTCACGCGGTCGAACCGACCCTCGGCTACAGGATCCTCAAACGAGAGGTCGGGTTCAGGCCAGGGGGCGACGGCGAGCAATGCACCGGGCGTCCGTCCCGGTAGGCGCTGCCACAACTCCTCGGTGATGAACGGCACGACGGGGTGCAAGAGCCGCAGGGCGGCATCGAAGCACCGGGCGAGCACCCAGCGCGCGGCGTCCTGCTCGGGCGACCGCCGCTCGAGCTCGCCCTGCCCAAGGCGCGGCTTCACGGCCTCGACGTACCAGTCGGCGAGCTCCTTCCACACAAAGTCGTAGCAGCGCTTCGCGCCTTCGTCGAGGCGGAACTGCTCGAACGAGGTCGTCACTTCGCGAATGGTGGTCTGCAGACGCGACAGGATCCAGCGATCGGCGAGCGTCAAGGCACCTGAGTCGACGGCGTCCGGCGCCGCCGGAAGCTGGGCCAGCACGAAGCGCCCGATGTTCCACAGCTTGTTCGCGAAGTTGCGTCCCGGCGCGAACGTCGTCTCGAGGTCGGCGGGATCGAGGATCACGTCCTGCCCGAGCGCGGTGTTGGCCACGCACGTCCAGCGGAGCGCGTCCGCCCCGAACCGCTCCACGACCACGAGGGGGTCGATCCCGTTGCCCAGCGATTTGGACATCTTGCGGTGCGCGGTGTCCCGCACCACGCCGTGCAGGTACACCGTATGGAAGGGCACCCGGTCTTGGAGCGGCCCGGTCGGGAAGCAGTAGGTGCCCGCCATGATCATCCGGGTGACCCAGAAGAAGAGGATGTCGGGCGCGGTAACGAGCGTGTCCCCCGGATAGAACCGCGCCAGGTCGTCGGTCCGGCTGGGCCAGCCGAGCGTGGCGAACGGCCACAGCCAGGATGAAAACCACGTGTCTAAGACGTCTGGGTCCTGCGTGATTTCCGTGGCCCCGCAGTTGGGGCAGTCGCGCGGCGTTTCCCGCGCCGCCCACGTGTGGCCCTGACCGCAGGTGTAGACGGGGATTCGGTGCCCCCACCACAGCTGCCGAGAGATGTTCCAGTCTCGGATGTTCGTCAGCCATTCGCGGTACGTCGAAGTCCAGCGGTCCGGCACAAGCCGGATGACCCCGTCCTGCTCGGCGGCGAGGGCGGGCTCGGCGAGGGGTTTCATAGCCACGAACCACTGATCCGACAGCCGTGGCTCGACCACGGTGTCGCACCGGTAGCAGTGGCGCACCGCGTGCCGGTGCGGCTCGACCTTGGCCAGCAGCCCGGCCTCACCGAGCCGTGCGACGATGCGCTCCCGGGCAGCGAAGCGGTCGAGCCCGCGGAGATCGGGTGGCACGCGACCCGCCCCGCCTGCCGGCTCGCCCAAGCGGCCCTCCTCCGTCAGGATGAGCGGCGTGCCGAGGTCGTGGCGGGCCCCGATCTCGAAGTCGTTTGCGTCATGGGCGGGGGTCACCTTCACGGCCCCGGTGCCGAACGCGGGGTCTACCGTCCGGTCCGCGATGATGGGGATCGCGAGCCCCACGATCGGGAGCCGAACCGTCTTGCCCACGAGGCCGCGGTAGCGGGCATCGTCGGGATGCACGGCGACCGCCGTGTCGCCCAGCATCGTTTCGGGGCGGGTCGTCGCTACGGTGAGGGTTGACCCGCCGTCCACGGGATAGCGGATGTAGTAGAGCTGGCCGGTTTCCTCCTCGAACTCGGCCTCCTCGTCCGAGAGCGCAGTGCGGCAGCGCGAGCACCAGTGGATCACGCGGTGTCCGCGGTAGATGAGGCCCGCTTCCCAGAGTCGCACGAAGACCTCCCGCACGGCGCGTGAGTATTCGGCGTCGAGCGTGAAGCGCGCTCTGGTCCAGTCGCACGAGCAGCCGATGATCTTGAGCTGCTCGATGATGGTGCTCCCGGTTTGCCGCACGAACGCCCAGACGCGCTCGACGAACGCGTCCCGGCCGAGATCGAAGCGGGTCTTCCCCTCTTCGGCGAGCTGGCGCTCGACGACGTTCTGGGTCGCGATTCCGGCATGGTCGGTCCCGGGGAGGTACAAGGCTTCCCGGCCTCGCATCCGGGCGCAGCGGATCAACACGTCCTGAATGACGCAGGTGAGCCCGTGCCCCATGTGGAGCACGGCTGTGACGTTCGGCGGGGGCATAACGATCACGTAGGGCTGGGCCGGCGCGTTCACCCGCGCCTCGAAGCTCCGCGCCCGCTCCCACTGTTGCGACCAGCGCCGCTCGACCTCCCCGGGCTCGTACTGCGGCGGCAGGTCGAAGCTCGGCACCATTCTTCATTATACTAGATTAGGGTCCATGCCCGACGATGCGAATGCGTTGCCGCTCGGTCGCCTCGTGCGCTGGACCGTGATCGCGCTGCTCCTTCTGCTCGGACTCGTCCTTTACTTCCGCACCGGCCTCCAGGTCGCTCCGCTGACCGCGACCGCGCCGGTCGACTCCGCTCGATGACCACGGTGCCGGCAGATATCGTCGTCACGTTACCGGACGGGAGCGAGAAAGCGCTCGCGGTCGGGACGACCGGCGCCGCGTTGGCCCGGGCCATCGGACCCGGCCTCGCCAAGGCGGCGCTCGCGATTCGCGTCAACGACCAAATCTGGGACCTGTCGCGCCCCCTCCCGGATCGAAGCCGTGTGGCAATTCTCACGGAGAAGGACGTCCAGGCGCTGGACGTGCTGCGACACTCGTCCGCCCACGTGCTCGCAACTGCGGTGCGGCAGCTGTTCCCGCACGCCCAGATCGGGTTTGGTCCGCCGATCGAAGACGGGTTCTACTACGATTTCCAGGTCCCGACGCCGTTCACACCGGAGGATTTGGAGCGCATCGAGGCGAGGATGCGCGAGGTCGTGAAGGCGGATTACCCCTTCGCTCGGGAGGAAGTCGATCGCGCCGAGGCGCAGCGTCGGTTCGCCGACGACCCGCTCAAGCTCGAACGGATCGCCGACTTGGCCGACGACGAGGTCATCTCGGTCTACACGGACGGTCCGTTCGTCGATCTCTGCCGCGGCCCCCACGTGCCCAGCACGGGACGCGTGAAGCACTTCAAGCTGTTGCACGCCGCCGGCGCCTACTGGCGCGGCGACGAGCGACGCCAGATGCTCCAGCGCATTTACGGGACCGCCTGGTTCACGCAGGACGCCCTCGACGCCTACCTCCGCCGGCTCGACGAGGCCCGCAAGCGCGACCACCGCATCCTCGGCAAGCAGCTCGACCTGTTCTCTATCCAAGAGGACGTCGGTCCGGGGCTCATTTTCTGGCACCCCAACGGCGCCATGATCCAGTTCCAGCTGCGCCGCTTCATTGAGGATGTCGTGCTGGAGCGCGGCTACCAGCTCGTCTACACGCCGCACGTCACGCGCGAGCAACTGTTCATCCGGTCGGGCCACCTGCCGCTCTACGCCGAGAACCAGTTTCCTGCCATGGGAGCAGGGGAGGGGGAGGCGGAGAACGTGCATTACCGGGTGAAACCGATGAACTGCCCGATGCACATCCTCATTTACGCATCCCAGCAGCGTAGCTATCGCGAGCTTCCGGTACGCTTGGCCGAGGTGGCGAGCGTGTACCGCAACGAGCGCTCCGGGACGCTGCACGGCATGTTGCGGGTCCGCGGCTTGACGATGGACGACGCGCACATCTTCCTGCGCCCCGATCAGATCGAAGACGAGATCTTCGGCGTCTTGGACACCGTCGAATTCGTTCTCGGCCAGACGTTCGGACTCTCCTATCGCCTCGATCTGGCCACCCGCCCGGCGGACAAGCTCGGCGACGACGCCACCTGGGACCACGCCGAAGCGGCGCTCGAAGCGGCGCTCAAGCGCCGCGGCGCCACCTACCGCCTCGACAGCGGAGGCGGGGCGTTCTACGGTCCAAAAATCGACGTCAAGTTCAACGACGCGATTGGCCGCGAATGGCAGGGGGCTACGATCCAGCTCGACTTCCAGCTCCCGGAGCGCTTCGCACTGGAGTACACGGGCGAGGACAACCGACCCCATCGGCCCGTCATGATCCATCGGGCGATCTTCGGCACCCTCGAGCGCTTTTGCGGGTTCCTGATCGAGCACTTCGCGGGTGCCTTTCCCTTGTGGCTGTCGCCCGAACAGGTGCGCGTGTTGCCGATCTCCGACGTGCAGGGGGAGTCGGCCTCGGCCGCGGCGCAGCGCCTGCGGGCGGCCGGTCTCCGCGCGCACGTCGACGCGCGGACTCAGACGCTCAACTACAAGATCCGCGACGCCGAGACTCACAAGGTCCCCTACATGGCGGTCGTCGGGGAGCGCGAAGCTGCGGCGGGCACGGTGGCGGTGCGAGCACGGGGTGAGGGGAAGAAACAGGTCGTGCTCCCCGTCGAGGAGTTCGCGCGACTGCTCTCAGAGGAGGTTCGCACGCGCTCGCGCGTGCCGCTCATCTGAGTGGGGGAGGTACGAATGTCCGACGACGCCATTCCCGTCGTCCTCAGCGCGGTCCGCACGCCCATCGGGCGCTACTTGGGAGGGCTCGCTCCCCTCACCGCCCCGGCCCTTGGCGCCCTCACGGTGCGCGAAGCCGTCCGCCGCTCGGGCGTGCCCGCCGAAACGATCGACGAAGTCATCATCGGCCAAGTCCTGCAGGGTGGTGTGGGGCAAGCTCCGGCGCGGCAAGCGGCGATCCACGGCGGCGTGCCGCCGAGCGTGCCAGCGCTTACCATCAACAAGGTCTGCGGCTCGGGACTGAAGGCCGTCATGCTCGCCGCCCAGGCCATCCGCACTGGCGACGCGCACTGCGTGGTAGCGGGCGGGATGGAGTCGATGTCGAACGCGCCGCACTACCTGCGGGGCCTCCGCTCCGGGATCAAGGCCGGTGACGCAGAGCTCGTCGACGGCGCGGTCCACGACGGACTCTGGGACTCCTTCGGTAACCTCCATATGGGAGCGCTCGCCGAAGACACGGCCCGGCGCTCGGGCGTCACCCGAGAGGCGCAGGATGAGTTGGCGCTCGCGAGCCACCAGAAGGCCGTGGCCGCCATGACCGCGTGCCGGTTTGAGGCCGAGACACTGGCCGTCTCGGTGCCGGGCAAGGGCGAGCCCGTTGTCCTTAGGCGGGACGAAGGCCCCCGTCCGGACACCTCCCTTGAGGCCCTCGGGCGGTTGCGGCCGGCGTTTGTGGAGGGAGGTACGGTGACCGCGGGCAACGCGCCCGGCTTGAGCGACGGAGCGAGTGCCGTTGTCGTCTCGTCTGTGGGTTTTGCGCGCGCTCACGGCCTCGCCCCGCTCGCGCGGATCACGGCCTACGCCGCGGGCGGCGGCGATCCGAAGGACATTTTCTTCGCTCCCATCGGCGCCGTGCAGGCGCTCCTCAAGAAGACCCGCACCCAGATTGGGGACTACGACCTCATTGAGGCCAACGAGGCCTTTGCTGTCCAGATGCTCGTCGACGGTCGCGCGCTCGGCTGGGACTGGGACCGTGTCAACGTGAACGGGGGCGCCATCGCGCTCGGCCACCCGATCGGCGCGTCCGGCACCCGGATCCTCACGACGCTGCTGTACGCGCTACGGGCCCGAGGGCGTGCCTCGGGGCTCGTGACGCTTTGCCTGGGCGGCGGAAACGCCGTGGCCCTCGGCGTGGAGCTCGTGTGACCGCGCGTCCGCGGCCGCTGCCGCTGCTCGCCGCCGCCGCCCGGGCGCTCGGGCTCCTCGCCGCGGGCGCGGGGCTCGCGTTCGTCGTGTTGCACACGGTCCCGTCGCCCAGCGACGCCTCGGCGCGATTCGCCTGGCACGCCACGGTTCTCGCGAGCGCGCTCTTCGTGTCAAACGGCCTGCTCGCGCACCGAGTGGGCGGGCTCAGCTGGGAGGAGCTCGGGTGGCGGCCCCCGGGAGGCCGGGCGACATGGTTCGCGCTGGGCGCCGCAACCGGTGCCCTGCTCGCTGCGGTCGCCTTGGGCATCGCGCTGCCCGGGTCGGGCGCCACCTTGCGAGCGCGAGTAGGGCCGACCGCCACGCTCGCGCCCCTCGTGGTGGCCCTAGTTGCGGCGGCACTCTTCGAAGAGCTCGTGTTTCGCGGTGCGCCCCTCGTACTGCTGGCACAGGCCGTAGGGCGCTGGCCCGCGACGCTGCTCGGGGCAGTCGGGTTCGGCATTGCGCACCTGCGCAATCCGAGCGCCACCCTCCTCGGGACGGCGAACATCGCCCTCGCCGCGGTGCTCTTGTCGATCGCATTCTGGTCCAAGGGCGGCATGCCGCTCGCGTGGGGCGTGCACTTCGGCTGGAACGCGGGACTCGGGCTCGTGTTCGGCGCGCCCGTCAGCGGGATCGCGCTCGGCGCGGCGCGGCTTTCGTATGCGACCGGTGTGCGGCCGTGGGTGGACGGGGGCGCGTTCGGCCCCGAAGGGGGTGTCGCGGCGACGCTTGCGTTCATGGTCGGCGTGGCCGCGTTCGTCGGGCCGCGGCTCGCGCGGCCGAAGGCGTGGCTCACGTGAACAGCGCTGGCCGGGTGTTCGTAGTGGGCGCCGGCACCATGGGCCGCGGGATCGCGCAGGTCTTCGCGCTGCACGGCTGGAGCACGACCCTGTCGGACGTCGTCCCCGAGCGCGCGCACGAGGCGTTCGCGTCGGTGCGCGCGAACCTCGAGCGTCAGCTCGCCAAGGGCGCGATGACGCCGGAGGCGCTGAACGCCACGCTCGAACGCCTCCGCGTCATGGCGGGCCACGAGGCCGCCCGGGACGCGGACGTCGTCGTGGAAGCGGTGAGCGAGCAGCCTGACGTCAAGATCGCCGTGTTCCAGGAGCTCGATCGGGTGGCCCCGGCGGGCGCGCTCTTCGCGAGCAACACGTCGTCGATCTCGATCACCGCCATGGCCGCGGCCACCCGTCGCGCCGACCGAGTCGTCGGAATGCACTTCATGAATCCAGTGCCCGTGATGCGGCTCGTCGAGGTGATCCGGGGTCTCGAGACGTCCCCGGCCACGCTCGAACGCGCGCTAGCGATCGCGCGGGGTCTCGACAAGACCCCCGTCGAGGTCCGCGACGCCCCCGGGTTCGTCTCGAATCGCGTCCTCATGCCGATGATCAACGAGGCGATCTTCTGCGTGATGGAGGGCGTCGCGTCGCCGGAAGCCGTCGACACGGTGATGAAGCTCGGGATGAACCATCCGCTCGGGCCGCTCGCCCTCGCCGATCTCATCGGACTCGACGTCTGTCTTGCGATCCTCGAGGTGCTGCATCGCGACCTGGGCGACGACAAGTACCGGCCGGCACCGCTCCTCAGACAGCTCGTCGCCGCCGGGCGCCTGGGGCGCAAGAGTAAGCACGGCTTCTATGCCTACAGCGATTGATCGAGCGCTGACCGACACACAGCGACAGGTCGTGGAACTCGCGCGCGAGTTCGCCCGCGCGCGCGTGGCTCCCCACGCTGCCGCCTGGGACCGCTCGGGCGAACTGCCGCGCGACATCGTAGCGGCCCTTGGCGAGCTCGGGTTTCTCGGCATGCTCGCACCCGAGGCGCACGACGGTCTCGGCCTGGACACCGTCACCTACGCCCTCGCGCTCGAGGAGCTGGCTTGCGCGGACGCGAGCGTCGCGGTCACGGTGAACATTCACGCGGCCGTCGCCACGAGCGTCCTCGCGCGTCACGGGACCGACGAGCAAAAGGCCCGGTGGCTGCGGCCGATGGCTCGGGGGGAGCTGCTCGCCGCCTTCGCGTTGTCTGAGCCCGAAGCCGGATCAGACGCCGCGGCACTGCGCACTGAGGCCGTGGCCGATGGCGACACCTGGGTATTGTCGGGCACCAAGGCGTGGGTGACGAACGGGTCCCGCGCCGACCTCGTTATCGCCTTCGCCCGCACCGACACCACGCCGGGTGCGCCCTCGCGGGGCCTCTCGGCGTTCGTGATCCCGACGACCGCGTCGGGGTATGCGCCGCAGCCCAAGGGCGACACTATGGGCCTGCGGGCACTTGCCGCCGTGCGCGTCGATTTGGATCGCGTCCGGTTACCCGCCGTCCATCTCGTGGGCGCGCGTGGCCAGGGGTTTCGCTACGCGATGGAGGCCTTGGAGCTTGGCCGCCTTGGCACGGCCGCGCAGGCAGTCGGACTGGCCCGCGGGGCGCTCGAGCAGGCCGTCGGCTATTGCGCTGAGCGTCGGCAGTTCGATCGACCCCTGCGAGCGTTCGAGGCGGTGCAGTTCAGGCTGGCCGATATGGCGACGCGCGTTGAAGCCGGGCGCGGGCTCGTTCTCGCCGCGGCCCGCGCGCGCGACGACGGGCAGCCGTTCGGGGCGCAGGCCAGCATGGCCAAGCTGTTCTGCTCAGAGACCGCCATGTGGGTGACGACCCACGCCGTGCAGCTCTTCGGGGGGTACGGCTACATGCGGGACTTCCCGGTCGAAAAGCTGTTCCGGGACGCGAAGGCCACGGAGATCTACGAGGGCACGAGCGAGATCCAGCGCCTCATCATTGCTCGCCACCTCTACGCGGATCGCGACGCCGCAACGGGATGACGAGCGCGTTATGCGTCCACAGCGGCGCCGCCGCTTTGCACGGACCGGCCCCCGCACGCTATCATCCGACGGTCATGAAGACTCCTCGACACCCGTGAGCCGCCTCGCCCACTTGGCCCAGGCCGACCCTGTGGTCCACGCGCTCATTCGACGCGAAGTGGAACGCCAGGAGCACGGGCTCGAGCTGATCGCGAGCGAGAACTTCGTGTCCCTGGCCGTGCTCGAGGCCATGGGCACCGCCCTCACGAACAAGTATGCCGAAGGGCTCCCGGGGAAGCGCTATTACGGGGGCTGCGAGGTCGTGGACGCGGTCGAGCAACTCGCCATCGACCGGGCCCTCGCCTTGTTCGGGGCAGCGCACGCGAACGTCCAACCCCATTCGGGTGCCCAGGCGAACATGGCGGCGTATCTCGCGGTCGCCAAGCCCGGTGACCGGCTGCTGGGCCTCGCGTTGCCCCACGGGGGGCATCTCACGCACGGCTCACCCGTGAATTTCTCAGGCACCCTCTTTCAGGCGAGTTCCTACGGGGTCCGCGAGGATACCGGGCGCATCGACTACGACCAGGTTCGGGAGGTAGCGCGCCACGACCGCCCCCGCCTGCTCATCGGCGGCGGGAGCGCCTACGCGCGCATCATCGACTTCGCGGCGCTCCGCAGCATCGCCGACGAAGTCGGGGCGCTCCTCGTGGTGGACATGGCGCACTTCGCCGGCCTCGTCGCGGGCGGGGTGCATCCCTCCCCCGTGCCGCATGCCCAGATCGTCACCACCACGACCCACAAGACGCTGCGCGGTCCCCGGGGTGGCATCATCTTCTGCGAGGCTGCGTTCGCCAAGGACGTCGACAAGCAGGTGTTCCCCGGGATTCAGGGCGGCCCCCTTGAGCACGTGATCGCCGCCAAGGCGGTCGCGCTCGGCGAGGCGTTGCACCCGGAGTTCAAGGTCTACGCGGCGCAGGTCGTGCGGAACGCGCAGGCGCTCGCAGCCGCGCTCGTCGGGCGCGGGTACGCCATCGTATCCGGCGGCACGGATACGCACCTCATGCTGGTCGACCTTCGGCTCAAGCAGGTGACCGGCAAGGAAGCCCAGCAGCTCCTCGACCAGGCGAACATCACGGTGAACAAGAACACGATTCCGGGCGACCCGCAGAAGGCGTTCGTGACAAGCGGCATTCGCCTCGGCACGCCGGCCGTCACCACGCGGGGATTTCGCGAGCCGGAAATGGAGCTCGTCGCCGAACTCATCGACACCGTGCTCACGCGCAAGGACCACGCCACGATCGGCCAGGTCCAGCGGCGCGTCCGCGACCTGACGGCGGGATTCCCTCTCTACCTCAACGCGTCCGCGGCTGCGGTGCCTGTTTGAGGCGCTCGAGTCGCATCTCATGACCGATCCTCACCGCCCCTCACGCGGGTCTGGAAGCTTCACGGTCCATCTCGCCGAGGAGCTCGAGGTCTATTTCAACGAGATGGCCCACGGGCGCCCCGTGGGGTTCGTCGCGTCGCCCAAGTGGAAGCCGCCCACCGACGTGTACGAGACCGACGACGCCCTCGTCGTGCACATGGAAATCGCAGGGATGCGCTCCGAGGACTTCCGCGTGGAGCTTGCGAACGGGATCCTCACGATCGGCGGGGAGCGCCCGCCCGCGCCCGCGGGGAAGCGCCACTACCACGCCCTCGAAGTTCAGATCGGGCCGTTCGAGCGCCGCCTCCGTGTGCCGACGCCCGTCGACCCTCAGTCCGTTCAAGCGAATTACGACGCGGGGTTCCTCGAGGTGCGACTCCGCAAGCTCGAGCCCAGGGTCTCGGCGCCGCACTCGGTCAAGGTGCGATGAGCGATCCCGAGCGCCTGCCCGTGCTGCCCCTCGGGCAGCTCGTGGTCTATCCCCACGTGGTGCTTCCGCTGGCGATCGACGATACGCGCGCCGTCCAGTTGATCGACGACGCGGTGCAGGGGAACAAGCGGCTGCTCTTGGCGGTGGTGAAGCCCGTCGGGGGCATGGAGCCGGGCGAGGGTCCCCTCATGGGCGCGCGCGCCGACGAGCTCTACGACGTCGGAACGCTCGGACTGCTCGTGCGGATGCTCAAGCCCGGCGACGGCTCGGTGCGGATCATGGTGCAGGGTCTCGATCGCGCGCGCCTCGTGGACATCCAACCGGGTGAGCACTGGCTCACCGCCCGGTTCGAATCGCTCCCCGATGAACTGGTCGACGACGCGCGCACGGAGGCCCTGAAGCGGACGGTTCACTCCCAGTTCTCGCGCGCCATCGACATCGCCCCCTATCTCGGCTCCGAGCTGCACGAGGTGCTCGCCGGGATCAGCGACGCCGGCAAGCTCGCCGACTTCGTCGCCGCGAACCTCGACCTCGCCCTGCCGGGAAAGGCCGAGCTGCTCGCCATTCCGAACGTCCACCGTCGCCTCGAGCGCCTGAGCGAGCTCCTCGGGCAGGAGCTCCAGGTGCTCGAGGTGGGGAGTCAGATTCAGGAGAAGGTCAAGACGCGGCTCGATGCGAACCAGCGCGAGTACGTTCTCCGCGAGCAACTCCGCGTCATCCGGCAAGAACTCGGCGAAGACGCGGAGGACGACGATCTCAACGAGCTCACCACGCGCCTTGACACCGTGGGTCTCCCGCCCGAGCCGCGCAAGGTCGCCGATCGGGAGCTGCGTCGGCTCCGCCAGATGTCCCCGCAGTCGGCCGAGTACCACGTCGCCCGCACGTACCTCGAGGTCCTCGCGGCCCTTCCCTGGACGCGGGTCAGCGAACACCGCATCGATCTCAAGGCTGGGCGCCAGATCCTCGACCGCGACCACTTCGACTTGAACACCGTCAAAGAGCGGATCCTCGAGTACCTCGCGGTCCGCACGCTCAATCCGGACGCGCGGGGCAGCATCCTGTGCTTCGTCGGGCCGCCCGGCGTCGGCAAGACGTCGCTCGGGCAAAGCATCGCGGAAGCCTTGGGGCGCCGCTTCACCCGCGTGTCGCTGGGCGGCGTCCGGGACGAGGCCGAAATCCGCGGGCACCGGCGGACGTACGTCGGCGCGCTTCCGGGCCGCATCATTCACGCGCTCGAGCGGTGCGAGACGCGCAATCCGCTCCTCATGCTCGACGAGGTCGACAAGATGGGGGCGGATGTCCGCGGCGACCCCACGGCGGCGCTCCTCGAAGTGCTTGATCCGGCGCAGAACTCGACGTTCGTCGACCATTATCTCGAGGTGCCGTTCGACCTGTCGGGGGTGATGTTCATCGCGACGGCGAACAGTCTCGCGCCCATCCCCGACCCCTTGCTCGACCGGATGGAAGTGTTGACGTTGCCTGGCTACGCTCCGGGGGAAAAACTCGCCATCGCGAAGCGTTATCTCCTCCCGCGCCAGCGGCGCGAGACCGGTCTCGACGCGACGCGGGCGAGCGTCGCCGACAGCGCGCTCGAGCGGCTCATCGCCGAGTACACCCGCGAGGCCGGCGTCCGCCAGCTCGAGCGCGAGATCCAAGGGGTGCTCCGCCGCGCCGCGCTTGAAGTGGTCGAGGGGCGGGCCCGCCCGGTGCGCATCTCGGCCAAGAACCTCGAGAAGTACGCAAGCCAGCCCAAGGTCCAGAGCGAGGTGGCCGGCCGGAGCCCTGAGGTCGGGGTCGCCACCGGGCTCGCATGGACGCCCGTGGGCGGCGAGATCATGTTCGTGGAGGCGATCCAGATGCCCGGGCGGGGACAAATCACCCTGACCGGCCAGCTGGGCGACGTGATGAAGGAATCGGCGCAGGCGGCGTGGAGTCTGCTGCGGGCCCGCGCGGCGGCGCTCGGGATCCCGGGCGATGCCTTCGCGCAGGCCGATGTCCACCTGCACGTGCCCGCTGGCGCGGTCCCGAAGGACGGGCCGTCCGCGGGCATCACGATCGCCACGGCCCTGGCCTCGCTCTTGTGCCGGCGGCCGGCGCGGCACGATGTCGCGATGACGGGGGAGCTGACGCTGCGGGGGCGGGTGTTGCCGGTGGGCGGCCTGAAGGAGAAGCTTACGGCGGCGGTACGGGCCGGGGTGAAGACGGTGCTCGTGCCCGCGCGCAACCGCAACGACGTCACGGAGGTTCCGGACGAGGTGAAGGACTCGCTCGACATCCGGTTTGTGGACACGCTCGACGAGGTCTTGGCTGCGGCCCTCCTCGAGCCGAAACCCATCCGTCCTGTGCCGGTGCGCGTCAGCGCCGTCAGCCAGAGTCGGCGCGCGAACCCGTGAGCGAGCTCGCCCCCCTCGAACAGGCGTTTGCGTTGATCCGTGAGCGCGACGGACGCTACCACGAGCGCGGATACCTGTTCGTGCTCGCGGCGCTCGAATACGCCCAGAGCCGCCTCCCCACGCGCCGTCATTTGAGCGGCGGCGAGCTGGCCTGGGCGTGCCGCGACTTGGCGCTCGAGCAGTTCGGACTGCTCGCGCCGAGCGTCCTCAACTACTGGGGCGTCAACGCGACCGAGGACCTCGGTCGTATCGTGTTCACGTTGATCGACGTCGGGCTCCTGGCACGCCAGGACAAGGACCGCCCGGAGGACTTTCAGGGGGTCTACGAGTTCGCCGAGGTGTTCCGCGAAGGATACCGCTGGCCCGGCGTCGGCGGTCGAGGTGAGGGCGGGAGTGGCGAGGGAGGAGGATCCCAGGGCGGGGAAGGTCGGCGCGCTTAGGGAGCGCGATGGGGTGAGGGGGTGTCGTGTGGAAGCATCGAAGGAATGGCCCACCTGTCGGAAATGCCAGCAAGGACTCCTGATTCCGTTGTCGGACTACGGGCGCGACGGCGCCCCGATCACTTACAAGGCATGGGTGTGCTCCAACCCCGATTGCGGGTTCAACATTCGCATCGATAACGGCGAGATCTCCTTCGGGCGCACAATCGGCCAGAGCCTGAAGTAGGTGCTGCGCCGCGCCGGGGCCGGGCCCCTCCCAACAACGTGCCCCGATTATCGCTGCCATGGCGGTCGCGTCGCGGACGGCGCGCGGGCCGGTCGGGGCAGTTGACCGCGTGAACCCGATTCCTGTCCTCTCTGCGGGTGAGGCCGCCGCCTGGGATAGCGTGGCGCGGACTCAATACCGCATCCCGAGCCGCGTGCTCATGGAGACAGCCGGCCGCGCCGTCGCTCAGGTTCTCCGCGCGCACTTCCCCGACGCTGTCACTCGAGGGGCGCTCGTCGCCGCGGGCGCCGGCAACAACGGTGGCGACGGATGGGTAGTGGCGCGGGCCCTGCATGCCGCAGGCTTGCCCGTCTGGGTGGTTGGGCTCGATCCCAAGACCGACGACGCGATCGACAACCGGGCGCTCGCGCGCCTCGATGGCGTGCGCGAGTTGTCGCGCGAAGAGCCTTGGCCCGCGGTGGCGGTGGTCGTGGACGCCTTGCTCGGAACGGGCGCCGCCGGGCCCGCTCGCGGAGAGGTCTTGGCCCTCGCGCAACGGGTCGTCGCCTATGGCGCGCCGGTCCTCGCCGTGGACGGGCCCACCGGTCTCGACCTCTCGAGCGGCGAGGCGCACGGGCCAGTTCGCGCCCACACGAGCGTCACGTTTGGCGGCGTGCGGCGCGGCCACCTGCTCGCGCGTGAGTGGTGCGGCCGCATCGTGGTCGTGGACATCGGGCTGCCGCCGGTCGACCCGGGGTGGCCCATTCTGATCACGGATGTCTGGGCGGGGACGCGCCTGCCGCGGCTCAGCCCCACCATGCATAAGGGCGATCGCGGGCGCGTCACGGTCGTTGGGGGCCAAGCGGGGATGAGTGGCGCCGCCCTGCACGCCGCGCGCGCGGCACTCGCCGCGGGCGCGGGACTCGTCAAGCTGGTGGCGTCGGGCGAAACACTCGCGGCGGCGCGCGCGAGCCTTCCCGACGTACTCACGGTCGAGTCCGCGCTCACGGGCGAGCTCGAGGATCAGGTCGGGGAAGCACTCGAGTGGGCCGATGCGTTGGTGGTGGGGCCCGGACTCGGTCGCGAACCGGTGCGGTCGGCGTTTCTCGAGGCGCTCCTCGCGCGGCGTCCGCGTCCCACCGTGCTCGACGCCGACGCCCTCATGCTGTTTCGCGGAACCGCCGAGCGTCCCATCGTTTTCACGCCGCATTTGGGCGAGTTCCGCGCGCTCGCCGGCGACCGCTTGGCCGATGAGGTGGCGAACGATCGCTGGGCGGCGGCGGCCAAGGCGGCGCATGCCGTGCGGGGTACGGTGCTCTTGAAAGGCGTCCCGACCGTAATCGCCGACGTCCGCGGGCCGCAGCACGTTGTGGCGAGCGGCAATCCAGGTCTCGCCACAGGCGGGTCGGGCGATCTGTTGGCGGGCTTCATTGGCGCGTTCCTCGCTCGGGGCGGGGTCCCGGTCGAGGCGGCGGCGCTCGGCGCCCATGCGCTCGGCCGGGCGGCCGAGCAAGGCGCCCGGCTCTGGACCGCGCGCTCGCTGCGGCCGGCGGACGTCCTGGCGGCGCTGCCTGACATCTGGCGCGCGTGGAGCGAGACGACGCCGGTCGGGCCGCCGGCAGCGGTCGTGCTGGAGGCGCCGGATACCGAGTGAAGGGCAGGCAGCGGGGTGCACTCGGGCCCGGAGCCGAGTTCGACCGGATCCGGGCCATCTTCACGGCACTGGGCCGCGCAGGGAGCGGCTTGGGTGACGACGCCGCGTTCATCCGAGTGGGCGGGACTACGCTCGCGGCGAGTGTGGATTTGAGCCTCGAGGGCGTGCACTTCCGCACTGCCTGGCTCTCCTTTCGCGACATCGGCCGGCGCGCAACCAACGCCGCCCTGTCTGATCTCGCGGCGTGTGGCGCCCGGCCCCTCGCCGTGCTCGTGTCAGTCGGTCTGCCGCGTCGGCGTGGTGGCCGCGACCCCGGAGCGGAAATCATGGCGGGCGTCGGGCGCGCGGCGCTCGACGCTGGGGCGCGCGTGGTTGGCGGAGATCTCGTGCGCTCCGCTCGATACCTGGTGGACGTCTGCGTGCTCGGTGTCGCGCCGCGGCCGGTCCGCCGCCGCGGCGCGCGCCCGGGGGATGGAGTGTGGGTCACCGGGACGCTCGGCGGCTCAGGTCGCGCGCTTGCACTCCTCAGCGCGGGCCGGTCGCCGCGCGGCTCGTTATGGCGCCGATTCGCCCGCCCCGAGCCGCGGCTCGCCGCGGGACGCTGGCTCGCGGCGCACGGCGCCCGCGCGATGATCGACGTCTCAGACGGCCTCGCTGCCGACGCGGCGCATATCGCGGCGGCCTCGGGCCTCGCCGTCGAGATCGATCTCGGGCTCCTCCCGTGCTGGCCCGGCGTCGGGCCAACCGCGGCCGCCGCGAGCGGCGATGAATACGAGCTCCTCGCCGTCCTCCCGCCGCCGTTTGGGCCGCGACAAGCGCGCGCGTTCGCCCGGGCCATGGGGCTTCGGCTCACCTGCATCGGGCGGTGCATCGAGGGCGCGGGCGTGCGGGTGACCGATCGCGGGCATACCCTGCCCGTGCCCCGCGGGTTCGATCACTTCGCCCCATGATCCGCCTGCTGTGGGTTACGCTGATCGTGCTCCCCTCGACCGCCGTGCACGCCCTCGCCGTGATCGTCGCGGCGCTGCTCGGCGTGAAACGACGTCCGGGCGGCGTCTACGACTGGGGCACCGTGGACTGGTCGCGCCAGGTCCTCCGCGTGGCTGGCACGCCGGTCGAGGCGACCGGGTTGGAGCGGGTGCCGGAAGGGCCGGTCGTCTATGCTTCGAACCACACGTCGATGTTCGACATCTGGGCGTTGGCGGCCACGCTGCCCGGCTCCACCCGCTTCGTGGCTAAACAGGAACTACGGCGTGTTCCTCTCGTGGGGCGGGCGATGGTTGGCGCCGGCCACATCTTCATCGACCGCACGAATCGCGCACGGGCGTTCGATGCGTACCGGCAAGCCGGGGCGACGATCCGCGGCGGCATCTCGGCCATCGTCTTCCCCGAAGGCACCCGCAGTCGCACGGGGGACTTGCTCCCCTTCAAGAACGCGCCCTTCGCGCTCGCGATCGCCGCCCAGGTACCCATCGTCCCGGTATACGTGGCCGACACCCACCGCATCCTGCCCAAAGGGTCGTTTCGGTTGCGGCCGATGCCGATTCGGCTGACGGTGGGCGAGCCCATACCCACCGCTGGACTCGAGCCTGACGACCGCGAGGCGCTGCGCGACCGCGTGCGCGAGGCGATCGAACAGCTCAAAGCCCGCGTTGACGTCACGGCACGGTCCCGCTAGGGTAGGGGCCACCATGAGCACGATCATCTCCGTACACGCGCGTGAAATCTTGGACAGTCGCGGCAATCCCACGGTCGAGGCCGATGTCACGCTGGCGAGCGGTGCCGCGGGGCGCGCGGGCGTGCCGAGCGGCGCGTCGACGGGAGAGCACGAGGCGGTCGAGTTGCGCGACGGCGACGAAAAGCGCTTCGGCGGCAAGGGTGTGCTCGAGGCTGTGAAGAACGTCAACGACGTGATCGGGCCCCGGCTCGAGGGCATGGCGGCGGAGGACCAGGTCGCGGTCGACTTCGCCATGCTCGAGCTCGACGGCACGCCGAACAAGGGGCACTTGGGCGCGAACGCGATCCTCGCCGTGTCGCTCGCGGTCGCGCGCGCGGCCGCTGAGGATGCGGGACTGTCCCTGTACCGGTACCTGGGCGGGCCCGTGAGTCACGTCCTCCCGGTCCCGATGATGAACATTCTGAACGGCGGCGCCCACGCGGCGAACACGCTCGACTTCCAGGAGTTCATGGTCGTGCCAATCGGCGCCGACAGCTTCGCCGAGGGGCTCCGGATCGGGGTCGAAGTGTTCCACGCGCTGAAGCGTGTCCTCGCGAAGCGGGGCCTGTCGATCGCCGTGGGAGACGAAGGCGGATTCGCGCCCAACCTCCCGAACGACGAAGCGGCGCTGGAGGTGATCATGGGGGCTATCGCCGCTGCCGGGTACGAGGCGGGTCGCGACGTGGCCATTGCCCTCGACCCGGCCGCGTCCGAGCTCTACCATGACGGGAGCTATGTCTTCACGAAGAGCGGCGGGGCGCGCCGCTCCACCGACGAGATGATCGCCCTCTACACCGGTTGGCTCGATCGCTATCCCATCGTGTCGATCGAAGACGGCTTGGCTGAGAACGATTGGAGCGGGTGGGCGACCCTCACCGAGACGCTCGGCTCTCGAGTACAGCTCGTGGGGGACGACATCTTTTGTACGAACCTCGAGCTGCTCGCGCGGGGGATCGAAGAAGGTGTGGCCAACGCCATCCTCATCAAGCTGAACCAGATCGGCACGCTGACCGAGACGATGGAATGCGTGACCCGGGCGCGCTCGAACGGCTACGGCGCCGTGATCTCGCATCGCTCCGGTGAGACGGAGGACACCTTCATCGCGGATCTGGCGGTGGCGAGCGGCGTCGGCCAGATCAAGACCGGGAGCGCCTCGCGTACCGACCGGGTTGCCAAGTACAACCAGCTGCTGCGCATCGCGGAAGAGTTGGGGGACGTCGCCTACTACCCAGGCCGGGATCTCTACCCGCTGTGACCCTGGGGCGATGGGCGGCGATCGCGGCGGGTGCGCTGCTCGGCTGGGTCGTGGTCTTCGGAGGCGAGTACAGTACGGCGGACTGGCTCACGCTCGTGCGCCAGGTGCACACGGAACGACGCGCGCTGCGCGATCTCCACGGCACGCTCGATTCCCTGGCGCGGCTCGCGCAAGCCCTCGAGACCGATCCGTCCGCTCAAGAACGAGCCGCCCGCGAACGCTTCGGGATGATCCGCACCGGGGAATTCCTCTACCGTCTCGTACCCGGGGATACCTCCCGCTAGCACCGGCCCGTGGGCTGCAGTCCGAGGCGGCCCCGCTCTCCTGTCTCGTCGCAGCGGCCCGGAATGTCACGGAATCCCGGGTGCGCTGGACGTTGGCCGTTCGAGACCCCATCTTCTAGGCGTCCAACCCTAGATCACGACCTATGCGTCTGCCATACGGTGCCCTGTGGGGTCTCGTCTGCCCGGCCGCGCTTGCGGCGCAGCATCCGGGCCGCGGCAGCGCCGCGCAGGCCACCGAGACCATCGCGCGCGTCCGCCAGGCCACGGTCACCGTCGAGGCCATTCAGCCGGACGGCTCGGCCGCGGGCAGCGGCTTCATTCTCACTTCCCAGGGTCTCGTTGCCACCGCGGCGCACGTCATCCGGGGGGCGCGCTCGGCCACCGTAAAGCTGCAGTCCGGGGAGACCTTTGAGGTGCAGGGCGTGGCCGCGATCGACGAGGACCGCGACTTCGCGCTCGTCCGCATCGCCGGGTTCGGACTTCCGAGCACGGCGCTCGGGAACTCGGACAGCGTCCAGGTTGGACAACGTCTGCTCGCCATCGGCGCGCCGCTCGGGTTCGACGCCACGGTCTCAGACGGCCTGCTGAGCGGGATCCGCGTCATTCAGGGCACCCGCGTCTTCCAGATCTCCATACCGGTGTCACCCGGCTCGAGTGGCGGTCCGGTGTTGACCGAGGACGGCCAGGTGGTGGGGATCGTCGTCCGCGGGGTGGAAGTTGAGGGCGCCGAGGACCTGAATTTTGCGCTGCCAATCAATTACTTGCGTGGTCAGGTGGCGCTCGTGGGCGACCGTACGCCCACCCCCTTGCAGCAGATGGCTTACCGCAACGCGGGCTCGGGGGACGCGGCGAGCGTACCTACGGTTACCCCCTCGACCGGGGCCCTCGCGCTCGACTCGGCGTCCGCCGTGCCCTCCGTATCGGCCGTGCCCCGTGTGGTCAACGAGTCGCTCGGAGTCGATTGGAGCGTCATGGACGGCGTGCAGCTCGCGACCGAGTCCTCCGACAACGGGGTTCGCGTGACGTCCGTCAGCGACTACACGCTGGGTCGCATGCCGACCGGGGCGGGGACCGTCGAAAGCCACGTGACGGCTCTGTGGTGGCAGTCAGGCGATGCGTGGCTCGGCGCGAAGACGGGCGTGTGGTTCCAAGACGAGCTCCGCACCGTGGTGCGGCTCGGGAGCCCGCCGGGCGCTCAAGTGTTCTTCCAGCGGACGGCCGTGGGCAGCCGAGCGGATGCGAACGGGTACGATCTCCGCATTGCGGCCGACACGCTGGTGTCGGATTCGGCGTGGAGCCGACGCGTGGGACGGGTCCCCCCGGGGACGCTGCCGTTCTCGGCGCTCGATATGGCGATCGCGGCTCTGCCGGATTCCTTACCGTCCTCGTTCTACATCTGGCTGCTCGAACGTAACGGCTGGCCGACCCACCTCGCCTGGGCCCGGGTCGAATTCGGACGCCACCGCATGCTGAACGTCGCACTCGCCAAGGCCGGCACCGACTGCGGCAGCGGGCACTACGACACGCGTGACCTGAAGATGGAAGTTGTCGACGCGACCGCGACCCTCGGTGCGCGTACCCTCACCTACACGGTGCTCGCCCGCCGTCCCCACGTCGACATCGCCGACGCGAAGTGCCTGCGGGTACCGGGCTTCGACAAGCTGAAGTAAGGTCTCGCCCTCGGTCCCCTCTCGGGCCAGGGCGCAGGCGGTAACACCCCTAGCCTGCGGCACGGCGCGCCAGCGCCCTCCGTGACTCTCTCTTGACTCGTTTGCTCGCTCGAGCCCGGCTCGCCGTCGCCAGCACGGCGCTCGCGCTCATGGCCACGGGTCTCTCCGCGCAGCGACCTCGATTCACCCACGCCGACACGCTGCGGGGCAGCGATACGCCCGAGCGGGCGTGGTGGGATGTGATCTTCTACGACCTCCACGTGCAGGTGAACCCGGCCGACTCGAGTATTCGCGGATCAAACGCAGTCACCTACCGCGTGCTCGGCCCCGCGCGGGAACTCCAGATCGATCTCCAGCCGCCCCTCGAACTCGACCGCGCCGAGGAAGGCGGACGCGCGCTCGCCGTCAGGCGAGACGGAGCGGCCTACTTCGTCGCTCCGCCGCTTCCTCAAGGAATCGGCGAGGAACGCACCGTCACCGTGCACTATCACGGACGCTGGAGGGCAGGGGACTCGAGCCCGTTCTACTGGACCACCGACAGCCTCGGGGCCCCGTGGATCGCCACGTCGGACGAGCCGCTCGGCGCAAGCAGCTGGTGGCCGCTCAAGGACTTCGCCGCCGACGAGCCCGACAGCCAGCGCATCGCGATCACCGTGCCGGACCCGATGGTCGAGGTCTCGAACGGCCGGCTGCGGAGCACCCGTCACAACGAGGACGGCACGACCACCTACGAGTGGTTCGTCACCGAGCCGATCAACAGCTATGACGTCGCGATCAACGCCGACCGGAACTACGCCCGCTTCGACGACAGCTACGACGGCGAAGGCGGGCGTCTCAGCCTCACCTTCTGGCCGCTCGCCTACCACGTCGACACCGCGAAGGCGCAGTTCCGCCAGACGCGATCGATGTTCGCGTGCTTCGAGGGGTGGTTCGGACCCTATCCGTGGTACGCCGACGGCTATCAGCTGATCGAAGCGCCCTTCCTCGGCATGGAGCACCAGAGCGGCATCGCGTACGGGAACCGCTACCTGCCCGGATATCTGGGCCGCGATCTCTCGGGCACCGGCGTCGGTTTGCTCTGGGACTACATCATCATCCACGAGAGCGCACACGAATGGTGGGGCAACAGCATCAGCGCCCGCGATCACGCCGATATGTGGCTGCACGAGGGGTTTGCGATGTACGCCGAAGGCCTCTACACCGAGTGCCAGCAGGGGAAGGACGCGGAAACGCGGTACTTCGTCGGCCTGCGCGGGCACATCAGGAACGACGAGCCGATCATCGGGCGGTACGGGGTGGACGATGTGCCCGACTCCCAGGATCGCTACTACAAGGGCGCGAACATGCTCCACACCGTGCGACAGATCATTGACGATGACGCGACGTGGCGGCGTATCCTGCGGGGAGCGAACGCGACGTTCCGGCACCAGACGGTCTGGGGCGCGCAGATTATCGACTACGTGAGCAGGGAAGCGGGGATCGACCTGCACCCGGTATTCGCACAGTACCTCACGACGACCGACATCCCCGTGCTCGAGTACGCGCTCAGCCCGACCACACTCACCTACCGGTGGACGCATGTCGTCGAAGGGTTCGCGATGCCGGTCCGCGTGACGCTCGACGAAGCCGGCGGGTATGCGCTCATCCGTCCCACGGCCGCATGGCAAACGATTCCGGCGCACCTACGGAGCGCCTCCGATTTTCGTGTCGACCCCAATTTCTACGTGCAGACGAAACCCGTTGGCGGAGGCGCTCCATGATTCCGTGCGTCGACGCCGTTGCCGGGGCCTAAAGCGCTTGGTATGTTGCGAGCCCGTGCGAACCGGCACACACGCAGCAACCGGCGCTCGATCGGTCCTGCAGCTCGTCTCTCATCGCGTGCAGGCTGTGTCCCTAGGATCAGAGACCCGCTATGACGGCGGGACGCTCGCCGTTTCCGAGCAGGACGTGCGCGGCGCGTTCGCCGACGATGCGCTCGTGCAGGTACGCGCCTCGTGGGTTTCGCCGGGCGACTCGGCGCGCGTGGTCAAGCTGCTCGACACGGTCGAGCCGCGGACCAAGGCCCGAGGCGGTGGCGGTGTGTTCCCGGGCTTCCTCGGACCGGCCAAGGCGCAAGGTCGCGGCGAGACGCACGTCGTGCGCGGCGTGGCGGTCATGGCCGCGGGCTACCTGCCGCGCGCGCAGGAGGCGGTGCTCGACATGTCGGGTCCTGGAGCGCTGCTCTCGCCCTTTGGCGGCACCCACAACCTGGTCGTGGAGTTCGCGCAGGCGCCCGGTGCGCCGTGGGAGCGCGTCGATGTGGCGGTGCGGCGCGGTTTGCTCGAGCTCGCCCGCTTGCTTGCCGACGCGACCCTCGGCGCTCCGCCCGACGACCAGGAGACCGTTGACGGACTCGGGTCCGAAGTCAGCGGCGCCCTGCCGCGCATCGGCGCGATCACGAACTTGCAGACCCAAGGGACCTTCAAGGACGTGTTCGTTTACGGTCGCAGCTTCGCGGGCGCGCTGCCGACGTTCATTGACCCGAACGAGCTGGACGACGGCGCGGTCGTAAGCGGCCAGTTCGGCCACCCGGCCCTCAAGAACCCGACATACCTCTATCAGAACCATCCCGTCGTGCGCGAGCTGCGCGCGCGCCACGGACGTGAGCTCCAGTTCGCGGGGCTCGTGCTTGCGCCCGAGCCCGTCGAGGCCGCGCAGAAGGAGCTGGTCGCGGCACATGCCGCGCGGTTGTGCGCCACGGCGCGACTCGACGGGGTCGTGGTGACCAAGGAGGGGGGCGGCAACGCGGATGCCGACATCTCGCTCAAGATTGACGCTCTGGCCGATCTCGGCATTCCCGCGGTGGGGCTGTTCGCTGAGATGTCGGGGGCCGAGGGTACGGCCCCGCCGGTCGTCGTGCCTCCCGAGCGGGGTACGGACATGATCAGCACGGGCAACTACGACGAGATCGTCCGGCTCCCGGCGGTCGCGCGGGCGCTGGGCGGATCCCGCGTGGACGTCGCGGGCGCAGCGGCCGACGCGGCCCTCGAGGTCCCCACTGCCGTGCTCTACGCCGCCCTCTCACCCATCGGCGCCGGCCGGCTGCGGTGCGAGGAGGTCGGGTGAGCCGGGTCGTCTTTTACCTGAACCAGTTCTTCGCCGGGCTCGGTGGCGAGGACGCAGCGAACGTCGAGCCCGGCGTGAAGCGCGGCGCCGTCGGCCCCGGGCGCAAGCTCCAGGAGCTCCTAGGCTCGGGACACGAGATCGTCGCCACGGTCTATTGCGGTGACGATCGCGCGGCGGCGAACCCCGAGGCGATCGCGGCGGTCCTCGCCCTGGTTGCGGCCGAACGGCCAGACCTCTTGCTCGCCGGGCCCGCGTTCGGCAGCGGCCGCTACGGTGTCGCTTGCGCGCGAGTTGTCGCGGCGGCGACCGCCGCCGGGATCCCGGCGATCGCGGCCATGCACCCCGACAACCCAGGCCTCGAAGACGCGCCCGCGGGCGCGGTCATCGCGAGCGGCGCCTCCGTCCGGGACATGGGCCAGGCCCTCGAGCGCCTGGCTGGGGCGGCGAGGCGACGGCTCGCGGGCGAGCTTCTCACGGCGGCCGACGGGCGGATCGGGAAGGTGGCGCGGAAAAATGTGCGGAGCGACCGGGTGGCCGCCGCCCGCGCGGTGGACCTTCTCCTAGCGCGACTAGAGGGACGCCCGGCCGCCGCCGAGGTGCCGCTCCCTCGGTTCGACAGCGTGACCCCGGCACCGCCGGTCGAAGACCTCGGACATGCGACGGTCGCGCTCCTCACCGAAGGCGGGCTTGTACCGGTGGGAAATCCCGACCGGCTGGAATCCGCGCGGGCCACGCGCTGGCTCAGGTACTCGATCGCCGGAAAGTCCGCGGCGCCGAGCGGGCAGTACGCCTCGGTGCACGGCGGGTTCTCGACAACCTGGGCCAACGAAGACCCGCACCGCCTGTTGCCGCTCGACGTCGCCCGCGACCTCGAGCGCGAAGGGGCGATCGGCGCGCTCCACACGGAGTACTTCGCCACGACCGGCAACGGCACCACCGTGCCGACGGCGCGTCGGTTCGGCGTCGAATGGGCCGCGGAGCTCCGGCGCGCGGGGATCCAGGCCGCGATCCTCACAGCCACGTGAGGAACCGGAACGCGTTGCGGGTCAACGCTGGCCAAGGAACTGGAGCGAGCGGGGATCCCGACCGCGCTTCTCTGCAACCTCGTCTCGGTGGCGGAACGCGTGGGCGCGCCGCGCATTGTGCCCACGCGCGGGATCCCCTATCCGAGCGGCGACCCGGCGCTCCCGCCCGCGGAGGAGCGCGCCTGGCGACGCGAACTCTTGGAGCGCGCCCTGCGCGCGGTTACCACACCCGTCACGGGGCCGACCGTGTTCGCCGGCCCAACCGCACCCTGACGTGAGGGGCGTGGTCGTGTCGGCGGCGAGCCAAGTGCTCGCCCACACGCCGGGGCTCGCGCGCCATGGCTCGAAGCCCGCGCGCGAGCTCCCCAAGGACCCCGCTGTCGACCGGGCGTTCTCAAGCGCCCTGCGCGGGTTCGCGGAGGCCGTGGGGTATGCGCCCCACCAGGCCTATCTCGGCGCGATCCATCCGCGCGAGCTCCCGCCGCGGCCCTGGACGGGCACCGAGAACGGCGGGTCGCGCTTCGGACCCGACGGCGAGCTCATGCCCGAGGTGGAGTTTCTCGGGCTGCTCACGACCGTCGACGAGTTCGGGCTCCTCTCGCTCACCCGCGAGTGCGCGGACGAGGCGGCGGGCGCTCTCAGCGCTCATCCCCTCGCGTCGCGGCTCCAGCTCGACCGTCTCGCGAAAGCGACGGCTGTGCACAGCGGTCCGGGCGCCCTGGAGCTGTCGGCCGGCGGCCGTGCCGTGGGTGCGATCCAGCGCGCCCACGATCAGGACGACTCGCTCGCCGCGGGTGTGCTGCTTGAAAACCTGGCCGGGAAGGCCACGGCCACGCTCGCGTTGCTCACCCTTCTTGAGCGGCACCAGATCGACCCGGCATCCATCGACTACGTGCTCGGCTGCGGGGAGGAAGCGATCGGCGACCGCTACCAACGCGGCGGCGGGAACCTTGCCAAGGCGGTCGCCCAAGCGGCCGGACTCACGCAAGCGTCCGGGGCCGATGTGAAGGACTTTTGCGCGGCCCCGGTGCCTGCCCTCGTCATAGCGGCCAGTCTCGTGACGGCGGGCGTGTTCCGGCGCGTGGCGGTCGTGGCCGGGGGATCGCTGCCCAAGCTCGGGATGAAGTTCCAAGGCCACCTCGCCCGCAGCCTGCCGGTGCTCGAGGACGTCATCGGCGGTGCGGCCGCGCTCGTCGAAGCCGACAACGGGGTCGCTCCGCGGATCCGGCTGGACGCGGTTGGTCGACACCGGGTCGCCGCGGGCGGGTCGAACCCCCAGATCATGACCGCCCTGGCCGTGGAACCGCTCGAAGGCCTCGGTCTGCCCCTGACCGCCGTGGACGACTACGCGACCGAGCTGCACAATCCGGAGATCACGGAAACCGCAGGGGCGGGCGACGTGCCGGATCGCAATTACCGCACGCTTGCCGCACTCGCCGTGCGCCGGGGGGACATCGCGCGCGACGAGCTCGACCAGTTCGTGCGGGGTCGTGGCATGCCCGGTTTCGCCCCGACCCAGGGGCATCTCGCGTCCGCCCTCTGCTATCTTCCGCATGCCCTGCGACGCCTGACGAGCGGCGGCGCCGAGCGGGTCATGCTGATCGCCAAGGGGAGTCTGTTTCTGGGCCGCATGTGTCAACTGTCGGACGGCATGTCCCTGTTGCTCGAGCGGAATGCACGAGGAGGGTGATCGTGACAGCAGGGTTGGCGGAAGCGACGAAGGAGAACTTTCGGGAGCTCGTGGCCGAGGGCGTGGTCCTGGTGGACGTTTGGGGACCGCAGTGCGGGCCGTGCCTCGCGTTGATGCCCGATGTGGAACGGCTCGCCGCCGCGCGGTCGGACGTCCGCGCGGTGAAGCTGGACAGCTCGAAGGCGCGGCGGTTGTGCATGGAGCTGCGCGTTATGGGGTTGCCCGCGTTCCTGTTGTTTCAGGACGGTCGCGAGATCGGTCGCCTCGCGGCTCCGGATCTCACGGCGGCGCGTCTCACAGAGTGGCTGGACGCGTCGCTCGACACACTCGCCCAAGGGGAGGTACGCTAGTGGCCAAGCTAGCCGACAGGCTGATCATCGCACTCGGCGAACGAGACGGCATTTCAGGCCCCGCCATCGCCGCGTGTGCGACGGCGGCCGGCGCCTCGGTCGCGTTCATCGCCACGGAGTGCTTCGTCTGAACGGCGTCGGGAGCCATGGACGTGCAGAGCCAGGAGGCAATTCGTAGCCTGGCGGCCCAGCACGGCGCGGGCAAGCTCCTCGTTCTGCTTGGCGCGCCTGATCCGGAGAGTGCCGAGATCGCGGCGGAAACGGTCGTGCTCGGTGATCCGTCATACGCAGGTCCATTGGCCGGAGCCCAGTTAGGGCTCGCCGTCTTTCACATACTCGAACCGGCGATCCGGGAGCAAATCCCGGCCACGGTTTGGGACGAGCAAATCGGCGTGATGTGCGACGTGCTGGACCCCGGCGGGCTCACCGCCGCCGTGGCTGCCATGCGCGCGCGCGGCGCGTCGGCGTAGGCTAGCCGCGGGGCACCCCGCGCCGCAGTCCGGAGAGAGAACGCTTGCAGACGCCACGCCTCGGCGCGTCGGGTCCCCTCGTCTCGACGCTCGGCCTCGGATGGATGGGGAGGTCGGGCACGTACGGGCCGAGCGCGAGAGCATCGCGACGGAATCGTCGCCGCGATGCCCGTAGCGGGCACCCTTTACGACACCCGCGATGAGCACCTTGGACAGCGAACGCCCGGCCCGGCCGAGCTGAGTGGAGCGACGCCGGGCAGCTCGCTCCCGGTCGTCCTCACGCGGTACATTAGAGTCACTCGGTGGGCGCGCGAGGGCGTCGCCGCAGGGCGGGGTAGCTCAGTGGTAGAGCAGCGGACTCATAAGCCGTTGGTCGTGGGTTCAAATCCCACCCCCGCTATTGGAGAACACTACAGACGCCGTCGGGTGCGTTTGCCCCTCGGCCGAGGCGACCGTGCCGACCCTTCCCTCGTTGGCGACGGCGCGTACGTTGTTCGCCAGCCTTCCTCAGGAGGCATTTGATGCGCTGGACGTTCTTGATAGCCCTCGCCGCTGCCAGTTGCGCATCGACGCACGTCGTCCGCTCGTTTGATTCGACGCCACTCCCGCCCATTTGCCCGGCCGGCGTGGCGGTGTACCCGGACTCCACGCAGATACACAAGCAGTACACACGGATCGCGACCCTGAGCTCGCGGGGATCTTTCCTGTTCCCGGATGAAGACGCGATTTTTCAATCTCAACGCAACACCGCCGCCAAGCTCGGCGCGAACGGGGTGATCCTGTTGCTCGGGAACCTTTCGAGCGAGAGCACGAGCTTGAACAGCGGGCGCGCGATCGCGATCTACATTCCGTCAGACACCACGCGAGTCGCGGCCGCGTGCGGTCGGCACTAGACCCGGGCGAGAGGAGCTGAGGCGCATGCCTACTAAAGGATCGCTGAACGCCGTCATGCCCGCCGTCATCGCGGGCGGCGTCGACACCGCTAGCACGCCCGCCCCCAACTGGGCCATGCACCGACGCCACCACGGGCGGGGCGTGGTGGGCGGCCTGGTCTGCCTGGTTGTGGTGATTTACGTCCTATGGCTCGCGACGCGCCTCGTTCGCGCGATCGAGAAGGCCGCCGACAAATACCAGGGCCGGGCGCCGTAGCCGCGGAGACTCACCGCTGCTGCCGGTAGATCTCGTCCCCCGTATCGTGGGCGCACTCGTTGAGCACGATCATCGGCCGACGGCCCCCCATGTCCGAGGCGATGATCTCACCGAGATGCCGACCCGTTCGAGCGTCCCGCAGCTCGCTCCGCAACCGGCACATCGTGTCCGATCCGCCCGGGCCCGGGAGCTCCATCTGAATCGACATTCCCCGGAACGCCTCGAGGGTGCTCCGGATGACGAGCACGCCGCTCGTCGTGTCCTCGGGGATCTTCGCGACCACCGTCAGCCCGTGAGACCGAAGCCGGTCCCCGAGCTGTGCGCGCAGGGAATCCGTGACGTTCAAATCAAACGGGGCGCCGGTGCGATCGGCCACCGGCTCGACTACAAAAACGCGATAGCCTTTGAGCGACACGCCCGGCTCGAGCGCCACGTCAGGGTGTACGGGCGTCAAGCAGCCGCCCAGGGAGAGAAGAAGAATGAGAGTCTTTTTCATACTCGATGACACCCACGCTGCCCCCGGTTCCGTCGGAGCGCGGCGGCTGTCATGCGAGCACAGCCGCGGAACTCGCTCCGCCCCCCGGGGTGTTTGGAGAGATATGAATACACTACTTCGTGGTTTCGGATTCGTCACTCTAGCATCGCTCGGTCTCGGGAGCCGCGTCCTTGCCCAAAGCCCCGCCGATACGGCGGCGTTCGCCGGCGGGTGCTTCTGGGGGATTGAAGGGGTGTTCGAGCACGTGAAGGGCGTGACGTCTGCGACGCCGGGATACGCGGGTGGTTCAGTGCAGAACCCCTCCTATGAGCGGGTGTCGAGCGGCACGACGGGGCACGCGGAATCGGTCCGCGTGGTCTACGACCCGTCGCAGGTTTCCTACGAGCAACTTCTCCAGGTGTTCTTCGCTGTGGCCCTGGATCCGACCGAGCTGAACCGACAGGGGCCGGACGTCGGGACGCAATACCGCTCGATCGTCTTCTACCGCGACAGCGTGCAGCATCGCGCGGCGTCTGCCTTCATCGCAGACCTCACGAGCCGCAAGGTGTACGGGGCGCCCATCGTGACGGAGGTTGACTCGTTGGGAGCGTTCTACCCGGCCGAAGGGTATCACCAGCACTACATGCAGCGGCACCCGAACGCGCCCTACATCGTCTACAACGACGCGCCGAAGGTGAAGAATCTCAAGCGGGACTTCCCGGCGCTCTATTGGGAGGCCTGGCACCAAGACTAACCTCGGGATTTTGAGGCTGGCCCGCCTTCCGGGCGGCCTAGCTGAGGACGGCCGCGCGGCCGCCCGCCGAGGATCCCGACGCTCGTTCCCACCATGCTGAGAATGAAAGCCGTCATGATCCCTACCCGGGCACCGAGCGCCCAGCCGATCCAGCCACCGCCGGTGGCGACGAGGAAGGCGAGCAGTTTCGTCACGCGGCGCCTCTCGCCGCGGGCGAGCGCGGGGCGTGGGTCATCGTCAGGTCTTGAGGCCGCGCCACGTGAGGGGCCGTAGGTCGCGCGCCTGCTCGGCTGCTCGCCGCTGCGCCGCGCCCAAGTGTTCCTCATACTCGGCTCGCCACTCGACCGGCATGTTCGCCCGGAAATATGCAGCCGTCATCACGAGCCCCCGCGGCTTCGTGCCCGCGCCGTGCCCGACCGCCCTGACATCGCCGAGAAAACACGTCGAGCTTCCGGCGTCCATGGCGTTGACGACGGCGCACTCGAAGTGCGCGTAACACTCCTCGAGCACCGGCGCTCCGAGCTCGCCTAGCCGATGAGGAATGTCGGCCAGCTTGTCGCGCGTCCGGCCGCTCACGAACCCGAGCCGGTGGACGATGTCCATCTGGTCTTCGCGTAAGAGGTGGAGCACGAAGCGCCCCGTGTCGAAGATCAGGTCGTGGCTCAAGTTGAACTTGTGAATGAAGATCACGACGCGCGGCACTGCGGGGACGATCGACGCCCGAAGGGCGCTGTCCGTAATGAGACCGTTGCGCTTCGGGTCTCGGAGCGACGTGATGGCGACCACCGGCGACGTGAGGTTCCGGAGCAGCTGGTAGATCGCGTCGGGGCCCATTCTATTACTTAATCTATATGACGCTGCTTGAGCGCTTTCACGCCCACATTTCGCGCACCGGTTGCTTCCCCGCGCCCGGAGTGGCGATCGTGGCGGTCTCGGGCGGTGTCGACTCGCTCGCCCTCCTGGACCTGCTTCACGCCGAGGCACCAGCCTTGGGCCTGACGCTCGTCGCGGCGCACGCCGACCATCAAATCCATCCGGCGAGCGGCCAAGTGGCGCGAGACGTGGGCGAAGTCACGACGCGGTATGGGTGTCCCTTCGAACTGGGCCGGCTCGGGCTCGGACCGGGGGCGAGCGAGACAGTGGCCCGAGCGGCTCGCTACCATTGGCTCCGGGCGGTCCAGAAGACGCGGGGAGCGCGCTACCTGGTCACGGCGCACCAGCGCGACGATCAAGTAGAGACGGTGTTGCTGCGCGCGCTGCAGGGCAGCGGCCCGGCGGGTCTCGCCGGAATCCCGCGCAAGGGACCAGGTGGGCTCGTGCGGCCGCTGCTCGTGTTCGGGCGCGACGAGCTCGCGGCACACGTCGCTGCCCGCGGTCTCGCCCCCTACGATGACCCGGCGAACCGCGACCCACGTCACCTCCGGTCGTGGGTTCGGCACGCGATTTTACCGGTGCTGAAGGAGCGGCTGGGCTCGACGGCGACGGAGAACCTCTTGCGCCTGGCGCGCCAGGCGGCCGCGGATCGCCGGGCGTGGGATCACGCCCTCGATTTGCTTCCTGGGCTTGCGCTTCGCGTCACCGACGACGCCTTCGACGTTGCTCGGGCTCCCGTCGCAGGCTATGATCCCGCGGTGTCCGCGGCCGTCCTCGTCGCGGCGGCGCGTCGGATCGGGTGCGTGCTCGGGGCCGCGCGTGCTCGCAAGGTCGTGGCACTGGCCGGGCTTCCGTCGGGCCGACGCCTCGCCCTTCCCGGAGGGTACACGGCCGAGGTCGCTTTTGACCGGTTGCGGGTATACAAGAAGAGTCCAGCCCCTCGCCCCGAGCGCCTGGCGACGCCCGGCCCTCGAGGCGAGTCTGTTTTCGGCGCCTTCGTCGTGCGCTGGGATGAAGCGCCCGCGCCTCCCGCGCTGGACCGCGCAGGGTGGACGACGTGGGTCGGGCCAGGTTGGGCGATGCGCGCCCACCAAACGGGCGACCGGTTGCTTCCGCTCGGCGGCGTTGGGCACCGACCTGTGCGGCGCCTGCTGATGGAAGCGCGCGTACCGCGCGGGGCGCGTGAAGGGTACCCGGTGGTGACCCACGGCGACGCAGTGGTGTGGGTGCCGGGCCTGTGCCGCAGCGCCTTCGACGTACCCGCGCCGGGAACCCCGGCCGTGCGCCTTGATGTTATCCGACGAGGGGATGGCGCAGCCCGGTGATCGCCCCGTCCGCCCCGTCGTGTTCGATGAAGCGACGATCGCGGGGCGGGTGCACGCCTTGGGTCGGGAGATCACGGCCGCGTTCCCCGATGGGGACCTCTTGGCGCTCGGGCTCTTGAAGGGGAGCTTCATTTTCCTGAGTGACCTGGTGCGGCGGATCGAGCGTCCCCTCCAAGTGGATTTTATCGTGGCGGCAAGCTACGGCGCGGAGACCGAATCGAGCGGCGATGTCCGGTTGCTGTATGCGCCCGAGATGATTATGGAAGGCAGGCACGTCTTGTTGGTCGAGGATATCATTGACTCTGGGCACACCGTGAACCGGATTGTGAAGATGTTACGCGGGCGGGGGATGCGGAGCCTCAGCGTGTGCACCTTGCTGCACAAGCATGTGGCGACCGCTCTTGAGCTCGAGCCCGCCTTCGTGGGCTTTGACGCGCCGGCGACGTTTCTCGTGGGGTACGGTTTGGACCACGCCGAGGACTACCGTAACCTTCCCTATATCGCGAGTCTGACGTAATGGCCAATCGGGTCCCACCCCCGCGGGAGTTCAATTGGGGTCGCACGCTGCGGACCCTGTCGTTTTGGGCCCTCCTCATCGTGGGCTCGATTGCGCTCGTGCAGTTTGCCTCGAGTCGCCGGCAGGACGCCGTTGACATCTCCTACTCCCAGTTTACCGAGCAGCTCGACGCCGGCAACATCGGGTCCGTCGAGATCACGGAGCGCCAGCAGATCCGCGGCGACTTCAAGACGGCGATCACGATCGGGCATCACAGCGCGGACCACTTCACGACGCTCTTGCCGTTCGAGTCGAGCGACACGTGGGTAGGGACGCTGCGCCAGCGTGGGGTCGACGTACGCGCGCGCGAGGAGAAGCAGTCGTTCGGCGTGTTCCTCTTCAGCTTCCTGCCGTACCTGTTCATTCTCGGCCTCATCATCTTCATGTTGCGCCAGATGCAGCAGGGCGGGAACCGCGCCTTCGCGTTCGGCAAGTCCAAGGCGAAGCTCCTCTCGGGCGACACGCCGAAGGTCACCTTCGCCGACGTCGCCGGTGCCGACGAGGCGAAGCAAGAGCTTGAGGAGATCATCGACTTCCTCAAGGATCCGCAGAAGTTCCAGCGCCTCGGCGGTCGCCTCCCGAAGGGCGCGCTGCTCATCGGACCGCCGGGCACGGGGAAGACCCTCCTCGCCAAGGCCGTGGCCGGCGAAGCTGGGCGTCCGTTCTTCTCGATGTCGGGGTCGGATTTCGTCGAGATGTTCGTAGGGGTCGGGGCCTCGCGCGTCCGTGACCTGTTTGAGCAGGGCAAGACACACGCCCCCTGCATCATCTTCATCGACGAGATCGACGCCGTCGGTCGGCATCGGGGTGCGGGCCTCGGCGGCGGTCACGACGAGCGCGAGCAGACGCTCAATCAGTTGCTCGTCGAAATGGACGGCTTCGAGTCCAACGAGGGCGTCATCCTGCTCGCCGCGACGAACCGTCCCGACATCCTGGACCCCGCGCTGCTGCGTCCCGGCCGCTTCGACCGCCAGATCGTGGTCGACATGCCCGATGTGAAGGGCCGGGAGCAGATTCTGCGGGTCCACACGCGCAAGATTCCGCTCGCCGCGCTCGTGAACCTCGAGCGGATCGCCAAGGGCACGCCCGGCCTCTCGGGGGCGGAATTGTCGAACGTGGTGAACGAAGCGGCCCTGCTCGCGGCCCGCCGGAACAAGGGCGCGGTCGACATGAGCGACCTCGAGGACGCGAAGGACAAGGTCATGCTCGGCCTCGAACGCAAGAGCATGGTGCTGACCGAGGAGGAGCGCCGCCTCACCGCCTATCACGAAGCGGGCCACGCGCTCGTCAGCCTCAAGGTGCCCGGGCTCGATCCGATTCATAAGGTCACGATCGTGCCGCGGGGCCGCGCGCTCGGGCTCACGTTCTCCTTGCCCGAGCAAGACCGGCACAACTACACGAAGCAGTACATCCTGGGACGGCTCGCGATGGCGTACGGCGGCCGGGTCGCCGAAGAGCTCATCTTCGGTGCCGACAAGGTGACGACCGGGGCGACCCAGGACATTCAGCAGGCGACCGAGATGGCCCGCCGTATGGTTACGCAGTACGGCATGAGCGACGTCGTGGGGCCGATCGCCGTCGGGGACCGCGAAGCCGAGATCTTCCTGGGGCGCGAAGTCGTGCAGCGCCACGAGATCTCCGAGCGCACGGCGGAGCTCGTCGACACCGAACTCAAGCGCCTGCTCGGCGAGGCCTACGAGCGGGCGAAGCAGATCCTCTTAGAGAACCGCCCGGCGCTCGACCGCATCGCGGCCGCGCTCCTCGACCGCGAAACGCTCGACCGCGAGGAGATCGAGCTCGTGCTGGCCGGGCAGCCGCTGCCCCCCGTGCCGCCGCCCTCGCCGACCGGAAGCTCGGCCGCGCCCGCGCGAGAGCGTCCCGCGCCCGTGCCGCAGCCGATCGGCCCAGTGCTCGGCAGCCCACCGCCCGAACCCGCCGGGGCGTGACGCTGACCGCGCTCGCCGCCCACAGTCGCGAGGCGGTGCGCGCGGTGCTATCCGCCCGCGGTTGGCAAGACGAACCGGCCTGGGCCGCGGCGACGGGGCTTGAGTGTCTCGCCGTGGTCATCGATGCTATCTCCCCGACCGAGCGCGAAGCGCTAGTCCGCTGGAGTACCCACGCGGGCACCGATGTCCTCACCGGTTCTGATTGGGCGCTCGTTCATGGCCCCGCAAGCCGCCTCGCCCCGCTCGCCAGACCCGACCGCGCCCCGGCAGACCTTGAGGGCCTGTGCGCCGCGATCGCGCGCGTCTTGGCCGCCTACGCCGAGCCCGCTCGCACGTGGGACCTTGGCACGGGCAGCGTCGGGCTTGATGACCCCCGTTTTATCGGCATTCTCAATGTCACCCCGGACTCCTTCTCCGACGGGGGGCGGTTTCAGGACGCCGAGGCCGCGCTCGCGCAGGCCGAGCGCCTGAAGGCGGCCGGCGCCGACGTGGTAGACGTCGGCGGCGAGTCCACGCGGCCGGGCGCGGGACCGGTGTCGGCCGTCGAAGAACGCGCACGCGTTGTGCCCGTCGTGAGCGCGCTCGTGGGCCGGGGCCTTGGGCCCGTGTCGGTCGATACCCGCCGTGGCGAGGTCGCGCAGGCGGCGGTCGACGCGGGGGCCGCCATCGTGAATGACGTCTCGGGCGGCACATTCGACCCCGCGCTCCTCGACGTCGTGGCGCAGACGGGCGTCGGCGTCATCCTCATGCACATGCGTGGCACGCCGGCGACCATGGACAGCCTCGCGAGCTACGGACACGTGGCGGCCGAAGTCGCAGGCGAGCTCGCAGCCCTGGCGGCGCGGGCCGAAGAGCGGGGCATCGCGCGGACGCGCATCGTGCTGGACCCCGGGTTCGGGTTCGCGAAGACCGCGGTCCAGAATTTCCGGCTGCTCGACGATCTGGCGGCCGTCGTCGGCCTGGGCTATCCTGTGGCGGTCGGACCGTCGCGCAAGCGGTTCCTCGGCCACGCTACTGGCCGGCCGGTCGAAGACCGGGACCGCGCCACCGCCGTGGCCTGCGCGCTCGCCTGGGAGCGGGGCGCGCGCTTGTTCCGCGTCCACGACGTCGCTATCGCCCGCGAAGCGCTCGCGGTCGCGAGGGCGACCGCGAGCCCAAGGTGAGCTTGGAGTCCTACCGGTTCCTCGTCCCCCGCCTCTGGCCCGACGTCGTCGAGATCCTCCTCGTGGCGTTCGTGATTTATCGGTTCCTCCTCTTCCTGGTCGGGACGCGCGCGATTCAGATCGTCGTGGGCGTGATGATCCTCTCGATCGCCTACTTCGCGGCGCTCGTGGCGAAGTTCCAGATGATCAGCTTCCTCCTCGGCGTGGTGTTCACGTACGGCGCCTTTGCCGCGGTCGTCGTGTTCCAGCCCGAGCTGCGGAACGCCCTGGCGCGTCTCGGGCAGTCGCGGTTCATGCGGCGGTTCTCGCAGGGCGACCGCCAGTCGGTTGCTGAGGAGATCGCCGAGGCGCTCGACCGTCTTTCCCGCGCGGGTACCGGCGCCATCATCGCCGTAGAGGGCGACATCGGCCTCGAAGAGTTCATTTCCTCCGGGGTGCCGATGGAAGCGAAGGTCTCGGCCGATCTCCTGACCACGATCTTCACCCCGTACTCCCCGTTGCACGACGGCGCCGTGCTCATCCGGGGCGACCGAATCATCGGCGCCGGATGCGTGCTCCCACTCACCCAATTCAAGGTGACAGACAAGTCCCTCGGCACCCGGCATCGGGCGGCGATCGGCTTGTCAGAAGAAACGGACGCGACGGTCCTCGTTGTGTCCGAGGAGACCTCGACCATCTCCGTCGCGAGTCACGGGGTCCTCCACCGACCGCTGACCCCCCAACAGGTCCGGGATCTCTTGTCGGGGGCCATTTCCCACCTCGAAGGGGGCGAGCGCCTCGTAGCCTCGGCCCACTGACGCCGCTGGCGAGGATTGTCCCGCCAGCGCCGCGCCGCTAAGGTTTCCAGCTTATGGACTTTCGGGCCCTGCCCGAGCGGCTGGCCCTGGTGCGTGCGGACATCGCCCGCCGCCAGGCGCTGGGCGGGTGGACGCACCCGGTGACGCTCGTCGCGGTCACCAAAGGGTTCGGTCTCGAGGCGGTGGAGGCGGCGCTGGCGACGGGCCTCGCGGAACTCGGCGAAAACCGTGTCCAAGAGGCCATCACCAAGATCGATACTGCTGCAGGCGCGCGGGCCACGTGGCACTTGATCGGCCACCTGCAGCGGAACAAGGCGAAGTTGGTGCCCGGGCGGTTCGCCGCGGTTCACTCGATCGACACGGCGGCGCTCGCGACGGAGCTCGATCATCGCGCCGCCGACCGCGGTGTCCGGCTTCGGGTCTTGCTGCAGGTGAACGTGGCGAGGGAGCCGCAGAAGAGCGGGTGCCGCCCCGACGAGCTCGGCGGCCTCGCGCGCGCCGTGGCCGCGCTGCCGCACCTGGCGCTCGAGGGCCTCATGACCATCGCGCCGCTGACCGACGACGAGGCGGTGCCGCGGGCGACGTTCCGGGCCCTGCGCGCTCTGCGCGATGCCTTGCGGGAGGAGGGCCTATGGCTACCGGCGCTGTCGATGGGGATGTCCGGCGATTTCGGCGTAGCAGCCGAGGAGGGGGCGACGGTGCTCCGATTGGGTACCGCCCTGTTCGGCCCGAGACCGACATGACCGAAGACGCGTTCCACCTGACCCCGCTCGACATCCGCAAGCAGGAGTTCCGCCGGACGCTGCGCGGATACGAGCCGAGGGGTGTGGACGACTTTCGCGCGCGGGTCGCCGAGGAGCTCGAACGGCTCGTGCGCGAGCGGGCGATTCTCGACGAGCGGTTGGCCTCGCTGACCGAGCAGGTGCGCACGTTCCGCGAGCGCGAACGGGCCATGAACGAGGCGCTCGTCGCGGCCCAGGAGCTGCGCGAAGACACGCGACTCGCGGCCGAGCGCGAGGCCGACGCGATCGTCCGCGCCGCGCAGGCCGAGGGCCGGAAACTCGTCGAGGACGCACGCGGCGCCGAGAGCGACGTGCGCCGGCAGCTGGCCGAAGCGGAGCGCCAGTTTCAGGCGTACGTCGGCGGCTTCCGGGCGCTGCTCGAGCGCCAGGCCGCCGAGCTGCGAGCCCTGGACGGATCCCAGCGCGGGTGATTGCGGACGCGGTGCGGGCGATCGAGGCGCGCTCCGCCCTCACGCCTGATGTGGCCGTGATCCTCGGGACCGGACTGTCGGCGCTAGCCGAGCGGATGCAGGTCGAGACGCGCGTCCCCTACGCCGAGCTTCCGGGCTTCCCGCTCTCCACGGTCGAAAGCCATCCGGGGGAGCTCCTGCTCGGAACCCTGGCTGGCCGGCGGGTCGCCGCCATGCGGGGCCGGTTTCACCGCTACGAGGGCTACACGCTCGCCGAGGCCGCGTTTCCCGTGGGGGTGCTCCACGCCCTGGGCGCACGGGTCCTCGTCGTGTCGAACGCCTGCGGCGGGATGAACCCCGCGTGGCAGGCGGGCGACCTGATGCTCATCGCCGACCACATCAACTTGCTCGGCGACAACCCCCTGGTGGGCGCCTCCGACGGCCCCCAGTTCCCCGATCTCTCCGCGGCCTACGATGCCAGCCTGCGCGCGCTCGCCCAGGACGTCGCTCGCGCGCTTGCGGTCACCCTCCGCGAGGGCGTCTACGTCGCGGTGGCGGGCCCCAATCTTGAGACCCGGGCGGAATACCGGATGCTCCGCACGCTCGGGGCCGACGTCGTGGGGATGAGCACCGTGCCCGAGGTCATCACGGCGGTGGCGCGCGGCATGCGGGTCCTCGGCGTTTCGATCATCACCGACCTCTGTTTTCCCGACACCCTCGCCCCGACGTCGCTCGACCGGATCATCGCCGTGGCGAACGAGGCCGAGCCGCGCCTCACGCAGCTGGTCTGCGGGGTGCTCGAGCGGCTGAACTGATGCCGTTCCCCCGCGTCGATTCCGAGCTCTCGGCGGACGCGCTCGAAAAACAGCTGCTCGCGACCTGGAAGCACGAGCGCCTCTTCGAACAAACCCAGCAAGCTTCTCGCTACGGCCCGCCGTTCGTGTTCTTCGAGGGGCCGCCGACGGCGAACGGGCGGCCGGGCATTCACCACGTGTTTGCCCGCACCATCAAGGACCTCGTCTGCCGCTACCACACGATGCTCGGCCGCGGGGTCACGCGCATCGCGGGGTGGGACACCCACGGGCTCCCCGTCGAAATCGAGATCGAGCGGGCGCTTGGGATCAGCGGGAAGAAGCAGATCGAGGCCTACGGCATCGACAAGTTCAACCGCCTCTGTCGCGAGAGCGTGTTCACCTATAAGACCGACTGGGAGGCGCTCTCGGAGCGGATCGGCTACTGGCTCGATTACGAGCATGCCTACGTCACCTACACGAACTCCTACATCGAGACCGTCTGGTGGCTGCTCAAACGGCTCTACGACAAGTCGCTCCTGTTCCGCGGGCACAAGGTGCTGCCCTACTGTCCCCGCTGCGGGACGGCGCTGAGCTCGCACGAGCTCGCGCTCGGCTATGAGACGGTCTCGACGAACTCGGTCTACGTCGCGTTTCCCTCGGCGGAGAACCCGCGGCGGCAATTCGTCGTGTGGACCACGACGCCCTGGACCCTCGTGTCGAACGTCGCGCTTGCGGTCCACCCCGACCTCGAGTACGGCGAGTACGAGGTGGAGGGGACGCGGTTCGTCGTCGCCGCCGCGCGCGCGGGCGACGTGCACGTTGGCGGGCGGCCGCTCGCGGCCGCGCCGCGCGTGGGCACCGTGACGGGGCGGGCCTTGGTGGGCGAGCGCTATCACCGGCCGCTCGAAGTCGTGCCGATGCCGCCCGAGGGGAAGCACGGCGTCATCGTCGCGGCCGCGTTTGTGTCGGCCGAGGAGGGCAGCGGGCTTGTGCATGTGGCCCCGGCCTTCGGAGCCGATGACTACCAGGCTGCCCAGCAGCACGGCCTCGCGGTCGTGAACCCCGTGGCCCAGGACGGCACGTTCCAGGGAACCGGCTGGCCCGAGCTCAACGGCTTGCTCGTGACCGACAAGGCCACGAACAAGCTGATCATCGAGCGGTTGAAGCGTGAGGGGCGGTGGCTCGAGACGCGGCCGTACGAGCACAGCTACCCGTTCTGCTGGCGCTGCGAATCGGCGCTCATCTACTACGCCCGGGATTCCTGGTTTGTGCGGACCACCGCGCTCAAGGCGCGGCTGCTCGAGGTCAACAGTCAGGTGGCCTGGCATCCCCCCGAGGTCGGCGCGGGCCGCTTCGGCAGCTGGCTCGAGAACAACGTCGATTGGGCGCTGTCCCGCGACCGCTATTGGGGGACGCCACTCAACGTCTGGCAGTGCGACCGCGACGCGGGGCACCGCGAGGTCATCGGGTCCTACGCCGAGCTCGCTGAGCGGTGGGGTGGGGCGCTGCCGCATGAGTTCGATCCGCATCGGCCCTTCATCGACACCTATACCTGGACGTGCCGCGCCTGCCCGGGGACGATGCGCCGGCTGCCCGAGGTGATCGACGCCTGGTTCGACTCGGGCGCGATGCCGTACGCCCAGTGGCATTACCCCTTTGAGCATCAGGCGGAGTTCGCCGCCCACTTTCCGGCGGATTTCATCTGTGAGGGCGTCGATCAGACCCGGGGCTGGTTCTACTCGCTGCTTGCGATCGGCGTGGGTGCGTTCGACTCGGTCGTCTACAAGCACGTGATCGTCAACGAGCTCGTGCTCGACCCGCAGGGCCAGAAGATGTCGAAGAGCCGCGGGAACGTCGTCAACCCGTGGCAGGTGCTCGCCCTCCACGGGTCCGACGCAGTGCGCCTCTACCTCCTGTGCCAGAGTCAGGTCTGGGTGCCCAAGCGCTTCGACGCCGAGCAGATCCCGAAGGTCGTGGGCGGGTTTTTAAACGCCCTCAGGAACACTTACGACTTCTTCGCGCAGTATGCAGAGGACTGGCGGCCGCCTGACGAGGACGCCGCGACCCCGCTTGCGAACCGGCCCCTCGCCGACCGTTGGCTGCTCGCGCGGTTGGACGAGGTGGTTGCGGGCGTCCGCGAGGCGTGGTCCGCCTACGACACCACGGCCGGCGTCCGCGTCCTGATGGACTTCGTGGGGGAGGACATCTCGCGCTGGTACGTGCGGCGCAACCGGCCCCGCTTCTGGGCCCCGGACCGCGCGACCGATCCCGTGGCGCTCGAAACGCTGCACGAGACGCTCGTCGCCGTGGCCCGGCTGCTTGCGCCGGCCGCGCCCTTCTTCGCAGACTGGCTCCATCGAGCGCTCGTCGGGACCTCGGTCCATCGCGCGGCGTTCCCCGTCGATCGCGGGCGTCGCGCGCCGGAGCTTCTCGCGGCGATGGCGGCCGTGCGGCGCCTCGCCTCGCTCGGCCGGGCGGCGCGCGAGGCCCGGGCGATCCCGGTCCGACAGCCGGTCGCCAGGATCCAGCTCGCCGTCCCGGCCGCGGTCAAGGGCCCCATCTTCCGCGACCTGTTAGATATTCTGGCTGCCGAAGTGAACGCCAAGGACTACGAAGTGGTCGCGTCCGATCACGATCTCGTGACCCTCAAGGGGACTCCGAATTTCCGGAGTCTCGGGAAGCGCTATCGCAACAGGACCCAGGCCGCGGCGGCGGCCGTGGCGACGCTCACGCCAGAGGACCTGATGACGCTGGAGCGCGGCCTGGACGTACGCTGCGGGGAGTGGGACTTCACTCCCGCCGACGTCGCCGTCACCCGCGAGGTCGCGACCGACTGGATCGTGCAAGCCGACGGGCCGTACGTGGTGGCGCTCGACCCGCGCCTCACGCCGGACCTCGTCGAAGAGGGCCTCGCGCGCGAACTCGTGAATCGCATTCAGCGGCTGCGCCGGGATGCGGGCTACGAGTTCACGACGCGCATCGAGGTGAGCATCACCGGGGCGGCCGAGATCCTGGCGGCCGCCGCGGCCTTTCAAAGCGTCATCGAGGGCGAAACGCTCGCGCGCAAGACCGTGCTGGGCGCTCCGCTCGTCGAGCCAGACTTGAGCCGCGACGTCGATATCGAGGGGCACCGCGTTACCATCGCACTCCGACGCCACGACGGACGAAAGGGCGGGACCCGATAATGCCGATGAAATCGAAGGTGAAGAGCAAAGGGCTGGGCAAGAAGCAGCTCGCCCACCTCGAGAAGCGACTCCTGGAAGAGCGCGCCCGCGTCCAAAAGGAGCTCGGCTATTATGACGAGTCCTTCAATTCGAGCCTCCAGGCCTCCGATGGCGATCTCTCGAGTTACTCCTTCCACATGGCGGACCAGGGCACCGATGCGATGGAGCGCGAGAAGGCGTTCCTGTTCGCCTCCCAGGAAGGCCGCTACTTGTGGCACGTGAACCAGGCGCTGCGGCGCCTCTATCAGGCGCCGGAGAAGTTCGGGAAATGCGAACAGTGCGGCGAGGACATCACGTTCGAGCGACTCGACGCGCTGCCGCACGCCCGGCTCTGCATCCGGTGCAAGGCGAAGGAAGAGGATGGCAAGCGTCGCTGAGCGCCGCCTGTTCTGGTCGACGGCCGCGGCGGTGGTCGTGGCGGACGTCGTCACGAAGCTCCTCGCCGAGAACCACCTCGCGCGGCGCGTCCCGATCCGGGTGGTGGGCGACGTCGTGCAGCTCCGGCTCGTCTACAACCAGTGCGCCGCGTTCGGACTGTGCATCGGCGAGTACTCGCGGTGGATCTTCTTCGGCCTCGCCCTCGTCGCGCTCGCCGTCCTCGGGTCCATGGTCCGCTCGACCCGCCCGGGCGACCGCGTCCGCATCGTGGCCCTCGCGCTCGTCTGCGCCGGCGCCGTCGGGAACGTGATCGACCGCGTGCGGAGCGCGATGGGCGTCGTGGACTTCGTCGACGTGGGGATCGGGTCGGCGCGCTGGCCGACGTTCAATGTGGCCGACTCGGCCATCACCGTCGGGGCCGTCGTGCTCGCCATTTCGCTCTGGCTCGAGGGTCGGGAGCACGATGAGAAGGAGGCGCAGGTCACGGGGCCGTGAGCGGGACCGTGGTCACCTTCTGTGTGGCCGTGCCTGAGACCGAGCGCCTGGATCGGTACCTCGCCGAACAACTCTCGCTATCGCGCACCGCCGCGGCCCGCCTCGTGGCCGAGAAGTGCGTCGTGGCAGACGGGCGACCCCTGCGGGCGTCCGCTCAGCTCCGGGCCGGGACGGTGGTCACCGTCACGTTGCCCGAAGAAGCTCCTCCCCGGACATACGCGCCCGCTCACCGCGAGCTCGACTTCGCCTACGAGGACGAACACCTCGCGGTCATCGACAAGCCGGCCGGGCTAGTCGTGCATCCCGGCCCGGGCCACTGGGACGACACGCTGGTCAACGTCCTCATGGGGCGGGGCACCGAGCTCGCCCAGGGGACGGGCGAGGGACGGCCCGGGATCGTCCACCGCCTGGACCGCGACACCTCGGGCCTGCTTCTCATTGCCAAGACCGAGCTCGCCCATCGCCGGCTCGCTCGGGCGCTCGAGCAGCGCCACATCGAGCGGGTGTACGCGGCGCTTGCCTGGGGCCATCTCGCGTCCAGCCCGGTGACGATCGATGCGCCGATTACGCGGCACCCCCAGGACCGCCAGCGCATGACGGTGCTCGCCGGCGGGCGCCATGCCGTGACCCACGCCACGGTCGTCGCGCGCTTTGCCCACGTGGACTTGCTCCGCCTCGAGCTCGACACGGGCCGCACCCACCAGATCCGTGTGCACCTCGCGCACGTCGGCCACCCCGTCGTGGGCGACCGGGAATACGCGCTCGGCGGCAGCCGCGGGGTGACGCCGTCCAAACGCCAGGCCGCCGAGCGGATCGAGGTGCTTGCCCCCCGCCAGGCGTTGCACGCGGCGGAGTTGCGGTTTGCACACCCCGTGACGGGCGCTCTCATTTCGCTGCGCTCGGAATGGCCGGCCGGCCTCCTGCCCACCCTCGCCGCGGCGGCTGAGGACACGAACTTGCTTGCTCAGCGCAACCCCTTGCAGTATTTTGGGTTCTTCGCGTCGGATGAGTGACGAGATCGTCCGGCTGCTTGTCTTCCGGGTGGGCACGCTCGCCTGCGCGGCCGATGCGGCGATCGTGCGCGAGATCCTCCCGCGCCTCGTGCTGACGCGGATTCCGGGTGCGCCCCCTGTGATCTCGGGTCTTGCGAACGTGCGCGGGAGTCTGGTCACGGTCGTGGCTGGGTGGCGGGCGCTCAAGCAGCCCCGGCCCGAGACCGACCAGCCGGACGGGACCACGATTCTTCTCGAGCTCGCGGGCCGGCGGGTGGTCGGCTTGGCGGTCGACGAAGTGATCGACCTCCTCTCGGTGGCTGGCGCGACGCTCGAACCTGGGCTCGCCCTGGCCGGCATCGATGCGACGCTCGTGCGAGCCGTCGGCCGGCGTGCCGGGCAGCTCTTCGTGGTCCTCGACACCGACGCGTTGCTAGCCCCGATGTTCACCTCCTAGGGAGGGTGTGTGAGCCACACGGTCCTCGTCTGCGACGACGCCATCTTCATGCGGACGATGATCAGCGACATCCTCACGCAGGCGGGCTTCGAGGTGGTCGGGGAGGCGGAGACCGGCTCCCAGGCGGTCGCGAAGTACCGCCAGCTGAAGCCCGAGCTGGTCACGATGGACATCGTCATGCCCGACATGGGCGGGATCGACGCGGTCCGCGAGATCGTCAAGCAGGACCCCGACGCGAAGATCCTGATGTGCAGCGCCATGGGCCAGCAGGCGCTCGTGGTGGAAGCCATTCAGGCGGGCGCCAAGGACTTCGTCGTCAAGCCGTTCCAACCTTCGCGAGTGCTCGAGGCCGTGCAGCGAGTGCTCGGCTAATGGACCTCTCGCAGTACGCCGAGCTGTTTCTCGCCGAGAGCCGAGAGCATCTCAGCAGCTGCAACCAGTTGCTGCTCGAGTGGGAACGCGACCCGGCCGCCCGCGGTCCGGTCGACGGCCTGTTTCGCGCCTTTCACACGATCAAGGGCATGGCCGGCACGATGGGCTATGCGGCGGTCGCGGACCTCGCCCATCGGGCGGAGAGTCTCCTCGAGCCCTTGCGCCACAGGGGACGACGGCCGACCGACGCCCTGCTCGAGCTCCTGTTCCGAACGGTCGACGCGCTCGAACGGGCGGTGGCCCTCTCGGCGGCGGGCCGCGAGCGGGAGCTCGACGTGGCCGAACTCCTGGGCGAGCTCGAGCGGGCGGCCCCGCGGGCTGGCCCGGCCGTGCCCGAGCCCACGAGCTCGGCCGTGCCCGAGCCCGCGAGCTCGCCCGTGCCCGAGCGTGCGGCGGCTGGCCGGCTCGTGCAGGTGGCGCTCCGCGCCGAAGCGGCTCTGAAGGGCGGCCGGGCGCTCGTCGCCCTCCGCAAGGTCGAGCGCCTCGGGCGGATCCACAGCGTCTCTCCCCCGCTCACCGCCTTCGAGGTCGAGGACTTCGACGGCCGGTTCAGCTTCCGCCTGGTCTCAGACGCCGCCGCGGCGGACATCGTGGCCGCCGTCATGAGCGCGGGAGACGTCGACCAGGTTGCGCTGCCCGAGGACGAGCTTCGCCGCGCCGAGGCGACCCCGGACGCGGGCAGCGGCCCGACCCGCCATATCCGGGTCGACCTGCGCCGCCTCGACACGCTGATGAACCTGATCGGCGAGCTGCTCACGGCGCGGGGCCGTCTGGACGAGCTCGCCGGCGCCCGCCATGACGCGGCGCTCGATGACCTCGCCTCCCACATCTCACGGCTCTCGACCGAACTGCAAGGGGAGATTGTCGAAGCACGGATGACGCCGGTGTGGCAGGTCTTCGACCGCTTCCCCCGTCTCGTGCGCGACAGCGCGCGCGAGCTCGGCAAGCAAGTCGCGCTCCGGGTCGAGGGGAAGGAGATCGAGCTCGACCGCGCGATCCTCGACGAACTCGGTGATCCCCTGGTGCATCTCCTCCGCAACGCGGTGGACCACGGGATCGAGCCGCCGGACGAGCGCCGTGCCGCTGGTAAGAAGCCCGAAGGCGAGGTGGTGCTCGCGGCCGCGCGCGAGCGCAGCCGTGTGACGATCACCATCAGCGATGACGGGCGGGGGATCGACCGCGCCCGTGTCCTCGCGATCGCCAAACGCGACGGCCTGGTCGAGCCGCACACCGAGTCGCTGACCAACGACCAGCTGCTGCGCGTGCTCGCGCGGCCCGGGTTCACGACGGCCACGACGGTGACCAGCGTGTCCGGCCGGGGTGTCGGGATCGACGTCGCCCTGACGCGGGTCCGCGCGCTCGGGGGCACCGTGGAGGTGCGGTCCGAGCTCGGAGCCGGTACGACGTTCGTGTTGCGGCTCCCCGTCACGCTCGCCATCGTGCGTGCGCTGATCACGAGCGTGGGTTCCGAGCGCTACGCCTTGCCGCTGACGTACGTGTCGGAAACCGTCGAGTTCAGCCAGGCGCCGCGGACGACCGTTGAGGGGCGCGACGCGATCGTGTTGCGCGATCGGGTCGTGCCGCTCGTGCCGCTCCGCCGCCTGCTCGACGTCGGCGAGGAAGGCGCCCCGCCGCGGCGGCCGATCATCGTGCTCGAGATGGGCGAGCGGCGCGCGGGGGTCGTCGTGGACGCGATGCTCGGCCAGCAGGAGATCGTGGTGAAGAGCTTCGACACGCCCCAGGGCACCCTGGCGCTCTTCAGCGGGGCCACGATCATGAGCGATGGCCTGCCTGCGCTGATCCTCGACGCGGGCGAGCTGGTCTAGGAGAGGCGCGATGCCGGACATCCGAGACCTCAAGGCCCTGCAGCTCGACGCGCTGCGCGAAGTCGCCAACATCGGTGCTGGGCACGCGGCGACCGCCCTTTCGCAGATGACGAACCGGCGCATCATGATCAGCGTGCCGCAGATCGCGGTCGCACCGCTCGAGGAAGTACCCGAGCTGCTCGGGCATCCGCAGGACGTGGTTGCGGCGGTGCTCATGCACATGCTCGGCGACCTGACGGGTCGCACGCTGCTCTTGTTCCCCGAGGCCGTCGGGCGGCGGCTGTGCGACATCCTGTTGCGGCGGCCGGCAGGCGCCACGACGAGCTACGACGCCCTGGAACAGTCCTGCTTGAAGGAGGCGGGGAACATCCTGGCGGGCGCCTATATGAACGCGCTCTCGGACTTCATGGGGATGCTCTTGCTGCCGTCGGTGCCGAGTTTGGTCGTCGACCTGTGCGGCGCAGTGCTCACGACTGCGTGCCTGAACTTCGGGCACGACCGCGACTACGTGTTGTGCGTCGAGACCGCCTTCAACCTCGACGACGAGGGACTCCGCGGCCATTTCCTCCTGCTACCCGACCTGGCGTCGCTCCAGGCCATCTTCGACGCCATTCGCTTGAGCTGAGCCGTGACGGCGCCGGCGCTTCCCGATCGCGACCTTGCCGCACTCCGATCGTTCGCCCGCCGGATCGATCCCTCCGACGCCGACGCGCATAACAACCTGGGTGTGGTCTACTACCGGCGCGGCCTGGTGGTCGAGGCGATCGCCGAGTTGGCTCGCGCGCTCGAGCTTGACCCCAAGATGCAGATCGCCCAGCGCAACCTCGAGATCGCCTACCGCGACTCGGGCTACTACGATCGCCGCGTGGCGGAGCTCGGCGAACGGCTGCGCCAGGCTCCCGACGACCGCGACGCGCGCTGGGAACTGGCGCGGGCCTACGCGAGCCTCGGCCAGCACGCCGAGGCGATCACCGAGTTCGAGGAGCTCCTCGCGCGGCGGCCGGACGACATCGGGGCGATCATCCAGCTTGGCGTGGCCGAAAAGAACCGGGGGCGCGGCGAGGCGGCGACCGAATGGTTGCTCCGCGCGGCGGAGCGTGATCCGGAGAGCAGCGTGGTCCAGCTCTACGTCGCCGAGGCGTATTACAGCCGCGGCCTGAACACCGAGGCACTCGCCGCGCTCGAGCGCGCCGTGCAGCTGAGTCCGGACAATGCGAACGCGCATTACCTCATGGCCTTCGTGCTCGGGGACATGGGCCGCCACGACGAGGCCCGGGCGGCCTCACGCCGCGCGATCCAGCTGAACCCGCCGCTCGCGCGGGCGCAGACGAACCTCACGATCGAACGCGCGGAATCCGAGCGCCGGAGCCGCGAGGTCCGCGTGCCCGACCCAAGCGAGGCGGAGGGCCAGGCGCTCGCCCACTACAACCTCGGGCTCGCGTTCCGCCAAAAGGGCTACTACAACGAAGCGCTGCGCGAGTACCGCCTGGGCCTCGAGCGCGGCGAAGACCGCCGTCTGACGCTGCAGGCGATGGCCGAGGTGCAGTTGCTGCGCCGCGATTTCGGCGCGGCGCTCGAGCTGTACGAGACGTTGCTGCGCGAGCTCCCCGACGCCCCGAAACTCTGGAACGAGCGCGGGGTCGTGCTGCACCAGGCCGGGCGCCCGGAGGACGCGGAGGCGTCCTACCGGCGAGCGACCGAGGTCGATCCGAAGTACGCGCTCGCCTGGAACAACCTCGGCGTCCTGCTCGCGCACCGCACGGCTTCTGACGACGCGATCGGCGCGTTCCGCACCGCCCTCCAGCTCCAGGGTCGCTTCGCTCCGGCCCGGCTCAACCTCGCGCTCCTCCTCTATCAGTTGCGGCGCTTTCAGCTCGCGCTCGAGGCCTACCGGCAGGTCCTGAGCGACGATCCGCGCTCGGGGGCCGCCTGGAACGGAGTCGGTCTCGTGCTAGTCGAGCTCAAGCGCTTCACCGACGCACGCAACGCCTTCGTCCGCGCGGTCGAGGCGGACCCGGCCCACGCGGGGGCGCATTACAACCTGAGCTTTACGCTCTCGAACCTTGGGGACTACGAAGGGGCCCTGCGCGCGACCAAGCGCGCGCTTGAGCTCGATCCGTACTACGTCGCCCAGAAGTTTGCGCTCGCGATCGACCTCCAGTTTGAGAGCAGCACGATCGGTATCGCGCCCGAGATCTCGGCCGACGTGCCGACCGAGACGCTCGGCGAGAGCTTCTCCTTCGACCAGCGCCTGCTCGACAACATCTTCCAGGAGCTCGCGCCGCCCGCCGCGCAACCCACGCGCCCCGAGCGCGAAGACCCACTTGCGCTCGCCCGCGATTACGTGAGCAAGGGCCTGATGGAGCTCGCCGCCGCCGAGGCGACCCGGGCGGTCCAGCGCGGCGCCGACCGTGGCGATGCCGCCGTGCTGCTCGGCGACACCTTCGCGAAGCGGGGCCTCCACGGCGAGGCGCTGGAGCGTTACCAGGAGGCCCGCGTCCAGAACGGCAAACGGCCGGACGCCCTCCTCGGCGAGGTCCGGGCCCTCTTGGCGCTCGGGCGCGTCGCCCAATCGCACGCGCTCGCCGAGGAACTCGTGACGCTGACGCCGGACGACGTCGACGCGCTCGTCGCCGTAGCCAAGGGTCGTGCCGCGGCGGGGGACGCCGCCGGGGCGCTCACCGCGCTCCAGCGCGCCCAGGTCCGCGCCCCGAATCGGGCCGACCTCCACAGGCTCCAGGGGGACGTCGCGCTGAAGATCGGGGACCGGACGGGCGCCCACGCGGCCTACAAGGCGGCGCTTGAGCTCGATCCCGGGTACGTGCAGGCGTGGCTCGACCTCGGGCGCCTGGAGGAGGCAAGGGAGGACTGGGGCGCCGCCGGGCAGGCCTACGAACGCGCGCTCGAGGTGCTCCCTACCTTTTATGAGGCGGCCCTGGCGCTCGCCGATCTCTCCCGCCGCACGGGGCGGGTGCAGCAGGCCATCACGCGGCTCGTGACGCTCCTCGAGCAGGACCCCTACGAGTTCAAAGCACTCCTCTTGCTCGGGCGCGCGTTGCTCGACGCGCAGCGCCCCGACGCGGCGGTCGAAGCGTTCCGGCGGGTCCTCAAATTCGACCCGCAGCACGTCGAGGCCCTCTTTCAGCTCGGTGTCACCCTCGGGCGCCTGCAGCGCTACGGTGAGGCGGTCTCGGCCTGGGAGAAGGTCACGCGGCTCGACCCGAGCGGACCCTTCGCGCCCCGCGCTCGCCAGCATGCCCGGACGGCGCTCGACCTGCAGAGCATCTTCGCGGCCCACGCCGCCTAAGCCATGGCCATCGAGGGACCGCTTCGCGAACTCGGCATCCACGACGTCTTCCAGCTGCTCGACCTGAGCCGCAAGACCGGCGTCCTGCGCGTCACTTCCGAGCTGCGGCACAACGCCGGCAGCGTGTATTTCGACGACGGTGCGGTGATCTTCGCCACCATCCAGAGCAACCCCCACCTGCTCGGGTCGATGCTCGTGCGGAGCGGTAAGATCACCCAAGCGGACCTCGACCGCGCTCGGGACATGCAGACCCGCGGGGACAAGCGACGACTGGGGCAGGTCCTCGTCGCGATCGGGGCGCTCACGCCGCGGGACGTGGAACGCCAGGTGCGGTTCCAGGTCGAAGAGGTGGTGTTCGAGATGATGAGCTGGCATGAGGGATTCTTTTCCTTTACCGAGGAACCGGTCACGGACGTGCCGACCGAGGCCAAGGTCCGGATCCCCACGGAAGTGCTCTTGATGGAGGGCGCCCGGCGCATCGACGAGTGGTCGCGGATCGAGAAGCGGGTACCCCACCTCGGGACCGTGGCGACGCTCGCCCCGCCCCCCGAGCCCGGGTCGAGCGCCGGTACGCTGGACTTGCTCCCTGCGGAATGGGAAGTCCTGACACTCGTGGACGGCGAGCACGACGTGCGGGCCATGGCGCAGGCCCTGGGGCACTCGGAGTTCGAGGTCGCGAAAACCCTCTTCGGACTCGAGAGCGCGGGTGTCGTGACGCTGCGGGACCCGGGCCCCGCGCGGAGCGACTCGGCGGGCTCGGCGCAGCTCGTCGAGCTGACGGCGCGGGTCGAGGATGCCCTCACGCGGCGCGAACCCGAAGAGGCGCGCGCCGCGGCCGAGCGGGCGGCCAACCTGTTCCCGCACGATCCGGGAGCGCACGTGCTCCTCGGTCGTGCCCACCTCGCCGCCGCCCGACCGGGCGACGCGGCGGGGGCGTTCCGCCGCGCGCTCCGGCTCGACCCGCTGCTCGTCCCCGCGCACCGCTTGCTCGGGCACGCGCTCGCGGCCGCGGGTCGCTTTACGGAAGCGGTCGAGGTTTGGGACCAGTGGGAGCGTCTCGCGCAGGATTCCGAAGCGGAGCTCGTGCGCCTACCCGACGTGCATCGCGCGAGACTCGCTGCCCAGACACTCGCCGAGGTGCGAGCCGCGGGCGATGGGCTTGATGGCTGACGACGTCAAGACGCTCTCGACCGAGCTCGCTCAAGACCCCGACAGCCTGGTCTTTCTGCGCTTGGGCGAGCTCTTGCGCCAACGCGGGCAGCTCGATGCCGCGCACCGGGTCGCGTTGAGCGGCCTCGGGCGGCACCCCCACCTCGCCGACGCGCACGACCTCTGCGCTCGCGTCCTCACCGACAAGCGTGACTACGAACGCGCGTTCGACGAGTGGGACATGGCACTGCGGATCGCCCCCACGCATATCGGGGCGCTCAAGGGCCTCGCCTACCTCTATTTCAAGGTGGGGGACGTCGCGCAGGCCGAGGCCCACTTGGCGGCCGCGCAGCGAGCCGCTCCCGACGACCCGACGTTGCGTCAGGCCGCCGTGCGCCTTGCCGACGGAGACCGGCGCTCGGCAGCCGTCGTGCTCGGTGCGGCTCCGGCCCCTCCGCCACCCGCGCCCCCAGCCCCGCCGCCTGTTCCGCGACGGACCCCCGTCCCGGAAGCGACGCCGACGGCCGTGGCCCCGCTCAGCGAGGGCCGCGTGTTTGCGGGGCTTGAGGGAGCGGACGAGGGTCTGCTCCTCCTCGACTCGGCGGGTCGAGTGTTGGGCGGCGCCCTTCGGGACCCAGGCGGGGCGGACGTGACCGAGCGCGTGGCGGCCTACCTCGCCGGCGTCTCGCAGGAAGCCGCTCGCACGGCGAAGCTCCTTGGTCTCGGGGCCTGGACCGGCCTTGCAGCCGAAGGGGAACGGGGCCACGCCCATCTGGCGCAGCCGGGGCCCGACGCGCTCTTGCTCGTCGTGCGGGACCGCGCCGTGCCCATGGGACGACTGGCCATCATCGCCGAGCGCGCGGCGCAAGCGGCGCGCCGCTGGCTCGAGACGCACACGTGACCGCCGCCACCTTCAGCCGGGCGCTCGACCTCGTCACTCGGGTGCCGGGGGTGCGGGGCGCGCTCATCGTCTCGGGGGGTGACGGCCTGGTCGTGGCCGAGCAGTTGATCGAAGGCCTCAAGGGCCCTGCCGTGGCGGCGCTCGCCGCGAGCCTCGCCGCGCGGTTCGGTCGCGCGATGCAGGCCGCGGGCGTCGGCGCGGGCGTGTTCTGGCACCTCCAGTGCGCCGAGGGCGCGCTGCTCGCTGTGCCCGCCGCGTCGGGCACGCTCGTCGTCGCCGTGGCCGAGCCCGGTGTGAACGTGGGGCTCGTCCGCCTCGAGCTACTCCGAGCCACGGAGGCGCTCGCGTGACGACCCGAGCCGTCGAGTCTTGGACGCTCGAACCGCTGCGTCGGTTCGTCGGGGAAGCCGCCGCGCGCCTCGTGCTGCTCATGACGCCGGCCGGTCAGGTGATGGCGCAGCACGGGTTCGCTCGAGCCGTCGACGTCATGGCGGCCGCGGCGCTCGGCACCGCCATCGTGGCGTCGACCACCGAAATCGCCCGCCAGCTCGAGCAGCCTCCGTTCGCCGCGCTCACCCATCAGGGCGAGCGACAGGGCATTTTCCTCTCCGCGTTGACGACGAGCCAGGGCGGGATCGTGGCCCTCGTCGTTTACGACCTCGACGTTTCGTCGATCGGGTTGGTGCAGTTATTCTTCGAGCAGCTCGTCACGGACCTGCTCACGGCAAGTCCCGCCGTGGCGCCGCGCAAGCAGGTCTTGGCTGTGGATTTCGAGCGTGAATTGAGCGACAGCCTGAACCTCCTGTTCGGGAGATAGGCCGGTGTCCCTCGTCAATTTCACGACGCGCGAAATCACCTGCAAAATCGTCTATTACGGCCCCGGGCGGTCCGGCAAGACCACGAACCTTCATTACATCTACGGGCGCGTCCCGGAAACCCGACGCGGGCGCATGGTCTCGCTCGCCACGCAGACCGACCGGACGCTCTTCTTCGACTTCCTGCCCATCGATCTCGGACAGATCTCGGGCTTCGCGACGCGCTTCCAGCTCTACACCGTGCCCGGCCAGGTCTACTACAACGCGACACGCCGGCTCGTGCTCCAGGGCGCCGACGGCGTCGTCTTTGTGGCCGACAGCCAGGCCCGCCAGCTCGATGAGAACCTCGAGAGTCTCCAGAACCTCCACTCGAACCTTCGCGAGCACGGGATCGACATTCGCACACTCCCGCTCGTCCTCCAGTACAACAAGCAGGATCTTCCAAGCGAGCTCATCCTCGCCCCGCCCGAGCTCGACGACGCCCTCAACTTCCGGGACGTCCCGAGCTTCGGCGCGGACGCCCTGCACGGGCAGGGGGTCTTTGAGACCCTGAAGGCGGTGTCGGAGCGGGTGCTCCGCCGGCTTGCGGCGGGGACAGTGGCATGACGACCACGCTCAATCCGCGCTTCTCCTTCGAGACGCTCGTCACGGGTGCGGCAAATCGCCTCGCGGTCACCGCCGGGCGGGCGGTCGCCGAGAACCCCGCCGCCGCGTACAACCCGCTCTTCGTCTACAGCAGTTCGGGGCTCGGCAAGACCCACCTCCTGATGGCCATTGGGCAGGGGGCGAAGAAGCTCTTGCCCCACCTCACGATTGAATACCTGACACTGGACGAGTACGTCGAGGCCTTTCACGCCGCCGTGGCCGCGGGCCAGGGCGACGCGTTCCGTCGCCGCTTTCAGAACGTGGATCTCCTGCTCGTGGACGACGTGCAGTTCCTCGCCAACCGCCGCGAGATGCAAGCCGAGCTCCTCCGTCTCACCGAGGCCCTGCAGACCGCAGGGCACCAGATCGTGCTGACCAGCGACCGGCCTCCGGCCGAGATCGCCGATCTGGACGAGCGTCTGATCTCGCGCTTCTCGGGCGGGCTCGTTGTGGACATCGGTGCGCCCGACTACGAGACGCGGGTCGCCATCCTGCGGCGCAAGGCGGAGGAACGGGGGGCGAAGTTCCAGCCCGGTGTGCTCGAGGCGGCCGCGTCGAACGAGTTCCACAACGTCCGCGAGCTCCTCGGCGTGCTCAACCGGCTCATCGCGCACCAGGCCGTGAACGAGGCGCCGCTCGCGCCCGACGATGTGCGCGCGTTGCTCGGGATCGGAACCCCGGACGCGCAGGCCTCCGCCAGTACCGCAGCCCCGGCTGCGGCGAGAGCGAGTGGGGGTGGGACGGGTGATGAATTCGGGGCGTTCCTGCGCGACGTCACTGTCACGGTCGGCAGGGCGGTCGAGACGTGGCGCGCGCGCGTCGCGGAAGCGGTGCTGCGGTTCGAAGGCGAAGGGTACCGGACCGAGCGCCTCGAGGCGCTGCTCCAAGCGGACTCACCCGGGGCGATCGAGGAGGCGATTGCGCATTTCGCGGCCGACGTCGATCAACTGAAGATCCTCGAGGCCGAGGTCGCGTCGCTCGACCCGCAGGCGGCCGGGCAGAGCGTGTTTCGCGATCCCGAACGCCTGGCCGAGGCGCAGGCGCTAGTCGAAGAAGCCCGCGCCGGGGCGACCCCGCCGCCCGCGCCTTCCCCCGCATTCCCCCTCGCCATGTTCGCCGTCGGGCCATCGAACGAGGAGGCCGCGCGGGCCGTGCGGGCCGTCCTCGACGCGCCCGGCCGGCGCTACAATCCGCTCGTGCTCACGGGGCCGAGCGGGGTGGGGAAGACGCACCTGCTCCACGCGCTGGGCCTCGCCCTCGCCGAGTCCGATCCCAAAGGGATCGTCGCCTGTCTGTCCGCTCAGGCGTTCATCGACGAGCTCATCGCGGCGATCGAGGCCGATCGGGTCGAGTGGTGGCGCCGCCGCTACCGGCGCGCGACCGCGCTCTTGCTCGACGACATCCATCTCGTCGCCGCCAAGGAACGCTCGCAGGAAGAGCTGTTCAATCTCTTCAACCGCCTGCACGACGAGGAGCGGCAGCTCGTCTTTACGACGCCCGAGCCCCCGAGCAAGCTCGTGGGAGTGGAGCAGCGGCTCGTCTCGCGCCTCGAGGGGGGCCTCGTCGTGGCGCTCGCCCCTTCGGACCGCGCGGTGCGGCGCGCCGCGGCCGAGCGCTTGCTCCCGGAGGCTGGCGTCACGGCGGACCCGGCCCTGCTCGACTACTTGGCCGACCGGCCCGCCGAGTCGGTGCGCGAAGTCGTGGCGCTCGTGCAGCGGGTGCTCGGCGCCGCGTCCCAGCGCGACCGGCCGGTCAGTGCGGGACTTGCGCGCGAGGTCCTGGAAGGCCAGGCGGAGCCGGGTCGGCGCTCGAGCGGGTTTCGCACGAGCGGCATCGTGGTCTCAAGCCTGGGTGGGATCCGGAGCCGGGAGAAAATGGCCTGGGATTGGCCGGATCCCGGCGATCGGTTGATCGAGGATCTGCGCTGATGGCGATCAAGGGGTCGCTCAAGGAAGCCTCGCTGCCCGACGTCTTGCAGCTCCTTGCCCTCGGGCAGAAGACCGGATGCCTCTCGATCGCCGACCGATCGAACTTCGGCTGCATCTACTTCGAGAAAGGGCGCATCTGCTACGCCTCGATCGTCAACCGCCGAGACCGGCTGGGGGACATCCTCGTCAAGCACGGCACGATCACGCAGGAGCAGCTCGACGCCGCGATCGAGCGCCAGGCGTTGGAACGCGACAAGAAGCTCGGCCAAATCCTGGTCGCGCAGGCCGTCATTTCGCAGCAAGACCTCGAACGCTACATGCGGGTCCAGATCGAGGAGTCGGTCTATTTCCTGTTCACGTGGACCCAAGGGACCTTCCACTTCGAAACCGACGTCGCTCCCGAGCGGCAGGACTTCCTGGTGTCGATTAACCCGGAATCGCTGCTCCTCGAGGGGGCCCGCCGGGTCGATGAATGGAGCCTGATCGAGAAGAAGATCCCGTCCTTCGACCTCATCTTCATCGTGGACCGTGACCGCCTCGCGATCGCCGAGGGGCAGCTCACCGATTCGCAGACGCGCGCGCTGGCGGTCCTCGACGGGACGCGGGACGTGAATCAAGTCGTTGAGGATACGGGGCTGAGCGAGTTTGAGGTCGGCAAGGCGCTCTACGGGTTGATCACCGCGGGGTTCGTGCACCGCGCGGGTCGGAGTCCGTCGCCCGTGGACGTGCAGGTGACCGATGCCCGGGTCGAGGAGCACCGGAACTTGGGCGTTGCCTTCTACAAGACGGCCATGTACGACGAGGCCGCGCGCGAATTCCGTCGCGTCGCGGAGCTCCGGCCGAGCGATGGCGGGGCGCACTTCTACTTGGGCCTCGTCGCCCTGCGGCACGCCCAGTGGCGGGACGCCGTAGACGCATTCCGGCTCGCGGCCGAGAAGGGCGGCAGCCGGCCCACGATCCTCCACAACCTGGCCCTGGCCTACGAGCAGCTCGGCCGGCTCGACGACGCCGAAGCGACGGGAGCCGAGGCCGCGGCCCGGGCGAAGACGGACGCCCGGATCCATCTGGGCTGGGGCATTGTCGCGTTGAAGCGCGGCGACCTCGCCGCCGCCGCCGCTCGCCTGGACCGCGCGCAGGAGCTGTTTGGCGTCGAGCCGCCGCCCGCCTGGTTCTGGGCGCGCACGCTCACCGCGGCCTCGGCCGGGGAGTTCGAGCTCGCCGAGACGCTCGGGACGCGCGGAGTGAGCGTCTATCCCACGCAGGCCGTACTGCAGAACAACCTGGCCGTCCTGAAGGAGCTCGCCGGCGAGCTCGGCCCGGCCGAGGAACTCGTGCGCGCGGCGCGCCAGAACGAGCCGTCGCTGCCACAGCTCTCGAAGAATTCAGGGGATCTCGCCTACCGCGCGTCCCGCTACGATGACGCGTGGGACGCCTACCAGCGGGCGATCGAGCTCTCCCCCGATTTGGGCGACGACGTGTACTTCAAGCTCGGCAACATCGCCTACAAGCGCGCCGATCGGGAGCTCGCCGCCCAGCTGTGGCGCCGTGCGCTCGCGCTGAATCCCAAACACGAACTCGTGAAAGCGAATCTCGAGACCCTGAAGGCGGTTTCCTGACCGTCGAGGCCGACGACCCCGCGTTTCGGGCCCTCACGGACAAGGTTTCCCGCGCCCGCGGCGTGCGGTGCGAGGCCTACAAGTCCAAGTGCCTGCGCCGGCGCGTGGCCGTGCGGATGCGCGCGCGGGGGGTGCACACGTTCGAAGCGTACAGCCACCTCCTGGACACCGACGCGGCCGAGTACGACCGGCTCCTCGATGCGCTGACGATCAACGTCACCAAGTTCTGGCGGAACGCGGAGACCTGGCGAGCGCTCGCCGACCCGTATCTCGCGGACCTGTGGCGGGCGCGCCTCGGGGCGGTGCGGGTGTGGTCGGCCGGCTGCGCGTCGGGCGAAGAGCCCTACACGATCGCCGTGCTCCTCGCCGAAACGGCGCGGGCGGCGCGCGAACCCGACCGCTTGAACCGCGCCCGGATCGACGCGACGGACGTGGACACCGAGAGTCTCGCCCGCGCGACGGCGGCCGAGTATCCCGACGGCGCGTTCGCCGAGATGCCAGTGGAGCTGGCCCGTCACTACTTTCCGGGCCCGCCGCGGCGGCCGCTCCCCGTGCTCCGCGAGCTGGTGCGCGTCCGGCGGCACGACCTCACGCACGAGCCGCCGCCCGTGCCCCCCTACGACCTGATCGTCTGCCGCAACGTGGTGATCTACTTCGATCGCCCGATGCAGGAGCGGCTGTTCCTGATGTTTGCCGAGGCGCTCGCGCCCGAGGGCGTGCTCGTGCTCGGCAAGGTCGAAACCCTCTTTGGCCTCGCGCGCGAGCGGCTCACGCTGGAAGATCCCCGCGAACGCATCTACCGCAGGCCGCGATGATCGACAGCGGGGACCGCGAGTCGGTTGTGCGGGTCGCGGACTGGGCGGCTGGGCGGGGCGAGCACGTGCTGGTCACCCTCGGCCTCGGGTCGTGCGTCGCGATCATGCTGCACGACGCCGTCGCCCGGGCGGGCGCAATGGCGCACGTGCTCCTGCCGTCGCGCAGCCTCGCTCGCGATTCGAGCAACCTCGCCAAGTTCCCGGAGACTGCGGTGCCGTTCCTGGTCGCGCAGCTGCGGGAGCTTGATGCGGACCCGCGTCGGCTGGTGGCGAAACTCGTCGGTGGCGCGAGCATGTTCGCGCAGCTCACCGCACCAGGGTCGATCCAGATGGGCGAACGCAATGTGGCGGCGGCCCGCAGCGCGCTGCGCGCGGCCGCCATTCCGGTCGTCGCCGAGGCGGTGGGGGGCGGTGCCGGGCGCTCGGTGCGCTTCTACGTCGAGGACGGGCGGGTGGAGGTCCGCTCAGTGGGGACCAGTGGCTGCCTCATCTGAGGGTCGACGGACCGTCCTCGTGGTGGACGACAGCGCGTTGATGCGCCGCGTGCTGACGGACGTGTTGCACGCGCCGGGCGAGTTCCGCGTCGTGGCCACGGCGCGCGACGGGTTCGACGCCGTGCGCAAGGTGCATCAATACGCGCCGGACGTCGTCACGATGGACCTCGAGATGCCCGAGCTCGACGGGCTCGCGGCGATCGGGTACATCATGTCGGAGGTTCCCCGCCCGATTGTCGTGGTGAGCGCGCACGCGGGCCCGGGCACGGCCGCGGCGATCCGCGCGCTCGAGCTCGGCGCGGTCGAGATCGTGGCGAAGCCGCCCGACGCCACCCGTACCTCGCTCGAGCGGCTGGGGCCCGCCTTGCGCGAGGCGCTCGGCCGTGCGCTGGCGGCGGACGTCTCGCACATCGCGGTGATGGCGCGGCCTCCGGCCGCGGTGGCGCACGCGGTGGAGACGACCCTCCGGCCGCGGGCGCGGCTCGCCGTGGCAGTCGCCGCGTCCACCGGGGGCCCTCGGGCGCTCGCCGAGCTCATCCCGCGCCTGCCCACGGGACGCGGCGCGGCCGTGTTCGTGGCGCAGCACATGCCCCCCAACTTCACCCGGAGCCTCGCCGAGCGACTCGACTCGATGAGCGCGCTCCGCGTCGTCGAGGGCGCTCACGGCACGCCGGTCACGGTCGACACGGCGTACGTGGCGCCGGGGGATTATCATATGCGCGTCGCCGCTGGGCCCGACGGCGTGCACATCGTGCTCGACCAGAGTCCGCCGATGTGGGGCGTCCGGCCGGCAGCAGATCCGCTGTTCCGCTCGGTGGCGAGTGTGTTCGGGGCGAACGGCGTTGGAGTCGTGCTCACGGGGATGGGGCGCGACGGGGCGGATGGCCTGCGCGCCATTCACGACGCGGGCGGCACCGGGCTCGCGCAGGATCGGGAGTCGGCCGTGGTCGCGGGGATGCCCGTCGCGGCGGTGCAGGCGGGGGGAGCCGACGCCGTGCTTCCCCTGGGGGACATGGCGGGTCGCGTGGCGCTCGAGCTCGCACGCCGGAGCGCACGGGCCGGGTCGATGGCGTGAGCGACGGGGTGTTGCTCGTCCGGGTCGACGGCCGCGCCTACGGGCTCCCGCTGGGCCGCGTGGTGGCGGTGGACGACATGGGCGAGGTGCTCGCGGTCCCGCACGTCGTTGCCGCCGTGCGAGGTCTCATGCCGCGCCGCGGCCGCCTGGTGCCGCTCGTACATCTCGGCGCGCTGCTCGGCAACCGCGCCCCCCCGGCCGAGCGCGGCCGGGCGGCGGTCCTCGTCGACCTGAGCGGCGGCGGCCGCGTGCTGGCGTTCGAGGTGGATGACGCGGACGAAGTTGTGCGGGACCCCGTGTTGCCCGTGCCGCCGGGCGAATCCCTCCCGTTCGCGGCGGGGGTGGTGCAACGCGCCGGGGCGCTCGTGCCGATCCTTGATTGCACGCGGTTGGAGAGTCGCATCCCATGAGCGTTGGGGATGAAGTACAGCTTGTCGCTTTTCGGGTCGGCGGCCAGGACTTCGCGTTCAACATCTTCCAGGTCGAGCGCATCCTCCGGTACTCGAGCCCCGCGCCCCTGCCCAAGGCCCCGGACTTCCTCGAGGGCGTACTCGAGTATCAGGGCGCCGCGGTGCCGCTCATCGATTTGCGCAAGCGCCTGAACGTGGCCGCCCCGATCGCGGAAGAGACGCGCACGATGGTGCTCGAATGGGAGGGCGGGCGGGTGGGCGTCGTGGTCGACACGGTGACCGAGGTGATGCAGGTGGGCGCGAACGAAATCACCCCGCCGCCCAAGATCGTCAAAGGCCTCGCCGCCGAGTACATCGCCGGGCTCGTCGTCCGGGGCGGGCGGACGACGATCGTCTTCAACCCGGGGCAGCTCCTGAGCGCGACCGAGCGTCTCGCGCTCGACGCCGCCGTCCGGCCCGAGGCGCCCGCGCTGTGAGCGACGCGCCGATCGCCGCGCTGAAGGCGCAGTACGCCGAGATCGCACGCCGGCTTGACGCGGCGCCGGCCGGCGCCGAACGCGAGGCCGTGAAGCGGGAGATCATCGCGTATTTCAAACACGTAGATGCGATGATCACGGAGCTCTCCGAGCTGAAGGCGGAGATCCGCAAGCTCGTCGACCGCTTCAAGCAGCTCCCGGCCACGAGTCCCGGCACTCCGGCACCGGAGTTCTCGGGCGTCCGCCCGGCCGTGCATCAGGACCACATCGGCGCCTCGACGTTCATCGAAAAAGGGTGGAGCCTCATCTCGCTCGGCGATCATGCCGGTGCCATTCAGGCGCTCGAGAAGGCGCTGCAGCTGTCCCCCGGCGAGACGCACGCCGAGTCGCTGCTCGGGTGGGCCCAGATGCTGCACGAGGACTACGATGACGCGCTGCAGACCTTTCAAAAGGTCCTAATGAAGGAACCGGCAAATTCGCTCGCTCGGATCAACGTGGGCTACATCTGCCTCAAGAAGCAGATCTTCGGCGAGGCGATCGAGCATCTCTCGAAGGCCATCCGCCTCGACAACGACAAGAAGGCCACCCTGTACGCCCATTTCTACCTCGGCCTCGTGTACCTCCATCGCGAGATGTATGAGGATGCGCAGACGTTCTTCGAGAAGACGCTCAAGCTCGGGCCCAATCTGATCGAGGCCTACTACGAGCTCGGCCGGTCCCACTGGTTTGCCGGGCACCACGACGAGGCCCAGCGTACCTGGGAGCAAGGCTTCAAGGCCAACAAGTTCAATCCGTGGGGCAAGCGGTGTCAGGAAATGGTCGACCTCGTCCGCCAGGGGGAGGAGCCGCCGCGCAGCTAGCCCTGCTGCTCCTGTTGCAGGGCCCGCAGGCGGTCGTGGTCGGGCGCGTGACGGCGGTCGCTTGGCCCGGCGAGGAGGCCCTTGCCGTGGCCCTCGCCGAAGCCGCCGCGCGGACCCCGCCATTTCCGGGGATCGGGCCGCTGCCCGACCGCCCCATCACGCTGATCCTCGCGCCCACCCGCGCGCAGTTCGATTCGCTCACGCACGGCCGCCTGCCGCCCTGGAGCGTGGGGATGGCCGCGCCCACCCGCGGCACCATTGTCCTCCTTGCCAGCGAGCGCTTCGATCACTTGCAGGACGCGTTGCGTCACGAGCTCGCCCACCTCGCGCTCCACTGGCGCCTCGACGGGCACGACCCGCCGCTCTGGTTCGACGAGGGGTACGCGACGCTCGCCGCTGGCGAATGGGATCGGCTCGAGGCGCTGCGCCTCAACTGGGCGCTCGCCCGCGGCATCCGCCCGGGGCTGGACGACGTCGACCAGGCGCTCCGCTCAGACGAGCCCGGTGCCGAGACCGCCTACGCCCTCGCGACCACGGCGGTGCTTCTCCTGCAGCGCTGGGGTCAGGAACGGGGCCTCGCGCCCCTGATCGCCGCACTCGCCACCGCGCCGAGCTTTGACGACGCGTTGCGAACGACCTACCACGTGACCGAAGGGGACTTCGAGACGCGCTGGGAGCGCGACCTCGCCTCGCGCTACGGATTGCTGTCCTGGGCAGAGGCGGTGGGGCTCTTCTGGACGCTCCTCGCGGTGTTACTCGTGGTGCTGGTGCGCGCGCGTCGGCGCCGGGACGCCGAACGGCGGGCGCGACTCGACGAGGATTGGGTAGTACCCGACGCGGAGATGCCTGATGATGGCCCAGATGCTTGACGGCCCTCACGATGGCGGATAGACTCCGCGCCATGCCAGACGCTGGAACGCCGCATTCGCGACTGCAGTTTGGCTCGAAGAACTCGGCACTGCTCGCCGCGGCGGCCGTGTCGCTCGTCCTGGGGTACTGGCTCCTGTCCCGTGGCTCGACCGCGGTCGCGCCGCTCCTACTCGTCTTGGGGTATTGCGTTTTCTTTCCGGTAGGCTTGGCCCTCTAACTCGACTCCGTGCCACGGGCGAATAGCTCAGTTGGTTCAGAGCGCCTGCCTTACACGCAGGAAGTCGGGGGTTCGAATCCCTCTTCGCCCACTGTGAGGACCCGCCGTCCATGGGCGCTCGCCGCCTGAGACTGCCGCTGCTCGCGGGCGCGCTGCTCCTCATGCTCGCCCGGACCGGGTACGCACAAGGAGCCGAGCAGGCGCCCCGGTTCCTCGTCCTGCCGCTGACCGTCGGCACCGCGGCCGACTCGGTCACGAGCATCGCGGTGAGCGACGCCGCACGCCTGCGGATCGAGAACCTCGCGCACTCCCGCGTCTACGTCGTGCCGAAGGACAAGCTGTGCGAGGCTCTGAAGGTTTCCGGCTTCACCTGCGACATTCTGCTCGATCCCACATCAGCCCGACTTCTCGCGCGGTTCCTGAGTGTTCAGGCCTACACCACGGGTCAGCTCGAGCGCACGGGCGGCCAGCTCACGGCGCGCGTGCGTGTCGTCGACATGGGGTCCTCGGGGTACTCGTCCCTATTCACGGTCGCCGACTCCGCAGGGTCGGCGTCGGCGTCGCTGGGCGACGCCATCGCGCAGCGGCTGAACGCGGTGATCCGGGCCGGAGACGACGCGCGCGAGTGCGGCGAGAGGCGGGAGAAAAGTGATTTGAACGGCGCCATGGACGCGGCCCACAAGGCACTCGCGCTCGAGCCCGATCTTCCGGCGGCCCATCTGTGCATTGAGACGATCTACGAGGCGCGCCGGATGCCGGCCGACAGCCTCATCGCCGCGACGCAGCGGGCCACGCGTGGGGACACGCTCAACGCGTCCGCGTGGGACGCGCTCGCCCACCTCTACCAGACGAAGGGCGACACGCTGCTGGCCATCGACGCGTTTACGCGCGAGCTCGCGGGCGACCCGCAGAACCAGCAGCTACGGCTCGGCGTCGCGGACCTCCTCCGCCAGCAGAAACAGTATCAACGCGCGGTCAGCATCCTCGACGAGGGGCTCGCCGGCAATCCCGGCGAGCCGCACCTGCTCGCTCTGAAGCAGTCGATCTGCATCGAGGGGCAGCTCTGGCGCTGCACGCTCGACGGCTTCGTCGTGCAGGCGGGCTCCGACTCGACGCGGCTCGCCGACTCGGCCTTCCTGAAGGCGGCGTTGGGGGCGGCGCAGCAGCTCGGGGACACCACGGAGCTTCTCTTTTTCGGCCACGCTGCCGTGCACGCGTTCCCCAAGTCGCCTGAGTTCTGGAAGGTGCTCGGCTCAGCGTTCCTGGGCCGGGGCGAGGCCGATTCCGCACTTGCCGCGGACCGTCACGCGGTCGCCCTCGAGCCCGGCGATGCCAATGCCGCGCTGTTGCTCGCGAAGACGCTGGTCGATGTGACCATGTACGACACCGCGGCTGCGAATCGCCTCAAGCCCGACACCGTTGGGCTGCGCGCCCTGCGCGATTCGTTCGCCACCCGGATGGACAGCGCCCGCGCAGCACTCGCGCCGGCCCTCAACGGTGATTCGACGCAGCGTCTGTCGGCGGCGGTGCTGCTCCTCACGGGCGGCTCGAGGCTCGCGCAGGCCGGCGCCTACGCGCGGGCCTATGACTGGCTCACCCAGACGCTCGCCATCGTGGCGCCACGGAGCCCCGCCGACACGCTCGGGGCGCGCGAGCAGGTGCGTGTGCAGGCGAACTTCTGGTTCGGGATTGCGTCCGTGGCCTCGCTCGCCGGCCCCTACGCCGATATGGTGAAGGCGAAGAGCTGCACCAATGCGGCGGCCTTGAACGAGCGGATCGTGCGGACGAAAGACGCGCTGATTACCGGCGCGCGCGTGGAGCCGAACTTCGTGAACCAGATGCTCCAGACGCTCGGGAAATTCGAAGCGGTGATGCCCAAGGTGAAAGGGCAGTTTCAGTGCACCAACTTCTGAGCCATTGAATTGGGTTTTCCGGCGGCCTATATTCGATCTTTCCGTCGCAAGGGGCTGTAGCTCAGCTGGTTAGAGTGCCGGTCTGTCACACCGGAGGTCGCGGGTTCGAGCCCCGTCAGCCCCGCCTGAACCCGCGTCGCGGGATGAGAAACCCGGCCCCGTCTGCTCTGCAGGCGGGGCCGTCGTCCACGCGGGAGGAACGCCAACGCCGACCTATCATGACCCCGCGCTCGTTGACGCCGTGCGGGCCTGGGCAATGGGCGGGACGCGCGCGGTGGACGGGACGCTGGGCGGCGGGGGCCACGCGGCCCTCCTCCAGGCCGCGGGTGCCGCGGTGCTCGCGTTCGACCGCGATCCAGACGCGGTCGCTGTGGCCCGCAGCCGGCTGGGTGATGCGGGGATTACCTACCGCACCGCCGCGTTCGCGGCGCCCGTAGCCTTGAGCGAAATCGCCCGCTTCCAGCCCGACCGGATCCTCCTCGACCTCGGAGTCTCTTCACATCAGCTCGATCAGTCCGAGCGCGGCTTCAGTTTTCGCCGGGGCGCGCCGCTCGACATGCGCATGGAGCCCCGCGGGCCCACCGCGGCGGACCTGCTCAATACCTCGCCAGAAGAACGGCTCGCGCACGCCTTCGCCGAGTTCGCGGACCTCGCTCCCGGACGGGCCCGGCGGCTTGCCCGAGAGGTCGTGCGAAGGCGGGCGCGCGAGCCGTTTGCCACGAGTGACCACCTGGTCAACGCCATTCGCGCGACGCTCGGGCCGCGGTCAGGCCCCTCTGAGTTCGCGCGCCTGTTTCAGGCCCTGCGTATCGCCGTGAACGGGGAGCTGGACCAGCTCGAGCACGCGCTCCCCGCGCTGCGAAGCGCGCTCGTGCCCGGCGGTCGCCTGGGCGTCATCAGCTACCATTCGGGAGAAGACCGGATCGTGAAGCACGCGTTCCGCGAGTGGGCTCGCGCGTGCGTCTGTCCCCCAGGACAGCCCGTCTGCACGTGTCGCGGTCGCCCGCTCGGCCGCGTGCTCACACCGCGACCGATCCGGCCCGCCGCGGCGGAAGTGGAACAGAACCCGCGGGCGCGCGCCGCGCGCTTCCGCGCGTTCGAGGCGACCGATGGCGCTTAAGGGCCGGCACTGGGTCGCGCTCTGGCTCGTTGCCTTTCTCGGCGCGGCCTGGGTGGTGATCGCCCGCCAAACCGCCGCGATCCGCGCCGCGCGAGAGCTCGCGGCGCTCCGGGAAGAGCGAGCAGCGCTGGAGGGGCATCGCGCCGACCTCGAGCGGCGGATCCGGGAAGCTGAGGGCCGGACCGAGCTTGTCCCGCGGGCCGTGGCGCGGGGTCTGCACCTGCCCGCCGACACGGAGATGATCCTGCTCCCGATGCCCGCCGCACCGCGCTAGGCCGATGGCCAAGCCCACCGTGCGTCTCCAGGTCGTCGCCGCGGCCATTTTCCTTGGACTCGCGGGTCTGCTCGCTCGGGCGGCCGACGTCCAGCTCGTGCAAGGGGGACGCTGGGCAGCCGAGGCGCAGGCCCAACGCACCGAGCGGGTCGCCCTGCCCGCTCGTCGCGGGGCGCTGCTCGATCGCAAGGGCACGCCGCTCGCCGTCACGGAAGAGACCTATCACGTCGGCCTCGCGCCCAACGAACTGCGGGATCCCGACCACGATGCTGGGCTCATCGCTGCACAGCTGCACGTGCCGGCCGCGACCGTGCGAGCGGCCTTGCGCGAGCGGTATGCCTACTTCGCCGGGCCGTACAGCTCCGTCGACGTGCAGCCCCTCCGCGCGCTTCGGGGCGTCCACCTCGAGCCCGTGCTCAACCGTTTCTATCCGCGCGTCGACCTGGCGGCGAGCGTCATCGGCCGGGTTTCGGATGAGGGTCGGGGGACCACGGGGCTTGAGCTCGCCCTTGATAGCGTGCTCGCCGGGCGGCCCGGGGCCGCGGTCGTGCTGAAGGATCGCGAAGGCCGACAATACGTTTCGCCCGCCCGTGTCCTCGCGCAGCCCGTGAGTGGCAACGACGTGTTCCTCACCCTGGACGCAGAGCTCCAAGACATTGCGCAGCGGGCCTTGGACGCGGCGCTCGCGCGCACGCAGGCCGATGGCGGCGACGTCATCATGCTCGACCCCGCGACCGGCGAAGTGCTCGCCGCGGCGTCCGAGCGCCGCGACGGACCCGAGCGCCCGAGCGCGTTCACGGACGCCTTCGAACCGGGCTCGATCGTAAAGATCTTCGCGGCGGCGGCCCTCATCGAGCGCGGGCTCGTGAGCCCCACGGAGCGCGTGTCGGGTGAAGGCGGGCGCTGGCGGGTCGGGCATCGTCTGATCGTGGACGAAGAGCCGCTCGACGCGCTCACCCTCGCCGATGCCATCCGGGTATCGAGCAACATCGCCATCGTGCAGTTTGCCGACCGCCTCTCCCCGGCCGCGCAGTACACGACGCTTCGCGACTTCGGTTTCGGCATACCGACCGGGGTCGAGTTTCCGGGCGAGGCGGGTGGGCGGTTGCGTCTTCCGAGCCTGTGGCGTGGGACGAGCCAGGCGAGCTTGGCCATGGGGTACGAGCTCGCGGTCACGCCGATCCAGGTGGCAGCCGCCTATGCGGCGCTCGCCGCGGGGGGCGTTCTGATGACACCGACCTTGATCCGAGAAGTCCGGGGACCGGACGGCACGGCGTTGTATCGCCACCTCCCCGAACCTGTCCGCCGAGCCGTTACGCCTGCCGTAGCGGACTCGCTCCGCGCGCTGCTTCGCGCCGTGGTCGAGCACGGGACCGGCACCGAGGCATCGCTCGCTCACTTCGCCGTGGCGGCGAAGACCGGCACGGCTCGCCGGGTGGTGAACGGGCGCTACGTGCCCGGGGACTACACGGCGTCCTTCGCCGCGCTGTTCCCCGCCGACCACCCGCAGCTCGTGATCGTGGTGAAGATCGAGGACCCACGGGCCGGGAGTTACTTCGCGGCGGAGACGGCGGCCCCGTTGACCAGGGCGATGCTCGAACAGGCGCTCGCCGCGCGCGACGTGCCGCTTGAGCGCGCCCGGCTCGCCGAGGCGCCGCGCGCCCTCGCGACGGGGGCGGACGCAGACGACGGGGAGCTCGACGTTCAGGTCGTCCCGTGGCCCCACGATTCCGCGACGAGCGTACCGATCGAGGAGTTGGTCCCGGCGGTGGCGGGGCGCGACGTGCGGGCCGCGGTTCGCGTGCTGCGCGAGCGCGGGTTCGAGGTCGTCCTGAACGGCTCGGGAACCGTGCGGCGCACCGAGCCTGCCGCCGGCGACTCGGCCCGCGCGGGCACGGCCGTCACGGTGTTCGCTGCGCCCGTGCCGTGACCGCGCTCCGCCTGGTTACCGCGGCCCTCGAGCGCGCGGGCCTGCTCCCCGCGCCGGCGCCCGAGGCGCCGCTTGTACTGACCGGGGTGGCGACGGACAGCCGGCGAGTAAAGCCGGGCATGCTGTTCTGCGCCGTTCGCGGCACGACGGACGATGGTCACCGGTTCGTTCGGGACGCCGCGAACGCGGGCGCGGCGGCCGCACTCGTGGAAACGCCCCAAGCCGCCGAGCTGTTGCAGATTCCCGTGCGCGACGGCCGGCGCGCGGCCGCCGTTGCGGCCGCCACGTATTTCGGCGAGCCTGCGGGTCGCCTCGATCTCGTCGGCGTCACGGGGACGAACGGTAAGACGACTTGCGTGACTCTCGCCCAACACGTGCTGGGCGCGCTCGAACCCATGGGATCGATCGGCACGCTCGGCGCCTTCGATCCGCACGGCGCCCCGGTCGCGGTCGACGCGGGCACCCTCACGACGCCGGGCCCGGTCGAGCTCCAGGCCACGCTCGCGGCCCTGGTGGCAAGCGGCGCGCGCGGAGTCGCGATGGAGGCGTCCTCGCACAGCCTCGATCAGCACCGGCTCGACGGACTGCGGTTTCGCGCGGCGATTTTCACCAACCTCACGCGCGATCACCTCGATTATCACGGCACCGAGGAGGCGTACTTCCAAGCCAAGGCCCGCCTCGCCACCTACCTCGCGCCCGACGGACTCGAGGTCGTGAACGCGGACGACCCCGCGTGGGCGCGGCTGCCACCGCGGGAGCCCCGGGTCACGTTCGGCGACGCGGCCGACGTCCAGGCGCATGACGTCGCGATCGATGACCAGGGTGCGCGTTTCGCCCTCGTTGCTCGGGGCTCGAGCGCTCCGGTCGCGCTACCCCTGCTCGGCCGCTTCAACGTGAGCAACGCGCTCGCGGTGGCGGCGTGCGCGCTCGGACTCGGCGTGCCGCTCGCCGCGGTCGCCGACCGCCTGACCCATGCCCCGAGTGTGCCGGGGCGTATGGAACGCATCGCGCGTCGCCCGTGCACGGTGCTCCGTGACTACGCGCATACGCCGGACGCACTCGCCCGCGCGCTCGAGGCGGTGCGCGGCCTCACTCGGGGTCGCGTCATCGTCGTGTTCGGGGCGGGCGGCGACCGGGACCGGGGCAAGCGGGCACCCATGGGCGCGATCGCCGCGCGGCTGGCCGACATCGCCATCGCCACGTCGGACAACCCTCGGACCGAAGACCCCGAGCAAATCCTCGACGAGATCGAAGCGGGCATGGGAGTGCGACACCATCGCGTGGCCGACCGCCGGGAGGCGATCGCGCTCGCGCTTGGACTCGCGTCCCCGGGCGACGTCGTGCTGCTCGCCGGCAAGGGCCACGAGACCTACCAGCTTGTGGGTGGCGAGCGGCGGCCGTTCGACGAGCGGGTCGTCGTGCGGGAGCTCGGCGGCTCGTGACCGCGTGGACGGCGGACGCCGTCGCCGCTGCCCTCGGCACGCCGCGCCCGGCCGCGGGTCGGTTCCGTCGGGTCTCGACCGACACCCGGGCGCTCGAGCCCGGGGATCTCTTCGTCGCACTGGCGGGTCCGCGGTTCGATGGGCACGCGTTTCTCGCGGAGGCCAAGGCCCGGGGCGCCCTGGGTGCCGTCGTCCGCCGGGGCACGCCCGAGATCCCCAGTCTCGTTGCCTTCGAGGTCGACGATACGCTCGAGGCCCTAGGCCGTCTGGCGCGCGCGCGGCGGCGCCGAGTCGCAGGCCCCGTCGTCGCGGTCACCGGGTCGAGCGGGAAGACGAGCACGAAAGAAATGCTGCGGGCCGCCTTCGGCACGGCCTGGCGCGTGCACGCCACGACCGGGAACCTGAACAACCTGATCGGGGTGCCCCTGACGATCCTCGAAGCGCCCGAGGAGACGACGGCGCTCGTCGTCGAGGCGGGTGCCAGCATCCCGGGCGAGATCGCCCGGCTCCGCGCGATCATCGAGCCCACGATCGCCGTGGTGACGAACGTGAGTTACGCGCACGTGGCGGGCTTCGGCAGCTTGGCTGGCGTGCTCGCGGAGAAGGTCTCCTTGACCGAAGGCGTCCCGCTCGCCGTGGTGGGGCTCGAGCCGCCGGAGCTCGCGGTCGAGGCGCGGCGGCGCGCCCCCACGCTCGTCGCGGGCGCGGATCGGGGCGCCGACGTGCACCCCGACGTTGCCGCGCTCGACCCGGAGGGCTACGCGCGCATTCGGTGGGCTGGGGGCGAGGTGACCCTCGGTGTCGTGGGATTCCATCAGGTGGACAACGCGATGCTGGCCCTCGCCGCCGCCCGGGCGGCCGGCGCCGACCCCGCGCAAGCGGTGGGGGCCCTCGCCGCCGTGCGGTTGCCGCCGGGCCGGGCCAACGTCGTGCAGCGGGGACGGCTGACCGTGATCGACGACACTTACAACGCGAACCCCGGCTCGCTTCGGGCGGCCCTCCGGTTCGCCCAGTGGCTCGCCGCGCAGCGCGAGCGGCCGCTCGCCGTCGTGGTCGGGTCGATGTTGGAATTGGGGGCGGAGAGTGCCAGATTGCACGCGGCCGCGGCGGCGGAAATCATGGCCCTCACCCCAGCGCTCGTCGCGGCCGTGGGCGAGTTTGCGACGGCGTTCGGCGCTTTCGCGCCCCAGTTGGGATCGCGCTTGCTCACGGCCCCCGACGCCGCGAGCCTCGGGCCGCCGTTGCGCGCCGCCCTCCGCGGCGATGAGGTCGTGCTGCTCAAGGCGTCACGGGGCGTCGGGCTCGAGCGCGTGCTGCCGCACCTCAACTGAGAGGACCCCGGGGACCGACGTGCTCTATTACCTCCTCTCCCCGCTCGCCAAGAAGTACATCGTCTTCAATCTCCTCAACTACATCACCTTCCGCGCGGCCGCCGCCACCGTCACCGCGCTGTTCGTCGCCTTCGTCTTCGGGCCGCCGATCATCGATTGGTTGCGACGCCACAAGGTCGGCCAGATCATCCGCGCCGAAGGCCCGGCGAGTCATCAGGGGAAGCGCGGGACGCCTACGATGGGCGGGCTCATCATTTTGCTCGCCACGATCGTGCCGACCATCCTGTGGGCCCGCTTGGACAGCCGCTACGTCGTCGTCGCGCTGGTGGCGACGTTGTGGATGGGCGCGATCGGGGTCGTGGACGACTTCCTGAAAATCGTTCGGGGCAAGTCGCAAGGGCTGGTGGCTCGCTGGAAGCTTGCCGGCCAGGTCTCACTCGGCCTCGCGCTCGGCCTCTTCCTGTTGCTCTGGCCCCTCGCGGGCACCCTCCGGGCCGCGTCGACGCAGGTGCCGCTCTTCAAGTACTACCTGCTCACCTTCTGGCCGCCTCTCTACGTCCTGTTCGTCACGATCGTGCTCACGGGCAGCTCGAATGCCGTCAACCTCACCGACGGGCTCGACGGCTTAGCGAGCGGGCTCACGGCGATCACGGCGGGAAGTTTCGCCATCTTCGCCTATCTCTTTGGGCGCTTCGACGCGGCCCGCTACCTGGGCCTCTACTACCTGCCCGGCGCGGGCGAGCTCACGATCTTTTGCGGCGCCCTGCTCGGAGCGGCGCTCGGGTTTCTCTGGTTCAACGCGCATCCGGCGCAGGTGTTCATGGGCGACACCGGGGCCCTCGCGATCGGTGGGGCCCTCGGCACCGTGGCCATCATGCTCAAGGCCGAGTTTCTGCTGCTCATCGCCGGAGCCGTGTTCGTCGCGGAAGCGGGGTCCGTGCTCATCCAGACCGGTGTCTACCGGTGGCGCAAACGGCGCCGCGGCCGGGAGTACGCGGATGCCCACCGGGTCTTTCGCATGGCACCGCTGCACCATCACTTCGAAAAACTCGGCTGGGCAGAGCCGCAAGTGGTGATGCGCTTCTACATCCTGGGCGTGCTCGCCGCGGCGATCGCGCTGGCCACGCTCAAGGTGCGATGATCCCGGAGTCGTGGCGGGCAGGCGAAGTGGCGGTCGTAGGACTCGGACGAAGCGGCGTGGCGGCGACCCGGTTGCTCGTGCACGCCGGGGTGGCGGTCTACGCCAGTGACGCGGCGAGCCCCGCAGTGCCCGCGGACGTTGGCCGACTGCCTCGCGTGACGGTTGAGCTTGGGAGGCACGACCTCGCGCGCATCAGGCGGGCCCGTGCCGTCGTGGTCTCGCCCGGCGTGCCCCCAACCGCGCCCCCGCTCGCCGCGGCGCGCGAAGCGCGCGTGCCGATCGTGGCGGAGCTCGACCTCGGGTTCCAGGCGCTTGAGCGCCAGCACGTGATCGCGGTCACCGGCACGAACGGGAAGACCACCACCACGGCGCTCACCGCCCACCTGCTCGAGACGGGCGGCGTGGCGGTCGCGGCGGCCGGGAACATCGGACGCCCGCTGTCGGATGTGGCCGCAAGCGAGGAGCGCCCCGCGTGGCTCGTGGTCGAAGTCTCCTCCTTTCAGCTCCACGACAGCCCGCATTTCGCCCCGGCGGTGGGCGTGCTCACGAACCTCGCCCCCGACCACCTCGACCGGTACGCTTCGGTCGCCGACTACTACGCGGACAAACGGCTGCTCTTCCGCAACGCGGCCCCGGATTCCATCTGGGTCCTGAACGGCGATGATCCGACCGCGCAGGACTTGGCGCGCGGCGTCCCTGGCCGCTCGCGCCTGTTCTCGGTCGAGCGCCGCGCCGACGGCTGGTTCGATCGATCGGCTCGGACGCTGCGGATCGGCGACGCATCGCTCGTCGCGCGCGACGAGCTCCAGCTCCTCGGTGACCACAACGTCGCCAACGCCCTCGCTGCGAGCCTCGCTGCCGAGACGGCGGGGGTCGCGCTCGGGGACGTGGCGCGAGCCCTGCGGACGTTTCGCGCGCTGCCCCACCGGCTCGAGCTCGTGCGAGAGGTCGGCGGCGTGCGCTGGGTCAACGACTCCAAGGCGACCAACGTCGCGTCCACGGCCGTGGCGATCGCCGCCATGGACCGGCCGTTCGTGATCCTGTTGGGCGGCCGACACAAGGGCGAGCCCTACACGCGGCTCGGCCCGCTCCTCGCCGCCCGCTGCCGGCTGGTGATCGCCTTCGGAGAGGCGGGCCCGCTCGTGCGGCGGGACCTGGATGGCGCCGTGCCCGTGGCGGACGCGAGCGACTTTGCGGACGTGGTCCGCCGGGCGCGGGCCGCCGCGCGGCCCGGCGACGCCGTCCTCCTGTCCCCGGCCTGCTCGAGCTACGACATGTTCACGAACTACGAGGAGCGGGGCGCGACGTTTCGCGGCCTCGTGGAAGCGTTCTGACGGAGCATCGCTGGGAGACGCGCCTCCTCGGCTTGCTCACCGGTATCCTTGTCGTGGTGGGACTCGTGGCAGTGTACGGCGCCTCGAGCCTCGTGCCGGCGCCGGACGGCGACGCCGGTGCGGGATTCGCCCTCCGCCAACTCGTGGGCGTGCTGGCCGGGGGTGTGGCGGCAACACTCGTCGCCCGACTCGATTACCACAGGTGGCAACGCGCCGCGTGGCCCCTGTTGGTACTCACGGCCGTGCTCCTGCTCGTCCCGCTCCTCCCGTTCACCCGGGCCGTCGCTCCCGCCATCAACGGCGCTCGCCGGTGGGTCAATCTGGGCGTCTTTACCCTGCAGCCTTCCGAGCTCGCGAAGTTCACCGTCGTCGCGTGGACCGCGATGTTCGCCGCCAAGAAAGGCGAGTTGATCCGCGTATTTGGCCGTGGGGTCGTGCCCGTGCTCGTCGTGCTGGGACCGGTTCTCGCGCTCATCTTCTTTGAGCCGAACCTCTCCATGGCCCTGCTCGTCGCCATCCTCGCGGGCGTCGTTCTGTTCAGCGCAGGCGCGCGAATCGGGCACTTCCTTGCGCTCGCCGTGGTGGGCGCGCCGCTCGTCTTCGGCGCGGTCGAGAGCGCCCAGTACCGGCTCGCCCGGGTGCTCACGTTCCTGAACCCCGGCAGCGCTCCGGCGGAAGCGCGCTGGCAGGTGCATCAGTCATTAATCGGTATGGGGGCCGGGCGGTTGTTGGGCGTCGGGCTGGGCGAGGGACAGCAAAAGCTGGGATACCTCCCGTATGCGTACTCGGACTTCATCTTCTCGACCATCGGGGAGGAGTGGGGGTTCTTGGGGGTCGCGGTGCTGCTGGCCATCTTCGCGACCTACGTGTGGCTCGGATTTCGCATCGCCCGCTCGGCGAGCGATCGATTCGGCCAGCTGCTCGCGATCGGCCTCACGGCCCTGATCGGGATCTCCGCGATCCTCCACGTCGGCGTCACGCTTGCGGTTCTCCCGGCCACCGGTGTCACGCTGCCCTTCGTCTCGTATGGACGCACTGGGCTGTTCATGTCGCTCGTCGTCACCGGCGTGCTCGTGAGCGTCGGCGAAGGACGGAAGCGCGCGCGGTGAAGGTGCTCGTCGCGGGCGGCGGCACGGGCGGCCATCTGATGCCGGCGCTCGCCATCGCGGACGCGCTCCGCGGGGCCCGCCGAGACCTCGAGGTCGTCCTCGTCGGCGCGCGCCGCGGGATCGAGGCGGACCTCCTGCCACGCTACTCCTACCGTTACTACCTCCTCGAGCTCGAGCCGCTGTACCGGGGAGCGTGGTGGCGCAACCTGCGCTGGGTGTATCGCGTCGGGGACGTCCTTCGTGCCGTGAACCGCGTGGTCGACATCGAGCGACCGGCCGTGGTCGTCGGGACCGGCGGGTACGTGGCGGGCCCGCTCCTCTGGTGCGCGCAACGGCGCCGCGTGCCGACCGTGCTCCAGGAGGCGAACGCGTTTCCCGGGATCACGACCCGCTGGCTCGCGCGCCGCGCGCGACAGGTGCACCTCGGGTTCCCGGAGGCCGCGTCGCGGATCCACGCCGGCCGTGACACCGAGGTGTTCGCGTTCGGCAACCCCATCAGAACCCAGGCCGGGTCCGCGGACGCTGCCGCGGCCCGGCAGGCCTTCGGACTCGATCCCGCCCGCTCGTGCGTCTTCGTCGTCGGAGGGAGCCAGGGCGCCCGCGTCCTGAACGGCGCCCTCGCACGAGCACTCGAGCAGGGTCTCCTCAGCGACTGGAGCGTGCTCTGGGGCGCGGGGCGCGCGCACGCGCCCGCCCTCATGCGTCTCGCGGTCGCAGGTCGCGTCGTCGTGCGCGACTTCTTCGATCCCATTGCGGAGGCCTACGGGGCAAGCGACCTCGTGGTCTCGCGGGCCGGGGCGATGACCGTGGCGGAGCTGTGCGCCCTCGGCAAACCGAGCGTCCTCGTGCCCTTCGCTCGAGCCGCAGCCGATCATCAGACCTCAAACGCGCGCGCACTCGCCGAGGCCGGGGCCGCCATGCTCCTCCGCGAAATGGATCTGTCCCCTGAGTCCCTGGCACACGCCATCACGTCGCTCCTCGCGGACCAATCGCGACTGGCGTCGCTCGCCTCCCACGCCCGGGCTCGAGGCCACCCCGACGCCGCGCGGGACATCGCGTCAAAAATATTGACACTCATCCCCTGAAAAGCGCAGTCTTTCACAAGTTTAGTAGTTTCGCTATATTAGCCCTCCACTAATGACCTTGTTTAGAGCGGGCGACCCCCGCCCGATTCACTTCATGGGGGTGGCAGGGGCAGGGATGAGCGGGTTAGCGCTCCTGGCCAAGCACCAAGGTCTCGCCGTCACAGGCTGTGATAAGGACCCCTCGGGAGCCGCCGATTTGGCAGCCCTGGGGGTGGAGATCTGGGGAGGGCATGACCCGTCGCATGTCGACGGGGTGCGGGCAGTGGTGGTGAGCGCGGCGGTGAGTCGTGAGCATCCCGAGCTCGTGCGGGCTCGGGCGCAGGGGATACCGATAGTGCGGCGGGCCGACGCCCTCGGCGAGGCCATGACGGGCGGGACCGTGGTGGCCGTGGCAGGAACCCACGGCAAGACCACGACCACGGTGATGGTCACGGAGGCGTTGACGGCCGCCGGGCGAAACCCCACGGGATTCGCCGGCGGCCGTGTCGCAGGGTGGCATGGGAACGCCCGCGTCGGTGGCCGCGATCTCTTCGTCGCCGAGGCGGATGAGTTCGATCGAGCGTTCCTCTCGCTGCGGCCCACGATCGCCGTGGTGACGAACGTTGAGGCGGACCACCTCGAGTGCTACGGTACGCTCACGGCGCTCGAAGCAGCGTTCGTCGAGTTCGCGCGGCCGGCCGAGCGATTGATCGTCGGCGCCGATGACCCGGGGGCGCTCCGCGTTGCGGACGCGGCGGGTGTCCCGGTGTGGCGCGTAGGGTTCGCTGAGGGCGCCGATGTGCGGATCGCCGCGGCCGAGTTCGGTCCGGCCGGATCGCAGGCGCGGCTCGTGATGCCCGATGCGCGGGAGATCCGCCTCGCGCTCCGAGTGCCGGGTCAGCACAACGTGCGCAACGCCGCCGTGGCACTCGCGGTGGCGGCCGCGCTGGACGTCGATCTGAACCTTGCCGCCCAGGCGCTCGAGCGGTTCAGCGGCGTGGCGCGTCGGTTTGAGCGACTGGGCACCAAGGCGGGGATCACGGTCGTGGACGACTATGCGCACCACCCGACCGAAGTCGCGGCGACGCTCGACGGGGCGCGGCAGGTGTTTCCGGGGCGGCGGCTCGTGGCGGCATTTCAGCCGCACCTCTTCTCCCGGACGGCACTGCACGGGGAGGCGTTGGGTCGCGCGCTCGCCGAGGCGGATGTGGTCGTGGTCGCGCCCGTGTTCGGCGCGCGGGAGGCGCCGGTCCCAGGGGTGACGGCGGAGCTCGTCTCGCGGGCCGCAAGTCGCGCCGGGGCGCCCACAGTGAGCGTCCGTGACCGAGCAGACGTCACCGGAGCAGTTCTCCGCTTGCTCGTCGCGGGCGACGTGCTCCTGACGCTTGGCGCGGGGGACATCACGGCCGTGGGCCCTGAGGTGTTGGCGAAGCTCGAGGCGCGGGTGCGGGGAGCCGGATGAGCAGGCGCCGCCGGTCGCGCCCCGCGGCGCTCGCGCTCGGCATCGGCGTCACGATAGCCGCAGGGTATGTGGCCGTGCCCCGGGTCGCCGCGAGACTTCCGGTCTTTCGGCTGCAGCAGGTCGAGCTCGTGGGCGTGCGCCACCTTGCGCCCGAGGCTGTGCTCGCGGCGCTCCGGTTGCCGCGCGACGCGAGCGTGTTCACCGACACCCGCCTGCTCGCCGACCGGGTGCGGGGTGTCGGCGGCGTCGCGGACGCAAGCGTCACGCGCGCGTTGCCGGGGACGCTGCGGGTGCGCGTGACGGAGGTTGAGCCCACGGCGTTCGTGACTGGTCCGCACGGGCGACTCGCGCCGGTCGACGCGAAAGGGCATCCGCTGCCGTTCGAGGCGGGTCGCGGGCCGCTCGACTTGCCGATTGCCGCCTCGGACGACTCCGGGCTCATCGGGGTGCTGGCCGTGGTGCAGTCGGCGGATCCGAGCCTGTACGCGCAGGTGACGAGTGCGCACGCGCTCGAGGAGGGGGATGTGGTGCTCGAGCTCGGGACCCGCGACGTGCTGCTGCGTCGCGACGCCGAGACGGCGGATGTGCAGGCGGTCGAGCTCGTCGCCCGGGATCTTGGGGCGAGGGGTCGACCCTACACGGAGCTCGATGCCCGCTTCGCCGGTCAGGTGGTCGTCCGCGGCGGCGCGGTCGCCAGTCGCGCGCGTCCGCGGGGACGTCGCGCATGACGCGCGACCGCCGGCTCGTGGCCGGGCTTGATTTGGGGACGACCAAGACCTGCGCCGTGATCGCCGAGGTTACCGGGGACCTGCCGCGGCACCCGACGGCCAAGGTGCTCGGCGTGGGCCTCGCCAAAAGTGCTGGGATGCGGCGCGGGATCGTCCGGGACATCGACGAGACCACGCGCTCGGTCGCCGCGGCCCTGCGCGACGCCGAGCGCATGGCCGGAGCGAAGGTGCCCGCCGTGACCTGCGGGGTCGCGGGTGAGCACGTGAGCGCGCGCGGTTCCTCGGGCGTCGTGGCCGTGAGCAGTGAAGAGATTCGCGGGACCGATGTCGAGCGCGTGAACGAGGTGGCGCGTGCGATTTCGCTCGGGCGGGACCACGAGCTCCTGCACGGGATCCCGCAGGAGTACACGGTCGACCACCAGCGCGGGATCTCTGACCCGGTTGGCATGACGGGCACTCGGCTCGAGGTCGAGATGTACCTCGTGACGATCCCGTCCACGGCCGGCCAGAACCTGCGCAAGAGCGTCCAGCGGGCAGGCTATCGGGTGGCCGACCTCGTCCTTGAGCCGCTCGCCGCCTCCTACGCGGTCTTGACGGACGACGAGAAGGAGCTGGGCGTCGGGCTGGTCGAGGTGGGCGGCGGGTCGACCGGGGTGGCGATCTTTCACGAAGCGAAGATCCGCCACCTCGCGTCTCTCAAGGTGGCGGGCACGCACGTAACGAGTGACCTGGTGCAGGGGCTCGGCGTGACCCAGGCGGACGCCGAGCGGCTGAAGGAGCGCCACGGCGTCGCCTACCAGCCGCTGGTCGACGCGTCGGAGATGATCACCCTGCCCTCGACCCCGGGCCAGGGCGCCCGGCAAACGTCGCGCGAGTTGTTGTCACACATCATCCATCAGCGTATGGATGAGATCTTTCAACTCGTGGCGCGCGAGTTCGAGCGGGCGGGGTTCGGGCCGGGCCGCTTGCCCGCGGGCGTCGTGTTGACGGGCGGGACCGCGCACCTGCCCGGCAGCGTCGAACTTGCACGAGAGGTGTTCGCGATGCCGGTGCGCGCGGGAATACCGGAGCAGGGCATCTCGGGGCTCGTGGACAGCGTGCAGGCTCCCCGCTACGCTGTGGCCGCGGGCCTCGCGGTCTACGCCGCGCGCCGCGCCGCGCAGGCGGGTGGCGGAGGCGCGGGCTCAGGCGGGACCGTGGACAAACTGGTGGCGCCGCTCAAGCGTTGGCTCCAGGACTTCTTCTGATCGAGGACCCGAGGGACCCATGATCTTCGAACTTGAGGAAACCGTTTCGCAGAACGCCCGCATGAAAGTGATCGGCATCGGCGGGGGCGGCGGGAATGCGCTCAACCGCATGGTGGCCGAGGGTCTGCCCGGGGTGGAGTTCATCTCGGTCAATACCGATGCCCAGGCGCTCCTGAACAACAAGGCGGACATCAAGGTCCAGATCGGCAAGAAGCTCACCCGCGGCCTCGGCGCCGGCGCGCGCCCCGAAATCGGGCGTCAGGCGATTGAGGAGAACCGCGACGAGGTGCTCCACGCCCTGCACGGCGCAGATCTCGTCTTCGTCACCTGCGGCATGGGCGGCGGTACGGGGACCGGTGCGTCGCCGATCATCGCACAGATGGCCCGCGACCTGGGCGCTCTGACCATCGGCATCGTGACGAAGCCCTTCCTCTTCGAAGGTCGCAAGCGCATGCGACAGGGCGAAATGGGCATCGCCGAGATGCGCAAACACGTCGACACGATGGTCGTCGTGCCGAATGAGCGGCTCCTCGCGGTCGTCGGCAAGGGCATTCCCTTCCAGGACGCACTCAAGAAAGCGGACGAGGTATTGCTCCACGCGACTCAAGGGATTTCGACCCTGATTTCGGTCACCGGCATCGTGAACGTCGATTTCGCCGACGTGCGCACCGTCATGCAGAACGGCGGCGCCGCGATCATGGGCACCGGCACGGGCCGCGGCGAGAGCCGCGCCATGGAGGCTGTGCAGCAGGCGATTTCGAGCCCGCTCCTCGACAACGTGTCCATCACGGGCGCGACCGGGGTCCTCATCAACATCACCGGAGGCGAGGACCTCACGCTCGGCGAGGTCACCCAGATTTCCGACGTCGTGAAGGACGCCGCGGGCGATGAGGCCGAGATCATCTTCGGCACGGTGAACGATCCCGCGATGCACGGCGAGATCCGCGTGACGGTGATCGCCACGGGCTTCGAGAAACAGCAGCCAGCCGCGGATGCGCAGCGGGCCGCGCCCGGCGTCCTGCCGTTCCGTGAACGCATGAGCCGGCCCACGCCGCCACCGCCGGCCGGGTTTCCCAAGCCGGTCGATGTGGCCATGAAGCGCCCGTCGGCGCCCGCGCCCGCCACTGACGTGAACGAGCTCGAGATTCCCACCTTCATCCGGCGGCAGATGGACTGATGACCCGGGCGGCGCGGCGCTACGCAGCCGCGGGCGCGCTCGCGGTCGTCGTGTGCGGCTGGACCGCGCGGGAAGCCTGGTCCCACCGCCGCCCGCTCACCGCTCCGCCGATTTTGGTGACCCGCGCCTACGTCGACGCGGCCGACACCCTGGGCCGGCGGCAGACGCTGTCCGTCCTGCTCGCTCGCCGGGGGATCGTCGGGCGCGATCGCACCGCGTTCCTCGCCGCCGCCACCGCACTGCCGGCCCGGCGCCTGCGCGCGGGCCTCGTGGTGAACTTCCGCCGCCTCGTGACCGACAGCGTGCCCACTCGCGTCAGCGTCCGCCTGGCGCCCGAGTGGCGCGTGCGCCTCGAGCGCAGCGAGACCGGATGGGTCGAGGCAGTCGACACGATTCCGTGGGCCGTATCGCGGGTCGGGCTGCAGGGCGTGATCGCGACGTCGCTGTACGAGGCCCTCGATCGGGTGGCCTCGGAGTCGGTCTTCCCCCCGTCGGAGCGGCGCGCCCTGGCTTGGGCCCTGGCCGACGTCTACGACTGGGACATCGACTTCACGCGCGACGTCCGTCCGGGGGATCACTTCCGCGTGCTCGTCGAGCGCCGCACGTCGGCCGAGGGCGAGTGTCGCGTGGGCCAGATCCTGGCGGCGGTCGTCGAGCGGGGACGGGTCCTCGACTTTGCCTATCGCTTTAACGCGCCGGACGGCGCCGGGTTCTACGACAACGACGGCCGGTCGCTCAAGCGCACGTTTCTGCGCGCGCCGCTCCAGTTTCGGCGGATCACAAGCGGCTTCGGTGAGCGCTATCACCCCATCCTGCACGAGTGGCGCCACCACGACGGCATCGATTTCGCAGCCCCCTACGGCACGCCGGTCCGCGCCACCGCGGACGGGCGTGTGACGGTCGTCGCGTGGGACGAAGGGGGCTACGGGAACTACATCGAGCTCCGCCATGCAAACGGCATCCGCACGCGCTACGGGCACCTGTCGGCGTTCGCCCACGGGCTGCGGGTCGGCCAGCAGGTCACGCAGGGCGAGACGATTGGCTTTGTGGGCTCCACGGGCCTCTCAACGGGGCCCCACCTGCACTATGAGTTCCTCGTCGGGGGGCACGCCATGAACCCGCGTGGCCGCGACCTCGGCACCGGGACGCCGGTCCCGGCAGCGCTGCGGGCCCGCTACGACTCCGTGCGCACCGGCTTTCGGGCCGCGCTCGATTCGCTCGACCAGGAGTCGACTGCGCCCGCCATGGTCGCCGCCCAGCGCGATTAGGTTTCGCTCCCCAAGTGGAACTCTATCCCGCCGTCGATGTGCAGGGCGGGCGCGTGGTGCGTCTGCGTCAGGGTGCCGCCGAGCAGGCGACGGCCTACGGGGATGACCCGATCGCGGTGGCGGAGGCGTTCGCCGCCGCGGGCGCCCGTTGGGTGCACTTCGTCGATCTCGATCGTGCGTTCGGCCGCGGCGACAACCGCGACATTGCGCAGCGCTTCCTCGCCCGCGTGAAGGTATCCGTGCAGGTGGGCGGTGGGTTGCGCAGCGAAGCCGCGATCGTCGAAATGCTCGACTGGGGAGCGGCCCGGGTCGTGATCGGAACCAAGGCGGCCACGGACCCCGCGCTCGTCGAGCAGCTGCTCGGTCGCTACGGCGAGCGATTGGCCGTCGGGATTGATGCCCGGCGCGGCCAGGTCGCCGTCCGCGGATGGACCGAGGTGTTCGACCTGACCGCCGTGGCGCTCGCGGAGCGGGTCCGCGATCAGGGCGCCCGGACGGTCATCTACACCGACATCGAACGGGACGGCATGCTCGCCGGGCCGGACGTGGCCGGGGCGCAGACCCTCGCCGCCCTCGGCCTCGAGACCATCGTCTCGGGCGGGGTCGCCGCGCTCGACGATCTCCGCGCCGTCCGGCAAGCCGGCTTGGCCGGCGCGATCGTGGGCCGCGCGCTCTACGAACAGAAGTTCACGCTCGCCGAGGCGTTACGCTCGAGCGCCGGGTGACCGTCGGGCTGGCGCTGCTCCGCGTCACCGGCGTGACCGCGCTGCTCGTCCTCCTCTGGAACCCCGTCACCACCCACCCGGCCCCGAACGCCCCGCCGCTCGTACTCCTCGACGCGTCGCTCAGCATGGCCGGATACGGCGGCCGCTGGCGCGAGGCACTGGACTCCGCCCGGGCACTCGCGCAGGGGGGGCCGATCTGGCGCTTTGGGGCAAGCGTGGCACCGTTCGACACTCTGCCTCCCACCGACGGCACCACGGCCTTGAAGCCCGCCCTGGTCGCGGCCGCGAGCCGCGGCGGGCCGATCGCCGTGATCTCGGACGGCGCGATCGACGACGGGGACCAGATTGCGCCCGACCTCCGCGTCGCACCGCAGGTCGTCCTCCTCGCCCGGGGGGAGTTCCGAGATTACTTCGTCGCCTCGATCACCGGTCCGCATCGCGTCGAGGCGTCGGACACGCTCCGGCTCGCGGTCGTCTGCGGGACAGCGGGCCCCCGCGCCCGCGGGCCAGTGCGCGCGACCCTCGTCGCGCGGACCGCAGGACGCAACGTCGCGGCGCAGCCGGTCACGCTGCCCGACAGCGGCAGCGTCGCCGTCCCCCTCGCGCTTCCCGCGATCAGCCTGCCCGCCGGTTGGGTCGTCCTCGACGTCAAACTCGAGGGCGTTCGCGACTCCGAACCGCGGGACGATGGCCGGCTGTTCGTCGTGGACGTGAACGCCGCGCCCACGACCGTCGTGCTAGCGGCACCACCCGACTGGGATGTCCGGTTTCTCTCCCGCACGCTCGCGGCCCTGAGCGGTGGACCGGTCCGCACCTTCGCCCAAATCCGGCGGGGCACGAGCGAGGCGAGCTGGGTGGAGGGGACGACCCTCGCCTCGGTCAGCGCCGACGTCGTCCGGCGCGCGATGCGCACGGCCGCACTTGTCGTCGTGGCGGGCGCGCCGACGCCCGGCGCCCCCATTACCGCGCCCGCGATGCTCCGGCTCGCCCCCGCGACGTCCGCGGGGGAGTGGTACGTCGATCTGCCGCCCGCGTCGCCGCTCGCGGCGGCTCTGGCCGGCGTCGCCTGGGACTCGCTCCCGCCCTTGGTCGGCGTAGAGCCCGAGGCGGACACCGGCGCCGTGGTCCTCACCGCACGTCTCGCGCGTCGGGGCGAACCCCAACCCGTGGTCGCCCTCACCGAGCGGGGTGGGGTGCGGCGCGCGACGATCGCGGGCGCAGGGCTCTATCGCTGGGCGTTCCGCGGCGGCCGGAACGAGGAGGCCTATCGCACGCTCATGGCGGCGCTCGCGGACTGGCTGCTCGGGGCGCACACGCCCCAATCCGTCCGGGCGACTCCCGTGGGCCTCGTTGCGGACGACGGGACGCCGGTTCGCTGGCGCTGGAGCGGGGCCGGGACTCCCCACGACCTTGTGGCGCGATTCCGCTCGAGCGCGGGCGAGCAGACCGACACGTTACGGTTCGGACCGGACGGGCAGAGCAGCGTCCGGCTGCCGCCCGCCGCCTACGCCTACGAGTTCGACGGGGGCCCCGAACGCGGGGTCGTCGCGGTCGACACGGCCTCGCCCGAGTGGCCGCCCCGGCCCCCGACGCTCCGGGCGCAGCCCGGCCGCGCCACCGCCCGCGTGGAGACCGTGTCCGCCCGCGACCGCGGCGCGCTCTTCGGGCTCGCCCTTGCCGCGTTCGCGGCCGAATGGGCGTGGCGCCGGCGCTCGGGTCTGCCCTAGTGTCCCTGTGGCAGCGCCTCGCCCGGGTGCTCGGCCGCCGGGGCGCAGGGGACGTGAAGGCGGCGGAGCGCCTGCTCCTCGAAGCGGATTTCGGCGTCGCGGCGACCGCCGCAATCCTCGCCGAGGTCGCTCAGACGCCGGACCAGGAGTTCCACGCGGCACTCGAACGCGCGGTCGTGCGCATCCTCGCCGCACCCGGCCCCACGACGCTCGCGCACGCCGACCGGCCGCCCACGGTCGTGCTCGTGTTCGGCGTCAACGGAGTCGGGAAGACGACCACCGTCGCCAAGCTCGCCCGCCTCCTTGAGGGTGCGGGCCGATCGACGTTACTCGGCGCGGCGGACACGTTCCGCGCCGGAGCGGTCGAGCAGCTTGAGATTTGGGCCAAACGCCTGGGCGTGCCGTGCGTCGTGCCCGGCTCGGGACAGGGCGACCCCGCGGCCGTGACGTTCGACGCGATCACCGCCGCGCGAGCGCGGGGGGTGGACACGGTGCTGATCGACACCGCCGGCCGGCTGCATACCGACGCGCAACTCCTTCAGGAACTCGTGAAGGTCGTGCGGGTGAGCGCCAAGGTGTACGGAGCGCCGGCCCCGCACGAGGCATTGCTCGTGCTCGATGGGACGACGGGGCAGAACGTCGTGGCGCAGGGCCGGACGTTCGCGGCCGCACTCCCGCTCACCGGTCTCGTTGTGACGAAACTCGACGGCACCGCGAAAGGCGGGAGCGTGGTCGCCCTCCGCCGTGCGCTCGCCGTGCCCGTGCGATTCCTCGCCACGGGCGAGGGGCTCGACGACCTGGAAGCGTTCGACCCCACCCGCTACGCGCGCCGGTTGCTCGGCCCCTGACGCGATGCCGCTGCACTTCGGGACGTCGGTCAAGTATGTAAAGGGGGTTGGCCCCCGGCGTGCGGAAGCGCTCGCTCGGCTCGGGGTCCGCACGGTCGGGGATCTCGTCTACCACACGCCTCACCGCTACCTCGACGCCACCAGTCTGACACCGCTGGCGCAGGCGACGACCGGCCGCGAGGTGACGTGCGTTGGCCGCGTCGTCAGCACGGGTGTCCTGCCCACGCGCCGCGGACTGCGCGTGTTCCGCGCGGTGCTCCGCGATTCCAGCGGCCTGCTCGAGGGCGCGTGGCCAGGCCAGCCGTTCCTCGAGCGGCAGATCAAGCCGGGGCAGCTGCTTCTCGTGACGGGCCCCGTGCGGCATTATCAGGGACGCCAGCTCGTCCCGCGCGAGTTTCTCGTGCTCGCCGACGCGGGTGAGACGCCGCAGCGCGGGCTCGTCCTGCCGATCTATCCCGCCACCGAGGGCCTGTCGCACCGCCAGATCCGGACGCTCATCGCCCAGCACCTGCCGACACTCCTCGACACGGTGGTCGATCCCCATCCCCAAGCACTCCTGCGCGCGCTCGGCCTCGTTGACCTACGCACGGCGCTCACCGCGGTTCACCGCCCCGAGAGCCTCGCCCAGGCCGAGGAAGGACGGCGGCGACTCGCCTTCGACGAGCTGTTCGACCAGCAGATCGTGCAGGCGCGTGCGCGCGCACTCGCCAAACGCCCCCGCGCGGGGATCCGCTTCGAGCTGAAGAAGGACCTCACGACCCGCCTCAAGGCGACGCTGCCGTTTGCGCTCACCGCGGGCCAGCGGCACGCCGTCCGGCAGCTCGCGGCCGACATGACGGCCCCGCTCCGGATGCATCGACTGCTCATGGGGGACGTGGGGACGGGCAAGACGGTCGTGGCGCTCTTCGGCATGCTGCTCGCCGTCGAGAACGGGTATCAGGCGGCGCTCATGGCGCCCACCGAGCTGCTCGCCGAACAGCACCATCGGACGCTTGTGCGGCTCCTCGAGCCCCTGGGCGTGCGCCCCGTGCTGCTGAGCGGCGGGCTCAAGGGCTCGGCCAAAGCCGCGGCGCGCGCCCGCATCGCGGGCCCGGAGGCCGGGATCGTGGTGGGGACTCACGCGCTCATCCAGGAGTCCGTGCGGTTCCACCGGCTCGGTCTCGTAGTGATCGACGAGCAGCATCGCTTCGGCGTCGAACAGCGCGCGGCACTCGTCGCCAAGGGGGACGCGCCGGACGTGCTTCTCTTGACGGCCACGCCGATCCCGCGTTCGCTCGCCCTCACCTGGTACGGGGACTTGGACGTCACCGAACTGCGCGAGCGTCCGGCCGGGCGCCCCGCGGTGAAGACGGTGCTTCGCCCCGAGGCCGCGCGCCCGAAGCTCTACGAATTTCTGCGGGCGGAGGCGGCCGCGGGCCGCCAGGCCTATGTTGTCTACCCGATCATCGACGGCTCGGAGCGCGCGGACCTGAAGGCCGCGACCAGCATGGCCGACCGGCTGCGCGAGGCTGCCCCGGAGCTTTCTGTCGGGCTCGTGCACGGACGCCTGCCGGCCGTCGAACGCGAAGCCGTGATGCGCGCGTTTCGCGACGGTTCGATCGCCGTGCTCGTGGCGACCACCGTGATCGAAGTGGGCATCGATGTCCCGAACGCGACCGTGATGGTGATCGAGCACCCCGAGCGCTTCGGCCTGGCCCAACTGCACCAGCTCCGGGGCCGCGTGGGGCGGGGGACGCTCCCGAGCCACTGCATTCTCCTGCTCGACGACCGGGCTGCCAGACCTCGGCTCGCCGCGTTCGCCGGCACCGACGACGGCTTTGCGATCGCAGCGCTGGATTTGCAGGAACGGGGCATGGGCGAGCTGGCCGGCGAGCGGCAGTCCGGCGCGCTCGCGCTCCGCTACGCGGACTTGGTGACCGATCTCCCGCTGCTCGAAGCCGCGCGTCGCGCGGCGGCTGAGCTGGTCGCCCGCGATCCGACGCTGACCGATCCGGCGCATGCGGCGCACCGCGCCCGCGTTCTCGCGCGCTACGAGCGCGGCCTCGAGCTCTTCCGCGTCGGTTAGCGTCGGCTTGCGAGGACCGCGATCCGGCGGCTAGTATGCCGCGCCTATGCCCGACAATCTGCGAATCGAAGCGCTCCCCGCGCACGCGGGCGAGACGGCCACGGTGCGCGCCTGGGTCATGAGCGCGCGGACCAGCGGCAAGATCGCGTTTCTGTCCCTGCGGGACGGCACGGGATACCTGCAGGTCGTCGTATCGAAGAACGACGTCTCCGAGGCGGTGTGGGCGACGCTCGGTCAACTCGCCCAGGAGACCTCGGTCGCCGTGTCGGGTCGGATCGCGCGCGACGCCCGGGCGCCGGGGGGCGTCGAGCTGCACGCCCAGGCGCTCGAGATCCTCGGACCGAGCGAGGGGTTCCCCATCACGCCGAAGGAACACGGGACCGCGTACCTGTTCGAGCACCGGCACCTCTGGCTCCGGAGCCGGCGCCAGGTGGCCATCGCCCGCGTGCGGCACGAGGCGATCCAGGCGATCCGGGACTTCTTCTACGATCGGGGCTTCACGCTCGTCGACACGCCCATCTTGACGGGCGCGATCGGCGAGGCCGCGGGGCACCTGTTTGCAACCCAGTACTTCGACCTCGGCACCGCCTACTTGACCCAGACCGGGCAGTTGTACGTCGAGGCCGCCGCCGCGGCGCTCGGGAAGGTGTATTGCTTCGGCCCCACGTTTCGCGCCGAGAAATCGAAAACCCGCCGGCACCTGACGGAGTTCTGGATGGTCGAGCCGGAGGTGGCCTGGAACGACTCGAACGACAACATGCGGCTGCAGGAGGAATTCGTGTCGGCGATCGTGGCCCGTTGCCTCGAGCGCCGCCGCGCCGAGCTCACCGAACTCGAGCGCGATCTCGCCCCGCTCGAACGCGTGACGCCGCCCTTTCCACGGATCTCCTACACCGACGCGATCACCCGACTGAGGGAGCTCGGCAGCGATCTCACCTGGGGCGCCGATTTGGGCGGCGACGACGAAACGCTCCTCGCCCGCCAGTACGATCGGCCCGTCTTCGTCCACAACTATCCGAAGGACGTGAAGGCCTTCTATATGAAGGTCGATCCGGCCGACCCCAAGACCGTGCTCAACAACGACCTGTTGGCGCCCGAGGGGTACGGGGAGATCATCGGCGGCAGCCAGCGGGAGGACGACTACGATCGTTTGCTCGCCCGGATCCGGGCCGAGGGCCTGCCAGAGGACGCCTACACGTGGTACCTGGACCTGCGCAAGTACGGCACGTTCGTGCACGCGGGGTTCGGGCTCGGGATCGAGCGCACCGTGGCGTGGATCTGCGGCATCCCGCACGTGCGCGAGGCGATCGCCTTTCCGCGCACGCTCTACCGCCTGTGGCCGTGAGTCGGGCTTAGGGCTTCACCTCGTCCCACAACCGATCGAGCGCGTCGAGCCCCGCGCGCCCGACGTCGATGCCTCGGGTCTTCGCGAGCGCCTCGAGATCCCCGAACCGCCGCGTGAACTTGGCGTTCGCCGCGTCGAGCGCACTGCGCGGGTCCACACCGAGCTTGCGTGCGAGGTTGACGACGGTGAATAGCAGGTCGCCGAGCTCGTCCGCCTGTGCCGCCGCGTCGCCCGCTTCGACGGCGCGCTCGAGCTCGGCCGTCTCCTCCTTCACCTTCGCGAGCGGACCGGTCGCGTCGGGCCAGTCGAACCCGATGCCTGCAGCGCGCTCCTGCAGCCGGTAGGCCCGAAGGAGCGGCGGCAGCGCGGGCGGCAGCCCGCCGAGCGTGTTCGTTCGCTCGGGCTCGAGCTCCCGCTTGGCGCGCTCCCACGAGGCCGGCTTGTCCCCGAGCCCGTAGAGGTGCGGGTGGCGGTGGTGCATCTTCTCTTCGAGCGCGCGGGTCACCGATTCCGCGTCGAATTCGGCTCGCTCTTCGCCGATGACGATTTGGAAGGCGAGGTGGAGCAGGAGGTCCCCGAGCTCGTCGCGCAGCGCGGGGGGGGGCTCGACGTCACGGAGCGCGTGATCGAGCTCGAGGGCTTCTTCGATGAGGTAGGGCGCGAGGGTCGCGCGCGTTTGCGCGCGGTCCCAGGGACAGCGCGCGCGCAGGTCGCGGACGAGGACGAGAGCGCGCCCAAGCGCTGAATCGCCTTGCATTTAGCCTCCGGGCGGGGTATCATACGCGCGCCTGTGAGCGTGTCAATGAGCGGGCGGTGCAGTCGCGCCTGGGTCGAGGTCGATCTCGCCGCCGTGGTTGAGAACGCCCGCACCGTCGCACGGGTCGCCGGCACGCGGCTCCTCCCGGTAGTGAAAGCCAATGGCTACGGGGTGGGAGCCGTCGCTGTATGTAGGGCCCTCGAGGCCGTGGACCCCTGGGGCTACGGGGTCGCGACGCCCGCCGAGGGCGCTGAGCTGCGCGACGTCGGGATTACGCGTCCGATCGTGGTGCTCATGCCGGTGCCGCCCGCCCTGTTCGACGACGTGGACGCAAGCGGGCTCACGCCGACGCTCGGGGACCGGGACGCCGTCGCCGCCTGGACGGCGCGCGGTCCGCGTCCGTTCCACCTCGAGGTGGACACCGGGATGGGCCGATGCGGCGTCCGCTGGGACGAGATCGAGCAGGTGCGCGACCTCGTCGACACCCAGGCCCTCGAAGGGTGCTACACGCAGTTCCACTCGGCCGAGCGCGATGACGGGTCGCTCGAACGCCAGACGGAACGCTTTCTTGCGGCAGTGAGTGTCTTGCCCCGGCGGCCGCCGCTGCTGCACGTGGCGAACAGCGCCGCGGCGCTGCGGGGACGGCGCTATGCGCTCGACCTCGTGCGACCGGGCTTGTTCCTTTATGGAGGCACCGTAGGTCCGGGGCTTCTCGAGCCGCGCCCGGTGGTGAGCTTGAGGGCCCGGGTGCTCGCGGTCCGCCACGTGGCGGCAGGCGAGGGCGTGAGCTACGGGGCGCTGTGGCGCGCGGCCGGGCGGACGCAGGTGGCGACGCTCGGGGTGGGGTACGCCGACGGGGTGCGCCGGTCGTTTGGCCTCTGGGGCCGCGCGGCGGTGTTGCTTGACGGTACGCGCTGCCCCGTGGTCGGTGCGGTGACGATGGACCTCGCCATGGTTGATGTCGCGGAGCGCGCGGTGCAGGTGGGGGACGTCGCGACCCTGCTCGGGGAGGCAGACGGCGCGGCGATTCGACTTGACGAGTACGCGCTTGCCACCGACACGTTGCAACACGAGGCGCTGACCGCCCTCCGGGCGCGGCTCCCGCGGCTGTACGACTGACGGCCGTTGCGCACGGGCACCGGCGCGGCGCGCCGGGGTTACATCAGGGTCGGAAGGAGCTGCGCCGATGCACTGTGCTGTGTGCTCGTCCAACCAGGGGGTTTGGCATGCCCAGCCTCGCCGCGGCGCGATGAGTGCCGCGCTCGTCGCACGGGCGCGCGAAGCGCTCGCGAACGCCTACGCGCCCTACAGTCGTTTTCGGGTGGGTGCGGCGCTCGAGGCGGGTGATGGAAGGGTGTTCATGGGCACCAACGTGGAAAACGCATCCTACGGGGTTACGCTCTGCGCCGAGCGGGTCGCGGTCGGGGCGGCCGTCGCGGCCGGGGCCCGGGCATTCAAGCGCTTGGCCGTGGTGACCGAGGTCGAGCCGCCCGCACCGCCCTGTGGCATGTGCCGCCAGGTGCTCGCCGAGTTCGGACTCGAGCTCGAGGTGATCGCCGCCGGCCCGGCGAGCGAACGCCGCTGGACCCTGGGAGCCCTCCTGCCCGATCCTTTTAATAGGGCGTCGCTCGCATAATGCCCCGACCCCCCGTGCGGGCCGCCGCGCTCGTCGTCCTCATCGCGCTCGCCTGCACGAACGACATCTCGGCGCCGGGGGTCTGTCCGCAGTTCTGTCCGCTGGGCTCCCTGACCGTGATCGACACGCTCCTCGCGGCCATCTCGCGCGACTCAGCCTACGGGCGTCCCCAGGGCTACGTGAACCCGGGCCTCAGCTTGACCCTCCTCGCGGCCAGCGAGCCCGGGATCAAGGACAGTCGGCCGATCATGCTGATGCCGGCATTGCCCACGCGCCTCGTGCTCGAGGACACGACGACCGCGCCGGTGATCGGGGTCGACTCGATCGTCCTGGCCGTCACCATCACGTCGCGGGACACGCTTGTCACGAACCTCGCGCTCTCCGTCTACGCGTTGCCGCTCTCGATCGATTCGACGACGACGTTCACCGGGCTTGCCCCGGCCTTCGCCGCGCCGCCCATCCGAACGGTCAACGTCAACAGCCTGCTCGCTACCCCCGCCTACAACAACCCGGCGACGGGCGACAGCGCGATCCTCGACACGGTATATCACCGCGTCACGCTGCTCATCAACTTTGACTCAGCACAGGTCCCCTACTCGGTGCCGGACACGGGCAAGCTCGCCTTCGGGATCCGGGTGGGCGCCGACCAGCCCACCGACCTCAGTCTCGGCGGGCTGCTTAATTATGGATTGGGCCCGTCGATCACCGCGTACCTGAAGGTGGATTCGCTCGGGCTGGGCGTGGCCCACCGGCGGACTCCACTTGGGTTCGGGACGCCGAGCTTCAACACGTTCGTCTTCAATCCGCCACCGCCGCCGCTTGACTCGACGCTCGTCGTGGGCGGCGTGCCGGCGACGCGGAGCATCCTGCGGATCACCTTCCCGCGCATCATCCGCGACTCCCAACAGATCGCGCGGGCGACGCTCGAGCTCATTCCGGCCGTGCTCCCCCAGGGCGTTGCGTCGGATTCCTTCGACCTCGTGACGCAGGCCGTCCTGGTCGACCTCGGCGCCAAGTCGGCGCTCGACCCGATCCACGTCGACACGACTCGCATCTACATCACGCCGATGGACACGGTGCGGATCGAAATGACGAACCTGATGCGCTTCTGGGCGGCCGACACAACGGCGCCCACGGCGATCGTGCTCCGCCAGGCCCCCGAAGGTGGGAACTTCGCCGAGCTGCGGATGTTCGCCTCGTCCACGACCGCGTACCGGCCAATGTTGCACCTCACGTACTCGCCCTCGTTCCCCTTCGGGCAACGATGAGCGCGCGCCGCTGGTCGATGGGCCTCGTGATTGCCGCGATGTGCGGCGGGGGTGTCGCGCGCGCACAGGACTCGCAGTTCAGCATCGCGGGGCTCGGCACGCCCGGCCGCCTGGAGAGCGTCCGCTCCCGCTCGACGGGCGGCGCGTTCGCAGCGTTCGACCCGGAGTCTCCGTTCACTGACGCCGCGCTGGTTGACCTGCGGAACGCGACCGCGACCGCGGCTCAAGGCGCCAGCTTCCGCGACGTGTCGACGCCGGGGTCGAGCACCTGGCTGCGGACGACGCGCTTCCCGGTGCTGTCGCTCGGTGGACCGTTGTCGAACCGGCTCGTCGTGGGCGTGAGCTTCAGCACATATCTCGACCAGACCTACGATGCCGTCACCCGCGACAGCCAGCTCTTGCGCGGGACCATGCAGCCGTTCAACAACTCCATCTCGAGCGACGGCGGGGTGACGGACGTCCGCCTGGCGGCCGCCCTGCGAATCGGCAGCCGGCTCGCCGTGGGCCTGGGATTCCACGACCTCGCCGGGTCCACGCGCCAGAACGCGACGCGGATTTACGACGACACGACGGACTACGTGACCGTGGTCCAAACGGGCACAGTGACCTACAGCGGCTGGGGCATCTCCGGCGGCGCCATCCTGCGCATCCTTCCGACCGCCGCGATCGCCGTTTTCGCGCGCCAGGACCAGGCGCTGCACAGTCACGTTGGTGACTCGCTCGTGGCGACGAACAATCTGCCGGCGACCTACGGAGGCGCGCTGATGCTCACACCGGAGCCGACGCTCCGGATCGCGGGTTCGGTGGACTGGCAGAGTTGGTCGCGCACCGGCGCCGGCGCCTTCAACACCATGGCCTGGTCCGCGGGCCTCGAGATCGGGCGGACGACGCCGCTGCGCATCGGCGTGCGCGGCGACCAGTTGCCATTTGGCCCGGGCACTTCGGCGCCGACCGAGACCGGCGTCGCCGTGGGCACGAGCACGACGCTCGCCAAGGGACACGGCGTCATCGACGTCGGCCTCGAACGCCTCTCGCGCAGCGGCAGCGGCCTGCAAGAGGAGGTTTGGACGCTGCTCGTCGGCGTCACCGTGCGGCCGTGAACGTCTTCTTCCATACGTTCGGCTGCCGGGCCAACCAGTACGACACGGCCCGCGTGCGCCAGGCGTTCACGGATCAAGGCGCGGTGGTGGTGGAAGACCCCGACCAGGCCGACCTGGCCATCGTGAACTCCTGCACCGTCACGGCGGAGAGCGACACGAAGCTCCGTCGTTACGTACGTGGACTCGCGCGCCGGCCCGCGCTCGAGACGATCGTGATGGGCTGCGCGGCCGCGCTCGAGCCCGACGTGCTCGCGCGGCTGCCCGGCGTGCGCAGCGTGGTGCCGGGGGGCGATGCCCTCGCCGTACTCCACGCGGCGGGGTGGGCTCCGGAGGCCGGGCCCCTGCGGCGCTTCGGCGCGCATGCCCGCGGCTGGCTCCGGATCCAGGACGGCTGCGACGAGCACTGCACGTTTTGCGCGACCGTGCTCGCCCGGGGGACTAACCGGTCGCGCCCCATCGCTGATGTCGTGCGGGAAGCGCAGGCGCTCGCCGCCCATCACGCCGAACTCGTCCTCACCGGTATCCACATCGGGACCTACGGCCGCGACTGGCGCACCCAGACCTCCCCGCTCGCCGACCTGCTCGAGGCCCTCTTGTGCGCCGTTCCCGAAGTGCGCTTTCGCCTGTCATCGATCGAAGCGACCGAAGTGGATGACCGGGTGGCGCGACTCTTCGTGGAAGCGCCGCGCCAGCTCGCGCCCCACCTGCACGCGCCGCTCCAGTCAGGCTCGGATCGGGTGCTGCGCCGCATGGGCCGCCACTGGTATACGGCTCGCTCCTACCGGGAGCGGGTGGAATGGCTCGCGGGACGCCTGAGCGTGTTTGGGCTCGGCGCGGATGTCATCGCCGGGTTCCCGGGCGAAACGGACGGCGATCACCGCGCGACGCGCGCGCTGCTTGAGGCTCTGCCGTTTTCGTATCTGCACGTCTTCCCGTTCTCGACCCGGCCCGGGGCCGCGGCGGTCCGGTTGCCCGACGCCGTGCCGCCAGCGGTGCGGCGGGCGCGCGCCGCCGAACTCCGCGCCTTGGGCGAGGCGAGCGCACACGCCCATCGCGCCCGGCGCCGCGGGGCCGTTGCCGACGGCGTTGCGAGCGGCCACGCCGGTGGGCGCCTCGAGGTCGTGACCGAAGACTATCTTTCGGTCTACGTGCCGACGGACGCCTGGGACGGGCGCCGTCGCTTCCCCGTCACGGTCGCATAGCGATGCCGCGCGTCTACATCGAGACTTACGGCTGTCAGATGAACGTCTCGGACTCGGAGCTCATCGCCGGGGTCCTGGGCCGGGCCGGGTATGCCCAAACGCCCGACCCGGCCTCGGCCGACGTCCTCCTCGTCAACACGTGCGCCGTGCGCGACCACGCGGAGCAGCGGGTGCTTGGGCGCCTGGGCGAGCTCAAGCGCTACAAGCGCGCCGACACGCTCCTCGGCGTGGTGGGGTGCATGGCCCAACGCCTGGGTCCCGCGCTGCTCGCCGACGTCCCGCAGGTTGATCTCGTCGTCGGCCCCGATGGGTACCGGAGCCTCCCCGACCTCCTCGTCGCGGCCCGTGCGGGTGCCACGGTCGATGTCGAGTTCCGGAGCTGGGAGCACTACGAGGATGTTCCACCGGTTCGCGGCGACCTTGTGTCCGCCTTCATCACGGTCCAGCGCGGCTGCGATTATCGCTGCACGTTCTGCATCGTGCCCGAAACCCGCGGGCCCGAGCGCAGCCGCCGTCTCGAGGATGTCGTGCGCGAGGTCCAGGAGCTCGCGGCGCGCGGGACGACCGAAGTGACCCTGCTCGGCCAGACCGTGAACAGCTACCACGACGGGGCGCACGATTTCGCCGACCTCCTGCGGGCGGTCGGCGGGGTTCCAGGGGTCCGCCGCGTTCGGGCCACGTCGCCCTATCCCACGGACTTCACGCCCCGCGTGCTCGCGGCGATGGCCGAGACGCCGGCCGTGTGCGAGCACGTCCATCTTCCGGCGCAGTCCGGTTCATCGCGCGTGCTGCGTCGTATGCTGCGGCGCTATGACCGGGCCGGTTACCTCGCCGTAGTCGACGCCCTGCGCCTCGCGGTACCCGGAATTGCCATCACGACGGACTTGATCGTTGGGTTTCCGGGGGAGACCGAGGCCGACTTCGCGGAGACCGAATCCCTCGTGCGAGAGGCCGGGTTCGACGACGCGTACACGTTCCGCTACTCCCCGCGCGCGGGGACGCCGGCGACGCGCCTGCACGACGCGGTGCCCGAGACGGTGGCGGCCGCGCGCCTCGAGCGACTGATCTCGGTGGTCCGGGCGGTCGCTGCGCGCAAGAACGCCGGCCTCGTCGGCACGACCCACGAGGTGTTGGTCGAGGGAACGGCGAAGCGCGGCGGCCTGCTCCAGACCCGCACCCGCACGAACAAGGTGGCCCTGCTCGCCGGGCCCAACGCCTGGATCGGGAGCTATCGCCGCGTCCACCTCACGGGCACTACGGGCTCGACGTTCACGGCTCGGCCGGCCGAGGAGCTTGTCTGCTTGGGGTAACGAACGTGACGTTCGAGGTGGTCGAGCGCGAGTACGCGCGGCTGCGGCCGCGCGTGCCGGCGTTTTGCGGCTGCGAGACGTGCCACGGCGACGTCCTCGTGTATGCGCTCAACCGGCTCTCCCCGCGCTACGTGTCCACCCGGCAGGGCGAGGTGTTCACCGAGATCTCGCTCGAGACCGATCAGGAGAAGGCGAAGCTCGACGTCGTACTGCTCGATGGCTTCCGCCGCGTCGCGCTGGCGCCCCGCTGTGGCGCCGGGCCGGTGCACCTCCTGTAACCCCTACCGCGCCGTCATCCTGGACCGCGCGCGACGTCTGCGCGCTTTTTTAAGGACCTCTCAATGCCACGAAACGCCTTTTACGCCCAGTCCGGCGGCGTCACCGCCGTCATCAACGCCTCCGCCCAGGGCGTGCTCGAAACGGCACGCCGCCATCCCGACCGGATCGGGCGCGTGTACGCCGGGCGCAACGGCATCATCGGCGCGCTGCTCGAGGATCTGATCGACACCTCGCAGGAAGCGGACTCGGCCATCGCCGCGCTGCGCTACACGCCGAGCGGCGCGTTCGGGTCGTGCCGGTTCAAGCTCAAGGGGTTCGACAAGAACATGGCCGAGTACGAGCGACTGATCGAGGTGTTCCGGGCGCACGACATCGGCTACTTCTTCTACAACGGTGGGGGCGACTCGGCGGACACCTGCCTCAAGATGTCGCAACTCGGCGAGAAGCTGGGCTACCCGATCCAGGCGATTCACGTGCCCAAGACCATGGACAACGACTTGCCGCTCACGGACTGCTGCCCCGGGTTCGGGTCCGTGGCGAAGTACACGGCCGTCTCGATCCGGGAAGCCGGGTTTGACGTCGCCTCCATGGCCAAGACCTCGACCAAGGTGTTCATCCTCGAGGTCCTCGGGCGCCACGCGGGCTGGACGGCGGCGGCGGGCGGGCTCGCCGCCGAGGCCCCGGGCCAGGCCCCGCAGGTGATTCTGTTTCCCGAAGTGGTGTTTGACGAAGCCAAGTTCCTCGCGGCCGTCGATGCCTCGGTCCGGAGCAACGGCTTCTGCGCCGTCGTGGCGAGCGAGGGCCTGCGGCTGCCGAGCGGCGAATTCCTGTCCGAAGCGGGCACCAAGGACGCCTTCGGCCATGCGCAGCTCGGCGGCCTCGCGCCGCTCCTCGCCGCGCTCGTGGGCGAGAAGCTCAAGTACAAGTACCACTACGCTATCGCGGACTACCTCATGCGCGCGGCGCGACACATCGCCGCGAAGGTGGACGTCGAGCAGTCCTACGCCGTCGGCCGCTCGGCGGTCGAACTCGCCCTTCAAGGCGCCTCGGGCGTCATGGTGACGATCGAGCGGCAGGCGGACAACCCCTACCGCTGGACCACGGGCAGCGCGCCGCTCGAGAAGGTGGCGAACGTCGAACGGAAAATGCCGCGCGAGTTCATCACCCCGGACGGGTTTCACATCACCGAGCAGTGCCGCCGGTACCTCAGTCCCTTGATCCAGGGCGAGGACTATCCGCCCTACATGAACGGCCTGCCGCAGTACGTCGTGCTGAAGAACGCGCCGGTCCCGAAAAAGGTGGCCAAGACGTTCGAACTTCGGAAATAGGCGTCATGCCGACGGAGGGGTCCCGCAAGGGCTACTACGGCCCGGCCGACGCGCCGGGCGACCCCTCGCTGCCCGGTGCGTTCCCCTACACACGCGGCATCCACCCGTCCATGTATCGGACGCGTCTGTGGACCATGCGGCAGTACGCCGGGTACGGGACGCCCGAGGAGACGAATCGCCGGTTCCGCCAGCTCCTCGACGCCGGCCAGACGGGGCTGTCGATCGCGTTCGACCTCCCCACCCAAATGGGGTTCGATTCCGACCACCCCCGCGCCGAAGGCGAGGTTGGTCGGGCCGGCGTAGCGATCGACACGGTGGACGATCTCGGCCGCCTGTTTCAGGACATCCCGCTCGATCAGGTGTCGACCTCGATGACCATCAACGCGACGGCGCCGATTCTGGTCGCGATGTACGTCGTCCTGGGGGAAGAGCGGGGAGTGGCCCGCGCCCGGCTGCAGGGGACCGTGCAGAACGACATTCTGAAGGAATTCGCGGCGCGCGGGACCTTCATCTATCCGATGGCGCCGTCCCTGCATTTCGCCACCGACCTGTGTTGCTTTCTCGTCGGCGCAGCACCGGGCATCAATCCGATGTCCGTCTCGGGCTACCACATGCGCGAGGCGGGCGCGACCGCCCCTCAGGAGCTCGCGTTCACACTCGCGAACGCGCTCGAATACCTGCGGCGGGCCAAGGCCGCGGGGCTCGCCGCGGCTGCGCTCGCGCCCCGGCTGTCCTTCTTCTTCGCCGCCTTCAGCGACCTGTTTGAGGAAGTGGCCAAGTTCCGGGCCGCCCGGCGTCTTTGGGCGCGGGTGCTCACCGAGCAGTTCCAACTCGACGCCGCGAGCTGCAAGCTGCGCTTTCACACGCAAACGGGCGGATCGACCCTCACCGCGCAGCAGCCAATGAACAACGTGGTACGCGTAGCACTGCAAGCACTCGCCGCCGTGCTCGGGGGCACGCAGTCGTTGCATACGAATGCATACGACGAGGCCCTGGCGCTGCCCACCGATCGCAGCGCCGCGCTCGCCTTGCGCACCCAGCAGGTTCTGGCCTACGAAACGGGCGTGCCCGAGGTCGCGGACCCGCTCGGCGGGAGCTGGTATGTGGAGGCGTTGACCGATCGGGTGGAACGCGAGGCGAAGACGCTGCTGGACGACATCGAAGCCGCGGGTGGGGCGGCGGTCGCGATCGAACGCGGGGCGATGCAGGACGCGATCGCCCGGAGCGCGTACCGAGACCAGCAGGCGATCGAGGCGGGCGAACGCGTCGTCGTCGGCGTCAATCGCTTCACGACGCCCGGTCCTACGCCCACGATCCAGGCGCCCGACTATTCGAGTCTCGAAGCCGAGCAGCGGGCGCGGGTCGGCGAGGCCCGTCGCCGGCGGGATGCCAAGGCCGTGCGCGTGGTTGCGACGCTCAGGGACGCGGCGCGCGCGAATGCGCCGCTGATGGAGATCATTCTCGATGCGGTCCGCCAGCGCGTTACGGTAGGCGAGATCAGCGACGCGTTGCGCGAGGTGTGGGGCGACGCTCATGCGTGACGATCAGACGAGCGTTGCTGCCCCGCGCTCCGCATGACGACGCCCACCCGGGGGGACGTCGAAATCTTCCGGCTGCGCGCGGGACGGGCGCTCATGCTCGGGGTCGTGGCGATGGGGGGCGTCGCCTGGATTGTGAGCCTGGCTGGTGTGGTGGGGGGGCTCGCGGGCGGGGTGCCCCTCGCGCTCCTCACACCCCGGTCGGCCCGCCCGCGCGGTCCGCTCGCTGCGACCGTGCTCGGCGCCCTCCTCGGGGCGATGCTCGGGTCGTACTACTTTGGCCACGGGCCCATGCGCGGCCGCCTTGTGGGCGGCGTGGTCGCGACACTCGCTGTCGCGCCTTGGGCGTTTGTGCTGGCGTTCGTGCTCTGGGCGCGGGCGCACGCCCCGAAGCCTGCTCCCCGGGGCTCGGGCCGGCCCGATTGACCTGTCGCCCTGAGCGCGCTTAAGTTGTTGTAAGATGCCAACCTACGAGTACCGCTGCCCGAACGGGCACGTGTTCGAGAAGTTCTCGCCGCGGATGACCGCCGGGCGGCCGCTGCGCTGCCCGACCTGTGGCAAGATGGCGGAGCGGGTGATTTCGGGCGGGGGGGCCATCGTCTTCAAGGGCTCCGGGTTCTATGCCACCGACTATAAGCGGGCGGGCGAGAAGCAGAGTGAGAGCGAGAAGCGGAGTGCGGGTGAGAAGCCCGAGGCAAAGCCCGAGTCCAAGCCCGAGGCGAAGGTGCCGGAAGGTCCGAAGCCGAGCGGTTCCGCCGACAAGTGACCCGCCTTGAGCCCCTGCGCGCCGCGCTCGTCGACGCCGCGCGGCGGCTCGGTGTGGCGGAGCCCCCTGAGTTCAAGCTCGAAACGCCGCGGGACCAGGCGCATGGAGACGCCGCCACCAACGCGGCCCTGGTACTCGCGAAGCCGCTCGGCCGCCCCCCGCGGGACGTCGCCCGCGAACTCGTTGAGGCGCTCGCCCTCCCCTCGGGCTACGTGAAGCGGGTCGAGATCGCGGGACCCGGGTTCATCAACTTCTTCCTCGCCGAAGCGCAGCTCACCGCCGTCCTGCGGGACATCTTGGCCGCGGGCGCGCGCTACGGCCGCTCGGACCAGGGACACGACGCCCGCGTGAACGTCGAGTTCGTCTCCGCCAACCCTACGGGGCCGCTCCACGTGGGCCACGGCCGTGGCGCGGCGCTCGGCGACGCCATCGCATCGCTCCTTGAGTGGGCAGGGTTTGCGGTGACGCGCGAGTTTTACGTGAACGATGCCGGGGCGCAGATCGAGAAGCTCGCGCGGTCGGTGTGGGCTCGTATCCAGCAAGCGGTCGGCCGGACGGCGAGCGTGCCCGAGGGTGGGTACGAAGGGGAGTATCTCGTGGATCTCGCCGGCGCCCTCCTCGAGCGCGAAGGCAAAGGGTTCGCGGATCTTCCGACTGAGGAAGGCGTGGCGCGCGCGAGGACCTTGGCCGTTGCGGCCGAGCGTGCCGAGCAGGACGCGGACCTCGCGGCCTTCGGCGTGCGGTTCGATGTCGTCTCATTCGAATCGGACACCTACCGCGACGACGGCGTGGCGGCGACGCTCGCCGAGCTTGCGGCGCGCGGCTACACGTTTACCGAAGACGGTGCCCTGTGGCTCCGGACCACCGCCTTCGGGGACGACAAGGATCGGGTCCTTCGCAAGCAGGACGGATCCTTCACCTATCTCGTCCCGGACATCGCCTACCACCGGGGCAAGCGCGAGCGCGGGTTCGTCCGGGCCATCGACGTCTGGGGGGCGGACCATCATGGCTATGTGGCGCGCCTGCGGGCGGCGCTGCTCGCGCTGGGCTATCCGGAGGACTTCTTCCACGCCGAGCTCGTGCAGCTCGTGCGGGTCCTGCGCGGCGGGACAGAGGTCCGCTTTTCGAAGCGCACCGGGGATCTCGTGACGCTGCGCGAGCTGTTCGAAGAAACCGGCATCGACGCGGCCCGGTACTTCTTTCTCATGCGCCGCGGCGACTCGCAGTTCGTGTTCGATGTCGATCTCGCCAAAAGCCAGACGGAAGAAAATCCGGTGTTCTACGTCCAGATGGCGCACGCGCGGATGAGCGGGATTTTCCGCGTCGCCGCGCGCGATCCCGAGCTCGTGACCGCGGATGGCGTGGAGCTCGGCGTGCTTCGGACGCCCGAAGAAGAAGAGCTCTTGAACGTGCTGGCCGCGTTCCCCGATACGGTGGCGCGGGCCGCCGCGGTGTACGAGCCCCATCGGCTCACGGGCTATCTCGACGGGCTGGCGCGCCTCGCCCACGGGTGGTATCACAAGTACCGCGTTTTGGGCGAGCCCGAAGAGGCGGCCCGACTCGTGCTCGCTCGCGCTGTGCGACAAGTGCTGGCCAACGGGCTCGCGATCCTCGGGATCCGCGCGCCGGACCGGATGTAGCCATGGCCCTGCTCGTGGTGGGATCGATCGCGCTGGACTCGGTGTCGACGCCGTTCGGGGAGACGACGGACGCGCCCGGGGGCTCGGCGGTGTTCTTCAGCGCGGCGGGCGCCGTGTTGCATCCGGTGCAGATCGTCGGGGTCGTGGGCAGCGACTATCCGCTCGGCGTCCTCCACGCGCTCGAACAGCGCGGCGTCGACCTGGCGGGCGTCGAGCGGGCCGACGGCGAGTCCTTCCGCTGGAAGGGGAAATACTCCTTCGACCTCTCGAGCCGGGAAACGCTGGAGACCCGCCTCGGGGTGTTCGCCGCGTTCCGGCCCAAGCTGCCCGAGACCTTCCGGGCCGCCCGCTACGTCTTTCTCGGGAACATCGATCCCGAACTGCAGCTCGGCGTGCTCGACCAGATTGCCTTGCCGACGCTGGTCGGGGCGGACACGATGAACTACTGGATCGACTCCAAGCGCGACGTCCTCCTTGAGCTCCTCCGGCGCATCGACCTCCTGATGATCAATGATTCCGAGGCGCGCGAGCTTGCGGGCGACTGGAACATCCATCGCGCCGCGCGCTGGATTCTCGATCGCGGCCCCCGGCTCGTGGTCGTGAAGCAGGGAGAGCACGGCGCCCTGCTCGTCAGCGCGACGGCCACGTTCATCGTGCCGGCCTATCCCTTGCAGGAAGTCTTCGATCCCACGGGCGCGGGCGACGCCTTCGCCGGCGGGTTCATGGGGTACCTCGCGGCGACCGACGCGGTCGATCCGGGCAACCTGCGCCGGGCCATGGTGTACGGGGCCGCGATGGGGTCCTTCGCGGTCGAGGCGTTTGGCATCCGCGGTCTCGAAAATGTCCAGCCGGCCGACGTGCGCGCGCGGGTGCGCGGCTTTAAGGAGCTCGTCCACTTCGAGACCGATCACGAGGGCGCGTGACGGACTGGTACGGACTGGCGGGCGTGCACCTCGACGTGGCGGACGAGGCGAAGCGACGGATCGCGGAGCTCGTGCGGTCCACGCGGACGAACCTCGCCTTGGGTCAGGTCGGGGCCTTCGCCGGGATGGTCCGCGTGCCCCCAGGGATCGCGAAGCCCGTGCTCGTGCTCTCGACCGACGGCGTCGGGACCAAGGTGCTCGTCGCCGCCCGCGCCGGGATCCATGACACGGTCGGCGAAGACCTCGTGAACCACTGCGTGAACGACGTGCTGGTCCACGGCGCGCGCCCGCTTGCCTTTCTCGACTACGTGGCGGCGGGGACGCTCGACCCCGACGTCACGGCCGCGATCGTGGCCGGGGTGGCCCGCGGGTGTCGCGCCCACGACATGACGCTCGCGGGCGGCGAAACGGCGCAACTCCCGGACCTCTACCAGCCCGGGCACTACGATCTGGCCGGCTCGATCGCCGGGGTGGTCGACGAATCCGCGGCCCTGCACGGCGACCGCGTGCGGGCGGGCGACGTGCTCATCGGGTACGCCGCCAACGGGCTCCACACGAACGGCTACACGCTCGCCCGTCGCGTCGTCTTCGACACGCTCAAGCTCGACGTGGCGGATCTCTTTCCCGAGACTACGCGCACGGTGGGCGAGGTGCTCCTCGACGTGCACGTGAGCTACGCCGCGGCCCTGACCCCGGTCCTCGGGTGGGTGCACGCCCTGGCCCACGTCACGGGGGGCGGGATCGCCGGCAACCTCGTGCGCGTCCTTCCCGAGGGGTGTCAGGCCGTGATCGACGCCGGCGCGTGGCCGTGGCCGACGGTGTTCCGGGTGCTCATGCGGTCGGGCAAGATCTCGCTCGGCGAGATGCGGCGGGTGTTCAATCTCGGGGTCGGGATGATTGCCGTGGCGGCGCGGGACGACGTCGAGGCCGTCTGCCGGGCTGCCGATCGCGCGAAGATCGGCGCCTGGCTCATCGGGGAGGTCCAGGCGGGGGCGCGAGGTGTGCGGTTCTCGGAGCGCTGACGGCAAGCTCGGGCCCGCCCGGCCCGCCCCGAGGGTCGGTGGACGCTGACGTGGCAGGGCCCGAAGCGGCGGCGATGCGGCGGGCGCTTGAGCTTGCCCTCGAGGGCTGGGGCCATGTGGCCCCGAATCCAATGGTGGGTGCCGTGATTCTCCGCGACGGGCGCGCCATCGCCGAGGGGTACCATGCGGAGTTCGGCGGCCCGCACGCGGAGGTCCGAGCCCTGGCACAGGCGGGCCCGGCCGCTCGCGGCGCCACGCTCGTCGTGTCGCTCGAGCCGTGTCGCCACGATGGCAAGACGCCGCCCTGTACGGCTGCGATCCTCGCGGCGGGGCTGGGGCGGGTGAGCGTGGCGATCCGAGACCCCGACCCGATCGCGGGGGGCGGACTCGCCATCCTCGCCGCGGCCGGGGTCGAGGTCGCGACTGGATTGTGCGCCGAGCAAGCGGCCGCGCTGAACGCCCCGTTTCTCTTCGCACGCAGGCATCGGGACCGCCCCTTCGTCGGGCTCAAGCTCGCCACGTCGATCGACGGGGCGATTGCAGACGCCGCCGGGCAGTCGCGGTGGATATCGGGGGAGACGGCCCGGGACTACGCGCATTGGTTGCGCGCCGGGTTCGACGCCATCGCAGTCGGCGGCACGACGGCGCTCATGGACAACCCCGCGCTCACCGTGCGCGGCCGGGTCGTGCCGCGGCGGGCGCCCGTGCGCGTCGTCTTCGACCGGCGCGCGATGCTGAACCCGGGCGTGACGCTCGTCAGCACGGCGCGCACCGTCCCGACCTGGGTCGTCGCCTCACTCGAGGCCCCGCCCGCGAGCGTCGCGGCCCTCGAGCAAGCGGGCGTCAGAGTGTTTCGGCCGCGGACGCTCGCCGAGGGTCTCGGCGAGCTGCGCGCCGCGGGCATCGAATCGCTCCTGTGCGAGGGCGGTGGCGCGCTCGGCATGAAACTGCTCGCCGACGGCCTCGTCGACCGGCTCTACTGGATCCAGGCGCCCGTGTGGCTCGGCGAAGACGCGGTGCGGGCGTTCCCCGGGGTCCCGGGAACGTCGCTCGCGTCGGCGCCGCGCTGGACCGCGGTGGAGCGGCGGGCGCTCGGCCCCGATACATTGTTGGTTCTGGACCGGGAATTGTGTTTACCGGCATCGTAGGCGCCGTCGGGCGTGTGGTCCGGGCGAAGGAGGCCGATGGCCTGTCCCTCGCTATCCGCGCCCCCTTCAAGGGGTTGAAGCGAGGCGAGAGCATCGCCGTGAACGGAGCCTGCCTTACCGTCGAACGCGTGCTCCCCGGCGGGTTTAGTGTTCACGTCATCGAGACCACCCTCGGCCGGACGTTGTTCGGCGAGTACGCCGTCGGTCGGCGCGTCAACCTCGAGCGGGCCCTGCGCGCTAGCGATCGGTTGGGCGGCCATTTCGTGCAAGGGCACGTGGATGGCGTGGCCGACGTTGTCGAGGTCAGGGACGAGGCTGACGCGCGGGTCGTCGATCTACGCGTGCCTCCCGCGGTGCGTGCCCTCGCCATTCCGCAGGGCTCGATCGCGGTCGACGGTGTGAGTCTCACCGTGAACGGGCTGGGCCCTGACCGCGTGGGCGTCGCGCTTATTCCGTTCACCCGCGCGCACACGACCCTCGGGGGATTGGCGGTGGGGGACCGGGTGCATGTGGAGGCGGATGTCTTGGGCAAGTACGTGAGAGAGCTATGCCATTCGGGACGATAGAGAAGGCGCTCGCGGACATTCGCGCCGGCCGTCTCGTGATCGTGGCCGACGATGAGGACCGCGAGAACGAAGGCGACTTGGTCGGGGCCGCGGATCACGCGACCCCGGAGTCGATCAACTTCATGGCAACGCACGGGCGGGGGCTCATTTGCCTCACCCTCCGGCCCGAGCGCTGTCAGGCGCTCGGGTTGATGCCGATGACGCCTCAGAACACGGAGGCGCACGACACGGCGTTCACCGTGAGCGTGGATGCGGCGAGCCGCTTCGGCGTCACCACGGGAATCTCGGCCGCCGATCGGGCGACGACGATCCGGGTGGCCATCGATGCCGACACGATTCCGAGCGACCTGCGGCGACCGGGGCACGTCTTCCCCCTGCGTGCACGGCCGGGCGGCGTGCTCCAGCGGGTCGGGCAGACGGAGGCGAGCGTGGATCTCGCGCGCCTCGCGGGACGCTATCCGGCCGGCGTGATCTGCGAGATCCTGAACCCCGACGGCACGATGGCCCGGCGGCCCGAGCTCGAGCGCTTTGCTGGCGAGCACGGGCTCACGTTCATCACGGTCGCGCAGCTCGTCAGCTACCGGCTCGCGACCGAACGCCTCGTCCACCGTGCCGCCGAGGCGCGGCTGCCGACCCCGTTTGGAGAATTCCGCATTTACGGCTATACGAACGACGTGGATCAGGCCGAGCACCTGGCGCTGGTCTACGGCGACGTCGAGGGGGCAGAGCAGGTCCTCGTGCGGATGCACTCGAAGTGCCTCACGGGGGACGTCTTCGGGTCCGGGCGCTGCGACTGCGGCTGGCAGTTGCACAGCGCGCTCCAGCTCGTGGCCGAGGCGGGACGCGGGGTGGTCGTGTATCTCGATCAGGAAGGTCGGGGCATCGGGTTGCTCAACAAGCTCAAGGCCTACGAGCTTCAGGACGCCGGACACGACACGGTGACGGCGAACGAGAAGCTCGGTTTCAAGGCCGACCTGCGCAACTACGGCATCGGCGCGCAGATCCTGCTCGACCTCGGGCTCTCGTCGATCCGCATTCTCACCAACAACCCCATGAAGCTCGTGGGCCTCGAGGGCTACGGGCTCGAGATCGTCGAGCGCGTGCCGCTCGTGCCGCCCGCTTCCGCCGAGAACCGCTCGTACCTCGATGTGAAGCGCGACAAGCTCGGCCACCTGCTGACGCACTGACCGTGGCCGAGATTCTGAGCACTCCGGGCGCGGCGCCGAGCGGCCGCGTCGCGGTCGTCGTCAGTCGCTTCAACGAACTCGTCACCGCCCGGCTGCTCGACGGCGCGCTCGCCTGCTTGCGCGAGCACCAGGTGGCGGACTCCCGCGTGGACGTAATCTGGGTACCCGGGGCCTTCGAGCTGCCGGTCGCGGCCGAGGTGGCGGCCGCGAGCCACCGCTACGCAGCGATCGTGGCACTCGGCTGCGTCGTACGCGGCGAGACGCCGCACTTCGAATACGTGGCCGGGGAGGCGACGCGGGGCCTCGGCGCCGTCGCCCGCACGCACCAACTGCCCGTGGGGTTCGGCGTCCTCACGACCGACACGCTCGACCAGGCGCTTGCGCGCGCGGGCGGGGCGGCGGGCAACAAGGGCCACGAGGCGGCCGAGGCGGCGCTTGCCACCGCCGGGGTCCTCGCCCAGCTGACGCGTGCAGCGTCTCGAGACTAAGGGCCGCGTCCGGGCCTTGCAGCTGTTGTACGCGTGGGACCTGTTGGGCCACCCTCCACTCGAAACCGTCGTGATCGGCCTCGCGCGGCTGTTCGGGCGCCTGCCGCCGGGGTTCGCGCGCGCCGCCATGCTCGCCGACCGGACGGTGGCCGGGCTGCCCGAGTTCGACGCGCGGGTCGAGCACGCCGCCGAGCACTGGCGTCTGGAGCGGCTCGGCGTGATCGAGCGCAACGTGCTCCGGTTGGCCCTGGCGGAGCTCGCGCTGGGCGAGGCGCCGCCGCGCGTCGTGATCGACGAAGCGGTGAAACTCGCCCAGTGGTTCGCAGGGCCCAAGGCGCCCGCCTTCGTCAACGGGGTGCTCGACACCCTGGCGCGAGACGCGGGCGTGCTGTGAGGATCCTCGTCGTCAATTGGAATGATCGGGAGAATCCGCAGGCCGGGGGTGCCGAGGTCCACCTGCACGAGATCTTCGGGCGCCTCGCCCAGCGCGGGCACGAGATCGACCTGGTGACGAGCGGCTGGCCGGGAGCCCCGGCGCGCGCCGAGCTCGACGGCTTGCACGTGCACCGCTTGGGAGGCCGACACAGCTTCGCGCTGCAGGCGCGCTCCGCCGTCCGGGCCCGCCTCGCGACCGGGCCTTTCGACATCGTCGTGGAGGACATCAATAAACTGCCGCTCTACTTGGCCGGTCTCGCCCGGCCGCTGCCGTTCTGCGCCATCGTGCCCCACCTGTTCGGCACCACGGCCTTCGCCGAGGCCAATTGGATCGTGGCCACCATCGTCTGGACCGCCGAACGCCCCTTCGCATGGGGGTACCGGCGGGCCGGGTTCCACGCGATTTCTGAGAGCACCCGCGACGACCTCGTGCGCCGCGGCGTGCCCCGCGAGCGGATCGAGGTCATTTATCCCGGGGTTGATGCGACCCGATACGTCCCGGATCCCGCGACGCCTCGCGCCCCCACTCCGACGTTCTTGTATGTCGGGCGTTTGAAGCGTTATAAAGGAGTGGAGACCGCGTTGCGCGCGCTCGCCCGCGCCCGGCAGGCGGGGGTGCGGCCGCGGCTCGATATTGCCGGGCACGGGGACGACCGCCCGCGCCTCGAACGCTTGGCGGGCGCCCTCGGGATCGCGGAGGACGCGCGCTTCCTCGGCTTCGTGTCAGAAGAGGAGAAACGCCGCCTTATGCGTCAGGCGTGGGCCGTGGTGTTCCCGAGTCCCAAGGAAGGGTGGGGGATCTCAAACGTAGAAGCGGCGGCGTGCGGAACTGCGGCGCTCGCGTCCGACAGCCCGGGCCTGCGCGAGTCGGTGCGGCACGGGGAGACAGGGTATCTCGTGCCGCACGGCGACGCGGCGGCCCTCGGCGCTCGCATGGTCGAGCTCGCCACGACCCCGGCGCTGGTCGAGCGCCTCGGCCGGAACGCGCGGGCGTTTGCGACCGGCCTGTCCTGGGAGCGCGCCGCGAGCGGGACCGAGGCGCACCTGGAACGCATCATCGCCCGCGGAGGCTGATTATGCAAAACCCGATCAGGCGCTCGCGCGGCTCACGCCTGCTCGCATCCCGAGCGCCTCGCTAATGCCTCCGCGCGTCCGAGATCTCCTCGAGCGAAAGGGCGATCTGCTCCAACTCGAGGCCCTGACCGGCGACGTGGGCTTGGACCGCGTCATGCCCACCCCCGAGGCGTCGAGCCCCGGGCTCGTGCTCGCGGGGTTCACGGCGCGCTTCGCGCAGAGCCGAATCCACGTGCTCGGGCAGACGGAGGTCACCTACCTCGGCTCCCTCGATGAGGAGGCGCGCCGCCAGCGGCTCGAGACGTTCTTCACGTTCGACTTGCCGTGCGTGGTCATCACCAAGGGACAGGAGCCCCCCGCCGACCTTGTCGCGTTCGCCCGCACCAAGGGCATCGCGGTGATCCGCACGAAGCTCCGAACGGCCGAGTTCTATCGGCGGCTGAAGCCGTTCCTGGACGATGCATTCGCCCCGAATACGACCATGCACGGATCGCTCGCCGACGTGTTCGGCGTTGGCCTGCTCTTCATCGGGCGCTCGGGGATCGGCAAGAGCGAATGCGTGCTCGACTTGGTCGAGCGGGGGCACCGGCTCGTCGCGGACGATATCGTCCACATCAAGCGGCTGGGGCATGACGTGTTGATCGGCCGCGGCCACGACCTGGCGCGCCACTATATGGAGATCCGCGGGGTCGGGCTGATCGACATCCAGGCGCTCTTCGGGATCCGAGCAGTGCGCCAGCAGAAACGGATCGAGGTCGTGGTTCAACTCGCGGACTGGGACGCGTCCAAGGAGTACGACCGCACCGGCTTGGACCGCGCCAAGACGACGATTATCGATGTCCCCTTGCCCATTGTCACGGTGCCGCTCAACCCCGGGAAGAACCTCACCGTGATCTGCGAAGTGGTGGCGATGAACCATTTGCTCCGCTACAGCGGGGTCGACTCGGCGAAGCAGTTCAACGAGCGACTCCTGCGACAGACGGCCGAGCCGCGGGAGCTCGCCGAGTACCTCGAGCAAGACTATGAGTGAGCTGCGCGGCATCATCGTTTCGCACGCCGCGGTGGCGCGGGCCCTGATCACTGCCGTCGAGGCGATCACCGGCGTCACCGGCGCGCTCGTTCCGGTCAGCAACGATGGCTGCGACCGCGCCGCGCTCGCGGAAAAGCTGGGCGATGCGGTAGGTGACCAGCCCGGGGTGCTGTTCATCGACCTCCCGGGGGGGTCGTGCCTGACGGGAGCGGTGAGCTACGCGCGGGGCCGCCCCGGGTTGAGCGTCGTCACCGGGGTGAACCTCGCGATGCTGCTCGACTTCGTGTTTCATCGCGAGCTCTCGCCGGCCGAGGCCGCCGCGCGCGCCGCCGCCGCAGGGACCCGGGCGATCCGCACGCCCGCTGCATGACGGTCAAGTTGTACCGCCTCGACGACCGTCTCATCCACGGCCAAGTTGTCGTGGGCTGGGGCCAGCCGCTCCACGTCGGATTCATCGCGCTCGTCGACGACGGCGTGCGCGCCAACGACTGGGAACAGGATCTCTATCGCATGAGCGTGCCCCCGCACATCGAAGTCTTCTTCGCCTCGGTGGCCGAGGCGACGGCGCGCGTCGCGGAATGGGAGGCGGACAGTCGCACCGGGATCGTCGTCGCGGGGGACATCGCCGCGCTCGCCGATCTCGCGCGGCACACTCGTCGGGTCACGCGCATCAACGTCGGCGGGCTGCACCAGCGTACCGGTCGGGCCGAGCGGCTCCGCTACGTGTACTTGTCCGATGCCGAAGCGGCGCAGCTGCGAGAGCTTGCGGCTCAGGGCGTCGAAATCAGCGCGCAGGACGTCCCGAGCGCCCGGGCCGTTCCGGTCGAGGAATTCACATGAGACCGGAGCCCGCGCTCCTGCTCGAAGCCTGGGGCACGCTCGTCGGGCTCGATCTGGCGAGCGTCCCGCAGGTCATGATCGCGCGCCCGCTCGTGGCCGGCACGGTGGCGGGGGCGATCCTCGGGGATGTGGGTACGGGACTGAGACTCGGGATGCTGTTCGAGCTCCTCCAGCTCGACATCCTCCCGCTCGGCGCGGCGCGCTACCCCGAGTATGGTCCCGCCACGGTCGCCGGAGTCGCGGCGGCCCATGCCGCGGCGGGGGCCTTGGGCGTGGGCCTTGGGGTGGTGGTCGGGATGTTCACAGGGCTCGTGGGCGGCATCAGCGTGCACTGGGCGCTCCGGCCACTCAATACCCGTGCGGTCCGCCGGGCCACTGCGGGACTCGAGGCGGGAGATCCGGACACCATCGTGCGCGTGCACGCGACCGCTCTCGGACGCGATGCCCTGCGCGGCATGCTGGTCACGGCGACCGGCCTGGTCCTCGCGGCGCTCGTACGGACCTACATGGTGGGGACCCTGACTGCCCGAGGGGCGATCGTCGTCGCCGCGGCCGCGACCGGTGCAGCGATCGCCGCGGGGAGCAACGGCACGCTCAACTTGGTCGGCCGCCGTGTGAACTTCGCGTGGCTCGTGGCGGGTGTCGTTCTCGGGACGCTCGGTGCGTGGCTGCGATGAAGCGTCCCCCGCTGGCCCGCGTGCTCCTGCGGCTTTTCACGTTGCAGGGGTCCTGGAACTACGAACGCCTCCAGGGCGTGGGGTTCGCGGTGGCCGAGGAGCCGCTGCTGCGCGATCTCGGAGGTGGAAGGGGCGAGCGCGAGTACCGCGCCGCGCTCGCGCGCGGCGCCCGGCTCTTCAACGCGCATCCCTACCTCGGCGGGATGGCCGTCGGTGCGGTCGCCCGTGCTGAGCACGACGGGATCGAGCCCGCGCAGATCGAGCGCTTGCGTCTCGCCCTGGGCGGGCCGCTTGGATCGCTGGGCGACCGCCTGGTCTGGGCCGAATGGCTGCCGCTGAACGCGGCGCTGATGCTGATTGGCGTGGCCCTGGGGTGGGGGTGGTGGGCCGTGGTGGGGTTCCTCGCCCTCTACAATCTGGGGCACGTCTGGCTCCGCGCCTGGGCGCTCAAGGCCGGCTGGTCGCGCGGTCACCGCGTGGTCGAGGCCTTGCGGGAGCCGGCGCTGCAGCGGGCCGACGCGCTGTTTGGCGTGGCGACCCCCCTCGCCGTGGGCGCGGCACTCCCGCTGACGGCTGCGTACCTCGCGAGCCCGTTCCCGGGCTGGGCGCGACTCGCCGTTGCCGGCATCGCCGCGGCGGGTCTGGGCCTGCTGCAGTGGCGGCGCGCCCTCACCGGCCTGCGCTTCGGGCTTGGAGTGCTCGCCGTGTCGCTTGTGGTTGGGTGGGTGTGGCGGTGATCGAGCGCGACGCTCCGATCGTCAACCCCCTCGGCATGCATGCTCGGCCGGCGGCCGAGTTTGTGAAGACTGCGTCTCGGTTCCGGTCGCGCGTCGAGGTTCGCAAAGGCGACCTGACGGTGAACGGGAAAAGCATCATGGGGGTGATGATGCTCGCGGCCGAATTCGGGTCCTCGGTTGTCATTCGGGCTGATGGAGAAGACGCGCAGGACGCCATGGCCGCACTCCTCGCTCTCGTGGCGGACGGGTTCCACGAGATGGGCGGGATCGACGACGACCTGGCTGAGGAGGCGGCTTCGTGAGCGAGCGCCTCCTGCGCGGGATCGGCGTCTCGCCCGGCATCGCGATCGGGCCGGCCCTGATCGTGCGTTGGACGATGCCCGAGGTCCCGAGCAAGGTCGTGCCCCGAACCCAAGTCGGGAAGGAGGTGCGCCGGCTCAAGGCGGCAGTGAGCGACGTGAAGCGCCACCTCCTCGAACTCAAGGCGACGGCGGCAGATCGCGCCGGCGCCGACGAAGCCCGCATCTTCGATGCGCAGCTGCTCATGCTCGAGGACCACGACTTTCTGGCCGACGTCGAGAGCCTGATCCGCCAGAGCCACCTCACCGCCGAGAAGGCCTATGAGTTCAAGGCGCTTGAGGTCCGCGATCTCTGGGCGGCCACGGGAAGCCAGCGGCTCAAGGAGCGGCTCGTCGACCTAGAAGGCGTCGTGATTCGGGTCCTCGAGCACCTCTTGCACCGCGGGCACAATGAGCTCTGGGACACTGTGACCGAGCCGTGCGTCGTCGTGGCACGGGAAATCGCGCCGGGCTTGACGGTCCAGTTGCCGCGCGACCGCGTGGTGGGGCTCGTGAGCGAAGAGGGGACCCGGACGTCGCATGCGGCGATCCTCGCGCATTCGATGGGCATTCCGGCCGTGATGGGCCTGTCCGACGCCATCACCCGCATCGCGCCGGGCACGCCGCTCGTCGTGGACGGTACCCAGGGCACGGTGCTCCTGCGGCCGAGCGCGCCCGAGCTCGCCGCGTCCCGCCGGCGCGAGACGGCCCGCAAGGCGCTCGACACGGACCTGAGCGAGGTCATCAGTCAGCCCGCCGTCACGACGGATGGGGTGCGCGTGACCCTCTGGGGCAACATCGACCTCCCCGACGAAATCGCGACGGTGAAGGAGCACGGGGCCGAAGGGGTGGGGCTGTTGCGCACCGAATTCTTCATCACTGGCCGGAGCGCCATGCCCACGGAGGACGAGCAGGCCGCGTATTTCGCGCGTGTCGGGGCTGCGTTCCCTGGGCAGCCCGTGGTCGTGCGCACCTACGATCTCGGGGGCGACAAGCTCCCGGCCCCGTTTCGCGCTCCCGTGGAAGCGAACCCGTTCCTCGGGTGGCGGGCGATCCGGGTGTGTCTCGATCAGCCGGAGCTCTTCCGCGGGCAGGTGCGCGCCATCCTGCGCGCCGCGGCCCGCGCCGACATCTGGCTCATGATCCCGCTCGTCACGCGGCTCGACGAAGTTGAGCGCACCCAGGCCCTGGTCGCGGCCGAGGCCGAGCATTTGGCGGCCGAGGGGATCGCGGCCGCGCGGAAGCTCCGCATCGGCGTCATGATCGAGACGCCGGCCGCCGCGGTGCTGGCCGACCGGTTCGTAGCCGCAAGTGATTTCGTGAGCGTCGGCACCAACGACCTCACGCAGTACACGCTGGTCGTGGATCGTGGGAACGCGCGCTTGGCCGACCGGTTCGCATCGCACGATCCGAGCGTGCTCCGACTCCTCAAGATGGTCGCGGACGCGGCTCGCGCTGCCGGCAAACACGCGAGCGTGTGTGGGGAGATGGCGTCCGACCCCGTGCACGCGTTCCTTCTCTTGGGTTTGGGCTACACAGTGCTGTCGGTCTCACCCCCGGCGCTCCCGCTCATCAGGTGGATCGTCCGGCAGGTGAGCATGCCGCAGGCGCGGACGGCCGCGGCCGCGGCGCTCGAGGCCCGCGGCGCGGACGAGGCCCTCGCCATACTGCGGTCGGGGCTGGCGGAAACGGTTGATATCGCGCTGCTCGACCCCGAAGCCCGGTTGCCCGCTAGCCAACGGCCCGCTAGTTTGAAGCCCTCCAGCTAGCCTCAAGCCTTAACGGAAGGTCCACTCGATTCCATGCCCACAACCCGGCACGTTTTCACCTCCGAGTCGGTGACGGAGGGCCATCCGGACAAGATCGCCGATCAGATCTCGGACTCGGTCCTGGACGCCATCATCGCCGCCGACCCGACCGCCCGCGTCGCCTGCGAGACCCTCGTGACCACGGGCATGGCCCTGGTCGCGGGCGAGATCACCACGTCGACTTATGTCCACATCCCCGACATCGTGCGCGGCACGATCAGCGGGATCGGCTATACGGACGCCAACTTCGGGTTCGACGCGCACACCTGCGCGATTCTCACGACGATCGACCGCCAGTCGGCCGACATCGCGCTGGGCGTGGATCGGGGCGGGGCGGGCGATCAGGGCATGATGTTCGGGTACGCGACGGACGAGACGCCGTCGCTGATGCCCCTGCCGATCGTGCTGGCGCATCGCCTCGCCGAACGGCTCGCGATCGTCCGGAAACAGGGCGACCTGGCGTGGCTGCGGCCGGACGGCAAGACCCAGGTCAGTGTGATCTACGAGGGGGATCGGCCGGTCGGCTTGGGCAAGGTGGTCGTGTCGACGCAGCACTCGGACGTGATCGACGCGAAGGAGTTGCGGGCTGGGGTCCTCGCCCTCGTCGTGCGGCCCGTACTCAACGAGGCGGGCTTTGACGTGCCGGACGCCGATATCCTCGTCAACCCGACCGGTCGTTTCGTGGTCGGCGGTCCCCAGGGTGACGCCGGCGTCACCGGTCGCAAGATCATCGTCGACACCTACGGTGGCATGGCGCGCCATGGCGGCGGGGCGTTCAGCGGAAAGGATCCGTCCAAGGTCGACCGTTCCGCGTGCTACGCGATGCGCTGGGTGGCGAAGAACATCGTCGCGGCGAAGCTCGCGCGCCGCTGTGAAGCCCAAGTGGCCTACGCGATCGGCGTCGCGGAGCCCGTGTCGGTCATGATCGAAACCTTCGGCACCCACGCCGTGCCGGAAGCGGCGATCGAGGAGGCCGTGCGGGAGGTCTTCGACCTCCGGCCCCTGTCGATCATCGAGGCTTTGAACCTGCGCAACCCGATCTATCGGCCCACGGCTGCCTACGGGCATTTCGGCCGTTCCCCCGAGCGCCGTCGCTTCGTCGACGCCGATGTCGACAAGGACGTGGAGCTCTTCACCTGGGAGCGGACGAATCGCGTGGAAGACCTGCGCGTGGCCGCCCAGCGGTCGAGCCACTACGAATCGCGGGGAGCCAAGACGTGACCACAGCCGCACGCGGTGTGCAGCACGACGTTCGGGACGTGGGACTCGCCGACGGCGGCCGTCGGCGCACGGAGTGGGCGGAGCGATCCATGCCCGTGCTCCGGCAGCTCCGGGAGCGCTTCCGGCGGGAGCGCCCGCTCGCCGGCAAGCGGCTCGCCGCCTGTCTCCACGTGACGTCGGAAACGGCGAACCTCATGGTCACGCTGCAGGCGGGCGGCGCGGACGTCGTGCTGTGCGCGTCGAATCCGCTCTCGACCCAGGACGACGTCGCCGCGCACCTCGTCCGGGACCACGGTCTCAAGGTCTTCGCGATCAAGGGCGAGGATCACGCCACCTACTACGATCACATTCGCGCGGCCCTCGCCCACCGGCCGGATATCACGATGGATGACGGGGCGGACCTCGTCGGCGCGCTCCATATGATCGCGCTGAACCGGCACGACGACCTCGAGCCTCCGGTGCGGCGCTGGGTGGAAACGCTGTCGGCGGCCGACCGCAAGAGCCTCGTGAGCGGTGTCCTCGGCTCGACCGAGGAAACGACAACCGGTGTCATCCGCCTCAAGGCGATGGCGAAGGACGGCGTCCTCCAGTTCCCCGTCATTGCCGTCAACGACTCCGATACGAAACACCTCTTCGACAACCGCTACGGGACCGGCCAGTCCACGCTCGACGGGATTCTGCGGGCGACGAATCTCTTGGTCGCCGGCAGCACCGTCGTGGTCGCGGGGTACGGGTGGTGCGGCCGCGGCTTTGCGATGCGGATACGGGGCGCCGGGGCGAACGTCCTAGTCACGGAAATCGATCCGATGAAGGCGCTCGAGGCCCAGATGGACGGCTATCGGGTGGTTCCGATGGCCGAGGCGGCGCGGGTCGGGGATATCTTCGTGACGCTGACGGGGAACGTGAACGTGCTCCGGCTCGAGCACATGCGGGCGATGAAGGACGGGGCGGTGCTCGCGAACTCCGGCCACTTCAACGTCGAGATCGACCTCGCGGGCCTCAAGGCGGCCGCCACGGGCCCGACGGTCGTGCGCGACTTCGTCGAGGAATGGCGCCTCGACGGCAAGCGCCTGTTCGTGCTCGCGGATGGACGGCTCATCAATCTGGCGGCGGCCGAAGGGCACCCGGCGAGCGTGATGGACATGAGCTTCGCGAACCAGGCGCTCGCCGCGGAGTACGTCGTGCAACAGGGGGCGGCGCTGGGCAAGGCCGTGCACCGCATTCCGATCGACCTCGACCGGGAAATCGCCCGGCTCAAGCTGCAGGCGATGGGTGTGACGATCGATACGCTGACTCCCGAACAGCAGAAATACCTCGCGTCGTGGGATCTAGGGACGTGATGCGCGCGCCGTGATCGAAGTGCACGTCGCCCACCTCGGGCTCGATCGCACGACCAACACCCCGGTCGTGATCCTGCAGGAGCGGGACGGCGAGCGTGTGCTGCCGATCTGGATCGGACCCGCGGAAGCGAGCGCCATTGCCATGGAGCTCGCCGGCGTGAAGTTCGCTCGGCCGCTCACCCACGATCTCCTGAAGCAGGTGATCGTCGGCCTGGGCGCCGAATTGCGCAAGGTGATCATCACGCAAGTCAAGGACAACACCTACTTCGCGGAGCTACACATCTATCGTGGGGACGCCGTGATCCAGATCGATGCCCGGCCCTCGGATTCGATCGCGATCGCGCTCCGGCTCAAGGCGCCCATCTTCACGAGCGAGAGTCTCCTCGCGCTGACCTCGGTCGACACCACCGGGGGCACGCCCGCCGAGTCGCCGGGTCCGACGGGGCTCGACGCGGACGCCCTCAAGACCTACCTGCAGAACCTCGATCCTGAAGATTTCGGCAAGTTCAAGCCGTAGGGCGCTCGCGCTCCTCGCGCTCGCCGCGAGCCCGCTTGCCGCACAGCGCATCGAGGTCACCGGGCACGTGCTTTACGGCCCGACCCGGCGCCCATTGTCCGGCACGTGGGCCGTGCTCGAGGCGGTCCGGCCCCAGGGGCGGGGCGGCCCGGTCGATTCCGTGCGGACGGGTGCGGCGGGCGAGTTTCACGTGGCGATCCCGCACGTGGATACCGCCGCGTTCTACGTCGTCTCGAACTGGTACCGGGGGATCGCGTACTTCTCCGAGCCGGTGCCGGTCACGGGAGGCGCCGCCACCTTGCAGCCGATCTTCGTCTATGACACGAGCTCGACCGGGCCGCCGATCGAGGTCGCGCGGCGGCTCGTCACGATCCAGCGCCCGAAGGAGACCGACGGTACGCGCTCGGTCCTCGAGTTCGTGGAGCTCCACAACCCCGGCACCACCACCCGGATCACGAACGACACCATGCGGCCCGTGTGGAGCGGCGGGCTGCCGCACGGCACGATTCAGTTCGACGTGGGGCAGGGAGACATCCCCCCCGACGCGGTCGATGAGCGCGGCGACAGCGTGCTCGTCGTCGGCCCGATTCCGCCCGGCGACCCGAAACAGTTGAGCTATACCTATACCCTACCGGCCACGACGCGGCGCTTCGAGCTCCCCATCGACCAGGTGACGGGCGAGCTTGATCTCTTGCTCGAGGACACGACGACCGTGGTGCGCGGGCCCGGGCTCGACATGGGCGGCGTGCAGGCCGTCGACCAGCATCGGTTCGCGCGCTATCGCGGCATGACCGTTCCGGCCGGCACGTCGATCGAGTTCGACTTTCCGAACCCGCCGTTTCGCGTCCAGACGCTCGTCCCCGAGGTCGTCGGCGCAGCGGGGCTCGCGCTGCTGTTCGGCTTGGTGGTCGCGCTGCGCCGACCGCCGCCGGAGCTTGCGCCCCGCCGACGCAAGGGCTAGACTCTCGCCCAGTTGTCAGAGCGAATGGGGAATTTCGGAAGCCGGTGCAACTCCGGCGCGGCCCCGCCACTGTAACGGGCAATCAGTTGTAACGCGGCTCTACACGCCACTGGGAAACCGGGAAGGCGAGCCGCGGGCCCGAAGCCAGGAGACCTCTCCGTTCGCGCCACCTGAGATTCCCTCGCGGGAGGGATGGTGGCGCTGCGCGCCACGCGCAGGCGCTTGCCCATCTCCGCACCGACGGGGGTGGGCATTTTTGCTTTGCGCCGACTGGCATATACCAACCTTGCGGCCTGCGTGGCGCTGTGCGCCGGCACGCGCGCGCCCGCCCAGGGCCTGGGCGTCACGGACGACGCGGGACGCTCGGTGCGTCTCGCGGCCCCCGCCCAGCGGGTCGTGTCGCTCTCCCCCGCGATCACCGAGCTCCTCTTCGCACTCGGCGCGGGTGTACAAGTCGTGGGCCGCACAACCTGGTGCGACTATCCTCCCGCCGCGCGCGCGGTCCCGAACGTCGGGGACGGCCTGAGCCCGAACCTCGAATCGATCCTCGCGCGACACCCGGACCTGGTTGTGCTCTACGACTCCCCGACGAACATGGTCGCGACGACCCGTCTCAACGGCTTGGGAATCGCGGCACTCCTCCTGCGCCAAGACCGCCTCGTGGAGCTGGCTCGTGACGCGCGGATCCTGGGGCGGCTCACCGGACACGCGGATCGGGGCGACTCCGTGGCCGCGGCCATTTCGAGCGTGCGTCAGGCCCCCGCGCTCGGGCTGCGGATTGCGATCCTCGCCTGGCAGAACCCGCCCACCGTCATCGGAGGCGCGAGCTACCTGGACGAACTCGCCGCGCTCGCCGGTGCCGAGAACGTCTTCCACGACCTCGCGAGCCCGGCCGCCGTCGTGTCACTCGAGACCATCGCCGCCCGCGATCCCGATGCCCTCGTCGTCTTCGCGGACAGTGGTGGAGCGGGGACGAGACCCGAGGGCCTGGCTTGGCAGGCGATCCGCGCGGTGCGCTCGGGGCGCATCATCGTCCTCGTCGGTTCGCGGTTCGGGCGGCCGTCCCCGCGGGCCGGCGAGGCGGTCGTTGAGTTCCGCCGACTGCTCGAGGCCGGACCATGAAGCGGGCGGGTCTCCTCCTGGCTGCGCTCGCGGCCCTCATCCTCGCCGTCGCCATCGGCCCAACTCATGTGCCCTGGAGCGAGTTCGCGAGCTCCCCCATCGTGCGCACGCTGCGCGTGCCGCGGGCGCTGCTCGCCTTTCTCGTAGGCGGCGCGCTCGGGACGGCAGGAGCCGCCTTGCAAGCCGTTGTGCGGAACCCGCTCGCGGACCCGTTCCTGCTCGGGTTGTCCGGGGGGGCGGGGCTCGGGGCCGTGCTCGCGATCGCCGCGGGCCTCCCGGGCGCATGGGCGACGCCCCTTGCGGCATTTGCCGGCGCCCTGGCGGCGATGGCCCTCGTCTACCGGATCGCGCTCGCCCAGGGGAGCGAGCTCGATCCGCGAGGCCTGATCTTGGGCGGGGTCGCAGTGGGCGCGTTTGCCGGGGCTCTCACGACCGCGGTCGTGAGTCTCGCGGACGCCGTGGCACTCCGCAACGCGCTCCTGTGGTTGTGGGGAGGACTGTCGGGGGCGTCCTGGGATGCTGTGGTCGTCGTCGCGGTCTATCTCCCGATTCCCCTCGCCGTGCTGTTCGCCGCCGCGCGGCCGCTCGATCTGCTCGCCCTGGGGGAAGAACCGGCTCGCTACCTGGGAACGGACGTCGGGGCCTTGCGGCGGCGGGTCTACGTGGCGGCGTCGCTTCTCACCGCGGTCGCGGTCGCCGTCTCCGGCGTGATCGGCTTCGTCGGGCTGATCGTGCCCCACGGCGTCCGCGCGCTGTTCGGCCATCGTCATCGGGCGCTTCTTCCGGCGGCGTTCGTCGGCGGCGGCACGTTGCTCACGCTCGCCGACACCGTCGCGCGGGTCGTCGTGGCCCCCCGCGAGCTCCCCGTGGGGATCGTCACCGCGCTCGTCGGCGTCCCGCTGTTCGCCCTCCTCGTGCGCCGATGGACGGCCTGATCCTCGAACTGAGCGGTGTCGCCTTCCGCTACCCGGGTACCGCGGCGGATGCGCTGTCCGGCGTTACGCTCGCCGTGCGACGCGGCGAGGTGCAGGGCGTGCTGGGCCCGAACGGCAGCGGGAAGACGACGCTCGTGCGGGTGGCGCTCGGCGCGCACGCGGCGCGCGAAGGGACGGCGATGCTCCTCGGGAAGCCGATCGCCGCGTGGTCACTCGGGGAGCTCGCGCGGACCGTGGGCGTCGTGCCGCAACGCGAGGATTTCGTGTTCCCGCAGCGAGTGCGGGATACCGTGGCCCTGGGGCGGTATCCGCACCTCTCGGCGTGGCGCGCGGCCAGGGACGCGGACCGCCAGGCCATCTCCCGGGCCCTCGAACGCTGTGACCTGAGCGCGCTCGCCGACCGCTGGGTCTCGACGCTCTCGGGCGGTGAGTATCAGCGGGTCCGGATCGCCCGCGCGCTCGCCCAGGAGCCACAGCTGTTGGTGTTGGACGAGCCCACGGCGAGTCTCGATTTGCGGCACGAGATGGAGCTCTTCGAACTCGCCCGCTCGCTCGCCGACGAGCACGCGCTTGGCGTTCTCGTCATCACCCATCACGTCAACCTCGCCGCGCGCTACGCCGACCGGGTGCTCGTGCTTTCCCGGGGCCGCCCCGTGGCCGCGGGCCCGCCGGACGTGCTTACCCGCGCCGTCATCGAGGAAGTCTTCGCGTGGCCGGTCCAGATCGAGTTGTTCGAAGGCCGGCCCCAGGCCATTCCGCTTCGCAGGGGAAAGGACGGCGCATGACCCATTCGTTGAGAGCTGCAGGCGTGCTGCTCCTCGCCGCAGCACCGCTCGGTGCCCAGCAGCGCGTCGACTCGGCACCGGTCCCGCTTGATCCCGTTGTCGTGACGGCGACCCGGTTGGCCACCCCCGTCAGCGCGCTCGCGCAGCCCGTGACCGTCCTCCGAGGGGCAGACCTCGTGGCGCAGGGCGTCACGACCGTCGCCCAGGCCCTCGACGCCGTGCCCGCGAGCGTTCTCGTCCAGGCCGGGTCCTTCGGGAGCGTGGCGTCGCTCTTCGTGCGGGGCGGGCAAAGCGACTACGTGAAGGTGTTGGTGGACGGGGTGCCCGTGAATCAAGCTGGCGGGGCCTATGATTTCGCGAACCTGATGACCAATGACGTCGAGCGGATCGAAATCGTGCGCGGCCCGGCGAGCGTTGTCTACGGATCGGATGCCGTGACCGGCGTGGTGCAAATCTTCACCCGGACGGGAAGCGGGCCCGGACGCGCTGACCTGTCCATCCTTGGAGGGACGTACAACACCCGCGATTGGGAGGGCTCGCTGACCGGCGGCAGCGGGGTCGTGCACTACTCGATCGCCGCCTCCCATTTCACGAGCGCCGGGGTCTACGCGTTCAACAACCAGTATGCGAATACGCCGTTTTCGGCCACGCTTCGCATGACGCCCGATTCCGCGACGGACTTGGCACTCACCGTCCACTACGACAACTACACCTACCACTTCCCGACCGACGGCGCCGGTGTCCCCGTGGACAGCTCCCAACAGACGAACGGCACGGGGCCGACGATCGGCGTCCGTGTCGGGCACCACTTCTCTCGCTCCGTCGAAACGCAGCTCGTCGTCGGGTTCCACAGCCTCGACGCTGGGTACAACGACCTCCCCGACAGCGCGAATTTCTACACCCTGTACAACAGCGCGGACAAAGAGCGGAGGGTGGATGTCGACCTGCGCACGAATCTTGTCGCGCCAGTGGGCATCGTCACCGTGGGCGTGGCCGGGGACGCCGAGCACGACCAGGCGTCCGACCTCTGCCAGACCGCAAGTCCATCGTCCGACTGCAGCTCGCCGCCGACCGATCAGAGCCGGACCAACAGCGCCGTCTACCTGCAGCTGTCCCGGCCCGGTCCCGGCCTCGCCTTCACCGGCGGCGTCCGGGTCGAGGACAACGAGCGGTTCGGCACGTATGGGACGTACCGCGGAGGCGTTGCCTATCCCGTCGCTCGTGACACCCGCGTGCGCGTGAGCGTGGGTACGGGATTTCGTGAACCGAGCTTCGCCGAGAACTACTCGACGGGGTTTTCCGTCGGCAACCCGGCGTTGAAGCCCGAGCACTCGTTCTCCGGGGAGCTCGGCGTGGAGCGCACGCTCGCCCGAGGTCGCGCCGCCGTCGAAGTCACGGGGTTCCTGCAGCGCTTCCGCGACATGATCGACTACGACCCGAACGCCGCGCCAGGTGCCCCGAACTACACGAACATCGCGGGCGCGAGCGCCGATGGCTTGGAGATCTCCGCCCGGGCCACGCCCGGCGTCGTATCGGTCGCCGCGAGCTACACGTATCTCCACACCGAGGTGACGAGCGGGGGCTTCGACACGACGAGCGGCGCGCTGCTCGCCCAGGGCCAGCCGCTTGTGCGCCGGCCGACGAACGCGGGCCGTCTCGATTTGGGCTATACCCCACCCGGGGGCGTCCGCGTGTGGCTTTCGGTCACCTATGTCGGGTCGCGGCCCGACCAGGATTATTCGACGTTCCCGGCCACGCGGGTCACGCTGCCGGCGTTCGGACGCGTGGACGTGGCGACGCGGATCCCGCTCGTGCGCTCGCGCGGCACCGCGCCGGAGCTTGCAGCGACCGCGCGGGTCGAGAACCTCCTCGATGCCGCCTACGACGAGATCGAGGGTTTTCCCGCGCGGCGACGCACCGTCTTTGTGGGGGCACGGCTCGGCGTCGGCTATTAGCTTTCGGGCGTGCTGGTAGATGCTGCAACGAGGCGCATGCTGGCGCTGGCCGGGCTCGCGGCGCTGGTAGCCTGCAGCGACGCGCTCGAGCAGACGACGGCGAGGGGCGACTCCGTGGTGCTGGTGAACGCGGGGAGCGATTCGCTCACGCTCGTCACGGTGCAGCAGCATGCTGTGACCGCGCTCGCTGTGCCGCCCCCCGGGGCGACGCCCGCGGGCGTGGCTGTCTTCGGCAGTCTGCTCGCGGTCCCGGGCGGCGATTCCGCCGCGCTCACCGTCTTCGGGTTCGACAACGGCAGACCGGCATCCGACACCACCCTCCGTCTCGCGCCCGGCGTGTCCACGGGTGCCGTCGCCTTCGAGAACGACTCCTTGGTCTGGGTTGCGAACCCCGCGCAGAATACCGTCACTCGCCTCAACGTGCGATCCGGCGCGGCCGCCACGTTTGCCGTCGGCAACGACCCCGAGGCCGTGGCGGTCGTGAACAACACGGTGTACGTCGTGAACGCCAACGCCCCGAAGGGGGTGCCCGCGGGCCCCAGCTGGATCAGCGAGCTGTCGGCGGACGCGGTCGGGCCCGTCGTACCGGACTCGGGCCCGCTCTCCGGCACCAACGCCCGGTTCATCACGCTCGGCGACGACGGGTTCCTGTACGTGATCGAGGCCGGGACAGCGGGGAAGGGCGATGGCAAGCTGTCCATCGTGGACACCCTGGCCGGGCGGGAGCAGGCCGTGCTGCTCGGTCTCGGCGACTCGCCGGGGCCGCTCGTGTATCACCCCACCGGCCGCATCCTCATCGCGTCGCCGACGCAGGGGATTCTTGAAGTGAACACGACCACCCGTACGCTCGTCCGGGGGCCGGGCGACGGCGTCAAGCCGGACGGCGCGGGTGTCGTCGCTCTCACGATTGATCCCACGGGGCGCGTGTATGCGGTCGACCAGGGCACGTGCTCGGGGCCCGGGGTCCTGCACGTGCTCAACCCGCCGCCCGATTACAGCGAGGTGGCAGACGTCACCATCGGGGTCTGCCCCGTAGCGGCCGTGACGGTGCTCATTCCCTAGCGCCCCGCATGTCTCTCGTCCTCACCCCGGCCGTCGTGTTGCGCACCTACCGATACAGCGAGACGTCCAAAGTCGTGCGTCTCGCCACGCGGGAGCTCGGCGTCCAGAGCGCCATCGCCAAAGGCGTCTTTCGTCCGAAGAGCCGCTTCGGAGCGGCGCTTCAGTTCCTGGCCGAAGGCGAGGCGCAGCTATACTTCCGCGAGAGCCGCGAGCTCCACACGCTCGGCGCCTTCGACGTTCAGAACCTCCGCCAGAGCCTCGCGGGCGACGTCGCCCGCTTCAGCGCGGCCGCGGCCCTCGCGGAAGTCATGCTCAAGACGGCGCCGCCCGCGCCACTTCCAGCGGCGTACGACGCCTTCGTGGGCCTGCTCGACGACCTCGCCGGCGCCGCACCCGAGGCGATCGAAGCGGCCGGCGTTCGGGCCCTGTGGGTGCTCGTGGCCGAGGTCGGGTTCGGTCCCTCGCTCGAGGCTTGCGCGCGGGACGGCACCCCGATCGACCACCCCCGCGACCCCGTGGTCTTCAGCGCCGCCGAGGGCGGTGTGCTCTGCGGCCGCTGCGCGCCGCGGGAGCCCCCCACCAAGCTGCCGCCCACGGACTACGACGCGCTCCTTGCGCTGGCCGACCGCGCACAGGCGCTTCCGCCGCTCGATCCGTCCCACGCCGCGGCGCACCGACGTCTCGTCGCGCGCTTCGTGCGCTATCATGTGGGTGAGGCGCTCACCGCGCTCGACTCCTGGGAACGCCACACGTGGGCCAAGGCGAGCCACGCCGCGTCGTAGTCGGCACCGCCGGCCACATCGACCACGGCAAGACGGCGCTCGTCAAAGCCTTGACGGGTGTCGACACCGACCGGTGGGAAGAGGAAAAGCGCCGCGGGATCACGATCGACCTCGGGTTCGCGCCGCTTGCACTCGGCGACGGGATCGAGGCCAGCATGGTCGACGTGCCCGGCCATGAAGGGTTCGTCCGCAACATGCTCGCCGGCGCCACCGGCGTCGATATCGCTCTCCTCGTGATCGCCGCAGACGAAGGGATCATGCCGCAGACGGAGGAGCACCTGGCGATCGTCGAGCTCCTCGGTGTCGCCCGCGGCGTGCCGGTGCTCACGAAGTGCGATCTGGTGGATGAGGAATGGCTTGGGCTCGTGCGGAGCGAGGTTTCGGACCGACTCGCCACGAGCCGGGTGCGCTGGGACCCGCCGGTCGCGGTCTCGGCCGTCACCGGAGCGGGGCTCGATGCGCTCCGTCGAGCGCTCGAGCGCGCGGCCCGGGAAACGCGCGATCGCGAGGTCTCGGACGTTTTTCGCCTACCACTTGACCGCGTGTTCACGCTGGCCGGGGCCGGCACCGTCGTAACGGGCTCAACCTGGAGCGGGACGGTCGCGGTAGGCCAGGTCGTCACCCTGCTGCCGTTGGGCCGCACAGCTCGCGTGCGCTCGATCGAAGTGCACGGCCATGCGGCAGCACGCGCGGTGCCGGGACGGCGTACCGCCTTGGCTTTGGTCGGCGTGGACAAGAGCGAGCTCGCCCGGGGCCACGTCGCGGTCACCGGCACGGGATGGCGGGCGACCCGCGTCCTCGACGCCTCGGTCGAACTCCTCCCTTCGGCCCGGCACCCGCTCACGACGAGAACCCGGGTGCGGGTACACCTGGGGACGGCCGAAATCCTCGCCCGCGCGGTTCAGGTGCGCTCGATCGAGCCCGGCGCCACCGGTCGCGCGCGGTTTCTGCTCGAGACCCCGCTCGTCGCCCGCGGCAACGACCGCTTCGTGCTGCGGTCGTTCTCCCCGGTGACCACGATCGGGGGCGGCGTCGTGCTCGACCCATACCCGGCTGTTCCGGGTCCGAGACTCAGGCACCGGCACCTCGCCGTCACCGACGGCGCGATGGAGCGGTTGGGCGCGTTCGCGGCGGAAGCGGGGCTTGGCGGCGTGCCCATCGCCGATCTCGGCGTCCGCCTCGGACTCCCACCGCAGCATGTGACGCAGATCATTGCCAGTCCTCCGAGCGAGCTCTTAGTGTCCGAGTCGGTCGTCGTGTCGGCGCGGGCCGTGGCCGATGCGGCTACACAGGTGCGGGCTCGACTCGAGCGCTTTCACGCCGAGCACCCCCTCGATCCCGGGATGTCGCTGCAGGCGATGCGCGCCGCCATCGCTCAGGACGCGGGAAAGGACGGCGCGCCGGCAAGCGTCCTCGATCGAGTGGTCGAGACGGCCTGCCGGGACGGCAGGTGCGAGGTGAGCGGCGCCGTGGTCCGGGTCCGGGCGTGGCAACCCGCGCTCGACGCGAGAGCGGAGGACGCCAAGACGAGGCTCCTCGCCCTCGTCGCGGCGGCCGAGTGGCGGGTCCCGACCGTGGCCGAGATCCAGCGCGACTTCGGGTGGCCGGAGCTTCTGCCGCTTATTGCGCACCTCGTCCGAGTCGGGGCGCTCGAACAAGTGGACCAGGAGCGCTATGCGGACCCCGCCGCGCTCCAGCGCTTTCGTGGGGCGCTTGAGGCCGCGATTGGGGAGAGCTCCGCCACCCCGGCGGAACTTCGGGACCGCCTGGGGGTCAGTCGTAAGTTCTTGATTCCATTGCTCGAATGGGCTGATCGCCGAGGGATTACGAAGCGCCTGGGGGACGCGAGGACGCTGATGCGATTGACAGCGCCGAACGCCGATTCGTAAGTTATTACGGTCGTCCGGGAAGACGTTCGCGCCCGCGAAACCCGTACTGATAAGGAGTGCCGCCTAAGGGATTTGTCTCGTTCGCGAGGTGGGCAGATGAAGCACCACGCCTGGCAAATGCTTGGTGTTATCGTTGCGGCGCTGGGAGTTGTGGCGCCACTGGCGGCGCAGTCCCTGCCGCCCACGGTCGAGTTAAGGGAGTACCGGTCGGATCGGGGACCGGGAACGGCGGTCGGGTTCACGCTCGGGGGCGAACTGTTCGCCAACGGCCATCGGCCCCGCGTTTCGCTCAAGATTTACAACGTGTTGGCCCAGGTCGTGGCCACACCCCTCCTCGACGCCACGGGCGAGGCTCTGAGTAACCTCGAGCTCGCTTGTGCGGACCCGGTCGGGTGTACCTACACGGCGTCTTGGGACGGGAGGGTCCCCTCGGCTGGTCGCATCGGGACCCAGCGTGCGTCAGGCGTCTACCTGTATCAGCTCACCGTGGACGGGACGCGCTACACGAAGAAAATGGTCATGGTGAGGTGAGCGTGTCGCCCCGGGCCGCTTGGCTCGGGGCCTCGTTTTAGCAGCACCTTTCTCAAGGCTCCGGCAGAGCCGCTTAGTCCCTCCCGCTGCCAGAACGGCACCTTTTTCAGGCACAGAGGTTGCCCCTAACCCGTCCGGTATGATTCGACCAGAACGTTTGACGGTGAAAGCCGCTGAGGCGTTGCAGCAGGCCGGGACGCTCGCGCGGGAGCGCGGCAACCCGGTCGTGAACGACGCCCACTTGTTCGCCGCCCTTCTGATGCAGGAGGACGGCATCGCAGCCCCCCTCTTGCAGAAGACCGGGCTCAACATCACGCAGCTCCGGGCCGAGACGGAGCGCGAGCTCGGGCGCTTCCCGACGCAGGCGGGCGTTTCGGCCGAGCCCACGCTCGACCGCACGGTCTCGCGGGTCCTCGACCGGGCCGACGCCGAGGCGAAGGCGCTGGGCGACGCCTACGTGTCGACCGAGCACCTGCTGCTTGCCCTGGTTGAGGACAAGGGGACGACGGCCCACACGCTCCTCGCCGCATCGGGCGTGGGGCGCGACGATCTGCTGGCCGCCTTGGCGGCGGTGCGCGGCTCGCACCGCGTGACGGATCAGGAGCCCGAGCAACAGTATCAGTCCCTCGAACGGTTCACGCGCGACCTCACCGAGCAGGCGCGGAAGACGAAACTCGACCCCGTGATCGGCCGCGACGAGGAGATCCGCCGCGTCATGCAGGTTCTGTCCCGGCGCACCAAGAACAATCCAGTCCTCATCGGGGAGCCCGGCGTCGGCAAGACCGCGATCGTCGAAGGGCTAGCCCAGCGCATCGTGAACGGCGACGTGCCGGAGTCGCTCAAGAGCAAGCACCTGATCGCACTCGATCTGGGCGCGCTCGTCGCCGGCACCAAGTACCGGGGCGAGTTCGAAGAGCGCCTGAAGTCCGTGCTGCGGGAAATCGAGAGCGCCGAAGGCCGCTACATCGTGTTCATCGACGAGCTGCACACGCTCGTGGGGGCCGGCGGAGCCGAAGGCGCGGTCGACGCATCCAACATGCTGAAGCCCGCGCTGGCTCGCGGTGAGCTGCACGTCGTGGGGGCAACGACGCTGGACGAGTACCGCAAGCACATTGAGAAGGACGCGGCCCTCGAGCGGCGCTTCCAGCCGGTGTACGTGGGTGAGCCGTCGGTCGAGGACACGATCGCCATCCTCCGCGGGTTGAAGGAGCGCTACGAGGTGCATCATGGCGTTCGCATCACGGACAACGCCATCGTGGCCGCCGCAACCCTGTCGCACCGCTACATCGGGGACCGGTTTCTCCCCGACAAGGCGATCGACCTGGTCGACGAGGCCGCGAGCCGGTTGCGGATCGAGATCGACTCGCTGCCACAGGAGATCGACGAGGTCGAGCGCAAGATCGTCCAGCTTGATATCGAGCGGACCGCGCTCGCCAAGGAGCGCGATCAGGCCTCGACCGAGCGGCGCGGACGACTCGAGTCCGAACTCAAGGAACTTCGCGACCGCTCGAATGTCATGAAGGCCCAGTGGCAGGCGGAGAAGGAGGTCATCTCCCGCCTCCGGACGAAGAAGGCGGAGCTCGAGCAGTTGCGGGGGGAGGCGGAGCAGACGACCCGTCGCGGCGAGTTGCAGAAAGCAGCCGAAATCCGCTACGGGACGATTCCCGGGGCCGAGAAGGAAATCGGCGAACTCGAAAAACGGCTCGCCGAGATCCAGCGCGCCGGGAAGTACCTGAAAGAGGAAGTGGACTCTGAGGACATCGCCGAAATCGTGGCCAAATGGACGGGCATTCCGGTGACGAAGATGCTCGAGTCCGAGCGGTCGCGGCTCACCCGGCTCGAGGCGGAATTGGCCGAGCGCGTGGTGGGGCAACCCGAAGCCTTGGCCGCGGTGGCGAACGCCGTGCGGCGCGCGCGGGCGGGTCTCCAGGATCCCAATCGGCCCACGGGGTCATTCATCTTCCTCGGCCCCACCGGGGTAGGGAAGACTGAGACGGCCCGGGCGCTCGCGGAGTTTCTCTTCGACGACGAGCGTGCGATGGTGCGGCTCGACATGTCGGAGTACATGGAGAAGCACGCGGTAGCCCGGATGATCGGGGCGCCGCCCGGGTACGTCGGATATGAGGAGGGCGGACAGCTCACCGAAGCGATCCGGCGTCGACCCTACGCGGTGGTGCTATTTGACGAAATCGAAAAAGCGCACCCCGACGTGTTCAACGTACTGCTCCAGATCCTCGAGGACGGGCGGCTGACCGATTCCCAGGGGCGGACGGTCGATTTCCGCAACACGGTGCTGATCATGACCTCGAACGTGGGCTCGTCCTACCTGCTCGAGGCCGAGACCGTCGGATGGGAGCAGGCTGAGACCAAGGTGCTCGAGCTTTTGCGCCAGACGTTCAAACCTGAGTTCCTGAACCGTGTCGACGACACCGTGATCTTCCGCCCGCTCACGCAAGACGACATCAGCAAGATCGTCGAGATCCAGCTGACGCGGTTCGAGGCCCTGGTGGCGGAGCGCAAGATCACCCTCGAGGTGACGGCTGCGGCGAAGGCTCTGCTCGTGGCGGAGGGCTACGACCCGGCCTACGGCGCGCGCCCGCTCAAGCGGGCCATCCAGCGGCTGCTTCAGAACCCGCTCGCGCTGGCGGTGCTTGAAGGGTCGTACGCCGAAGGCGACCGTATCGTGGTCGACCGCTCGAGGGACGGGGCGAGTGTCACTTTCGAGCGCATGTCGCACCCGAAATCCCAATCCACGGCGCGTGCCTAACGCGCCCCCGGACGCTGGGGGCGCGTTCGGCGGGCCGCCGGTGAGCGCAGCCGACCGCGCCGGAATGTCTGTGGCCTTGGCGGAGGCGGCGGCCGCGGCCGCGGTCGACGAGGTCCCCGTAGGCGCGGCCGTGGTCCGGGATGGGGTCGTGATCGCCCGTTCTCACAATGCCACCGTCCGGCGCCATGACCCGACGGCGCATGCGGAGTTACTCGCTCTCCAGCAGGCCCTGGAACATCTCGGAACGGACCGCCTCACCGACTGCACGCTCTACGTCACCCTCGAACCCTGCGCCCAGTGCGCCGGGGCGATTGTGCTGACCAAGGTGGGGCGGTTGGTCTTCGGAGCTGCCGACCCCAAAGCTGGTATGTGCGGATCGGTCGGGGACCTTGTGCGGCACCCTCGACTGAACCATCGCGTTGAGGTGGTCGGGGGCGTCGACGCTGCTGCGGCGAGCGCGTTGCTCCGGGGCTTCTTCGAGGGGCGACGGCCCTAAGGCGCGTCGCGGTTCCGGCGCGCCGCCTCAGGGCCCCGGACGTATCCGAATCCAAATGCGCCGCACGTCCACCACCATGTGAGTGTGGAGTGGGTACGGCCGACCGGCCCTTTTGGTCGCCGTCGCATCCGCGGTGTACCTTTCAAGGCCGGTCACTGACGAGGGTCATATGCACAATGAGTGCACGGCCACTATCGAACATGACGGTGAGTGGTACGTCGCTCATAGCCCCGAAATCCCGGGTGCGAACGGGCAGGGCCGGACGAAGGACGAAGCACGCCACAATCTCGCCGAGGCCATTGCCCTGATCCTTGAGGATCGCCGGGAGGATGCCCTGCGCGGCGTGCTCCCCGACGCGCTGCGCGACACCGTCACGATCGAGTGAAGCGCGGCACCCTGCTGAGGTGGCTGCGTGCCGGTGCAGTGGGGATAGGTGGCCGAGTGGCTGAAGGCACGCGCCTGGAGAGCGTGTAAACGGGTAACCGTTTCGTGGGTTCGAATCCCACCCTATCCGTGGATGTCGTCGCGACCATCTTGCCTGAGTGCGGGGCCGCCGGTGAGATTGGCGCGGCACTCTAAGCCACTACTATGACCAACGACCAAGAAAAAGAGGCGGCCGCCCGCGCGAGCCTGGAGTTCGTGCGGGAGGGGGACGTGATCGGGCTCGGCACCGGCTCCACTGCGGCGCTCGCGGTTCGGCTCCTCGGCGAGCGCGTCCGAGCCGGGCTCAAGATCCGTGCCGTGCCCACCTCGACTCGAACGAAGGAGCTCGCCGCGAGCCTCGGCATTCCTTTAATCACGCTTGACGCGGTCGACCAGCTAGCCGTTACGATCGACGGGGCCGACGAGATCGATCCTGAACTGCGCCTCGTGAAGGGCGGGGGTGGCGCCCTCCTCTATGAAAAGGTGGTCGCGTCCGCCTCGCGGCAGATGGTCGTCATCGCGGATTCAAGCAAGCAGGTCGCCGTGCTAGGGCGGTTCCCGCTGCCGGTCGAGGTAGTCCCCTTCGCGCAGAGCCACGTCGCGGCCAAGATCAAGAGTCTCGGCGCAGTCGTGCGGTTGCGGGCGGGTTCAGGCGGTGACCCGTACCTCACGGACGAGCGGAATTACATCTTGGACTGCAGCTTTGGCCAGATGGCCGATCCCGACGAGTTGGCCCACACGCTGGATAGTATTCCAGGCGTCGTCGAACACGGCCTTTTCATCGACATGGCGGACGTTGCGCTGATCGGCAACGGCTCGTCGGTGACGCGAGTGCGGGCGCGGGGGTCCTCGGGCGTCTAAGTCCCGTTGCCGGGGACGAGATGAGCGTGTCGTGGACAGGTGCGTGCACGACGTAGCACTCGAAGACATCCCCGGTTGTTCCGTTGGCTGTTCCGCTGAGCCAGCCTCGTGGCCGACTACTTGGGAACCAGTTCCCACATACCGTAGACGCTCACCGACACTGGTACAGCGGGCGCCACGACGATCGTCGGGGAACCTTCCGGTGCTGCGGACGCTAGTGAGAGGTTTGGCGACCACCCATAGCGACTCTGCGCGGTGTTGTCCGCCTGAGTGCTCAGGGAGAGCGTCCGACCAAGCTGAAGGTTGCTTGCTGCGGCGATCACCTCCGCCTGTCGATGCGCTCGCACCGTCGCCAGTCGCAGGGCGTCATCTTGCGCAGCAGTGACGTCAGACAGAGAAAATGTCACATCTGACATGTCGGTAAGGCCTCGGCCCAGAACCGTGTCCAGGACTGCGCCCACCGTATGCAGATCGCGAATCCGGACCTCGAGAGCGTCGTGGATGCGGTAGGTGGTGTCTTGCATGGCGACCTTCGTCGGTAGACCGTCGTCGCGCCCCGGCGGCCCGGGTATCCATCGGGTGGGCCCCGCAATCGTCTCAATCCGCGCGCCCCACCAGGACCACCGACTTCGGTTGACTATGGAGTCGCCGGGAATGCCCAGCGTGGCAAGCGCGCGGCGCAAGCTGTCTGCACGGCTCGCCAGGTGACTAGCGGCTTCGACAGGAGTTGCGCCTTTGGCCGCCAACGCGATCGTGATGGTCGCCATGTCCGGGGGCACCATTTGTCGGACCGTGGCCGCCGTACGAATCTCTGGACGCTCGGGGCGATCAGGGGGCGCCTGTGCAGGTGCCCCGGCTCCGACGATTGCCAAGAGGCTCGTCAGCACCAAGGGACGGCTCGGGAAGTACATGGGGACGACTCCTTGCGTGGACTGCATTCTGGAGCAGTGAGAGTGCCTTCGTAGGTACCCCTGCGCACTGTCGATGGCGCAGCCGGCTCGTCGCCCAGCGATGCCAGCGTACCGACCCCCGTCTTGCGAGTCGACAGCCGGGCGATAGCGTCAACTAACCCTCCGGCACCGAGAGCCCGATGCTCCGCGCGGCGACCCCGAAGCGCTCGATTGTGAAGGCGGTGACCTACCGCCTCGTCATCCTCGTCTTGGACTTCACCACGGTCTACCTGTTCACGAGGACGGTGCGGATCGCCGTGGGATTCATGATCATCAGCAACATCTACACGACAGTGGCCTATTTCCTTCACGAGCGCCTGTGGGCGCGCATCGCGTGGGGCATGGCGGACGCGTAGGGTGTCTCGCCCTCTCGGCGGTTGGGCGCCTGGGGTGCGCGCGCCGCCCAGGACGATGGGACCGCTCAGCGTGACCACTCGGGAATGTCTTGGGGGAAACGGAACAGCCGCTCGGCAGGGGCCGAGCGGCAACTCCGACAGCGCTAGGGAGTACGGGCAAATGGACCGTTCAAGTCCATCTTCGAGGCGCTCATCGCACGACCTTCATGCGAGCGAGCATCGTCGGCATTCAAAGCTGCCGAACTGTTGGCCCTCTCCCATCACGCCGTGATCAACCTAGCACCGCTATCGTGAGATTATCTCGCGTTTAGCGTGAACTGTCCTCCAGGTCCACCGCTTCCCCTCCGGTCGCCAACCTATTCCGGCTCCCGGGCAAGGTCCTCTTCACGGCGGTCGTCTGGCTACCTGTCTCCACACGGTTCGGTCCCACACCGTGAGGCGGTCAGTGAGCAAGAAGCGAGCAGGTCTTGACTCTTCCCGTCCGTTTTCAATGTTCAAAGTGTAATAATTGTTTGGCCGGTCCTGGCTCGCCTTCGCCCTGAAGCCTGCCGCCGACGCCACCCCGAATCGTTGAGCAGAGCCCGGTCTTGCGACTGGGTTGATGGAGGGCTCTATGCGCTTCGTGCATCATCCCGCCCCGTTCCTTGCGGCCACCTTCCTGATCGTCGCAGCCGCGTGCACCACGCTGCGCCCAGTGGAGCCCGACGAGCTACGGGGCCCGAATCCGCCTGACCGGGTGCGGGTAGCGAAGACAGATGACTCGACCGTGGTCCTGCACACTCCTAGGTTGGTCGGCGACACCCTCGTCGGGTTTGTGAACGGCGCACGGCGAGCGTTCGCCCTGTCGCAGACGACGGAGATTGAAATGTGCGAAGCGGACCCCGGTCGCACCGCTGCGGCGGTCGTCTTCGGCGGGAGCTCAGCGGTACTCACCTATCTTGTGATCGAGGTCGGTAACGCCGGTCCTCACGCGGTGGCGCCGCAGGGGAATTGCTGCCCCCCGGGAGTGCCTTGCCCCTCAAGCGTTCCGCCTTGTATGTGAGGCGGTCTCGAATGATCGGTCGGCGCCCATGACAGACATGGTGACTCGCGCAGTCCCTCAGGGCGAAGGTGCTGCCGCTCGCGGCCGCGCTGGCCTAAATTGCCGCACGTCGCGTCGACATTTGTTCCGCGAACTGTTCCGTGCGGTTCATGAGATTGTGGACCCGCCTCCGTTGCGCGGGGCGGAAGGTGCGGCCGCTGTAGCGGTTGGACGATTCTGGACAGGTGCGTGAGAGGTTGAAACGGCCGGTCTCGAAAACCGGTGTGCCCGCAAGGGTACCGTGGGTTCGAATCCCACCCTGTCCGTAGGAAAACAGCGACTTACCGAAGTGCGGCTTCCGTCCTCCGCCGCGCTTCGCTGTGACCCGTTATGTGACGCTTTCACGCGAAGAATAGCGGTAGCCGCGAACCCTACCTCTCACACGGCAGCCCCTACAAACCGATGTGCAACCCCAGCGACGCGTTTCGAGTGATACTTGCGGTCTCGACGAGGGTGACGGCCGCGTACCAAAGCGTACGCCAGCGCGAGGGCAGGGCTGCCCCGATGCCCGTGATGGCAGGCAAGGCCAGGAGGTTGTAAGCGGTGAGTCGCGCGGTCGAGGGATGTGGGCCGAGGACGGGGTTCGTCTCGGCCAAGCCCTCGTGCAGGGCCTGGCGCGTCTGCGCCCAGTCGACAAGCAGCCCGAGCGCGGCACTCGACGCGACCGCGATGTTCGTCGCGGTCCAGCGATGGGGAGCGGGCGTTTGCGGCTGACCCAGGAGCACGGTGATCAGTAGGAGTGCCTGCATCTGAAAGATGATACCCCGCCCGGCGTCGAGTGCAAGCCGCCCTGCGGGCCTGCCAGCGGTCCTGGCGGCCGGGTACAATACTCCACAATCTGTTCCCCACGAGTCGCCCGCACGCGTAGGAATACACATGGAAGGTCGGCTGCAAACCTATGAAGCGCCCGGGATCGTGGTCACCTTCGACCCGAACGTCTGCATCCACTCGGGTGTGTGCGTCCGCGGCCTGCCGGCCGTGTTCGACGTGAGTCGCAAGCGGTGGGTCCGCCCTGACCTCGAGTCAGCGGATGCAGTCGCGGCGCAAGTCGCCCGCTGTCCTTCGGGTGCACTGCGATGTCGCCGCACGGAGGAGGGGCCTTCGGCTCCGGATCGCTAACCCCGAGCGACCCCCTCTCGCGCGAGGAGTCGAGTGCCCGTCGTTTGAGCCCCCGAAAGCGCGTGGACGCTGGGAGGATCCTCGGCCTTTGCCCTCGTTCGACCGGCCGTTAGGTTTGACCCCAGAGATGGCTCGGACAGAACGCACGACTCTCCTCGACGCCCGCGCCTTGTCGCGGGCGCTTCAGCGTATGGCGGTCGAAGTGCTCGAGCTGGCCCAAGGGACGGAGCGCCTGGTCCTCATCGGAATCCAACGGCGCGGGGTCGAGCTCGCGGACCGCATCGCCAAGCTGATCGAGCACGACGAGGGTGTGGTCGTGCCGCGTGGCGCTCTCGACATCACCCTCTACCGCGACGATCTCGAGACCGTTGGGCCGAAGCCCGTGATCGGCGAGACGCGGATTCCAGTCGACCTCGCGGCGAAGCACGTGGTCATCGTGGACGATGTCCTCTACACCGGCCGTACGATCCGCGCTGCACTCGATGAACTCACCGACTTCGGCCGCCCCCGGCGCATCTCACTCTGTGTTCTCGTGGATCGCGGGGGTCGCGAGCTCCCGATTCAGGCGGACATCGTCGGCACCACTGTGAAGACCGCCGCGGGCGACCGGGTGGACGTCCTCGTGGAGGAGCTCGACGGTCGCGACCAGGTCGATCTCGTGCGGGCGAGTCCATGACCCACTCGCTCGGCAAAGATCTCGTCGGACTCGCGTCCCTTTCGGCCGAACAAATCAACCTCGTGCTCGACACTGCGGAGCCGTTCAAAGAGGTGTCCGAGCGGCCCATCAAGAAGGTCCCGGCGCTCCGGGGCAAGACGATCGTCAATTTGTTCTTTGAGGCCTCCACGCGGACGCGGATTTCGTTTGAGTTTGCGGAAAAGCGTCTCTCGGCAGATACCGTCAACGTGAGCGCCACCGGGAGCGCCGTTCAAAAGGGCGAGACGCTCGTCGACACCGCACGAAACCTCGAAGCCATGCGGATCGACATGGTCGTGATCCGCCATCCGTCCTCTGGGGCGGCGGATTTTCTCGCCCGTCGCATCCGCTCGAACGTTGTCAACGCGGGGGACGGCCAACACGAGCACCCCACCCAGGCCCTGCTCGACCTCCTCACCCTGCGAAACCGCTTCGGCCGCATCGCTGGACTCAAGGTCTGTCTCGTGGGCGACGTGCTTCATTCCCGGGTCGCGCGCTCGGACATCTTCGGGTTGGTGAAGCTCGGCGCGGACGTGGCCGTGTGTGGACCCCGGACCCTCCTTCCGCGCCGCATCGAAGAGCTCGGAGTTCGCGTGTTCGCCCACGTCGAAGAAGCGATCGAGTGGGCCGACGCCCTCAACGTCCTGCGGCTGCAGCTTGAGCGCATGGAAGCGGGTTTCATTCCGTCGCTTCGGGAGTATTACCGGGTCTTCGGCGTCACGGCCGAGCGCCTCGCGAAGGCGCCCCGAGATATCGCGGTCCTCCACCCGGGGCCCATGAACCGCGGTGTTGAGATTGACAGCCGCGTGGCGGACGGATCCCAGGCCCTGATTCTCGAGCAGGTCACGAACGGCGTCGCTGTGCGCATGGCCGTGCTGTACCTCCTCGCCGGAGGCAGGCCCGAGTCGACCGACGCCGCGAAGAGCGGCGCGCACCCCGAGTGATGCGCCCCCTCCTCCTGACGGGCGGGCGGGTCATCGATCCCAGTCGCGGCTTGGATCAAATCGCTGACGTCCTCGTCCAGGACGGAAAGATCGCGGCCGTGGGTGCCGGTCTCGGCACCCCCGAGGGTGCGGACGTGCGGGCGGTGAAGGGTGCCGTGGTCGCACCGGGGCTCGTCGACTTGCACGTCCACCTCCGGGAGCCGGGCAGCGAAGACGTGGAGACGATCGCGAGCGGCGCGCTCGCCGCCGCGGCCGGCGGATTCACGGCGGTCTGCGCCATGCCGAACACCGATCCCGTCACGGATAACCAAGCGGCGGTCGGCTTCATTGTCAGCCAGTCGCTGCGCGCGCGGGCGGCCCGGGTGCACCCCATCGGCGCCATCTCGGTCGGCCAACTAGGGGAGCGCTTGGCCGAGTTCGGCGAGCTCGTTGCCGCGGGGGCGGTTGCGGTATCGGACGACGGCCGACCGGTCTCGTCGGGCCACCTGATGCGTACCGCGCTCGAGTACGCGCGCACCTTCGGCATCCCCGTCGCCGATCACTGTGAGGAACGGACACTGGCCGCGCGCGGTGTCATGCACGAGGGGGTCGTCGCGGCGCGCCTCGGCTTGAAGGGGATCCCTTCGTGCGCGGAAGAGATCATGGTCGCGCGAAACCTGCTCCTCGCCGACCTGACCGGCGGGCATGTTCATCTGTGTCACATGTCGACCCGTGGTTCGGCGGAGCTCATCCGGCGGGCCAAGGATGAGGGCCTCGCGGTTACGGCCGAGGTGACGCCGCACCATCTCACGCTCACGGAGCTCGCGTGCGAGGGCTACGACACGCACGCGAAGATGAACCCCCCACTTCGCGAGGAGGCGGACGTCGCGGCGCTCCGCGACGCGCTCAAGGCAGGCGTGATCGACTGCATCGCGTCGGACCACGCGCCCCACGCCTACGACGCGAAGGAAGCGGCGTTCGACGACGCGCCCTTCGGGGTAATCGGACTCGAGACGGCGTTTCCCGTGGTCCACACGGCGCTCGTGCGAGGCAATGTTCTCACGCTGCCCGAGCTCATCGCCCGCATGAGCACGCAGCCGGCGGCGGCGTTTCGCCTGTCCGGCGGCACGCTCGCCCCGGGGGTACCGGCCGACGTCGTGGTTCTCGACGTCACCACCCCGTGGCGCATCGACCCGGAGCGCTTTCGCTCAAAGAGCCGCAACACGCCGTTCGCCGGCCGCGACGTCTACGGACGCGCCGTGCTCACGCTCGTAGCAGGGATGGTCGTACACGACGCCCTGCGCAACGGCGACGCGTGAACGCGCGGGACGCGGCCCGCCAGATGGCTCGCTGCTGCCGGCAGCTCGCCGAACGCGGGCTGATCGCGGGACAAGACGGCAACCTCTCCGTGCGCCTGTCGGCGACGCGAGCGCTCGTGACACCGAGCGGGCTCATCAAGGCCCAGGTGACCCCGGGCGATATGGTCGAGGTCGACCTTGCAGGGCGGCGTCGGCGTGGGCGCCGCAAGCCAACCAGCGAGTTGGACTTACACCTGCGGATCCTCCGCCACCGACCCGATGTGGGCGCGGTGGTCCATGCCCATCCTCCGGTGGCGACGGGATTTGCCGTCGCGGGAGCCGGATTGGATAGATTTGTGTTACCCGAACTAGTCGTCCTTGTCGGACCGGTGCCGCTCGTGCCCTACGGCACGCCGGGGACCCCTGAGCTCGGGGACCGCGTTGAGCCCTACCTCGGTGAGCACGACGCGTTCCTCCTCGCGAATCATGGCGCTGTGACCATGGGGTCCACGATCGAGGCGGCCTGGATTCGCATGGAGAGCCTGGAGCATGCGGCCCGGATTCTGCTCGTGGCGCGGATGCTCGGGAAGGTGAGCGAGCTTGGGAGCGAGGCGATCGCCCGCCTCGAGGCCCAGCGGAAGGCGTGGGGGCGTCGGGAGTCGAATGGCTAGAACGTCGAAGAGCACCACGATTATTCAGCGCCTGCTCGATGAACGGCGGCAATATGAGGCATGGATCACGCGCCTCGGCGCCGCCGAGGACGCGACGCCCGAGGCCGTGCGCACGCGCGTGAAAGCCGACTACGAGGCGCGGCTCAAGGCCGTGACCGAGGAGCTCAAGGCCCACGCCGACAGCGCCCGCCAGACGATGGAGCTCAGGCAGCACGCGCGCATGGAGTTGCAGCAAAAGGAGACGCACGCGTCCGAGCGGCTCTCTGAAGCGGAGCTACGCCACGCCGTGGGCGAGTACGATGACGCTCAATGGAGCCAGGTCCACAAGGATGTCCTGGCCGAGCTCGTCGTCGTGCGCGAAGAGCTGCAAGCGGTCGACGCAGACATCGCGAAACTCGAGGAGCTCGTCTCAATCGTCCGGGCGAGCCCCCGACCCGCCCCGCGGCCTGCGGCGCGGGAACCGGCAGCGCCACCGGCACCGGCGCCTGCTCCTGCTCCGGTCCCTCCCGCGGTCCCTAAATCCCCGCCGCGTCCGGCGCCCGCTCCGGCGCACTTGGACGAGCTCGCCTTCATCAAATCCGTGACGGAAGACGAGAAGGGGGCGGCCCCGTCGCCCAAGCGGGCGAGCGGTGCGCAGTTTCAGCCCGTCATTCCGGAGGCGCAGGGGCGCACGGCCGCGAGTCCGGCCAGTGCGACGCCGCCCGAGCCGGAAGACCGGCGAACCCTCAAATGCCGCGACTGTGGTACGATGAACTTGCCGACGGAGTGGTACTGCGAGCAGTGCGGCGCGGAACTCGCCGCGCTTTAGACTTTCGCCGAAACGAGCTTCCGCACGTGCGCCGCGAGGCGGGACTTGTGGCGCGCCGCGTTGTTGGGATGGATGAGCCGCTTGCGGGCAGCGCGGTCCAATAACACGACAGCCGCGGCATACGCCTCGGCCGCTCCTGCGGCCGTCGCTTCACGCACGTGCTTCACCGCGGTGCGGAGCGCAGACCGCTGGGCGCGGTTGCGCGCGTTGCGACTGATGGCTTGCCGCATTGCCTTCTTCGCCGACTGAATTCGGGGCAGGTGGCCTCCTTGTAAGCGGCGGAACTTAGAGGGTAAGTCCAGACCGGTCAAGGCGCTACCGCGTTGACCGTGGCCCGCTTGGTTCATTATCTTAGGCCATTACCGACCCTCGAGTGCTCTATCTCGTTTGAGTTCCTCGTGTGGGCCCCGGTGCTGCTCTTCTCGGTCGTGGCCCACGAATACGCGCACGCTGAAGCTGCCTACCGCCAGGGGGACGACACGGCCTACTCCCTCGGGCGCCTGACCTTGAACCCCCTGAAACACATTGACCCCGTCATGACGGTGCTCGTGCCCGTCCTGCTCTACGTCTCGCATGCGGGGTTCCTGTTCGGGTCGGCGAAGCCCGTGCCCGTGAACCCCCGGTTGTACCGCAACTATCGTCGGGGCGACATCATCGTCTCGCTCGCGGGGATCGGGGCGAACCTCGCTCTCTATGTGATGTGCGCGGGGGTGTTCGCACTGGTGGGGCTCGTGGGTTCCGTGTGGTCGGGGCTCACGAGCACGGCGGCCATTCTGCAGCGCATGTGCTTCTACGGCATGTTCCTGAACCTGGTGCTCGCCTTCTTCAATCTCATTCCGGTGCCGCCCTTGGACGGGAGTCACGTGTTCTATCACTTGCTGCCAGCCAAGGCAGGGGCCACCTACCGCCGGCTGCAGCGACTGGGATTCCTGCCGATTCTCTTGCTCGTCTGGCTGTGGCCCGGGTCCGTCGATGTGCTCCTCTGGCCCGCGCGGCAACTACTCCGCGCGGCGCTCGCGGCGGTCGGCGGCCTGGCCGTTTCCCAGAGCGCGTTCCCCCGATGACCGTCTCCGCACAGCCCGCGCCCGGGTTCGTCGTCGAGCTCGAACAGTTCTCGGGCCCGCTCGACCTCCTGCTGCACCTCATCCGGGAGGACGAACTCGACATCACCGACCTCCCGATCGCGAAGATCGCCGATCAGTTCCTTGCCGTGATCGCTGAGCTCGGGCTCAACCAGGCCGCTGACTATCTGGAGATGGCGGCGCGACTGCTGCGCATCAAGGTCCAGATGCTGTTGCCACGTCACTGGGACGGCGACGAGTGGGAGGACCCGCGCTCGGACCTCGTCCGGCGACTCCTCGAATACCAGCAGATCCGAGAGCTGGTCGACTGGCTCGCGGCGGCGGCGGCGCGACGGGCCGAGCAGCTACCGCGGGGCTTCGCGCCTGAGCCGCCCGCCGCCCCACCCCCGCAGCTCGTGCTCGACTTGAATGATCTGCTGGCCGCGGCGGAGCACGTGATCGCGTTGATCCCGGAGCCCGCGTTGCACCGCGTCGTCCCCCGGCCGCTCGACGTCGAGGGCGCCATCGCCCGCGTCCAGGCGCTCCTCGACGAGCGCGATGAATTCAGCTGGCGCGACGCCTTGGGGGACGAGCCGGGCCTCGTCCAAGTCTTGTCACTCTTCATCGCCCTGCTCGAGCTCGCCCGCCGGGGCACGCTGCGCCTCGGCCAGGCGGCCCCCTTTGCCCCCATCCTCATCCGCCGTGAATCCACTCGCGAAGCTCGTTGAAGCGGCGTTGTTCGCCGCGTCGCGGCCGCTTACGGCCGATGACCTCCTGCTGCTCGAGCCCGGCCTCACGGAGGCCGCGATCCGCGCGGCGATCGACGAGATCGCGGACACCTACCGGAACGAGAGCCACGGGGTCGAGCTGGTCCAGCTGGCCCACGGCTGGCAGTTCGTCACGCGCCGCGAATACATCGACGCCATCGAGCGGGCTCAGGTCGCGCAGCGCACCCGCCGCCTCTCGCCCGCCGCGCTCGAGACGCTCGCCATCGTCGCCTATCGCCAGCCGGTCGGACGCCTTGAGGTGGAAGAGATTCGCGGCGTCGACTCGGGCGCCGTGCTCGACAAGCTGCTCGAGCGCGGGCTCCTCGAGGTCGTGTCGCGCGGCGACGGGTTGGGGCGGCCGCTGCTCTACGGGACGACTCCGCAATTCCTCGATATTCTCGGGTTAGCCGACTTGGATAGCCTGCCGCGCCTCGACGAGCTGTCGGTAGCCCTGAGACCTCCGGCGCCCGCCGAGTCCTCATGACCCGCATGCGCTTGCAGCGCGCGTTGGCGCGCGCAGGCGTGACGTCCCGTCGCAAGGCTGAGACCCTGATCCGAGCGGGGCGCGTGCGGGTCGACGGCGCCCTGGCCACGATCGGGATGCAGGTCGACGTCCATCAGCGCGTGACGCTCGACGGCCGATCCGTCGAGGCGGCTGGGCCCGCCGTGTGGCTCGCCCTTAACAAGCCCCCGGGCTATGTCGTCACCCGCCGAGATCAGGCGGGACGCCCGACCGTGTTCGATCTCGTTCCCGCGGTGCCAGGCCTCACCTACGTCGGGCGCCTGGACCTCATGACTTCCGGGCTCCTCTTGCTCACGACGGACGGCGGCATGGCTCACCGGCTCACGCACCCGCGGTTCGCCGTCCCACGCACGTACCGACTGCGCGCCCGCGGCCTTGAGGCGAGCGTCCTGCGCGCGGCGCTCGCGAGACCACTGCCCATCGATGGGCGCCCGGTGGCCATCACGGAGTCGCGCGTGCGCGAGGTCAGGGGCGGGCTCGAAGTCGACCTCACGCTCGTCGAGGGGCGGAACCGTGTGGTGCGTCGCCTCGCAGACGTGGTGGGCCTCGAGGTCGACGCTCTCCACCGCACGCGTTACGGTCCAGTCGAGCTCGGGCGGTTAGCCGAGGGCGCTCACCGGCCGCTCACGCCGCGCGAAATTGACGCGCTCTCGCGTCTCGAGAGCGCGGGGCCGCTCAGGGGTCGTTCGTGAACTGACAGCCGCCATGCCAGCGGACCTCCCCGGCGTAGACCGCTTCCTCGGTGCCCTCGGCACCGCGTTCCGCCTCAGCCGCCTGTATCCCGCCGCGCATCCCGCGATGGTGGAGTCGCTGGGGCAGGTGAACGTCGCTATCCCGGCGGTCGTCGCTGGCGGCACGGTCGAGTGGAAAATCGGCGCGCACGGCTTCCACTGGGAAGGTCAGCAGCTTGTCCCGCGCAACAACAACGTCGCCGAGATCGCCACCCTCCTCTATGCGCGCGGACTTCGGGCGATGAAACTCCACGCCGGGTTGACGATCGACCACATCGTGGGGCTGTTTGGCGTGGCGCGGGGAGCGACCGCCCCCGCTGATCCCTCGCTCGGAGCGATCGCCCTGGGCACCGGTCGGGCGACGGAGCACCGAGCGGTCGCGGCCGCCACGCCCGTGGCGCCTGTGGTGCCTCCTGCGCCTGAGCCCCGAGCCCGCCCGAGCAGCGTCTTCCGGCCCGATGCCTTGCCGCTCGACGTCGAGGTGAAGCGGGCGGTGACGGCACTCAAGGGACCACCGACCGACGCCGGGCAGGCCGCCATCGCGCGCCTGGAGGCCCTGGCCCCGGAGCTCCGGGTGTGGAAAGACGTGGTTCTCGCGGCCGATGTGATCCACGCCCTTGACCAGGCCCGCGCCGGCGCGCAGGGTCCCGAGGCGACACGGGCGATCGACGCGGCGGCTCGGGCGCTGGCTGATCTCCCCCTCGTTCAGCGGATGGTGTACAGGCTCGGGGAGCCGCAAGCGCCGGCGGCCGAGCGTGAGAGCCTCGTGGGCGCGCTCGGCGCGCTGTTCCAGATCTCGGAGCCCGTGATCTTCCCGGCCTACCAGGCGGCAGCGGCAGCTGAGCGGGAGACGTATCGTGCAGTGGTGCGGCACGCCGGGGATCGCGCCTTGGACTCCCTCGGCCCGCACCTCGCGGCGAGCGATGCGGCGGTGATCAGCGCTGCGGCCGAGCTGCTCGGGGCGAGCGGCGCGCCGGCGGCGGTGGGCTTGCTCACGCCTTTCCTGCGGCACGGGTCGCCGCGCGTGCGGCACGCGGTGGCCACGGCACTTGGGGAAATCGGCGGGTGGGAAATCTCGCGGCCCCTGATGCTCGCGCTGAAGGATGAGACCCCCGGGGTCCGGGCCGCGGCGGCGCGCGCGATCGGCCTCGCGGGTGATCCCGCGGCGGCCACCGTGCTGGTGCGGCGTGTCGAGGTCGAGGAGAGCGAGGAGGTGCAGGCCGAACTGTTGCGGGCGCTCGGTCGCATTGAGGCGCCAGAGGCGCTCGGGGTCTTGAGCCGGTTCGCCGAGCCCGGCGGGATGCTCAAGCGGCGGAGCGTCGAGATCCGGGCCGCCGCGGTCGACGGTCTCGCCTACCTGACCGATGCCGCGGCCAAGGCCGTCGTGCAGTCGTACTCACATGATAAGGAGCCCGCCGTGCGCCAAGCGGCTAAGGGTCTATGAGCACTCGAACGACGCCCCCGCCGACCGAGGCAGCGCTCGCGCAGGCGCTCCGTCGCGAGGTCGCAAAGCGCGTCGTCGGCCAGGAAGTGATGGTCGAGCGGCTGCTCATCGGCCTCCTCACGGGCGGCCACATCCTGCTAGAGGGCGTGCCGGGGCTCGCGAAGACTCTCGCCGTCCGGACCGTGGCGGAGTGCCTGCGGATCTCGTTCTCGCGCATCCAGTTCACGCCTGACCTGCTGCCCGCCGACGTCGTGGGTACGATGGTCTACGACCAGCGCACCCAGGAGTTCTATCCCAAGAAGGGGCCGCTCTTCGCGAACCTCGTGCTCGCCGACGAGATCAATCGGGCCCCGGCCAAGGTGCAATCGGCGCTGCTCGAGGCCATGCAGGAGAAGCAGGTCACGATCGGGGGCGAGACCTTCTTTCTCGGTGAGCCATTCCTCGTCCTCGCCACGCAAAACCCGATCGAGCACGAGGGCACCTATCCGCTTCCCGAGGCCCAACTCGATCGGTTCATGCTCAAGGTGCGGGTCGGCTATCCGACGCGAGACGCCGAGAAGGAGATCGTGAGCCGCATGGCCTCCGGGCGACCGATCGAGGTCCAGCGGATCGCCGAGGCGGAGGACGTTCTGGCCGCGCGCAGCGCCATCGCCGAGCTCTTCATAGACCAGAAGGTCGTGGACTACATCGTCGATGTAGTGCGCGGCACGCGCGAGCCAGCGGCGGTCGGACTGCCCGAGCTCAAGCCGCTCATCGCCTTCGGCGCTTCGCCGCGGGCGTCGATTTATCTGGCCCAGGCGGCCCGTGCGCACGCCTACCTGCGGGGCCGCGCGTACGTGGTGCCGGAGGACGTGAAAGCGATCGCGTTTGACGTGCTGCGTCACCGGGTGCTCCTCACCTTCGAGGCCGAGGCGGAAGACGTCGACGCCGATCGCGTGGTGGGGAAGATCCTCGAGGCCGTCGCCGTCCCGTGACCCCTGAGATCCTCAAGCAGGTCAAGGGGATCGAACTCCGGACCCGCACGCTCGTCAATTCGCTCTTCACGGGCGAATACCGCTCTGTCTTCCGCGGCCAGGGGATCGAGTTCGCCGAAGTCCGGGCCTACCAGCAAGGGGACGACTTCCGCTCGATCGACTGGAACGTGTCGGCCCGCATGGGCCATCCATTCGTCAAGACGTTTGTCGAGGAGCGCGAGATTACGCTGCTGCTTCTCGTCGACCAGTCGGGCTCGCTGCATTTCGGGAGACCGTGGACGAAGGCGGCGCTCGCGGTCGAGGTCGCCGCCGTGCTCGCGCTCGCCGCCGCGCGTCACAACGATCGGGTGGGCGCGCTCATGTTCGCGGACAAGGTTGAGTTTGTCGTGCGCCCGGCCAAGGGACGGCCGCATGCGCTGCGGGTGATCCGGGATCTCGTGGCCTTTCGGCCGCGCGGCCGCGGGACGAACCTCGCCGAGGCACTCCGCTACGCGGGGCGCCTGCTGCGGCATCGCGCCATCGTTGCCGTCCTCTCGGACTTCCGCGCCGAGGGGTGGGAGGATCCCCTCGCGCGCCTTGCCGCCGCGCACGACGTGGTGGCCATCACGACGGATGACCCCCGGGAGATCGACCTCCCCGACGCGGGATGGGTGGACTTGCAGGATGCGGAGACCGGCGGGCGGGTGTTGCTCGACTCGGGCTACGAACCGAGCCGGACCCGGTTTCGCACCGCCGCCGAACGCCAGCGGCGGGAACGTACGCGCCGGCTGCTCCAAGCGGGCGTCGACCGCGTCGCGCTGCAGACCAACGTGCCCTACGGTGTGGCGTTGCGACGCGCGTTTGCGGAGCGGGCCCGGCGTCTCCATCGATGAGGCGACAGAGTCTCCTCGCCGCGGCGCTCGCCCTGGCGGGCGGGCGCCTTGCCTCCCAGTCCCTCGCGCCGTGGACCACGAGACCGGCGCAACCCACCGTGGGCGACACCGTGTTCGTATCGCGGCGAGTGGCGACGCCCGACGGGTGGCGAGTGCGCGCGGGGAAGTTCGAGGCCACAGAGGCGGTCGACGTCCTCGCGGACCCCACCGTCGAGCGCGACTCGACTGGCTGGAACGTCACCTATGCGCTCGTGGCCTGGGAGCCGGGCGCGCACGACGTCGCCATGCCTCCGGTCTGGCGGCTCGGGCCCGACGGCTCGACGGACTCGGTGCCCAGCGAGGACGCGAGTCTCACGGTTCGCAGCGTCCTTCCTGACAGCGACCCGCATCCCGCGCCGCAGCCAGCGCTGGCTCCCATTGAACGGCCGCTGGAACGGCCGTGGGCACCGTTGGCGGGCGGGATCCTCGCGGCGGCGCTCGGTGGAGCGGGCGTTGCGTGGCGACGCCGCAAGCCTCGGCGGGCGCAGGCCTCGTCAAGCGATGCGCGTGCCGTGGACGCGCCCGACGCGACCTGGCTCGCGGCCGGTGAACCGAAGGCGGTTGCGGCCCGGGCCGCTGGAGATCTCAGGGCCGCGCTTGCCCGCGCCGAGCCACTGGCGAGCATCGCGTTGAGCACGCGGGAATGTCTCGCGGTGCTCGACGGCCGGCTCCCCCGCGCGACGCTCGGAGAACTCACCGACGTCCTGGCGCAGCTCGACCGCGTGGCCTTCGCCTCGGCGCACGGTGGCGACGTGGTCGAGCTCGCCCGCCGAGCGCGCACCCTGGCGCAGCGTCTCGGCACGTGAGCTTCGCCCGCCCGCTCGTCCTGCTCGCGCTCGCGGCGCTCCCCGCGTGGTGGTGGTTTCGTGCGCGCCGGCTGGCGCGATTGCCGGGCACCTCAATCAGCGACGTGCGGCCGGCCAGCGGCGCGGCGGAGCGTGTGTGGGTCGCGCGGCTCCCGCTCGTGCTCCGCAGCGCCTGTCTCGCTGCTTGGATCGTCGCCGCCGCCGGCCCCCGAATCGGGCCGGCCCGGCTATCGATCCAGAGCGAGGGCATCTCGATTGTGCTGTGCGTGGACGTCTCGAGCAGCATGCTCTCCGAGGACTTCGCCCCGTCGAATCGCATCGACGTAGCCAAGGAAACGGCGATCGACTTCGTACACGCGCGCAGCTCGGACCGAATCGGCGTCGTGGCCTTCGCGGCGCAGGCGCTCACACAGGTCCCCCTCACGACGGATTACGCGGTCCTCGAAGAGGCGCTCAACAACCTCCGCGTGGGCATGCTCGAAGACGGGACGGCCATCGGCACCGCGATCGCGACGGCGGCGAACCGGCTGCGGCGGGCCCCAGAAAAGACGAAAGTCATCATCCTGCTCACGGACGGCGTGAACAACAGGGGCCGCATCGACCCGCGCACGGCTGCCGAGGCCGCGGCCGCCTACGGGATCCGGATTTACACTATCGGCGTCGGCACCCAGGGCGAGGCGCCCGTGCCCACGGGCGAAGGGCCCGAAGGGCTCCGGTACGAGTCCCTGCCCGTTGAAATCGACGAGCGGCTGCTCACGGACATCGCCACCTTGACGGCCGGTCGCTACTTCCGCGCGACGGATACCGAGTCCCTGAAGAACATCTTCGCCGAGATCAATCACCTCGAGAAGACCACCTTGCAGCGCGTCGTGTACCGTCGTCTGGACGAGGCGTATCGCGTGCCGCTCGGCCTCGGGCTGCTTGGTCTCGCGCTGGAAGTCGTCGTCTCGGCGACCTTCGCCGTGCGCGTGCCGTGATCGCCTTCGACGCGCCCGTCGTGCTCGCGCTCGCGCCGCTGGTCGGCGGAGTGGCGTGGTTTGCGGCCGCGTGGGCGCGCCGCCAGCGTCTGCGCCAGGCAGCGCTGTGGTCGGCGGAGACCGAGGCGCTGGCGCGGCGGGCCGGACGCGGCGGCCCGACGTCCCTCGCGCTCGCCGCGTTCCTTGGCACGGTCGCCCTCGCGGGGCCACGCTGGGGAGAGGAGACCGTGGTGGCGGAAACGCGCGGCCTCGACTTGGTGATCGCCGTCGACATCTCGCGGTCGATGCTCGCCGAGGACGCCCAGCCCAGCCGTCTCGGTCGCGCTCTGCGCGAGGCGCGACGCCTGGTCCAAGACCTGGACGGCGATCGCATCGGGCTCATCGCGTTCGCCGGGTCCAGCTATATCCTGTCGCCGCTCTCACTCGACGGCTCGGCCGTTTCCTTATATCTCGCCGCGCTCGATCCCGACATCGCCTCGCAAGGCGGCACGGCGCTCGCGCCCCCGCTCGCGCAGGGTGGGGAACTCCTTCGGGCGAGCCCCGACCTCGCGGATCGGGTCCTCGTCGTCTTCACCGACGGCGAGGCACACGACTCGCTGACGGACATTCTCACCGCCGCGCAGCAGGTTGCCTCGACCGGGGTCCACCTCATCCTCGTCGCCGAAGGGGGGCGCTCGGGTGCGCACATCCCGGTGCGCGACGCGCAGGGCGCGTTGCAGGGCTACCAGCGCGACGATGACAGCACCGTGATTGAGACCGCCCGTCAGGACGACATCCTCGCCGCGACCGCGGACGCAGCGCAGGGTACGCAGGTCGCGGCCGATCTGCCGGATCAGGCGGGCGCCGTGCGGGACCTCGTCGCGTCGTACAAGCGCTCCCAGGCGAGTGAGACGCACACGCAGCACGGCCGTCCTCGGGCGTGGATCGCACTGCTCTTGGGCGTGATGGTGCTCCTCGGACAGGCGGCCACCCGGCGCACTGCGGCCCTGCTCGCATTCGCGCTTGTCGTGGGTGCGAGTGCCCGCGGACAAGAGGTCACGCATCCGCGCAGGCCCGCGGATCGGGCGTGGGATGAGGGTCAGCACGCCCGCGCGCGCGCCGCGTACCTCGCGGAGCTCGGCGCGCAGCCGCAAAACGACACCCTGTGGTACGACGCGGGGACGGCGGCCCTCGCCGCCGGGGACCGTGACACGGCCCGCGTCGCGTTGGAGCACGCCGCTGCCTCCCTCGATCCCGAAATCCGCTTCCGCGCGCTGTACAACCTTGGCGAGGTCGCCCTCCTTGGGGCCGAGCTCGACACGGTCCACCGGGACGCGCATCTCGACGAGGCCGTGCGGGCGTATCGGGAGGCGCTCCTGTTGCGGCCCCACGAGCCCGCGGCCAAGTGGAATCTCGAGCTCGCGGTGCGGAAGCGCGCGCGAGGTGGTGGCGGTGTGTCGAGCGGACAGGGCGGGGGCGGTGCTGGGAGGGCAGGCGGTGGATCCGAGGCGCCGGAAGGAGGCGGGAGCGGAGCGGCAAGCTCCAACTCCGCGGCCTCAGGCGAGCCGTCTGGGACGCGATTGTCGCCGGACGAGGCGGATCAGATCCTGTCGTCCATCGGTCAGGAAGAACTCCGCACGCGGCTCGATCGGAGCGGACGCCGCCGGCACACCGCGGAGCCCGGGATCAAGAACTGGTGATTGCGCTCTGCCTCGTGGCCGCGCTCCAGGGGCCCGGGCTTACGGTCCACGCCCAGGTCGACCGGACCCGCCTCGCGGTGGGCGAGGCACTCGTGCTGACCGTGCGTGCCCAGACCGCGGGCGGACCGCCGCTCAGCTGGACGCTTCCGGCCCTGCAAGGGCTCGCGCTCGTCGGGACGCATGAAGTGACCGACGTGAGTGTCCGCCCGGATGCGGGTCTTCGGACTACCGTGCGCGAACTCACGCTGCGCGCCGACCGAGCGGGCACGTTGATCATCGGCCCCATCAAGGTGCGCCAGGGCAAGCTCGTCGCGCAGACGAAGCCCCTCATTATCGCGATCGATCGTTCGGCGGGGCCCGCCGCGGCGCTTGCTCCCACCGCACGCGCGTTGCTCGACGCTGCGCCCGCGCCTCCTACGAGCGATCAGGTATCGATCGTCGTCCTTGTGCCGAGCGACACGGTGGAGGTGGGCGCGCAGCTCGACTTGGTGGTGGTCGCGTGGTTCCCCCGGGACCTGAGGCTCAGACTTCGCGCCCAACCGGTCGTCACGCTCGCGCCCGCCGTGGGCGTCTGGGCGTACGCGGACGAACGGCCTGACGACCCGGTCATCACCCGTCTCCTCAACGGACGTTGGATGGACGGATACGTCGTGCACAGCACGGTGTTTCCCCTGGAGCCGGGACCCCTCGTCGTCCCGGCCGCCACGGTGGACTACAGCGTTCCGGTTTCCTTCTCGATCTTCAGCCGCGAAGAGCGCTACTCTCTGCGTAGCGACTCGGCCACCCTTACTGTCCTCGCGCCGCCCGCCGCCGGCCGACCGACCGACGATCGCGACGTCACCGGGGATCGGCTGGCCCTGGCCGTCGGGATCAGCCCGCTCGACACGCGCGTAGGCGAACCTTTGGGGGTGCGTGCCACGGTGAGCGGGATCGGCAACGTGGCGCTCTGGCCGGAGCCCGAGCTCCGCTGGCCGCCGGGGTTCCGGTCCTACCTCGCCGCGACGACTGCCGTCCTCGACCCTGACGACGGGCGCATCGCCGGCAACAAGACCTTCGAGTACCTGGTCGTGCCCGATTCGACGGGCTCCTTCGTGCTGCCCGAGGTGCGCTACCCCTACTACGATCTCGCGGCCCGCGGATACGTCATCGTGCGGACCCCCCCTCAGACCCTCCACATCCTGCCCAGCGCCGAGCCGCACGCGGCCCGCGGCGTTCCGCCGCTCGCCGCGCGGGAGTCCGCCTGGAGCCGCGACGTGGCGCTCGCGCTCGGGGGTCCGGGCTGGATCGCGCTCGCCGGGTTCCCGCCGCTTGTTGGCCTGTGGGTGCTCAGGCGGCGTCGGCGGGTTTCCGTGCGCCGAGCGCCCGCTCCGCCCCCCGCTCAGGCGTCGCCGCTCGGGGGCCTTGAGCGCGAGTTCCAAGCGGTGCTCGCGAGCCACGTGCCGGACCGTACGACCCGGGACGGGGACGGCCTGGCGCGCGCACTTCGTGCGACGGGTCTCGAGCGCGCCGTGGCGGACCACGTGATGCGGCTCCGGGACCGCGTGCGGGCCGCGCGCTACGGCCCGCAGGGCGTGGGTGACGCGGCGGAGCTCGCGGCGGAGTTGCGGCAGGTGATGCGCGTGCTGGGCGCCGACGTCGTCCGCCGACGGGCGGGGGTGGCGGTGCTCGTGGTATTCGCGGCGCTGGGCACTGGGCCCGCGCACGCGCAGTCGCCGCGCGGGGAGGTTCTGCGCGCCGAGGTTCTCTACGACGCGGGCGCCCTGCGATTCGCGGCGGATTCGTTTGCCGCGCGGGCGTCCGCCGAGCCGGACGTTGCGGCCCACTGGTACAACTTGGGCGCGACGCTCTACCGCGCCGGCGCGGACGGGAAGGCGGTCGTCGCCTGGACGCGCGCCGCCCGCCTGTCACCGCGCGATGAGGGAATCGCGCGGGCGCGGGCGCTGTTGCCGCTTCCCGACGCCGCGAGCGAGCACCTGCTCGCCGTCGGGCCGGTGACGCCAGAAGAGTGCGCGATCCTCGCGGGTCTCGCCTGGATCGCGGTCTGGGTCGCGGTGGTTCTCCATCGGCGTCGCCTCGCCGCGGGTGCCGTGTTGGTGTGCGCCGTGGCGCTCGCGGGTGGCGCACGAGAGTGGTCGCGTCGGGCGCAGGCAGTAGCGGTCGTCCTCAGGCCAGGCACTCCGGTGCGGGTAGCCCCATACGGAACGGCCGGGACCATGACCACGGTCGAGGTCGGCGCCGCGTTGCTCGTGCGTCGCCAGGATGGGCCCTGGCTCGCCGTGCATCGAGACGATGGCATCGAGGGCTGGGTACTCGCGTCCGAGGTCGTGCGGTTGTGAGTGCGAAGATCGCAGTGCTCCCCGCCCAGGTCGCCGATCAGATCGCGGCCGGCGAAGTGGTCGAGCGGCCAGCCTCGGTGGTGAAAGAGCTCGTCGAAAACGCCCTCGACGCCGGCGCCCGGGCGATCCGGGTGGCCATCGAGCAAGGCGGCACGACGCTTATTCGCGTGAGCGACGATGGGGAGGGAATGAGTGGGCCCGACGCCCGGCTCGCCCTCGCGCGCCACGCCACGAGCAAGATCCGGTTTGCCGCGGACTTGATCGGCGTATCGACCTTCGGGTTTCGCGGGGAGGCTCTTCCCGCCATCGCGTCGGTCGCGCGGCTCGAGCTCGAAACGGCGAACGGCGATGGCGGCACCCGGCTGCGCGTGGCGGGCGGGAGGCTCGAAGGGGAGGAACCCGCCGCGCGACAGCGGGGCACGACGGTGACCGTGCGGGGCCTCTTTTTCAACACGCCCGCCCGCCGGAAATTCCTGCGCGCTCAGGCGAGCGAAACGCGAGCCGTGGTCGAGGCGGTGACGGTGCTGGCACTCGCGCGACCGGATGTGCTATTTCATGTGACGAGCGACGGCCGCGTCATGATGGACGCACCGCCCGCCGACCGCCCGATCGACCGCGTGGCGGCGTTGTGGGGGCGCGCCTTCGCGGACACGCTCATCGAGGTCTCGTTCCGCGCGGGAGCGCTCGAGGTCAGGGGCTTTGCCCAGCGGCCTGCGCAGGCGAAGCCGACGGGTCGCAAGGCCTACGTGTTCGTTCACGGGCGGCCGATCCGCGACCCGTTTCTCCTGCGAGCGGCCGAGGCCGGCTACCGGTCGACCGTCGCACCCGGGGACCGTCCGTCGCTGCTCCTCTTCCTCGACCTCCCGGGCGACGCCGTCGACGTCAACGTTCATCCGGCGAAGCTCGAGGTGCGCTTTCGCGACCGGCCCATGATTGAGCGGGCCGCGGAAGAAGCCGTGCGACAGGCGCTGGGCTCCCTTGCCGCCGCCGTCCCGCTCGGACCCGACAGCTGGGCCGGGCTTGACGCGCCGGTTGCGGGCGGCGCCCCGCTTGCCCTCTTCCCGTCGAACGAGGACGAGGCAGCTGAGACGCCGGTCTCGGGGCTGCTCCAGCTCTTCGATACCTACATCGTGCTCGGGCAGGGGGACGCGGTCACGATCGTCGACCAGCACTCGGCCCACGAACGCGTGCTCTACGAGCGCGCGATGGCGACCTTGAAGGGGGGCGGGGGCGGCGCGCAGCGTCTGCTCCTTCCATTCACGCTCGAGCTTGCTGCCACTGAACAGGACGCCCTCGAGCGCCACCGGCAGGTCCTCGAGCGCGTGGGCTACGAGATCACGTCCTTTTCCGGCCGGAGCGTGGCCGTGCACGCGGCCCCGAATCCCCACCCGCGCTTTGACGCCGCCCGCTCGCTCGCCGAGCTCCTCGCCGATCTGGGCGCGGACCGTTTTGGCGGCGTGCGGGATCCCCTCGAGCGTTTCGCCGCGACGTTTGCCTGCCGCGCGGCGATCATGGCGGGGCAGCGTCTCGACCCGGGTGAGATGCGGGAGCTCCTGACGGCGCTCGCGCGCGTGCGTCTCCCGGCGCACGACGTGCACGGGCGTCCGACCCTCGTGCGCGTGACGCGCGACGAGTTGGAGCGGCGGTTTGGGCGTCGCTGAGCGACCGGTCGTCGCCGTCCTCGTCGGCGCGACCGGGGTGGGGAAAACGGCAGTCGCGGCGGAGCTCGCTGCCAGCGTTCCGATCGGCGTGATCTCGGCCGACGCCCGCCAGGTCTACCGCAGCCTGGACATCGGCACGGCGAAACCCGATGCCGCGCTTCAGGCCCGCGTGCCGCACTTCGGGCTCGACTTGATCGATCCGGGTGAGCGCTACAGCGCCGGGCGGTTCGCCCGGGACGCCGCCCGATGGCTCGCCGCGATCGACGCCCTCGGCCGTGAGCCGCTGGTCGTGGGGGGCAGCGGGTTCTACATCCGTGCCCTCGCCGACGGGCTGTTCCGCGAGCCGCCTCTCGATCTGCAGGAGCGGGAGCGCGTCCGCGCTTGGGCGGCGCGCCTCGATTCCCCGCGCGTCGCGCACTGGGCCACGCGGCTCGACCGGCGCTTCGCCGGCGGCGGTCGACAGCGCGCGGTGCGTGCGATCGAGGTGGCGCTCCTGACCGGGCGACCGCTCTCCTGGTGGCAACGCGAGGCCCGCGCGTCCGGCCTGATGCACCCGTGGTACATTCACCTCACGTTGCCGCGCGAGGCCCTCACACGCCGTTTGACGGATCGGGTCGACGCAATGCTTGCCGCCGGGCTCGTGTCCGAGGTCGAACGAGCGCTCGAGACCGGCGTGCCGCCGACGGCGCCGGGCCTCGATGGCGTGGGTTATCGGGAGGTCCTCACAATGCTCGCGGGCGAATTGCCCCGCTCGGGGCTGCGCGACGCGATCGTCACGGCCACCAGGCGCTACGCGAAACGACAGGACACGTGGTTTCGGCACCAGCTTCGTACCGGCCCCGAGCTCGAACCGGTCTGGGTCCTCGACGCGGCCGAGCCGCCGGCCGCGCTCGCCGCGCGCATCCTGACGCGCTGGCCTCGCGCCAACCCCTCGCCGCCCGGTAACCGAGCGCACGCCTCGTGAGAATCGGCATCACGTGCTACCCCACCTACGGTGGGTCGGGCGCCGTCGCCACCGAGCTGGGGTTGGAGCTCGCCCGCCGCGGGCACGAGGTGCACTTCCTGTCCTACGCGAGCCCGTTCCGACTGCGCGGTTTCAACGAGCGGGTCACGTTTCACGAAGTCGTCACGGCCGAGTACCCGCTCTTCGAGCACTCTCCGTACGCGCTCGCGCTCGCCGTCAAGCAGCACGAGGTCGCGCTGCGCGAGGGGCTCGAGATCATGCATGCGCACTATGCCATCCCGCACGCCGCGAGCGCGTGGCTGGCCAAGCAGATGCTCAAGCCGGAGCGGGACCTGAAAGTCATCACGACGCTGCACGGCACCGACATCACGCTTGTGGGGCAGGACCCGTCCTACTTCACGCTCACCAAGTTCTCGATCGAACAGTCCGACGCCGTCACCGCGGTATCGAGCTACCTGCGCGAAGAGACGTACGACGCCTTCGGGTGTGGTGGCTGTGACGTGCGGGTGATTCCCAATTTCGTCTCTCTCGCGGAATACCACCCACCGACCGCCGGGCGGGAGTCGATCGCGCCGCCCGGGCACAAAGTCCTGGTCCACGTCTCGAACTTCCGACCGGTGAAGCGCGTCCGCGACGTCGTCCGGATCTTCGCCGGCGTGCGTGCTGCGGTGCCGGCGACGCTCATCCTCGCGGGCGACGGCCCCGACCGGGACGCGGCCGAGCAAGAGGCCGATCGCTTCGCACTGGGCGGGGACGTCCGGTTTCTCGGCAAGGTGAATGAGGTGCCCGAGATCCTGCGCGGCGCAGACCTCTTTCTCCTTCCCTCAGAAACCGAGTCCTTCGGGCTCGCCGCACTCGAGGCCATGGCCTGCGGAATCCCCGTGATCGCCTCGGATGTGGGCGGTCTCCCTGAGGTCGTAGAGCAGGGCCAATCGGGCTTTCTCGCGCCCCCCGGCGCGATCGATGCGATGGTCAAGGAGGCGGTGGCGATCCTCACCGATCCCGCTCGCCACGCCCGGATGAGTGCCTCCGCCGCGGCGCGCGCGCAGCTCTTTTCCGCCGAACGTGTGGTGCCGCTGTACGAGCGGCTCTACGAAGAGGTGTTGCGTGGGTGAGCGGATCCCGGGCGTCGCAGGCGTCGGGCTGGGAGTGCTCGCGGGCGCGCTCATCGCCTGCCGCTGCCCCGAGCCCGCGCTCGCCGGGTGGGCCGTGCTGGCAAGCCTCGGGTTCGGAGTCGCGGTGTCGGCTCTGACGGCGCCGGCTGGGCCTCGGGTTGGAGGGACCGTCTACGCGGGCGCGGTGGTGGGCATGGGCGCCGCCATGCTGGTCGGCGGCGCGGCCGTCGCGGCGGGCGTCCTGTTCTCCATCGTCGGGGTGATTGCGGGACGCCGAGCGACGCTCGGGCGACTGTTCCGCCCCCTCGCCTGCGGCGCCCCTCTCTACTACGGCGCGCTCGCCGCCGGCCGGCCGGCCGAGGGCGTCCTGCCGTGGGCGTTCACGGCCTGGTTATTCGCAGTCGGGACCCTCCTGCCAAGCCCACACGAGGCGCGCAGTCCGTGGATCCCCGCGGCGCTCGCGCTCGCGTTCGTTCCCGCAAGCCTGCTCCTGCCGGGTCACGCCTATTCGGGCTACTACTATCTGACCGTGCTCTTCGCCGACCTCGCCCTGCTCATCGTGGCGACGCGGCTCCTCGTCGGTCGACTCGACCAACTCAAGGGGCTCGTCAACATCGCTATCGGCGTCTGTGTCCTCGCGCTCGTCGTCGGACGCGTGCTGTGACAACCCCCACCGCGCGCACCCGCCACCGCACCCTCGATGGCGTCCCCGCCCACCGGCTTGCCGCGCGGTGGGGAGTGCCGCAAGCCGAGCTTCTCTCGCAGCATGCCTCGGCCCTCGACGTCGTCCACGAGCTCGGGTTGGCCGGAGCTCCGGACCGCACGTGCGTCGTCGTCGAAGAGCAGACCGCGGGCCGGGGGCGCGACGGACGGGTGTGGCACTCGCCATGGGGCGGCGTCTGGCTCGGAATGCTGTTCCGGCCGAACGTGCCATCCGACGTTCGCGTGCTGTCGATCCGAGCGGGACTGATCGTGGCGGACGTGGTGGACGAGCTGCTCTGCGAACCTCACGCCCGCATCAAGTGGCCGAACGATGTGCTGGTGGCCGATCGGAAAGTCGCCGGGATTCTCTGCGAAGCGCGCTCGAAGGGCCGTGTGCTCGCGTGGCTCGGCCTGGGCATCGGGGTCAATGTCGTGAACGAGATCCCCTCCGCGCTCACCGGCCAAGCGGCGGCGCTCGGGGAGTTCGCCCCCGCCATCGGCCGGATGGGGGTGCTCGACCGGTTGGTTCCGGCGCTCGCGTCGATCGGGCGGGGTGGTCCGCTGCTTGATGCGGGCGAGTGCGCGGCCTTCGGAGCCCGCGATTGGCTGCGGGGGCGGATGCTCGCCGCGCCGGTCTCGGGCTGCGCCGCCGGGGTGAGGCCCGACGGTGCACTCCTGGTTGCGCAAGGCACGCGCGCGGTCCCGGTCACGGACGGTCACGTCACCCTCGCGGCCGACGGTAGCCACCCATCGGCACGCTCTCTAGCTTAGCGGCCCAATGCTCCTCGCCCTGGATATCGGCAACACCGAAACGACGCTCGGTCTCTTCGAGGGCGATCGACTCGCCGGGCACTGGCGACTCACGACGACCTCCGCGCGAACCCCCGATGAGTGGGCGGTGGCGATCGGCGCCGCGCTCGGCGCCGCACGCAGCGCCGTGCGTGCGGCGGTCATCGGGTCCGTGGTCCCGCCGGTCACCGAGACCGTGACCGACGCGGTCGAACGCGCGGTCTCCGTGCGCGCCCGCGTGATCGATGCCCGCTCCCCGCTTCCGATCACCCTCGATGTGGACGAGCCGCTGACCGTCGGCACGGACCGCATTCTCAACACACTCGCGGCCTCGCAGCTCTTTCACCAGGACACGATCGTCGTGGACTTCGGCACGGCGACCACGTTCGATTGCATCACGGCCGAGGGGCGGTTCATCGGGGGGATCATCATGCCCGGGGTGCGCACGGCGTCCGATACGCTCGTGCGCCGGACCGCGAAGCTTCCGGCCACGGAGCTCACGGTGCCTGCGCGCGCGATCGGGCGGCGGACCGAGGACTGCATTCGCGCGGGCGTGCTGTGGGGTACGGCCGACGCGGTCGACGGGCTCGTGCGCCGGATCCGCGCGGAGTGGCCCGGCGGCCGGCCCCAGACGATCGCCACGGGTGGCCTCGCCTCGCTCGTGGCTCCGCTCACCCGCGAGCTCGAGTCGGTCCATCCCGACCTCACCCTCACCGGGCTCAGGCTCGCCGCGACCGCGATCGGCCTCACCTGGTGACGGGCGCCCGCGCCAACGGGTGGCGACGGATCGGCTACCGGGTCCTGCCCGGCGAGACGTTCTCCTACCTCTTGTACCTGCGACCCGCCGAATGGCCGATCATGGCGGGCCATACCGCGCTCGGGTGGGTGCTCGCCGTCGGGTGGGGAGGACTCCTGCGGGGCACGGCGCTCGGTCCCGCCGCGCTCGGACTCGCGATTTGGGTCGTGTGTCTCAACGGCGGTACGCTCGCGTTCAACAGCGCGTTCGACAAGGACGAGGGCGACGTCGGATACCTCACGGCACCCCCTCCGCCGCCACGACACCTGCTCGCGTTCAGTATCGCGCTCCTCGTCCTGGGACAGGTCCTCAGTTGGTTCCTGCCCGTGCTGTTCCGCGTGGACTACGCCGTCTGCCTGGCGCTCTCCGTGCTCTACTCCGCACCTCCCGCCCGGCTCAAGGCCGTGGCCGGGGTGGACTGGCTCATCAACATGTGGGGATTCGGGACGCTGACGCCGCTCGCGCTCTGGGCGGCGACGGGCAGGGCACTCGATCTCCCAGCGGCACTCGTCCTCTGCGGCTTTTGTCCACTCTTCGCGGGTCTCTACCCGCTGACGCAACTGTATCAGATGGACGAGGACCGGCGCCGCGGGGACCGCACGCTCGCGCTCGCGATCGGCGTGAGGGCCAGCATGACGGTGGCACTCGTCTGCACGGCCGCGGCCTTCGGCGTCTTTGGGTGGGCCGCGGCGCTCGGCCATCGGGGGCTGGGCCTGACCCTGATTTTGCCAGCCGTGGTGTGGGGTATTGTGCTCGTGCCTTGGTGGTGGGGTGGGGCAGCCTGGCCCCCGGGGCGGCATCAGCAGGGGATGTACCGGGCGCTCGTGGCGTGGGCGCTCACCGACGTCGCCGTGCTTTTGGTGTTTGCCGGCTGAGCCGCGCGGGATAGATTTCCGCCCGTCCCCGTACCCGAAGGAACCACATGTCCGCCACGGCGGCGTCCGGCGCACCCGATCGCGCCGATTTCCACACCATCCTCCGCGCCGGGACCAAGGTCGGGCTGCTGAGCGCGGGTGGCGTCGTCCTCTACATCATCGCGGCCCGGACGCTCCACGGCCTGCTCGCGCAGGGCATCGAGGCGCTCATCGTGCTCGCGATCGGGACCATCGCCGCCTTCCTGCCGGCGACCTGGTGCGTCGCGCGGAACTTCGAGGGGATCGCGGCCGGGGCGGCGGCCGGGTTGTGGGGCACTGTCGTGTTTGCCATCTGCGACATCGCCGTGTTGCGGCCCTTCAAGGCGTACCCCTGGACGTGGGACGCGATCGGTGGCGGGTCGTCCTGGTGGTACCTGCCGGTCTGGTGGATGCTCGGCACCTTCATCGCGTGGATGGGCGGCGTCCGCACCGCCGCGAGCGCGGCGAAGAGCCCCACGCTCGTTCGGGCCGCGGGCCCCGTGTGGGTCTCGGCCATCGCCCTCGCGGCGGTCGCCGAGAGCGCGGCGTCGCTGACGCTTCCGGTCGCCACGGGCCTCGGCTTTGCGGTGAGCCTCGTCGCCTTCGCACTGGTCGCCATCGTCCGCGGCCGGTAGCAGGGGGCTCGTGCCCCGCTGGCTCGCACACCTCCTCGTCGTTCTCGGCTGGCTCCTCACCCCGGGTGTTGCGTGGGGTGTTTCCTACACAGGCCTGTGGCTCATCGCGCGGTTCGCGCGGCATCTCGCGAGCCCGCTCACCGTGCTCGCCGTCGCCGTCGCCGCGGCCGCGCTCGCCGGGCTCGGGTCGCTCTTCTTCTGGGTCCGCTTCATGCGCCGGCTCCCGCACCGCCTGTCCCACCACATGGCCCCACGGCCCTCCCAGGCCCAACGGGCGCTGCCGAGCGACTGACCGTGCGATTCGTGCTCGTGCTTCTGCCCGCCGTACTTGCGGCCCAGGGGCACGAGCTCGAGGCCCATGTGGGGCCATGGGCCGGCGGTTCGGGCGCCACGATCTACGAAATCCGGCGCAGCGCTCCCGACGTGAGCGCCTTCATGCGCGGCGTCGTCGCCACGATCGCGGTCGATCACGAGCTCGGCAGCCGCCGCGCGTTTTACGGAGCCGGCTACGAGTTCGAAGCCTTTCGCCGCGCAGCGGGCGTCCATCCGTATGCGGTCGCCGGCGCGGCGCTCGGACTCTCGACCGACACCGCGGGTGACGCGCTCGCGATCCTCTGGAACGCGGGCGGCGGCGTCGAATGGCGGCTGTCGTGGCTCGCCTTGGGCGCCGAGGTGCGGTACGCGATCGACGACCGCGGCCCGAACGGCTTCTGGCATCGCGGTGCCGATCGCTCGGGCCTCGGTCTCTTGGTCGGGGTCGCGATCGGATTCGGGTCGAGAACCGTGGCGACGGTGTCCCCCCCCGCCACGGTCGAGGGCGACGCCGCGGACATCGTCCGTACGGCACTCGGCGCGCTCGGCCGGCCCTACGAGTGGGGCGGGACGGCGGCGAACGGCTTCGACTGCTCGGGGCTCGTCCAATACGCCTACGGCGAGCACGGCATTCGCCTGCCGCGCCGCGCGCGCGAACAGGCGGACGCCGGGAGCGAGGTCACACCGGTCGTCGAAGCGCTCCGGCCCGGGGACATTCTGCTCTTCTCCGCCGAGCGGGGCGCGGGGGTCACGCACGTGGGCCTCTATGCGGGCGAGGGAAAGTTCATTCACAGCGCGGGCGAAGCGGTCAAGCTGTCGCTCCTCGATCCCCACGACCCGGACGGCGCCTACTGGCTGGCGCGCTGGGTGGGGGCGCGCCGGGTGATTCCCTGATGCGCGGGCTCGTCCTTGTCCTCGCGCTCGCGGCGTGCGCGACCCACGCCCCAAGCGGGCCCTTGCCGGTGCGCGCCTATCGGGTGCTGATCGAGGGCCGCGACTCCTTGAGCGAGGCGCTCGCCCGGGCCTTGGTCGAGCGCGGCGTCGCTGTCGAACGGCATGTGCGCGGCGGCGGGCCCCGGGCGGCCGCGCTCGTCACGTTCACGTTCCGCGACCCCGCGGGCCCCCGTCTGTTCGGCGCCCGGCTCGCCGACACCCGCAGCGGGCAGGTGGTGGCGGCCGTGTCGGTCCCGGTCGATTCACTCGGAAACGCGGCCCACGCCGCGGGCCTGCTCGCCGACTCATTGCTCGCCCAGCCCGCCCCTTGACAGGGCCCCGTGCCATGGGGAGATTCAGCCCTGGGTGTTAGCACTCGTCGTGTGTGAGTGCTAACAGCGTTGTCTGATCGTCAGTTACGTTCACGCACCATTGCGGAGGCTGCGGCTTATGGCATCGGGAGCATCCACCAAGGCCAAACTGAAGATCTACCCGCTCGCCGACCGGGTGGCGATCCGGCCCCTCGAAGAGACGGCGACGATGAAGGGCGGACTCTACATCCCGGATACGGCCAAGGAAAAGCCGATCCAGGGCGAAGTGATCGCGGTCGGTGTGGGCCGGCGCGAAAAGGGCGAAGTCGTGCCAATGGAGCTCAAGGTCGGTGACCGGGTGGTGTACGGGAAGTACAGCGGCACCCAGGTCGAACTCGACGGCGAAGAGATCATCCTGATCAAGGAAGCCGACGTCATTGCCAAACTGTCCTGAGGCACGAAGCCTCGAGGCGTAGGAGGGAGCGGAGATGGCTGCAAAGCAATTGGAGTTCAACACTGACGCACGGGCGCGCCTGAAGCGCGGCGTCGATCAGCTTGCCGAAGCGGTCAAGGTGACGCTCGGCCCCAAGGGCCGGAACGTCGTCATTGACAAGAAATTCGGCAGTCCCACGGTGACCAAGGACGGCGTCACGGTCGCCAAAGAGATCGAGCTCGAGGATCCGATCGAGAACATGGGCGCCCAGATGGTCAAGGAGGTGGCGACCAAGACCTCCGACCTCGCGGGCGACGGGACCACGACGGCGACGGTTCTGGCCCAGGCGATCTTTCGCGAAGGCCTGAAGTCTGTCACGGCCGGCGTCAACCCGATGTCGCTGAAGCGCGGCATCGAGAAGGCCGTCGACAGCGTCGTCGAGGAGCTCAAGCGGATCTCCGTCCCCACCGCGGGACGCAAGGAGATCGCCCAGGTCGGCACGATCTCGGCGAACAACGACAGCGAGATCGGCAAGATCATCGCCGACGCGATGGAGAAGGTGGGCAAGGACGGCGTCATCACCGTCGAAGAGGCCCGTGGGCTCGACACGACCTACGAGACGGTCGACGGGATGCAGTTCGACCGCGGCTACCTCTCGCCCTACTTCATCACGGATCCGGAGAAAATGGAGGCCGTGCTCGAGGACGCGTTCATCCTGATCCACGACAAGAAGGTCTCGTCGATGAAGGACCTCTTGCCCGTGCTCGAGAAGGTGGCCCAGGCGGGGCGGCCGCTCCTCATCGTGGCCGAGGACGTCGAAGGCGAGGCGCTCGCCACGCTGGTCGTGAACAAGCTCCGCGGCACGCTCAAGGTCTGCGGCGTAAAGGCCCCGGGCTTCGGCGACCGGCGCAAGGAAATGCTGCGTGACATCGCCATCCTCACGGGCGGCCAGGTGATTTCGGAGGAGGTCGGGTTCAAGCTCGAGAACACCGTGCTGACCGACCTCGGCCAGGCGAAGCGGATCGTGGTCGACAAGGACAACACGACCGTGGTGGACGGCAAGGGCAAGCGCGACGCGATCGCGGGCCGCATTGGCGAGATCAAGGCGGCCGTGGAGAAGACCACGTCGGATTATGACCGCGAAAAGCTCCAGGAACGCCTGGCGAAGCTGGCCGGCGGCGTGGCCGTGATCCACGTAGGTGCCGCGACCGAGACCGAGATGAAGGAGAAGAAGGCCCGCGTCGAGGACGCGCTGCACGCGACCCGCGCGGCTGTGGAGGAAGGGATCGTGCCGGGGGGCGGCGTGGCGCTCCTGTGGTGCCAGCGGGTGCTCGACAAGGTCCGCGGGGCCGATGAGGACGAGAAGATCGGCATCGACATCGTGCGCCGCGCGCTCGAGGAGCCCATCCGGATGATCGCGCAGAACGCCGGGGCCGAGGGCTCGATCGTGGTCGGCAAGGTGAAGGAGTCGAAGGACAAGAACCACGGGTACAACGCCCAGACCGACACCTACGAGGACCTGGTGAGCGCGGGCGTCATCGATCCCACGAAGGTCACCCGCACGGCGCTCCAGAACGCGGCGTCGATCGCGGGGCTGCTCCTCACGACCGAGTGCGTCGTGGTGGAGAAGAGGGAAAAGGAAAAGGCACCCCCGATGCCGGCAGGCGGCGGCATGGGCGGGATGTACTAACCGCACCGGAAGGGCTGGAGCAGAACGCGCGCCCCGGGGTATCCGCCCCGGGGCGCTGGCGTTTCGGGCCCAGGCCCGCTTGTTTCGGTACGGTCTCGCACGCTTCGAGGCAGCTTGTGGCTCGGTACCTCATCCCGCTCGCGCTCGCGCTGCTCGCTACGCCGCTCCGGGCGCAATCGCCCCGGCACGGGATCCTCGGTGATTGGGAAGCTAAGACCGACGACGGCCTCCGCCACATCCTGGTGCGCGCGGACAGCTCGGCCCAGTTCGGCGAGCGGGTCGCGCGCTGGCGCGTCGTGGGCGACAGCCTGTGGATCACGTTGGGGGACGGCGTGTGGGAGGTCTACCGGCTCACGGTGACGGGAGAGCAGCTCACGCTTGCGGGCGGCGATCTCAAGAAACCCGTGACGCTCCGGCGGGTCGGCCCCGCGCCCGCGCGCCCCGACACGGTGACCATTCCAGCGAGCCCGCCCGACACCGCCCGCGCCTGGGACTAGCCTACTTCGTCGCGGCGCGCACCGAGCTGATCCGCCACCCCGTCGGTCCCCGTCGGAACTCCATCACGAGCGGCGCGCGGCCCTCCTCCTGGGGACCTGCCGGCTTGGGCACGAACCGGTAGGTCGCTTCCACGTCGGCCGACGCGTTCGTGCCCCGCACCCTCAGGTGATGGGCGACGTATTGCGCCTCGAGGTTCGTGGCGCGCGCGAAAAAGGCGGTCCAGCCGCTCGCGTCTCGGCTCGAGAGGTTGGGGATGAGCTGTCGCAGGTTGTCCACGCGCTCGCTTGCCACGGCCCGCGCGAGATCGGCGAGGAGGATCCCGATCGCGGAGTCCGGGGCCGCGGGCTGCGGGCTCGGCGGGGCGATGCCCGCGGCCACCCCGGTCCGCTCGGCGTCCCGGGCCGCGAGCGCCGCTAGCGCGTAGTCCTGCTCCGCAAAGAGCGACTCCGCGCGCGCGAGCGAGGTGGCCGCGCGGACGGCCCCTGATCGCGTCGCCATCCCCTTGACGACGGGGGTCGCGCGCGAGAGTTCGAGCGAGGCCTCGGCTGCGAGGGCCTTGGCTTCCTTGAGGGCCTTCCGGTACTCGGGCACCGCGCTCAGGTATTCGCTCGATGCGCCCGGGCGGTCGCCCGAGCGCAGCCGCTGCTCGGCCGTGAGGAGCATGGTCTCGGCCAGCGAGACGGAGGGCACGTTGTTCTTCATGGCGCCCGCCGCGGCGGCGCGTGTACGGGCGGCGATGGCGGAGTCGCGCAGGGCGAGCACCGCTGGATTGACGCCCGCGGGGGGAGGAGCCGCGAGGGTCTCGCCGAGGGTGGCGGGCGCCCGGGCTGGTGTGGGTGAGGGCACGGGTGGGGCGATCGCGGGTGGCGGCAGGGCCACGGGTCGGGTGCGGGGCGCGACGAGGAGCCCCACGGCAACGACCGCCAGTGCGGAGAGCGCCGTGATGCGCCACTTGAGCGGCGTGTACCTGAAGAGCCGCAGCAGAGGCGCGGGCACCCGGGTCCACGCGGGCCTGAGGCGCACGGTCGTGTCGCCCGCGCCGGAGAGCGCGGACCGGATGCCCACGAGCGCATCGCGCATCTGACGCGCGCTCTGGAAGCGGTCCTCGGGCGCCTTGCTCATCGCCTTGCGCACCACGCGCTCGAGGCCCGCCGGAATGGAGGGCGCCATGGTGCGCAGCGGTTTCGGCTCGGTGGTGAGCACCTGGTAGAGCACCCCGTGCACGGTCTCGCCTTCGAAGGGCTTCTTGTAACTCAGCAGCTCGTAGAGCAGGCAGCCCACCGAGAAGAGGTCGCTCGCGGGGGTGATCGCGCCGTTCGTGACCTGCTCGGGGGCCATGTAGTTCGGCGTGCCGACGATCGTACCGGATCCCGTGGTATCAGCCGACTGCAGCCGGGCGATCCCGAAGTCCATGATCTTCACCCGCCCGTCCGGCGCCACGCGGACGTTGGATGGCTTGATGTCGCGGTGGATCACGCCGCGATCGTGAGCGTAGGCGAGCCCGTCGAGCAGTTCGATCACCATGTCGAGCTTGCGCTCCAAGCCGAGCGGCTCGCTGGCGACGATGATGGTCGAGAGGTCGCGGCCCTCGACGAGCTCCATCGCGAGGAAGAGCTGGCCGTCAGCGTCGCCGAAATCGTACAGCGTGACCAGGTTCGCGTGTTGCAGCAGGCCCGCCGCCCGCGCCTCCTTCAGAAACCGCGCGCGGCCGTCACTGGTCTTGCCGATCCGGGGCCCGAGGAGCTTCAGCGCCACGAACCGCCGGATGACGGTGTCGTACGCCTTCCACACGACCCCCATCGCCCCTTCGCCGATGAGGTCGTGGAGTTCGAACTTGCTGATGCGTCGGAATCGGTCGGTTGCAGGCATGGGATAAGGCCCGCGTCCAATGTGGGAAGGGGACTGCCGTGGAGCAATGTACTTGAGGGGCTGCGCTTTACAGCCTTGCCCTTCTTAGTGCCTTCTTTACGCGGCCGACCAGTCGTACACCCGGCCGAGGAGGCTCGCTTGGTCGTCGTCCAGGGTGACCTGCCTGCGTGCGAGCACGCGGCCCGCTACGGTCAAGAACCCTTCGCGGCTCATCCTCCCCCCGCTCGATCCCCCCCAGGCAAAGGGCGCCACGTATTTGGGCGGCCGCACGCCATCGAAAATGTTTGCCCCCGTGCCGATGACCGTGCCCGTGTTCAAGAGGGTTCCGATCGCCGTCTTCGCGTGATCGCCGATCAGGCTGCCCAGGTTCACGAGGCCCGTGTCGAGCGTCGCGCCGGCGAGATGGAGGCGTACCGGTCCATAGGTGTTCTTCAGGTTCGACGTCGTCGTACCGGCACCGAGGTTGGCCCAGCGGCCGACGACTGAATGGCCCACGAAGCCGTCGTGCGCCTTGTTCGCGAACCCGAGAAACGCGCTCGCGACGAGCTCGCCGCGGACGACCGACCGGGGCCCGATGGCCGAGCCGCGCACGAGACCTCCCAGGACGCGCGCCCGCGCCCCGATCCACAGCGGCCCCTCGAGCCGGGTACCCGCGCGCACCTCGACGTCGGCCTCGACCACAATCGGGCCCGGGCGCGTGTCGAAGAGCACGCCGGGCTCGATCGCGCGGGCGCCGCCCAGGGCGAGCAACGCGGGGTCGCCGAGCACCGTGCTGCCGTCGGGGATCCGCCGGTCCGACGCGTCGAGGAGGGCCGTGGCGTCCTCGCCGAGCAAGAGGTCGAGCGCGCGCACGAGGTCGAAGACGCCGTGCAGCACCACGCCTGAGACCGGGACCGCGGTGGCGCCGAGCTGCGGGCCCTCCCAGCGCCCGCCGCTCCCAACGCCCCAGCCGACCGTGACGCCGTCGGCGGTCAGCCGGAACGGACCCTCGGGGAACACGGGCGCGGGGCCGCGCGGGGCGAACGCCGACGAGGCGATGAGGGCGGGCCCGCTCACCGCGTGGCGCGCGACGACGGGTGGGACCCCTGCCTCGGTGAACCCGGCGAGATGCGGAAGCGCGAAGATCTCGCGCGCGGGCGTGCCTGCGAAGCGCTCCCAGCGCTCGCGCACGAGATGCGCGCCCGCCCGGAGCTCCGACAGCGGCCGCGCTCCGGCGAACGGGGCCCACGCGGGCCCGGGGTCGGGATCGAGGAGGTACAGCGCGCGCGTCACATGCCCTGGACCAGGCGCTTCAGGTCCTGCGCGCGGCCCGTGGGCATGACGAGCGTGTGGCCGTTCGCGCGGACGACGATCATGTCGCGGATCCCGGTCACGGCGAGGTGCTCACTCTCGGACCAGATGACCGATCGGCGCACGTCGTCGGCGACGGTCACGTTGCCGACGATCACGTTGCCGCGCGCGTCCGTGCGGCGGATGCGCAGTAGCGCGTCCCAGGATCCGATGTCATCCCACGCAAACCCCCCGCGCACGACGGCCAGGCGCTTCGTGCGTTCGAGCACGGCCGTGTCCACCGGAGTGGGGTAGACGGCGGCGAAGAACCCGGGGACGTCCCCCGCGCCAAGCGCGGCCCAGCCGGCCCGGAGCTCGGTCGCGTAGGCTGCCGCCTCGCCGAGAAAGCGCGCCGCGCTCCACGCGAATAGCCCTGTGTTCCAGAGCGCGCCTCGCCGCCGCAGGAGCGCCGCGGCCGCCGCCCGCGGCTTTTCCACGAACCGCCGGACTTTCCGTCCGCGGCCGAGCGGGTCGCCGGGCACGATGTAGCCGTAACCCGTCTCGCTGCGCGTGGGCCGGACGCCAACGGTGACGAGCACGTCCTGGTCGACCGCGACGGCGAGCGCGGTCCGCGCCGCATCCTGGAAGGCGCCCGTGTCGGGGACGGCCCAGTCGGCGTGCATGCAGAGGAGCTGGCCGCCTGGGTCGGCGTGGGCGACCCAGTGCGCGGCCCACGTGAGGGCCGGGGCGGTCGAGGCGGCGCGCGGCTCAGCGAAGAGATGCGCGCGTGGGATCCCGGGGAGCAGGTTCGCGATCTCGTCGACGAGCGCGGGCCCGGTGAGGATGAGCACCCGGTCGCGCGAGACGAGCCCGTCCAGCCGGTTGACGGCTTCGACGAGCAGCGGCTCGCGGCCCGTGAGTGGCAGCAGCTGCTTGGGCCGGCGCGCGGTCGAGAGCGGCCAGAACCGCGTGCCCGAGCCGCCCGCGAGGATCGCGGCCCACACGCTCACGCGGCGGCCTCGGGTGGGGGCGTCTCATCGTCCCCCAGCATGTCGGCGAGCCGCGCCGTCAGCTTCGTCGGGCTGAACGGTTTCGTCAGCACGGCGGCGCCGAGCTGTTCGGCGGTCCGCAGTACGCGCTCCTCCCCTTCGCCGGTGAGCACGAGCACGGGGAGCCGCCGGGTGCGGGGTTGCGCGCGGAGGTCGCGGAGCCAGTCGAGCCCCGAACCGTCCGGCAGATGCACGTCGAGCAGCACGGCCTCGACCGCCTCAGGTCCCGAGGTCGCGGCCCGGGCCTGCGCGAGCGTTCGCGCGAGGGTCACGCGGTATCCGCGTCGTTCCAAATGGGGTCGGAGCAGCAGGCCGATGTGGGGCTCGTCATCGACGACGAGCACGTGGGGCGGCAGGACGCGTTCGCCCGCGGTCAGAGCAGCCCGGCGATCGCCGAGCGGTGGCGGCGCAGGTCGTAGAGAAGCGCGCCAACGTTCGTCGCGGGTTGCACCAGGACGACGAGCAAGGCGTCGGCGGTCAGCACGGACACCACGGCCAGCCCGCTGCCAAACTCGAGCACGCCGGTGCCGAAGTCGCCGCGGCCGCCCGCGGCGCCCAGATCGACCAAGCCCCTCACCACCGTGGGCAGGAGGGCGGCCACGGTCTCGGCGTCCACGCCATTTTGCGTGTGGGAATCGATCGGGAGTCCATCGCGACCTACCACTACCACCGCGTCGACACCGGTACGCCGGCTCAAGGCCTCGACCACGTCCCGGATCGTCGCCATACGGCGGCCAACCTAGGAGCCCCCAACACCGAAGTCAAGCAGTGACCGTGGGTTGACCCGCTTACCGGGCCCACGGTATGTTCCGCTTCGGATGCGTCCCATTGTCAAATTCGGCGCCACGGTCAGCCTCGCGAGCGCTGCGCTGGCTGCGTGCAACACCTCGACCCTGCCTCCACCGTCCACGGCAAATGTGGTCGACACCGTCACGCTCTACGCGTTGCACGGCACGCCCTTGATCACGCCGTCGGGCTACTCACTCACCGGGCCCGAACCCGTGGCGACCGCGTTGACGCCGGGGTTCGACTTCGCCTTCGACATCGATTCGCTCGGCCACCCCGTGATCTTGCCGCTCGGGGCGCTCGTGCCGCCGTCGCAGGACAGCTTGAACAACCCCGGGCTGCAGACCACGACCTCGACCTTCAACAACATGACGCTCGCGCCCACGGGCGGGTACGAGCTCACACAGCCGATCACCGTCGCGCCCGGCAGCGTCGTCCTGGTGCAGTCGGCCTCGCAGGTCTGCCCCGACGGGCTCACGGAATCGCTCTACGCGAAGCTTCAGGTCCTCGCAATCACCGACTCGACCCGCACCATCCAGTTCCAGATCCTCGTCGACGAAAACTGCGGCTATCTGGGTCTCGCACCCGGTCTCCCGACGCAGTAGGCCCGTGATAGACGTCAAGCTCCTGCGCGCCGCCCCGGTCGAGGTGCGGGCGGCGCTTGCACGCCGCAATGACCCGGCGGTCCTCGCGTTGCTTGACGAGCTCGATCTCGCCGACCGCGAACGGCGGCTGCTCACCGGGGACCTCGATCGCTTGAACGCCGAGCGCAACGAGGCCGCGCGCACGGACGCGCGTCGCCTGAAAGCCGAGGGCGCGCTGCCCGACAGTGTGCGGGAGGAGCGCCGGGCGCTCGGCGCGCGGATCGCAGGGCTTGAGACCGAGCTCCGGGGGGTCGAGGCCCGCCTGCAGGCGGCGGCGATGCTCGTTCCCAACCCGCCGCTCGCGACGGTGCCCGAGGGGGACGCGAGCCACAACGAGATCGTGCGGGCCTGGGGTACGCCGGCCCCCGCCGGTGGGCGCCCGCATTGGGAGCTCGGCGAGACGCTCGGCATTCTCGCGCTCGACCGGGGTGCCATGCTCGCGGGCGGCGGGTTTCCGGTGTTCGTCGGCGCCGGCGCCCGGCTCGTGCGGGCGCTCATCGCCTTCATGCTCGATCTGCACACCCGCGAGCACGGCTACGTGGAGGTGGAACCGCCGTTCCTCGTCCGGCGCGAGATCCTCGAGGGCACGGGCCAGCTGCCCAAGTTCGCCGCCGATCTCTACCGCACCGACCCCGACGACCTGTTTCTCATCCCCACGGCCGAGGTGCCCCTCACGAACCTCCATCGGGACGAGATCCTCGACGCGGCGCGACTGCCGATCGCCTATACGGCCTACACGCCCTGCTTTCGCCGGGAAGCGGGAGCCGCGGGGAAGGACACGCGCGGGCTGCTTCGCGTGCATCAGTTCGACAAGGTCGAGCTCGTCCGCCTTTGCCGCGCGGCCGAGTCGCCGGCCGAGCATGCGCGGCTCACGGCGCAGGCCGAAGTGGTGCTGCAACGCCTCGAGCTCCCGTATCGCGTCGTGATGCTCGCGGCCGGGGATCTCGGGTTCGCGAGCGCCAGCACGCTCGACCTCGAAGCGTGGGCGCCCGGCGTCGGCCAGTGGCTCGAGGTCTCGAGTTCGAGTACCTGCACGGACTTCCAGGCACGTCGTGCCAACATCCGCTGCCGGGTTCGCGCGGGCGAGAAGCCCGAGCTCGTACACACGCTGAACGCCTCGGGCGTCGCGCTGCCCCGGACGATCGCGGCGCTGCTCGAGACCCACCAGCAAGCGGACGGCTCGGTCGTCCTCCCGGCAGCCCTAGTCCCCTACGTCGGCCAGAACCGGCTCGTTCCTGGTGGCTCGTAACGGTCGACCGCGCGTCGCCGGCGCGCCCGCCATCGTGGGACTCGCCGTGCTGCTCGGCGTCCTCTCAGGCGGGACCAGCTGGGTGATGGTGCGGCACCTGCGGGGCGATGCGCGAGAAACGAGTCGGCTCTTCGGTCAGGTGGTCCAGGGGCTGAACGACCCGCGCCCCGACGCGGTCGCGGGCGCGCTCCTCGAACTCGCCTCCCGCGTGCACACCGTCGGCATTCCCATCGCGGTCACCGACACGACCGGTCATGTGACGGCCATGGACAACGCGCCTCCCGAGGTGCGCGAGAGCCCCGACCCGGTACGGCTCAAGGCGTGGATCGCGGGATTGGACCGGGTGAACGAGCCCATCGTGCAACCGGGCGTCGGGACGATCCACTACGGCACGCCCCCGCAGGCCCGACGCGTCGTCCTGCTCGCAGGTCTCCAGGCGCTCGTCTTCGTCTGTCTCGCCGCGCTCGCCACCTGGGCATACCAGGCGGAGATCGGTGCCGCGAGGGATCGGCTCTGGGTGGCGATGGCGCGCGAATCCGCGCACCAGCTCGGGACGCCGCTCATGAGTCTCACGGGGTGGATCGCGTCCCTCCGTGAGAATCCCGCTACGTCCGCGCTCGAGGTGGCCGACCAGCTCGAGGCCGATGCCGAGCGGCTCGAACGCGTGGCCAAGCGCTTCGAGCGCATCGGCCGGCCGGCCCGTCGCGAGCCCGTGGGGCTCGGGGCCGTGGCCGAGCGGGTCGTCAGTTACTTCCGGCCCCGGCTGCCCACGCTCGCGAGTCCCGTGGCGCTCGCCCTCGAGGCGTCGGGCCCGGGGCCGACCACGCTCGGCGACGCGGTGTTGCTCGAATGGGCTCTCGAGGCGTTGATCAAGAACGCGATCGACGCATTGAGCGGACGCGGCGGGCACATCCAAGTCCGCGTGGAAGCGCAGGGCCGCCTGGCCCGGGTCATCGTACGGGACGATGGGCCGGGGGTGGCGCCGGAGGTCCGCGCGCGGCTCTTTGAGCCCGGCGTCTCGAGCAAACCCGGTGGGTGGGGCATCGGCCTGGCCCTCACGCGGCGCATCGTCGAACAGCAGCACCAGGGCCGCGTGCTGTACCGCGCGGGCCCCACGGGCAGCGAGTTCACCCTCGAGCTCCCGCTCGCGCGCGCACCGTGACGCTCGCGCTGAACCCCGAGCAGCAGGCGGCGGTCAATCACCCCGGTGGCCCGCTCCTCGTCCTGGCCGGGGCGGGCTCGGGGAAGACGCGCGTCTTGACCGCGCGAATCGCCGAGCTCATCCGCGGGCGCGGCGTGGCACCCGAGCGGGTGTTCGCAGTGACGTTCACGAACAAGGCGGCGGGCGAGATGCGCGCCCGCGTCGCCGCGCTCCTCGGCGCCGATCCCCGGGGCCTGTGGATCGGGACGTTTCACGCGCTCTCGGCGCGACTCCTCAGACGGGAGGCGTCGCGGCTTGGGTACGGCCCGAACTTCACGATCTACGACCAGGAGGATTCGGAGGCGCTGACGAAACGGCTGCTCGAAGAGCGCGGGCTGTCGCCCAAAGCCTTTTCTGCCCGCAACGTCCACTGGCTCATTTCCGGGGCGAAGAACAAGCTCGTCACCCCCGAGGAATTCGCAGCCACGGCCGACGGGGCCCTCGAGCGCGCGGCGGCCGATGTCTACACGGGGCTTGCCTCGGCGCTCCAGCGGGCAAACGCGATGGATTTCGACGATCTGCTGCTCCTGCCGCTCGCTTTGTTCGACGCGTTCCCCGACCGGCTCGCCTATTGGCAACGCCGCTTCGACCACGTTCTCGTCGACGAGTTCCAGGACACGAACGTGGCGCAGTATCGACTCGTCACGAAGCTCGCGGCCCTCCACCGCAACCTCTGCGTCGTGGGCGACGATGACCAGGCCATCTACGGCTGGCGCGGAGCGGACGTGCGGCACATGCTCGCGTTCCCGCGGGATTTCCCGGGCGCCACCGTGGTGAAGCTCGAGCAGAACTACCGCTCGACCCAGGTCATTCTCGACGCGGCGAACGGGGTGATTGCGGAAAACGCCGACCGCTTAGGCAAATCGCTCTACACGAAGCGCCCGGGGGGCGACCCCGTCACCGTCCTCACGGCCGCCGACGAGCGCGACGAGGCCCAATGGCTCATCGGCGAATTCTCCGGCCGCGCCGCCGAGCGCGACGTGCCGTTCGAGGAGATGGCCGTTCTCTACCGGACGAATGCGCAGTCGCGCGCGTTCGAGGACGCCTGTCGCGCGCGCGGCGTGCCGTATCGCCTCGTGGGCGCCGTGAGCTTCTACGACCGCCGCGAAGTGAAGGATCTGCTTGCCTACCTCCGACTCCTCGCGAACCCGGCCGACGACGAGGCGTTCCTGCGCGTGGTGAACGTGCCGCGCCGCGGGCTGGGCGATGCCTCGATCGAGCTCCTCGGGCGGGCCGCGGCCCAGGGGCGTGTGCCCCTGCTCGAGGCGGCGGCCGCGGCCGACCGGATCCCGGATATCCGGCCCAACGTGCGGGATGCGTTGCGCGGACTCGCGCGCCTCGTGGCGGACCTCGCGGCGCGGGCACGCACCGAGGATCCGGCCACGGCGCTCCAGGCCGTGATCGTCGCCACGGGCTACGAGCGCTATCTCGCCGATGAGGGGCCCGAGGGGGTTGAACGGCTCGAGAACGTCGGGGAGCTCGTGGCAGGGGCGGCGGAGTGGACGCAGGACGCGCTCGCTACGAACGGCACCGGCCCCCGCGGAGAGGGGCAGGGGGAAGAGCAGCTGGAAGGGGACGGGGACGCGGAGACCCTGATCGAGCGGTACCTGACCCAAGCCGCCCTTGTGACGCCACAGGACGACCGCGACGTGCCGGCCGGCGTGACCCTCATGACCGTGCACATGGCGAAGGGCCTCGAATGGCCCGTGGTAGCGCTCGCCGGGCTCGAGGACGGGCTGTTTCCCCTCGCGCGCTCGGCCGGTGTCCCCGGGGGCCTCGAAGAAGAGCGGCGACTCTGTTACGTAGGGCTCACGCGGGCGCGCGAAAAATTGTATCTCTCATGGGCCCGAATGCGGTATCGTGCGGGCCGGCTCGAACTTTCGGAGCCTTCCCGATTTCTTGAGGCCGTGCCTGAGGGCGTCGCCGACCGTCGGAGCACCTCGCCGCGATGGAGCGGCGAGCGACGGCTCGAGCGACCCACCGTCCGGCCAAGCGCCGCCGAGGACGAGGAACCATCGCAGGATGCGCCGCGCTATGTGGCCGGCGAGCGCGTGCGCCATCGCGCGTTCGGGGCCGGGGTCGTGCGGACCGTGACGGGGACGGGCAGGGGGCTCAAGGTCACCGTGGACTTCGATGCGGCCGACGTCGGAACGAAACAGCTGCTCGCAGCCTTCGCCGGGCTCGAGCGCGAGTGGGAGAGTGCATGAGCGTGTCGCGCGAAGAAGTGCTGAAGATCGCCGAGCTCGCCGAGCTCAAGGTGGAAGAGGAATCCGTGGCGGAACTCGCCGAACAGATGTCACGCATCCTCGACTACGTCGAGCAGCTCGGCTCGGTCGTGGGGCCCGAGGGGGGACGCCCGTTCGTCCCGGGGCCCGACGCCGTGCGGTTCCGCGCGGATGAGGTGAAGCCCATCCCGCTCGCGTTCGGGCCGGACGTGTTCGCCCCGGCGTTCAAGGACGGGTTTTTCCTCGTGCCGAAGCTCGGCCAGTTCGAGGACGCGGAGGGCGAGTCGTGAGCGACCCGAGTGAGGCGCTGGTCAACGCGCGGGCCGTCGTCGAGCGCTACCCGAAAGCGAAGCGCCTGAACGCGTGGCTGACCCCGGTCACGGAGCTGCGGAAGTCGCTCGTCCAGCAGGCGCAGGCCGCCCATCCCGGCGGCGTCCTCTACGGCATGCCGGTCGCCGTGAAGGACAACATCTGCACGCTCGACTTCCGCACGACCTGTGGCTCGAGGATTCTCGAAGGCTACCGCTCGCCCTACGAGGCCACGGCGGTGGCCAAGCTGCGCGGCGCGGGCGCCTTGATCGCGGGCAAGACGAACTGCGACGAGTTCGCCATGGGGTCCTCGACCGAGCACTCGGCCTATGGCCGCACCGTGAACCCGCTCGACAAGGCGCGGGTGCCGGGCGGGTCGTCGGGCGGCTCGGCGGCGCTCGTCGCCGCCGGTGTAGTGCCCGCGGCACTCGGCTCGGAAACGGGCGGCTCCGTGCGGCAGCCCGCGGCGTTCTGCGGCGTGGTCGGCATCAAGCCCACCTACGGTCGCGTGTCCCGCTTCGGGCTCGTCGCGTTCGGCTCCTCGCTCGATCAGATCGGGGTCCTGGGCCGGAGCGTGCACGACGCGGCCCGGGTGCTCTCGGTCATCAGCGGCCGCGACCCCCGCGACGCGACCTGCGAGGACCGTGATTTGCTCCGCCTCCCCACGGTCCCCGAGTCCCTGCAGGGGTTCGTGATCGGGATCCCCAAGGAATACTTCCCGCACGACCTGGACCCCGGGGTGCGCCGCGCCTGCGACCGCGCGATCCGCTACCTGCGCGAGCTCGGCGCGGCCGTACGCGAGGTCTCGCTGCCCCACACGCACTACGCCGTGCCGACCTACTACATCGTCGCGCCCGCTGAGGCTTCCTCCAACCTCGCGCGCTACGACGGAGCGCGGTACGGCCCGCGATTCGGGGACGGGCTCGACGTGCGGGCGCTCTACCGCGAGACTCGGGGCGAGGGGTTCGGCGCTGAGGTCCGCCGTCGCGTGCTCGTCGGCACCTACGTCCTGTCCTCCGGCTACTACGACGCCTACTATCGCAAGGCGCAGCAGATGCGCGCGCTGATCGCACAGGACTTCCGCCATGTCTTCGACCGCGGCGTGGACCTGCTCTTCACGCCCACCGCGCCGACGCCTGCGTTTCGGGCGGGCGAGAAGCTCTCGGATCCGGTGGCGATGTACCTGTCCGACGTCTTCACGGTGACCGCGAACCTCGCCGGCCTGCCCGCGCTCTCGCTCCCCATCGGCCGGCTGCGCGGCCTGCCCGTGGGTGGCCAATTCATCGGCCAGGCCTTCCTTGAGGATGAGATGCTCGAGGCGGCCTACGCGCTCGAACGCGTAGTCCAGCGGGAGGCGGAAGCGTGAACCCCGCCTGGGAAACCGTGATCGGGCTCGAGACGCACGTGCAGCTGCGCACACTCTCGAAGATGTTCTGCGGCTGCTCCGCGGCCTTCGGCGCGCCGCCCAACACGAATATCTGCCCGGTGTGCCTGGGGCTGCCGGGCGCGCTGCCCGTCCCGAACGCCGCCGGCGTGCAGCTCGCCGTGCGCGCCGCACTCGCGCTCAGCTGCACGGTCCAGGCGCGCAGCGTCTTCGCGCGGAAGAACTACTTCTATCCCGATCTGCCCAAAGGCTACCAGATCTCGCAGTTCGAGCTGCCGCTGTCGACCGGCGGGATGCTGTCCTACCTGTCGCCCGATCGCGGCGTCGCGACGGCGACGATCGAGCGGCTCCATCTGGAAGAGGACGCAGGCCGCTCGCTCCACGACCGCTTCCCGCGTCACACAGCGGTCGATTTGAACCGCTGCGGCGTGCCGCTGATCGAGATCGTCACGGGTCCCGATTTCCGCTCGCCGCAGGAGGCGCGCGCCTACCTGCTCACGTTGAAGCAAGTCCTCGAGTACGTCGGCGTCTCGGACTGCGATATGGAAAAAGGCAGCCTCCGGGTGGACGCGAACGTGTCCGTCCGCCCGTTGGGGCAGGCCGCGCTCGGGACGAAGACCGAGGTGAAGAACATCAACTCCTTCGCCTACGTCGAGAAGGCGCTGGGCGTCGAGCGCGACCGTCAGATCGCGCTCATCGAGGGCGGCGGGACGGTCGTTCAGCAGACCATGCTCTATGACTCGAAGACGAACGGTGTCCGCCCGCAGCGGCTCAAAGAGGAGAGTCACGACTACCGCTACTTCCCCGATCCCGACCTGCCGCCCGTGGTGTTGTCGCCCGAGTTCATCGCCGAGCAACAGGCGGTGCTTCCCGAGCTCCCCGTGCGCAAGCGCGAACGCTTCGTGGCGCAGTACGCGCTGAGCGTGGCCGACGCCGCGGTGCTCACGGCGGAACGGGCGGTCGCCGACTACTACGAAGCCGTCGTCCACGCGGGCGCCGAGGCCAAGGCGGCCGCGAACTGGGTCATGGGCGAGGTCCTCGGGGACGCGAAGGATCACGGTGAAGAGCTGCGCGTCCCGGCCGCGGGACTCGCGCAGCTCATCGCGCTCGTGAAGGGCGGGACGCTCTCGCATCAGGCGGCCAAGCGCGTCTTCGTGGAGCTCGCGAGCCGCGGCGGGGAACCGCGCACGGTCGCGGAGGCATTAGGGCTCGTTCAAGTGGGCGATACCGGGGTGCTGGGGGGCTGGGTCAGCGAGGTCCTGGACGCCCACACGGGCGAGGTGAACCGCTACCGGAGCGGCGAAACGAAGCTCCTGCAGTTCTTCCTAGGCCAGGTCATGCGGGCATCACGCGGGAAGGCCGATCCCAAGCTCGCGCAGCGGTTGCTCGAGGAGCGCCTCGCCTCTTAGCCGGCCCGGTCGCGCCAGGGCCGCTGCGCCTGGGATTCCTTCCAATATCCAATGGGTGCCGCGGGGAGGCCGAAATGGCTTTCCGCCGTTTCCTGCACGCGCTCGGGGCTGCCGCGCGCCCCCTCACTCAGCGCGTGGCGCCGCATGCGCTTCGCCAGCAAGAGCGCCTGGGTGCCGGCCGGATCGAGGCGCCGGGCGGCTGAATCGTCCTCGCCCAGCGTCTCCATCACGTACTCAAAGGCCAGCGCCATGTGGCGCTCGACATCCGCGTCGGGCAAGTCCCAGCGGCTCGCCTCCCGCAACGCCTGAAACGCCCACTGCCAACTCTGCGTTTCGGTCAGATGCACCATCCCGCGGAACAGCCGCCGGCTGGTGCGCACGCTGAAGAGCGTTGGGGAGAGGATCCCGTCCAGGTGCGTGTCGCTCGCCGTGTGGTCCTGCAGGATGACTTCCTTGGCGGTGATCGCGTAGGCGTCGCCCAGGTGCGTCTCGAAACGGCTCTCCCAGTAGGAATGCCCGAGCGCCGTCGTGCTCGACGTGAGCACGAGCTGGCGGGGGACGAAATAGTTGTGGGCGACGCTGTCCGCGGCGAGGTGGGAGAGGTAGCCGAGTCCGAATGAGCGCAGCGGGTCGCTCGTCGCGAGATCGAAGATCTCTTGTCCGACGTGCCAGGCGTGACAGTGGCGACCGACGGGCGCGTATTTTTTGGCCAGGGACGTGTCCGCGGCGATGTTGCCGTAGAGAAAGTCGTAGGGGAAGGCCCGCAGGAGGTCGGCAACAGCCGCAGGCAGCTGCACGAGGTTCGCGAGGACGGACTCGCCGAGAAAGATGTGCGTTCCCGGAGTCCACGCGTGTGCCACGCCTGGGAACAGCGCGAGCCCGAGGACGGCGACGCTCGCGGCGGCAAGCCCGCGTTTCAGTCCTTCCTCCGCCGCTTGGTCCGTGCGCGCCGCGCCGCGAAGAGCGCGCCCCAGTCGAGGAGCGACACGGCCCGCCGCACGGTGCGGAGGGTCGCCGCGAGGTCCTCCGCCGCCGCTCGAACGTCATTCTGCACGACTTCGACAAGCGCGTCGAGTTCCGCGAGCCGCGCGGCCGCCGCGTCGGTGCCCTGGCTCACCCGAGCACGCACGCTCTGGGCCGTGGCCGCGAGCGCGTCCACTTCCCCGCGCACGGTCGCCACAACGTGCTGGATGTCGTCGAGCGCGGGGGCCGCCTTCCCTTGGAGCAGGCGGATCATCGCCCGGATCGCGAGGGCCACGCCGACCGCGGCCGCCGCCACGGCGAGCGCGGAGAGCGCGATGATGGTGAGGGAAATCGCCGAAACCACACCGGTCCACGGAGGCATGCCGGATCAATCCGCCGTTGGGTCGGGGTTAAGCTCGGGGGCCACGGGACTCCGTGTCAACGGCCGGCCGTGGAACAGGGCCGAGAGCGCCACGACCCCCTGTCCCAGCGCGACGGCCAAGACGACCGTGGCGAGCACGCCGCTCCCGGTCCCGGTCGCCGTTCCGCGGAGCGCGAGCGCACATCCGAGCCCCGCGCCGAGCGCCGCCCGACCCTGGGCAAGCGTGGAGAGCGCGGTCTCGGGCGGCCAGTGCGTGCCCGGCCGCGCGAGCGCTAGGGCACCCCAGCGTGCGCCGATCCGGAGCGCCGCCAGCAGCGCGGCCCCGCCAAGGAGCCATGGGGTCGGGCCGCCGAGTTCCGCTCCGCACAAGAGGGCGAGCACGAGCGCCATGGGGCGCTCCCACCGTCCCAGGGCTGACCGTAGGGCGCGCGTCGACCCCATCCGAGTCCAGACCATCGCGCCCAGCGCGCCCGAGACAAACGGCGAGATCCCCGAGGCCGAACCCAGGGCCGCGCCGGCAAGGAGCGCCAGCGCGAGAGCGAACGACGGCGCGAGCTTGGGCATCCGCCGCAACGAGCCGAAGAGCCACAGGGACGCCGCTGCGGCCACAATGAGCAGGATCTCCCGCCAGCCACCGCCGCCCGCCGGGTGTGGGTGGACGACGATCGTAAAGCATGTGAGGACGAGGACGCCGGCCGCCGTCTCGAGCTGCGCGAACCGGTGCGAGGCAGCCTGCGAGAGGCTTCCCCCGGCCACCGCGAGACGCGGGTCCGAGAGCGCGGCGACGCAGCCGAGCACACCCACGGCTTCGAGTCGCGGCACCCACAACGCGCCAAGGGCGGGGACGAAGCGGGCGAGGAGCAACGCGCCCACCGTGGAAACCCCGATCGTGACGACGATCGCGATCGCCACGCTCTTCCGCGCGGCGTCCCGGACCGATCGAACGAGGCGTTGGTCGAACGTCGTACCGACCCCGGCGCCCATCCACGCGGCCGCGAGCATGCCGAGCGGGGCGAGCCGGTCGAGAGTCGAGCGGTCGAGGACACCGATTCCGGGGCCGAGGACGAGGCCGCACCCAAGCGTCGCGAGCCCAATCACCAAGTCGCGCCGCGGTCCCAGCTCCGGCAGTACCACCCGCAGGCGAGTGGCGAGAAGGCCGGCGACCGCGAGGAGGCCGAGTGCCAACAATGGAGGCATTCAGGAAAGGCTCGCCCGCGCACGACGTCTGCACAAGGTCGGCCACCCCGCGCATACGGTGTCCGGCACCGCGGGTTGACGTCGCCGCACGCGGCGCCGTAGCTTGGGCGCACGATGCCTGCCACGTTCTGCGTGTCCGGTGGACGCGCCTTGAAGGGCACGGTCCATCCGGCCGGCAACAAGAACGCGGCCCTCCCAATCCTCGCTGCCACGCTGCTCGCCGACGGCCCGTGCCGGATCGAGCGCGTTCCCCGGATCCGCGACGTCGAAACGATGCTGGCCCTCCTTGGGGGGTTGGGCGCGACGGTCGAGTGGACCGGCCCGAACACCATCCAAGTCGACACCACCCGCGCGAGCCCTCGCGCCCTCGATCCCGAGCTCGCGTCTCGCATGCGCGCCTCGATCCTGCTCGCGGGTCCCATGCTCGCCCGCTTCGGCGGCGTGAGCCTGCCGCCGCCGGGCGGGGATGTCATCGGGCGCCGCCGCGTGGACACGCACTTTCTAGCCTTCGAGCGGCTCGGCGCGACCATCACGGTCGGCGCCACCTATCAGCTCAGCGCGAGAGCGCTAAAGGGCGCTGATATCTTTCTCGACGAGCCGAGCGTCACGGCGACCGAGAATGCGCTCATGGCCGCGGTCGCCGCTCGGGGGACGAGCGTGCTGCGGAACGTGGCTGGCGAGCCGCACGTCCAGGACCTGGCCAGGTTTCTCGTCGCTTGCGGCGCCGAGATCGACGGGATCGGGACGAACACGCTCACCGTCGCGGGCGGCCGTGCGCTCGGGGCCGCGTCCTACACCGTCGGGCCCGATCACATCGAGATCGGGAGCTTCATCGGGCTCGCCGCCGCCACGAACGGCGCCATCACGATCGAGGGCGTGCGCCCCGACGACCTCCGGTCGACGCTGCTCGCCTTCGAGCGCCTCGGCGTCCACCCCCGCTTCGAGCAGGACCGGCTCGTCGTGGACGCCGACCAGGAACGGCGCATCCGGGCGGACCTGGGGGGGCACGTCCCGAAGCTCGAAGACGGGCCCTGGCCCGCGTTCCCGGCCGACCTGATGTCGATCGCCATCGTGGTCGCCACCCAGTGCGATGGCCTGCTCCTCGTCTTCGAGAAGCTCTTTGAGTCCCGGCTGTTCTTCGTCGACAAACTGATCGGGATGGGGGCCCGCATCGTCCTGTGCGATCCCCACCGCGCGGTGATCGCGGGCCCGGCGCCGCTCCACGGGGGGATCGTGGAAAGTCCCGATATTCGCGCCGGCATGGCCATGCTCGTCGCGGCGCTCGCCGCCCAGGGAGATTCGGTGATCCACAATATCGGGCAGATCGAGCGAGGGTATGAGCGCATTGACGAGCGCCTCCGAGGCCTCGGCGCCCGTATCGAACGCCGGGACCACGCTTCCTAGTTTTGCCGACGCCGCTCGTCTCCCGTCACCAACTCTCCGAGCTCGCCGAAGAAGCGGTGGGCGAGACCGTGCCGCGGCGCGAAATCCGACCCTGGGCCGAGCGCTTCGGGGTCGTGGCCGGGCTCACGACCCGCGGCGACGGGTTCAACCTCGGGCTGTCGAGCGACGAGGGCGCGGGCGTGGTGCTCGAGCGCTGGCGCATCTTCGGGCGTACGGTGCGGCCGGGATTCCCGGCGCTCGTGACGAGCCGACAGGTCCACGGTACGACCGTGACCTGGCACGAACAACGGTCCGACGGGCTGCTCGTGCTCGACGACTCGGACGGACACGCGACCGCGAGCGGGGGCCTGTTGCTCACGGTGAGCGTGGCCGACTGCGTGCCGGTGTACCTCCTCGTGCCGCAGACCGGCACGCTCGCGCTCGTGCATGCCGGGTGGCGGGGGGTGGCCAGCGGGATCCTGTCGCGTGCCGTGGCGCTGTTGCGCGAGCGAACGGGGGTAGGTGAGGTGGTAATGCATTGTGGGGTGGGGATTTGTGGAGCGTGCTACGAGGTGGGACCCGAGGTGCTCGCCCAGTTCCCGGACTCGGAGGCAGGAGCGGGGCACCTCGATCTCCGAGCGGTGCTTGCCGGGCAGGCGCGAGTGCTTGGTGTAACGGAGCAGTCACGATCCCCGTGGTGCAGCGCCCACGACCCGGATTTCTTTTCCCACCGCGCGTCGCATGGCAGGGACGGTCGCATGATCGCGTACCTGGGGCGCCCGCTCGCTTGACAGGCTGAGACCCGCCGCTACATTCGAGATTGAAGCGGGCGAAGTTGGGCCCGCGCTTTTTTTTATGCTCTCCGACAGCCTCGTCGACTCGGTCCGTGCCCGGCTGGCGGATCTGGGTCTCGACCTCGCCGACCTTCGCATCGGCGGCACGCCGCAGCGGCCGCTGGCCCAGGTACGCATCGAGTGGCCGCCTAGCGACCCCTCTCGCCCCGTGGGCGTGGACGATTGTGCGCGGGCGAGCCGGGCGCTTGAGGCGTGGCTCGACGCCGAAGGCGTGCTCGGGCCCCGCTACATCCTTGAGGTGTCGAGCCCGGGGATCGACCGGCCCCTGCGCTGGCCGAGCCATTGGGCCCGGTTCGTCGGCCGCGAGGTGCAGGCGACCGTGGCGGGGTGGGGCCGGGTGCGAGCGCGGATCGTGTCCATGCCGGACGCAGAGTCCGTCGTGCTCGAGCCCACGGACGGCCGGTTCGGGCCGCGCACAGTGAAGCTCTCAGAGGTGCGGGACGCGCGGCTGGCCGTGGAGTGGTGAAGGGTATCATACGCCGTAGGGTGGGTGGATCGATGGCCAATACAACTGACGTCATTTCGGCGATTCGCGAGCTTACCAACACGAAGCAGCTCGAGCGTAGCGAACTGCTCGATCTGCTGAAAGACGGGCTGCATGCCGCCCTTGTGAAGCGGTACGGCCCGAACGTGCGCGCCGAGATCGGGATCGACGAGCTCAAGGGGACCATTCGGATCGTGGTCCTCCGTACGGTTGTGGAGACGGTCGAAGATCCGGGCAGCCAGGTGTCGGTCGAGGAGGCCCGGTTCGAGGACGCGGAGTTCGCGGTGGGCGATGTGCTTGAGGAGGACGTGCCGTTCGACGCGTTCGGCCGGACCGCCGTCCAGGCCGCGAAGCAGCGCATCATCCAGCGCGTCCGCGAGGGCGAGCGCACCCGGATCCGCGAGGAGTTCTCGAACAAGGTCGGGGATCTCCTCACGGGGGAGGTCCAGCAGATCGAGCGCGGCAAGATCGTCGTCATGCTGGCCAAGTTCCGCGAGGCCGAAGCGATCATCCCCTACCGCGACCAGAACCACCGCGAGCACTTCCACCAGGGGGACACGATCCGCGCCGTGCTCAAGCGGATCGAAGAGACGCCCAAGGGGCCCCGGCTGATCCTCTCGCGAGCGGACCCGCTGTTTGTGAAGGCCCTGTTCAAGCTCGAAGTGCCCGAGATCCAGCAGGCCGTGGTCGAGATCCGCGCCACTGCGCGAGAGGCGGGAAGCCGCACCAAGATCGCGGTGTCGTCGCGGGACGATTCCATCGATCCGGTGGGTGCGTGCGTCGGTCTCAAGGGCTCCCGCGTCCAGGCCGTGGTGAACGAGCTCGGCGGGGAGCGCATCGACATCGTGCCCTGGTCCCCCGACCCGGAGCGGTTCGCCAAGCTGTCGCTCGCGCCGGCCCGGGTCGCCCGCGTCTTCTCGGATCCCGATACGAAGACGATTCAGGCTATCGTCGATGAAGATCAGCTCTCGCTCGCCATCGGGCGCAATGGGCAGAACGTGCGCCTCGCCTCCGAGCTCACCGGATGGAAGATCGACCTCTACTCGAGCCGCGAGTGGCTCGAGCGCGGCGGCGAAGGGCCGTTGTTCGCCCCGCTGCCGCCCGAGGAGGAGCAGGCCGTCAAGGTGGCCCTGACGGAGATGCAAGGGTTGTCACCCGAGCTCGTCGCCGTCTTGGACAAGGCGGGGAAGAAGACGCTCCAGGACATCCTCGATTTGGAGCGCGAAGAGGTCGATCGGGTTGAAGGGATGACGCCCGAGCTGGCGGACAAGCTGATGGCGTTCCTGAACGAGCTCACGGAAGAAGGCGGTGACGAGGACGAGAGCCGCCCAGGGGAGGCGGCGCAGGTATGAGCCGGCTCCAAGGGCTCCTCGGACTCGGGATGCGGGCCCGCAGCGTCGTGGTAGGCGTCGCTGGCGTGCGGGCGCGGCTGCGGTCGGGGTCGGTGCGCTGCGTCGTGCTCGCGGCGGACGCGAGCGCCCGGACGCGCGACAAGGTGGAACGCCTGGCCGTCGCGCGCGGGGTGCCTGTGGTGCGTGGCCCAGAGGCCGCGGCCCTCGGGGCCGGACTCGGTCGGCCGCCCGTGCAGGCCGTGGGGGTCGAGGATGGGGCGCTCGCACGGGGCGTCGTTGAGGCGACGGGGGGACGTCCGTGACGACGACACGGATTCACGATTTGGCGGCGGAGTTCGGAATTCCGAGCGACCAGTTGATCGGGATGCTCAAGGAACAGGACATCTTCGTCCGCAGTCATCTCACGCCGCTCAAGCCCGAGCAGGTGGCGCTGATGCGAGCGCGGTGGGAGCGGGACAAGCGCAAGCAGAAGGAACCCGCGAGCCCCCCCAAGCGCCGGCGCGCCGTGAGGGCTCCCGAGGCCGAGGCCCCTCCGGTCGAGGCGCGCCCGCAGCGGCGGCGCCGCACCGCGGCCGAGGTCGCCGCAGCCGAAGCGGAAGCCCAGGCCGAAGCCGCTGTCGAGGCCGCCCGCGAGCAGACGGCGCGCGAAGCCCTCGAGGCGTCCCGCGCCATGGCGGCCGAAGACGAGCGTCCAACGGCGACGCTCGAAGAGCGCGCCGCGGCGCTGTTCAAGGAGCTCCCCGCGGAACCCGCGGTCCGCGAGCCGCCCGCCGCCGCGCCACCGCCCACCATAGGCCCGCCGGCCGCGCGGCCAATGATTCCGACGCCCGTGCGGCCCAAGCCCGTGGCCAGCGCGACGCCGGGGGGCCCCGTGCCGCCCCGGCCGGTCGCGTCGGCCGCGCCCGGAACCACCCCGGTCGACGAACGGCGCCGCGACAAGGGCAAGAAGCGCAAGAAGGGACGCAAGTCGCTCGTCGACCAGGAAGCCGTGGCCCAGAACATCTCGCGCACCCTCGCCAGCATCAAAGGCCCGGTGGTGAAGAAGGGCATGCGGCACCGGGAGGAAGGCCCGAGCTTCCGGGACCTGCAGGAAGAGCGGCGGCGCGAGGAGAAGGAGCGCGAACGGACCCTGGTCCGGGTGACCGAGTTCATCACGGTCTCCGAGCTCGCGGGCATTCTCAAGGTCCCGCCGACACAAGTCGTCGCGTTCGCGTTCAAAGAGCTGGGCCAGATGGTGACGATCAACCAGCGGCTCGACTTCGACCTGATCGAGCTGATCGCGTCCGCGTTCGGGTTCCAGGCGGTGCGCGAGGAGGAATACGTCGCTGCGCCGGAGGCCCGCGAGACCGAGACGGCCGAGTCGCTCAAACCCCGGTCGCCCATCGTCACCGTGATGGGCCACGTCGATCACGGCAAGACGTCCCTGCTCGACTACATCCGCAAGGCCAACGTGGTGGCGGGGGAAGCGGGCGGCATCACCCAGCACATCGGCGCCTACCACGTCACCCTGAAAGACGGGCGCTCGATCACCTTCCTCGACACGCCCGGCCACGAGGCGTTCACGGCCATGCGCGCCCGCGGGGCGCAGGTGACGGACATCGTGGTGCTGGTCGTGGCCGCCGATGACGCGATCATGCCGCAGACGATCGAGGCGATTTCGCACGCGAAGAACGCGGGCGTCCCGATCGTCGTCGCGATCAACAAGATCGATCTCCCGGCGGCGAACGTGCAGAAGGTGAGGCAGGACCTGCTCGCGCACGGGGTCGTGCTCGAGGAATTCGGCGGCACGACGCTCACGACGGCGATTTCCGCGAAGACCGGGGAGCACGTGGGCGAGCTGCTCGACCAGATCCTCCTGCAGGCAGAGCTCCTCGACTTGAAGGCGAACCCCGACCGGCACGCGCAGGGGACCGTGCTCGAGGCGACGCTCGACCCCGGGAAGGGCCCGCTCGCGACGGTCCTCGTCCAGAACGGGACGCTGCGGGTGGGCGAGGACTTCATCTCCGGCCAGTTCGCCGGGCGGGTCCGGGCCTTGTACGACGAGCGGGGCCACGCCGAGGAATCGGCCGGTCCGTCGACGCCGGTGCAGGTGCTCGGGTTCGAGGGCGTGCCCGAAGCGGGCGACGCGTTCCTCGTGATGGGCGACGCCGGGGCCGCGCGGGAGATCGCGCAGAAGCGGCAGCGCCTCGAACGCGAGGCACAGCATCGCCGGACGGGCCGCGTCAAGACGCTCGAGGACTTCATGGCGGAGAGCGCGCAGACCGGCACCGCCGTGCTGAAGATCATCATCAAGGCGGATCAAGGCGGGCCGGCCGAGGCGCTCGCCGACGCGCTCGCCCAGCTGTCGACGGCCGAGGTGAAGGTGGAGGTCGTGCACCGCGGGGTCGGCGCCATCACGGAGAGCGACGTGCTCCTCGCCAAGGCGTCGGGCGCCATCATCATCGGGTTCCACGTCCGCCCCGACTCGAACGCCCGGGCAGCGGCCGACCGCGAGCGGGTCGAGATCCGGACCTACCGCATCATCTACGAGGCGGTGGAGGAAGTGAAGGCCGCCATGGAAGGGCTGCTCGCGCCGGAAAAGCGCGAGGTCGTCCTCGGGGAAGCCGAGGTGCGGCAGATCTTCAAGATCGCCAAGGTCGGCACGGTCGCCGGCAGCTCCGTGCGCAGCGGCGTCATCCCGCGGACGGCGCGCGTGCGCGTAATCCGGGACGGGGTCGAAGTCTACGACGGGACGCTGAGCTCGCTCCGTCGATTCAAGGACGACGTGCGGGAGGTGCGGGAAGGGTTCGAGTGCGGCATTGGGGTCGAGAACTTCAACGACGTGAAGGTCGGTGATTTGATTGAGGCCTACCGAGTGGAAGAAGTCGCGCGCTCCCTCGGCGTCGGGAGCGCCGCGCGGGGGGCCTAGGTGATCGTGGGTGTAATGACCTGGGAGTTGCACCTTGAGGGGTGCCACTCGCTGAAAGAGAAGCGTCACGTCTTGAAGAGCCTGAAGGATCGGTTGCACAATCGCTTCAACGTGTCCGCCGCCGAAACGGACCATCAAGACTTATGGCAGCGTGCCGAGTTGACGGTCTGCGTCGTCACTACGGCCCGTGACCACGCCGAGCGCGTCCTCCAGGAAGCCGACCGGATGGTGGCGGGCGCCGCGGGGGCGCGGGTGCTCGACACGAGTCGGAGTTTCCTGTAATGGCGCGGCGGCCGAGTCATCGCCCGGAGCGCGTGGGCGAACTCTTGCGTGAGTTGATCGCCGGGTTGCTGACCGGTCAGGTGCGCGACCCCCGCATCGGATTCGTGACGGTCACGGGCGTCGAGGTCTCGCCCGACCTCGGGCATGCGCGAGTACGCGTGAGTGTGATGGGGTCGGAGGAGGAGCGCGCGCGTACGCTTGAAGGCCTGGAGAGCGCCGCGCGGTACCTGCGGGCACGGCTCGCGGGCGCGCTGCACCTGCGCACCAGCCCCGAACTCCATTTTGAGCTCGACCGGGGCCTGGAACATGCCCTGCGGATCGACCAGGTGTTGCGGCAGCTGAAAGAGGGCGACGGCTGACAGTCCCCGCGGACGCGCAGCCGTCCGGCGTGGTGTTGGTGCGAAAACCCGTCGGCCCGACCTCGCACGACGTGGTCGACCGCGTCCGCCGTGTCCTCCGCACGCGGCGCGTCGGTCACCTCGGCACGCTCGATCCGTTTGCCGCGGGTCTCCTCGTCGTGGTCGTGGGCCGGGCGACCCGCCTCGCGTCGCTCACCGCCGACTGGACGAAGGACTACGAGGGCGTGATCCGACTCGGGGTGCGCACGGCGACCGACGACGCGACTGGTGCCGTGGTCGAGGTCTCGGATCGCTGGGGCGAGTTCGATCGCGCGCGCGTCCTCGCGGCGCTGGACCGGTTCCATGGGGCCTACGAGCAGCGACCGCCAGCGTTCTCGGCGGTGCACGTGGCGGGCGAGCGCGCCTATCAGCGGGCCCGTCGCGGGGAAGAGGTGACGCTCGCGCCGCGGCAGGTCGAAGTGTTGGCGCTCGAGCTCACCGGGCTCGCGCTCCCGGACCTGGCGTTCCGGGCGACGGTGACCGGGGGGACCTACCTGCGGGGCCTCGCGCGCGACGTCGGCGCGACGTTGGGGTGCGGGGCGCATCTTGCGGCGCTCACGCGCACGCGCGCGGGCCCGTTCTCGCTCGAGGACGCGGTGGCGCCCGAGGACGCTGCGGGCGCGCTCCGTCCGGCCGAGACGCTTGCCGCGGACCTGCCGCGGCGCGAGCTCGCTCCGACCGAGACGGAAGGGGTGCTGCACGGGCGGCCGATCGGCGTGCGAGACGAGGCGGAAGGCGCGCGCGTGGCACTGTATGCCGGCCGCCTGGTGGCGATCGGTGAGCGAGCCGGGTCCGTGATCAAGCCCCGGGTGGTGCTCGAGCCGTGAGTACCGTCGTGACCGTCGGCTCGTTCGACGGCGTGCACCGCGGCCATCAGGCCGTGCTCGCCGAACTGGTCGCGCAGGCCCGGGTACGAGGGCTGGTGAGTGTGGCGATCGCCCTCGACCCGCACCCGCTCGAGATCGTGAACCCCCCGGCTGCGCCGCGGCTGCTGACGCTGCGCGAGGAGAAGGCCGAGCTGCTCCGCGCAACCGGCGTGGACCGGATCGAGTTCCTCGCGTTCACGCCCGAGCTCGCGCGCCTCGCCCCCGAGGAGTTCACCCGGGCCGTCCTGCTGGGGCGCTTCGGGATGCGGGAGCTCGTGCTCGGGCACGACCACGGCTTCGGACGGAACCGTGCGGGCGACGTCGAGCTGATGCGAACGCTCGGTCAGGATGCCGGGTTCGGGGTCGACGTCGTGCCGCCGGTGCGGGACGACGGGCAGCCCGTGTCGTCGACGCTCATTCGCGCCGCGCTCGCGCACGGCGACCTGCGGGACGCCGAGCGCTGGCTCGGGAGGCCGTACGGCCTGCGAAGCCAGGTCGAGCGGGGAGAGGGGCGCGGCCGCCAGATCGGGGTGCCGACGCTGAACCTCTCCCGGCCGGACACGCGCAAATTGCTGCCGCCGGACGGGGTGTACGCCGTCTGGGTATGGTGGCGCAACGCGCGCTATGGCGGCATGATGAACCAGGGGCCACGGCCCACGTTCGGACTTGCCGACCCGGGGCTCGAGGTCCATGTGTTCGATTTCGATCGTGACTTGTACGGCGAGACGGTGACCGTCGAATGGGCGCGCCGGCTCCGGGACGTGCAACGGTTCCCGTCCCGAGAGGCGCTCGTGGCGCAGCTCGCCCGCGACGCCGACGCGGCGCGCGCGGCGCTTACCCGCTAGAGGACAGGCTATGCGCAAGATTCGTCCGCGGCTGATCGTCACGGGGCTCCTCGTGCTGTGGGCCGTATGGGAACTCATCCCGACCGACACGACGATTCGTGTGCGCGACGCGACGAGCGGCGCCATGAAGGACACGACCGTCCGCCGCGTGCCGATCAATCTCGGCCTCGACCTGCAGGGGGGCATCCACCTCGCGCTCGAAGTCGATCAGTCGAAGGGCCCCGTGCCCGACCCGGCTGAGGCGATCCAGCGTGCCGAACGCGTCGTGCGCACCCGCATTGACGAGTTCGGCGTGACGGAGCCCGTCGTCCAGATCGTGGGCGGCAACCGTCTCATCGTCGAGCTCGCGGGCGAAAAGGATCCGGCCCGCGCCAAGGGCATCATCCAGCGCACGGCCTTCCTCGAGTTCCGCATCACCGACATGCAGAACCTGTTCCGTACGGCCCTCCCGGTCATGGACGAGGCCTTGCGGGCGGCCGGCGTGAAGGCGCCGGGCGCCGCGACCGCCAACGCCGTCGCCCAGCTGTTCGGCACGGACACCACGAAGACGAAGCGCGGCAAGACGAAGGGCGCGCAGGATACGACGGCGCTCGGCCAGACCGCGATCCTCTCGTCGCTCCTCTTTCAGGGCGCCCTGCCGGGGGAATTCCTCGTGCCCGAAGAGCAGGTGCCCGCAGCCGAGAGCCTGCTCGCCCGGCCCGAAGTGCTGCGCCTGATGCCCCGGGGGATCGAGTTGCGGTGGGGCACGGAGCTCGAGTCCCGCGGCGCACGCTCCTACCGCGGGCTCTATGCCGTGGCGGATCGGCCGATCATCACGGGTGAAGAGCTCGAGAAGGCGAGCGCCCGGCGGGACGCCATGACGAACCAATCGGTCGTCGATTTCGTGCTGTCCCGGCGCGGCGGCCGGATTTTCGAGCGGGAGACGGGGCGGCATGTCGGGGACTACATGGCGATCATCCTCGACGGACGGGTCCAGGGCCAGCCACCCGTGATCAAGAGCGAGATCGGCCAGCGCGGCCAGATCGAGCTCTCGAACAAGACGCTGCAGGAAGCGAACGACCTGGCCCTGGTGTTGCGGGCCGGGGCGCTGCCCGCTCCGCTCACGGTCGTGGAAGAGCGGACCATCGGTCCCTCGCTCGGCCGGGACTCGATCGCTGACGGGGTGCGCGCGGGGATCGTGGGGGTGACGCTCGTCATCCTCATCATGCTCGTCTATTACCGGGTGGCCGGCGCGCTCGCCGTGGCGGCGCTGTCGCTCTACGTGCTGTTCACGCTCGGTGGCTTGGCCGGATTCGGGTTCACGCTCACGTTGCCGGGCCTCGCCGGGCTCGTCTTGTCCATGGCGATCGCCGTGGACGCGAACGTGCTGATCTTCGAGCGCATCCGCGAAGAGCTGCAGCACGGCAAGCTCGTCCGGACGGCCGTGGACGAAGGGTTCAAGCACGCCATGACGGCGATCATCGATTCCAACGTCAGCACCGAGCTGACGGCGTTCATTCTGTATCTCGTCGGGACGGGCCCCGTCCAGGGCTTCGCGATCACCCTTATCATCGGCATTGCGGCCTCGATGATCACCGCCGTGTTCGTGGTCCGCACGTTCTTCATGATCTGGCTGCAGCGGCGGCCCGACATGACTTCCCTGAGCGTCTGATGCGACTTTTCGCCCACGCCAACTACGATTTCATCAAATGGCGTCGCTGGGCTTACGCCCTGACCGCCGCCGTCATCCTCCCGGGCTTCACCCTGCTGTTCACGCGCGGCCTGAACTACAGCATCGAGTTCACCGGTGGCACCCTCATCCAGGTCGACACGCGCGACCGGGTCAGCACGAACCAGATCCGGACGTCCCTCGACCAGGCGGGCATCCACGACGCGGAGATCCAGACCTTCGGGGCCGACACGGTGTTCGTCATTCGGGCCCGACTCGCCGGGATCGACCAGGCGCAGGCGGGTGGTCACACGGAGGAGACGGCGGGGGCGGTGGCCCGGGCGCTCGATACGGGCCTCGGGGCGGGGCACTACCAGATCGTTCGCACAGAGGCTGTCGGCCCGAAGGTCGGCCGCGAGCTCCAGCGCAAGGCGTTCCTCGCCATGTTCTTCTCCTTCATCGTGACGCTGATTTATCTCGCGTTCCGGTTCGAGTGGCGGTTCGGCCTCGCCGCCGTCCTGGCGACGGCGCACGACATCTGTACGACGATCGCGTTCATCAACTACCTGAACCTCGAGGTGAGCCTCGTCGTGGTGGGCGCGGTCCTCACGATGGTTGGGTATTCGCTCAACGAGACGATCATCATCTTCGATCGCGTCCGGGAGAACTTGAAGAAGTTCCGCCGGCAGAACCTCTACGACGTCCTGAACCTCTCGATCAACGAGACCCTCCCGCGTTCCGTCCTCACGCACGGAACGACGATGGCCACGATGACCGCGTTCGCGATCCTGGGCGGTGAGGTGCTGCGGCCGTTCGCGCTCGTGATGGCCTTTGCCATCTTCACCGGGACCTTCTCGTCGATCTACATCTCCGCCGCCATGCTCATGTACATCGACCGGCGCTGGCCCGGGAAGGATGCGCGCGGGGCGCGAGTCCTGCGCGGCTCTGGTGCGGCGGTAACACCCGCGGGCGCGGCGCCCTCTCGAGCGACGGTCTGACGTGCTCGTCGACGCCCACTGCCACCTTGGCGATGGGGCGTTCGAGCAAGACCGGCCGGCCGTCGTCGCTCGCGCGCGGGCCGCGGGGGTTGGCCACATCGTTGTGATTGGCACGACCTTGGACGACTCGACGAAGGCGAGCGCGCTCGCGCAAGCCAATCCGGGGTTCTCGGCGACCGCGGGCCTCCATCCGCACGAGGCCGCAGCCTGGTCGGCCGAGGTCGACGCGGGCCTGCGCGCGCTCCTCGCCCGGCCGGACGTACGCGCCGTCGGCGAGACGGGTCTCGACTACCACTACGATCACTCGCCCCGGGAGGCCCAGCGCCGGGCCTTCGAAGCCCAGCTCGAGATCGCGGCGCGCGTCGGAAAGCCGGTCGTCGTCCACGCCCGGGAGGCGGATGAGGACGTGAGCGTTGCCCTGAGACGCTGGGGCCCGCGCGTCACCCTCATCCTGCACTCGTTCAGCGGGGGCCGACCCCTCTTCGAGGCGGGTCTCGAAACGGGCGCGTACTTCTCGTTCAGCGGCATGATCACGTTCAAGACCTGGGCCGGCGCGGATTTCCTGCGGCGTTGCCCGGCCGATCGGCTGCTTCTCGAGACCGACGCTCCCTATCTCGCGCCGGTGCCCCATCGGGGGCGGCGCAACGAGCCGGCGTTCATCCGGGAAGTCGCGGCGGCCCTGGCGCAGGCCCGGGGCGCACCGGTCGAGGAGATCGAGCGCCAGACGACGGAAAACGCGGATCGGGTCTTCGGAGGCGCGCTCCCGGTGTTGAATGAAGCGCCGTCGTCGGCGGCCTCCGCGTCGCCGTGAGGGCGAGCGGTCCGTTCCCTACCCACCCCAGTCGGAGATGAGTCGATGCATCCGCACCTGACCACGATCACGGCGGGAGACGCGCCGAAGGCGATTGGTCCCTACAGCCAGGCCGTGATCGCTGACGGCACGATTTACACGGCGGGCCAGATCTCGCTCGACCCCCACACCAACGAGGTGGTCGGGCGCACGACGGCCGAGCAGACAGAGCAGGTGCTTCGGAACCTCGCGGCCGTGCTGAAGGCCGCCGGGTCAAGCCTCAATCACGTGGTGAAGACCACGGTGTACTTGGTCGACCTCGCCGATTTTCCGGCCATGAACGAGGTTTACGCACGGCATTTCAGCACCCACAAGCCCGCCCGCGCGACGCTGCAAGCCGTGGCGCTGCCGAAGGGTGTTCGGATCGAGATCGACGCGATCGCACGCGTGGCCTGAGCGCGTCTCGCGACGCGGACCCGCAGGGAGGTAACGGTGGCATCAAGCGGGCGAGCGGCGCTCGGCATCGTCGAGGTCTCGGCGCGGTATGAGTCGTGGCTCGGCCGCCTCACCTCTCTCATCCCGCGCGATCTCGCGCTGAAGCACGACGCGATGCGCGCCGGCAGCTTTCCATTCCTCCGGGCGACTTACTACCGCTGGGCCGAACGGCTGGGGAGCGTCGTGCCGAAAGCCGCCGCGGCTCCGCAGGTCCTCGCCGTGGGCGATCTGCACGTGGAGAACTTTGGTACCTGGCGCGATGCGGAGGGCCGCCTCGTCTGGGGCGTGAACGACTTTGACGAGGTCTGGCCGCTCCCCTATACGAACGATCTGATCCGGGTTGCGACGAGCGCCGTGCTCGCGGCTGCCGCGGGAGACCTGCGCATCGAGACGAGGGAGGGTGCCGACGCGCTGCTCGAGGGATACCGGGAGGGTATCGCCCACCGGGGGCGCCCGTTCGTCCTCGCCGAGCACCACACCGCGCTTCGCGACATGGCGGTCGCCCGGTTGCACGACCCCGAGGCCTTCTGGACCAAGCTCGAGGACTTCCCCGTGGTCCGGAGCGTGCCGGGCGTCGTGCGCGCGGCCCTCAGGCGGGCGCTCCCGGACCCGCGGCTTCCCGTGACGATCGTGCACCGGGTGGCGGGGCTCGGAAGTCTTGGCCGTCAGCGCTTCGTGGCTGTGGGCACGTGGCGCGGCGGTCAGGTCGCGCGCGAGGCGAAGGCGCTCGCGCCGTCAGCCTGCGCGTTTGCGAGTGGTCTGCTCGCCGGTCGGATCCGGGCCCGGGCGCCGTACTACGACACCATGCTGCGGCGCGCTGTCCGCTGTCCGGATCCGCACGTCGACGTGCGGGGGTCGTGGCTCGTCCGCCGACTCGCCCCCGACTGCTCCCGAATTCCGCTCTCGGCCTTGCCGCGCAAGCGCGACGAAGCGCGGTTACTCTGGGCGATGGGATGGGAAACGGCGAATGTGCACCTCGGCAGCGCGATCGACGCGGTCCGTGCCGACGTCAGGCGCCGGGGCCGGCGGTGGCTCCACGAGGCCGCGCTGCAAATGGCGGACGCGACCGAGGTGGACTGGCGGGAGTGGCGCCGGGCGACAGCTTGAGCCGCCGCCCGGCGTTCGTCGGCTGTGGGTAGACGACGGCTAGGGGGCTCCGCCCATCATCCCCGGTATCGGGAACTTGGTGTAGTCGGCGGGCGGGGCGAAAAGACTCGCATCGGGCTTGTCGCGGCTCAGCGCGGTTGCTTCCATCGTCGTGACCTTGTCGCCGTTCAGCACCTTCACCTTCAGCGGAAAGAACCCGTCGTGGGCGAGGCCCGCGAGCTCGGGGTGCCCGGAGCTCATGAGGGCCGCGGTGGACGGGATCATGGTGCCCTCGGCGCCGAGGAATCCCATGCCCTTCGCCCCGCAGACGTCAACGGACGTCTTGTCGCTCGGGTCGGTGCTCTCGAAGTGATAGTCGTCGCACCCCATACCCGCGATCGTTTCATGCGCGCCCGGTCCGGTCACCTTGAGCTTCGAGAGATCGGGCGCCTTGTGGGTCCCGCCGCCCGCCCCGCCGCCACCCGCCATGCCCTGCGCCATCTGCGCCATAGGGCCCATGGCCTTCATGTTGACGACCATGTACTGCTTCCGGGCCGTCATGAGGATCATCATGTCCCCGGTGGCCGGATCCATGATGGTTGCGCCCCCCTGGCCTCCGGCATTGAACTCCTGGCGCGTTTTCCCGCCGAGTTCGTAGTACTTCATAACGCCGGACTTGCCGCCCGGACTCGTGAAGTTGTAGGTGACCATCCCCTCGAACGTACCCTGCGCGTGAGCGGGCACCGCCGCCCCGACCAGGGCGGCCGCGACACCGGCCAGCGTCATTCGCATCATGTCCACTCCCAGCCGGAGCCTGCCGGCGGTCAGAGGTCGTACGGCGCGAGGCGCCTAGAGGCCGCGCCATGAGTATGGGGGCGCGCCGGTGGGTGGCAAGATGCCTTTCAGGCTTGCGTCGCCGCAACCGCGGCGCCGATGAGCCCCGCGCGCGGACTGACGACCACGTGGACCGGGATCCGCCCGGCCAACTCCGAGAGCCGGCCCTTGTCGCGGAACCCGTGGAGGAAGGGGCCCGTCTTGAGCCTCGCGAGAATCCGCGGGGCAATACCGCCTGCGACGTATACGCCCCCGGTCGCCAGCAGCGTCAGGGCGAGGTTGCCGGCTTGGGCGCCGTACGCCGCGACGAAGATGTCGAGCGCCCGCACGCACAGCGCATCCGATCCTGCCAGGCCATGCGTCGAAATAACTGCCGCCGGCTGGTTCGAGGCCTCGAGTTCGGCGGCAACCGTCGGATTTTCGTGTCCACTGTCGGCGACCACGAAGCGGTAGACATCGACCAAGCCCGGACCCGACAGCACGCGTTCGCAGGACACGTGACCGTGGCGGGCGGCGAGAAAGCGGTGGAGGGCCCAGTCGGTCTCGTCGCGCGGGGCGAAGTTCGCGTGTCCGCCCTCGGAGGGCCACACCTCGAGGCGCGGGCCGGCCTTGATCACGAAGCCTTGCCCGAGCCCCGTGCCTGCGCCGATCAGGGCGATCGGGCCCCGGGGATCGGGTACGCCCTCTTGCAGCGTCGCGAGGTCCTCGGGGGCGAGCTGGCCGACCCCGTACCCCAGGGCTGCGAAGTCGTTGAGGACTCGGACGGGCAGCTTGAGTTCGCCTTCAAGCGCCCGAGCGCTCACGATCCAGGGCAGATTGGGCGTGCGGCACTCCCCATCGATCACCGGACCGGCGATCCCAAACGCGGCACGGTCGGCGGGCAGGCGGGTCTCAGCCATGAAGGTCTGCACGAAGGGGACGAGCCCGGGCGCCGCGCGGCTCGAGAAGTGGTGTTCGGCGAGGACCTGCACGCCCTCGAGGCCGATCTCGATCACGGCGAGACGGGTCGTCGTGCCGCCGATGTCTCCCGCGAGCACTCTCACCGACTCGCTCCTCGCCCGCCGGTCCGACCGCCCAGCCCTGTCCCGCACCTGCCCTGGCGCGCGTACCTTCCTGCATGAGCAGGCCGGGGGCGTCGTCCCCTGGGCGAGCCGTTTGCTCGCGGTGCGTTGACTTTCACTTGAGGCAACCTGCATGAAACCACACGCCGGGGCCACGCACCATCGGGACGCGGCCAGCCATCACGAGCAGGCGGCTCGACATCACCGGGAGGCGGCGAAGTTCCACGAATCGGGCAACCACGAGAAGGCGGCGTTCCACGCCTACATGGCGCAGGTCCACCACACGATCGCCCGCCTCCACGCGGAGGAGGCGGAGAAGCATTTCGCCACGTCGCACGCGCCTCCCTTCTGACCGCTCCGCCGCGGGGCGGGCGCGGGGTCAGCGCGGCCCCGTGGAATCCGCCGCGAACACCCACGACCACGTATCGGTAGCCTGCCCCAGCGCGATCAGCGCGTGCTGGTATTGTTGCTGGGCATCGTAGAACGAAACGTAGAAATCGTTCGCGGCTTGCTCCGCCACGAGGAAATCGAGCAGCGACGCCGGGCCGTGCTCATAGCTGTAGAGCTTCGCACGCCGCACGCGTTCCGCGTCGACGAGCGCCCCACCAGTGAACTGTCCGAGTTGCGCCACGGCCGATTGGAGGCTCGCCCAGGCCTGGCGGACCTGGATCGCGGCCTTCCAGGCCGTCGACTGGAGCGTCACGTCGGCCTGCGCGGCCGTCCGCGCCGCCGATTCGTACTCGCCGTGCGTGAAGTTCGAGAACGGAATCGGGAACGAGATCCCAACACTGAGTGAGGAGAACACGGGTGTGGGGTCGATCGTGTTCGTCCCCAGCGTGTAATAGGACCCCCCTAACGAAAGACCGAGGTCGGGCCAGCGGTCCCCGCGCGCCACGCGGACTCCGGCCGCGGCCGCGTCGCGCAACTGGCGAGCGGCGGCGACGTCGGTCCGCGAGGCGGCCGCCGCGAGTGCCAGGCTATCGAGGTCCACGCCCGTCGGGACGCGGGGCGTCGCTGCGGCCCCGGTGGCGGCCGGAACGAGCAGGGTGGCCGAGAGCGGTGTGTCGGGACCGATCGCCGCCAAGGATCGTCACGACACCGGGCTCGCTCGACTCGGTCGTCACGTCGTTTTCGGCGGCCGGCTTCGTCTTTCCGGAGCACCCACTCCACAGCACGGACGCCGCGAGCCACAGCGACGCCGAGCCGACCTGAGGCCATCGGCTGAGCCCGGGTGGATGCACCCTGAATACCCTACAGTAGTACCATACGTTGACTACCATACTGCTCCATAGTATTCATTTGTCAAGCAGGGCGCTCCTGGGGAGGACCGGCGATGCACACAGTACGAGACCGCGTGAAGCTGCTCAACCGCATCCGGCGGATCGGCGGGCAGGTACACGCGATCGAAGGCTTGCTTGGGCAGGATGCGGATTGCGAAAAGGTGTTGCAGACGATCGCCGCGTGCCGCGGGGCGATTGACGGGCTGATGGCGGAGGTGCTTGAGGACCACGTGCGTCTTCATGTCGTGGGACCCGATGCCGACCCCCGGTCGGAGCAGGTGCAGGCCGCCGAGCGGGTGATCGAGCTCATCCGAAGCTACCTCAAGTGACTTAGGTGTCGGCGGGCACTGCGCCACTGCCGCAGCGCCCGTCCAAGCTCGCCCATCGACGCGCGGCCGCCAAGGCTCGGGCGTTGGCTCTAATTGGAACAGGGGTCTGCTCAAACGCTTGCCGGTTGCAACGGTCCGGCGTCATTATGCTACCTGAGCCGACCGCCCGCCCGATCCTCTTGGAGGTGCGCAATGCCGCCACGTTCGCCGAGGAGCCGCCGCATCGCCGTTGTTGGCGCGCTGCTCTTTGTGACCGCCACCTGTAGCAATAACTCCACGAGCCCCACCACCACTACTAACAACAGCACCAGCGGCCTCACAAATCCCACGACGGCGAGCACGGACATCCAGTCCGTTGACACGGCGTTCAAGTCGCCCGTGCTGGCGAGCTTCAGCGCCCTGGCCGGCAGCTTCATCCCGGCAAGCCCGAAGCTGGCGGCCCTCGTGAAGGCCACAGTGCCCGCGATGACCGCGCAAAAGTCGTCCTACGGAGCCGCTGCGGCTCGGCTGCTCGCCCTGCGCGACGGGTTCGCGAGCGGCGCCGTCCGGTTCACGATCATCCCGACGAACGTGCGCGGCCGCATTTACCGTCTGAAATCGGCCACCGGCCCCTACGTCTGGGATACCACCGAGACCGGCGGGCCGTCGAACGGCGTGCGCTTTGTGCTCTACAAGGACTCGGCCTTCGCCGTGGTAACGCCCCTTGATTCGATCGGCTACGTGGATCTGCTCGATGAGAGCTCGGGCTCGACGAATACGCTTGAGGTCAAAATCACCGTTGGGTCGACGACGTATGCGGATTACACGATCAGCGGTTCGGAAGGGAGCTCGATCGACAATCTTACGCTCAGCGGCTACGTCACCGACACGAAGACGATGGTGAACTTCACGATGACGTTCAATGACAACTCGACCACCGGCGCGCTCACCATGAACAGCACCATCAGCGCGCCAGCCATCAGCTTCAATTACGTGTTCAAGCTGAGCGTCAGCAGCATGACCTCCGGGTCCACCACGACCACCACGATTACGCTCAACTATACCGTGAGCGACGCCACCGACTCGCTCACCGCCCAGGGCACGTTGACCGAGGTCGAGTCGAACTCGGGCACGACCGAAAGCGGCACCATTACGGTCTCGGCCAACGGGGTGACGTTCGCCACGATCACGGCGAGCGCGAGTGGGGAGACCTATTCGGCGAATACGGGCAGTCTCAGCACGTCGCAGCAACAGGCATTGTCCTCGCTGTTCGCGAGCGGGTTGGAGCTGCAGGTCTTCGTCGTCTTCCTCATCATCCCCTTCGGTATCGTCTGACGCACAGGCTGCGCCCTGTGACCGCGGCCGGGAGCTTCCGCCCCCGGCCGCGGTTCGTATCTGGCCCCTGGTGTTCCTGACCTGACTTTGCGGAGCGGCGGGATGCAATCGATTGCGGCCTTGGCAGGCGCGGCTCCGCTCGTTGGCCTCTTGGCCCTGGCGACCCTCCTCACCCTCTACCTCTGCAGCTTTTACCGTGCGGGGCGCCGACCTGGCGCTTGGGTCTCCCCGGGCCGGTGGACCGTGGCGTGGGAGTTCTCACCCCTGTCGCTCGGGGGATTCTCCAACTGGCAACTGGCGCTCGTGAGCGCGTTGGGCTTGTTCCTTGAGCTGCTGATGATCCGCTGGATCTCATCCGAGATCCGCATCTTTGCGTACTTCAAGAACGACGTGCTAATCGCGTGCTTCCTCGGCTTCGGCCTTGGCGGCTACCTCTGCAGACGCCAGATCAACCTGCTCACGCTCGTCGTTCCGCTCCTCGCGCTGGTGCTCGTGGTGAAGCTGCCGTGGAACCCGTTGCGCAGCCTGATCGACAATCTGCCGGTGCAGCTCGGGGCGATCTCCGAGGTTCAGGTGTGGGGGGTGCCGGCGCTCCCGCTCGACGCCCGCACGCTCACCGGCCTCGTCGTCGCGGTCGGCGTCATCGTGCCGCTCTTCGCGTTGATCACGCTGACGTTTGTTCCGATCGGGCAAATGATCGGCTGGGGCCTCGAGCATGCGCCGAAGGGCATCGCCGGGTATTCGGTGAATATCCTCGGCAGTCTCGTCGGGACCCTGCTGTACACGCTCCTGTGCTTCTGGTACCAGCCTCCGGCCGTATGGCTTGCCCTCGCCGGCGTGATGCTTGTCGCGCTCGTGTGGCGCCTCCCGCGCCTTCGGTGGATGGCCGCCGGAGCGTTGGCGACATGCGCGGCGCTCGCCCCGCTTGAGACGGACGCGGACGCGGCTGTGTACTGGTCCCCGTATCAGAAGCTGACGCTCACCCCGGCGCGCGAGGGGGACCGGATCGTTGCCTACACGTTGAAAACGAACGGGAGCTGGTACCAGCACGTCATCGATCTGTCCCCGCGGTTCGTCGCCGCGCACCGGCAGCTCTTTGCTCACGCGCCGGTCGACTGGCACCCGTATAACGTCCCCTATCGGCTCGCGGCGCAACCAGGGTCGGTGCTCATTCTTGGGTCCGGGCTGGGCAACGATGTCGCGGCGGCCCTCCGGAACGGCGCGGGCCGAGTGGTCGCGGTCGAGATTGATCCGCTGATCTTGAAGCTCGGCCGGGCCCTCCATTTCGAGCACCCCTACGATTCTCCCCGGGTCGCCACGGTCTTGGACGATGCGCGGAGCTATCTCCAGAACAGCGACGCCCAATTCGACCTGATCGTGTTCTCGCTGCTCGATTCGCACACGACGTCGTCGCACTTTTCGAACATCCGGATCGACAACTACGTGTACACGATCGAGGCCCTCCGCGCGGCGAAGCGCCTCCTCAAGCCCGATGGTCTCTTCATCATCAAGTTCCAGATCCAGGTGCCCTGGATCGCCGGCCGCCTCTACGGCCTCCTCACCGCCGTGTTCGGACGCCCTCCTCTCGCGCTACATGCGGAGGCGCGCTACGCGGCGACGACGCGCCCGATCGGCGAGATGTTCTTCGTGAGTGGGTCGCCCGAGCGCCTGGCGCAGGCGCTCGCCGCACCCGGCGTCGGCGGATACGTGCGGGCGCGCAGTCACATCGATCTCGAAGAGGCGCCGCCCACGACGGACGACTGGCCGTACTTCTACCAGCGTGAGCCCGGCCTGCCCCCGACGGTGATCGTGATCTCCCTCGTGCTCCTCGTCGTGTGCGGCGCCCTGTTCGCAACGACCGGTGTCGCGGGTGCTGGTCGCCGGATCCAGTGGCACTTCTTCTTCCTGGGCGGCGGGTTTCTGCTGCTCGAAGCCCAAATTGTGAGCAAAATGGCGCTCCTGTTCGGGACCACGTGGGTGGTCAACGCGATCGTGATCAGCGGGTTGTTGCTGCTCATCGTCGTGGCGAATGCGGTCGTCGAGCGCTACCGCCACATCCCCCTGGCGTGGGCCTACACGGGCGTGTTCGGCGCGATGCTCGCGGCCTACGTCATTCCGCTCGAGCGATTCTTCTTTCCCTCGGTCTGGGTGAAGGCGGTGGTAGCCACGAGCGTGCTGTGCCTGCCGGTCTTTTTCGCGGGGATCATCTTCATCCGGAGCTTCGCGCGGGCGGGTTTCAGCGGTGAGGCGCTGGGCTCGAACCTGGTCGGCGCCTTGATCGGAGGACTGCTTGAGTCCCTCTCCTTCTGGACCGGGATCCGGTCTCTCCTGGTCGTCGCCGCACTCCTCTACGCGGCGTCCTCGCTAGCGCTCGGGCTCGAGGAGATAGCCTCGGAGACCGCCCCCGACGCGGGAGCTGCCGTCACCTAGGTCCGAGCGCCGGCTGGTCGGCCAGTCCTTCCGCGCCGCGCCGGCCGGGGCTACGCTACCGCCGTGTCGGTATTGAGCGCGGGGCTGATCTCGCTTGTCCTGCTCGGGCCTCAGGCGCGGGATTCGCAACCCCCGCCTACGAGCATCCCCGAGCTCGAGTCGCGTATCCGCGATGTCCTTGGACGCACGCACGTCCCGGGGGCAGGCGTCGCGGTCGTCACCCGCGATAGCATTCTGTGGGTGGCCGGCCTTGGAACCGCGGACGTGGCCAGCGGGCGTCGGGTGACGTCGGAAACTCTCTTCCGGATCGGATCGACGTCGAAGGCCTTCGTATCCCTCCTCGTCTTGATGCTCGAGGGTGAAGGCAAGCTCGACCTCAACGACCCGGTGCGCCGCTACGCTCCGGAGATCGCGTTCGCGAACCCTTGGGAGGCGACCGACCCGGTGCGCATCGTGCACCTGCTCGAGCACACCACGGGCTGGGACGACTTTGCACTCCGTGACTATGCGAGCAACGATTCGACGCCCCTCACGCTGCGGCAGGGCCTCGATTTGACGCCCCGCACGCGCACCTCACGCTGGCGTCCGGGGACTCGCGTGGCCTATTGCAACTCGGGTCCCGCCGTCGCCGCCTATATCGTCCAGAAGGTCGAAGGCCAACCCTTTGAGACGCTCGTCCACGAGCGCCTGTTCGTGCCGATCGGCATGGCGACGGCCACGTACTTTCCGCCGGAGCCGCGGGATCGGCTCGCGACGCTCTATCACAGCGACGGGCGGACCCCCTTTCCGTATTGGTACCTGAGCGAACGCCCGGCTGGCGCGATCAACGCGTCGGCGAGAGACATGGCCGCGTACGTGCGGTTCCTGCTGAATCGCGGCCGCGTGGGCGCGCGGGAGATTGTCCCGCCCGCGGCGATCGAGCGGATGGAACGGCCCCAGAGCTCACTCGGCGCGCGCGCCGGGCTCGCGCTTGGGTACGGCCTCGGTCTCGCGACCTACGGGGCGGACACGAACCTCCTGTGGGTGGGACACGACGGGAGCGTCCCGGGAGGTCTGACGATGATGGCGTACCGTCCGGACCAGGGCGTCGGTTTCGCTTTCATGCTCGACGGCGAAAGCATCGAAGCCGTGCGCCGGATCGATGGTCTCATTCGCGGCTATCTCACGCGAGACGTGCCGCGACCGACCTTGCCTCCGCCCGCGTCGTTGTCCGCCGGCGCGAAACGGTGGACGGGTTGGTACGTACTCGACAATCCCCGGGTTCAACACCTCTACTTTCTCGAGCGCCTGCTCGCGGTGGTTCGCGTGCGGATGGGCGACGATACCCTCACGTTCGCACCCGTGCTTGGTCCGGTCAGGCGGTTCGTGCCCGTTAGCGCGACCCTGTTTCGGCCGGCGAAGGCACCGTTTGCGACGCTCGCTCTGGTCACGGACTCGCTCGACGGACGTCCGGTCGCGATCGAGCGCGTGGGAAGTCTCCTCCCCGGGTCCTACCGCCGGATCCCCGGGCTCGAGGCCCGGTTCCAGGTGGGCGCGACGGCGGCGTTCCTCTTCGCGTCCCTCGCGACCGTGCTCTTCGCGACCGTCTGGGTCCCTCGCTGGCTCCTCGGTCGGCTGCGTGCCCCGTCCCTCGCCGCGCGTGCTTGGCCATTGATCGCCACCCTTGCGGCAGTGGCGACCGCGACGCTGACCGGTGTGTCCGGCGAGGACGCGATTCCGCGCTTCGGCGCACCGACGGCGTGGTCGCTCGGGCTCTACTGCGCGATTCTCGTCTTTGCTGGGGCTGCAGTTCTCGGTTGCGTCACCGCATGGCGCGGCCGGGACGCCGGGCGAGGAGGTGTGCGGATCTACGCGGTTGCCGCAAATGTGCTCAACCTGCTCGCGGCTGCGTATCTCGCGCGCGCAGGCATGATCGGGTGGCGGAGCTGGGGGAGTGGAGGCGTGAGCGCCGAGATTTCCGCGTCTGCCGGCGAACCCGACCAGGGCGGGTCACAACGCTGGCTCGCTCCAAGCGTGTACTAGGGCGTGCGTCGAGCGCGCGCCTTCTCGACTACTGAAAGTCGTTGAACCCGGGGCAGGTATTTGGTGCGACGACGAACGAGTCCTGGGTTGCCCAGAAACTCGTACTGAGCGACCAGTTCACCTTGTAGCTGAGAGACTCCGGGACCGTCCACCCGACCGTGACGCTGTCGACGAAGGTGCCATTAGACGTGCCGCGCGGTGATAGAACCTGATAGTTCACGTTGACGTTGGGCTGGGTGGCCCGGGCTTCCCAGGTCGCGATGCAGGTACCGGAGGCCGAATCGGTACTCAACACGACGATGATGTTGAACGCGGTGCTCGCTGTGTCCTGGGAGATTGGGGCCGTTGTCGAGTTTGTTTGGCTCTGGCAGGCGCCGAGGATCAAGGTCGCTAGCCCGAGAACCGCGGTGAGTCCCATCGTTGGACGGAGCGGACGTCGCTGCGTTGCCGAGGTCACGTTGTGCAACCCTCCGCAGCCATGTCGCGAAACGACCGGACCGGCGTTTGCGAAACTCGGCTGCCTGTAAGGAACTACGAACGACTCGCGATTCATGCTGAGTCGAACCGGAACGCGGGGGTCGAACGCGCAGCCCGTTTCATCTTGGATCACGGCGCGATATAGTCGGGGCCGCATGCTCCTGAGGGACGCCCCGGGGCGCGAGACGTTACGCCCGGTCCCCGTCCTGCGGTACGCGGGAGAGGTCCTCTCTTTTTCAGGTGGTGTCTTGGCTACTGGCCCGTGAGGCCACCGCAGCGTCGCGCCGACAGGGCGCGGCCTGCGTGCGCGACATGAAGCGAGCGATCCATGCGCGCCTGTGGAAACGCCGCCGTCATCTGTGTATCGGACGGGACTCTTCCTAAGGTCTCGGGCCCGGGCATATTGCCCTCCGACCTCAACCCCTTGGAGATGCGATGCCGTCACACGCACCGACCGGGAGTGTTTCGAGCCTTCTCATGCTGCTCGTCACGGCAGCCGCTGCAGACGGTCAGGCGCAGCTGGGCTCCCGCACACACACGTACTACATCGCCGCCGACGAGGTCACGTGGGACTACACGCCGAGCGGGCGCAACGAGATTGCCGGGCGCCCCTTTGACGATGTCGAGCGGCCCTTTGTCGAAGCCGGAGCACACTCGATTGGGCGGGTGGCGCTCAAGGCGCGGTATCGCGAGTACACCGATTCGACGTTTGCGACGCTCAAGCCGCGTCCCGCTGCTTGGGAGCATCTCGGGCTCCTGGGACCCGTGCTGCGAGCGGAGGTCGGCGACACGATTCGGGTCGTCTTCAAGAACAACACCCGCTTCCCGGTCAGCATGCACCCCCACGGGCTGCTGTACGCCAAGGCGTCGGAAGGCGCGGGGTATGCGGACAGCGCCGCCGCTCCCGACAAGGAAGGGGTCCCGACCTCTGGCGTCCACGTGTATGTGTGGCCGGTGCCCGAACGCGCCGGTCCCGGCAAGAACGACCCGAGCTCGATCTTGTGGATGTATCACTCGCATGTGCACGAGGAGCAGGACATCAGTTCGGGCCTGATGGGCCCGATCATCGTCAGCGCGCGGGGGAGCGCGAAGCCCGACGGCATGCCGAGGGATGTCGACCGCGAGTTCGTCGTCGCCTTCGCGGAAATCGATGAAAACGCAAGCCGCTACCTACCGGTGAACCTGAAGATGTATGCGAAGGACGCCGCGGGCGCCCACATTGAGCCCGTTTTCGCAGTGCCCCAAGTCGTCCCGTCCGACGACGCCCAATTCAACTTCAAGGAAACGATTAACGGCTTCACCTACGGGAACGGACCCGTGTTCACGATGCACTTGGGCGAGCGGGTGCGCTGGTACCTGATGTCCGCCACAGGCTTCGAGATCCATTCGCCTCATTGGCACGGCAACACGGTGGAGGTGCAGGGGTCGAGGACGGACGTCGTCGGACTCCTGCCGATGGGGATGGTCGTGGCCGACATGGTTCCCGACAATCCGGGCATCTGGCTCCTTCACTGTCATGTGTCGAACCATTTGCGGATGGGTATGCAGGCCCGTTACCAGGTCTTGCCGTAGCGTCGTAACTCCGGTGCGCGGTGCGATGCGCTGCGGTTGCTGGCGGCCGCGGTGCTGAGCCTCGGCGTTGGTCTGATCTGCGCGGTGCGGCGCCCCTCTCTGCCAATATGAATGAGACACCCGACGTCACAAGGTTAGTGTAGAGGGCGAGGGAGATGGGACCATGAC